>Ga0209381_1000029_pt1 | contig 441681 bp, 391 predicted proteins | sample DewCreD2012metaG_FD_184111 | JGI IMG/M metagenome (GOLD analysis project Ga0209381, IMG submission 184111) | Hot spring sediment bacterial and archeal communities from British Columbia, Canada, to study Microbial Dark Matter (Phase II) - Dewar... ...
CGGACATGCCGCCCATGCCCGACATGCCGCCCATGCCGGACATGCCGCCCATCCCCGACATGCCGCCCATGCCGGACATGCCCTGAGCGACCGCGGCGCCAGCGGCCGCGACCAGCGTCACGGCGAGCGCCGTACCGAGCAGTGCATTCTTGATCGTCGTGACACACGACATCGGAAAGCTCCCTCCAAAGACGTTGCGCGCAAGTTCGTCTCCGGTCGCGAAGGTCGGAGACGGCGAGGAAACGGCCGGGACCTTCGGCCGGCCGACGTCGTCGGCGCGACGGCGAACGCTCGCGAGCCGCGAACCGTCGCCCAGCGCCGCGGTCGTCATCGTGAGGTACCGATCGTCGCTGCGGGCCGGGTGCGCCCACCCGCCTCGAGCGCGTGCAGCCCGCGGATGTCGTAGACCCCGGGCATGCCCGGGCGCGTGAACGGGGTGTACCAGTTGCCCTGTTCGCAGAGCGCCAGCAGCACACTGAGCGGGATCGGGGGGGTTATCCCTCGGGTAGCGTGATCCACCCAGTCGGGCCCGCGCACCACCGTCGTGATCACCGGAGCGCCGTCGGGGCGCCGGTCCGGCGTCGTGCCGGCTATGAAGCCCCTCTCTTCTTCGGCCGGGGCGCCGGCCGCGACGGCGATGGCGAGAACCGCAAGTGCGGAGATTCGCCCGAGCCGCATCGCCTCCTCCTGTTCGCACCACCGGGCTCGCTGACGAGCCTCGCGGGCGCCCCGACCCTAGCTTGGGGACGATCGGTCTCAACGGCGAACGCTCGCCGCTGCCGTGCCGGCTCTGACAAATTGTCAGCTCGGCCCCCCGAGCCTGTCTCGCGGGCGGCCCCGCCGGGCTCGGCCGGGTCGCCGAATCGGCGTTGTTCCAAGCCAGGAAACCGCACGTTATCAGATGGTTGCGGGCGGGCGCGCCAGGCGGGCGCGACAGCTCGCCGCGCCGCTGCTAGGAACGCGCAGGAGGAAGTCGCCAGTCCGCGAGGAGACGCCATGGCTCGCCCGCTTCGCCACCGCCCCTGGGACCTGCCCGAGCGGTCGGTCACATCCGCAGCGCTCGTGCTCGACCGCCGGCGCCTGCTGGGTGGCCTCGCCGCCATCGGCGGCGCGCTGGGCGCCCGCTCCGCCGCGGCGCTGCCGGGAGATCCGCGCTTCACGGCCGGCGATCGCCGGTTCACCGACGAGAAGCTCGCGACGACCTACAACAACTTCGTCGAGTTCGGCTTCCACAAGCGGATCGCCAAAGCGGCCGAGGCCCTGAAGACCCGGCCCTGGACCATCCGGATCGAAGGACTGGTCGAACGCGAACAGACGTTCGACGTCGACGATCTCCTCGCGAAGGTCGCCCTCGAGGAGCGGATCTACCGTCACCGTTGCGTCGAGGCCTGGTCGATGGTGGTGCCTTGGACCGGCTTTCCGCTGGCCGAGCTCGTCACCCTCGCGCGCCCGCTCGGCTCGGCCAAATATGTCGCGATGCAGACCTTCCTCGATGCCCGCACGGCCCCGGGTCAGCGCGCCTTCTGGTACCCTTGGCCGTATACCGAGGCGCTCACGATCGCCGAGGCGACGCACGAGCTCGCCTTCCTGGTGACCGGAGTTTACGGCAAGCCCCTGCCGAAGGCGATGGGCGCGCCGATCCGACTCGCCGTGCCGTGGAAGTACGGGTTCAAGAGCATCAAATCGATCGTCGCGTTCCGCTTCGTCGAGGAGCGACCCGAGACTTTCTGGGAAGAGATCGCACCCGACGAGTACGGTTTCTGGGCCAACGTCAACCCGGACGTGCCGCATCCGCGCTGGAGCCAGCGGATGGAGCAGCCCTTGGGAGAGAGCGAGAAGATCCCGACGAAGATCTTCAACGGCTACGGCGAATGGGTGGCCCACCTCTACCCGGACCTGCGCGACCCGGTCTACTTCCGCTGAGCCGCGGCCTCGCTTCCGCCGCTCAGAGACGGACGAGCTCGAAGCGGTCGACGTCGAACAGGCCCAGATCCGTGATCTTGAGATGCGGGATCACGGGCAGCGGCAGGAAGGCCACCTGGAGGAACGGCTCGGGGAGGGTGCAGCCGAGCGCGCGCGCAGCCGCCCGCAGCCGCCGCAGGGCGGCGGTGACCTCCGGGAACGGCCGGTCGGTCAGGAGACCCGCGATCGGCAGCGCGAGCTCGGCGAGCACGCCTTCGGCCGTCGCGACCACGAAACCGCCCTCGAGCTCGGCCACCCGGTTCGCCGCGAGCGCCATCGCCGGGTCCTCGGCGCCCACGACCGTGAGATTGTGGCTGTCGTGGCCGACCGAGCTCGCGATCGCACCCGAGCGCAGCCCGAAGCCCCGGACGAAGCCTTTGCCGATGTTGCCGTTCTTGCCGTGCCGCTCGATCACGGCCACCTTCGCGAGATCCTGGCTGGGATCGGCCAGGAGGAAGCCGTCGCGGCGCGGCGGGGTCGCCTCGAGCCGGTCGGTGATGATCTTGCCCGGGATCACGCCGATCACGGGCACGGCCGCTCCGGAAGGTGCCGCGAGCGCGAAGTCGGCCGCTTCGAGCCGCCGGATCCGCACGCTCCGCCGACCGACCGGCTCGGGGCCCGCCGGGCGGGCGGCGAGCGCTTCCGCGGCCGGCCGGCCGCCCACGATCACCTCGGCGACCGCACAGGTCTCGAGATCGTCGAGCAGCACGATGTCGGCGCGCCGGCCGGGTGCGAGGAAGCCGCGGTCGGCGAGGCCGAAGGCCTGTGCTCCCGACCAGCTCGCCACGCGATAGACGTGGTGCGCGGGCGCACCCGTTCGGATCGCCTCGCGGATCAAGAAGTCGAGATGCCCTTCCTCGTCGATGTCGAGCGGGTTGCGGTCGTCGGTGCAGAAGGCGAGGAAGGGTGACGTGTCGGCCGAAATCAGGGGGGCGAGAGCGTGCAGGTCCTTCGAGACCGAACCCTCGCGGATCAGGACCCGAAAGCCCTTGCGCAGCTTTTCCAGCGCTTCCCCGAGGCCGGTCGCCTCGTGCTCGGTACGGATGCCGGCGGCGGCGTAGCCGCAGAGTGCCTTGCCGGAAAGCAGCGGGCAGTGGCCGTCGATCGGTCGGCCGGCGAAGGCCTCGAGCTTGGCCACAAGGCCCGGATCGCCCGCGAGCACGCCCGGAAAGTTCATGACCTCGGCGAGCCCGAGCGCCTTCGGATCCGCGAGGAGCGGCAGGAGGTCCTCGGCCTCGAGTCGGGCACCGGCCGTCTCGAACGTGGTCGCCGGCACACAGGAGGAGAGCTGGACGCGCAGATCGAGGGCGAGGGCGGAGGCCCAGTTCAGGACCCAGCGGATGCCCTCGACCCCGAGCACATTGGCGATTTCGTGCGGGTCGCAGACCAGGGTCGTGACACCGCGCGGCAGCACGCAGCGCTCGAGCTCGCCCGGTGTGACGAGCGAGGATTCGACGTGGAGGTGGGTGTCGACGAAGCCGGGCACGGCGATTCGACCGCGGCCCTCGATCACCCGCTCGCCCTCGTACCGCTCGAGGGTGCCGACGATCCGATCGCCCGTGATGGCGATGTCGGAGGGGAGGAGCGCGCCCGTGACGAGGTCGAGCAAGCGGATGTCGCGGATCACGAGGTCGGCGGGCTCGCGGCCCGCGCCCTGGGCGATGCGTCGGGCGAGATCACGCACGGCGCCGGCTCCGGTCCGGTGGTGGCGACCGATGGTCGCGCGCCCGACCGGCAGGCGCAAGGCGCGGCCCGGATGGGCCCGGAGGGCCGGCACGCGGGGCCGGAGGCGACCGCACTCGCCTCGCGTGTGTCGCCGCCGAGCCGGCTTGACAGGGTCGCTCGCGCGGAGCGTATCGCTCGCATCGAGCGCCGATCGCCGTCGTTTCGCCTGGGCAGAGGTAGATCCCGCCGCCCGAGCCTGTTTTCGCCGAGGTGCCGACGATGCTCGTCGAGAGCCCGACGCGCCCACAGAGCGGTGCCGAGACCGCGAGCGCCGATCGTCCCGGCGGCGGGTTGCGGGTCGCCCTGGTCGACCCCGGCGACTTCACGCCGCCCTACGACGAGGCCCTGGCCCGCGGGCTCGGCGAGATCGGCTGTCGGGTCAGGCTCTGGGGCATGAGCGGCAGGCCGCCGGCCGACCCCGGCATCGACAAGGTCGGGCATTTCTACCCCTTGGGGAGCGGCCGGCTGGGTCGTGCCTTGCCCGAGGCGCTGGTCTCGCTCGTCAAGGGACTGGAGCATGGCCCGCGGCTCGCCGCCATGGCGCGCCTCCTCCAGCGCGAGGGGGTCGACGTCCTCCACATCCAGTGGGCTCCCTTGCCGTTGCTCGACCGCGGGCTCGTCGAACGGTTCACGCGGCGCGGTGTGCCGGTAGTGTTCACCGTGCACGATTCGCGGCCCTACAACGGTACCCGCGGTGGCCCGGTGGTGTGGGGCCTCGAGCGCTTCTTGGCCTCGGTCGACGCGCTGATCGTCCACACCTCGGAGGCCCGCGCGCGGATGATCGCCGCCGGCCACGCGCCCGAGCGCGTCCATCACGTTCCGAGCGGCCCGATCGACCTCGGCACGACCGACCCGCCGCGACCGATCACGGACGATCGGCCGCTCGAGCTCCTGATGTTCGGCGCCATCAAGCCGTACAAGGGCATCGACATCCTGCTCGCCGCCCTGGCCCGGCTGCCGGCCCGGCATCGCGCGCGGCTCAGGGTCACGATCGCGGGCAGGGTCTTCATGGACCTGACCCCGTTCCGCGAGCTGATCGCACGCGAGGGGCTCGCGGAGATCGTCGATCTGCGTCCCGGCTACGTGGCGGACGCGGAGGTCGCGCGACTGGTGGCGCAGGCGGACGCCCTGTTGTTGCCCTACCGACTGATCGACGCGAGCGGGGTCGCGATGGGGGCGATCGCTTCGGGGCGTCCGGTCGTGGCGAGCGCGATCCCGAGCTTCGCCGAGCTGTTCGGCGGCGGTCGCGGTGGGATCCTGTTCCCGCCCGAGGACGTCGAGGCGCTCGCCCGCCTGCTCGCCGACCTCGCCGAGCGACCCCAGCAGCTGGTCCCGCTCGCTCGCGCGATGGCCGAGCTGCGCGCCGGCATACCGAGCTGGGGCGAGATCGCTCGACGGACCCTCGCCGTCTACGCCGCGGCCCGCGAGTGGCGCAGGACCGGCCGACTCCTGCGGTCGGCCTCCGCGTCCGATGCCGCCGCCGGACCGGCCGGGTGATCCCGCGCCCCGGCGAAACGGGTCCGCGATCCGACCCGTCCCGGCCCGGGCGCGGCTGATCCGGATGGGCGGGTCGTCCCGGCAGGTGCCCGACGGCGCGGGAGAGGTGCCGCTGCCGGTCGGGAGCGCGGTCGTCGCGCGCAGCGCCCTCTGGCGGTTCGTCGAGATCGTGGGCGGCGAGGGGCTGACCTTCCTCTTCACCCTCGTCATGGCCCGCCTCCTCGGTCCCGACGAGTTCGGTCTCGTGGCGATCGGCACGGTCACCGTCACGCTCGCCGTGTTGGTCGTTCGCTTCGGTCTCGCCGAAGCGATCATCCAGCATCCGCGGCCGACCGAGCGGCATCTGGACACCGCCCTCTGGGCCAACCTCGCCATCGGTCTCCTCGCCGCCCAGCTGGTGGCGGTGGCGGCACCGGTGATCGCGGCACTCGCCGCCAAGCCCGACCTCGCGCCGATCCTCTGGGCACTCGCGCCCGTTTGCCTCGTCCATGCCGTGACCTATGTCTGCGTGGGTCTGCTGCGGCGCCGGCTCGACTATCGTGGCCTCGCCCTTCGGGCGCTCCTCGCCACCACGCTCTCCTACCTCGTGGGCATCGCCCTGGCACTCGACGGGTTCGGGGCCTGGGCGCTGGTCGCGGTCCAGCTCCTGAACGCGGTCGTGAGCGCGACCACCGTGCTCGTCGCGAGCGGCCACCGCCCCCACGCCCGGTTCGGTCGGGCCGAGCTGCGGGAGCTCGCGCTCGTGGCCGTGCCGGTCATGGGCCAGGCGCTGCCGAACGCAGCAGCGAGTGCGGCGGGCCTCGTCCTCGGCGTCTTCCTGCCGGCCGCGTCGGTCGGCCATTTCTATGTCGGCGAGCGGCTCGTGCAGTCGCTTTCGATGCTGACGGGCGGCTCGATCGCCGACCTCTCGCTGCCGGTCCTGGCACGGTTGCAGGACGCGCGCGAGTCGCAGATCCGGGCGGCTCGCCGGGCGCTCAAGTTCGCCGCCCTGGTCTGCTTGCCGGCCTTTCTCGGCACGGCGCTCGTTGCCGAGCCGCTGATCGCCGTGCTCCTGGGCGAGGATTGGCTCGAGGCGGTCCCGGCGCTGCGGTTGCTCGCGCTGTCGGGGCTGGCGGTCGCCCTCGCCTCGGTCGGAGGCCAGATCCTGATCGCCGCCGGGCACGCCAAGAGCGCGCTCGCGACCAACGCGCTCGTGCTCGCGCCGGCGGCCGCCGCCACCGCCGTGCTGGCACCCGTGGGTCTCCTGCCGGCGCTCCTCGCCCGCGCCCTGGTCCAGTTCGTCTGCCTGCGCGCGGTGGCGGGCCTCCTGTCCGCACGCCTCGGGCTCGGCGTCCGCACCCTCGCCGGCGATCTCGTGCCTTCCCTCGCGGCCACCGGGGCAATGGCGCTCGTCCTGCTTCTGCTGGAGCGCTTCGCTACCGCCGGACTGCCGCCCCCGGCCCGGCTCGCGGTCGAGGTGGGGGCCGGGGCGCTCGCCTTCGTCGGCGCGCTCCGGCTGCTCGACGGCGCGTTCCTCGCGAGCCTCCTGGCGCTCGCCCGCGGCGGGCTCGGCCGGCGCCCGCCCGCGGGCTGAGCCGGCTCCGTTCCAGCGGGGGCGGTGTCGGCCTCGGCCCGTCCCCCGAGAGGCGGGTCGGATCTTGTTCCAGAACAAAAACAGAACTAAGAACGAAGCATGAACAAAACGCCGCTCCCCACCGATCGTGCCGGGCGGCTCGCGGCCCTGCGCGCCCGCATCCGCGCCCTCGAGGGCCGAGGCGCCGGTCTCGCGATCCCACCCGTCCGGCTCGGCCCCGCCTTCGACCGGTTGTTGGGGGAGGACGGGCTCGCCCGTGCCGCGCTGCACGAGCTCGCCGGGCCCGCCGCCACGCTCTTCGCACTCGCGATCGTGAGAGCGGGGCTCGATCGGCCGGGCCTGCTCGTCTGGTGCCTGGACGAGGCCGGGGTCTCGGCCCGTGGCCTGCCCTGGCCGCCCGGGCTCGTCGCCCGCGGGATCGATCCCGGCCGGCTCCTGCTCGTGCGCGCCCCCCACGCGACGGCGCTCGCCGGCGCGGTCGAGGAGGCGCTCGCCTCGCCGGCCGCCTCGGTGGTGGTGGCCGAGCTCGCCCGGGCCGGTCTCGGCCTCACCCGTCGCCTCCAGCTCGCGGTCGAGCGCGGCGGCGGGCTCGGGCTCCTGCTGCGCCCGGCCGCCGACCCGAGCCCGAGTGCCGCTTCGACCCGCTGGTGGGTGGCACCCCTGCCGGTGGGCGAGGGGTCGCCCGGGCTGCGGCTCGAGCTGCGGCGGGCGAGGAACGGGGCGGAAGGCGTCGCGGAGGTACGGGTCGATGAGCGGACGCTGGCTCTCCATCCTCTTGCCACGCTGGCCGATCCAGAGGCTGCGGCTCCTGGCCCGGCGCAGCGATGGGCCCTGGCCCGAGGCTGAGCCGCTCGCGCTCGTCGCCCCCGCGGTGGGCGGCCCGCGTCTCTTCGCGGTCAACCCGGCGGCCGCGACGCTGCGGCTCGTCCCCGGTCTGCGGCTCACCGATGCGCGGGCCGCCTGCCCGCGGCTGCGCGTCCTGCCCGCCGCCCCCGAGGAGGACGCCCGGGCGCTCGAGGCCCTCGCCCTCTGGTGCACGCGCTGGAGCCCGAGGGTCGCGGTCGACGGCACCGAGGGGCTGATGCTCGACGTGCTCGGCTGCGCCCATCTCTGGGGCGGGGAGGCGGGGCTCCTGGCCGCGGTCGGTCGAGCGTTCGAGCAGCTCGGGCTCGAGCAGCGGGCGGCACTCGCCGACCGCCGGCTCGCCGCGCGGATCTGGGCCCGCTTCGGCCCGGGCGGGATCCTGCCGGACCCGCGGGCGCTCGACCCTCTCCCGGTCGAGGCCCTGGAACCCGGCGAGGAGGCTGGCGAGGCCCTGCGCCGGCTGGGGCTGCGGACGATCGCCGATTTGCGCCGCCTACCGCGTTCCGCGCTCGCCCGCCGCTTCGGTCTCGCGCTCGCGGCCCGGCTCGACCTCCTCGAAGGCGGGGCGGAACCCCCCTTCGTCCCGCTCGCCGAGCCGGCCCGCTTCTCGGCCCGGATCGCCTGGCCCGAGCCGATCGCCACCCAGGCGGGTATCGAATGCGCCTGCGGGAAGCTCGCCCGCGATCTCTGTCGCGCGCTCGAGCGGGCGGGGCAGGGGGCGCGCCGGGTCGTCCTCGGTCTCCATCGGGTCGACGGGCAGATCGCCCGGCTCGAAGCCGGGACCTCCCGGCCGAGCCGCGATCCCGATCACCTCCTCCGCCTCTTCCGCCACCGCCTGGACGGGCTCGAGCTCGGCTTCGGCGTCGAGCTCGCGATCCTCGAGGCGCCCGAGACCGTCGCTCTTTCGGCCGAACAGCCCGAACTCGGCGGTACGGCGGACGCGCGCGCGGTCGCCGTTTTGGTCGACCGGCTCACGGCACGGCTCGGCGCCGAGCGCGTGCTCCGCCCCGAGCCGGTCGCCAGCCACGTTCCCGAGCGGGCGGTGCGCTGGTGCCCGGCCGGGGTCGAGCCGAAGCCCGGCCCCTGGCCCGCGAGCCTTTTGCGACCCTTGCGTCTCTTCGAACGATCGCTCCCCGTCCGGGCCCTGGCGATCGTGCCGGACGGGCCGCCGCTGCGCCTCGACGGGCCGATCGCCGGGCGGGTGATCGCGGCCTCGGGGCCCGAACGCATCCTCCCGGAATGGTGGCGGCCGGAAGACGCCGGGATCCGGCCGCGCGACTTCTTCCGCGTGCGGCTCGAGGACGGCCGCGAGCTCTGGTGCGTCCGGGAAGGGCTCTGGGGGGAGGCCGCTCCACCCGCCTGGCGGCTGCTCGGGAGCTTCGCCTGAAGCCCGGGGGAGGCTCAGAGGCCGGCGAGGTCGTAGAGATCGTCGAGGGCCACCTCGCCGCCGAGCACCGGGCTCGGGAAGGTCGCGCTCCCCTCGTAGGGCAGCTGCGCGAGCCAGGCGCCCTCGATCTTGCGCCAGACCAGCACCCAACGGCGGGCCGCCGAGACGAGCCAGATCTCCTCGACCGTCGGCAGCCGGCCATAGGCCGGGACCTTCAGCGTCTTGTCGAGCCGCTCGGTCGAGGGCGAGAGGATCTCGACCACGAGCTTCGGCGCTTCGACATACGGGCTCTCGCGCGGCTCCTCGCAGGTCACGACCACATCGGGAATATAGAAGCTCTGGCTGACACGGCTCACGACGACACCGGCGCCGGTGAGGACGCGGCAGGGCCGGCGTCCCTCGAGCTGCCGTTCGGCCACGCGCACGACGTTCGTGGTGATCCGCGCGTGGGGCACGAGCGGCGGGTTCATCGCGACCGGCACGCCGCGATCGAGCTCGTAGCGGGTCTCGGTCCCGTCGTCCCAGGCGAGGAACTCCTCGATCGTCATCCGCCGGCCATCTTCGCGCCGCTTCGCCATCCCTCCTCCTCCCGCGCACCGGAAGGATAGCCGATCCGAACCTCACCGTCGCGGCGGCACGCACTCTTGAGAACAAAACAAGAACATGCTTTCTCCGGGCCGTGCGAGGTCGACCCATGGCCGCTTACGCCGAGCTCGAGGTCACGACCAATTTCAGCTTCCTCGAAGGCGCTTCGCATCCCGAGGAGCTGGTCGAGCGCGCGAAGGAGCTCGGCCTCGCCGCCTTGGCCGTGACCGACCGCAACAGCTTGGCGGGGGTCGTCCGCGCCCACGTGACGGCCAAGCGGGTTGGCCTGCGTTTCCTCGTGGGTGCTCGGGTCGATCTCGAGGACGCGCCCTCGCTCCTCCTCTGGCCCACCGACAAGAAGGCCTACGGCCGGCTCTCCTCGCTCTTGACCGAGGGGCGCCGGCGGGCGCCCAAGGGCGCCTCGAGCCTCCGGCTCGCGGACGTGCTCACGCAGGCCGAGGGGCAGATTCTGGGCGTGCTCCCGCCCGAGGTGCCCGATGCCGGCTTCGCCGAGCTCCTGCGGATGCTGGCCGCGACGGTCGGCGACCGGCTGCATCTGGTCGTCCACTACCGCTATCGCGGCGACGACCGCGAGCGGATCGACACCCTGGCCGAGCTGGCCGCCGCCACGCGTGCCCGGCTGCTCGCCACCAACGCAGTGCTCTACCACGACCCCGCCCGCCGACCGCTGCAGGACGTCCTGACCTGCATCCGGGAGAAGGTGACGCTGGCCGAGGCCGGGCTGCGGCTCGAGGCCAACGCCGAGCGGCACCTCAAGCCGCCTTCGGAGATGGTCCGGCTCTTCGCTCGCTGGCCGCAGGCGATCGCGGCCGGCCTCGCGCTCCTCGAGCGCTGCCGCTTCGCGCTCGACGAGCTCGCCTACGACTACCCGGTCCGGGACTCCTACGACGGCCGCGGTCCCGACGAGGAGCTCGCCCGGCGCGTTCGGGAAGGAGCCCGCGAGCGCTACCCCGACCATCTGCCCGAGAAGGTGCAGAAGCTGCTCGAGCACGAGCTCGCGCTCGTGAAGGAGCTGCGCTACGCGCCCTACTTCCTCACCGTCCACGACATCGTCCGCTTCGCCCGCTCCCGCGGCATCCTCTGCCAGGGCCGCGGCTCGGCGGCCAATTCGGCGATCTGCTACGTGCTCGGCATCACCGCCGTCGATCCCGCGCGGCTGGACCTTCTCTTCGAGCGGTTCGTCTCGGCCGAGCGCGACGAGCCTCCCGACATCGACGTCGATTTCGAGCACGAGCGGCGCGAGGAGGTGATCCAATGGGTCTACGACACCTACGGCCGCGACCACGCGGCACTCGCCGCCACCGTCATCCGTTACCGGGCGAAATCGGCCCTGCGCGAGGTCGCCAAGGTCATGGGCCTCTCGGCGGACGTGCAGGAAGCGCTCGCCAAGACCGTCTGGGGCATGGGCCGGGAAGGCCTCGACCGGCGCTCGATGCGCGAGCTCGGCCTCGACCCGGACGATCCCACCCTCGCCCGCACGCTCGAGCTCGCCGCGGAGCTGCAGGACTTCCCGCGCCACCTCTCCCAGCACGTGGGCGGCTTCGTGATCGCCAAGAGCCCCTTGCGCGAGCTCGTCCCGATCGAGAACGCGGCCATGGCGGGGCGCACCGTCGTCGAGTGGGACAAGGACGATCTCGATGCGCTCAAGATGCTCAAGATCGACCTCTTGGCCCTCGGCATGCTTTCCTGCATCCGCCGCGCCTTCGAGCTCCTGCGCACGCATTACGGCCTCGAGCTCGACACGGCACGGGTTCCGGCCGAGGACCCTTCGGTCTACGCCATGCTGCAGCGGGCCGATTCGATCGGCGTCTTCCAGGTCGAGAGCCGGGCGCAGATGAGCATGCTGCCGCGCCTTGCGCCGCGCTCCTTCTACGATCTCGTGATCGAAGTGGCGATCGTCCGCCCCGGGCCGATCCAGGGCGACATGGTTCATCCTTACTTGCGTCGGCGCGAGGGCCTCGAGCCCGTCACCTTCCCCTCGAAGGAGCTCGAGGCGGTGCTCGGCAAGACGCTCGGCGTGCCGCTCTTCCAGGAGCAGGCGATGCGCATCGCCATCGTCGCCGCGGGCTTCACCCCGGCCGAAGCCGACGGCCTGCGCCGCTCGATGGCCGCCTTCCGCCGCCGCGGCCGGCTCGAGCGCTGGCGCGACAAGCTCGTCGAGGGCATGGTCGCGCGCGGTTACGAGCGGGGGTTCGCCGAGCGTTGCTTCGAGCAGATCCGGGGCTTCGGCTATTACGGCTTCCCGGAGAGCCACGCCGCGAGCTTCGCCCTTCTGGTCTACGTCTCGGCCTGGCTCAAATGCCATTATCCCGACGTCTTCCTGGCGGCGATCCTGAACGCTCAGCCCATGGGCTTCTACGCCCCGGCCCAGCTCGTGCGCGATGCGATCGAGCACGGGGTCGAAGTCCGCCCCGTCGACGTCAACCACTCCTTCTGGGAGACGACGCTCGAGCCTCTGGCGCGGCGCGGGCCACTCTCGCACGCCGTCCGGCTCGGTCTGCGCGAGGTCAAGGGGCTGGCCGAGACCGAGGCGGTGCGGATCGTGACCGCCCGGCTTCGGCCCTATCGTACGCTCGCCGAGCTGCAGCGCCGGGCGGGTGTGACGCGTGAGACGCTCGCGATCCTGGCCGAGGCCGACGCCTTCCGCTCGATGGGCCTCGACCGCCGTCAGGCCCTCTGGGAGGTGCGGGCACTCGCCCAGCGGACCCTGCCGCTCTTCGCCCACGCCGAGGCCGCGGAGCCATCCGGCTCCAACCTCCCACCGCTCGAGGGTGGCGAAGAGCCCTGGCTCGAGTTGCCGCCGATGACCCTCGGCGAGGCGGTGATCGAGGACTATGCTCGGCTGCGCTTGTCGCTGCGGGCGCACCCCCTGGCGTTGTTGCGCGAGCGGCTCGCGCGACGGCGGATCGCGACCGCCCGCGAGCTCTGGACGATCCCTCCCGGCGCGCGGGTGGTGGTCGCGGGCCTCGTGCTCGTCCGCCAACGGCCGGGCAGCGCTCGAGGTGTGGTCTTCGCCACCCTCGAGGACGAGACGGGCTTTTCCAACCTGATCGTCTGGCCGCAGGTCTTCGCCCGCTTCCGCACGACCCTCATGATCGCCCGCCTGCTGGCCGCCACGGGCCGGCTGCAGCGCGAGGGCCGCGTGATCCACGTCGTGGCCGACCGGCTCTTCGACCTCACCGACGAGCTCGCTCTGCTGCGCGGCGAAGCACTCGATCCTGCGACCTTCGACGGGGCGATCGCGCGTGTCGACGAGGCCCGCGGCGACAGCCGCGATCCGCGCCGGGTGCTGCCCGAGGGCCGCAACTTCCGCTGAGGTCGCACCCTCGGGTCGCCGGGATCGGAGCCGGCGGGGCCGGCCGCGGAGCGCTCAGAGCCCGAAGGGCTCGCCCGGTGTCGCGACGTGGACCCGGCCGCGCGTCACCCGCCGTGCGAAGTCGTGTGGATCGCCGTGCAGGAGGTCGAAGGTGCCCCAGTGGATCGGCACGACGAGCTCGAGCTCGAGGAACTCGTTGCAGGCGATGGCCGCGGTCTCGGGACCCATCGTGAAGCGGTCGCCCACCGGGAGGAAGCCGACCCGCGGCCTATGGAGGCGCTGGATCAGTGCCATGTCGGAGAAGAGCGCGGTGTCGCCCGCGTGGTAGACGGCGATGCCGTCGACCGTGATCACGAAGCCCGCCGGATCGCCCATGGTCTGGGCCTTGCCGTCGCGCATGACGGCCGAGCTGTGGAAGGCCGGGACCATGCAGAAGCGCACACCCTCGTGGGTGATGCAGCCGCCCGTGTTCATGGGTTGGACCTTCTCGACGCCTTCGGCGGCGAGGGTCATGCAGATCTCCCACTGGCCGACGAGTGTCGCCCCGTACTTCTTGGCGAGCCGGACCGTGTCGCCGACATGGTCCTCGTGGCCGTGCGTGACGACGATCGCATCCAGCCGGCCGAGGCGGTCCTCCCAGCCCTGCGGGTGCTTCGGGTTTCCGGTGAAAAACGGGTCGACCAGGATGCTCTTGCCGGCGGCCTCGAGGTGCACCGCCGAATGGCCGAGCCAGGTGAGGCGCACGTCTCTCCTCCCATCGGATGGTCGCTCGGGCCGGAAGGTGAACGGATCGTAAAGGGTTATGCAAGCCCGCCAGGAGGCGGCTGTGGGCCGGCTCGCGCCGTGGCAGCCTGGCGCCGACCGGGGAACCCGGCGGTCGAGGTGGAAGGGGGCAAGGCGATGCGGAGACGCGACGGGGTGGGTCTCGCGGCGGCGCTCGTATGGGGCACGGTCCTGGCCGCGACGGCGGCCGATGCCGCCGAGCGCGAGGTGCTCGTGCTGCGGGGACGCGGCAGTCCGCCACCGAAGCCCTGGTCAGCGGAGGCGCCGTCGGTGCACGCGGTCGCCGGGGAGCGGCTGTGGCTGGTCGACGGCGAGCGGCTCCTCGCCTGCCGGCTCGAGCGGACCACGCGGGTGAGCGAGCGACGCATCCGCTGTGCCGGACGCCGGCTGCCGCAGCCGGGTGGTTGACGATCGCGGTTTTGCTGTGGCGCTGCGGCAACGTGCTGCGCTGCGTTGAAACAAACTGCAACACAAGTTGAGTGGCCCCGAGGGGAGAGCCCCCTAAGATCGCCGCCAGCGAGAAACAGCAGGGGTAGGCACGCGGCGTCGGTGGGATCGGCAGTCGCGGATACCCCCGGAGGAGAGTACGGGGCCCGACCGGCAGCGACGGTCCGGCCCGCGGAGCCATGAACGGTGCGCGACCGACGAGGGGCGACCTTCGGGTCGGTACTCGCTTTCGGGCCCGCCGAGAGGACGCCACACGAGGGGGACCATGGTGCTCGCGACGCCGACCGTGAACACGGCCCTGCCGTTCCGCACCGCGGGTTTCCGCACGCTCGTGGAGGGTCTCGACTACGCCGCCCGCGGGGAGACCGGCTTCAATTTCTACGGCGGCCGCGGCGAGCTCGAGCGGGTCCTGTCCTACCGGGAGCTGCGCGAGCGCGCGCTCGAGCTGGCACCCCGCCTTCTGGGCCTGGGCCTCGCCCGGCTCGAGCGAGTGGCGATCGTCGCCGAGACCGGCCCCGACTTCATGGTGGCCTTCCTGGCCTGCCAGTTCGCCGGGCTCGTGCCCGTCCCGCTGCCGCTCGCCTTGAGCCTCGGCACGCACCGCGCCCATGTCGAGCGGCTCCGCGGCATGCTCGAGAGCGCGCGCGCCCGCGTGGCCCTCGCCTCCGAAGCCTATCGCGGCCAGCTCGTGGAGGCGGCGGCGGGTACCCTGGTCGATTGGATCGGCACCCATGCCGAGCTCGCTGGACTGCCCGTGCGCGGTGGCGAGCTCGCCCCGCTCGGGCCCGAGGATCCCTGCTACATCCAGTATTCTTCGGGCAGCACGAGCTTCCCGCGCGGCGTGCTCGTGACCCAGAAGGCGATCACCGCGAACGCCCGGGCGATCGCCGAACACGGGCTCGCCCTGCGGCCGGGCGACCGGTGCACCTCCTGGCTGCCGCTCTATCACGACATGGGGCTCGTGGGCTGCTGCCTGACACCGGTGCTCACCCAGATCAGCGTCGACTATCTGGCCACCGCGAGCTTCGCCACGCGGCCGCTCGTCTGGCTCAAGCTCCTGTCGGCGACCGGCGGCACGATCTCCTTCGCGCCCACCTTCGGCTACGAGCTGTGCGCCCGGCGGGTCGGCGCCAACGGCCTCGCCGGCCTCGACCTCTCGCGCTGGCGGGTGGCCGGGATCGGCGGCGAGATGATCCGGCCCAAGGCGCTCGCCGAGTTCGCCGCCGCCTTCGCCGCGGCCGGCTTCGACGAGCGCGCCTTCGTCGCGTCGTACGGGCTCGCCGAGGCCACGCTCGCCGTCACTTTCGCGCCGCTCGGAGAGGGTGTGCGCAGCGACACGGTCGAGCTCGGCGAGGCGTTCGAGCGGCGCCGCCTCGCGACCCCGGCGGGGCCGCGGGCGCGCCGGACCCGCGCCTTCGCGATCTGCGGTCGGCCCATGCCGGGCTATGCGGTCGAGATCCGCGACGAACACGGCCGGGCGCTGCCGGAGCGCCGGGTCGGCCGGGTCTGCATCAAGGGCCCGAGCCTCATGACCGGCTACGACCACAATCCCGAGGCTACCCGCCAGGTGCTGCTCGAGGACGGTTGGCTCGACACCGGCGACATGGGCTATCTCGTGGACGGCGAGCTCGTCGTCACGGGCCGCAGCAAGGACCTGATCATCGTCAACGGCCGCAACATCTGGCCGCAGGACCTCGAATGGGCGGTCGAGCGGCTGCCCGGGGTGCGGCCCGGCGACGTGGCGGCCTTCGCGGTAACGGGCGAGGACGAGCGCGAACGGATCGTCGTGATCGTCCAGTGCCGCACCGGCGATCCCGCCCAGCAGGCCGAGTTCCGCCGCACGGTTCAGGCGGTCGTCAACCGTCAAGCCGGTACCGAGTGCGAGCTCGTCCTGGCCCCGCCCCGTTCCTTGACCTACACGACCTCGGGCAAGCTCAGCCGTGCAGCCGCCCGCGCCGGCTATCTCGAGGGCACGATCCGCGACGTCGCGGCCACGACGCCGGCCGCGCCGGCGGCCGCGGCCAACAACGACCGGCGGCTCGCCCGGGTCGGCTGAGCACGGCCGGAGCTTGTCGCGGCTCGATCCCGAGCTCGTCGCGCTGACCGGGGCCACGGGCTTTCTCGGCCGCCACGTGGCCGAGCGGCTGCGTGCCCGCGGGCTGCGCGTGCGGGCGCTCGTCCGCCGCCACGATCCCGTCCTCGAGGCCAGAGGCGTGGAGCTCCTGCACGGCGATCTCGGCTCGGTGGAGAGGCTCGAGGCGCTCGTCGAGGGCGCCGGCACTGTTCTGCACGGGGCGGGCCTCGTTCGAGCTCCCGGGGATGCCGCCTTCGAGGCCGCCAATGTGCTGGGCACCGCCCGGCTCGCCGAGGCCAGCCGCCGGCGGGCCGAGGGCTGCCGCTTCCTCCTGATCTCCTCGCTCGCCGCCCGCGAGCCGCGCCTCTCGCCCTACGCCCGGAGCAAGTGGCGGGCCGAGCAGGAGCTCGCCCGGCGGGCGGACGGGCTCGAGCCCCTGGTGGTGCGCCCGCCGGCCCTCTACGGGCCGGGCGACCGGGCGACCCTGCCGATCCTCGCCCAGCTCGCGCGCGGCTTCCTCGTGGCACCCCGCGCACCCGCCAACCGCTTCTCGCTGCTCTACGTCGAGGACTTGGCCGAGGCGTTGGCCGGGCTCGTGGCCGAGCCCGCCGAGCCGTGGTCCGAAGCGCCCCTCGAGCCGGACGACGGGACCCCGCAAGGCTATGCCTGGCGCGATCTCGGCGAGCTCGCCGGGCAACGGACCGGTCGCCGGGTGCGCCTCGTCGAGCTGCCGCGTGCGGTGATGACGGCGGCGGCCCTCCTGGTCGAGGCGGGCGCCCGGCCGCTCGGGCGGGCACCGGCCCTCTCGCGCGGCAAGGTCGCCGAGCTGTTCCACCCCGACTGGCGGGCCCGGGACGACGGGCGGCTCTGGCGCGGCCGGACGCGCACGACCTTCGCCGAGGGCTTCGCGCGGACGCTCGCCTGGTATCGGTCGGCCGGCTGGCTCTGAGCGGGGGATTGCGCAGCGTGGGCAAAGTCGCCATGCAGCCGGCCATGACCACACCCGATCCCGATCGCCTGCTCGCCGAGATCGGCGAGCTCGTCGCCCGCTTCGCCCCGCCCGGCGCCCGGCTCGAGCGGTCCACCGAGCTCACGAGCGATCTCTCCATCGATTCGGTCGCGGCCATGGATCTCGTCATGGAGATCGAGGACCGTTACGGCATCGACGTGCCGGTCAACGAGATCGCCGATCTCGTGACCCTGGGCGATCTGGTCGATCTCGTGGCGAGGCTGCTCGAAGCGCGGGGCTGAGATGGACATCTTCGACAAATACGAGGGGCTCGCGGCCCGGCGGGCCCAGCTCCTGGGCGCCGGCACCGACCCGTTCCACCTCGAGATCGAGGAGCTGCACGGGCCCTGCGAGGCGACCATCGCCGGCCGCCGGACGATCCTGCTCGGCACCAACAACTATTTGGGTCTCACCTTCGATCCGGCCTGCATCGAGGCCGGGGTCGAGGCGCTGCGCCGCTACGGCACCGGGACCACCGGCTCGCGGATCGCCAACGGCACCTATGCCGGCCATCGGGCGCTCGAGGCCGAGCTCGCCGCCTTCATGGGCCGCCGTGCGGCGATCGTCTTCACCACCGGCTACCAGGCCAACCTCGCCACGATCGGCGGGCTGGTCGGCGCCAAGGACACGATCTTCGTCGATTCCGACTGGCACGCCTCGATCTTCGACGGCTGTCGGCTGTCCGGGGCGACCGTCGTGCGCTTCCGCCACAACGACCCGGACGATCTCGACCGCCGGCTCGAACGCAACCCGACGCCGGGCGGCTGCCGGCTGATCGTCGTCGAGGGGCTCTATTCCATGCTGGGCGACGTCGCCCGGCTCGCCGAGATCGTCGCCGTCAAGAAGCGCCACGGCGCTTTCCTGCTCCTGGACGAGGCGCATTCCATGGGCGTGTTCGGCGCCCGCGGTCGGGGTGTGGCCGAGGCCCAGGGGGTCGAGGCGGAGGTCGACTTCGTCGTCGGCACCTTCTCGAAGTCCCTGGGCGGGATCGGCGGTTTCGCGGTCTCCGACCATCCCCGCTTCGAGCTTCTGCGGGTGGCGGCGCGGCCCTACATGTTCACGGCCTCGTCGGGACCCGCGACCATCGCCTCGGTCCGCGCCGCGCTCGCGCAGATCTCCGCACGGCCCGAGCTGCGCGAGCGGATCTGGACCAATGCCCGGATGCTGCACGCCGGGCTCGCTCGCGCAGGCTTTCTGCTCGCCGCCCCGCCCGGCCCCATCCTGTCGATTCGGCTGCCCGACGAGCGAACCGCGGTGCTCGCCTGGAACCGGCTCCTCGAGGCGGGGGTCTACGTCAACCTCGCCCTGCCGCCGGGTACCCCGGGCGGGGTTTGTCTCCTGCGCTGCAGCGTCTCGGCCGCGCACACGGACGAGCAGATCGAGGCGGTGCTGGAGCGGTTCGCCGCACTCTCGGCCGAGCTCGCCCGGCTCGCGGGCGCGGTCGCCGCGGAATAGGTTCAGCGGACGGCGCCGCGCCGGCGCAGCCGCGGCAGGAGCAACAGGCCCGCGAGGATCGGGTGCCGGCGCTGCCAGGCGGTGAGCTCGATGCGCTCGCCCGAGTGCCGCTCGATCTTCCAGGCGAGATAGTCCGCCCCGCCCTCGAAGGTGAAGGCCGCCTTGGCGAGCCGCAGGACCGAGCGGAGTTTGCCGAGCCGGCGCCGGCGCGCCCAGAGCCGGACCGCGCGGGTCCGTTCCTCGGGTCCGGGTGGCGGCGAGCCCGCGAGGCAGAGGCGGCCGAGCCGTTCGTAGCGGGCGGCGTCGGCCGTGACGATGAGGGTCGCACGACCCGGCCGCTCGGCCCTGAGCTCCGTGCGGTAGGTCTCGTGGAAGGCCCGCTCGAAGAGCACGAGCGGGTCGGAAGCGGTGCCGAGGAGCGGCCGAACCGCCGCGACGAGGGTCCGTACCGACTGCGCGAGGAGCGCGTGCACACGGGCCTCGACGGCCGGGTCGGCGGCCCAGAGCAGGCGCACGGGCTGAGCCAGGCGGGCCCAGAAATAGGGCTCGAGGGTCTGTGGGCTCACCAGCCGCTCGAGCCGGGCGAGCCCCACGACCGCCACCTTGGCCCGCACCGTCCGGCCCTCGAAGGGGGTGGCGAGATGATAGACATTGGGCGGCAAGAGCGCGCCGAGGGCGCGCAAAAGCGGCCGCTCGGCCCCGCTCGTCGAATCGTCGAGCAGGACATAGAGATCGACGAGCCGGTCGCGATCCTGGCCGTCGCGCAGGCAGCTGCCGTAGAGCAGCACCGCCCGGGCGGCCGGCGCGAAGCGCGCGCGGGCCGCCTCGCCGATCGCGTGGAAGGCGGCCGGCACGACCAGCCCCGCCTCGCGCGCGACGAGCTCGCGGACCGGATCGGGGGCGACCGTCAGCACCGGACGAATCGGACTTCCTCGGGCGCGGTGACGACCAGCGGGCGGCCGGGTGTGGGCCGGTAGAACTGTCCGTCGATGGTGATCTCCGAACCGATCTCGAGCTCGGCCCGGGCACTGCCCCGGCTGAAGAAGCTGTCGGCCGGCAAGGGGCGCCGCTCGCCGCCGTAGAGCACGCAGAGCGCTCGGCGGACGAGACCCTCCGCGGGCTGACGGATCGCGGTCAGGCGGAAGGGGCGGGCGAGGCCGTTCCAGAAGGGCCGCGAGGCCAGGACCAGCCGGTCGAGCGTGGTGGCGAGCAGGAGGAGCTGGCGACCCTCGCGGATCTCGCCGTCCTCGAAACGCATCGCCACGGGCGCGCCCTCGAGCATTCCGGGTGGGCGTCGGCCGCGGGCGAGCCCCCAGAGGATCTGAAGGAGGGTCACGAGATGGGCGAGCTCGCCCTTGAGGCCCAGGCTGTGGGCCCGGCTCTTGCAGAGATGGATCGCGTCGGTGATGCCGAGTGCTCCCATGAACATGCCGCGCTGGGCCTGGCCACCCTCGAGGCCGTCCACGCGCAGCACGCGTCGATGCACCAAGAACCGGTCGAGGAGGCCGGCGCGGGCGGTGTCGAGCAGGCGGGCGAGGGCCCGGGCACCGCGTCGGCGCAGGCCGCAGTCGGCCGCGGTCATGTTGGCCATGCCGCGCGGCAGGATGGCGATCGGCGGCAAGGGGCTCAGCAGGCGATGCTCGAGGAGCTCGGTCAGGAGGCCCTGCACCGTGCCGTCGCCGCCGTTGACAACGATGAGTGCCGGGGCGAGGCGGGCGAGGTCGCGGGCGATGTCGTGGAGACGCGTGCGGCCGTCGAAGTCGAGCCGGACCACCTCGGGGTAGCGCTCCAGCACCGCCTCGATATCGGCCGCGCCGCGCTTGTTGCGTTCGCTCCGCCGGTTGTGGACGAAGCCGATCGCCGCCCGGCTCATGCGCGTACCGTCCCGAGCGGGGGCACGACCGGCCGGCCGCGACGCTGCTCGAAAGCGCCGGCGAGCAGCAGCACGAAGAGCGCGAACAGCAGCGGCGCGGTCCAGGCGGCGAGCGCCGGGCTCAGAAGGCCGAGCTCGCCGAGTGCGAGCAAGAGGCCGTTGCCGATCAGATGGACGAAGCCGACGGCGAGCCCCTTGGCGAACAGGGCGAAGGTCTCACCGACCCGGGCCAGTCGGCGAACGAGTGCGAAGGGCAGGACGATCGTCGCCCAGAGTGCCACGAGCCCGGCGAGCCGGGCCTGCAGCCAGGTCCGATGAGCTTCCGTCCCACCCACCCCGAAGCCGTCGGCGGCGATCACCCGCTGGAGCTGGGCGAGGGAGAGCTCGCGCGGCAGCTTGGCCATGAGCGCCACCTCTTCGAGATCGATGCGGACCGGCCAGAACAGGGCATCGAGCCGTTCGGGCGGTCGAGCGGAGGCGGGCCGGCGGATCACCTCGCGCAGGAGCCATCCATCGGGTCCGGGCTGGGCGTGCGCCGCCTCGAGCCGCTCGAGCAGCCGGCCCTCGGGGTCGAGCCGGAGAATCAGAAGGTCCCGAGGCTCGCCGCGGGCGGCCGCTTCCACCGGCAAACGGAGCACGTCGCTCCCGGTCTTGAGCCAGATCTGACCGCCCGAGGGCAGGCCCACGGTCCGGAAGTCGGCGGCACCCAGATCGCGCAGCGCCGGCACGGTCCTGGGCACGGCGAGATCGTCGAGCAGGACCTTCCCACCGAGCACGACGAGCGCCACCGGCCAGAGCCGGGCCAACAGGCCGATGCGCGAGCAGCCGGCACCCCACATCGCCACGAGCTCGCGCGAGCGCAGCAGATCGCTCGCGGTGAGGAGGCCGGCGACGAGCACCACCATGGGCAACAGCTCGGTCACGAGCGTCGGCAAGCGGATCGGCACATAGGCGAGAAGGGCCCAGGCCGAGCCGCCGGCCCGGCGGACGACACGCGGACCCATGTCGAGGAGGTCGAAGAGGAGCGCGAAGCCGGTGACGGCCAACAGCACCACCGCGAGGCGGACCAGGTAGAGCCGGACGAGGTAGCGGGTGAGCCGGCTCACGGGCCGTTACCCCGCAGCCCGAAGCGCTGGCCGGCCCAGGCCTCGAGCCGCTCGACGAGGAGGTCGATCCGGCCGCTGCCGCCGGCATGCGGCACCCGCGCAGAGCGCCACCAGGTCAAGGAGGCACCGAGTGCGAGAAAGAACGCGAAGGGAAGCCACAGGCCGAGCCAGGGCGAGAGTTTGCCGTCGTCGACGAGCGATTCGCCGAAATGCAGGACCTGGTTGTAGGCGAGCAGGAGGGCGAGGCCCACGGCGATCCCGTAGGAGCGGCGGGCGCGGCGGCGTGCGATCGCGAGCGGCAGGGCCACGAGCGGAAGGAGCGGGATCGACAGCACGCGGGCGAGCCGGCCGTGCAGCTCGGCCTCGATCTCGGGCGGGTCGATGCCCTTGGGCGGCCGATGGAGGGCAGCCGCGAGCTCGGGCAGGGTGAGCTCGCGCTCGTCCTCGCCGCGCGGTCGGAAGGGCTTGGGCTCGCGACCCGCGAGGTCGGTCGTGAAATTCCGGAAGCGGATGGTCGCCGCGGGCCGGCTCGGATCGCCGCTCTCGGCCGCCGGCACGAGCTGGTGGACGCCGTCCTCGAGGTCGAAGCGGACCGGCTGGTCGCCCTCGGCGGCGAGGATCCGGCCGCGCCGGGCGGTGATCGCGAGAGTGCCGCCGTCGGCCATCCGACTGAAGAGGACGAGGCCCTCGAGCCGATCGCGCTCGGGACTCAGCCGCTCGACGGCGTAGGTGGTGCCGGCCAGCGTGACGAAGGCGCGCTCGCGGATCAGGGTCAGGAAGGAGACGTTGGAGAGCGCGAAGAGAGCGGCGCGGTAGGCGTAGCGGCTGTAGGGCTGGAGGTGGCTCACGATCACGGCGTTGATCAAGACGAGCACGGCCGCGATGACGAGGAGGGGCCGCTGGAGCTCGTGCAGGCCGCGCCCCGCGGCGAGCATGGCGTCGATCTCGCCGTCGCGGGAGAGGCGACCGAACACCACGAGGATCGCCACGAAGAAGGCGGCCGGCAACGCCACGCCCATGTAGTGCGGCACGAGATAGCCCAGCATCTCGAGCAGGACGAGCATGCTGCCCCGCCAGCCGATCACGATGTCGAGCACCCGCAGCATCCGCTCGGCCAAGAGCACGGCGAGCGCCACGAGCACGATCGCGAGCATCGGGCGAACGATCTGGCCGACGAGGTAACGGCTGAGCAGGCTCATCGATCGAGCGACGCAAAAGAGCCCGGCCCCGCACGACGGAATCCGCGTCGTTCGGCACACCGGCTCGCCATTTGGGCCAGATATCCCAAGGGGACCTCGCTGCCTAGGCGAGCGCGGCCACGGTCGGACCGGGAAGTGCCAGCGGCTCGCGCGCCGATCGACCGTCCGGCCCGATACGGAAGGCTTCGGCCGCGATCCGGAAGCCCGGCCCGGGCGTGGTACGGGCGATCGTGAAGAGGAGACCGCCGCCGCGTCGATCGGGCTCGTCCGCGCCCGACGAGGCCGAGGGGCCGGCCACCACCGGGATGGGGCCCGCGGGCCCTTCGAGCGCGCCAACCTCGAGCCGATGGTCGTGGCCGGAGAGGACGAGCTCGGCGCCCTCGCGGGACAGCAGCGCGCGGAGTTCGGCGGCGTCGAGGAGCGCCTTGCGCGCGGGGCTCCAACCCGCCACCGGCGGGTGGTGGACGAGGATCACCCGCGCGAGTCCCTCGCCGCCGAGCGCCCGAAGCCGGCCCTCGAGACGGCCGAGCTGCTCCGGCCCGAGCGCCCCCGCGGCATCGCCCCAGGGACGTGGAACGGCGCTCGACAGACCCACGAGAGCCACGGCGCCGAGCCGGCGGACGAAGGGGAAGCCCTTTGGCCCTCGGGCACCCTCCATCCAGTCGGCCCAGGCCGGCCAGTGGGCCTCCGCGGCCCCCGCGACATAGGCGTCGTGGTTGCCGGGCACGAGCGTCAGCCGCTCGGCCGGGGCCAGCCGCTCGAGCCAGGCCCGAGCCCGTTCGAACTCGACCGGTAACGCGATGTTGACGAGATCGCCCGTCACCACCCAGTGATCCGGCCGGGCGGCGGCGAGCGCCGCCACGCTCGCCTCGAGGATCGCCGCGCGGTGGACCTTTCGCCGGCGGAGCTGCCAGGACAGGAAGCCCGTCAACCGTTTGCCCGCGAGTTCGCGCGGCCGGGGCAGGGGCAGCGGCCCCAGATGCGGGTCGGTCAGGTGAGCGAGGCGGAGGATCGTGCTCAAGCTCCGCTCCCGGCCGCGCGGCGGGCGAGGAGCGTCTCGACGAGCACGAGGTCCTCCGGCCGGTCGACGTCGATCGCGGCTGCACCGATCGGAATCGACACGGCCGTCACCGGACAGCCGAGCATACGGGACGCGCGCGCCATCGCCTGCTCGAGGGTGAGTCGGCCCGTGAGGTAGAGCAGGAGGTTCGCGAACCCCATGAGACGAACGATTCGCCAGGGGCGCTTGCGTTCGGCCTCGACCCGCCGCCAGAAGGCGAGCGCCGGCCGCGCCGCCGCCCCGCGCAGGAGGAACAGGTTGGCGCCCGAGAAGCGCCCGTCGCGGAAGCGCCACCAGGTCCGCCGGGTGGAGGGTGCGGTGACACGGACGGCGGCCTCGGGGGCGAGGCCGACCACGACCGCGGCGCCGCTCGAAAGCGCGGGGTCGAGGAACGCCTCGAGGATCGGCCGGTCGAGCAGGGGATGGTCGGCCGTGGTGACGAGGAGCGGCTCCTCGCCCGCTTCTGCGAGGGCCGCCGCCACGCTCGCCGAAGGGCTCGTCTCGGGGGTCCGAAGCGCGAGGCGCCCGGCCGCGAGTTCCCGGGCGATCGCGGCTAGTCGCTCGAGACCGGCCGACGGATCGGCCAGGAGGAGAATTCGATCGAGGTCGGGCAGGCCGGCGAGCGCCTCCACCACCCGCTCGACCATCGCCCGCCCGGCGACCGGAGCCAGGCATTTCGAGCGGACGCCCGCGGCCCGCGCGACCGGGTCGACCTCGCCCGGCCGGGCACCGGCGAGCACCACGGCGCGAAGCTGGACCGCCGGCCTCACGCGAGCTCCTTCTCGTAGATCCGATAGGTCTTGTAGGGTCGCGCGCCGCACAGCTCGATGATGGTCCGCACCCGACGATTGTCTTCGAGCACCCAGGACAGCTCCGCACCGCGCGTCCCGCGCGGAGTGTGGACCCGCTTGATCTCGGCGATCGCGGAAAGGGCGAGGGCGGCACCCAGTGGCCCGTTCTGATAGGCCTTGCGCACGCCCATGAGCGGCATCCGCCATTCCGGGACGCCTCGAACGCGCAGCCGCCAGAGGAGCTTGAGCCAGCCCAGAGGCAGGAGTCTGCCGCCCAGATCGCGGATCGCGAGATTGAGGTTCGGGAGCACGACGAGCATCGCCGCGGGCTCGCCCTCGAGCTCGGCCAAGACGAAGTCCCGAGCGCCGACGAGCGGCCGGATCGAGCGGGCCAGATGGAGTGCTTCTTCCTCGTCGAAGGGGAGGAAGCCCCAATTGTCCGACCAGGCGTCGTTGAAGATCGCGCAGATCGTCCGGATCTCGTCCTCGTAGCGCCGCATGTCGAGCGGCCGAGTGCGGATCTTGGCGAAACGCGCGGCCCGCACCATGGCCGCCTCGGCCGCCCGCGGCAGGGGAGCCCGCACGTCGAACCAGTAGCAGAGGAGGTCCTTGGCCTTGCGGTAGCCGAGCTCCTCGAGGCGCCGGCCGTACCAGGGCCGGTGGTGCCCCATCATCATGCTCGGGGGCGTCTCGAAACCTTCGACCAGGAGGCCGCAGGAATCGTTGATCGAGGGGTCGAAGGGGCCTGCCACCCTGCGCATGCCGCGCTCCGCGAGCCAGCGCTCGGCGGTCCCGGCGAGGGCTTCGAAGACCTCGGGATCGTCCTCGCCCTCGAGGAAGCCGAAATGGCCGGTGGCGTCCCGGTAGCGCTCGAGATGGGCCCGGTTCACTTGGGCCGTGATCCGCCCGACGTCGCGCCCGTCCCTCCGCGCTACGAAGAAGGCGATCTCGATGCGACGGAGGAACGGATTCTTGGCCGGATCGAGATGCTGCCGCCGCTCGAGGTCGAGCGGCTTCACCCAACGAGGATCGTCCCGGTAGATCGGGTCGGGGACGGCGAGGAAGCGGGCGAGGCCGCGACGCCCCTCGACCCGCTCGACCTCGATCCGCGCCACGGGCGCCCGCTCAGGCCGCGCGGCGGGTGCGGCGGGCGGCGAGCTCGGCCTCGCTCGGCGACGCCTCGGCCACCCAGGGATAACGCTCGCGCTCCTCGGCCGTGTAGCCGAGGTTGAAGGTGGTGGGGCTGCGCGGCACCTCGCGAGGATGCTCGTAGAGCGTGCCCAGGATCCGGTCCCAGAGCCCACTCGTGATCCCGAAATTGCCCTGCTCGTTGTGGAAATGGTGCGCGAGATGGCGCCGCTTGATCTCCCGCAGCCAGCGGTTCTTGGGCGTGAACGGCAGGTGCTGGACACAGTGGCAGAACTCGTAGCCGGCGAAGAGCAGGAGTGCGGTGGCGAAGGCGGCGAAGGCACCCGAAGAGCCGCCCACGAGCCAGCCGAGCGGCAGCGCCACGAGCGCGATCGTCGGTAAGGTCGTGTAGAGCGCGCCGAACAGCACGGCGAGATCGTGCGGGTCGGCGTGGTGGTCGTAATGAATCCGCTTCCACACCCGCGCGGTGAGGGGCGACTTGTAGAGGAAACGGCCGTGCAGGACGAAGCGATGCAGGAGATATTCGGCGGCCGGGTAGACGAGGATCGTGACGGCGACCGCGAGCAGCGGGCCGAGCCAACCCTCGGCGAGCCGGACCGCGAGCAGGGTCGAGACCGCCGCCGTGGCGAAATAGACCAGGATCGAGTAATGGGTGAGATAGGCGACGACGAGCTCGCCGAGCGTCATCTTGTCGAGTTGGTAGCGGCGGCTGACCCAGGGTCGCCAGGAAATCGCCATCGATCCGTCCCGTCCGTCTCACCGCGCGCCGACCGCGTCCGCGCGACCGGCCCGCCAGCAGGTAAGCCGCCGCGCTCCGGGCGACAAGTCGGTGCGACCTCGCCGGGCTCTCTCGCCCCCGAGCCTCCGCCCCCGGCCGTGCACACCGCCGAGCGCCTCCCTCAGGCGGCGCTCGGCTGCTCGCTCATGAGACGGCGGACCCGCTCGGCCACACGGGCCAGATCGTCGAGCGGCTTGGGCCGAGCCATCGGCTCCGCTGCTTCCCCGAGCCTGGCCACGAGCCCGCGGGCGACGAGCGCTCGGTGCAGCTGGGCCGGATCGCGTGGCAGGTTGAGGAGGCCGCGGGTGGCGAGATGGTCCGCGAGCCGGCCGAGCGCGTGCTGCTGGTGCGGGGTGCCGCGATAGGTCGTCCCACCACCCACGAGCAGCCGGCCGAAGCGGACCAGCTGCGGGCCGAGCGGCACACGGTCGTACCAGCGCGGCAGGTCGAGCAAGCGGGTCGGTTTGCCGGCGAGGCAGGCCTCGGCGAGGCTCGTGAGCTCGTCGGCGGTCACCACCACCCGGTCGGCGAGAGCGAGGAAGGCCGCTCGGGCATCCGGATCCTCGGCGGTGCCCGCCCGCACCTCGACCTTCGGCAGGCCCGCGAGGGCCGCGCGAAGCGCCGCCGCCGCGGGCTCGGGGGTTTTGCGGTCGAGGTGGACGAGAAGGGCGCCGCCGCCCGTGCGCAGCTCCTCGGCGAGCAGCGTTCCGGCCCGGGCGAGGGCCGCGGCCGTGACCCGATAGCCGTCCCGGCCGCGGCCGACGATCAGAGCCGTCCAGGGCCGCGGCAGGCCGCCGAGCCGCTCGCCCCAGGCGATGCGCGCTGCCTCGACCCGGGCCGGTTCGAGGCCGGCGAGCGGGGCGGCCACGGGCAGGACGTTGTCCCGCAGCGGCAACCTGGCCTGCGGGGTGGCGACGACCAGGTCGAACAGCTCGAAGGGCGCGCGTGGCCGGCCGATCTGGACGAGCCGGGTGCGGCCGCCCGAGGCCCGCCGGATCCAGAGTGCGGCCGGCACGCTCTTGCGACCGGAAGCGAGCACGAGGTCGGGCCAGGGCGGGCTCAGGGGATCGCTCGCGGCCCGGTCGACGCTCGCGAGCGAGGCGCCCAGGATGAGATTGGGCAGGCGACGGCGGCCGTTGAGCACGAGCCGGCGGCTCTCCCAGGGCCAGCCCAGGGCACGTGCGAGCTCCTCGACCTGGCGGTCGTAGACCGGGTCGCCCGTGGTGAGCGCCCAAACCTTGGGCTGGCCGGGATCGGCGGTGCGTCGGCAGGTGAAGGCGCGCGCTCCGCTCGAGGCGAACCGCGGGTCGGGGGCCACCTCGAGCCGCCAGGAGGGGCCGGGCCGCCGGCCGGCCGCCTCGGCGATCCGCCGCCGCCACCATTCGGGGCTCGCGAGGCCGTGGGCAGCGCGCGCCCGCACCCGCACGAGCACGGCTTTGCCGGCGTGGGCGAAGAGCCCGTCCAGCACCCAGGCGATGTCGGCCGGCGGCAGCCGGTCGAGCAGGTCCCAAGCGAGGACCGCGTCGACCGGACCGGCGCTTTGCAGATGCGGGTCGCGGGCGAGGTCGACGGCCACGGCCGCGAGATCGTCCGGCACGGCCTCGAGGCTCGGCACCCCGCCGAAGCCCACCACCAACAGCCGGCGGGCCCCCGTGTCGGCGAGCAGGCGGCGGTCGGCCTCGGTCAGCCGGGCGGGTTCGACCGGCGGCAGCGGCTCGTTCGCGAAGGCGAGCTCGCGGAGGGTCGGTGAGGGCCGATCGGGCCCGAAGATCTGATAGCCCGCGGCATCGGCTTCGCGCTCGAGGTCGTGCCAGATGTAGGCGAGGGGGTTCGGGTGGTAGGAATAGTCGTCCGGGAAGGGTTCCCAGGGCTGCTGGTGCAGGGCCGTGTAGTGCAGGCACTTGGTGCGGCCCTCGACATATTCCTGGTCGCGGGCGTTCCAGTGCGGGTCACAGGGGCCCCAGAGGCCGGGGGTGGCGGCCGGCTTCTTGATGAGCGCGTGCTTGCCCTCGCGGGCGGCGGCGGCCCGGTTCCAGAGCGGCAGCATCTTGGCGCAGTCGATCAGCATCACCGAGGTCTCTTCGGGCGAGATCGCGAGATAGCCGTGCTCGCCCATCTCGAGATCGAAGAGCTCGGCCGGATCCGCCAGGTAGATCTGGTCGACGTCGTTGTAGATCGCCCGGCCCACACCACCCGCGAGCTCCGGGATCGCGAAGCGGTACTTGGTGAAGCCGGTCCGCCAGCCTCTCCGGTCGAAACCAGACAGATCGCTCATCCGGTAGATCTCGTAAGTCCGCGCGGGGTCGCGGTGCTTCTCGATCGACCAGAAGAAGATCCGCTCGGCCCGGTACTGGGCGGGCTCGGTGCCCAGGAAGATGCGGACCGGGGGCTTCTGACTCGGCGTCACACCCGGCCGCGGCGGCAGCAGGACACATTCCGGCTGCTCGCGGAAATAGGGCCAGGTGCGGGCCGGGCTCGCGTCCATAACGCTTCCTCCGCCGAAAGGTCGAGCCGGTCGGAGCTAGGCTCCGGGGGCACCGGTCGTCAACTCGACCGCTGGTCGCGGCGCCGCGGCGCGGCCGGGGGCGACCGGCACCACGGTGCCGCCCTCCACGTGCCAGATGCGATCGGCGACCTCGAGCAGCTCCGGCCGGTGGGTCACGGCGAGCACGGTCGTGCGGTCGGCGAGGCGACGGACGTTGCGGGTGATCTCCTGGGCGGTGGTCGGGTCGAGGGCGCTCGTGACCTCGTCGAGGACGAGCAGCTTGGGCGAGCCGAGCAGCGCCCGGGCGAGTGCGATGCGCTGGCGCTGGCCGCCCGAGAGCCGGGCGCCGCGCTCGCCCACCACCGTCTCGAGCCCTTCGGGCAGGGCGGCAACGAAGTCCCAGGCTTCGGCGGTCCGGAGCGCCGCCTCGATGGCGGCGTCGTCGAGGCCGTCGTCGCCGAGGGTGAGATTGGCGCGGATCGTGTCGTGGAAGAGCACCGTCTCCTGCGGCACGTAGCCGACCAGCCGCCGCCAGGAGAGGAGGTCGATCTCGGCCAGATCGACGCCGTCGATCGTGATCCGCCCCGCATCCGGGCGGTGGAGGCCGAGGATGAGATCGACCACGGTGGTCTTGCCGGCACCCGAGGGGCCGGTCAGCACGGTGAGCGAGCCGGCCGGAACGACGAGGCTCGCCCGCTCGAGCACGCGATGCGAGCCGTGCGCGAAGCTCACCGCCTCGAGCGCCACGGCCCGCTCGAAGCGGGCCGGCAGCCGGCCGGGATTGGGCTCGGGGTCGGCCGCGGCCTGGGCGATCAGCTCCTCGGCATGGTACCAGGAGGCCTCCATCTCGACCGCCGTCTGGTAAGCCTTCTGCAATTTGCCGATCGAGGAGACCGAGCGATAGAGGACGATGCCCACCACCACGAGCTCGGCTACCGGCACCTTCCAGATGGACCAGGCGACCCAGAAGCCCGAGCCGAGGGCGACCGCGAGCAGCATGTCCTGGAGATTGTTGAGCCCCTCGCGGTTGAGGACCTGGCGGCGGATCGTCTTGTGCAGCCGGCGGATGCGGGTCTCGAAGAGGCGGGCGAAGGCGGCCTCGCGGGCCATCGCCCGGACGGGTTTGAGATTGCCGAGCGTGTCCGAGAGGTAGACGAGGAGGTCCTTGGTCCGGAACGCCTGCTTGCGGCCGGCGACCCGCGAGCCGCGGACGAAGGTCGCGAGTGCGCCGGTGATGAGCGCGCCGATCGCGGCAGCGGCGAGCGCGATCTTCCAGGAAACGAGGACCGCGATCGCGCCCATGACCGCGCTCTGGATGGCGAGTGCCAAGAGCTCGGCCACGAGGGTGAAGGCACGGCCGGCGCGCATCGCCTCGCCGGAGGCGACGTTGGCGATCCGCCCGAGCGGCTGGTGAACGAGGAAGCGCCAGCGTACCGCCAAGAGATGCTCGATGAGACGACGGCGGATGCCGGTCGTCACGGTCGCCATGGCGTTGCCGACATAGACCGTGGCGACCAGGCGAAGGGCGGACCGCAGGACGAGGATCGCGACCACGAGGAGGAGGAGCGGGCCGACCTCGAGCGGTAGGCCGAGCCCTTCGAGCGCGGCGCGGACCGCGCGGTTGAGGGGCGATGTGTCCTGCGCGCCGCTGTCGGCCGCCACCCCGATGAGCGGCATGAGGGTGGCGAAGCCGATCCCCTCGGCGAGGGTCGCCGCGAGCAGCGCCAGGACCAGGAGCCAGGGTCGCGTGCCCGGGGCGGTGAAGAAGATACGGAGGAGTTTGCGCATCCGCTCGGATCGGCTGGGGCGCCTCGGCTCGGCGCCAGGGCGCTTCCCACAAGCCCGGGGGCCTGTCCAGAGGAGCCCGCATCGTCGGGCGCTTCCGCCTAGGCCGCCTCGGGCCGGATCCAGTCCTGCAGGATGGCCCGGCCGAGCGCCAGCAGCACGGGGCCGATGAAGATCCCGAGGAAGCCGAAGGCGTAGGCGCCACCCACCACGCCGAGGAAGGTCAGGAGGAAGGAGAGGTTGCTCTCGCGCGAGATCAGCCAGGGGCGGATCAGATTGTCGATCCCGCTGATCACGAAGAAGCCGTAGGCCGCGAGAAAGAGCCCCGCCGCCGTCTGCCCCTGGACGAGGAGCCATCCGGCGAGCGGCAGCCAGACGAGCGGCGGGCCGATCGCCGGCAGGAGCCCCGTGAAGAAGGTGAGAACACCCAGGGTGAGTGCACCCGGGATGCCGACGAGCGCGAAGCCGATCGCCGCTACCGCGCCCTGGACGATCGCGGTGCCGACGAAACCGTAGACGACTCCGCGCACGGTCGAGCCCGCGACCTCGAGCAGATGCTGGGCCCGCTCGCCCAGGATGCGCTCGCCGGCACGCCGCGTCTGCTCCACGAGGTGTCGACCGTCGCGCAGGAAGAAGAAGGTGGCGGTCAGCGAGAGCGCGAGCTCGAAGAGGCCCGAGCCGAGAGCGAGGCCGGCGCGGATGGCGAAGTCGCGGGCGGTGGCGAGCCAAGGCTGGACCAGCCCCGGCAGGTCGCCGAGATCCTCGGCGAGCCGGTTCCAGGCATCGACGAGTTGCGGCCCGACGGTCGGCAGGTCGAACAGCCATTCGGGTGGCGGCGGCATGCCGACCTCGAGCAGCTGGCGGACCGAATCGACGAGGAGCGTGATCCCGTCCGCGATCTGGCGGCCGACCAGAACGAGCGGGAGGAGGAGGGCGACCGCGAGCAGGATCGTGGCGAGCCCCGCGGCGAGACCGACCCGACCGCGCAGGAGCCGTTCCAGCCGGCCGTGCAGGGGCGAGGCGGCATAGGCCAGGATCGCGGCCCACAGGAGGGCGGAGAGGAAGGGGAGCAGGACGAGCAGGACGCCGAAGCCGAGGGCGGCGAGTGCGACGAGCCCGATGGCGAGCTCGACACGGGGATCGACCAGGCGCATCGGGCCGCGGGCGGGCCGGGCTCAGCCCTCGCCGCGGCCCTTGACCTCGATCCCGGCCAGCCGCTCGTAGACCTTGACCACGGCCGAATCGTCCTCGCGGCCGAGGCCGGCCGCCGCGGCGGCCAGGAACTGCTGGTGCGCCGCCGCCGCGAGCGGCAGGGGGAAGCGCAGCTCGCGGCCGACGTCGAGCACGATGCCGAGGTCCTTGACGAAGATCTCGACCGCCGAGAGCGGTGTGAAGTCGCGCGCCAGGATGTGCGGGACTCGGTTCTCGAACATCCAGGAACTGCCGGCGCTGTTGGCGATCACCTCGTAGAGCGTGGCGGCGTCGGCTCCGGCCCGCACACCGAGTGCCATCGCCTCGCAGGCGGCGGCGATGTGGACGCCCGCGAGGTGCTGGTTGATGGTCTTGACGGTCGAGGCGATCCCGGGCTCGGCGCCGAGCCGGTAGATCTTGGCCGCCATCGCCTCGAGCGCCGGCCCGGCGGCGGCGAAAGCGGCCTCGCTGCCGCTCGCCATGATCGTGAGCGCGCCCGCTTCGGCCTTGAGCCGGCCGCCCGAGACGGGCGCATCGAGGAAGGGGTTCCCGGCGGCCGCGAGCTCCTCGCCGAGCCCGCGGGCGAAGGCCGGCGGGACGGTGGCGTGCAGGACGACCGTCGCACCCGGGGCGAGCGCCGGGCGGGCGGCGTCGAGCACGGCCCGGGCCTGCTCGGCGGTGGCGACGACGAGCAGGAGGAGGGCGGCGCCGGCGGCCGCGTCGGCCGGATCGCGGGCCTCCTCGCCGCCTCGGGCCACGTGCCGTGCCCGGGCCTCGGCGGCGAGATCGTAGCCGCGCACCACGAAGCCCTTGCGGACGAGGTTGGCGGCCATCGGGCCGCCCATCGCCCCGAGCCCCACGAAACCGATCCGCAGCCCGCCCATTCCCCACCCCCGCGCCGACCGCGCGCGATCCTCGCGCCGGGACGTGTCTCGGGCAAGCCGCGGACAGGCGGCGGCTGCAGTGCTAGGATGAGGGGATCGGTGGCGGACGGCGCTCCGAGCGGGGAGGAACGGAGATGACTCTCTTCGTGGCACTGGTGAACTGGACCGACCAGGGCATCCGGGCGGTGCAGCGCTCGCCCGAGCGGTTCGACGAGGCGAGGGCACTGCTCGAGGCGATGGGCGGGCGGATCCTTCACCTGTTCATGACGATGGGGCCCTACGATCTCGTCGTGGTCTACGAGACGCCGGACGATGCGATCGCGGCGCGCTGGACGCTGCAGCTCGCGAGCCGGGGGAACGTGCGGACGCTCACGATGAAGGCCTATCCCGAGGCGGCCTATCGGGAGATCGTGGGCGCGCTCGGCTGAGCGCGCATCCGGGCGGCCGAGCGCGCTTGCGCGGCTCTCGCGTGCTCTCTAAAAAAGCGGGGCTTACGCGAATCGGTCGGAGGGCCGGGGCGCCGCTGACCCAGAGGAGGGCGGTGTGCCGGCGGGGTGGGAGGGCGGTTCCGATCGGCGTGCGGATGCGACCACGCGACAAAACCAACGACGGAGGCAAGGTCGTGAAGTCGAAGGTCGTGCTCGGTTGCGGCGTCGCGATGGCGGCGTTGCTCGCTGGGCCATCGCTCGCCGAGGCGAACGACGAGCTGTTGCTTCTGCAGCAGAACCCGGCCTACTGGGTGATGCAGGGTGGCAACTACTCGCATCATCGGTACAGCCAGCTCGCGCAGATCAACAAGAACAACGCCAAGGACCTGAAGGTCGCCTGGACCTTCTCGACCGGCGTCCTGCGCGGCCACGAGGGCGGGCCCCTCGTGATCGGCAACGTGATGTACGTGCACACGCCGTTCCCGAACATCGTCTACGCGCTCGACCTCAACGAGCCGGGGCGGGTGATCTGGAAGTACGAGCCGAAGCAGGACCCGAACGTCATCCCGGTGATGTGCTGCGACACGGTCAATCGCGGCGTCGCCTACGGTGACGGCAAGATCTTCCTGCACCAGGCCGACACCACCCTCGTGGCGCTCGATGCCAAGACCGGCAAGGTCCTCTGGCAGAGCAAGAACGGCGACCCGTCCAAGGGCGAGACCGGCACCTCGGCGCCGCTCGTCTACAAGGACAAGGTCTACATCGGCATCTCGGGCGGCGAGTTCGGCGTCCGTTGCCATCTGACCGCCTACGACATCAAGACCGGCCAGCGGGTCTGGCGCGGCTATTCGATGGGTCCGGACAACGAGATCCTCGTCGATCCGGAGAAGACCACCGAGATGGGCAAGCCGGTCGGCAAGGACTCGAGCCTCAAGACCTGGCAGGGTGATCAGTGGAAGATCGGTGGAGGCTGCACCTGGGGTTGGATCTCGGTCGACCCGGAGCAGAACCTCATCTATTATGGCTCGGGTAACCCCAGCACCTGGAACCCGGTCCAGCGGCCCGGCGACAACAAGTGGTCGATGACCATCTGGGCGCGCAACGCCGACACCGGCGTCGCCAAATGGGTCTACCAGATGACCCCCCACGACGAGTGGGACTATGACGGCATCAACGAGATGGTGCTGTTCGACGGCAACTGGGACGGCAAGCCGCGCAAGATGCTGTTCCACGTCGACCGCAACGGCCTCAATTACACCCTCGATCGGGTGACGGGCGAGCTCCTGCGCGCCGACAAGTCCTTCCCCTGGGTCAACTGGGTGAAGGAGATCAAGGACGGCCGGCCCGTGGTCGATCCCAAGTACTCGACGCACCAGAACGGTGAGGACGTCAACACCAAGGGCATCTGCCCGGCGGCGCTCGGCACCAAGGACCAGCAGCCGGTCTCCTACAGCCCGAAGACCGGCCTCATGTACGTGCCGTACAACACGGTGTGCATGGACTACGAGCCGTTCCGGGTGACCTACACCGCCGGTCAGCCCTATGTCGGCGCGACGCTCTCGATGTTCCCGGCACCCGGTGGCGACACGCTCGGCGCGATCGGTGCCTGGGACCCGATCAAGGGCGGCCACAAGTGGCTCAACATCGAGCAGTTCTCGGTGTGGTCGGGCGTTCTCTCGACGGCCGGTGACATCGTCGCCTACGGCACCCTCGAGGGCTACCTCAAGGTGCTCGATGCCGACACGGGTCGCGAGCTCTACCGGTTCAAGACCCCGTCCGGGATCATCGGCAACGTCAACACCTACATGCACGGCGGCAAGCAGTACATCGCCGTGCTCTCGGGCATCGGCGGTTGGGCCGGTATCGGCCTCGCCGCGGGCCTGACCGAGGACACGGCGGGTCTGGGTGCGGTCGGTGCCTACAAGGCGCTCGCCAACTACACGCAGCTCGGCGGTCAGCTCACGGTCTTCACCCTGAACTGATCCCGCGCGACCTTCCTCGCGAGACCCGGCGTCGACCCGACGCCGGGTCTTTTTTGCTGGTGGAGGCCGCATGAGGTCCTGCCCGTGCGCGGTGGCGTACGCCGTTTTTCTTCTGCTCGCCGCGCTCCTTCCCGCCCGAGCGGCCGACGGTGTGCGGCTCGTGCTCTTCCCGCTCGAGTTCGTGAGCACGAGCATGGAGCCCGTGCGGGACGACGAGCGGACGCGCCTCCGGCTCGCCGAGGCGGAGCTCCGGCGCCTCTTGACCGCCAAAGGCTACGTCCTGGTCGACCCCACGCCCGTGGCCGGAAAGGCCGGCGCCTATGCCTCCTTGCGCGAGTGCGGGGGGTGCGAACTCGAGCTCGCCCGCGAGCTCGGTGCCGAGCAGGCGGCTCTCGCCTGGGTCGGCAAGACGAGCAACCTGATCCTCGACATGACGCTCAGGATCGGCGAGGTCGATAGCGGCCGGCTCGTTCGCAAGGGCTCGGTCGCGATCCGCGGCAACACCGACGAGAGCTGGCTTCGGGGGATCCGTTACCTGGTCGAGAACGTGGTCTTCGCCGAACGGCGCTCCTGAGTCCAGGCGCCCTCAGCCGCGAACGGCCCGATCGAGATTGCGGGCCCGCTCGAGCCCGCGCGGCACACCGCGCGTGCCGGCGAGCACGGTGCCGGTGAGATCGGCCTCGGCGAGATCCGTGCCCTCGAGCGAGGCGCCGGAGAGATCGGCCCCGCCCAGGAGCGCCGCGCGGAGGCTCGCCCCGTCGAGGCGGGCGCCCCGGAGCTTCGCGAACTCGAGATCGGCACGGCCGAGATCGGCGCCCGCCAGATCGGCCCGGTCGAGCACGGCTCCGCGCAGCGAGGCCCGGATCAGACCCATGCTCTGGTTGCGCATGTCGGCGCCGGCGCGCGCCTCGACGAGCCGCGCCTCGATCAGCGAGGCGCCGTCGAAATTGGCGACGAGGCGGGCCCGGGAGAGATCGGCGCGGTCGAACCGGGCGCGGCCGAGCTGAGCCTGGAAGAGATCGGCATCGCGCAGGTCGGCCTCGCCGAAATCGGCGCCGATCGCCCAAGCGAGAGCCAGATTGGCGCCGGCGAGACGGGCACCCGCGAGCCGCGCGCCGTTGAGCCGCACCCAACGCAGATCGGCACCGGCGAGATCGAGGCCCGTGAGATCGAGCCCGTTGAGGCTGCGGTCGGCGAGCGTGACCGGGCGGCCGGGCGCCTCGCCGATCAACCGCTCGACCGCAGCTCGGTCGAGCTCGGCCTGCGTCATGCGCGGCGAGCCGAGATCGACCCTGTCCATCATGCCTTGGCCGCGCACCGGCCGGGCGAGCAGGGCGGCAGCGAGCGCGAGGAGGACCGGCCGCCGGCGCATCCTTCAGCCGCCGCGCGCCGCCGAGGCCTGCAGCCAGGGTGGCGGGTTCTGGAGCCGGCCGCGGCTGTCGAGGAGGGGGACGCCGTACTCCACGAGAATCCGGTCGATGTCCTTCTGCTTCTCGCGGATCAGCCGGTTGAGGGTATCGAGCCACTCGCTCTCGCCGTGGCGCAGGCCCATCGAGATCCGATAGTCCATCGCCGTCTGCACGCCCGGATCGCTCTTGAGCGGCACCCATTCGAGCGGCACCGGGCTCTGCTTCGCCCAGTAGCCGGCGAGCGGGCCCCACAAGAGCGCCATGTCGATGCGACCCGCGGCGAGGTCCTGCACCGCCTGCTGCGCCGGGTGCTCGACCCGCGTGTCGACGATCAGGTTGTAGGTCACCACGTTGCCGATCAGACCGCGGCGCTGGACGAGGACCGCGGGCGGCGTGTTGGCGACGATGCCGATCCGCGCGGTCGCTACCATCGGCGAATCGAGGCTGTCGAAGGCGCCTCGGTCGGCCGCCCGGTAGAGCAGCACGTAGGTCGATCGGTAATAGAAGCGGGTGTTCTGGACGAGCTCGTGCGCCGAGGTCACCGCCATGATCACGTCGCAGAGCTGGGCGCCGAGCGTATTGCGCACGAAGCCCAGCGTCTGCGGGTGCCAGGTGTAGGCGACCGGCAGGCCGAGGGCCTCGGCGAAGAGCTCGGCGATCTTGTTCTCGAAACCCTCCCCCTTGTCGTTCGAGAAGGGGAGATTGTCGGGATCGGCGCAGACCCGGAAGGCGGTCTGCGAGCGCAGCTCGCCCTTGCTCGGATCGGCGGCCGGGGCCGGTGAGGGCAGCAGGAGCGCGAGGCCGAGCAGGGCCGCCCGGAGGGCGGCCCTAACCCGGTCCCCGCGCCGGTGGTTCACGACGGGCACCGCTCGGGTCGCCCGCGGCCGAGCTTGCCGTCGGAACGCGCCTTGAGGTACGAATAGATGTCCTCGAGGTAGTTCATGACGTCGGCCACCTCGTAGAAGGCCGGCATGACGCTCTCCTTACCGGCACCGAGATTCTGCCGGCCGCCCGCCACGACCTGCGAGAAGTCGTCCCGCTTCATCACCTTGAGCGATTCGACGAGGCTCGGAGCGTAGGAGCTGCCGAGGCCGTCCGGACCGTGGCAGACGTGGCAGTACGCGTGGTAGCGGCGGTAGCCGTTGTAGGTGCCGCGGTCGACGACGTTCTGGCCGCAGATCTGATAGGGGCGCTCGTAGGCCTCGTCGGCGGCCTGCTCGGCCCGGCCCGCGCTACCCGCGACGAGGGCCGCACCAGCGGCCGCTGCGATGAAGACGAGGCGCAAGCCCCCCGCACGACGCATCACCAACCTCCCTTTTGGTGGTCCTCGGCCGGCCGGGCGGCTCGCTCGGCGGCCCGGCCGCTCGCGACTATAGGCGGCGGCTTTCGACCGCCAAGCCCCGGCGGCCGATCGTCGCGCCTCAGAAGCACTCGAGGTCGGCCTCGATCTGCGCCCGGCGGAGCTTGTCGACCATCTCCTGGGCCCAGGGCGAGGTCCGGAACATGACCACCTGATCGCGGCCGGTTGTCTCTCGTCGCATCCGCAGCACGGTCTCGGCCTTGACGTAATCATCGTAGGGCAGGCGCTCGGCGACCCGGTCGATCGAGCAGGCGCAGCGCTGCAGAGCGTCGGGCGTCTGCCCTTTGGCTGCCATGCAGCCGAGCACGTAATCGGCGAGTGCCGCGGTCGGATAGTCGGCGGGTGCGGCGAGCGCGGGCAGAGCGGTCGCCGTCGCGAGGAAGGCGGAGAGGAGCAGAGAACGCATGTGGCGGATGTCCGATGCTCGTGGCGCCGCGGGCGGGCGGAGGGCACCGCTCACTCGACGGCCTCCAGCGTCAAGGTCTCTTCGAGGAAGGTGGTGCCGGCCGTGTCGGGCAGACGGACCCGCAGCCGCCACAGCCCACCCGGCACCTCGGGCGACACGGTGAATTCGTATTCCTTGTCGCGGAACTGCGGGAACCGGTCGATCGAAGGATCGGCGAGGAACGGCCGCAGTCGCACCGTCCGCGCCGGCACGGTGTGCCCCTGCCAGACGACGGTCGTCGCCTCGACCGTCTGCGGCTCGTTGAACGCCCTGCGGATCTGCTGCTGGAAATAGCCCGGGGCACCACCGGTCAGATTGCCCATCGTCACCGTGTCGCGCTGCAGAAAAGCGAGGAGCAGCGGGTTCTGGTCGACGGTCGGGATGGGCCCGGTCTGCCGCCGATTGGGGCCATCGAACATGTCGAGCCAAGCGAGCTTGCGGCCGTCCGGGAAGACCTCGCGGATCTCGAGCTTGGCGCCGCTCCTGTAGGGCCGATCCATCGCCCTGCCGGTCATCTCGTACCGGTAGCGGAACACCGCCGTCCGATTCACGCCGGCGAGGAAGCCGGGTGCGAACACGACCTCTTGCACGCTCGCCGTCTCGGCGCGGACGGCGGCGCCACCGGCGAGGAGGGCGAGGAGCGCGAGCGCTGCGACGATGGGGCGCACCGTCAGCCTCCGTTGTTCGGCGCGAGCGCCGCCTCGATCCGTTTGGCGAGCGCGAAGAACCGCTTCTCGATCGTGTCCGGCTGAGCGCAAGCGAGGTTCACGGTCGCCCGGCGATCCTGGAAGATCTTGAGGTCCCACTGCAGCGTCTCCTCGAGCTCGCGCGCTTCCTCCGACCCGTTCGCCCGGGCCCGCAGCTCGAGCAGACGGTCGTTGCGCTCGCGGATCGCTCGGGCGAGCGCCTTCTGGCTACGGCCGAGCTTGACGAGCCCGCTGATCGTCTTCTTGCGCTCGCTATCGAGCGCCTCGTGCAGGCCCGCGAGCAGCAGCGACAGGCGCCGCGGCCGCTCGGCCGCCGGCAGCCTGGCGATCAAGGCGTCGAGTTCGGCCAACGCCTTCTCGAGCGGGAGCGCGGTCGAGGCGAGCCTGGGGACGAGCGGGGCGATCTCGGGGTCCGCCGCCCAATGCCCCCCCGCGGTCGCGGGATCGGGCCCGCTCCAGGCGTGTGCCAACACGAGATCGGGATTGTAGAGCTGGGCGCAGGGCCAGTCCGGGTCGCTCTTGGTCGGTTGGGCGAGCGCCGTCGTCGCGAGCAACCCGAACAGGAGCGTGGTCACCAGGACCCGCTGCACCATGCGTTTCTCTCCGTCCCCGGCCCGCACGGGCCGATGCCGCGCCTTCTAGGCTCGCTCGGGTCGCGCGGCAACGGTCCCGCCGATCCCTCAACCCCCGAGAACCTGGTGCTCGCCCACCGGCAGGTCGCGGCGCACGCGGGCGAGCCGCGCGCGGTCGATCCGGGCGGTGGCGAAGCCGGGCCCGTCGGAAGCCCGGGCGACCACGTGGCCCCAGGGATCGACGATCAGCGAATGGCCCCAGCACCAGCGCTCTTCGCGCCCTGCCGGATGCGGGCCCCACTGCGCCGCGGCGGCCACCCAGCACTGGGTCTCGATCGCCCGGGCACGGAGCAGCACTTCCCAATGGTCCTTGCCGGTCTGCAGCGTGAAAGCCGCCGGCACCGGCAGGAGCTCCGCACCCAGCGCCACGAGCGCCCGGTAGAGCTCGCCGAAACGGAGGTCGTAGCAGATCGAGCAGCCGACCCGCAGACCCTCGGCCGTGTAGGTCACGACCTCTCGGCCGCGGGCGAAGGTCGCGGACTCGCGATAGTCTCGCCCGTCCGGGGCGGTGATGTCGAAGAGGTGGATCTTGCGGTAGCGGGCGAGCTCGCGGCCGTCCCTGTCGAAGGCCACGGTGGTGTTGTAGAGCCGGTCGGCCGCCGGATCCCGCTCGAGGATGCTGCCGCCGTGCACGAGGATCCGATGACCGCGGGCCAGATCGCGCATCAGCCGCCAGGCCTCGCCCTCCTCGCCGAGCGGCTCGGCGGCGGCCCATTTGGCGGCGGCGTCGCCCCCCATCAGCACCCAGACCTCGGGCAGCACGACGAGATCGGGCCGGTCCTCGCGCACCGCCTCGCCGACCAGGGCCTCGGCGGCGGCGAGGTTGGCCGCCTTGTCGTCGCGCGAGTTCATCTGGATCACGCTCACCCGCATCGAGGCCTCCGCCGAAACGACCCGCTGATCCTAGCGCGCCGCGGCTCGCCTTGACAGCGGCCGGCCGAGGGTGACCTTCTCCGCCCGCCCCGTTCCGGGGCTTTCGAGCCGAGGCCAGCCATGCACCGCTACCGTACCCATCGCTGCGGCGAGCCGCGTCCCGAGCATGTCGGCTCGACCCTGCGCCTCGCCGGTTGGATCCACAGGAAGCGTGACCATGGCGGCCTCTTGTTCCTCGACCTGCGCGACCATACCGGCATCGTGCAGGTCGTCGTCCATCCCGACCGGCCGTTCTTCGCCGAGGCCGAGCGGCTCCGCCTCGAGAGCGTAGTCTCGATCACGGGCCGGCTCGTGGCCCGCACGCCCGAGACCGTGAACCCGGCTCTCGCCACGGGCGAAGTCGAGCTCGTGGCGGATGCCCTCGAGCTGCTCTCCGCGGCGGAGCCGCTGCCCCTTCAGGTCAACACCGACCGCGAGCAGCCCGAGGAGACGCGGCTGCGCTACCGCTTCCTCGATCTGCGTCGGGAGGTGATGCAGAAGAACATCCGTCTTCGCTCGGCGGTGATCCGCACGATCCGCGAGCTCATGCACGCCCAGGGCTTCACCGAGTTCCAGACACCCATCCTCACGGCCTCGAGCCCGGAGGGCGCCCGCGATTTCCTGGTTCCCTCGCGCCTGCATCCGGGCAAGTTCTACGCGCTGCCGCAGGCCCCGCAGCAGTACAAGCAGCTCTACATGATCAGCGGCTTCGACCGCTATTTTCAGATCGCCCCCTGCTTCCGGGACGAGGACGCGCGCGCCGATCGCAGTCCCGGCGAGTTCTACCAGCTCGACGTCGAGATGGCCTTCGTCACCCAGGAAGATGTGTTCGCGGCGATCGAGCCCGTGATGTTCGGGGTGTTCGAGCGGCACAAGCCGGAGGGCTGGACGGTGAGCCCACCGCCCTTCCCGCGCCTCACTTATGCGGAGGCGATGCTGCGCTTCGGCACCGACAAGCCGGATCTGCGCAATCCGATCGAGATCCGCGACGTCACCGACGTCTTCCGTGGCTCGGAGTTCAAGGTCTTCGCGAGCGCGATCGAGCAGGGGGCGGTGGTCCGCGCGGTCCCGGCCCCCGCCGCGGTCGGCCGGCCGCGCAGCTTCTTCGACGGGATGGTGGCCTTCGCCCAGGGCCTCGGTGCTCCCGGTCTCGGATGGATCGCCCTCGAGGAGGGCCAGCCGCGCGGGCCGCTCGCCAAGTTCCTGGGCCCCGAGCGGCTCGGGCGGCTGCGGGAGAGCGCGGGGTTGGCGACCGGCGATGCCGTCTTCTTCGTCTGCGACAAGCCGGCCACGGCCGCCAAGCTCGCGGGTGCGGTCCGGGTCGAGCTCGGCAAGCAGCTCGATCTCTCGCAAAAGGCGACTTACCGATTCTGCTGGATCGTCGATTTCCCGATGTTCGAGTGGGACGAGGAAGAGAAGAAGATCACCTTCTCCCACAACCCCTTCTCCATGCCCCAGGGCGGCCTCGAGGCGCTCCTCACCAAGGACCCTCTCGAGATCCTGGCCTACCAGTACGACATCGTCTGCAACGGGGTCGAGCTCTCTTCGGGTGCCATCCGCAACCATCGGCCGGACATCATGGAGAAGGCCTTCGCGATCGCGGGCTACGGACCCGAAGTGCTGGAGAGCCGCTTCGGCGGCATGTTGCGGGCGCTCCGCTACGGCGCCCCGCCGCACGGCGGCATCGCACCGGGCGTCGACCGGATCGTCATGCTGCTCGCCGACACCCCGAACCTGCGCGAGGTCACGGCCTTCCCGCTGTCGCAGCGGGCCGAGGAGCTGCTCCTGGGTGCGCCCTCGCCGGTGAGCGAGAAACAGTTGAAGGAGCTGCACATCATGCTCGACCACGTCGCCCGCCAGCGGCTCGAGGAGGAGGCGGCCCGCGAGGCCCGGCGCGAGCGGCCGGAGGGCTGAGCCGGCCGCGGAGCGACCTCACTTCCGGCGGCTGAGCCGGAGGCCGATCCGCGGCGTCGCGAGCGAGAGGACGGCTCCGCTTCCACCCAGGGGACCGTTGCCGGTCCCCTCGGTCTGCTCGAGGCCGCTGCCGTGGCCGTCGCCGATGTTGCCGTTACCCAGCCGACGGGCGCGCGCGTTGCCGCGGCCGTTGCCCGAACCGAGATTGCGGTTGCCGGTATTCGCCACCCGGCTGCCGTCGGCGCCGTTGTCGTCGCCGACATTGCCGTTACCGGCTTCGTTCGCCCGCGTCGTCCGGGCACCGTTGCCCGAGCCCAGATTGTCGTTGCCGACGTCCGCGACGAGACTCGCCCCGGCACCGTTGCCGTCGCCGATATTGCCGTTGCCGACGTCGGTCGAGCGGGTCGCACCCGCCCCGTTGCCGTCACCCAGATTGCCGTTGCCGATCCCCTCGGCCCGGGACGAACCGCTGCCGTTGCCGTCGCCGAGGTTGCCGTTGCCGGCGTTCACGACCTCGGTGTTGCCGCTCCCGTTGTCGGAGCCGATGTTGCGGTTGCCGACATTCGCCGAATCGGTGTTGCCGGCCCCGTTGCCGTCACCGATGTTGAAGCTGCCGCCGTTGCCCGAGCCGATATTGCGGTCGCCGGTGTTGCGGTCGCCGATGTTGCCGTCGCCGCTGTTGTAATTGCCGATGTTCCCGCAGCCGCTGTTGCCGACCCCGAGATTCGCGCAGCCGCCGCCGGCGAGGTCGCCGAGCATGGCCGACGGATCGGCGAGCGTCCCCCCGCGTACCGCATCGAGGCTCGCAACGTCGAGCCGGATCGGCCCCTCGGCCCGCGCCGCCGAGGCGAGAAGGACCAGTCCTGCCGCCCAGGTCGCGTATCGCATCCGCCTTCCTCCCCGGTTCGACGTCGACGTTTGGGTCGAGTGTAGACCGGGCGGGAGCGGGCGTCCCGGGGAAAAGCGCGGCGAACCTCAGTTCTTGACCTTCTCGCCCGCCTTCTCGATCGCCCGGCCGGTCTTCTCCAGATTCTCGCCGGTGTCCTTCTTGAGACCGCGCCAAGTGTCGCCGCAGCCGGCGAGGAACGCGGGTGCAGCGAGCAGGAGTGCCAGGAGCAGGCGGCGGGCGTGGAACGGCCGGGACATGGTTCTCCCCCTGCGATCGAGACGACGAGGTGAGGGTAAGGAGCGCCCCCGCCCTCGGCAACCCGACCGCTTGACACTGCCCGGGCGAGGGGCAGGTTGGCGAGAAGGCCCGCGGCGGAAGGCGTCCGTGGTGCGATTCTTGCGGGAGGCAGCTCGATGCGAAGCGTGTTGTTGGGCGGTGCCGCGCTCCTGGCGCTCTCGGTCGGTCCGGTCGGCGAGGCGCTCGCCAAGAACACGCTGCGCTGGGCGAGCCAGGGCGACGCCTTGACCATGGATCCGCACGCCCAGAACGAAGGCCCGACCAACACCATGGGCCAGCAGATCTACGAGCCGCTGATCAACCGCAACCCGAAGCTCGAGCTCGTGCCTTCGCTCGCGATCGAGTGGAAGGCGATCGAGCCCACCGTCTGGGAGTTCAAGCTCCGGCCCGGCGTGAAGTTCCACGACGGTGCCGACCTCGATGCCGAGGACGTGGTCTTCTCGATCAATCGGGCGCGCTCGGAGACCTCCGACTTCAAGGGCTACCTGACCTCGGTGACCGAGGTCCTGGCGACCGATGCCGGCACGGTGCGGATCGTCACCGGCAAGGGGCCGAACCCGATCCTCCCGAACCAGCTCACCGAGGTCCATGTCATGGACAAGGGCTGGGCAGAGAAACACAACGTCACGAAGCCTCAGAACTACAAGGGCGGCGAGGAGACCTACGCGGTCCGCAACGCCAACGGCACGGGACCCTTCAGGCTCGTCCGCCGCGAGCCGGACGTGCGCACCGTCCTCGAGAAGAACCCGAACTGGTGGGGGCTCGGGCAAGAACCACACAATGTCGACGAGATCGTCTACACCCCCGTCAAGAACGACGCCACGCGGGTGGCCGCACTGCTCTCGGGCGAACTCGACTTCGTTCTCGATCCGCCGCTCCAGGACATCGAACGGCTCAGGAAGACGCCGGGACTGAAGGTTCTCCAGACCCCGCAGATCCGCACGATCTTCCTCGGCATGGACATAGCCCGGCCCGAACTGCGCGCCTCCAACGTCAAGGGCAAGAACCCCTTCGCGGACAAGCGGGTACGCGAGGCGATCTACCGCGCGATCGACATGGAGGCGATCCACACCAAGGTCATGCGGGGACTCTCGGCCAATGCCGGGATCATCACCGCGCCGGGCGTGCACGGCTACACCAAGGAGCTCGACCAGCGGTTGCCCTTCGATCTCGCCAAGGCCAAGGCCCTGCTCGCCGAGGCGGGCTATCCCGACGGCTTCGAGGTGACCCTCTCCTGCCCGAACGACCGTTACATCAACGACGAGGCGATTTGTCAGGCGATCACCGGCATGCTCGGCCGCGCCGGGATCAAGGTCAATCTCCGCTCGCAGACCAAATCGATTCACTTCCAGGAGCTGCAGAACAAACAGCAGGACTTCTACATGCTGGGATGGGGCGTACCGACGCTCGACAGCCACTACGTCTTCAATTTCCTCTACAAGACGGGGGGCGGCTGGAACCACACGGGCTACAGCAATCCACGGGTCGACGAGCTCACCGCGGCCATGGAGACCACCATCGACCTCGCCAAGCGTGACGCGCTGATCGCCGAGGCCTGGAAGATCGTCAAAGAGGACATCGTCTACGTCCCGCTCCACCACCAGGTCATCACCTGGGCCCTGCGCGATCGGATCGAGATGCCGATCGAACCGAACGACAGCCCGCAATTCGCCTGGGCCCGCTTCAAGAACTGAGGCGACGGGAACCTCGAGAGGCCCGTTGGCTGTGTCTACGATCCTACGACCGGTCCTCGCGGGCCTCTTCCTCGCCCTCCTCCTCGTGCCCGCCGACGCGGCGATCGCGGCCGAGCCCGCCGCACCCTGGCCGGTCGCCCTCGAGGGCGGGCCGCCGCCCCACCCGCGGGCGCACTGGGGACGGCTCGCCAACGGCCTGCGCTGGGTCGTGCTGCCCAATCCGCGCCCCGAGGGGGCGGCGAGCCTGCGCCTTCTGGTCGAGGTCGGCTCGCGGCACGAGCGGCCGCAGGAGCGGGGTGTGGCCCATCTCCTCGAGCACATGGCCTTTCGCGGCTCGAGCGGGCTCGCCCCGGGCGAGCTCGCCGCCTCGCTCGCCCGGCTCGGTGCGGCCATGGGGCCCGACACCAACGCCCGCACCGGCTTCGACACGACCGTCTACCAGCTCGAGCTGCCGAAGGCCGACCCGGAGGCGCTCGAGCACGGGCTCTTCGTCCTGCGCGAGATCGCCGATCGCCTCACCGTCCCCGAGGATCTGCTCGCGATCGAGCGCGAGGTGGTTTTGGCCGAGGCGCGCCAGCGCGACACGCCGGGCCAGCGCGCCTTCGAGGCCTCGCTCGGCTTTCTCCTGCCCGAGAGCGGCCTCGCCGAGCGGCTGCCGATCGGCGATCCCGCGGTCGTGGCCGGTGCCGACCGGTCGCTCGTCGAGGGCTTCTACCGCCGCTGGTACCGGCCCGAGCGGATGGTCGTGGCGGTCGCGGGGGCGATCGATCCGAACGACGTCGCGGCCCGCATCGAGCGACTGTTCGCCGACCTCGAGGCGCGCGGCCCGGCACCCGAGGAGCCGGTCGAGCCGCCGCTCGAGGGGCGTGGCCTCGAGCTCGCGCTCAGGGTCGAGCCCGGCCTGCCGGCGAGCCTCGCCGTGAGCTTCCGCCTGCCGCCGGACGAGCGGCCCGACGGGCTCGGACCGCGCCGCGAGGCGCTCGTCGAGGGCGTGGCGCTTCGGGCGCTCGGCGAGCGGCTCGGCCGACTGGCGGCCGCGGCCGACCCCGACCTCTCGAACCCGCGGGTGGGCATCGAGGACTGGGAAGGCGTGGCCCGCCTGGTCCGACTGCGGGCGGGCGTGCCGCCCGAACGCGCCGAAGCGGCGCTCGCCGCGCTCGCCCGCGAGATCGCGCGGCTGCTCCGCCACGGCGTGCTCGACGGCGAGGTCGAGGAAGCGCTCGCGGTCCGCCGTGCGGCACTGGTCGACCGGCTGCGGACCGCACCCACGCGGCTCTCGCGCAGCCGCGTCGAGGCTCTGGTGGCGGCCGCCCGCGACCGGGTGGCGTTGCTGGACGAGGCGGGTAGCCTCGCCCTCTTCGACCGGCTCGCTCCCGAGGTGGACGCGGCCGCGGCGAGCGGGGCGGCGCGCGCGCTCTTCGCGGGCGAGCCCCTGATCGAGCTCACCATGCCCGCCGAGCCGGAAGGGGGTGTGGAGGCCGCGCGGGCACGGCTGCTCGCCGCCTGGCGGGCGGCCCGCGGCGAGGCGACGGATCCGCCGCGCTTCGAGCCGGTACCCCGGCTCGCCTACGCCCCCGATCCGGAGCCGGCCCCGGTGCTCGCTCGCGAGCATTTCGCCGATCTCGATCTCCATGCCGTCCGCTTCGCCAACGGCGTGCGGCTGGATGTCAAGGCGAGCGAGTTCGAAGTCGACAGCGTGCGGGTCTCGGTCCGCTTCGGCCGCGGCCGGCTCGGCCTGCCGCCCGAGCGGCCGGGACTCGATCTCCTGGCCCGCCACGCCCTGCTCGCGGGCGGGCTCGGTCGCCATTCGGGGCAGGAGCTCGATCGGATCCTCGCCGGCCGGCGGCTCGCGATCGACCACCTGCTCGCGGAATCGGCGAGCCTGCTCACCGTCGAGGCCGCCGCCGAGGAGCTCGAGACGGCACTCGTCCTGGCACGGGCCTGGCTCGAGGATCCGGGCTTCCGGCCCGAGGGCCTGGTACCCTGGCGGCGCGCCCTCGAAGCGGCCCGACGGCGCCTTGCGAGCGTGCCCGCGGCCGCCCTCGAGGGGCCGGTCGAGCGGCTCCTGCACCGGGGCGATCCACGCTTCGGCCTGTCGGAACCCGACGTCGCCGAGGCCCGCACGCTCGAGGAGTTGGCCGCCTGGTGGCGGCTCGAGGCGGCGAGCGGCCCGCTCGACGTGGCGGTGGTGGGGGCCGTCGACCCCGAGCGTGCGATCGAGATGGTCGGCCGCACCCTGGGACGGCTGCCGCCGCGCCGCGAGGTACCGCCGCCACCACCCCCGCCGCCCTGGCCCACGGGCGCAGAGGCCGTGGTCGAGCACCGGGGGCCCGTGGGCCAGGCGATCGTGCTCGTCCACATCGCCACCGACGACGCCCGCGACCAGCGCCGCGCCGAGGGCCTGGGCGTGCTCGCCGATCTCTTGCGCGAACGGCTGCGCGCCCGCATCCGCGAGCGCCTCGGGGCCACCTACGCACCGACGGTCGGCAGCGCGGGCTCGTTCCTCGTGCCGGGGCGCGGTGCGATCCGGATCACGGTCGATCTGCCGGCCGATCGGGCACGGGCGCTCGCCCGGCTGATCGAGGCCGAGGTCGACCGCCTCGCGGGCGAGGGACCGACGGCCGAGGAGCTCGGCCGTGTGTTGCCGCCGCGTCGGGTGCGGGCCGAGCGGGCGGCTCGGAGCAACGCCTTCTGGCTCGAGCGGGTGCTGACCGGTCGCCACCAGGTGCCGGAGCGGCTCGATCAGGCCCGTGCCCTGCGCGCCGACATCGAGAGCCTCGATGCGCCCTACCTCGCCGGGCTCGCCCGCACTTATCTGGCCGCCGACCGCCGGCTCACGGTGCTCGTCCTGCCGGAGGGGCAGGGCTGATCGCGGGCAGGGCCGCACCGGGGCGGATTGCTCGGGGCCTCCGAGCGGGCTAGGGCCTCGGGCATGCGGGATCGGGGAAGCGAGGGCGAGACCTGTCGCTGCGACCTCCTGGTCGCGGGCTCGGGGGCCGGGGGGATGGCTGCCGCGCTCACCGCTCGTCTCGCCGGTCTCGAGGTGCTCGTGGTCGAGAAGGAGCCGCTCGTCGGCGGCACGACCGCGCGCTCCGGCGGTTGGCTCTGGATCCCGGGATCGCCGCACGCCCGCGCGGCCGGCATCGCCGATTCGAAGGAGGCGGCCCGCCTCTATCTCCGGCACGAGACCGGCAACCATTTCGATCCCGAGCGGGTCGAGGCCTTCCTCGAGGCCGGGCCGGCCATGGTCGAGCTCCTCGAGCGCCGCACGCGCGTGCGCTTCGTGCTCGGGCCGCACTTCTCCGACTACCATCCGGACGCGCCGGGCGGGCTGCCGGGCGGCCGCTCGATCTGCGCCGAGCCCTTCGATGCACGGGAACTCGGGTCCGCCGTGGCGCTGCTCCGCCCACCGCTCGAGGAGATCACGTTGCTCGGCATGATGGTGGGCTCCGGCAAGGAGCTCACCCACTTCTTCAACGTCACCCGCTCTCTCGAGTCGGCGGTCTACGTGGCGGCGCTGCTCGCCCGCTACGGCCGCGACCGGCTCCTGCACGGCCGGGCGATGCGGCTCACCAACGGCAACGCGCTCGCCGGCCGGCTGCTCGCGAGCGCGCGCGACCTCGGCATCGCGATCTGGTGTTCGGCACCGCTGGTCGAGCTGGTGGTCGAGGAGGGGCGGGTCGTGGGTGGGATCGTCGCTCGCGGCGGTCGGCGCGTGCGGGTCGAGGCGCGGGCGGGCGTGGTGCTCGCGACCGGAGGCTTCCCGCAGGATGCCGAGCGGCGGGCCCGGCTCTTCCCCCACTGTGCCCTGGGTGGCTCGCACTGGTCGCCGGCGCCGACCGGCAACACGGGCGACGGCATCCGTCTCGCGGCCGCTCTCGGTGCCGCCACGGCCGACGACCTGCCGGCGGCCGCGGCCTGGGTGCCGGTGAGCCTCGTGCCGCGGCGGGACGGAACCACGGGCGTCTTCCCCCACTTCGTCGACCGCGCCAAGCCGGGCGTGATCGCCGTGACCGATGCGGGCAGGCGCTTCTGCAACGAGGCCGACAGCTACCACGATTTCTGCAAGGCCATGCTCGAGGCCTGCCGCGGCCTGCCGGGCGAGCCGCACGCCTGGCTCTTGGCCGATCATCGAGCGATCCGCCGCTACGGGCTCGGCTGGGCGAAGCCCTTCCCGGTCCCCCTCGCTCCCGCTCTCGCGCGCGGTTATCTGCGCCGCGGCCGGAGCTGGGCCGAGCTGGCGGCCGTCTGCGGGATCGAGGCGGCCGCGCTCGAGCGGACCGTGGGCACCTACAACGAGGCGGCGCGGCGCGGCGAGGATCCCGCCTTCGGCCGTGGTCGAACCGCCTACAACCGCTACCTCGGAGATCCGGGTGTCGCGCCCAATCCGTGCGTGGCGCCGCTCGAGGAGCCGCCCTTCTACGCCGTGCGTCTCGTCATGGGCGATCTCGGGACCTTCGCGGGCCTGCGCACCGACGCCGCGGCCCGCGTGCTGGACCGGACCGGTCGGCCGATCCCGGGTCTTCGGGCCTGCGGCAACGACATGGCGAGCATCATGGGCGGCAACTATCCGGGTGGGGGAATCACCCTCGGCCCGGCCATGACCTTCGGCTATCTCGCGGCCCTGGATGCCGCCCGGGCGCTCGGTCGGGCCGCACCCTCCGCCTCGCTCGCCGCTCGAGCCGGGGCCGCTTGAGGAGGCCGGGCGGCGGCCTACATGGCAGGATGGAGCGGAGCGAGGAGCAGCCCATGGCCGTCCCCCCGATCGACGAACGCACCCGGATCGAACTCGAGGCCGCCGCCTTCCGGACGTTGGTCGAGCATCTGCGCAAGCGCGCCGACGTCCAGAACATCGACCTCATGAACCTGGCGGGCTTCTGCCGCAACTGCCTCGCCAAATGGTATGCGGCGGCGGCCCAGGAGAAGGGGCTACCGATCGATTACGAGGCCGCCCGCGAGATCGTCTACGGCATGCCTTACGAGGAATGGAAAGCGCGGCACCAGACCGAGGCGAGTCCGGAGAAGCAGAAGGTCTTCGAGAAGGCCTACGAGGCGACCCACGGCCACCCGCCGGGGCATTGAGCGGAGCCGCCGGCTCGGCCCGCGAGCAGACGTTGGACGATCGTCGGGTCCTCCTCGATCGGGGCGAGCGGCGCCCGGGCCGGGCCTTCCGGCCGCCGGCGCCTCTGCTCCCGGTTTACCGGGGTCGCCTTCTTCACGCCGATGGATCGCGCGAACACCGCCTGCGAGGGCCCGACGCGCGGGTGGATCGCGCGGACGTCGGGTTCTGGAACGGTGACCTCGTGAACCGTCGCGCCGGACTCGCCGCGGGCGTGGGCGAGCGCTTCCCGCAGCCCCTTCTCGATGCTCTCGAACGCAGCGCTCATCGTCGGTTCCGATAGGTCCGGACCAGCTCGCGCGCCGAGCCACGAATCGTCTCGACTTCCTTCGGCGTCAAATCGGACTTCTCGTTGTTGGCGAACATCGTCAGAAGGAAGATCGGCATATCCACATCGGGCACGAACAGGTGCACGTCCCTGTAGCCGCCTCGCTCGCCCTCGCCACCGCGTGCGCAACGAAACTTCCGCACCCCGGCACCGATCGCCACGCCGGCGAGGGGGTTCGCCGCGACATGGGCGACGAGCTCACGGATCTCCCCCTCCGAAAGCAGGCTTTTCGCCCGCCGCTGGAACTCGGGGTTTCCACGACCGTGACGAGACGATCGTTCGATCTCACACGCCCCTGACGTATACGGGGCAAGACGGGTGGCCGAGCGACTCACCCCATCGGCGGCCCGGTGATCGCGAAGCCGAAAGGCGCGAGCTCGCGGTTCAGGCGGGCGGGATCGGCCGGGCCCTCGGCGAGGAGAGCCGAGAGCCGCGCGAAGAAGGCCGCCAGATCGTCTCCCGGGGTCAACAGGAACAGCACCCGGCCCGGCTCGGCCGAGCGGTTGACGAAGGCGTGCGATCGGCCGGGCGGGATCACCGCCACCGTTCCGGCCGGGGCCGGCATGGGCGCGCCGTCGATCTCGAGCTCGAAGACGCCTTCGAGTACCCGGAGCACCTCCGTCTGCCGGGTGTGGACGTGCCGCGGCGGGCCCTTGCCCGATTCGCAGAGCTGCTCGACGAGGCAGAGCTGCCCGCCGGTGGCCGCGGCCGGAACGCGCAAGCGTTGCTCGATGCCGAGCCCGGGCAGCACGAACCGCTCGTCGATCTCGGGGGCGGCCACGAAGGCCGGGAAGACCGGGAGCTCGGCCATGGCAACCTCCGCGCGGCTCAGATCTCGCTCGCGATCGCCGTGCCGAGCTCCTCGGTACCGGCGGTCCCGCCCATGTCGCGGGTGAGGCTCCGGCCCGAAGCGAGCACCCGCTCGATCGCCGCCACGATCGACCGGGCCGCCTCGGGATGTCCCAGATGCTCGAGCATCATCGCCCCGGACCAGATCTGGCCGATCGGGTTGGCGATCTTCTGGCCCGCGATGTCCGGCGCACTTCCGTGCACGGGTTCGAACATCGAGGGATATTCGCGCTCGGGGTTGAGATTGGCGGACGGGGCGATGCCGATCGTGCCCGTCACCGCGGGCCCGAGATCGGAGAGGATGTCGCCGAAGAGGTTGGAGCCCACCACGACATCGAACCGCTCGGGGAAGCGGACGAAGTGCGCGGTCAGGATGTCGATGTGGTACTTGGCCGTCCGCACTTCCGGATAGAGGGCCGCGATCGCCTGGAAGCGCTCGTCCCAGAACGGCATGGTGTGGATGATGCCGTTCGATTTCGTGGCCGAGGTCAGGTGCCGTCTCGGCCGGCTCTTGGCGAGCTCGAAGGCGTAGCGCAGGATCCGGTCGACCCCGCGGCGGGTGAAGACGCTCTCCTGGATCGCCATCTCGGCCTCGGTGCCCTGATAGAGCCGGCCGCCGATCTCCGAATATTCGCCCTCGCAGTTCTCGCGCACGATCAAGAAGTCGATGTCGCCCGGCTTCTTGTCGGCGAGCGGACAGCGCACACCCTCGAACAACCGCACCGGCCGGAGATTGACGTATTGCTCGAAGCGCCGGCGGATCGGGATCAAAAGGCCCCAGAGCGAGACGTGGTCCGGCACGGTGGGCCAGCCCACCGCACCCAGGAAGATCGCATCGAAGGCACGCAGGCGCTGGATGCCGTCCTCGGGCATCATCCGCCCGTGCTTCTCGAAATAGCCGCACCCCCAATCGAACTCGGTGAAGGCGAGCTCGAGGCCGAACCGGCCCGCCGCCTTCTCGAGGCAGCGCAACCCTTCGGGCACGACCTCCTTGCCGATCCCGTCCCCCGGGATGACCGCGATGCGATGATGGGCCATGGCGTCTCCCCCGCAGCCGCCGATAGTGCGCCGGGCGGCGGACCGTGGCAGAGCGGACCCCGCCTTGTCAAAGGATCGGGCCGATCGTCCAGGGAACGCGCTTCGCCGGAATCCTCGGGGCCGCGCCGGCGCGACGCGTCTGGCTCGCCGGCGTGGCCGTGGGCGTCGTCCGCTGGCTCGAACTCCTGGCCTTCGCGCTGTGGGCCCTCGAGGCGACCGGCTCGGCCCTCGCCGTGGCGAGCCTGGCACTCGCTCGGCTCCTCCCGCTCCTCCTTCTGGCCGTACCGCTCTCGGCCTTCCTCGAGGGGCGCGATCGCCGTCGGGTCATGCTCGCCGCCACCGGCGCCATGGCGGCGACCAGCGCCCTCATGCTGGGGGCCGTACTCCTGGGTCGGCCGAGCCTTCCGCTCCTCTTGGTCGCGGCCTTGGCCAACGGGATCTTCTGGACGGTCGAGCAGCCGGTCCGCCGCACCCTCTTCCTCGAGACGGCCGGGCTCGAGCGCGCGGGTGCCGCGATGGGCCTCGAGACGCTCTCGAACCAGGGAACGCGCCTTCTCGGCTCGGTGGCCGGCGGTGCGGCGATCGAGCTTCTGGGCCTGCCGGGTGTGTTCGCGATCGCGCTCGCGCTCTACGCCGCGGCACTGCTCGGTCTCGCCCGGGTCGGGGCCGGTGCCGGTCCGCGCGGGTCGTCGCGCCGTCCCGATCGCCACGGGCTCCTCGCGGGCGTGCGGCTCGTTCTGGGTGACCGGCTCCTGCTCGGCACGGTGCTCGTGACGCTCGTCTACAACATCTGGGGCTTCCCCTTCGTGGCGCTCGCACCCGTCTTGGCCGAGAAGAGCCTCGGTCTGTCGCCCTTCGCGACGGGTCTGCTCGTCGCCATGGACGGGGTCGGCGGCCTTCTGGCCGGCCTCGCCATCATCGGCCTCGGCCGACCCGCCTGGTTCCGGCGCATTTTCACCCTGGGCTGCGGCCTCCTGAGCGTCGGCATCCTCCTTCTCGCCCTTTCGGGCCGGCCGGTTCCGGCCGCGCTCGCGCTCCTCCTCGCCGGGCTCGGCATGGCGGGCTTCGCCACCATGCAGACCGTGATCCCGATCCTGGCGGCACCCGCCGAGCTCCGCCTGCGGGTCCAAGGTGTCGTGACCACGGCGATCGGCGTCTCGCCCTTCGGCTTCCTGAACGCGGGCTGGCTCGGCGAACGGCTCGGACCCGAGCGGGCGCTCCTCGTGATGGGCGTGTGCGGGCTGCTGGCGCTCGTCCTCATCGTCTGGCGCCTTCCGGGGATGCTCGCGCTCCGGCCACCCGGCCCGGAGCCGCGCGATCCCGCGCGGAGCGAGGGGCCCACGGGCGAAGGCGCCGGTTGAGCGCCTCGCTGCCGATCGCTAGCGTCGGTGCCGTCAGCGGGGGAGGGGACGGTGGCGGAAAGCGGAGGAAGGCGGCGCAGCGCTGCCTGGTTCGGCCGGCTCGACAAGAACGGCTTCATCCACCGATCCTGGATGAAGAACCAGGGCTTTCCCGATCATCTCTTCGACGGGCGGCCGGTCGTCGGCATCGCCAACACCTATTCCGAGCTCACGCCCTGCAACGCCCATTTCAAAGAGCTCGTCGAGTGGGTGAAGCGCGGGGTCTACGAGGCGGGCGGCTTCCCGCTCGAGTTCCCGGTCTTCTCGAACGGCGAATCGAACCTGCGGCCGACCTCGATGCTCTACCGCAACCTCGCTGCCATGACGGTCGAGGAGGCGATCCGCGGCAATCCGATCGACGGGGTCGTGCTCTGCACGGGGTGCGACAAGACCACTCCGGCGCTTCTCATGGGTGCCGCCTCCTGCGACTTGCCCGCGATCGTGCTCTCTGGCGGCCCCATGCTCTCGGGCAACTACAAGGGCAGGCCGATCGGCTCCGGCACCGACGTCTTCAAGTTCGCCGAAGCCGTCAAAGCCGGCGAGATGAGCCTCGAGGACTTCATGCAGGCCGAATCCTGCATGAGCCGCTCCGCCGGTCACTGCATGACCATGGGCACGGCTTCCACCATGAACGCGCTGGCCGAGGCGCTGGGCACGAGCCTGCCGGGCTCGGCCGCGATCCCGGCCGTCGACGCCCGTCGCCGCCAGATCGCTTATCTCACGGGCATGCGGGCGGTCGCGATCGTCCGCGAAGATCTCCGCCTCTCGAAGATCCTGACGCGGGAGGCCTTCCAGAACGCGATCCGTGCTTGCGGGGCGCTGGGCGGCTCGACCAACGCCGTGATCCATCTCCTCGCGATCGCCGGAAGGCTCGGCGTGCCGCTCACGCTCGACGACTGGGACGCATGGGGCAGAGGCGTGCCCACCCTGGTCGACCTCATGCCCTCCGGCCGGTTCCTGGCCGAAGATTACTACTACGCGGGCGGGCTACCGGCGGTGCTGCGTCGGCTCGGCGAGCACGGGTTGCTCGTGAAGGACGCGCTCACCGTCAACGGCAAGACGATCTGGGAGAACGTGAAGGACGCGCCCTGCTGGAACGAGGAGGTGATCCGCCCCTGGGACCGGCCGCTCCTGGCCGAGGGCGGGCTCGTCGTGCTCAGGGGCAACCTCGCCCCGGACGGTGCGGTCCTCAAGCCCTCCGCCGCCTCCCCGCATCTGTTGCGCCACCGGGGTCGAGCGGTCGTGTTCGAGACCATCGACCATTATCACGCCCGGATCGCCGATCCGGCACTCGAGGTCGACGAGAGCTCCGTGCTGGTCCTCAAGAACTGCGGCCCCAAGGGCTATCCGGGCATGGCCGAGGTCGGCAACATGGGCCTGCCGCCCAAGCTCCTCAAACGCGGTGTGAAGGACATGGTGCGGATTTCGGACGCCCGGATGTCGGGTACGGCCTACGGCACCGTCGTCCTTCACGTCGCTCCCGAGGCCGCGGCCGGCGGGCCGCTCGCCCTCGTCCGCGACGGCGATCCCATCCTGCTCGACGTGCCCGCGCGCCGGCTCGAGCTCGAGGTCAAGGAGGAGGAGCTCGCCCGAAGGCGCGCCCAGTGGACCCCGCCGCCGCCGGCCATGACCTCGGGTTACTGGAGGCTCTATCACGACCACGTGCTGCAGGCGGATCGGGGGTGCGACTTCGACTTCCTCCTGGGCTGCCGCGGCGCCGCGCCCCCGCGCGACAGCCATTGACCGGCCGGCTCGCTCGGCGAGCCGCAAGATCGCCCGGGGTCACTCGCCGAGCCGGGCGATACCCAAGAAGAAGAAGACCCAGCCGGCGACCACGATCGCTGCGCTCGCGAGGAGCAAGAGCCCCGCGAGCAAGGGCCAGAGCCGGATTCGCGGCGCCCCATCGGGCCGTTGTGCGGCGCGGGCCACGAGGGGACCCGGCTCTCCGGGCACCCGCTCGATCCGCATCTCGTTCGCTCCTTTCGCGCGCGCCTTCACGCTAGAGGTCGAACGGGGGCCGGGCGAGGGAATTCCGCGCTTCCGGACACGCGGGTACGGCTCGCGTCGCGGCCCGCCGACGTCGTCGTCGAGCCGGGATCAGCCGGCCGAAAGGAACGAGGCCGCGAGGAAGAGGGCGGCCAGCAGCAGGACCCGACCCGCGAGCCGCGCCCAGAACGCCGGAGGAACCGGGCCGTCGGCGGCGCGCGGCGGGCGGATCAGCCAGAAGCACGGGCTCATGGCGCGATGCTAGCCACGATCGGCCCGGCCGTCAGCCCCGGCGTTGCGGCTTGATGACCCCGACCCGCCGTGTATGCTCCGCCCGCGTTGCAGGGCGGTCGCCGAGGCCGGCGGGCGCCCGAGGGAGGCGGGCGTTGGCGGTCCTCGAGCTTCGGGGCATCACGAAGCATTTCGGTGCGATCGAGGCGCTTCGCGGCGTCGACATGCGTCTCGAGTCGGGCGAAGTGCTGGGCCTCATGGGCGACAACGGCGCCGGCAAGTCGACCCTCGTCAAGATCATCGCCGGCAACTTCCCGCCCACCTCGGGCGAGATCCTGATCGACGGCGTGCCGCAGCATTTCCACAAACCGGTCGACGCCCGGGCCCAAGGCATCGAGGTCGTCTATCAGGACCTCGCCCTGTGCGACAACATGAGCGCCGGCGAGAACGTCTATCTCGGCCGCGAGATCAAGAAGAAGGTGGGGCCCCTGAACCTGGTCGATTTCAAGCGGATCTTCGAGCGGGCAGGCGAGCTCTTCAAGGAGCTCAAGTCCGAGACCCGACCGCGCGATCTCGTCCGCCAGATGTCGGGCGGCCAGCGGCAGGCCGTGGCGATCGCCCGGACGCGGCTCTCCGACCCCAAATTCGTGCTCATGGACGAGCCCACCGCGGCGATCAGCGTTCGCCAGGTGGCGGAAGTGCTCGATCTCATCCGCCGGCTCCGCGACACCGGCCACGCGGTCATCCTGATCAGCCACCGCATGCCGGACGTGTTCGCGGTCTGCACCCGGGTCATGGTGTTGCGGCGCGGCACCCGCGTCGCCGACAAGCCGATCGCCGCCACCTCGCCGGAGGAGGTCACGGGCCTCATCACCGGCGCGATCGCCACCGCCTGAGCGCGCCGGAGCCCCGATGCAGTCCGCCCGTCCGGTCCAGACGAGTGTCGCCATCGAGGAGGTGACCCGTCTCAAGGAGCGCACCTTCCTCCAGCGGGTGGTCGCCAACCAGGCCTTCTGGGTCACCGTCACCGTGGCGCTGATCTGTGTGGCGACGGCCTGGTACGAGCCCGTCACCTTCCCGACCCGCGACAATTTCTTCAACATCACGCGGAACTTCGCGCCGATCGGGATCATGGCGATGGGGATGATCGCCGTGATCCTGACCCGCGGGATCGACCTCTCCGTGGGTTCGATGATGGCCCTCGTCGGCATCTCGGCCGCACGGCTGCTCGAGGCCGGCTTTCCCTGGTGGATCGCGACCGGCGCCGGCCTGCTCGTGGGACTGCTCGCAGGGGCGATCAACGGGGCGCTCGTCGCCTACGTGAAGCTGCCGCCCTTCGTCGTCACCCTCGGTACGCTCTCGATCTACCGCTCGCTCGCGGTGGTGCTGTCGGAGAACCGGATCATCTACGACTTCGGCCCGAGCGGCGACCTCTTCAAGGAGATCGGCGGCGGCCAGATCGGCTTTCCGCTGTGGGACGGCAGCGTCTTCTACCTCTCCAACCAGTTCCTGGTGCTCGTGGCGTTGACGCTGCTGTTCGGCTTCGTCTTCCGCGCCGTGCCCTGGGGCCGCTACCTCTACGCCATCGGCGGCAACGAGCAGGCCGCGCAGCTCACCGGCATCCCGGTCGACCGCATCAAGCTGCAGGCCTACATGATCTGCGGGCTCACGACCGCGATCGCCGCCCTCATGCTCACGGGCTACAACGGCTCGGCCAGCAACGGCATGGGCCGCACCTGGGAGCTCTACGTCATCGCCGCGGCGGTGATCGGCGGCACCAACCTCATGGGCGGCGAGGGCGGAGCCTATGGCGGGTTCATCGGCGCCGCGCTCATCTTCCTGATCCGCAACAGCCTGATCATGTTCGGGGTCGAGGCCAACTGGTACGACCTGTTCGTCGGGCTGTTCATCATCCTCGCGGTCCTGCTGGAACGGATCCGCGGACGGAGCCGCGGCTGAGGGCCGCGGATCACTCGAGGCTGGCTCAAGGGAGGCCGATCGATGTTGAGAAGGATGCTGCTCGGGACCGCCGCACTCGCGATCGCGGCACTGATCGGCGGCGACGCCGCCATGGCCCAGGGCAAGAAGCTCGTGATCGCGCTCGTGCCGAAGAACGTGAACAATCCGTTCTTCGACCAGGCCCGCGACGGCTGCAAGAAGGCCGAGCGGGAGCTCGGCGGCAAGATCGAGTGCCTGTATGTGGGCCCCGGCGAGCACGGCGGGGGCGAAGAGCAGGTCCAGATGGTCAACGACCTGATCCGCAAGCGGGTGGACGGGCTCGTGGTCTCGCCCTCCAACGCCGCGGCGATGGCCGGCCCGCTGGCAGAGGCCAAGAAGGCCGGTATCCCCGTCCTCACCTTCGACGCCGACCTGCTCGAGAAGGACAAGGCGCTCCGGATCGCCTATGTCGGCACGCACAACTACGAAATCGGTGTCGGGCTCGCCGAGATCGTGAAGAAGATCAAGCCCAATGGCGGCACCATCTGCATCCAGTCGGGCGGTGCGGCGGCCGCCAACCACAACGAACGTATGCAGGGTATCCGCGACACGCTCTCGGGCAAGAAGTCGGACAAGGCCCCCGGCGAGCGGCTCACCGGGCAGGGCGGCTGGACCGAGATCGCCGGCTGCCCGCTCTACACCGACGACGACTTCAATCGCGCCGTCCAGCAGATGGAGGACGTGCTCGCGAAGAACCCCAACCTCGACGCCTTCGTGCCGACGGGCGGATTCCCGCAGTTCGTCCCCGACGCCTATCGTCGGGTCGCCTCCAAGTACAAGGACCGGATCGCCTCGAAGTCGCTGGCGCTCGTGGTCGCCGACACCCTGCCAGTGCAGATGAAGCTCATGGAGGAGGGCCTCTCGCTCGGCCAGGTCGGCCAGCGTCCCTTCGAGATGGGCTACAAGTCCATGTACTTCATGGTCGACATCATCGAGAAGAAGCAGATGCCGAAGGACCCGACCTACACCGGTCTCGACAAGTGCACGCCCGAGACCATCAAGACCTGCATCGGCGGCTGACCCTACCGCTCGTCCGGTAGCCTCGGAGAGGAACACCCCCGGAGCCCATCCGGGGGTGTTCGTTTTCGTCGCCCGGCGATCCGCCGGTCGCTTGCCGGACCGCGAGGGCGGGTTCAACCTCGGCCCATGCCCACCAGGGGAGAGCGGCCGATGCTGCGGGAGTTCCAGGAGTTCGCGCTCGAGGGTAACGTCCTCGACATGGCGGTGGGCATCGTCATCGGCGCCGCCTTCACCGGCATCGTCACCTCGCTCGTCGAGGACGTGATCATGCCGCCGATCGGCGTGATCCTGGGCGGCATCGACTTCTCCGATTATTTCCTTCAGCTCACGAAGCGCGACACCCTCTACCCCACGGTCCAGGCGGCGCGCGACGACGGGGCCGCGGTCCTCGCCTTCGGCTCCTTCGTCAACGCGGTCGTCAAGTTCCTGGTCGTCGCCTTCGCCGTCTTCCTGCTCGTCCGGCGGGTCAACCGTCTCCGCCGGAGGCTCGAGGAGCGGGAGGCCGAGAAGCCGGCGGCACCGACAGCCCCGCCGGCCGACATCCTCCTCTTGAGGGAGATCAGGGATCTCCTGAAGGCGCGCGGCTGAGGCTCAGGACCCGATCGGCGTGCCTTCGAAGCGGGCCAGGCGGAGGCCCGCCTCCGCGAGGTCGTCGAGCAGGGCGTCGCTCGCGAGGTAGCGGAGCTCGTCCTCGCGCCTTCGGGTGAGGGGATCGCGCGCCTCGAGTTCGCGGTCGATCCGGCCGGGATGGCACATCACGAGGGGCCGCTCGCCGGGGCCCGCGAAGAACCGGCGGAACTCTTCGCGACATTCGGGGCCAGGGGCGAAGGTGGTGGCACCGCGGAAGCTGTCGTTGGTGGGCACCCCGGCGCGCGCCGCGCGCCGCTGCAGACCGCGGCCGAGGACGGCGAGGAGGAGCGCTTTGCGCCGCTCCCCGCCGCGCCGGAGGATCACCCCCCAGGGCTCGCACAGGCTCCGCAGATAGACGGGCCGGGTCCGGGCGATGCGCGCGGCCGCAGCCACCACGGCCGCGCGGACGCCGGGCAGCACGTGCACGTGCTGATGGCCGTCGATGAAATCGGGCGGTCGTCCGAGGGCGGCCTCGAACGCCGCGAGCTGCCGCTCGAGTTGCTCGACCGCCTCCTCGCGGGCCACCCGGTCGAAGCGCAGGAGCCGGGCCAGCCGGGGTAGGGGAGGCAGCCGGCCTTCGGGGGCGAGCCGGGGTGCCTCCCCCAGTGGCTCCTGGTCGGTGAGCGTCAGATGCAGGCCCGTGTCGATGCGATCGAGCCAGGGGCGCAGCCGGAGTGCGGCCTCGGGCCAGCGAGCGAGCCCTGTCATGCAGGAGACCGCCGAGAGCCGGCCGGCTGCGACGAGCTCGACGATCCCCTCGTCCACTCCCGGCGCGAGGCCGTAATCGTCGGCGCACAGCACGAGTGGGCGCGACACTCCGGATCCGGCCGCCGGCCGGGACCATTGACGAGGGGGCTCCGCTGCGGGAACCTGTGGCAAGGAAGCCTCGGTCGCGGGTGGCGATGCGTCAGGTCGAGCTCTCGGTCATCGTGCCGATGCGCAACGAGGCGCGCAACCTGGGCGCGCTGCTCGACCGTCTGCGCCCGGTGCTCGACCGGTTGGGGCTGCCGGCCGAAGTGATCTGCGTCGACGACGGCAGCACGGATGCCACCGCCGCGATGCTCAAGCTCGCGCACGCGGCCGATCAGCGCATCAAGGCCATCTCGTTGAGCCGCAATTTCGGCAAGGAGGTCGCACTCGCGGCCGGGCTGCACGAGGCGCGCGGCCGGGCGGCGGTGCTCATGGACGCCGACCTCCAGCACCCGCCCGAGCTGATCGAGCGCTTCGTCGCGCTCTGGCGCGAGGGCTACGAGATGGTCTACGCGCAGCGGCGCGACCGCAACGCCGACGGCCCGCTTCGGCGCTGGCTGTCGACGGCGTTCTACCGACTGTTCGCGATCGTGGGGCAGACGGAGCTGCCACCCGGGGCCGGCGACTTCCGCCTGCTCGACCGCAAGGTGATCGACGCCTTGAACACGATCGAGGAGCGGACCCGTTTCACCAAAGGTCTCTATTCCTGGGTCGGCTTCCGGCAGGTGGGCGTGCCCTACGACGTCGCCGACCGCGCCGACGGCCGCTCCCGCTTCAACCTCCTCACCCTCTGGCGCCACGCGGTCGACGGGATCACCGCCTTCAGCACCATCCCCTTGCGGGTCTGGTCCTATCTCGGGCTGCTCGTCTCCTCGGTGGCGCTCGGCTACGGCTGCTACATGGTCGTCCGCACCCTCCTCTACGGAACCGACCTCCCCGGCTACCCCTCGCTCATGGTCGCCATCATGCTGCTCTCGGGCGTCCAGCTCGTCGGACTCGGCGTGATGGGCGAATATGTCGGACGGATCTTCGCGGAGGTGAAGCGGCGACCGCTCTATCTCGTGCGCGAGCGGATCGGGCTCGGCGAGGCGTCCGAGCCGCGGCCGGCGACGAGCGAGCTGCGTCTCGCCGCGGTCGGCGGCAGCCGGATCGACGCGTCGGTTCCACGCGCGGAGTGAGCGGCTGCGCGTGCCCGGCCCGAGCGTCGAGGGCGCGCCGAGCGGCCGTGCCGACTGGGACCGGGCGAGCGGGCTCGCGCTCGCCGGGCTCGCCCTCCTGGTCCTCGCCACCTTCGCCGATTACGGTGTCGCCTGGGACGATCCGGGCCTTCGGACCTACGGCCGCCTGCTGCTCGACTTCTACCGAAGCGGCCTCGAGGATCTGAGCTTCACCCGCTTCGCCGATCTCGCCTACTACGGCGGCGCCTTCGAACTCTCGTGGGCCCTGCTCGAGCCCCTCGTGCCGGGCGATCCGCTGATCGCCCGCCATCTCGCCTGTGCCGCCACGGGCCTGGCCGGGATCGCCCTCGCCGCTTCGATCGCCCGGCGGATCGCGGGTCCGCGCGCCGGGTTCTTGGCCGCCCTCCTCCTGGCACTCAGCCCCGACTGGTACGGCCACCTCTTCGTCAACGCCAAGGACGTGCCCTTCGCCTCCGCCATGGCGCTGGCCCTGCTGTTCGCTTGTCGCGTCCTCGAGGAATGGCCGCGACCTCGGACGGCGACCGCCCTCGGGCTCGGGCTCGCGACCGGCCTCGCCCTCGGTGTGCGGGTGGGCGGCATCGCCGCCCCCCTGCCGCTCCTGCCGCCGCTCCTCCTCCTGATCCGCCGGGGGAGCGCGCAGGACCGGGCCGCGGCGGTCGGCACCGCCGCCGGCCTCCTGCGGCTTTCGCCCGCGGTTCCGCTCGCCGTCCTCGTGACGCTGCTCACCTGGCCCTGGGTGGGGCTCGGGATCGACCACGCGGTCGAAGCGGTCCGCCATTTCGCCGCCCTCGATTTTCCCTCGCCGGTGTTGTTCGAGGGCCGAATCCTGCCGGCGACGGTCGTTCCGCGGAGCTATCTCCCGGAGCTCCTTCTCCTCAAACTGCCCGAGATTTTCCTGTCGGGGCTCGCCCTGCTCACCCTGCTCACCGCGATCGGCCGGAAGGCGGCGGGCCCTGCCGATCCCCGTCTCCTCGCGGTCGCCACCGCGGCCCTCTGGCCCATCGCCCACGCCGTGCTCGCGGCCCCCGCCGAGTTCGACGGCATTCGCCACCACCTCTTCGTCCTGCCGCCGCTCGCCGTGCTCGCGGCGGTCGGCTTGGAGCGGGCGCTCGCGGCCTGCCGGCCCCGATGGCGCTCGCTGCTCGTCGCGGGGCTGGCGGGCGGTCTCGGCCTCGCCGGTGCGCGTCTGTGGTCGACCCACCCCTACCAGTACGTGGCGTTCAACGCGCTCGCCGGTGGCACGGCCGGAGCGGAAGGCCGCTTCGAGCTCGACTATTGGGGCGTCTCCCTGCGTGAGGTGGTCCGGCTCGCCGCCGGCGCGCTCGCCCGCGAGGGCTTGGCCGACCCGGCCCGGCCCTGGCGCGTGGCGGTCTGCGGCGAGCCCGAGACGATCGAGCGCACCTTGCCGCCCTTCCTCGAGCTCGCCCCGGAGGTCGGGCACGCCGATCTCCTGATCGCTCCGACACGACCGAACTGCCCCGACTTCCCCGCCGGCCAGCGGCTCGTCGAGGTCCGCCGCATGGGCGCTCTCTTGAGCTTCGCCGCGGTTCGCTCCGCCCGCCTCGCCGCCGCGCGGGCCGGAGCGACGGCGGCGCTGCCCGATCTCGGGCTCGTGCCGTGAGCGCGCCCGCGCGCGGCTGGCTCGCCTTCTGGAGCCGGCCCCACAAGGTCTACGTCAACGACCGGCACCGCCGGGTCCATTATGCGCGGCTGGCCGACGACATCCTGACCGTGTTGCCCGGGCCCGAGGCCCGGGTGCTCGACTTCGGCTGCGGCGAGGCGCTGGAGGCCGAGCGCGTCGCCGCCCGCTGCGCGCGGCTCCATCTCTGCGAGGCAGCGGAGCCCGTCCGCGCGGAACTCGCCCGCCGCTTCGCCCGCCATCCGAAGATCGTGGTGCTCGACCCCGACGGCCTCGCCCGCCTACCGGACGGGTCGCTCGACCTCGTCGTGGTGAGCTCGGTGCTCCAATATCTCTCGGTCGAGGAGCTGCGCGCCCTCCTGCGCTCGTGGCGGGCGAAGCTCGCACCGTCGGGGCTCCTCGTACTCGCAGACGTGCTGCCGCCGGAGAGCTCCGCGCTCGCCGATGCGCTCGCGCTCCTGCGCCTCGCCGCTCGCGAGGGCTTCTTCCTGGCGGCTCTCGCCGGACTCGCGAGCCTGGCCTTCGGTGATTATCGCCGGTTGCGCAACGAGCTCGGGCTCACCCGCTGGGCGAGCGAGGCCCTACTCGCGGAGCTCGCCCGGGCCGGCCTCGAGGGCGAGCGGCGACCGACCAACCTGGGCTTCAACCCGAACCGGGCGACCTTCCTGGCCCGGCCGCGCCCCTCGGCCCCGGCGGGCTCCCGTGGCGAAGGTCCAGCTGCGGTTGGCGAGGAAGGTCCAGAGCATGACGAGCCCGGTCGTCACGAGCTGGGCCGGTAGATAGTGGAGGCCGAGCCCGTCGGTGAGCACCGCCATCGACAGGCCGGTCAGGAAGAAGCCCGCGAGCGCCACGAGGGCGAAGCGCGGGACCGCCGCACCGTGCGGCCGGTCGCTCGCGAAGGTCCAGCGCCGGTTGAGGAGGTAGGAGATCACCCCGCCGACCAAGAAACCGGCGAGGGCCGCCGGTACCGCGTCGATCCGGCCGAGCTCGACCGCGAGCGCGAGCGTGCCGTAATGGCCGATCGCAGCGAGAACCCCCACGAGCGAGAAGCTCGAGACCTCGCGCAGCAGGCCCGGGCCGGGCTCGGCGCCCGGGATCGGTGGTTGCCGGGAGGGCGGGGCGCTCAGACCCAGCCCCCGTCGCAGACATAGGTCTGGTTGGTCATGGCCGAGCTGTCGTCGGCGGCGAGGAACAGGCAGATCCGCGCCATCTCCGCGGGCTCGAGCTTGCGTTTGAGACACTGCCGGGTCATCAGCTCCTTCTCGCCCTCGGGGGTCAGCCAGAGTCGGATCTGCCGCTCCGTCATGATCCAACCCGGGGCGATCGAGTTGACCCGGATGTTGTAGGGCCCCATGTCGCGGGCGAGCGCCCGGGTGAGTCCCACGACCGCCGACTTGGCGGTCGTGTAGGCCGGCATCCCGCCCTGGCCCACCATCCAGGAGACCGAGCCGAAATTGACGATCGCGCCGCCACCGGCCTCCTTCATCATCGGGAAGACGGCCTGGGCCGCGAAGAACTGATGGCGCAGGTTCACGGCCATCCGCTCGTCCCAGTACTCGGGCGTGACGTCCTCGAGCCGGTGGCGATCGTCCCGAGCGGCGTTGTTGATCAAGACCGTGATCGGCCCGTGCGCAGCCGCCGCCTCGCCGATCACCCGCCGCAGCGCCGCGATGTCGCGCAGGTCGCAGGCGAGGAAGAGCGGGGCGGGAAGGCCCCGGGCGGCGATCCGCTCGACCGTCGCCCGGCTCGCCGGCTCGTCGATGTCACAGAAGGCGACCTTGGACTTCTGCTCGGCGAACGCCTCGACGATCGCGGCACCGATCCCGGATCCGCCGCCGGTGACGAACACCGAACGGCCCTCGAGGCTGGGATAGATCGCCCAACGGCTCACGCGACCTCCTCCGGCTGGCGAGTTCCTCCGCCCCCGGCGGATAGGGGAAAGCGGCGGGCGGGGCAACGCATCCCTCGCCGGATGCTCGCTGCTTCCTCGCCGGCTCGCCGAGGTCGGCCGACGAACCACGGGAGGAGTTGCCGAGGAGAGGTCCATGATCCTTTCGCGCCGACGCTTCGCGCTGCTCTCGACGGCCACGGCGGCGACGCTCGTCGGCCCGGCGATCGTCCGCCCGGTCGCGGCCCAGGGCCGGAACCGCGGGCGACCGAAGAACGTGATCCTGATGATCAGCGACGGGGCCGGCTTCCACACCTGGAACGCCGCCAGCTACTACCAATTCGGCGAGCTCGGCCGGCAGGTCTACGACCGCTTCCCGGTCAAGACCCTGACGACGACCTTCCCGCTCGACACGAACAAGAGCCCGACCAACGATCCGACGCCGAAGGTGGGCTACGATCCGGCCGCGGCCTGGTCGCTCTTGCCCGGCCAGGGTGATCGCGGCGGCGAGATCACCAAGAAGAAATATCCGAACTTCTTTGCTGGCTACGAGTTCGTCAAGAAATACTACACCGACAGCGCCGCGGCCGGCACCGCCCTCGCCGCCGGTATCAAGACCTTCAACAACGCGATCAATTACGACAATTTCGGCAAGCCGGTGCGGATGGTGGCGGATCTCGCCAAGTCGGCGGGCAAGAGCACGGGTGTCGTGAGCTCGGTCCAGATCAGCCACGCCACTCCGGCCTCCTTCGCCGCTCACAACGTGAGCCGTAACAACTACGCCGAGATCGGCCGCGAGATGATCGAGGAGGGTCTCTGCGACGTGATCATGGGCGCCGGCCATCCGATGTTCGACAACGACGGCCGCTACCGCGCCCCTTCGAGCGACAAGGCCTTCCGGTACGTCGGCGGAGCCGACACCTATTTTCGCGCTGCGACCGGCCGGACCTCCTATCAGTGGATCGAGACCCGGGCCGAGTTCGAGAAGCTCGCGGAAGGCACCCTCGCGCTCGACAAGCCCAAGGTCCTGGGGGTCGCGCAGGTCCACGACACGCTCCAGTTCAACCGCTCGGGCGAGGGGATGGGCAACCTCGTCCCCAACGTCCCCGACCTCGCGACCATGAGCATGGGCGCGATCGAAGTCCTCTCGAAGAACGAGCGCGGCTTCTTCCTCATGATCGAGGGCGGCGCAGTCGACTGGGCGGCGCACGCCAACGACACCGCGCGGCTGGTCGAGGAGCAGATCGACTTCAACGTGGCGGTGCGCGCGGTGGTCGGCTGGATCGAGCGCAACGGCGGTTTCGAGCAGAACCTGTTGATCGTCACGACCGACCACGGCAACGGCATCGCCTACGGGCCGGACAGCGATCGGTTCGCTTTCCAGCCCGTCGTCAACCGAGGCAAGGGTCGGCTCCCCGAGGTGCAGTGGCACTACGACACCCACACCAACGAGCTCGTCCCGGTCTGGGCCGCGGGGCCCGGCGCCGAACGGCTGGTCGCGGCGAGCACGGGCGAGGATCCGCACACCGCCCTCGTCGGTTGGGGCGATGTCCGTCGCTACCACGACAATACCGATATCGGTCGGCTGATCGTGGCCGCGGTCGCGGGCGAGCAGCGCGCGAGTGCCGACTGACCGACGCGGCGGGCCGTTCGCCCGATGGCTGGAGTTCAGGCCCGGCCCGTTCCCGTCTCCGGCACGAGCTTGTCCCGATCGCGCAGCTCCGGGAAGAGCCGCGCCCAGGCGAAAGCCGCGACGATCGTGCCGAGACCACCCAGCACGGTCGCCGGAACCGTGCCGATGAGCCCCGCCACCACGCCCGATTCGAACTCGCCGAGTTCGTTGCTGGCACCGATGAAGACCGTGTTCACCGCCGCCACCCGGCCGCGCATCGCATCCGGCGTCTCGAGCTGGACGAGCGTCTGGCGCACGATCACGCTCACCATGTCGGCCGCGCCGGCGACGGCGAGGCAGGCGAGCGAGAGGAGAAAGCTCGTCGACAGGCCGAAGCCCGCCATGGCGAGCCCGAAGACCGCGACCGCGAGGAGCATGGTCCGTCCCACCCGCCGCTCGAGCGGGCGGCGGGCGAGCCAGAGCGCCATGGCGACCGCACCCACCGCAGGTGCCGCCCGAAGCGCCCCGAGCCCGGCCGGACCCACCTGGAGAATGTCCTTGGCGAAGATCGGCAGGAGCGCGGTCGCACCCCCGAGCAGCACGGCCACCATGTCGAGCGAGATCGCTCCCAGGATCACGCGCCGGGCGCGGATGTAGGTGAAGCCCGCGAGCAGGCTCGAGAGGCCCCGTTCCTCGCCCGCCGCGGCCGGCGGCCTGGCTCCGAGCGTCGAGACGAGGGCCGAGGCGAGCAGGAGGCCCCCGAGTGCCGCGCCGAACACGACGGTCCCGCCCAGGAGCCAGAGCAGACCGCCCAGGGCCGGGCCGACGACGATCGAGCCCTGGAACGCCATCGAGTTCCAGGTCACGGCGACCCGCAGCAGGTCGGTCGGCACGAGGGTGGGCAGGAGCGCCGCACCGGCCGGGTTCGCGAAAGCCCGGGCACAGCCGAACGAGAAGACGAGCAGGAACACCGGTAGGACGGCTCGGCTCCGGACGAGCTGGAGCAGGAGGAGGCCGGCTACGGCGAGGGCCGCGAGCGCGAAAGCGGCCGCCAGCACCGTGCGGCGATCGAAGCGATCGGCCACCTGGCCGGTGAGAAGCGCGAGAAGGACCGAGGGGAGGAAGGTGACGAGACCCACGAGGCCGAGCGCGAAAGGGTCGCCCGTGAGGTCGTAGACGTGCCAGCCGACCCCGACATTGAAGATCTGGATCGCCACCCCGCTCGCGATCCGGCTCGCGAAGAAGCGCCGGAAGTCGCGATGGGCGAAAGGCGAGCCGGCGGCGGCCGGGCTCACCCGGCGGTGCTCGGACCCGCCGAGGCCGGTACCCGGGCGGCCGAGCGGCGCACGGCGCCGAGCGCGACCCAGACCCACACCGTGAGCGTGACGATCCCGAGGACGGCCGAGAGCGGGCGCTCGAAGAAGGCCAAGAGATTGCCGTCTGCCTTGATCATCGAGGTCATGAAGTGGCTCTCGATCATCTCGCCGAGCACCAGGCCCAGGATCGCCGGGGCGATCGGGAAGCCGTTCTCCTCCATGAGATAGCCGATCACCCCGAGCGTCAGCATGATGCCCACGCCGAAGATCGAGTTGTTGATCGCGAAGGAACCGACCACGCACGAGACCAGGATGAGCGGCATCAAAAACTCGCGCGGGATGGCGAGAATCTGGCGGAAGACCTTGATCGCGAGCCAGCCGAGCGGCAGCATCAACAAATTGGCCAGGATAAAGACGATGAAGATGGCGTAGAGGAACTCCGGGTTGTTGAGCATGATCGTGGGGCCCGGGTTCATGCCCTTGATGAAGAGCACGCCGATCACGATCGCCGTGATCGTATCGCCCGGGATACCGAACACGAGCGCCGGCACCCAGGCCCCGGCGAGAGCGGAATTGTTGGCGGTGCCGGCATCGACCACACCCTCGATGTGGCCGGTCCCGAACTTCTCGGGCTCCTTCGAGAACCGCTTGGAGAGTGCGTAGGTGATCCAGGCCGCGATGTCGGCGCCGGCCCCGGGCAGGATGCCGATCGCGGTGCCGACGATGTTGGAGCGGAGCACGTTGACCGGGTAGCGCTTGAAGAGCGCCCACTGACCGCGGAACACGTTGCCGATCTGCCGCTCCGCGAGGTTCTCGATCGTCCGCGGGCTCGTCACCCAGCGCAGCACCTCGGCCATCGCGAACATGCCGATCATCGCCGGGATGAAGGAGACGCCGGCGGTGAGCTCGACGCTGCCGAAGGTGAAACGCGGATGGCCGGCGGTGGGGTCGATGCCGACGGTAGCGAGCGCGAGGCCCAGCAACACCGAGACGATGCCCTTCACCGGCCGGCCGGTCGAGATGAACACGGCACAGGAGAGGCCGAAGAGCGCCAGCCAAAAATATTCGAAGGAGGAGAAACCGAGTGCGAACTCGGCCAGGATCGGCGCCGAGACGGCGAGCACGAGGCTGCCGAAGATGCCGCCGATCACCGAGAAGACGAGGCCGCAGCCCAAGACCAGCTCGGCCTGGCCCTTGCGGGTGAGGCGGTGGGCGTCCTCGACATAGGCCGCCGAGGCCGGCGTGCCGGGAATGCGCACGAGCGCCCCGGGCAGATCGCCCGCGAAGATCGCCATGGCGGTGGCGGTCACGATCGAGGCGATCGCGGGTACCGGCGGCATGAAGAAGGTGACCGGCACGAGCAGGGCCGTCGCCATGGTCGCAGTCAGGCCGGGCATGGCGCCCACGAACAGGCCGAACAGGCCCGAGAGCAGCATGATCCAGAGCGTGTAGGGCTCGAAGACGAGCCCGAGCGCGGTCTCGAAGGCGGCCATGGCGGTTACCAATAGAGCCCGGTGAGGGGCCCTTGCGGCAGGGGCACGAGGAGGAGACGGCGGAAGGCCCAGTCGATCGCGAAGCAGGCGAGCAGGGCCACGACGAACGAGCTCCCGAGCCGACCGCCGCGGAACCGGGCCGCCAGGGTCGTGGTGTAGAGCGTGGCACCGATCAGGAAGCCGAGCGGCTTCCAGAGGAGGATCAGGAGGACGAGGCCGCCCACCACGAGGCCGACGTCGAGCACGTGGCCGCCTCTGCGCGTCCACTCGCCGAGCTCGACGAGCCCGGCGACCTCGCGGCGGCGCAGCCCGCTCGCGACCAGCACGAGGCCGCAGATCGCGAAGCCCGCGGCCAGCAGGTTCGGCACGAGGCTCGGGCCGAACCGTTGGCCCGGCATCGGCGGGAAGCCCGCGGCCTCGTACGCCATGAAGGCGGCGAGCGCCAGGAGCACGACGCCGATCAGGGAATCGTGGATCCGCACGCCCGCCTCCCTCACGGGCCCGGCCGGCTCACTTGGCCAGGCCGAGCCCCTTCATCACCGCTCCGGTCGATTCGTCGCGCGCCTTCATGAAGGCGGCGAACTCCTCCGGCGGCGCGTAGACGATCGCGAAGCCGCGGCTCGCCATGAAGTCCTGGAACTCCTTGCTGTCGTAGACCTTCTTGGCGAGCGGCACGAGCTTGTCGGTGACCTCCTTGGGCAGCCCCTTGGGCCCGGCGAGCCCGCGCCAGGCGCCGAGTTGGAAGTCGAGCCCGGTCGCCTCCTTGAGGGTCGGAACGTCGGGGAAGGTGGCGTTCCGCTCCTTGCCCATGAGGGCGAGCGCCTTGACCTTGCCGGCGTCGATCAGGGCCTTGGCTTCCGGCACCGAGCAGGTGACGAAGTCGACACCGCCTGCGACCATGTCCTGGAGTGCCGTGGCGGCACCGGTCGAGGGCACCCACTGGACGTGGTCGGCCGGCAGGCCGGCGGCCACCAGCATGCCGCCGAGCGCGATGTGCCAGCTGCCGCCCTGGGCGGTGCCGGAGGCCTTGAACTTGCCCTTGGGCGCGGCCTTGATCGCGTCGAGGAGCTCCTTGGCGCTCTTGTAGGGCGAATCGCTGCGCACGATCACCCCCGCCGGGTCCTCGTTCATGAGGGCGATCGGCGTGTAGTCGGCACCGCTCAGCTCGGTCAGGCCTTGCCAGTGCATGGCCCCGATCTCGAAGGTGATGAGGCCGATCGTGTAGCCGTCGGGCGGGGCGGTGGCGACCGCCGAATGGCCGACCACGCCGGAGCCGCCGGTGCGGTTGACGACGTTCACCGGCACGCCGAGTTCGGGTTCCATGAGCTTGGCGATGATCCGGGCGGTGGCGTCGGTGCCGCCGCCGGCCGCCCAGGGCACGATGAGCGTGATCGGTCGCTCCGGCCAAGCGGCCGCGGCAGGGCCGGCGAGCGCGAACGCGAGGACAGCGAGCGCGGCACCCGCGAGGGCCGTACGGCGCGTCGATCCGCGGTGCTTCGAGCGTGTCGTCATCGGAGAGCCTCCCCCGCTCGGACGGGCGCGCGGGCCCGTCCCGTCGTTGCCGGCGGAAGCTAGCGGTCGAGCGGCGCCGCGCCAAGCGCGTCGCGGTTCTGGCCGGGCTGCAGCGGTCCGTGACCGAGGCGGCGCAGCCCCGAGAAATCCGGGTCCTCGGCTTGACGCGGCGGGCCTCGTCTCTAGAGTACAAGTCGGGTGATGGAGATCGACGGAGCGGATCGGACCCTGAGCGAATGATCGTCACGGAGGCGGCCTCCGGCCGTGGCGTTCCGGACCTGATCAACCAGCGTCGGGCAAACGACCCAGAGCTTCCCGTCCCGCCGGACCGTCGGTCCGGTGCCGATCTCTCGAGAGCCGTCACCCGATCGTCATCGTGCAGCATGCCGGCCGCGTCGCGGCCCCGGATCGATCCGCCGAGGATCGGCCCGCCGAGGATCCACCCGGGGTACGACCGGGCCCGGATCGATCGACACCCCGTCTCGAGAGCGTGGTTGACAGGACGGGACGGCCCCTCGAGGTGGCCGGGGTGGGAGGTCGCGCGACGGTCGGCACGGAAGGTGGGGGAGCGGAGAGGCCTCGCGAGCGAGCGGAGAGGTGGAAGCGGATGCAGGCTTCGAAGAGCGACTTCCAGTCCCTGATCGAGCAGGACCGGCTGGCCCGCAGCAAGCGGGCGTGGCGCGGCACCTTCCTCGACTATCTGGAGCTCGTGAAGCAGAACCCGAGGCTCGCCGACCTCGCCCACCAACGCATGTACCGGATGATCGTCGATGCCGGCGTGTCCGAGATCGACGTCGAGTCCGATCCGCGCGCCAAACGGGTGTTCGGCGACCAGCACGTCAAGGTCTACAATTTCTTCAAGGACGAGTTCTTCGGCATGGAGCGGACGCTCGACAAGATCGTCCGCTACTTCCACTCCGCGGCGATGGGCGGGGAGGAGGCCCGCCAGGTCCTCTACCTCATGGGGCCGGTGGGCTCGGGCAAGAGCTCGCTCGTCGAGCGGCTCAAGCGCGGCCTCGAGGAGCTCGACCCGATCTACGTGATCGAGGGTTCGCCCAACTTCTGCAATCCCCTGTGCCTGATCCCGCGGCATCTGCGGCCGGCCTTCGAGGAGATGCTCGGGGTCCGCATCGAGGGTGACATCGACCCGGTGACGCGTTGGCGACTCGTCAACGAGTACAAGGGCGAATACGAGAAGATGCCGGTCGTCACCATGTCCTTCTCGATCCGCGCCCGGCGCGGGATCGGCGTGGTGCCGCCGGTCGACCCGAACAACCAGGACACCTCGGTGCTCATCGGCTCCGAGGACATCTCCAAGCTCGATCGCTACAGCGAGGGCGACCCGCGGGTCCTCGAGCTCAACGGCGCCTTCAACGTCGGCAATCGCGGGATGGTGGAGTTCATCGAGGTCTTCAAGAACGAGACCGAGTATCTCCACACCATGATCACCGCGACGCAGGAGAAGATGGTGCCCGCGCCCGGCCGGCACGGCACGATCTACGTCGACACGGTGATCGTCGCCCACAGCAACGAGGCGGAGTGGCAGAAGTTCAAGGCGGACCACACCAACGAGGCGATCCTCGACCGGATCGTCGTCGTCAAGGTTCCCTACAACCTCCGCCTCTCCGAAGAAGTCAAGATCTACAGGAAGTTCCTCAAGCGCTCGCACTTCGACCTGAAGATCGCGCCGCACACGCTCGAGATCGCGTCGATGTTCGCGATCCTCTCGCGACTCGAGCCGACGCCGAAATGCGATCTGTTGACCAAGCTCAAGATCTACAACGGCGAAGAGGTGCTGGAGAAGGGCCGGCCCAAGAAGCTCACCGCGCACGAACTCCGCGAGGACGCCAAGCGCGAGGGGTTGTTCGGCATCTCCACCCGCTTCATCATGAAGGCGCTCGACGTCGCGCTCACCCGCAGCAACGGCTCGATCCATCCGATCAACGTCCGCGAGGCGTTGATCGGCATGGTCAAAGAGGCAGACTTCGCCGAGGACCTCAAGAAGCAGTACCTCGAATTCCTGCAGGACACCCTGCACAAGGTCTATCTCGAGCTCCTCGAGAAGGACATCACCAAGGCCTTCGTCTACAGCTTCAAGGACCAGGCCGAGACGTTGTTCCAGAACTACCTCGACAACGCCGAGGCCTACGTCACCAAGTCCAAGGTCAAGGACCCGGTGACGCGGGAGGAAATGCATCCCGACGAGGGCTTCTTGAAGTCGATCGAGGAGCAGATCGCGATCATCGGCCCGGCGGCCGACGGCTTCCGCCAGGAGGTGATCGCCTATCTCTGGTCGGCGGTGCGCCGCGGCGAGACACTCTCCTACACCGCCTACGAGCCCTTGAAGGAGGCGATCGAGAAGAAGCTCATGAACTCGGTGCGCGACATCAGCCGCATCATCACCAAGGCCCGCACGCGCAACGAGGAGCAACGGCAGAAATACGATGCCATGGTCGAGAATCTGCTGGCCCAGGGCTATCCGGAGGACAGCATCGACACGATCCTCAAATATGCCGCCAACCATCTCTGGAAGGACTGAGCGGCCCGCGGCCGGGCCGCCGACCGGGCCGGAGGGCCGCGCGTGAGCACGGTCTTCCGCCCCTACAGCGAGAGTGACGCGCTGCGCTCCGACCGCAGCGCCGCCGACCGCAAGCGCCATCGCGAGAAATTGCGCAAGGCGCTCAAGGAGAACATCGCCGACATCATCGCGGAAGAAAGCATCATCGGTCGCGACCGCGACCGGATCATCAAGGTGCCGATCCGCGGCGTGCGCGAGTACCGCTTCGTCTTCGGCGAGAACGAAGGCGGGGTCGGCACGGGCGACGGCTCGACCCGGCCGGGCCAGGTGATCGGCCAGGCCGGACAGAAGGGCGAACGGGGGCCCGGCCCGGCCGGCAGCGATCCCGGCGTCGATTATTACGAGACCGAGATCACCCTCGACGAGCTCGTCGAGATCATGTTCGAGGACCTCGAGCTCCCCGACCTCGAGCGCAAGGTGCTCCGCCAACTCCTGGCCGATCGCACCGCCAAGCGGCAGGGCTACAAGAAGCAGGGCATCCGCGTCCATCTCGACCGCAGGCGCACCGTGCGGGCGAAGATTCGGCGGCGGATCGCCGCCGGCGTGCCGGCCGAGACCGAGGAAGGCGAGCCGCAGCCGTTCGCCTTCCGCAAGGAGGATCTGACCTACCGTCGACTCGTGGAGGAGCAGCGCGAGGAGAGCAACGCCGTGGTGTTCTGCATCATGGACACCTCGGGCTCGATGGACCGTCTCAAGAAGTATCTCGCGCGCAGCTTCTTCTTCCTTCTCTACCAGTTCGTGCGCAGCAAGTACGAGAATACCCAACTCGTCTTCATCGGCCACCACACCGAGGCCAAGGAGGTGACCGAGCACGAGTTCTTCCACAAGGGCGAATCGGGTGGCACGCTGATCTCCTCGGGCTACAAGAAGGCCCTGGAAATCATCGAAGACCGCTACCATCCCGACCATTGGAACATCTACGCATTCCACTGCTCGGACGGCGACAATTTCGAGAGCGACAACGAAGCCGCGCTGGAGGCCGCGGCCCGGCTCTGCGAGGTCTGCAATCTGTTCGGCTACGGCGAGATCAAGCCGCTCGGTTCGCACTATTACGACAGCTCGATGTTGGAACAATTCAAGGCGCTGGCGGCGGACAATTTCCACGCCGTGCTGATCGAGCGGCGCGAGGACGTCTGGCCCGCCTTCCGCCAGCTCATGGCCAAGGACCGGGAGAAGGTGGTGCCGTGAGCGAATGGACGCTGGCCGACCTCGAGCGCTGGGACGAGCGGATCCGCGAGAAGGTCGCCGAATTCGGGCTCGACTGCTACCCGCAGGAGTTCGAGATCTGCGACCAGAACGCGATGCTGGGCTACATGGCCTATCACGGCATGCCGGCCCACTATCCGCACTGGTCCTACGGCAAGGCCTACGAGCAGACCAAGACCATGTACGACCACGGGGTCACCGGTCTGCCCTACGAGCTCGTCATCAACAGCAATCCCTGCCTGGCCTACCTGATGCGCGACAACAGCCTGCTCTTGCAGATCCTGACGATCGCGCATGTCTACGGCCACAACGACTTCTTCAAGAACAACTTCACCTTTACGAGTGCCACCCGGGCGAATGACACGCTCGCCGCTTTCAAGACCCGCGCCGACCGCGTCCGGCGCTACGCCGAGGACCCATCGATCGGTGCGGATGCGGTCGAGGCCTTCCTCGACGCGGCGCATGCACTCGCCTTCAACCGCAACCGCAACCAGGCGATCCGTAGGCTCGATCCCCAGGCCCAACGCGAGCGGGCGCTCGAGCGGGCGCGGCCGCGCCCCGACCCCTTCGCCACCCTGCATCGCCGGCCGGAACCGGTCGAGCCGGATCTGCGGCGCACTCCGCTCGAGCCCGACCTCGACCTTCTGCTCTTCATCCGTGACCACAATCGCGACCTCGCCGACTGGCAGAAGGACCTGTTGACGATCGTCGACGAGGAAGCCCGCTATTTCCTCCCGCAGATCGAGACCAAGATCATGAACGAGGGGTGGGCCAGCTTCTGGCACCACCGGATCCTGAGTTCGCTCGAGTTGCCGGCCGCTCTGCATCTCGAGTTCCTGGTCCGCCACAACCAGGTCGTGAGCCCGCACCGGGCTGGCATCAACCCCTACCATCTGGGCTTCTGCGTCTGGCGCGACATCGAGCGGCGCTTCGGCGGCGAGGGTAGCCCGGAAGCGCGCGCCAAGCTCATGGCGGTGCGCGAGACCGACCGCGACACCTCGTTCCTGCGCCGCTTCCTCACCCGGGAGCTCATGCACGAGCTCGACCTCTTCACCTGGAAACCGCGCGGCGAGCATCTCGTCGTCTCGGAGGTGAGCGACGAGGAGGGCTGGGAGGCCGTGAAGGCCCAGCTCCTCGTGCAGGTCGGCACCGGCTCGATCCCGGTCATCGCCGTGGTCGACGCCGACTATCGCGGCACCCGCACCCTCTATTTGCGGCACGAGCACGACGGCCGCGACCTCGACATCGGCAGTGCGGAGAAGACCCTCGCCCACGTCCGCACGCTCTGGGGCCACAAGGTCCATCTCGAGACGCGGCTCAAGGGGCGACCGGCGCTCCTCACCTCCGGGCCCGACGGGTTCGACGCGAAGCTCCTGGTCTGAACCGGGCCTCAGCCGGCCGCGGCCCGGAACAGGGAGCGGTTGGCCAGCGTGGGAATCCGGCCGCCGTGCAGGCGCCGGGCGACCGCCTCGCCGAGGCCGCGGGCCAGGAGGCCCGCGAGCGCGGGTCGCCGGCCGAGCAGCCTGGCCAAGGCGGCCAACTCGCCGCGACGCGCCGCTTCCAACGCCCGGCGATAGAGCCGGGCGAGCTCGATCCGTGCCCGCCTTCGGGCCAGTGCCGCCGCCACGCGGGCATCGGGATGTCCGGCGAGGCTCCGCTCGGCGAGCGCCTGCACCTCGAGCATGTGGTCGAGCGTGGCGAGCGCGCCCGTGCTCGCCACCTGGGAGCCCGGCCGCAGGCGGTAATGGTAGAGCGGCTCGGCCAGGAGCCAGCAGGCGGCCCCGGCGGCCATGCAGTCGACGGCCATGAGGAAATCGTCGGAGCGACCGGCCCGGGCCCGCCAGCGGACCCCTGTGCGCAGGAGGAAGTCTCGCCGGATCAGGGGCTTGAGCGTGCCGTAGCCGATCGTCTCGGGGGGATCGCGGTCGAGGAAGCGGGCGGCGTCGAGAGGGCTCGTCCCGGCCGGCTCGTCGAGCAGCAGCCGGGCCGCCGGCCAGCTCGTCCCCTCGGCCTCGATCCACTGGTCGTCGGCGAGCCAGTCGGCGCCGACCGCCTCGGCCGCCCCTACCACGCGCTCGAGCCGCTCCGCCGCCATCCGGTCGTCGCCGTCGAGCACCGCGAGCCAACGGCCACGGGCCAGCCCGAGTGCCTCCTCGCGCGTAGCCGTGGCGCCGAGATTGCGGTCCCGGCGGACCAGGCGGACCCGGCTGTCGCGCGCCGCGAAGGCCGCCGCGATGTCGGGCGAGGCGTCGTGCGAGGCGTCGTCCACCACGATCACCTCGAGGTCGGCGAGGGTCTGGGCGAGCACCGAGGCGAGCGCCTGGCCGAGCCAGGGCGCCACCTGGTAACTCGCCACGAGCACGCTCACCCGCGGCACTGCACCACCGTCCCCCCGTCGACCCGGTCTCCTCGCCCCGACTCCGCGACCTCGTCCACGCGGATCGCCCCTGTACGGAAGCGGCCTTGCCGGCTAGCTCCGGGCCGAGCCCGGAGACCTCCCTTGCGTCTACGCATCACCACCTGGAACGCCAATTCGGTCCGCCTGCGCGAGGCGGCCCTGCGCCGGATCGTCGCCGAGATTCGCCCGGACGTGCTCTGCCTGCAGGAGACCAAGGTCGAGGACGACAAGTTCCCGCACGAACTGTTCGCCGAGCTCGGCTTCCCCTATCGCCACGTGCACGGCCAGAAGGCCTATCACGGTGTCGCGATCCTCTCGAAGCTGCCGCTCGAGGACTGCCACAGCCGCAAATGGTGCGGGGTGGAGGACTGCCGCCACGCGGTCTGCCGCCTGCCGGGCGGGATCGAGCTGCACGATCTCTACGTCCCGGCGGGCGGCGACGTCCCCGACCCCGAGGCCAACCCCAAATTCGCCCACAAGCTCGCCATGGTGCGCGAGCTCACCGAATGGTTCGCCGCCCGCGAGGGCGACGGTGCCCGGCTCGTGCTCCTGGGCGACCTCAACATCGCCCCGCTCGAGAACGACGTCTGGAGCCACCGGCAGCTCCTCGACGTGGTTTCGCACACGCCGGTCGAGACCGAAGGGCTCCTCGCGCTCCAGCGCTCTTACGGCTTCCTCGACGCGGTCCGGGCCGTGATCCCGCCCGAGAAGAAGCTCTACACCTGGTGGTCCTACCGGGCCCGCGACTGGTCGGCCTCCGACCGCGGGCGCCGGCTGGACCACATCTGGCTCTCGCCCGCCCTCGCGCCTGCGCTCGTGACGGCCGAGGTCCGCCGCGATGCCCGCGGCTGGGAGAACCCCTCCGATCACGTGCCGGTCACGGTCGAGCTCGCGCTGTGAGAGCCGGCCGACCGGCCCCCGAGCCGCCGTCGCCGATCAGGGTGAAGGCCGCCCAGTAGGAGGGGTGAGAAAGCCGCGGATCGGCCAGCAACCGGCGCTGGGCGGCACGCAGGGCGCGGGCGGCACCGGCCTCGGGCGCCCGGGCCCAGGCCGCGAAGGTGGCGGTCACGAGCGCCACGGTAGCGTCCGAATCGACCTCCCAGTGGCTCGCGAGCACGCGCCGGGCGCCGGCCCGCAGGAAAGCGCCGGCGAGCCCGCCCAACGCCTCCCCGCCGCCCGGCCCGCCGGAGGCGGCGGTGTTGCAGGCCGACAGGCTCACCCATTCGGCATCGAGCTCCAGAAGCGCGATCTCGCTCGCCCCCAGGAGGCCGTCGTCGGCCGGGCCCGGCCGCGCCGGCGGGGTCAGGACCAGCGCCGGTTCGCTGGCGCAGCGCAGCTCGCCCGGTAGAAGCCCGTGGGTGGCGAAGGCGATCACCCGGTAGCGGCCGAGCGGGAGTCGGCGGACGACGGGTTCGCGCGCGTCCCGACCGAGGAGGAGGGTGCCGCCACCGCCCGCCAACGCCCGCGCCACGCCTCTGAGCTCGAGGGCGGTCTCGGGCAGGGGCGGAAGGGCGCGCAGCAGACGCGGGTCGAGGGGCTCGTCCTCGCGACAGGTCTCGGCCGCCTCGGCGAGCGCGCCCCGCGCTCCGGCCCCGCCGCCGAGCACCGGATCGCCCACTCCCAGGAAAGAGTCGCGATCGGCGGCGCGACTTTCCCGCCCGCGGGCGAGCGGCAGGCTCGCCACCGCCGGCAGCACGGAGATCGCCCGCTCGGCGGCGAGCCATGCCGAGCCGGCCCCGTCGCCCGTCACGAGCACACCGAGCGGCACCCCCTGGAGCGGTCCGTCGGGCACGACCAGGAGATGGTCGCGCCCCGCGAGGGCGGCAGCCAACGGCTCGAGAAGGGCGGCGTGCAGCGAACGGGCCGTGGCCCGGTCGAAGGTGTCCGTGCCCGGGGCGAAGCCGAGCCCGGCGCGCAATCGCCCGACGGCCCGACGGACCGCGGCGGTGCCGAGCGGTGCGCGGTGCGCCGCGATCCCTCGATCGGCGCCGAGCGCGAGGGCGAAACTGGCCTCCGGTGTCACGACGAGGCGGACCATCGCCTCCCCCGGGGCCAGGAGCGCCGCGACTTCCTCGGCCGGTACGACCCGGGGTGCCGTGAGCGCGCCGTAGCGCGGGAAGCGGGCCTGGATCTCCCGCTCGAGCGTCCGTCGGCGGACGAGGAGCTCGCTCCGCTCGGCCTCGAGGGCGGCGGCCTGATCGCGAGTCGGCGCTCGAGCGTCCTCGAGCCGGAGCCGGCCGAGCCGCAAGGTGGCCGATAGGAGCCGCTCCTCGGTCTCCTGCAGCGCCCGCGCCTGCTCGCCGAGTCCGGCATCCGCGGCGGCGAGCCGGCTCGCCGCCCGTCGCTCCACATCGGCGAGCCGCGAGGCCGGGGCGAGCTGGGCGACCCGCCAGGCGGAGGCGAGCGATGCCGCCCGCTCGCTCGGCCGCCGTGCGCTCTCCGCGAGCAGGAGATCGAGATGCGCGGCCGTCGCCGCGTCCGAATAGCGGAAGCCTTCGCCGAGCGCCGCCTCCGCGAGGCGGGCCGCCTCGGAGAAATGGGCGAGCGCCGGTTCGATCCGCCCCGCCGCCCGCTCGATTCGCCCGAGCTCGGCCAGGAGCTCGATCGTCGTCGGCCCGTCGCCGAACAGCGCTCGGGCCTGGCGGAGCGCGAGCGTGGCATGCCCACGCCCCGCCTCCGGCCGGCCGTCCTCGCGCTCGAGGGCGGCCAGCCGGGCGCGGGCGAAGAGCTGGCCGGTCCGCTCGCGCTCCCGCTCGAGCACGGCGATCGCGGACTCGAGCAGCCGGCGCGCGCTCGCCCGCTCGCCGAGGTCGGCGAGCACGCCGGCGAACGTCGTCCGGGCCCGGGCGGTCTCGGCCGCGTCCGCGCCATAGGCCGCCTCGCGCAGGCGGACCGCCTCCTCGGCCATCGCCCGGGCCTCGGCGAGCTCGCCTCGGCTCCGTTCGAAGGCGGCGCGGTAGAGGAGGTAGCGGGCGCGGCGATCCTGGCCCGGAGAGCGCTCGACCAACCGCTCGGCTCGGGCGAAGGCGGTCCGCGCGTCGGCGATCCGACCGTCGAGGGCGAGATTGAGGCCGAGAGCCGCGAGTGTCGCAGCGGTCGCCGGCGCCTCGGGCCCCTGGGCGGCGCGCTGCAGGGCGAGTGCGCGCTCGTGGGCGCGCACCGCCTCGGCGAAGCGCCCGGCATGGTCGAAGGCGCGCGCGAGGTTCGCGAGCCGGCGATGGTCGGTGATCTGCTCGACCCGAAGCGGCCGGCCCGCGGCGTCGGTCGCTCGGGCGAGCTCGGCGAGCGGCCCGAGCCGGCCGCCGCGCCGTAGGCTCGCGGGCTCCGCCCCCGGCACGAGCAGCCGCTCGACCACCGGCACGAGCTGCGGCAGCACCGCGCCCGCGATCGCCCGGCCGTCACCGGCCCCACGGGCGGCCAGGGTCAGCATGGGCCAACCCTCGGCATCGGTGCAACGGCGGACCAGCACCTCGACCCCGGCATCGAGCGAACGGCGCTCGAGCGGCCCACACGCGCTCGCCGGCGCGTCCCAGAGGGCCAGCTCGCGCTTCTCCAACAGCGGCGCGAGGTCCTCGCCGTCGCGGATCGGGAAGCGCCGCAGCCGGCCCGCCGGCTCTTCGAAGCTCCCGCAGCGGAGCTCGATGTCTTCGAACCGGACGAGCAGGCCCGCCTCGGCGACCTTGACGGCCCGGCAGGTCTCGCCGGTTTCGACGCCGGCCACCAGCAGCTCGTCGCCGACCGCGAGCCGGCCGCGGCCGGCCTCGGCGAGCAGGGCGCCGACCGGCCCGCCCGTTTCGCAGCCGCCGAGCGCCAGCGCGAGGATCGCGGCGAACCACGCTCGGCGGTGCGGCTCGCGCGGACGGTGGGCGGGTGTCATTGCGGTACGGGCCGATCGCCGCGATCGTTCGGGCTCTGGCGCTCGCGCGAGGGCGAGGCCGACGGGCTCTCGGCGCTGCCGCCACAGCCCGGCCCGCCGCAGTCGACCGGCACGCCGATCCGATACTGCCGGGTCTCGAGCCAGCGCTCCCAGGCGGCGAGGCCGGAAGGCCGCAGCGCCGCCGGGACCTCGCTCTCCTCGCGATCGAGCCCGGCCGCAGCGGCCGGAACCGCTCCGAGGAGACCGAGCGCGACGGCGAGCGCACGGCTCGCGGGTGGTCGGGTCAAGGCACGACCTCCTCGATCGTCGTCGACGATGCGATAGGAGCCCGGCGAGCGCAAGACGTCGGTGATCGGCGACACGGGTCGGGCATCGCGGCGCGCGTCTGGACGGCGCCGGCGGGTGGCGCCAGGATCCACCGCCCGGAAGGGGAGGAGACATGCGGATCGCGGTCGTCGGCGTCGGGGCGGTGGGCGGCTTTTTCGGGGCCAGGCTCGCCGCGGCCGGGGAGGACGTGGTCTTCGTGGCCCGCGGCGCGCACGGCCGGGCGCTGCGCACGGGCGGGCTGCGGCTCCGTTCCCCGCTCGGCGATCTCCACCTCCAGCCGCTGCGCGTGCTGGTGCCGGGCGAGCGATCCGACCGCCCGGTCGGCCTCGTCCTGGTCGCCGTCAAGATGTACGATCTCTCCGCCGCCGCACCGGCCGTGGCGGCACTCGTCGGACCCGAGACGCTCGTCCTGCCGATCGAGAACGGGGTCGAGGCGGGCGACATCCTGGCCCCCGTGGTCGCACCGGCTGAGGTGGCACCCGCCGTCGCCTATATCGGCGGTCACATCGAGGAGCCGGGGGTGATCCGCCACGTCGGCACCACCGCCCGGCTCGTCTTCGGTTCACCGGACGGCCGCCCCGACCCGCGTCTCGAGGCTTTCGCCGGCGCCTGCCGGCGGGCCGGGATCGACCACGTCGTGAGCCCGGCCATGGCGGTCGAGCTCTGGCGAAAATTCGTCTTTCTCGCCCCCTTCGCGGCGATGACCGCACTCGCCCGGGTCCCGGCCGGCGGCCTGCGCGAGGATCCGGGGCTCTGGGCCCGCACCCGCGCGCTCGTCGAGGAGGCGGCGGCGGTCGGCCGAGCGCGCGCCGTGCCGCTGCCCGACGGCATCGTCGACGACCGGCTCGCGCTGATTCGCGGCCTGCCGGCCGGCATGCGCTCCTCGATGCTCACCGACCTGTTGGCCGGCCGACCGCTCGAGCTCGAGTGGCTCCTGGGCGCGGTCGTCCGCCTGGGCGAGGCCTCGGGCGTGCCGGTCCCGGAGAGCCGGGCGGTTCTCGAGGCGCTGCGCGCCACCCTCGCCGCCGGCTCGCCGGCTCAGCCCGAGGGTGGGGAGCGGACCAGCCGATAACCCTCGGGTTCGGTCACCAGGAACCGGTGCTCGCCCGGTTTCGGCTCGAGCTTCTGCCGGAGCCGGTAGATGTGGGTCTCGAGCGTGTGGGTCGTGACCCCGGCATTGTAGCCCCACACTTCCCCCAGCAGCACCTCGCGCGGGACGGGTCGATCGCCCACCCGGTAGAGATATTTGAGGATCGCGGTCTCCTTGTCGGTCAGATGGATCTTCTTCTGTCCCGCGATCAGCATCTTGACCGCCGGGCGGAAACTGTAGGGACCGATCTGGAAAGAAGCGTCGTCCGAGAGCTCGAACTGGCGGAGCTGGGCCCGCAGCCGGGCCATCAGCACCCCGAGCCGGACCGGCTTGGCGACATAGTCGTTGGCGCCCGAATCGAGACCCAGGATCGTGTCGGCGTCGGTGTCGTGCGCCGTCAGCATCACGATCGGGCATTTGACGCCGTTGCGTCGCAGGAGCCGGCAGAGATCGCGGCCGTCGCCGTCCGGCAGGGCCACGTCGAGCACGATCGCATCGTGCGGCGACCGGCGGGTGAGGTCGAGCGTCTCGCGCACGCTGCCCGCCTGATCGACCGCGAAGCCCTCGTGCAGCGCGAGCTGCTCGGCGAGCTCGCGCCGGAACTCGGCGTCGTCGTCGACGATCAGCACCCGGTGGCTGGCGCCCATGGTCGTGACCCGAGCCTCGGCGAAGGCAGGCGGAAGCTAGCCGACCGCTCCCGCACCGGGAAGAGCGGGTGCCTGCGGTGGCACCCCGGGCCGACCGGGCCGTCACCCTCCGGTAACGTCACCCTCCGGTAACGAGGAGGGGGTCGCGGGTCTCGCCTTGCACGCGGCCATTGGTTATGGCGGGCGGGGCCGGCGCCCGAGGGCGGGTGCCGGGGTCGATCGAGGGCCGCTCCGCTCCGGTGCTCCTGGCCGCCCACGTTCTGTTGCTGCTCGTGCTCCTGGCGCACGCGCCCGAGGGCGTGCTCGATCCCGGCGCGCGCGAGTTCGTCGTTCTTCTGGGCGCCCTCGGCATCTGGCGCTACGCCTGGGGCGGGCTGCATCTCGTTCGAGCCGTCCTCTACCGCAACCTCGTCTTCCCGGGGCTGCGGCAGCGGGCCGAACGGCGCGCGGCGCAGGCCGGCGGGCCGCCCGTCCCCGAGCTCGCGCTCGTCGTGACCGCCTATCGGATCCGACCCGAGACGCTCGCCACGGCGGTCCGCGCCGCCCTCGAGGAGGCCGGACGCGTCGGGGTGCCGACCACGCTCGCCGTGGCTCTGGTCGAGCCGGCCGATCTCCGGCTCGTCAAGCGGCTCGCCGCCCGCGCCCCCGAGGGGCTGCGGCTGCGGCTCGTCCTCGTCCGACTGCCGCCCACGGGCAAGCGGCAGGCGCTCGCCGTGGCGCTTCGGGCGCTCTCCCGGCGGCGGATCGACCCCGAGGCGGCGGTCGTGGTGATGGACGGTGACGCCGTCCTCACACCCGGCTCGCTCGTCCGCACGCTGCCGTTCCTGCGGGCGATGCCCGAGCTCGCCGCACTCACCACCGATCAGGACGCCCGGGTCGAGGGCTCCTTCCTCATGCGCGCCTGGCACCGGCTGCGCTTCGCCCAGCGCGATCTGATCATGAGCTCCCTCGGCCTCTCCCGCCGGCTGCTCTCGGTGACCGGACGGATGTCGGTCTATCGGGCCGCGGTAGCGACCGACCCCGGCCTGATCGAGCGGATCGAGCACGATGCTCTCGACCATTGGCGGCTCGGCCGGATCGAGCTCCTGACCGGCGAGGACAAATCGACCTGGCTCTGGCTGCTCGAGCGGGGCCGGGCCATGCTCTACGTGCCCGACGTGCGGGTCCTGACGATCGAGGACCCGCCGGCCCCCGGCTTCTTCACGGCCAGCACGATGCTGATGCTCCGCTGGTCGGGCAACATGCTGCGCGGCGGCCGCCGGGCCCTCGCCCTCGGCCCGCGCCGGGTGGGCCCTTTCCTCTGGTGGTGCCTGGTCGATCAGCGGGTCTCGATCTGGACCCCGCTCGTGGGCCCCGCGGCCGCCCTCCTCTCGGGGCTCCTGCTCGCCCCGGCGATCCTCTGGGCCTACGCCGTCTGGGTGCTCGCCACCCGGCTGCTTCTGGCCCTCGGGCTCCTCGCGGTCGGCCGGTGGCCGAGCGGGGCCTGGCCGCTCCTGATTTATTACGGTCAGGTCTGGGGGGCGCTCGTCAAGGGCTGGGTCCTGTTCCGGCTCGACCGCCAGCGCTGGACGCGGCAGGCGATCGTGCTGCGGCCGGCGGCCGGCGGGCCGATGCGGACGCTCGGTTCGCACGGTCTGCACCTGTTGGCGCTCGCGGCGCTCCTCCTGGCCGTGGGGCTCGCCACCGGCGTCCTCGCCTGGCCGGCCGGGGTCGGCCTCGGCCGGTCGTTCTGAGGGAGCGCCCATGGCGAGCGAGATCGTCCACGAGGCCGAGGTCCACCGCCAGCACGTCCGGCTGCGGATCCCGATCGTGATCGAGATCGACGGTCAGCGCTTCACCGTCGACGATTGGTCGCTCGGTGGCTTCGGCGTGCTCGGGAGCCTGCCTCGGCGGCGCTCGGGCGAGCGGTTCCGGATCCGATTGCACCTGCCTTTCGAGGATTTCGAGCTCACCCTCGAGACCGAGGCCGAACTCGTCTACCGGCTCGAGGACGAGAGCCGCTTCGGCTGCAAGTTCGTGGGCCTCGCCGCGGGCCAGCTCGCCCTCTTCCGCTACGTCGTCGACGCCTATCTGTCGGGCGAGATCGTGAGCGCCGGCGATCTGTTGGCGGTGCGGGCGCGAGCCGCCGGCGGCGGGCCGCCCGCCGGCCGCACGGTCGTCGAGCGCGGCCGCCGGCGGCCGCTCGCGCTTCTCGCCCGCGCGGGTGCTTTCCTCCTCTTCCTGGCAGCCGCCGCGGGGCTCGCCGGTCTCGCCTGGTCGGGCGCCCGGGAGCGCTGGTTCACGGTGCGGGCCGAGGCCGCGATCGTCGAGACCCCGGTGGTCCGCGTGACGGCCCCGGCCGCCGGTCGGCTCCGGCCCGGCGAGCCCGACCCGGTGCTGGCGATCGGTGCCCCGATCGGCACGGTCCAGGGCGAGGGAGGCGAGCTGCCGGTGACCAGCCCATGCGAGTGTGCGCTCGTGGAGTGGCTCGCGGCCGCCGGCGAGCGGGTCGAGGCCGGTCAGCCGGTAGCGCTCCTCGCCGCTGCCGATAGGCCGCTCGTCGTTCGGGCGAGCGTGCCGGCGCGCACCGGCGGTCGCCTGGCGATCGGCGATCCGGCGGAGATCCTGCTGCCCGGCGGCGGCACGGTGGGCGGACGCATCGAGCGGATCGACCTGCGCCCGCAGCTGTTGGGGCTCGCCTCGGGCGATCCGGTGGCGGCCGCCCGTCGACCGCTGAGCGTCGTCGTTCGTCCCGAGCGGCCGCTCGACTTCGGCCTGCTCGCCACTCCGGTCGAGGTCCGCTTCCGCTGAGGCACGGCCGCCACGCCGGCCCGCTTGCTACGCCCCGCTCGAAAGCTAAACTCAGACACGGAGCCGGCTTTCCGGCCGCGGCGCGGGCCGTCGGCCGGCCGCCTCGCGACGGACGGGAGGACGCCATGCTGCTCGCGGGCCTGCTCGACCGCCTCATCCGTGTCGGCACGCTCGGCGTGATCGACGCCGCCGGCCGAAAGCGTGTCTTCCGGGGACCGGAGCCCGGCCCCAGGGCCACCATCCGGCTGCACGACCGGGCGATCGAGTGGCGCATCCTCCTCGACGGCGAGCTCGCGCTCGGCGAGGCCTGGATGGACGAGCGGCTCACCCTCGAGGAGGGCACGCTCTACGACCTGCTCGAGCTGGTCATGAGCAACCTCGCCAAGGGCGATCGCCGCGGCTGGGTCGGCCGGGTCCAGCGCGGCCTGAACGCCCTGCGCACCGCCTACGACCGCAACCCGATCGGCCGCGCCAAGCGCAACATCGCCCACCACTACGACCTCTCGGGCGAGCTCTACGAGCTCTTCCTCGACAGCGAACGCGAATATACCTGCGCCTACTTCCCGCGGCCCGACGCCGACATCGAGGAGGCGCAGCGCGCCAAGGAGCGGCACATCGCCGCCAAGCTCCTGCTCGAACCCGGCATGAAGGTCCTCGACATGGGTTGCGGTTGGGGTGCGCTCGGTCGCTATCTCGCCCGCACCTTCGACGTCGAGGTGACCGGCGTCACGCTCTCGAAGGAGCAGGTAGCCTACGCCAATGCCCGCGCCGAGCGCGAGGGGCTCGCCGGCCGCACCCGCTTCCTCTACCAGGACTATCGCGAGGTCGAGGGCCGCTTCGACCGGATCGTCTCGGTCGGCATGCTCGAGCACGTCGGCAAGGCGCACTACCGGGAGCTCTTCGCCAAGATCGGGGCGCTCCTCACCGACGACGGTGTCGCGCTCGTCCACTCGATGGGCCACATGGCCGGCCCCGGCTACCCCAATCCCTGGATCCGCAAATACATCTTCCCGGGTGGTTACATCCCGGCGCTCTCGGACGTGCTGCCGCCCCTCGAGCGGTCCGGCCTCTGGCTCACCGACTGCGAGATCCTCCGCCTGCACTATGCCGAGACCCTGCGCTGCTGGCGCGAGAAGTTCGAGTACAACCGGGCGCGGATCCGCCGGATCTACGACGACCGCTTCTGCCGGATGTGGGAGTTCTACCTGATCGCGAGCGAGCTCTCCTTCCGCGTCGGCGATCTGATGATCTTCCATCTGCAGCTCGCCAAGGACCGGGCCGCGGTGCCGCTCCTGCGCGACTACATGGTGGACCGCGAGCGCGAGCTGGCCTCGGCCGAGCGGCCGCCGCGGCTGCGCGCCGCGGAGTGAGTGCGCCGGCGCCCGTCCCGCTCGCCGTCCAGGAGCTGGGCGCGGGCCCCCCGGTCCTCGTCCTGCACGGCCTTCTGGGTCAGGGGCGCAACTGGACGAGCCTCGCCCGTCGTCTCGCCCGGGGCCGCCGCGTCCTCCTCGTCGATCTGCGCAATCACGGTCGCTCGCCGCATCACCCGGTCATGACCTACCCGGCCATGGCCGCCGATCTCGCCGCCCTCCTCGAATCGCGCGGGCTCGGCCGGGTGGCCCTCCTCGGCCACAGCATGGGCGGCAAGACCGCGATCGTCCTCGCCTGCACCCGCCCCGAGCTCGTCGAGCGGCTGGTCGTGGTCGACGTCGCCCCGGTCGACTACGGCCCGCGCCCCGATTTCGCGGCCTATCTCGAGGCCATGCTCGCGATCGATCCGGCCGCGCTCGGCCGCCGGGCCGAGGTCGAGGCACGGCTCGCGAGGAGCGTCCCCGACGCCCGCGTTCGCGCTTTCCTCGCGAGCAATCTCGACAGCCGGGAGGGCCGGCTCGCTTGGTTGCCGAACCTCGAGGTCCTCCGCCGGTCGCTGCCGGAGATCGCCGGGTTCCCGCGCGATCTGCCTGCCGCACCTTCGGACCTGCCGGCCCTCGCGATCGTGGGCGGCCGCTCGGACTATGTCCGGCCCGAGCATCTCCCGGCCTTCCGGCGGCTCCTGCCGGCGCTGCGCCTCGAGACGGTGGCGGAGGCCGGGCACTGGGTCCACGTCGATGCGCCGGAGGCGGTGCTGGCGGCGCTCGATTCGTTCCTGCCTCGGGCCTGAGCACGCGCGCCGCGGGCGTGTTCGGCTCCGGGCCGATCGCTTCCTTGGACAGGAGCGGCCGGACGTGGCAGGGTCCACCGAGGAGTCTCGTCGTGCGGGGGCGGCTCATGCGAAGGATCCTCTCTGGCGGCGTGTTGCTCTCGCTCGGGCTCGTCGCGGCGCACGCCGCGGTCGAAGCCTGGATGGAGGCACGCGCGGTCCTCGCCCTCGAAGAGGCGAGCCGGCGACTGCCGGAAGGCTCGCGGCTGGTCTGGGACCGGCTCGATGCCCAGCCCTTGCGACTGGCCGTGGTGCTCGAGGGCGTCCGGCTCGCTCTGCCGCCGGGCGGCGCGGTGCGCGGCCTCGAGGTGGGCAGCGTGCGCCTCGCCCAGGCCACGGGCAGGGTCGACAGCCTCGGCCGCACGGGCTCGGTGCGAGCGGGCGAGCTTCGGATCGAGCTCGCCGAGGGTCGCGGCACCCTCCAGGCGGCCGAGGTCGAGGGCGATGCGGTCGAGATCGAAGCCCTGCAACGCGCGCTCGCCGCACCCGACCCGCTCGCGGCACTCGGTGAGCTCCGGCTCGGGCCGGTGCGCGCCCGCGACGCGACGCTCGAGGCGCCGGGCGGCCGGCTCGTGGTGCCGCGCATCGCGATCGGCGGCTATGCCGAGCGTCGGCTCGAGGGGCTGGCCCTCGAAGGGCTCGCGGCCGAGGGCCGGGCCGGGGGGCGCGCGCGCCTCGACAGCCTCGAGGCGCGCCTGCTCGATCTGCGCGCGCTGGAGCCGGCAGCGTTGGCCGCCGTCGAGAACGATCCGGCCGGCCTCCTCGCGCTGATCGACCGGCTCGCGATCGAGGCGGTGCGGCTGCGCGGCCTCGAGTTCCGCGCCGGGGACGATGGCCTGCGCCTTTCGGCGCTCGGTCTGGAGCGGGCGGGGAGCGGGCGCATCGAGAACTTCGCCCTCGACGGGCTCGCGATCGACGGCGAGGGGAAGGGCAAGGGCGAGCTCGGCCATCTCTCGCTCGCGCTGCTCGACTGGAGCCGGGTCCGCCTCGACCGGCTCGCCGCCGCCGCGGCTCGGCTCGGCGAGGCCGCTCGGGATGCCGAAGAGGAAGATGGCGACGGGGACGATGCCGAGGAGACGGAGCCGGCGCAGGATCCGGAGGACGGTGGCGAGGCGACGGCCGAGGCGGGGTCGGCCGACCAGCCGCCGTCCGAGCCGGGCGAACCCGGCGGGGAGACGGAGACTCTCGCCACCTCCTTCGCGGGGCTCGAGCTCGCGGGCGAGCTGCTGGAGCTCCGGATCGGGCCGATCCGTCTCGACCGGCTCGCCGCCGGCGACCGCCAGGCCGGGCTCGCACTTCGGCACTTCTCCTTCGACGGGCTCGAGGCGGGCCGTCTGGGTGCGCTTTCCCTCGAAGGGTTCGAGGCGCGCGGCGAGGAGGGCTGGGCGGTCCGCCTCGCCGCCTACGAGCAGAGTGCGGTCACCGTCGGGCCCGCCGACCTCGCCGCGCGGGTCGAGGCGGCACCCCGCACCACCGAGGGCCTGCAGGCGCTCACCGCCGAGCTCGCCAGGCTCCCTTGGCAGGGCAGCTCGGCACTCACCGGCCTCGCCCTCGAGAAGGACGGGCGGACCGGCTTCGCCGCCGGCCGGTTCGCGGTCGCGCTCGACGAGACGGGCCCGCGCAAGCGCACGCGCGTGAGCCTCGACGATCTGGTCGTCGACCCGGGGGTGCTCGGCGACGAGCAGGCGGCGGCCAGCCGGCAATGGACGGGGACCGATCGGATCGAGCTCCGGGCCCGGCTCGCCACGCTCTACGACGAGGCGAGCCGAGAGGTGGCGCTCGAGGAGCTCTCGTTCGACGCCGCGCGCCAGCTCGCGGTCCGGCTGTCGTTCCTCGCCCGCCTCGGTGCCGACCCGGCGGTCGATCCGGTCACGGCCTCGACCGACGCCGAGCTGGTGCGCGCCGAGCTCGAACTGCGCGACCAGGGCGCCATCGACCGCTTCCTCGCGGGCATGGAGCAACAGATGCGCAAGAAGCGGCCGGAGCTCGTGAAGCAGCTCGTCCGCGACTTCCGCCGCGAGGAGCCTGGCCGCTCGCTGCTCGACCAGAAGCGCGCGGCCGAGCTCGAGAAGTTCCTCCTGAAGCCGCGCGTGCTCGTGATTCGGCTCGTCCCGGCCGAGCCCGTGAGCTTCTTGGCGGGCTTCATGGGCGCCGTCGCGACACCCGGCCAGGCGGTCAAGACCCTGGGTCTGTCGATCGAAGCGCGCGGCGACTGAGCCGGCGGGGCCCCGGTCCGACGCGGCTCAGCGCATCTCGGCCCCGGTCCGGTCCCATGTGGGGATGTAGTCGGAGCGCAGATTGTGGGTGTGGACGTGAGCACCCTTGGCGATCGCCTCGCGGGCCGAGCCGATCGGAGCGCCGTACTTGATCACCTTCTCGCCCTCGGCGATCGGCCGGCGCGCGATCTTGTGGCCGATCGGCACCTCTCGGTCGAGGCGGACCACTGCGCCGTCGATCGAAAGTTCGGTCCCGGCCGGCAGATCGCAACAGGCGACCACGACATTGTCCTCGGGGGCGAGCAGGAGGATCCGCCGGTCGGTGCCACCGGTTTCGAGCGCGGCCTCCACTCCGCTCGTGACGATCCGCCCCATCGCCGTCCCCCTCAGAACTTGCCGTACTTCAGATAGGCTCGTTGCGGGTCCTCGCCCGCCAGGATCGCCTTGCGGATCAGGTTCTCGGTGCCGATCGCCCGCTCCGCCTCGGCCACCACCTCCTCGGCCCGGGCGTTCGGCACGATCACGATACCGTCGGCATCGGCCAACAGATAATCGCCCGGCAGGATGCGGACCTCGCCGATCACGATCGGCACATCGAGCGCGTCCACGAGCCAGAACGAGACGATGTCCTTGGGCGTGGTGTGGGTGTAAGCGATCGGGAAGCCGATCTTCTCGATGAAAGCGAGATCGCGGGTCGCCCCGTCGACGACGTAGCCGAGCACGCCCCGGTGTTGAAGCGTCTCGGCACTCAGCTCGCCCATCAAGGCGACCGCACGGGTGTGCGGCTGGCAGACCAGCACGTGCCCCGGCTTCGCCTTGGAGAGGAGCCCGGTCCATTCGAGAAGCGTGGTGTGCCGATCGGCCGCCTCGTCGACATGGCCCGTCACGGTCTGCACCGGGCCCGCCAGCGGGCGGCTCCGATCGTGCAGCCGGATCTCGGGCGGCAGCACGAAGTTCCGAAGCCCCATCGCCCGCATCACGTCGTTCAAGACGCCCGTGTAGCAGCGCTCGAGACGTGCCCCGATCGCGTCCTTCGCCATCCTCGCGGCCTCCCTCTGGGCCCGACCATCCTAGCGGAGGGGCCGCGGTCGGGAAGCCGCGCTCGCGGATACCCGTTCGGCTAACCGGCTCGGCTCGGCGGATGGTGGGCGTGCCAATGGCGGGCGATGTCGAGCCGGGTCGCGACCCAGACCTTCTCGCGCGAAAGCACGTAGTCGAGGAAGCGGGCGAGCGCCATCGCCCGTCCGGGCCTGCCGACGAGCCGGCAATGGAGCCCGACCGACATCATCTTGGGCGCCCCCCTTCGTCCCTCCTCCCACAGCAGGTCGAAGGAGTCCCTGAGGTAGGCGAAGAACTGGTCGCCCGAGTTGAAGCCCTGGGCGGTGGCGAAGCGCATGTCGTTGGCATCGAGCGTGTAGGGTACCACGAGCTGCCGCTCGCCCGCGACCTCGACCCAATAGGGCAGCTCGTCGGCGTACGAGTCCGCCGTGTAGAGGAAGCCGCCCTCCTCGACGACGAGGGCCATCGTGTTGGGGCTCACCCGACCCGTGTACCAGCCGAGCGGCCGCTCCCCCGTGATCTCCGTGTGCAGGCGGATCGATTCGCGCATCTGTGCGCGCTCTTGCTCGATCCCCATGTACTGGTAGTCGATCCAGCGCAGGCCGTGGCTCGCGATCTCGAAGCCGGCCTCCTTCATGGCCGCCGCCGCCTCGCGGTTGCGGTCGAGTGCCATGGTCACGGCGAAGACGGTCGCCGGCAGCCCGCGCTCGGTGAAGAGGCGATGCAACCGCCAGAAGCCGACGCGCGCGCCGTACTCGTAGATCGATTCCATGTTCATGTGCCGCACGCCGAGAAGCGGCTGGGCACCGATGATCTCCGAAAGAAACGCCTCCGAAGCCGGATCGCCGTGGAGGATGCAGTTCTCGCCACCCTCCTCGTAGTTGATCACGAACTGGACGGCCACATACGCCCCACCCGGCCAGCGCGGATCGGGCGGGTTGCGGCCGTAACCTCGGAGATCGCGGGGATAGGCGGGATCGTGGGGCATGGCGGGCCTCAACCGAGCTCGAAAGTGGTGATGCCGAAGATCCGGGAAAGCGGCAGTCCGGGATCGGCCTTCGTGTACATGCGCGCGGTCTCGAAGACCGGCAGGAGCCCGTGCCGCAGGGCGAGTGCGGTGGCCTCTCCGTTGGGCTCGGGCGGATCGAGGAAAACCGGCTCGCCCCGGGCTTCGGCGCAGAGCGCCAGGAAGAGCGCCTCGGCGGCATCGGCCCGATCCGCGAAGAGGGGGCCGATCTTGAAGCCCCGCCGGCAGGCGCGGATCACGCCCAGACCCAGGAGCCGGCCCCGTTCGAGGAAGCCGAGGGCCACCCGCGGCCGGGCGATCCAACGCTCGAGGAAGGCCCGTCGCTCGAAACCGAAGCAGCTGCGATCGTAGGCCAGCACCGTCTCGAAAGGCACGCGGTCGAGCGGCACCACCCGCGGATCGTCGAGCGGCCGGGCTTTCACCACGCCGCCCCAGCGGAGGTTGCGATGTGCGAGCACGAAGCCCGACCGGCGATAGTTCTCCTGCTGCGCCACGACCCCGTCCAGGCCCACGTTGCAGTCGGCGAGCCGCTCCATGCCCGCCCGCCAGAGGGCCAGCCCGAAGCCGCGCCCGCGATACTCGGGGCGCACGATGTAGAATCCGAGAAAGCCGAACCCGCCCGGATAACGCACGACCGAGATGCAGCCCACCGGCTCGCCGTCGAGCCGGGCGAGGAGGAAGCCTCCGGGGTCGGTCGCGTGGAACGGCTCGGCATCCTCGAGGCCGGGGTTCCAGCCCTCGGCCGCCGCCCAATCCAGCATCGAGCGCACACCTTGGGGCCCGGCCGGGCCGATCGAAAGGCTCATCGCCGTACCTCCACGCCGTCGCGTCCCGACGCCGGGCCGCGCCCCGGCGGAACCGTCACCCAGATCGGGCTCGACCAGGCCCGCTCGCCGTCCGCCTGCACCACCCGCAGCCAATAGGCGTGCGTGCCCGGCGCTACCGTTTCGTCGCGAAAGCTCCCCGACCAGGCGGGAGGCGGCGGGCGAAGCGGCAGCCGGCGCAGCTCGAGCCGGCGCGGCGGGTCCTCGGCCGTCACCAGTCGCGGCGTGCGGCCGAGCCCGGCGAGCGGCAGCCGGCAGGCGAGGGGGCCCGTGTTCACCACGAGGGTCGCGCGAGGGCCTTCCTGCAGGCGCAGGATCACCCCGTCCCAGTCGCCGGCCGTGAGCGAGCGCCAGGCGATCCCGGTCGGGCCCTGCGCGACGATCCCCTCCTCCGGCGAATCGAAGGCCCAGCCGCGGGCGTCCAGGATCCGCCCGTCCTCGATCTCGAGCCCGCCGTCCCACACCATCCGGGCGCGGGTGAAATCGCCGGGCGCCGAAAGCCCCCACCAGGCGACCCGCAGCCGGTCGGAGAGACCTTCGCCCGCGAGCGGAGCGGCGAAGACGGGGCAAGCGCCGCGCAGGAGCTCGACCGACTCGAGCGGCTCCGTACCCTCGACCCGAATAGTGAAGGACGGCGGTTCCTCGAGGCGGACCTCGGAGCCCATGGGGTTCCCCTCGACCGCGAGCTCGAGCAGGATCCGGGGGCCCGTGGTGGCCCAGGTCCGCCGGGCCCGGAGCGTCTCGAACAGCGCCGCCCGCGAGAGCTCGGGGAGCGCCACCGCGGTGAGCCCGCTCGCGAGGTTGCGCACCGCCATCCGCCCCGGCCGGCCGCTTCCGGGCCGTCCGTCGGCCCCGTCGCTGCCGGCCGTGACGCCCAGCCGCCAGCCCCGCGCCGAGGCCTCGAGCAGCAGCCACTCCGAGGTCGCGTGCATCGAGTGGACCTCGAGCAGGCGCTCGACGTCGGGCTCGTGCCGGTGCGGATCGACGCTCCACCCGTCCGCTCGCAGCACGCCCAGCACCCCGCGCCGGCGAACGCGGGCAGGCAGGTCGCTCGGCTGCGCCGGGCCCGAGCCGGGCTCGCCCTCGGGCCCTCGCGAGGCGCGGTGCCCGGGAAGCCCGCCCTCCTCGGCGGGGAAGTAGAGCTTGCGATCGCCGCCCGGTCCGCTCTCGCCCCACCCTTCGCAGCCGAGCAGCGAGAGGAACCGACCGGGCGCCTGGAATTCGCGGCTCACCGCCTCGAGCTCGGGCCACACTCGCGCGAAGAGGTGGCAACCGTCGACGATAAAGCCCGCGAAGTCGAGTGCGGCCACCTCCCGGGCGTGCTCGAAACCGGCCCGCAGGCCGCGCGCGTCGCAGCTCGTCGCCGAGCGGCCGTGCAGATCGCCCCAGAAGACCCGAAGCGGCGGATCGAGCCGGCAGTCGATCGGGTTGCTCGTGGCGGCGAAGAGGCCCGTGCGGTCGCGGGCGGCGAGCCGATGCACGCCGGGGGGGAGCGGTCCGACCGGGACGCGGGCGATCGCCCCGTTCGTCGCGCCGAGCCGGACCGGCCCGGCAGCGCCCTCGAGCTCGACCTCGATCGCCGGCCCTTCGGCCGGGTTGCCGAAGCGGTCCTCGAGCCGGAGGTGGACCCGGAACGCTTCCCCGGCCGCCACCGTCGAAGGGGCGGTGACGACGAGCCTGGCCGGCAGGCCGCCCACCACCCGCACCGTCGGCCGGCCGATTTCGAGCCAGCCCGGCTCGTCCGGCCGGCGCAGCCGGAGGAGGAGTGGGCAGGCCTGCTCGGCGGAGGTCTGCACCCGATGCCCCGGCCCCTCGGCGCCGAAGCGGAGCAGGATCCGGCCGCCTTCCGGCAGCGGGTCCAAGAGCTCGAGGAGCAGGAGTTGCTCGAAGGGGTGCCAGGCGGGCTCGCGCAGCGCCGTGTGGCGGATCGCGATCGGCGGCTCGCTCGCGATCGCCAGGTGATCGGGCAGGTCCGGCCTCCCGGTCTGCGGCACCCCCCAATCCGCCGACCAACACCGGGCGAGGCCGATCTTCGTGCCGGCCGGAAGCGGCTCCACCGCGTCGATCGTGCAGGACCAGCGGATGCTCGAGCCGGCCACCAGCTGCGACGGCAGATCGGTCAGGGCTCGGGCGGGCGCCGGTCGGTCGTCGGCTGTCGCCGGTGGGCTCCCGCTCCCGGGCTCACTCGGCATCGAGCGCCCGACAGTCGGCCGCGAGCCAGGACACCTTGACCTTCTGGCCGGAGCCGAGGCGGATCTGCCCCGCTCGGTTCGGCAGCTTGACCACGAAATCGTCGTGGCCCAGCAGGGCCAGGCGGACGCGCAGATGGTCACCGTGGTAGATCGTCTCGAGGACCTGCCCCTCGACCTCGTTGTCCAGCGCGATCATCGAGTTGATCGCCACCCGCTCGGGTCGGATCGAGAGCGTGGTCGCGGCACCCGCACCACCCACGTTGCCGGCCGTGGCCTTGATCAGCGTTCCCGCTACCTCGACCAGGCAGCGTTCGGCGAAGCGTTCCCGGATCGTTCCGAGCAACCGGTTGTTCTCGCCGATGAAACGGGCGACGAAGGCGTTGCTCGGTCGCTCGTAGAGCTCGGCCGGGGTCGCGAGCTGCTGGATCCGGCCGTCGTTGAACACCGCCACCCGGTCGGACATGGTGAGGGCCTCGCCCTGGTCGTGGGTGACGTAGACGAAGGTGAGGCCGAGCCGCTCGTGCAGATGCTTGAGCTCGTACTGCATGCTCTCGCGCAGCTGCTTGTCGAGCGCCCCCAGAGGTTCGTCCATGAGCACGAGCTTGGGCTCGAAGACGAGTGCCCGGGCGAGTGCCACGCGCTGCTGCTGACCACCCGAGAGCTGGGCGGGCCGGCGGTTCTCGAAGCCCTCGAGGCGGACCATGGCGAGCGCCTTGGCGACTCGCTCGGCGGCCTCGGCCTTGCTCATCCGCCGCACGCCCAAGGGGAAGGCCACGTTCTCGGCCACCGTCATGTGCGGGAAAAGGGCGTAGCTCTGGAACACCATGCCGATGTCGCGCTTCCAGGGCGGCAGCCGCGCGACCGGCTTGCCGTCGAGGAAGATCTCGCCTCGAGTCGGCCGCTCGAAGCCCGCGAGCATCATGAGCGTGGTGGTCTTGCCCGAGCCGGAGGGGCCGAGCAGCGTCAAGAACTCGCCGCGAGCCACCTCGAGGTCGAGGCTTTTGACGACCAGGCTCTCGCCGTCGTAGGTCTTCTCCACCCCCGCGAAGCGGACGATGGTGTCGCGCGCTTCCGCCATCTGGGCCCGCCGGCTGTCGTTTCCCGCCCCGCGGTCCGGGTTAGACCAGGGCCGGCGAGGCTGTAAACAGCGCGCCGCCCGGGCCTTGCGGAGATCCGAAGCGTGACCGTGCCCTTGTTCCGCGACGACGCCTATCTCTGGAGCTGCGAGGCCCGAGTGGTCGAGGCCGGACCCACGGGCATCGTCCTCGATCGGACGGTCTTCTACCCCACGGGCGGCGGCCAGCCGGGCGATCGCGGCGTGCTCCGGCTCGAGAACGGCGGCGAGCTCGCCGTCCTCGACACGCACAAGGGCGAGGGCGAGGCGATCGTCCATGTGCCGGCCGAAGGGGCGACTCTGCCGCCTCCGGGCAGTCCGGTCGAGGCCCGAATCGATCGGGAGCGCCGGCTCAGGCTCATGCGCACGCACACGGCCCTCCATCTCCTCTGCGCCGCGGTGGCGGCACCGGTGACCGGTGGTGCGGTGGGCGAGCTCGAGGGCCGGCTCGATTTCGACCTGCCCGAACCGACCCTCGACCGGGAGGGGATCGAGGCGCGGCTCGCCGCGTGGGTGGCGGCCGATGCACCGGTGCGCGCGCGGTGGATCGAGGAGGCCGAGCTCGACGCCCGACCCGAGCTCGTCAAGACCATGTGGGTGCGGCCGCCGCGCGGCACGGGCCGGGTCCGGCTCGTCGAGATCGAGGGTATCGATCTGCAGGCCTGCGGCGGCACGCACGTGGCGCGGACCGGCGAGATCGGCCGGATCCGCATCACCAAGATCGAGAAAAAGGGCCGGCAGAACCGGCGAATCGCGATCGCGCTCGAGAGCGGGCCGGCCTAGGCGGCGGCCCGCTCGTTCACCGCCTCCCAGAGCTCCGCACCTTCCGGACCCGGCCGCCGGACGACCCGGCCCTGCCGCTCGAGGGCCACGAGATGGGCCATGGTCTCGGCGAGTGCGAAGCCGATCTGGTGCAGATCGAGGGTCCGGGTGAAGAGCCCCGCCATCACTGCGGCAGCGGTGGTCGGCCGCCGGCAGAGGGCCGCCGTCTCGTCGAGCCGCCGCCTGTGGTGCGCGCGCAGCTGGGCGAGCCGGGGCCCGAGCCCGCGATAGGGCCGCTCGTGCGAGGGCAGGACGAGGAGGTCCGGGGCGAGCCCCTCGTACTGATCGAGCGAGCGGACGAAGGCGCCCAAGGGATCGCGCTCGGGCGAGGTCGGCCAGAGGCCCACGACCGGCGTGATCCGCGGCAGGAGCTGATCGGCGCCGATCAGGATCCCCCGCTCGGCCGAATGGAGCGTCACCATCTCGGGCGAATGGCCGCGGCCGACCAGGACCCGCCAGCGGGTCCCGGCGGCCTCGAGCGTGTCGCCGGCCTCGAGGATCGCGATCGAGGCGGGCACCGGGCTGACCCCGAGCCGGTAGGCATTCCCGCGGTCGCGGCGGCGGGCGACCAGATCGGGGTCGAGCCCGGCGCGACGGTCCTGCGCAAGCCCGGCCTCGACGAATTCGGCGCTCTGGTCGAGCTGCAACATCCGCCCGGTGAGCCACTCGGTGCGGGTCATGAGGAGCGGAACGTCGAGCTTGCGCCCGAGCCAGCCCGCCAGGCCCAGATGGTCGGGGTGGAAGTGGGTCGCGAGGATCCGCCGGATCGGCCGCCCGGCGAGCGGACCCGCGAGCAGCTCCTCCCAGATCGCCCGGGTGCGCTCGTCGCCGTAGCCCGTATCGACCAGCGTCCAGCCCGGGCCGTCCTCGAGCAGCCAGAGATTGATGTGGTCGAGGGCGAAGGGGAGCGCGAGGCGCAGCCAGAGGATGCCGGGTGCCACCTCGACCGGCCGGCCGAGCTCGGGCACCGGGGCCGCCCAGACCACCTCGCGCGACGGATCGCCCGTCTCGACCGGAGCCGTCGATCGCACCATCTCTCTCCCCGTGAGCGGACGCGGGTCGATAGCGTCGGCGTGCCGGCGCCGGCAAGGCGGTACCGCGCCGGGCCGATCGGGCGAGGAGGGCAGGGGTGAGCGAACAGACACGCACGGTCGAGGCGGAGGATCCGGCCCTCACGATACGGCGGCTCCTGCGCAGCCAGCCGCGGGCGGCACTCGGCACGCTGCTCGCGGGCACGGGCGAGCCCTACGTCTCGCTCGCCATGATCGCGGTCGACCACGATGCGAGCCCGATCCTGTTGATCTCCGATCTCGCCGACCACACCCGCAACATCCGTGCCGATCCGCGCGTCTCGCTGCTGCTCGACGGCACCGCCGGTGCGCCCGTGCCTTTGGCCGGCGAGCGGGCGAGCGTGCAGGGCCGCGCGGTCTGCGTCGACGGCGACGAGCGCCTCGCCCGGCGCTACGTCGCGCGCCACCCCGACGCCGAGATGTATCTCGGCTTCAAGGACTTCCATCTCTTCAAGGTGACCATCGAGAAGGCGCATCTCGTGGCCGGTTTCGGCCGCGTCCACTGGGTCGAGGGTGAACGCGTCCGTTTCGACACGAGCGGTGCCGAGGCTCTGGCGGCGGCCGAGGCCGAGATCGTCGCGCACATGAACGAAGATCACGCGGATGCCGTCCAGCTCTACGCCGAGCGGCTGCTGGGTCTGCCGGGTGGCGGCTGGCGGCTCACCGGGGTCGACCCCGAGGGGTGCGATCTGCGCGCCGACGGCCGGGTCGCCCGGCTGCCCTTCGAGAAGCCGGTGCGGGACGCGGAGAGCTGCCGGGTCGAGCTCGTGCGGCTCGTCAAACAGGCCCGCGCCAAGGCGGGTATCGCCACCCCGTCCTGAGCGAGAAAGCGCGCGGCCGCGACCTCCCTCAAGCGCCGTTGACCGCGACCCAGACTTCGAGGCCGCCGTCCCAGATCATCTTGAGAGCGACCCAGAGGACGATGACGAGGCCGAGATAAGCGATCCAGCGGTGCCGGTCGATCAGCCGGGCGATCCAGCCCGCCGCCACCGCCATGAGCGCGATCGAGAGCAAGAGGCCGAAGGCCATGATGTAGGGATGCTCGCGGGCGGCGCCGGCGACCGCCAGCACGTTGTCGAGCGACATCGACACGTCGGCGATCGCCACCTGGGTCACCGCCGAGGCGAAGGTCTTCTGGCCCGGTGCGGTCGCGTGCGCGCCGGGCACCACCTGCGGGATCTCGTGTCGCTCGGCCGCCTTCTGGGCCTGCAGCTCGCGCCACATTTTCCAGGCCACCCAGAGCAGCAGCACCCCGCCGGCGAGCAACAGGCCGATGACCGCGAGCAGCTGGGTCGCGATCAGGGCGAAGGCGATGCGCATGAGCAGCGCGAGCGCGGCCCCCAGGAAGATGACCTGGCGCTGCTGGGTGGGCGGCAGGCCGGCCGCCGCGGTGCCGACCACGACGGCATTGTCACCGGCGAGCACGATGTCGATCAGCACGACCTGAAAGAGCGCGGTGAGCTGGGAAGCGAGCTCGCCGGACATCATCGAGGGCGATCCCGGACACGCGGTTGGACGACCGCGCCCGACCGCGCGGCGCCGGCAAGCTAGCTCGCCCGCCGCCGATTTGCACCCCTCCTCGCGCGGATCGCCGGCGTTTCGACCGCGCTCTCCCTCCGCCGCCCGCCGAGCGGGCGGGCATCGCCCAGGAAGTAGGCGAAGGGCAGGAGCGGCCCGTGGCCGCGGGCCGGGTCGTGCCAGCCCGGATGCGCCGCCATCCGCATCAGATGCTCGCGCAGATCCTCGTTGTCCTGGATCGGCGTCGCGTGCGGTCCGGGCTTGCGGTGCTTGGCGAGCACGAGGGCCGCGAGCCCGGCCACGAAGGGGGCCGCCATCGAAGTGCCGGAAAGCTGCGCCCAGCCGCCCTCCTTCCAGGTCGACCAGACCTCCTGGCCCGGGGCCATGAAGTCGATCTCCGGCCCGCGCGAGGAGAAGCCCGAGGGATGACCGAGGGCGTCGTGCGCCGCTACCGTGATGACGCTGCCGTAGCGGCCGGGATAGCCGATGGAGTTGGCGAGCAACGCGCCGGCGTTGCCGGCGGCGCAGATCACCACCTTGCCGGCGGCGAGCGCCGCGTGCACCGCCCGATGCAGCTCGTGGTCGTCGCGCTCGGCGGCGAGCGAGAGCGAAAGGATGTCGGCGCCCACCGACACCGCCCAGTCGATGCCCTGGACGACCCCGGCGAGCGTGCCTCGGCCGCTGCCGTCCAGCACCTTGGCGATCACGAGCTCGCATTTGGGCGCGGCGCCCACGAACCCCACCCCGTTGGCGCGCGCCGCCACGATCCCGGCGCAGTGGGTGCCGTGCCCGTTCCGGTCCTCGATCCCCTCGCCCGTGAAGTCGCGGGCTTCGACCACGGCCCCCTCGAGGTCCGGGTGATCCGTGTCGATGCCGGTATCCAGGATCGCGATCCTGACACCCTCGCCGCGCGTCTCGCGCCAGACGAGCGGCAGCCGCAAGAGCGTCTCGGCCCAGCGCAGCTGTTCCTCGCGGGCCTGCGCCGCTCGGCCCGCCCGCTGGCCACGACCGCGTACCGCGTGAACGACCACCGGCGGCAGGGCGACCGCGCCGCCTTCGGCTTCCTCGTGCATGGATCCTCGCCGTCGGGGCGGGACCGCCCGCCCTCGGTGACGGCTATGATCCTACAGCAAGAAAGTTTACCTTGCAACCCCCGAGCGCTCGAGGATCACCTCGACCCGCCGGTTGGCCCGGCGCCCCTCGGGCGTGTCGTTGCTCGCGATCGGCTGGTCGGGGCCGCGCCCCTCGACCCGCGTGCGCGCCGCCTCGAGACCGCGGTTGCGGACGAGCCAGTCGCGCACAGCCTGGGCGCGGCGCTGGCTGAGCCGCCGGTTGGCGCCCTCGTCGCCCTGGGAATCGGTGTGCCCCACGAATCGCACCCGCTCGGGCTTCACGAGATCGATCAGCCGGCCGACCCGCAGGAGCGCCCCGTTGGCGGCCTCGGTCAGTTGCTCGGAGCCGAACTGGAACGCGCTGCCCTCGATCACCGTCACCACGGTCCCGTCCGGGTTCTCCACCGCCCGCAGCTCGGCGAGCTGGGCGCGTGGCAAGGGCTCGGCCACGGGTTCGGGGGCGAGCAGCCCGTCGGCGGGTGGTTCCGCGCGGGCCGGGGGACCCGCGGCGGGGGCGATCGCCTGCGGTGCGGCAGCCGCGAGCTGGCTGCGCAGGCGGGCCGCCTCGGCGGCGTAGAGCTCGGCATCGCGGCGCGCCGCCGCCGCCTCGGCGACCGCGAGTTCGCGCGCGGTCCGCACCTGATCGACCGTCTGCACGAGCGCCTGGTTGTCGGCCAGCACCCGCAGGAGTTGCTCGCCCAGATTCTGCAGCTCGCCGACCGACGTGGCGGCGATCGAGCGCAGCTCCAGGACCTCGCTCTCGAGCCGTGCGACGGCCGCGTCGGCCGCCTGCAGCCGGCCCGTGAGCTCCTCGATCCGGCGCGCCTGCGCCTCGGCCTCGGTGCGCGCCCGCCCGCGATTCGCCTCGAGCTCGGCCTGCAGCTCGCCGAGTCGGTTCACGAGACCGGCCAGCTCGGCTTCCCGCTCGACCCGGCGACGGTCCGCCGCCTCGGCCCGGTTGCGTGCTTCGGCGAGCGCCCTCTCGCGCGCCCCGAGCTCTCCGCGCAGCCGCTCGAGCTCCGCCTCGAGGCCGCGCACGCGCTCCGCCCCGCTGCCGGCTAGCTCGGCCGCCTCGGCGGCTCGCCGACGCGCCGACTCGAGCTCCGCCTGCAGCCGCTCGACCTCGCGGGTGCGGCCCTCGGCGAGCTCGGCCATCCGTTGCTCGAGGGCCTGGGCGCGCGCCTCGAGCTCGCCCACCACCTGGCCGAGCCGCTGGCTCTCGGCGCGGGCCGATTCGGCTTCCGCCAGCAGCCGGTCCCGCTCGCCGCGCAGCTTGCCGAGCGTATCGACGAGCTCGGCGATCCTGGCATTCGCGGTTCTGAGCTCGGCCGAAAGGGCCTGCTCGGCCGGCGGCTGGGCCTCGCTCGGCCGCTGCAGCCGCTTCTTGATCTCCTCGATCGCCTGGCGGAGCTGCTCGGTGGTCGGCGGCGGACCACCCGGAGCCGGCTGCTGCGCTCCCGCATCGGCCGCCTGGAGCACGATGCCGATCGCGAGCAGTGCCCCCGGCAGCAACCGCCCCGTCCGTTCCGTCATGGCCTCTCCTCCCGCCCGCGCGCGTCGCCGCGCGGTCGCCGGCATGCTCCATGCGGCCCGCCCGGCGTCAAGCCGGCAGCGGGATCGCTCCCGGCGTCAGTGTGCCATCAGCACCGGCAGCTCGGCCGCCGCCAGGATGTGGCTGGTCGCCCCGCCGAAGATCATCTGCCGCAGCCGGCTCTGGGTGTAGGCGCCCTTGACGAGGAGGTCGCCGCCCGCCGCCGCCGCCTCCTCGAGCATCGCCCGGCCGTGCGCGCGGCCGGCCGGGTCGCTCTCGATCGCCGTGCAGTCGAGCCCGTGCCGGCGCAGATTGGCGGCGAGCTCCTCGCCCGTGGGCCCGGGCACGGTCGCACCCGTCACCGTGAGGACCGTGACCTTGCGTGCACGCTTCAGGAAGGGCATCGAGAAGGCGACCGTCCGTGCGGTCTCCGTCGACTGGTTCCAGGCGATCACCACGTGCTCGCCGAAGTCGGCGGGCGGCTTCGGTGGTGCCACGAGCAGGAGCCGGCCGGCCTCGAACAGCGCCGCCTCGAGCGCCGCCATGCTCGGTGTGACGGCGTCGCGCACCGGCCTTCCCACGACGATCAGATCGAACACGCGGCCGAGCGAGCCGAGCGCCACCTGGCTCGCCTGCTCGACCCGCATCCGAGCGCAGAGGCCCGCTCCGGCCTCGGCCGACGGCACGCCCTGCTCGGCCATGAACCGCTCGAACGCTTCGCGCGCTCGCTCCGCCCGCTCGCGCGCCTCCCGCTCGAAGCCGGCGACGAGGTCCGGGGCGGCGGCAACGAAGCCGTCGGCCCCGGCCGCGATCACGTCCGGCTGGCCCGGCCGCAGATGCAGGCCTTCGATGTAGGAATCGAACCGGCGCGCCACGAGGAGCGCGCAGCGCAGCACCGAATCGAGACCGGGTCCGGTCTCGAGATGCGCCAGGATCGTCTTCACTCCTGCTTCCTCCCGTCCCGCAGCCCGGCCTTCGGGGCTCGTCCGCCCACGCTCAGGGTTCTTCCGCGACGAGGACTTGATAGAGCCGCGGCCGGCGCTCCGCCAACCCCGCGGCGGCCGGATCCGCGGCCGGTACGTCCGCCGCGATCGTCCCGGGCCCGGCCCCGGCGCATGCCAGGAGCTCGCCCACCGGGCCCAGGATCCGCGCCGGTGCGGCGCCGGCACCGCTCCAGGCGGCGAGCACCAGCGGTGTGCCGTTCTCGATCGCCCGGGCAGCGGCGAGCGGGCCCGACACCGCCTCGGGCTCGCCCGGCAGACCGCCGAGCACCAGGAGGAGGTCGGCACCGGCCAGCACGAGCGCCCGGGCGACCTCGGGAAAGCGCAGATCGTAGCCGATCAGGAGCCCGCAGCGCCGCCCGCCCACCGGCATCACGCTCAGCCAAGCGCCCCGCGCGAGCCGCTCGGCCTCGCCCGGCCGCCGATGGCTGCGGCGGTAGTTGGCGATCGCCCTGCCGTCGGCGTCGACCAGGAGAACGGCGCTGTAGAGCCGCCCGCTGCAGGCCTCGAGATAGCCGGCGGCGATCGCGATCCCGGCCGAACGCGCGATCTCGGCGAGGGTCCTGGGCTCGGGTCCGTCGGAGGGGGTGCCGCGCGCCTGCGGGCCGGGCGGGCCGAGAAGCGCATATTCCGGCGCCACGAGGAGCGCGGCTCCGGCCGCCGCCGCGGCCCGCGCCGCCGCCTCGAGCGCCCCGAACCGCCCGGCTCGTTCGCCGAGCCCGGCCGGTGCTTGCCAGGCCGCCACCCGCACGTCCGACCGCTCCGCCCGGTCCTCGCCCGTCGAGCGCGAGCACTAACCAGATGTCACGTGCGGGACAAGCACGGGTCAGGTTCATGAACTATCTAGAATGCGTACGAGCGCCCGTGCCGTTCCCGCGGCGGCGCTCATCGAGGAGGATACGTCGATGCATCCCCTGTCAGTCGCTGCGCGGCGCCGGCCGTTGCGCGTCGCCGCGACCTTCGCCCTGGTCTCCGCACTCGCGATCGCGATCGCGACCCCCCTCCACGCCGCACCCGGCTCGGTCACCCAGGAGCTCCGCGGCCGGATCGACCGGGCGGCGCTCGAGCGCTCCTACGCTCAGCTCGTCGAAGCGTTGCTGCCGGCCGTGGTCAACGTCCAGGTCGAGCGCACCGAACGCGCGGCGCCCGCGCCCACGCCCTTCGCCGACCCCGACATGCGCCGCTTCTTCGAGCGCTTCTTCGGCATGCCGATGCCGGGTCCGGACCGCGAGCCGCCGCGCTTCCGGGCCCGCGGCGAGGGCTCCGGCTTCTTCGTCGACGGCAAGGGCCACATCGTCACCAACGCGCACGTGGTGGGCGGCGCCGACAAGGTCGAGGTCACGCTCCAGGACGGTACCCGTCTGCCGGCCCGGATCGTCGGCATCGACGAGCGGACCGACCTCGCGGTGCTGAAGGTCGAGCCCAAGGGCCCCGTCACCTGGGTCGAGTTCGGCGACAGCTCCAAAGTCCGGGTGGGCGACAAGGTCATCGCGGTCGGCAACCCGTTCGGCCTCGGCGGCACGGTGACCGCGGGCATCGTCTCCTCGACCGGCCGCGAGCTGGGTGCCAGCCCCTACGACGACTTCATCCAGATCGACGCGCCGATCAACCGCGGCAACTCCGGGGGCCCCACCTTCAACCTCGACGGCGAGGTGGTCGGTGTGAACAGCATCATCGTCTCGCCCTCGGGCGGCAACATCGGCATCGGTTTCGCGATCAGCGCGAACACCGCCAAGCAGGTGGTGGCCGAGCTCGTCGAGAAGGGCACGGTCGAGCGCGGCTGGCTCGGCGTCTCGATCCAACCGATCGACGAGGACCTCGCGAAGAGCCTGGGCCTGCCCGACGCCAAAGGCGCGCTCGTCGCCCAGGTCGAGCCCGGTAGCCCGGCCGAGAAGGCCGGCATCGAGGCCGGCTGGGTGATTCGCGAGTTCAACGGTACCCCGATCGATCGGCTGCGGACGCTCACGCGCGCGGTCGCCGCCGTCCGCCCCGGCACCAAGGCCACGCTCACGGCCTTCGTCGACGGCCGCGAGCGGAAGCTCACGGTCGAGGTCGGCCGCCAGCCGGGCAGCGAGCAGGTCGCCCGCGCCGAGCCGGCAGAGGCGGCCAAGGGCCAGCCGCGGCTCGGGCTGCAGCTGGCACCGCTCAATCCGCAGACTCGCGAGCAGTTCGGCATCGACCGCGGGATCGAGGGCGTCGTCGTGGTCGAGGTCGATCCGAACGGCCCGGCCGCCGAGAAGGGTGTGCGCGAGGGCGACGTCGTCACCGCGGTCGCGGGTAAGCGGGTCCGCTCGCCGCGCGAGGTGGCGGACGCCGTCCGCAAGGCGCACGCCGACGGGCGCCAGAGCGTGCTTCTCCAGCTCTGGCGCGAGGGCCAGCAGCGCTTCGTGGCCGTCCCGCTCACGGTCTCCTGAAGCCCGCACCCGGCGGGGTGGCGCCGCCGCCCCGCCGGGCCGGACCCCGTGGACCCGCGCCCGGAGAACAGGCATGATGACGACCACCACTTCGAGCGATCCGCGCCCGGCGAGCAGCAAATCCGGCATGCGTGTTCTGATCATCGAGGACGACAAGGACGCCGCCGCCTACATGGCCAAGGGCCTCTCGGAGAGCGGCTACACCGTGGACGTGGCGCATACGGGCAAGGACGGGCTCTTGATGGCCGCGACCGAGGCGCACGACGTCTTGATCGTCGACCGCATGCTCCCGGGGCTCGACGGGCTCTCGCTCGTCCGCACGCTGCGGGCCACGGGCAACCGCACCCCGGTCCTCTTCCTCTCCGCCCTCGGCGAGGTCGACGATCGGGTCAAGGGGCTCAAGGCCGGCGGCGACGATTATCTCGTGAAGCCCTACGCCTTCTCGGAGCTGCTCGCCCGGCTCGAGGCGCTGTTGCGGCGGCGGAGCAGCGAGGCCGGCGACGGCCGCGAGACCGTTCTGCGCTATGCCGACCTCTCGATGGACCTGCTCGCGAGGCGGGTCGAGCGGGCCGGCCGCGAGATCGAGCTGCAGCCGCGCGAGTTCAAGATCCTCGAGGTCCTGCTGCGCCACGCGGGCCAGGTGATGACCCGTACCATGCTCCTCGAGAAGGTCTGGGACTACCGCTTCGACCCCCAGACCAACGTCATCGACGTCCACATCAGCCGTCTGCGGCAGAAGATCGACCGTGGCTTCGACTACCCCCTCATCCAGACGGTCCGCGGCGCCGGCTACAGCCTCCGCGCGCCGGACAAAGCTGCTTAGCTCATCCGTCTTCCGGCTGACGCTGGCCTACGGATTCGCCTTCGGCGCCTCCGCGTTGGCACTTCTGACGTTCGTCTACGTCGCCGCCGTCGAGTACATGGAGCAGCAGGCGTGCGAGACGATCGACGCAGACGCTCAGGGTCTGCTCGAGGCGCACGCGCTCGGCGGCCTGTCCGGCCTCGTCGAGCTCGTCGAGCTGCGCTCGGCGCACGACCCCGACCGGGCGAGCTTCTACCTCGTGGTCGACGAGGCCGGCCGCTACCTCGCCGGTACGATCGCCGCCTGGCCGAGCGAGCCGCCGCAGGCGGGCGACCTCTACCGCCTGCAGCTCGTCGATCGCCGCCGCCAGGACCGCGCCGTTCGCCCGGTGCTGGCCCGCGCGGTCCAGCTCCCGTCGGGTGCACGGCTGCTCGTCGGCCGCGACATCCAAGACAAACTCCGCACCCAGCAGCTCCTGCGCAGCGCCATCGCCGGCGGTACCGGCCTCATGCTGCTGTTGGGCCTCCTCGGCGGCTTCGCCCTCTCGCGTTGGACGATCGGCCGGCTCGAGCAGGTCAACCGGACCACCGCCGCCATCATGGCGGGCCATCTCGAACGGCGTATCGAGCTCCTGGGCGGCGGCGACGAGTTCGACGAGCTCGCCCAGAACCTCAATGCCATGCTCGAGCGCATCGAGCAGCTCCTGGCTTCGATGCGCGAGGTCACCGACAACGTCGCCCACGATCTGCGCACGCCCCTCAACCGGATCCGCTCGCGCATCGAGGTGGCGCTCCTCGAGGAGCTCTCCTCGGCCGAGGCCCGCGAGGTGCTCGAGGCCACGATGCGCGACGCCGACGCCTTGATCTCGACCTTCAACGCGCTGCTCTCGATCGCCCGCGCCGAGGCCGGCAGCGAGCGCCGCGAGCACGTGCCCGTCGATCTGGTCGAGCTCGCCCGCGACGTGGTCGACCTCTACGAGCCCCTGGCCGAGGAGCGCTCGATCGCGCTCGCCCTCGACGCCGCCGGCGTCGTCGAGGTCGAGGGCAATCCGCAGCTCCTCGCCCAGGCCCTCGCCAACCTCGTCGACAACGCCATCAAGTACACGCCCGAAGGGGGCACCGTGTCGGTCCGGGTGCTCGGCGTCCCCGAGCCCGCCCTCGTGGTCGCCGACAACGGCCCCGGCATTCCGCCCGAGCTCCGCGAGAAGGCCCTCGAGCGCTTCGTCCGCTTGCAACCCGATCGCTCGACCCCGGGCAACGGTCTCGGCCTTTCTCTGGTCGCCGCGGTCGCCAAGCTGCACGGTGCCCGCCTCGAGCTGTCCGACAACCGCCCGGGTCTGGTCGTGACGCTGCGCTTCGCGCCAAGCGAGACCCGTCCGCGCCCGGCGGCGCTTCAGGCCCAGCCGGCGACCGTCTAGAGATCGCCCGAGCCCACCCGCGGAGCCCGTCAGCCGTGACCACAGCCCAAGCCGATCCCTGGCTGTTGACGCCGGGGCCGCTCACCACCTCGGCCACCGTGAAGGCGGCCATGCTGCACGACCGCGGCTCGCGCGATCGCGCTTTTCTCGAGCTCGACGCCGAGATCCGCCGTCGGCTGGTGGCGCTGGTGGGCGGCGAGGGCAGCCATGTCTGTGTACCGATCCAGGGGAGCGGCACCTTCGCGGTCGAGGCCATGCTCGGCACCCTCGTGCCGCGCGACGGCCGCCTCCTGATCCTCGTCAACGGCGCCTATGGCCGGCGGATGGAGACCATCGCCCGCTACCACGGCCGCGCCGTCGAGACCCTGGAATGGCCCGAGGACCGGCCGGTCGACCCCGCCCGGGTCGAGGAGCGGCTCGCCCTGGGGCCGGCCCCGACGCACCTCGCCCTGGTCCACTGCGAGACCACTTCGGGAGTGCTGAACCCGCTGCCGGCGATCGCCGAGCTCGCCGCCCGCCGCGGCGTGGCCCTCCTCGTGGACGCGATGAGCAGCTTCGGTGCCCTGCCGATCGACCTCCGCACGACACCCTTCACCGCGCTCGCCGCCTCCGCCAACAAGTGCCTAGAGGGCGTGCCGGGTGTCGGCTTCGTGCTGGTGCGCGAATCGGTGCTCGAGGCCGCCCGTGGCAATGCGCCCGCGCTCTCGCTCGACCTGGTCGACCAGCACGCCGCCTGGCGACGGACCGGCCAGTGGCGCTTCACCCCGCCCACCCACGTGCTCGCCGCCCTGCACCGGGCGCTGCTCGAGCACGAGGCCGAAGGCGGGGTCAAGGGCCGCGGCCGCCGCTACGCCGAGAACGCCCGGATCCTGATCGAGGGCATGCGCGCCCTGGGCTTCGAACCGTTGCTCGATTCCGCGCACCAGGCGCCGATCATCGTCACCTTCGCGATGCCGGCCGACCCGCGCTTCCGCTTCGAGACCTTCTACGAGCTCCTGCGAGCCAGGGGCTACGTCATCTACCCGGGCAAGCTCACGGTCGCCCCCTCCTTCCGCATGGGCTGCATCGGCCGGCTCGGACCCGAGGTGATGCACGGTGCGGTCGAAGCGGTGCGCGCCGCCATGGCCGAGCTCGGTGTGGCGAGCGGTGCGCCGGCCCGGGCCGCGGGTGAGCAGGGGGTGGTGGCATGAGCTGGAGCTGGCATCGCCGCTGGCGCGGCGGCCTCGAGGCCGTGATCTTCGACATGGCCGGCACGCTGCTCGATTTCGGCTCCTGCGCGCCGGCCGGGGTGTTCGTCGAGGTCTTCGCAGCCGATGGCGTGACGATCTCGTTGGCCGAGGCCCGCGGGCCCATGGGAGCCGAGAAGCGGGCGCACGTCCGCGAGCTCCTCACGACTCCCGCGATCGCCGCCCGCTTCGCCGAGCGGCACGGCAGGCCGCCCGAGGAGGCCGATGTCGACCGGCTCTACGCCGCCTTCGTGCCGGCTCAGCTCGCCTGCCTTTCGCGCTACGGTGCGCTCGTGCCGGGTGCCCTCGAGACCTGCCGGGCACTCAGGGGGCGCGGCATCAAGCTCGCCGCCAATACGGGCTATTCCCGCGACATGCTCGAGATCTGCCTTTCCGAGGCGCGCCGGCAGGGGCTCGAGCTCGACGATGCGGTGGCCGCCTCGGATGTGCCGAAGGCCCGTCCGCGACCGGCCATGTGCCTCTTGAACGCCGCCCGCCTCGCCGTCTCCGACGTCGCCGCCTGTCTCAAGGTCGACGATACCGTACCCGGCATCGAGGAGGGGCTCGCCGCCGGCATGTGGACCGTCGCCGTCGCCGTGAGCGGCAACGAGGTCGGTCTGCCGCTCGAGGCCTGGCGGGCGCTGCCGGCGCACGAGCAGGCGCGCCTCAGAGCCCGTGCGGTCGACCGCCTGGCCCGTGCCGGCGCCCATCTCGTGATCGACAGCGTGGCCGATCTCTTGCCGGCCGTGGCCGAGATCGAGGCGCGCCTCGCGCGCGGCGAGCGGCCTTGAGCGTCCCCCCGCGACAGCCTGTCCGTGCGACCCCGTCGCACCTTGTACCCAACGGGGGCAGGAGCTTAGCAATCATGGCATGGTCCGTGCTTCGGAACAGGAACGCATGCGCCAGCGCGTGCTGATCCTCGTGCTGGTGGTGATGGCCGCGGTCAGCGCCGCGATCGCCGCCGCGCTCGTCGCCCGCTCCGACCGCCTCACGGGCCGGCCTGCCGGGATCGGCGAAGTGCAGCTCGGGGGCCCCCTCGATCTGGTCCACCACAGCGGCCGGCGCTTTTCCGAGGCCGAACTCGCCGGCAAGTACCGGCTCGTCTATTTCGGATACACTTACTGCCCGGACATGTGTCCTCTGGGCCTGCACACCATGGCCGAGGCGCTGGACAGGTTGCCGCCCGAGCTCGCTCAGAAGGTGCAGCCGATCTTCGTGAGCGTCGACCCCGAGCGCGACACGCCCGCGGTCCTCGAGGACTATGTGGCGGCCTTCCATCCCCGCCTGATCGGCCTCACCGGCACCGTCGCCGAGATCGAGGCGGTCAAGAAGGCCTGGCGGGTCTACGCCCGCAAGTCCGAGGAGAAGCGGGGCCAGGACTATCTCGTGGACCATTCGACCTTCACCTATCTCATGGCGCCGGACGGCCGCTACCTCGCCCATTTCGGCCACGGCACGAGCCCCGAGCAGATGGCCGAGCGGATCCGGGCGATCCTGTCGGCCTCTTGATCGCGCGGCCGCGCGCCCCACTTGCCACGGCAGGCGCGAGCCGCTAGAGGGCCGCGCGGGCGCCCGTAGCTCAACTGGATAGAGCATCAGACTACGGATCTGAGGGTTAGGGGTTCGAATCCTCTCGGGCGCGCCACCCTCCCGACTCCGTCGACCGGCTCGGCCGGCAGACGCTTTCCGCCGATCCGGCCGGTCCCCGCCCCTCCGGCATCGGCGGCGGTCCCGCCGCGGGCGCGACGTGCCTCGGCTCCGGCCCCGCCTCAGCCGAACAGGACCGCCGGCAGCCAGGTGGCGAGCCCGGGCAGCGCCAGGAGCAGCAACAGCCGCACCCCGTCCGCCAGCACGAAGGGCAGGATGCCGCGGCTCACCGTCGCGAGATCGAGCCCCGGCACGGTCGACTGCAGCACGAACAGGTTCATGCCCACGGGCGGGGTGATCATGCCGATCTCGGCGAGCGTCACGAGGAACACGCCGAACCAGATCGGATCGACGCCGAGGGCACGGATCACCGGGAAGACCGCCCCGATCGTGAGCAGGATCATCGAGAGGCTGTCCATGAGGCAGCCGAGCACGATGTAGAGGAGGGCGAGCGCGAGCAGGACGAGGAGCGGATCGGCACCGAGCCCGGCGATGACGCCGATCAGCCGCTGCGCGATCCCGGTGGCGTCGACGAACGCGTTGAAGATCGAGGCGCCGATCAGGATGGCGAAAATCATGGCGGTGGTGAGCACGGTCTCGAGCAGCCCGTCGCGCAGCACCCGAAGGCTCAACCGACCGTTGAGCCATGTCAGCAGGATGGCACCGGCGGCACCCACCGCCGCGGCTTCCGAGGGCGTGAACAGGCCGCCATACATGCCGAGCAGGACGGCGAGCACGAGCAGGAGGGTCTGCCAGATGCCGGCGAGGGTCCGAAGCCGCTCGCCCCAGGGCAGCCGGGGGGCCGGGGCGAAGCCCGTGCCGCGCCGGGTCGAGGCGCGCACCGCCACCATGTAGAGCAGCGTCCCGACGAGGCCGGGCAACAGGCCGGCTGCGAACAGCTTGCCGATCGACTGCTCGGTCATGAGCCCGTAGACCACGAACAGGATCGAGGGCGGGATCATGACGCCGAGCGTGCCGCCGGCCGCCACGGAGGCGGCCGAGAGGCGATCGGGATAGCCCGCGCGGCGCATCTCGGGCATGGCCACCTTGGCGATCGTGGCGGCAGTGGCGAGGCTCGAGCCGCAGATCGCGCCGAACACCGCCGAAGCGCCCACGGTCGCGAGCGCGAGCCCGCCGCGGCGATGGCCGAGGAGCGCCCGGGCCGCCCCGAAGAGCGCGCGCGAGAGCCCGCCGTGCGCGGCGAACACGCCCATCGTCACGAAGAGCGGCAGGACCGCGAGGCCGGGGGAAGCGATCGCGTCGAAGGGGGCCTTGCCGAGCACGAAGCCGAGGCTCGCGGACCCCCACACCCAATAGAGCCCGAGAGCACCCACGAGCGCGAGCGCGATCGCCACGGGAACGCGCAGCGCCATGAGGAGAAGGACGAGAGCGAAGCCCAGAAGCGCCTCGCTCATGCGCCGGGCCCCTCCGCGCCGCCCGCGACCGCCGACGGCTCCCGGCCGGGCAGAAGGGCGAGCAGCGCCGCCGGCACCGAGAGCCCGATCCCGATCAGATAGGGCGCCCAATAGAGCAGCACCGGTAGGCCGAGCGTCGGCGAGACGTCGCCGAGCAGAAGGCGCGCCTCGGCCTGTCGCCAGCCGTAGAGCAGCAGGAGGAGGAGCAGCCCCGCCTCGGCGAGGGCCACCGCCACGCGCAAGAACCGCCTCGGGCCCTCGGGCAGGCGGTCGGTGAGGAACTCGACCGCCACGTGCGTGCCGCGGGCGAAGGCCAAAGGCAGAGCGAGGCAGGCCGAGGCGACCACGGCGAGCTGGACGAGATCGGTCACGCCCGTGATCGGCGAGCCGAGCGTGCGCCGGGTCGCCACGTCGGCCAGCACCACGGCCATCCCACCGAAGAGCGCGAGCGCGCCCAGAAGCGCACTCGCCTCGCACGACCGCTCGAAGGCGCGCACGAGCCTCGCGCCGCGGCCCGTGCACCCGCCGAGCGGCATCCCGCCCGCCACGACGCGCGCGGTCAGGTGCGGGCGAGCTCGACCATCCGGGCGTAGATCGCCCGGGCGTTGGCCACGCCTTCGCGCTCGAGGCGGCCGAGCTCCTCCTGGATCAAGGGCTCGAGGGCCGCGCGCCAGCGCGCCCGCTCCTCCCCACTCGCCACGACGATCGTGTTGCCGCGGGCCTGGGCTGCCGCCTTGCCGTCGGCGTCGGCGCGGGCCCAGGCGGCCACGATGCGCGGCAGGAGCTGCTCGCCCGAGAGCTCGTCGATCGCCGAGCGGATCTCGGCGGGCAGGCTCTGATAGCGCCGCTCGTTCATCACGAGGTAGAAGGAGACGGTGTAGGCCGCGATGTCGAGGTGGAAACGGGTGACCTCGGCGAGCCGGAAGGAGTGGACGGGGTCCCAGGGCAGCACGTAGCCGTCGAGCGTGCCGGCCATGAGGCTCTCGTAGATCTGGCCGGGTGGCAGCCCCACGGGGGTGGCGCCCAAGAAGGTCAGCATGTTGGAGACGACCGGGGAGGGTGCCCGGATCCTGAGCCCCTTGAGGTCCTCCATCCGCTCCACCCGCTGCGAGCGGGTGTGGATCAGGCCCGGATTGTGGGCGAACAGCGAGAGCACCTTGACGCCGCGATACTCGTCCTTGAGCAGCTCCGGATAGAGGGTCCAGAGGATCCGGCTCGCCTGCTCGGCACTGGTCGTGAGGAACGGCATGTCGATGATCCCGGTGCGCGGGAACCGGCCTCTGGGAATGCCGTGCAGGCCGAGCCCGACGTCCATCACCCCGGCCAGCACCTGGTCGAGCTGGTTGTTGATGTTGCCGAAAGCGGTGTTGCCGGCATGGAGCAGGACCTTCACCCGCCCGCCGGTGCGCTGCTCGAGGTCCTTGGCCCAGCCGTCGAGCACGTCGGTATGCAACCGGTGCACGGGCGGCAGATAGTGCGAGACCTTGATCTCGAACGGTGCCTGGGCGCGCAGGATCGCGGGTGCGGCGAGCACGCCCGAGCCGGCGATCACGCCTCGGGCGAAACGGCGACGGGAAAGACGCAGGCTCGGGCTCATCGACGCTCTCCTCCTGCTCGGGATCGGGATCTCGGGCGATCGGCCGCGGCCTCGGGCCGGCGGCCGGACGGTACGGCCGGCGGGGCCCGCTCGGCCTCGGCGGGCGCTCCGCCGCTCGGATCGACGACCGGCGTGGCGGCAGGCGCCGGCGCGCGGTAGCCGAGCCGGGCGCTCACCGCCCGGGCCTCCTCGCGAAGGGCGGTCACGACCGGCCCTTCCGGCGCGACATCGAACCGGTGCGAGGGGCCGAGCACGGTGAGTACCGCTCGGACCGCGCCCGTGAAGTCGAAGAGCGGTGCGGCCGCGGCGCTCACCCCGTCGAGATAGAGGTCGCGCACGGTGGCGATGCCGCCGGCCGCACGGATCTCGCGGCAGAGCGCCCCGATCGGCTCCGCTCCGGGAAGGAGGGCCCGGCGATGGGCCGGAGCGGCCGCGAGCTCCTCGCGGGCGATCGCGTGCAACCGTGCGTCCTCGCTCGCCGCGAGCAGGCAGCGGCCGGTCGCCGACCAGAGGACCGACAGCACGAAGCCGGGGCGGACATTGACCACGACCGGCTCCACGGGCTCCTCGAGGCGGACGATCGTGGGTCCCCGATTGCCGAGGACCGCGAGGAAGGCGGTGGCACCCAGGCCGTCGCGCAGCCGCGGCAGCGCGGCCTCGGCGGCGCGGATCGGATCGCTCTGCCGCATGGCCGCGAGGCCGAGCACGATCGCCTCCGCACCGAGCGCGTAAGCCGGCGAGAGCGGGTCGCGCACCACGAGTCCCGCCGTGGCGAGGCTCTTGAGATACCGGTGCAGCTTCGAGGGATGGGCGCCCAGATGCGCAGCGAGCGAGGCGAGGCTCGCCCGGCCGCCGAGCGCCGCGAGCCCGCTCAAGACCGCACAGGTTGTGGCCGCGGCCTTCACCCCGCCGCGCCCGTCCGCCGCTCGCGTCGCGTCCCGCACCCCGATCGTCGCCTCCCCGCCGCCGGGCGTTGCTCGTTGCCGATCGTGTATTGCGATTGCGCATGGCGAAACTATCCTCGGCCACGGCCGGCGACAAGCGCCCGCACCCGCGCCCGCGTGCCGGGCGGATCCGCGCGGGCGGCCCGGGGGATCCGCCGGCCGCGCCGGGGGAGGCACGCTGCGCATGGCCGAGATCACCAGCATCGGAGCTTGTCCCTTCGCGCAGGGCGAGGCCGAAGCCGCGCTCGCCCGTCCCTTCGATCCCTTCGGCCGGGACTACATGGAAGATCCGGCAGGGTTCGTCCGCCGGGCGGCCGGTGAGCGGCCGATCTTCTTCGCCCCTGCGCTCGGCTATTGGGTCGTCACCCGCTACGACACGATCAAGGCGATCTTCCGCGACCCCTGGACTTTCAGCCCCGCCAACGTGCTGGAGCCCGTGGTCCCGCATTCGCAAGAGGCGCTCGCGGTCCTGCGGCGCTACGGCTACGCCATGGCCCGCACCCTCGTGAACGAGGACGAGCCGCAGCACATGCAGCGGCGGCGGGTGCTCATGGCCCCCTTCACCCCCGAGCACCTCGCGGCCCACGAGCCGTTCGTCCGCCGGCTCGTGCGCGAGGCGGTCGACGGCTTCGTCGAGCTCGGCCGGGTCGATCTGGTCGAGCGGCTGCTCTGGCCCGTTCCCTTCACCGTGGCGCTCCACTTCCTCGGCATCGACGAAGAGGATCGGGCGCGCATGAAGCGCTTCTCGATCGCCCACACGGTCAACGCCTTCGGCCGCCCGACGCCCGAGGAACGGCTCGCGATCGCCGAGACGGTCGGCCAGTTCTGGCAATTCTCGGGCGAGATCCTCGAGAAGATGCGCCGCACACCGGACGGTCCCGGCTGGATGCGCTACTCGATCCGCCAGCAGAAGCTCTATCCCGAGATCGTTACCGATTCCTATCTCCATTCGATGATGATGGCGATCATCGTGGCGGCCCACGAGACCACGGCGTTCGCCGCCGCCAATGCCGTCCGCACCCTGCTCTCCCACCCGACCGCCTGGCGCGAGCTGCACGAGGAGCCGGCTTTGATCTCGCCCGCGGTCGAGGAATGTCTGCGTCTCGAGGGCTCGATCGCTTCCTGGCGACGGCGCACGACCCGCGAGGTCGAGGTCGAAGGGGTCCGGCTGCCGGCCGGTGCCAATCTCCTCATGGTGGTGGCCGCCGCCAACCGCGACCCCGCCCGTTTCCCCGATCCCGAGAATCTCGACATCCGCCGCGACAACGCCCAAGACCATCTGACCTTCGGCTTCGGCGCCCATCAGTGCCTGGGCAAGAACCTGGGTCGAATGGAGATCCAGATCATGCTCGAGGAGCTGACGCGACGCCTGCCGCATCTGCAGCTGGCCCCACAGGACTTCGAATACGTGCCCAATCTGTCCTTCCGCGGGCCGCAACATCTCTGGGTCGAATGGGATCCGGCGGCCAACCCCGAACGGCGCGATCCGAGCCTGCGGATGCATCGCCATCCGGTGCGGATCGGGGCTCCCTCGGCCCGCGACCGAGTCCGCTCCGTGCGGGTCCGCGCGCTCGAGCGGCTCGCCCGGGACGTCGTGGGCCTCGTGCTCGAATCGCTCGACGGGGCGCCCCTGCCGCCCTGGACGCCTGGTGCGCACATCGAGGTCGAATGCGGCGATCCCGAGCGCGCGCGGGCCTATTCGCTCTGCTCCGATCCCGCCGACCGTCGATCCTGGCGGATCGCGGTGCTGCGCGAGCCCGCGGGCCGCGGCGGCTCGGCCTGGATCCACGAGACGGTCCACCCGGGAACGATCCTCAAGGTCAGGGGACCGCGCAATCGTTTCCCCTTCGACGAGCGGGCCACGGGACCCGTCCTGTTCCTCGCGGGCGGCATCGGCGTCACGCCGCTCCTGCCCATGGCCGCCCGTGCCCGTGCCCTCGGGCTCGACTACCGGCTCGTCTATTGCGGCCGCAGCCGGGCGCGGATGGCCTTCCTCGAGGAGCTCCTGGCCCTGCACGGGCCGCGGCTCGAGCTCGCCGTGAGCGAGGAGGGGAGCCGGCTCGACCTCGAGGCACTGCTCGGCGCCTTGCCCCCGACGGTGCGGATCTGGGCCTGCGGGCCCGTGCGGATGCTCGATGCCCTCGAACGGCTGCTCGGCGATCGATCCGAGGCCGTGCTCGTCACCGAGCGGTTCGCCGCCACCGCCGCTCGTCCGGCGGCCGCCGGCGAGCGGACCTTCGAGGTGGTGTGCGCGCATTCGGGCCTCACGCTCGCCGTACCGCCCGAGCGGACCCTGCTCGAGGTGCTGCGCGCCGCCAATCTCGACGTCGCGAGCGACTGCGAGGAGGGCTTGTGCGGCACCTGCGAGGTCCAGGTGCTCGAAGGCGAGGTCGACCATCGCGACGCCGTGCTCTCCCGCGCCGAGCGGGCCCGAAGCGACCGGATGATGGCCTGCTGCTCGCGGGCCCGCGGTTCCCGCCTCGTGCTCGCGCTCTGAAGGCGCCGCGGCCCCGCTCAGCCCATCGCCCGCCGCGGCAGCCAGAGGGCGAGTTCGGGCAGGAGCGCGAGGAGTGCGATCATGGCGAGCATCGCCAGGAGGAAAGGGAGCACGCCCCGGATCACCTCTTCGATCCGCCCGCCCGGCCGCAGCGACTGCACCACGAAGAGATTGAGACCCACGGGCGGGGTGATCAGCGCGGCCTCGACCAGGACGATGATCACCACGCCGAGCCAGACCGGATCGAAGCCCGCCGCGACCATGACCGGGACCACCACCGGCACGGTGGTGATCATCATCGAGAGCGTCTCCATGAAGCAGCCGAGCACGAGGTAGAAGAGGACCATCGCCACGAACATCGCCCAGGGCGAGAGACCGAGCTCGGTGATGGCCGCGGTGAGCTGGCGGGTGAGGCCGATCGCCGAGAGCACGAAGTTGAGAATGGCGGCCGCGATCACGATCAACAGGATCATCGTCGTGGTCTTGATCGTGCTCTCGAGGGCCCGTGCGAGCATGGTCGGGGTCAGTCGGCCGGCGAGCGCGGCGAGGAGGAGGGCGCCGATCACGCCGAGCGAAGCGGCCTCGGTGGGCGTCGCCCAGCCGACGTAGATCGAGCCCACCACGAGGAGGAACACGAAGACCGGCGGCAAGAGGTGGAAAAGCGAGGCGAGCCGCTCGCGCCGTCCGGTGGCCGAGCCGACGACGGAGGGGGGAGCGTTCCGACGGGCGGAGAGCGCGACCACGAGCATGAAGCCGGCGGCGAGGAGCACGCCCGGGATCAGGGCCGCGAGGTAGAGCCTCGGGATCGAGGTATCGGTCAGGACGGCGTAGAGGATGATGTTGATCGAGGGCGGGATCAGGATGCCGAGCGTGCCGCCCGCGGCGAGCGAGCCCGCGAAGAGCTTCTCGTCGTAGCCGAAGGTCTTGGCTTGCGGCAGGGCCACCGTGCCGATGGTGGCGGCCGTGGCCACGGACGAGCCCGAGGTCGCGGCGAACAGGGCGCAGGCGGCGATGTTGGCGTGCATGAGCCCGCCCGGCAGCCGAGCGAGCCAGAGCGAGAGGGCGGCGTACATCCGCTCGGCGACCCCGGCGCGCAGGAGGATCTCGCCCAACAGCACGAAGAGCGGGATCGCCACCAGAAGGAAATCCTTGCCCGTGTTCCAGGCGATCTCGCCCATGGCGAGGGTCAGCGGCACCGGCGCGAAGAGCCCATCGAGGGCGAGCGCCAGCACGCCGAGGGCCGCCGCCACCGGCAGGCCCGCGGCGAGAAGGCCGAGCAACAGGCCGAGAGTGGTGGCGATCATCGGCCCCCGACCGTCTCGCGCGCCGCCTGCTCCTCGGGACCGGGCGTCCCGGCGAGCCGCCGCACACTCGCCGCGTCACCCTGCAGGAAGGCGAGGGTGGCGCGCAGGCAGAGCGGAACCGCGATCAGGAGATGGAACGCGAAGCCCGCGAGCCAGAGACCCTGCGGGATCCACAGAGGTGTCGCGAGCGGGGTCGTGGCCCGCGCGCCGAAGGCCAGGCTGTCGGCCAACACCAGCCCCGCCCGCTGGCCCAGGAGTGCCAAGAAGCCGGTGAGCACGAGGAGTGCCACGAGATCGAGCAGGGCGACGATCCGTGCCGGCAGCCGGTGGTAGAGCGTATCGACCCGGACATGGCCCCGCTCGAGCAGGACGAGCGGCAAGCCGAAGCTCGTGGCGATCGCGACGGCGTAGCCCGAGAGTTCGTCGGCGCCGCCGAGGCTCACGTTCGCGACCCCGCGCAGCACCACCTCCGCCGCCACGAGCAAGGCGGCCGCGAGAATCAAAAGGCCGCCGCAGAACGCGAGCGGCCGAGCGAAGGCACGCGCGAGCGCGAGCCAGGCATCGAGCCGGCCGACGAGTCCACGCGGTTCTGCCGGGAGCGGCGAGGGATCGCGACCGACGCTCAAGGTGTCGCAGAGATCCCGACGATCGCGCCTACCGTGCGGTTCCACTCCTCGACGCAAGCGGCACCGCAGCGCTTGGCCCATTTCGGCACGACGACCTCGCGCAACACCCGATCGAGGGTCGCCCGGTCGCGCTCGGAGACCGGCACGAGCGTCATCTTGCCCTTGCTGCCCATCGTGCAGCTGTCGCGGCCGACGTTGCAGTCGATGCCCTGCTGGGTTTCGACGTCCATCGCCTTCCAGATGCGGTCTTCGAGGTCGCGAATCTCCCGACTCAACACCTCGCGAACCGAGGGCGCGAGCCTCTCCCAGGTCTTCAGGTTGACCGCGTGCATCACCTGGCTCCACCCCACGGGCAGGGCGTAGAGGTGGGTCGTCACCTCGTACCATTTGGCGGCATTGCCCGAGAGCGTGCCGGTGATCGCGCAATCGACCACCTTGTTCTGGAGCGCCGGCACCACTTCCGAGAAGGCCATGGTCACCCCGGTGCCGCCGAGCGCCTCGACGAACTCCGCGAGCGTCCGGTTACCGGTGCGCACCTTCTTGCCGCGCAGATCGTCGAGCCCGGACAGTGCCCCGTTGCAGTAGATCACCTGGGCCGGATACGGCCAGATCGCCAGCACCTGGATGCCGAACTGCTCGCGGTAGAAGCGGTCGTAGACCGGCCGGTAGGCGTCCGAGATCCGTCGCGCGGTGGCCACGTCGGGGGCGAGGCCGGCGAGGTCGATCGCCTCGTTGCGCGGATCGTCGCCCGCTACGTAACCGAGCACGGTCGAGCCGAAATCGATGACCCCCAAGCGCATGAGGCGGAAGATCTCGGCACCCTTGAGACCCATCTCGTTGAAGGGCGTGATCTCGGCCGTGATCGCGCCGTTGGTCTTGGCGGGCAGCTCGCGGGTCCAGAAGGGCTGCTCGAAATTCTTGTATTGCGAGAGATTGCCCCAGGCGCCGACCACCTTGAGATGGGTCCGGGGCAGTTCCTGGGCGACCAGCGGTCCGCTGGCGAGAAGGAGGCCCACGACGAACGCCGCGATCCGACCCGTGCGCATGCCGCTTCTCCCCTCGACGTCGACGATTTCCGAACGGCTCACGGCAGGGCGTACTCCGCGTTGCGCCGGTCGGTGACCAGCATCGAACCCGGCGCGTGGGTGATGGCGAACGGCACCCGGGCGGCCGCCAGCACCGCCTGCGGTGTCACCCCGCAGGCCCAGAAGACCGGCAGCTCGCCCGGCTCGAGCGGGACCGGATCGCCGTAGTCGGGCCGGGCGAGGTCGCCGATGCCGATCGCCGCGGGATCGCCCAGGTGGATCGGGGCACCGTGCACCGCCGGGAACCGGCCGGTGATCAGGATCGCGCGGATCGCATCCGCCGGCGAGAGCGGCCGCATCGAGACCACCAGGGGGCCACGGAACGGTCCGGCCGGTTCGCAGGCGATCGAGGTCCGATACATGGAGACGTTGCAGCCGCGCTCGAGGTGGCGCAGCGGCACCCCTGCGGCGAGCAGCGCCTCTTCGAAGCTGAACGAGCAGCCGAGCACGAAGGCCACGAGATCCGGCCGCCAGAACGCCCGGATATCGGACGGCTCATCGACGAGAACGCCCTCCCGCCAGACCCGATAGCGCGGCAGGTCGGTCCGCAGATCGAGATCCTCGCCGAGCGGGGGCAGATGCGGGTCGCCCGGCTCGGAGACCGCCAGAAGCGGACAGGGTTTGGGGTTGCGCTGGCAGAAGCGGAGGAAGTCGAACGCCTCGCGCTCGGGCAGCACGACGAGATTGCCCTGCACGTAGCCCGGCGCCATGCCGGCCGTGTGGCCGAGATAACCCGCCCGGGCGAGCCGCCGGGCCTCGAGACCGGTCCGCGCCGCAACCTCCGGTCGCACGCTCTCGCCCGACCCTCGTTCGACCCACCACGGGCTCAATATCAGCCGCCCGCAGCGGCCGGCAAGCCGGACCGCGGCGCCGGCCCGCGTTCCCGGGTGGGTGCCGGGTCGCGCGCGAAGGTGCGCCCGGCCGACCCGACCGGGCGCGCTCCCCTCTCAGCTCCAGCGCGCGCGCATCACGCGAGCCGCCTCCACCATGTTGGCGATCGCCGGCTCGACCTCGGCCCAGCTGCGGGTCTTGAGCCCGCAATCCGGGTTGACCCAGAGCTGGTCGGGCGCGAGCCGGGCCGTGGCCTTCTCGAGCAGCGCCACCATCTCGGCCACGGGCGGGGTCCGCGGGGCGTGGATGTCGTACACCCCGGGCCCGATCTCGTTCGGGTAGCGGAACCGGCCGAAGGCCTCGAGCAGCTCCATCTTGGAGCGCGCCGTCTCGATCGAGATCACGTCGGCGTCGAGGGCCGCGATCGCCTCGACGATGTCGTTGAACTCCGAATAGCACATGTGGGTGTGGATCTGGGTCGCGTCCTCCACGCCGGAGGCCGCGAGCCGGAAGCAGGCGACCGCCCAGTCGAGATAGGCCGACCGCTCCGCCCGGCGCAGCGGCAGGCCCTCGCGCAGCGCGGGCTCGTCGATTTGGACGATCGTGATGCCGGCCGCCTCGAGGTCGCGGACCTCCTCGCGCAGGGCCAGTGCGACCTGGCGGCACACCGCCGGGCGCGGCAGGTCCTCGCGCACGAAGGACCATTGCAGCATGGTCACGGGCCCCGTGAGCATACCCTTGACCGGCCGGTCGGTGAGCGAGCGGGCGAAGGCCGCGAGCTCGACCGTCAGCGGCGCGGGGCGCGCCACGTCGCCGTAGAGGATCGGCGGCCGCACGCAGCGCGAGCCGTAGCTCTGCACCCAGCCGTGCCGCGTGACGAGGAAGCCGTCGAGCCGCTCGGCGAAATACTGCACCATGTCGTTGCGCTCGAACTCCCCGTGCACCAACACGTCGAGCCCGATCCGCTCCTGCCAGCGGATCGCCCGCTCGATCTCGCCGCGCACGAAGGCGCCGTAGGCTTCGGCGGAGAGCCGGCCGGTCGCGTGCGCGGCCCGTGCTCCGCGGACCTCGGCGGTCTGCGGGAAGGAGCCGATCGTCGTCGTGGGGAAGAGCGGCAGCCGGAGCGCCGCGCGCTGTGCCGCGCGCCGCACCGGATGGGCGTTGCGGCGCCGCAGATCCTCGGGGCCGACCGCGGCGAGCCGGGCGCGCACCCGCGGATCGCACAGCCGCGGATCCTCCCGCAGCCGGCGCAGCGCCGCACTCGCCGCCTCGAGCCGATCGGCCACCGCGGCTCGGCCCTCGAGCAGAGCGCGGCGCAGGATCGCGAGCTCCTCGACCCGCTGGACGGCGAAAGCGAGCCCGCCCGCGACCACCGGGTCGAGCCCGCTCTCGAGGGCCAGATCGAGCGGCAGATGCATGAGGGAGCAGGAGGGCGCGAGCTCGAGCCGCTCGCCGCCGAGCCGGTCGACCACGGGCTCGAGCCGGTCGAGCAGTGCGGCGAGGTCGCTGCGCCAGACGTTGCGGCCATCGACCACCCCGAGCGAGAGCCGTTTGCTCCGGGGCAGGAGCGCCACCGCCCGCTCGAGCTGGTCGCGGCCGCGGACCAGGTCGAGATGGATCCCCGCCACCGGCAACGAGACGGCGAGCTCGAGATTGTCGGCGAGCGGGCCGAACCAGGCGGTCAACAGGATCGAGAGGCCCGGGACGGCGCCGGCGAGCGTTTCGTAGGCCGTGCGGAAGGCCGCCCGCTCGCGCTCCTCGAGGTCGAGCACGAGCAGAGGCTCGTCGAGCTGGACGGCACCCGCGCCGAGCTCGGCCAGCCGCTGGAGCACCTCGCCGTAGACCGGCAGGAGCCGGGGCAAGAGCTCGAGCGGATCGAAGCCGCCGCCCCGCGCCTTGGCGAGCCCGAGATAGGTGACCGGGCCGAGCAGCACGGGCCGCGGCCGGTAGCCGAGCGCGCGCGCTTCCGCGGTCTGGTCGAGAACCGCCGTGGCGGCGAGCGCGAAGCGCTGCCCCGCCTCGAGCTCGGGCACCAGATAGTGGTAGTTCGTATCGAACCACTTGGTCATCTCGAGGGCGGGCAGATCCCCGCCCGGCCGGCCGCGCGTGCCGCGCGCCATCGCGAAATAGGTCGCAAGCGGCACGGGCCCGCCGCTCCAGCCGTATTCGGCCGGGATCGCACCGACCATGGCGCTCGTGTCGAGGACGTGGTCGTAGAGCGAGAAGTCGCCGACCGGCAGGAGGTCGGCACCCAGGCCCTGCTGCCGGGCCCAGCCCGCCACGCGCAACGCCGCGGCGGTAGCGAGGAGCTCGTCCTCCTCGCTCTTCCCGCTCCAGAAGCTCTCGAGGGCGGTCTTGAGCTCGCGCCGCGGGCCGATCCGCGGCCAGCCCAGGGTCGCCACCGCGAGCGGCGGTGGTGTCGAACGGTCGATCGTCATGCTCTGGGGTCTCCTGTCGCGAGGGACGACAGGGACAGACGGCCCGGCGGCCATGCCGGTCGGGGATCGAAGAAGGGTCGGTCGCGTCCCATCCGCCGCTGTCCCGTGGCACCACCGGGAGCGGTCGAAGACGAGAGGCACGGCGCGAAAACGACGCCCGCGGGACGGCCCGCGCGCGCTTCCGGCGACGTGTTCTCTCGGGCCCTCCGCCCGCGAACGCCCGGCCGTCGAGGCAGGTCTCCTGGCTCGCGGGTCGCCGCCGCGGTCCTGGCCTTCCCGGGGGCGGGTGCCCCCAGTGACACGTCGCGGACCGCTGCTCGCCGCCTACAGTTGCGGGGGCAGCTCCGGCCTTGGCCCACTCCCGGAGGAGTACGGCCGCACCGAATTCCCTCTTCGCCCCTCCGCGGCCGGTCCGACCGGGAGGGGAACCTCGACGGCCCCCGCTTCGCACAGGGAGGGGGCCCTGGCAATCCCGGCCGAGGGCGGCCTCGCCGCCGTCGGCCGGGCCGCCGGCTCAGCGGCCGATCAGCGGCACGAGCTCGCGCGCCGAGCCGAGCACCCGATCGGCCTCCGCGAGATCGTCGCCTTCCGTGTAGAGGCTCGGGATCGCCACCACCGCGACCCCGGCGGCCTTGGCCGCGCGCACGCCGTTGCGCGAATCCTCGACCGCCAGCACCCGCGAGGGGTCGCGGCCGAGCCGCTCGAGCGCGAGCCGGTAGACCTCCGGGTCGGGCTTCTTCCTGGCCGTGTCCTCGCCGCACACCAGGGTCGCGAACCAGCCCCGCGGCAGGGCCTCGGGGTGCGCGTCGAAGAGTGCTTCGACATTGGCCCGGCTCGTCGTCGTGGCGACCGCGAGCGAAAGCCCGAGCCCGCGCGCACGGGCCAGAAGCTCGGGGATGCCGGGGCACAGGGCGACCTCGCCCGCCCGCACGCCCGCGGCGTAGAACTCGGTCTTGCGGGCGTGCAGGGCGCGCACGAACGGGTCGTCGTGGCCCGCGAGCCGGGCGGCGCGCTCGGGCTCGACCTCCTCGATCCAGCGCAGGATGCGCTCGCGACCGCCGGTCGTGGTCAACAGCCGGCGATAATCCTCGACCGACCAGGACCAGGGCAGGCCGGCCTCGGCGAAAGCGCGGTTGAAGCAGACCCGGTGCAGCTCCTCGGTCTCGGCGAGGGTGCCGTCGACGTCGAGAATCAAGGCGTCGATCGCGAAGTCGGGCATGGCGCCTCCGCGCTCGTCCGTACGCGGGCCGGCAGCGGATCGCGGGTGGATCCGTTGACCGACCGTTCGCCTCCGAGCTAGCCCGTGGGACCGCTTTGTCCAGCCGCGCCGACCGGGGTGCGACAGAGCGAGCCTTGGCAACGCTGCTGCTGTTCCTCGCGGGTTGTGCAGCCGTCGCCGCGGCCTGGTGGTGGCTCGCGCGGGCGAACGGGCGCGACCGGGATGTGCTCGCCTCGGCGCTCGGCCTCGAGCCGGTCGACGGCGGCTCGCCACGGCACCGCAGCGATCGCGGCCAGGAGCGCGAAGTGCCGGTGGCGCGGGGCCGCCGGGAGGGACGCGGGGTCGAGCTCTTGCTTCGGACCCTCCGCGCGCGACGCTCCGGGCGTCGGGCGGGCAGCGCTTGGACCGTCCTGGCGCTGGTACTGCAACACCCCGTTCCGGTGAGGCTCCTGGTCGAGCCCAGCATTCGGGCGGCGATCCTCGATGCCGAGAGCGGGCCTTTGCCCGAGGTCGGAACCGGCGATCCCGCGTTCGACGCCGTCTTCCGGGTCGCCGCGACCGATCCCGCGGCGGTGCCGGTGCTGCTCGATGCCGAGCTGCGCGCGGCGCTTCTGGATCTGCGCACACGGGTGAGCGGGACCCGAGACGCCGGTACCGCGGCGCAGCTCGCCGATACCGCCGTCCTTGGCGCGCTCGAGCTCGAGACCGAGCGGGTCACCATCGCGCTGCGCGGCACGCCGATGCCGCACCTCGCGGGCCCGCTCGCCGCCGCTCTGCCGATCCTCGAACGCCTCGCGGCCCGGGCGGAATCGTCCACCCGCAAGGGCTAGGGCCCCGGGTCAGGCGAGCTCCCTCGCCCGCAGCACGGCCCGATCGCGGGACTGCGAAGGCGCCTCGAGGATCCTCGGCACCCGCTCTTGCGCCGATCGCAGCGGTACCCACACCTTCGTCCGGTTCTGCAGCGTCGGCTCGGCCAGGTCTTCGCTCTTCACGATGTCGAGGACCGCTGCCACGAACCGCTGCGATGGCGAATCGAGCCCGCGATAGAACGCGCCCTCGCGCCGGCCGGCTCCGCGTTGGCGGAAGAGCTTTTTCGAGACGGTCAGGAGAACCTTGACCGGCACCGGCAGATCGGAGCGCATGATCGAAGCGGTATCGGGATCGATGCTCGTGAATGCTTGGAACGTACATCCGTCGTCGAACCACCCCTCGGGAAGATCCTTTTGTCCCGTACGACCGATGACCAATCCGAAGATGCACTTCTTGCGGAAGCGAGGGGTGGCAGGCCTCTCGGGCTGTTCCGGAATGCGCAGCTCGTGGACGATACAGTCCTGGAATTCGATGCGCGCGAGGATCGGCCAGTCCTCGGCGAGATCGATCTCCGGAATTTCGATACCGTCCAGCACGACGTTCGGACACCGATCGAGCACATCGAGCTGGTCGGCCACGCGAAGGCAATCGAAAGCCAAAACGTGGCAGTCGGAGTTCCCAGCAGCGAGGCGAACCGCTCCGGAAACCTGCTTCGCCGGGACCTTGCGGGCGCGCGCCTCGATGGACGCGACTTCCGCACCGAGTGGCTCGATCGGCGCCTCGACTTCCCTCGGCTCGGGCTGCTCGAGGTCGTGGGTCTCCAGAAAGCGGACGATGTCGAAAGCGGCAGCGGCTTGGACGAAATCGCCGTCGACGAACTTTCTCGAGTCCGCTTCCACCGCCGACGCCCCCGCCAATCCGGGAAGACGGAGCAGCAGCGGCCGCGCGGCATCGCCGGGCTCGGTTTCCATGATTTGTTGGTAGGCTCGGAACAGGTCCTCGGGCCGCAGCGGACCGAGCCCGTCTTCGGTCCGCCGCGCCATGGTAGCGATCCGGGCGAGGACGTCGCGCAGTTCGGTAGCCGTGATCTCCGCCTGCGGCAGCGCCGCTTCGCGCTCGCAGATCATCGTGATCAGGGAATGCCAGCCGGTTCCACGGGCTCGGTTGTGCTCGGCGTTCAGCCCACCCAGAAGCCCACGTGTGGCGAGGTGTCCGAGCAACAGTGGACGCGACGGCAACCAATCCGGCACGGCGACAGTCTGTCCGAGCTTATGTAAGAACAGCCGGACTTGCTCTTCGGTGAAGTCACCGACAGACAAGCGAACGGCGCTGGTTGGTAAGCCCAACGCCGACATCATCTCGTCGTCGGTATCGAAATATCGGCTCCGGCCGGCGATCACGAGCCCGCTTCCTTTCGGAGTCTCTCTGAGGAGGCTCGCGACGACGGCGGTCGCTTTGCGCCGGATTTCGCGTACGCGATCCTTCCGCCCGCTCCACCCTTCCGCAGCCAGCTCGTCGAAGCCGTCCAAGAGAACGAGGCCGAGACCGAGGCGCCAAGAGATACGGTCTCGGGGCCCGGATCCAGCGGACACGGCCGTCTAGAACCTCGAGGGGATCGGATCGCCCCTCGAGAACCCCGACACCGTTGTGGCCCGAGAAGCGACCGGGCGCTCGCGTCCATCCCTCAGCGTCTCGTCACGAGCAAGATCTGGCGTCGATCCGTCCTAGTTTGACGCTTGCAAGACGAAAGGATCTCGTTTCGGGCCAAGAGGATCCGATGATGTCGCCTCGACGACGTGGACCGCATCCTCGGTGACGAAGACGGCGTCGCGTTCCCGACCTTCGTGGAGTTCCGGATTGCCCGGTCCGCCGGTCGGCCAGAGACAGGAGGCGACGTGGCGAACCCGGCGCTCGAACCGTTCGTGTTCCTCCCGTTCGCTCATCGACCCCATCCCGCGAGCTTCGACCGATTCGGAAGGACAGTAATCTGCTGCCCGATCGGACGCAATCGACGGAGGGCGGGACTTCCGAACGCTCCGCCGCAAGCGCTCGTCGGGCGTCGAACGAGCCTTGCGTGCAGCCGGCTTACCCGCGACGGGCCGGCGCGCTAGACCAGGAGGCGTGGTGCCGGGCGCGGGTCGGCCGAGGAGGTCGTGCCGGCCAGTGGCTCGGCCGATCGGGGAGGCTCCGCGATGATGTCGAGAACGAGAATGCGCCGGCGCGAGCTGCTCGCCGCGGCGGCGGCCGGGGCGGTGCTGACGGCGAGCGGGCGGCCGGCGGCCGCCGCTTCGGCCGCGGCGATCGCGGTCGAGGCGGCCAAGAAGCTCGGGCCCCAGGAGATCACGATCGTCTGGGAGGCCGGGCTGCAGTCGCTCGACCCGCTCAACTTCTCGGGCCCCTTGTGGGAGAAACAGACCGGCATCAAGGTCAAGGTGATCGAGGTGCCGACGGCCGAGATGTTCACCAAGATACTCCAAGAGCACCGCGCCGGCACCGGCGCCTACGACGCCTTGAACGTCATCCCCGCCTGGATGGCCGATCTGGTCCGAGCCGGCGCCCTCGAGCCGCTCGACGCTTACGTCGACAAATACGGCTATCGTGAGGAACTGAAGGAGATCGCCCCGGTCTACCGCGACAACCAGATGACCGTGGGCGGCAAGATCTACGGCTTTCCGGACGACGGCGACGTCTTCGTGATGTACTACCGCAAAGACGTGCTCGGCGATCCGAAGGTCCAGGCGACATACAAGGCCAAGACCGGCAAGGACATGCCGGTGCCGCCCAAGACCTGGGAGGAGCTCGCCGACGTCGCCGCGGCGATCAACGAGGCGACCGGCAAGAAGCCCTATGGCTGCGCCTTCTTCCGCGAGCCGCCCTACATGCAGTTCATGTTCCAGGAGCGGTTCCGCAACAACGGCGGTCGGTTCTTCGATCCGGCGACGATGAAGGCGCAGATCAACGGCCCGGCCGGCCTCGAGACCTTCCGGGGCTGGCTCAAGGAGAACGAGCTCGGGCCGCCGGGCATGGTCTCCTGGGGCTTCGTCGAGAACCTCGCGGCCTTCCTCAAGGGCGACACCGCGATCACCGTCTCCTGGCCGCCCTACGGCCGCTGGGCCGCCGGCTACGGCACCGAGGAGAAGGCTCTCTCCTGGGTGCCGAAATCGCAGATCGCCGGCAAGGTCGGCTACGCCATGCCGCCGGGTGGTCACCCGCAGCTCGCCGCCGGCTTCTCGCTCTGCGTCTCGGCGTCCTCCAAGAAAAAGGAGGCGGCCTACCTCTTCATCCAGTGGCTGAACTCGAAGGAAACCAGCCTGCAGCGGGTCCAGCTCCCCTACGCGCTCCGCGATCCCTTCCGCGACAGCCACTTCGCCTCCGAGGAGTACAGGAAACGCTGGCCCGAGGCGCCCGAATATCTGGCGGCCCTCCAAGCCGGTGCGGTCAACGGCCTCTTGGACCTCTCGCTGATCCAGACCGACAAGTACGAGGAGGCCCTCCGGCAGGGCATCTCGCGGCTCTGGGCCGGCGAGAACCCGCAGAAGATCCTCGACGACGTGGCGGCCCAGTGGGACCGCATCACCCAGCAGATCGGGGTCGAGAAGCAGAAAGCGGCCTATGCCGAATGGGCCGCCAAGCCGAACGCCTACCCCAAGCTCTGAGCGACCGAGGGCCCCGGCCGGAAGTGCTCCTTCCGGCCGGGGCCGCTCGTGGCCGGCATCGTGCGCGCGCCGATCGGCGACCTGCCGGCCGCGCCCCGGGCGGTGCTCGCGGACGGCCCGGCGCACGCCGGCGCGACCGACGACGCCGCGCAGCGGTACGAGCGGGCCGCTCGGCTCGCGCGGCGCGGTGGCCGCGATCGGGCGGTGCGAGGCGGGCGTGGCTCCGACACTCGGGGCGTCTGTGACGAGTAGGACACGATGCCAATTCGCGATGCCGGGATCGGTCGAATCCCGTCGACAAGCGTCCGATTTTCCTATAGGAATTCTGGCCGTGAGCGGCCGGCATGCCCGGATCCTCGCGGCGGCGCCTCCGATTGGCCGCCGATCGCCGGATGGGGGCGCAGGGGCTGCGAGTGCCGGCGGCGCGGACCGGCTCGGCGTGCCGATCGACGGTCTGGGGGAAGCGCGCTCGAGATCCCGGCGAGGCATGCCCGTGCCCGGGTGTGCGCGCTTCCGACCCGGCGCCGGTTGCTCTAGGGTCCCGGCCGTAGCGGATGCTCGAGGGTCCGCGCGAGGACGAAGGGGGCAGGGGAGGCCCGATGGCCGCGGCGGTGGAAGCGGCGGGTAGGAGGCACGAACCGGCGGCGGTGCCCTGGACCGAGCGGCATTTCCGCTGGCTGCTCGTCGCACCCGCGACCTTCGTCATCCTCCTCGTGGGGCTCTTTCCCTTCGTCTACACCCTGATCGTCTCCTTCCAGAACATCACCATGCTCGAGGAGGACACGAGCTTCCAGGGTCTCGCCAACTACGCCCGGCTGTTCTCCGACCAGCGCTTCTGGGAAGCGATCGGCCACACCCTCCTGTTCCTCGCGGTCGCACTCCCGGCCGAGCTCCTGCTGGGCTTCCTCCTGGCACTCCTGTTCCTCGACAAGATGCCCGGCCGGCAGGTGCTGATCGCCCTCCTGGTCCTGCCGGTCGTGATCTCGCCGATCATCGCCGGGGCCACCTGGCGCCTCCTCTTCGACAACCGCTTCGGGCCGATCAATCAGATCCTCTCCTGGATCGCGGGCGAGCCCGTTGTGATCCTCTGGGTGAACAATCCGAGCTTCGTCTATCCGGCGATCCTCTTGGCCGAGATCTGGCAGTGGACGCCCTTCATGTTCCTGCTCCTCTGGGCCGCCCTCAACGAGGTCGACCGCTCGCAGCTCGAATCGGCCGAGATCGACGGCGCTTCCTGGCTGCAGCGGCTGTGGTGGATCGTCCTGCCGGCGATCCGGCCGGTCGTGGTGATCGCGCTGCTCATCCGCGGGCTCGACCTCTTCCGGCTGTTCGACGTGGTCTGGGGGCTCACCCGCGGCGGGCCCGGCACGATGACCGAGACCGTCTCGATCTACACCTACGTCCTGGGCTTCCAGCAGTTCGAGACCTCCTATGCCGCCGCCATGGCGCTCGTGATCATCGTGCTGCTCTCGGTGGTCGTGATGGCCGCCCTCGATCGTGTGGCGATCGGCCGATGAGGGCGGATCGCGGCTTCGGGCTCGCCCTTCGGCTGGTCGCGGCGATCGCGGCCACGCTCTTCTTCCTGTTCCCGATCTATTGGCTCTTCATGATCTCCTTCAAGACGCCGGAGGAGATCTTCGCCTATCCGCCGGTCTGGTGGCCTTCGTCCCTGCAGACCGGCAACTACGCCGTGCTCTTCAAGGACGGCGACGCCTGGACGGTCTGGAACAGCCTGGTCCTCGCCTCGACCAGCACGGTCCTGGCGACGGTGCTCGGCACCATGGCGGCCTATTCGATCGCCCGGTTCGGTACCGGGGGCAAGCACTACGCCAACTGGGTCATCTCGAACCGGATGATCCCGCCGATCGCGATCGTCTTTCCCGTCTTTCTCCTCTACGTGAAGCTGGGGTGGGTGGATACCTATCACGGGCTGATCGTGCTCTACACGGCCTTCAATTTGCCCTACGTGATCTGGATGATGCGGGGCTACGTCCAGGACGTGCCGCTCGAGCTCGAGGAGGCCGCACTCGTCGACGGCTGCACGCGCTGGCAGGTCTTGTGGAAGGTGGTGTTCCCGGTGGTCCGCGGCGGCCTGTTCGCGACCGCGGTCTTCACCTTCGTCTTCGCCTGGAACGATTTCCTCTTCGCGCTCATCCTCTCGCGCAGCCAGGTGGTGACCTTCCCGGTCCAGGTCACGCATTATTTCGGCGGCCAATCGAACTTCTGGGCCAAGATCGCCGCCATGAGCGTGCTCGGCACCCTGCCGATCTTCGTCGTGGTGGCCACCCTCCAGCGCTTCCTGGTCCGCGGCATCTCGCTCGGCGCGGTCAAGGGGTGAGTCAGTAGAGGCCCTCTGTTTGTCGTTTGGCGTCGTCCGCCCACGAGACCGATTGGCTCTGCAAAACTCGAGCCAATGCGTGGAGGAGGGCCACGGTTCGAGGATAGCGGTTGCTCCAGGCTCTTGCCGAGATGGCGAAACCCTGCGCCTTCTCGCGATCCTCGCGAGCAGCCGCGCGGATCTCGCGCCAATCTTGTGCGTTGCGGTATTCGGCAAGGAACTCGTGCTGTACCATCTGGAGGTCCTCGCGATCCAGGAGCGCCGCCACGGGCTCGCAGGGCCAGCGGCCGTCCGGGTCGGCCGGGGCGCGGACGAGCAGCCGGGCGAGCGCTCGGCTGGCATGCCAGTCGAGTTCGGTGCCGCGGGTGCGCTCGAGGACGCGGTCGACGAAGGCCGTCAGCGCGGCCCCGTCGACCGTGCCGTCGTCCCGTTGGCCGGGCACGCGCGGGCAGTGGGAGAGCGCCAGAAAGGCGTTGTAGCCCGCCGGCCCGGGCTTCGCCTCACGGCCGACGAGCTCGACGAACCAATCGGCATCGGTCGTCAGGCGCCGCCACAGGCTCGCGCGACATGACCGATCCTCGCCCGAGTTTGCTAAGAAAAGGTTCTCTGGAGCCGTCAGGAGAGCCAACTCGAGCTCGGCCAGGCGGCCGCGGTCGATCGAGGGATCCGCTTCGAGCTTTTCAAGCGCGTGGGAAATCGCGAACGGTAACCAGCTGTCGACCTTACCCTATCGCGCCGTATCTGCTGCGAGGTTCGTGAGCAATTCGAGTAGAAGAGAACCGGACGGGGGTTCTCCCGGCGTGACGAGCCGCTCGAGCGCGACGGCGGCACGGCCCACAGCGAGCAAGCTGCGCATGGCCCGCTCCCGGTCCTGTGCCGCGAGCTCGGCGGGCCACGGCTCCGCAAGGCTCCAATAGGCGCGCTCGGCCTCGGCCCCTTCGCGCGCGGCGAGGTCCCACACGAACGGTAGGAAGGGGGCGAGCGCGAGCAGCCGGCCGATCGCCGCCGCATCGAACCCCTGGTTGCGGGCCGCTTCGAGCAACGCGTCGAGGGCGGCCTCCAGGCGGCCCGCGTCGCGCGCCTCTTCCAGCCACCCGAACAGCATGGACGCGCGCCACGCCTCGAACGCGTCCGGCCGGTTCGCCGACGCGAACGAGCCGGCGAGGAACGGCTCGAATCCGATCCCCAGCTTCGCCTTCTCGACAGCTTTGCCCACCCAGAACGGAGGGACCTTTGCGGCGAGCCGGAGAAGGCCGGGGACTCCAGTGGTTCGGTGGACGTCCCGGACGGCCGCGATCGCCCGCCGCGACCAGATCCGCTCTTGGCGGTGAAATCTCTCCTCTCCCAACTTGCGATCGCAGCATCCGGGAAGGCGGTGCAAATAACGTTCGCGGAAGAAGAGGCATGCGTGGCGCAGCACCGGGTCGCGTGGAGCGAGGGCGCGCCAGAGCCGGGCGAGTGGGAGCGCGCAAGGCCGGAAGGGGAAGGGCCTCTTCCAACGCAGCTCGTCTCGGGAGATGGCGGCACCGATGGCGGCGCGCAGGCGGACACGAGCCTCGTCCGGCGGGTTCGTCCGGGCGAAGCGGTCCAGGGCCTCCAACACGGCGGCCTCGCGGCCGGCGGCTCGCAGCCCCTCGAGATGCTCGACGAGCCGCGCGAGCCGGTCGGGATTCCCTTCCGCGAGGGCGATGGCGCGATCGGCGGTCCATTCGACCGCGCGCCGCCACTCGGCCTCGGTGACGTGCACCCGGAGTAGCCACGCGTCGCGCCAGGACGGACGGGACTGGAGGGAGGGCAGCACGTCGCGTTGAAGCATGATGAGGAACACGCTCAAGACGGCGTCGGGGAAGCGCTCGGCGAGCGTTTCCATCGCTTGCAGCCGCTCCTCCAGCGTCGCGTTGGTCTGAGGGTATCGCGGTTCGAAGATGTCGAGCAGCAAGCGTTGAGGGTTCTCGCAATTCCCTGTGTGCGGTGCGAGAGGCAGCAGAGAACAGAGGATCTCGGCGACCCGCAACAAATGCAAGGGATCCCGGGCGAGGAGCTCGAGGGCGCCGAGTAGTGACCCGGCCGTCGAGAACGTGCTCGACACTTTGCCGTCGGAAAAGAGCGGCACGATCGGCGAAGGGTCCTGTCGGAGTGCCCGCTCGACGGCCTCGAGGAAGGCATCGGGTGCCGCCTCGGCGAGGGCGGGGAGGTGGGGGGCGAGCCTCCGCCAGCGCTCGGCATCGGCCGCCTCGAAAAGCCTTCGCACGAACCCCTCGACCCGGCCGTCGATCGCGGGTTCGGCCGCGACGTTGCCGGGCCCGAGCACGGCGAGGCGGATCAGCGAATCGGCCACGAACCGGGCGAGGACGGAGGAAGGGCCGTACCCCGGCGGGCCGGTGAGCACATCTCGCGCGACCTCGAAGAACCGCTCGAGCTCGGCCGAGGCGATCCGCGGCCCCACGACGAGGACGAGCTCGGCGATCGCCTTGGCTTTCCAAGCCCCACCGACCTGCAGCACCGGTGGGTCCGGCTGGTCGGCCAGGATCCGCAGATCGCGCTCGACCTCCTCGTACGAACGGCCGGCGAGCCGGAACACGACCTCGCGATCGGCCCGGACACGCTCGTCCCAGGCGCCGAGCAGGGCGAGGGTGGAAAGGGCGCGCGCCTCCGGCCGTTCCGACCAGGGCGGTGTGCGGAGGGCGGGGCTCGTGGCGTGCAGCCGACGGAAGGCCGCCCAGGACCGCCCGCAGCGGTCGGCGAGCGCCCGGGCCCTCGGCTCCTCGATGCCGAGCTTCGAGAGCGCGATCGCGAATCGCATCGCGCTCGGCCGGGGAAGGTGGACTTCGGGGCCGGCCGGAGGCGGCTTCTCGCCGGCCTCCGAGAGGTCGGACTGGCCGCGGGCGTGCGGGACGAGGATCGGGATATCTTTTCCGACCGGCGCTCCCTCGGCGAGCTCGGCGGAAGCGCAAACGACGAAGCGGAGGTCGGGGTTCTGCTCGACCCACCGCCAGCCTTCCGGGGTGGTCACCACCGCGGCGCAGGCGGCGAGGCTCGGGTTTCGTTGCAGCACCATCGCGGCGAAGGCCGCGGCCTCCTCCTCGCTGTCGGCGCGGAGCGCCAACGGCGGCAGAGGCCGCTGCTTCGGTTCCGTGACAGCCTCTTCGGCGTTGCCCCTTCCTTGCGCATGGAGCCACTCCTCGACCGCCTGCTTCGCGGATCGCGGAGCTCGGCTTCGCCCGACCGCGAGCGCCGATGCGGTGATCGCGGGCGAACAGGCCCGCGACCAGCGCGCGAAAAAGCGGTCGACGCTCTCGAGCCCGGGGCCGGCCTTGCCGAGCTTTTCGGCGAGCCAGAGCGCGACCGCGGGCGCGGACTCGAGCCACTGGACGAGGTCGTGCGCGTCCAAGACGCATACGTCGTGCCAGCCCCGGCCCTCGGTGTTTTTTCGCCAGGTCTCCTTGCCCGGCCACTTCCGCGGCGTTGCGAAGACGAAGGTGGTCCGCGCGCGCTCTTCGGGTTTCGTTGCGCGCGTACGTTTGTCGAAATCCTTTTCTGCTTTGCGGCGGACGTCCTTCTCGCAGGAGAGTTCCCAACAGGAACGACCGCGGGGAACCCGGGCGTTCCCCTCGGTGGCCTCGACCACGCCGTCGAAGCCGGGGCGGCCGGTACCGCTGCCCGAGGGCATGTCGAGCCGTCGCAAGCGGCCGCCGCCGTGGGCGATCAGACGGCGGACGAGCTCGGGGAACGCGCTCCGTGCCTCGGGTTTCGCTGCCCAGCGCTCCAGATCCTCGGCCGCGATCAACATTTTGTTCCTCCGCGCTAGTATGGGCCAACATGTAGCATTACCGTCGCTCGGAGGCAATCGACATCGGGGATTTTCGGCCCATCAAAGGCGCGAAGGCGAATCGTCTTGACGGCCTGTCTAGGTCTGATATCCTAGGAAGGCCAGCGACGGACCCGACCCCATGCCCACCGATCCTACCCCGGCCCAACGCGAAGCCTCGCGCCGCAACGGCGCCCGCTCGCGCGGACCCGTGAGCCCGCAAGGCCGCGCGCGGATCGCCCGCGCCGCCACCCGCCACGGGCTGTTCGGCACCTTCCGCATCCTGCCCGAGGAGGACGGGTGCGCCTTCGCCCGCCTGCGCGACGGTTGGGCCGAGCGGCTGCGCCCGCAGGGTCCGGCCGAGACGGCCGCCCTCGAGCGGTTCGTGGCGGTGATCTGGCGCGAGGGGCGGCTCGTCGCCGTCGAGGACCGGCTCCTGCGCGCCATGGCCCAGGGCCAACCGACCGAGGACCTGCCCTCGCTCGCCTCGATCCTGCGCTATCGGGCCCGGCTCGAGCGGGAGCGGCGGACCGCCGAGGAGGAGCTCGCGCGGCTGCGGGCGCTGCGGTCGGCTCCGGCGGAGGTGAAGGCTACGGCGCCGGTCGAGGCGGCGGGACCGGTCGCGCCCGCGCGGGCGACGGACGGCGCGGCCGCGGGCGAGCCGTGGGCGCGGGTGCTCGAGGCGACGCACGGCCGGGGCGGGGTCGGGCGGGGAGCCGGGGAGGATCTCGCAGCCGTTCGCCGGATCGAGACCGTGTCGGCCCGTGGCGGAGGGGGCGGAGCCGAGAGGAGCGGCGGGCTCGGCCGCCGATCCGGGGGTGGACTCTCGCGGGACGAGATCGAACCGGAGCCGGCCTCGGGCTGCGGGGTGCCGGGCGGATCCTCCGTCCCGGCGGCAAGCGCGACGGACCGGGAAGGGCTGCGCGAGGGCGGTACGGGCGGCCGGGTCCGGCGCCCCGGCGGGGCCGGCGCGCGGCCGGAAGCGGCGGAGCTCGCGGCACTCCTCGACGGGATCGAGGAGCGGTTCGAGCGGGAGCGGGCCAAGGCCGAGTCCGAGCCCTGGGCGGCCGTCGTGCCGGAGCTCCTGCGGGCGCTCGCCGAGGGCGGCGGCGCGGCCCGAGCGCGGGCGGCCTGAGTTCTCACTCCCACTCGATCGTGCCGGGGGGCTTGCTCGTGACGTCGTAGGCGACGCGGTTGATGCCGCGGACCTCGTTGACGATCCGGCTCGCGACCTTCGCGAGGAAGGCGACGTCGAAGGGGAAGACGTCGGCCGTCATGCCGTCCTCGCTCGTGACCGCGCGCAGGACACAAGCGTTCTCGTAGGTGCGCCGGTCGCCCATCACGCCGACCGAGCGGACCGGGAGGAGGACGACGAAGGCCTGCCAGATCCGCTCGTAGAGGCCGGCACGGCGGATCTCCTCGAGGAAGATCGCGTCGGCCTTCTGCAACAGCGCGACCCGCTCGGCCGTGACCGCACCCAGGATGCGCACGGCGAGGCCGGGGCCGGGGAAGGGGTGGCGGCCGAGGAAGGCCTCGGGGAGGCCCATCTCGCGGCCGAGTTCGCGGACCTCGTCCTTGAAGAGCTCGCGCAAGGGTTCGACGAGCCGGAGCCGCATCCGCTCCGGCAGGCCGCCCACATTGTGGTGCGACTTGATCGTGACCGAGGGGCCGCGGAAGGAGACGCTCTCGATGACGTCGGGGTAGAGCGTGCCCTGGGCCAGGAAATCGACCGGGCCGAGCTCGCGAGCCTCCTCTTCGAAGACGTCGACGAAGAGGCGGCCGATCGTCTTCCGCTTGGCTTCGGGGTCCTCGATGCCCTCGAGGGCGGCGAGGAACCGCTCGGCCGCGTCGACCGCGACGAGCGGGATGTTGAAGTGGCCGCGGAAGAGCTCGACCACCTCGCGCGCTTCGCCCGCCCGCAAGAGCCCCGTGTCGACGAAGACACAAGTGAGCCGCTCGCCCACCGCCTCGTGCAGGAGAAGTGCCGCCACCGCCGAATCGACCCCGCCCGAGAGGCCGAGCAGCACGCGGCCCCCGCCCACCCGTGCGCGGATCTTGGCGACGGCTTCGCTGCGGAAGGCGGCCATCGACCAGTCGCCCGAGAGCCGGGCGATGCGGAAGCAGAAATTGGCGAGGAGCTGCTTGCCGATCGGGGTGTGGGCGACCTCGGGGTGGAACTGGACGCCGTAGAGATGCCGCGCCTCGTCGGCGATCGCCGCGAAGGGCGAGGCGGGGCTCTCGGCGACCGCGTGGAAGCCTTCGGGCAGGGCCGTGACCTTGTCGCCGTGGCTCATCCAGACGGTGGCGCGCTCGCCCACCCGCAGGACGCCGTCGAAGAGCGGCGATTCGCGCAGGAGGACGATCTCGGCGCGGCCGAACTCGCGCACCGTACCGGGCTCGACCCGACCGCCCAGAGCCTCGCAGAGCGCCTGCTCGCCGTAGCAGATGCCGAGAACGGGCACGCCGAGTGCGAGCACCACGGGCGGGAGCTTCGGGCTCTCCGACTCGAAGGCCGAAGCGGGGCCGCCCGAGAGCAGGATCGCGCGGGGCGCGAAGGCGCGGATCTCGGCTTCCGGCCAGGTGCAGGGATGGATCTCGCAATAGACCCTGAGTTCGCGCAGGCGGCGGGCGATCAGTTGCGTGTATTGCGAGCCGAAATCGAGGATCAGGACGCGCTCGCTCACCGGGGCCGGGCTCCTTCTGCTCGCGGCGGATCAGGCCTGAGCGGCCTCGGGCCGGCGGTTGCCGGCCCCTTGGGCGAGCGAGGCCTCGAGGAAGGCGTCGAGATCGCCGTCGAGCACGCCCTGGGTGTCGGAGGTCTCGACCCCGGTCCTGAGATCCTTGACCATGCGGTAGGGGTGGAGGACGTAGCTGCGGATCTGGTGGCCCCAGCCGATGTCGGTCTTCTGGGCCTCGGTCGCTGCCTGCTCGGCCCGCCGCTTCTGCAGTTCGAGCTCGTAGAGCCGGGCCTTGAGCATGTCGAGTGCCGTCGCCCGGTTGCGGTGCTGGCTCCGGTCGGTCTGGCAGGCGACCACGATGCCCGTGGGCAGATGCGTGATGCGCACGGCCGAATCGGTCCGGTTGACGTGCTGGCCACCGGCGCCCGAGGCCCGGTAGGTGTCGATCTTGAGGTCTTTCTCGTTGATCTCGACCTGGATCCGGTCGTCGATCACGGGATAGACCCAGACCGAGGCGAAGCTCGTGTGGCGGCGGGCCTGGCTGTCGAAGGGCGAGATCCGCACGAGCCGATGCACACCCGATTCGGTCTTCAGCCAGCCATAGGCGTTCTCGCCCTTGATCTTGACCGTGGCCGATTTGATCCCGGCCTCTTCGCCCGGCGTCTCCTCGACCCATTCGACCTCGTAGCCGTGCCGCTCGGCCCAGCGGACGTACATGCGCAACAACATTTCCGCCCAGTCGCACGACTCGGTGCCGCCGGCGCCGGCGTTCACTTCGAGATAGCAGTCGTTGGCGTCCGCCTCGCCGGAGAGCAGCGACTTGAGCTGCTCCTTCTCGACCTCCTGGCGGAGGGTCGCGAGCTCGCGCTCGACATCGGCGAGCGTGGCCTCGTCATCCTCGGCCTCGGCGAGCTCGGCGAGCTCGACGGCATCGGCCAGCCGCCGCTCGAGGTTGCGCTGGCGCTCGATCGCCGCGGCGAGCCTGGTGCGCTCGCGCATGAGCGCCTGGGCCCTCTCGGGCTGGTCCCAGAGCTTCGGGTCCTCGCTCAGGGAATCGAGCTCGGACAGTCGCAGGAGCGCATTGTCCCAGTCAAAGATGCCTCCGCAGGACGGCGAGGCCCGAGCGGATCGGCTCGACGTGCTGGGCGATCTCGGCGCGCATGAGGGGGCTCCGTGGTGAGGGTTCGCGAGGTCGGGGGAGGGGTCTTCGAAAGCGCGGGCGCCGTCAATGTCAATAGAGCCCGCCGGGGCTCGGGCCGATTCCGGGGCCGTCGGGGACGGCCGGGGTCTCGCCGAGCGGACCGGGCTCCGGCCCGATCGGGCGGGCCGCACCCGGCTCGGTGCCGGGCAGGAAGGCCTCGGAGATCACCACCTTGGTCTCGGGGCCGGGCCGCCGGCCCGTGGCGGCGTCGACCTGGACGAGGTGGATCCCGGGCGGGGTGCGGAAGGGGGTGGGCGGGGTGCCGGCGAGCGCACCTTTCATGAAAGCGATCCAGATCGGCAGGGCGACCGAGGCGCCGGTCTCGCGCTCGCCCAGGCTCTGCGGCTGGTCGAAGCCCACGAACACGCCGACCACGAGGTCGGGCGAGAAGCCCACGAACCAGGCGTCCTTCGCGTCGTTGGTGGTGCCGGTCTTGCCGGCGAGCGGCCGGCCGAGCTCGCGCGCCGCCACCGCCGTGCCGCGCTCGATCACGCCCTGGAGCATGCCGACCATCTGGAAGGCGTGGCGCGGGTCGGCCACCTGCGGCCGCGGATCCTCGGGCTCGGGCGGCGGTTGGCCGCGCCAGGCGACGTCGCGGCAGCCCGGGCAGTCGCGGCCGTCGCGGCGGAAGGTGGTGCGGCCGTGTCGGTCCTGGATGCGCTCGACCAGGTAGGGCTCGATCTTCCGGCCGCCGTTGACCAGCATGGCGTAGGCGGTGGTGAGGGCGAGCGGGGTGACCTCGTTGGAGCCGAGCGCGTTCGAGAGGTAGGGCTCGAGGCCGCGCTCGATGCCGAAGCGGCGGGCGACCTCGATGATCCGCTCCATGCCGATGTCCTGGGCGAGGCGGACGGTCATCAGGTTGCGCGACTTCTCGAGGCCGACCCGGAGCGTGGTAGGCCCGTAATATTGTTGGCTGTAGTTCTCGGGCCGCCATTTGGGCAGGCCGGGGCCCTGGTCGATGACGATCGGGGCGTCGAGCACGATCGAGGAGGGGCTGTAGCCCGCCTCGAGCGCCGCCAGATAGACGAAGGGCTTGAAGGCCGAGCCGGCCTGCCGGCGCGCCTGGGTGGCCCGGTTGAACTGACTCTGCCGGTAGCTGAAGCCGCCCGCCATCGCGAGCACCCGCCCCGTGTGCGGATCGAGGGCGACGAGCGCGCCCTCGACCTGCGGGCGCTGGCGCAGGCCGAAGCGGCGGCCGGGGCCGGGCAGCGGCTCGACCAGGATCACGTCGCCGGGTCGCGCCACCTGGCGGGCCTCCTTGACCGGCGGGCCGAGCCGGCCGTCGGCCTCGACCCGCCGGGCCCAGGCGAGCTCGGCGAGCGGCACGAGCCCGTCGCTGCCGTCGGCGAACTGCACCTCGAGGCCCGCGCGGTCGGCGGCGCGGACGAGCGCGAGCTTCCAGTCGAGCAGCTCGAAGCCGGGATCGAGGGTGCGCAGCCGGGCGAGCGCGTCGGGGGCGGCGGGATCGAGGCTCGCCACGGGGCCGCGGAAGCCGTGCTTGCGGTCGTAGGCCGAAAGCCCGGCCCGCAGCGAACGGTCGGCGAGGGCCTGGAGGTCGGGGTCGACGGTGGTCCGGACCGCGAGCCCGCCCTCGTAGAAGCCTGCCTCGCCGAGCCGCTCGACGAGCTGGCGGCGGACTTCCTCGGTGAAGAAGTCGGCGACCACGAAGGTGTCGGGCGGCCGTTGGCGGGTCACGAGCGGCTCGGCCCGGGCCGCCTCGAAGGTGGACCGGTCGATGTAGCCGTCCTCGAGCATGCGTCCCAGCACGTAGTCGCGGCGCGCGCGTGCGGCCTGGGGGTTCCTGAGCGGGTCGTAGGCCGAGGGCGCCTTGGGCAGGCCCGCGAGGAGCGCCGCCTCGGCGAGCGTGAGCTCGTCGAGGGCCTTGTCGAAATAGGCGAGGGCGGCTGCGGCCACGCCGTAGGCGCGGCCACCGAGATAGATCTCGTTGAGGTAGAGCTCGAGGATCTTCTCCTTGCTGAAGATCCGCTCGAGGCGCAGGGCGAGGACCGCTTCCTTGAGCTTGCGCTCGAGGCTCACCTCGTTGGTAAGGAAAAAGTTCTTGGCGACTTGCTGGGTGATCGTCGAGGCGCCCTGCGGTCGGCCGCCCTCGCCCTCCTGCATCCGTCGCAGATTGGCGAGCGCGGCGCGGGCGATACCCAGCGGATCGATTCCGGGATGCCGCCAGAAATGCTGGTCCTCGGCCGCCACGAAGGCTTGGCGGACCCGTTCGGGGATCGCCTCGATCGGCACGAAGACGCGCTTCTCGCGGGCGTACTCGGCGAGGAGCCGACCGTCGCCGGCGTAGAGCCGGGTGGCGGTCGGCGGCTCGTAGACCGCGAGGCGGGACGCATCGGGCAGGTCGAAGGCGATGCGGTCGAGCGCCCAGAGCAGCACGGCCGCACCGGCGAGGGAGGCGACCACGGCCGCGAGAGCGAGGCGGGCGAGCCAGCCGATCAAGCGCAGCAAGGGACGGTGCTCCGGATCCGCGCGGCGTGCCGCTCTATTTGAGGGCGGTGCCGTGGGGGTCAATGGCGCCGGTCGGCGAAGCCGTTCGGACGCTCGTCCGGGGCGGTGTGGCGATCGATGGCCGTCACGATCGCCTGGGCGAGCCTCCGGCGGTGGCGCGGATCGGCCAGGCGCTTGGCTTCTTCGGGGTTGGAGAGATAGCCGAGCTCGATCAGTACGGAGGGAGTCTCGGGCGACTTGAGGACCGCGAAGCCGCCGTAGCGGCGATAGTTGCGCAACAGCGGTGTGACCTTGCGGAGCTCCTCGGAGAGCAGCTGGGCGAAGGTGATCGATTTGTTCAAGGTGTCGCGTTGGGCGAGGTCGATCAGGATGCTCGCGACGATCGGATCGTGCCGCGAGAGGTCGGTACCGGAGAGGATGTCGGCCTTGTTCTCTTTGGCGGCGAGTGCGGCCGCCTCTTCGTCGGAGGCGGTCTCCGAGAGGGTGTAGACCGACGCTCCGGCCACGGTCGGATCGGCCAGGCTGTCGGCGTGCAGCGAGAGGAAGAGTTGGGCCCCGCCGTCGCGCGCGACCTTGATCCGCTCGCGCAAGGCGAGGCCCTCGTCGGTCCGCCGGGTCAGGACGACGCCGTAGCGGCCGGTCGCCTCGAGGGCCTGGGCGAGCTCGAGGCCCATCGCCAGCACGAGGTCCTTTTCCTTGATGCCGTCGACGCCGATCGTGCCGGGATCGCTGCCGCCGTGACCGGGGTCGATCGCCACCACGATCCGGCCGGGCGGATGGGCGAGACCGTTGCTCGGCGGTGCCGCGGCGGCCGGTGCGGCAGCCTTGTCGCCCGTGGCCGCGGCCGCGACGGGCGGCGGGGTTGCCGCCGGGGGTGCGGGCGAGAGAGCGGGCGTGCCGGTGGTCGGCCGGTCGCCGGCGAGCCCCGGCGGGCGCGGCCGCGGCAGGGGCGGGTCCGGCTCCGGCCGGGCGGCGGCCACCCCCGGCGGCCGACTGGCACCTTCGGGCTCGAGGTCGATCACGAAGCGGAACGCCGCGCTGTGCTGGCCGGGCGGGATCCAGAAGCGGGCGACGAGCTCGGCGGGGCCGGCGAGCTCGACGGTGACGCGGCTGCCCGAGGGGCCGGTCGCGATCGGCCGCAGGGTCGTGGCGAGGCCGCGCGGGCGGCCGAGCGGGTCCTCGCGCAAGCGGAGCCGCAGCTCGGGCAGCTCGACCAGGAGCCGGGCCGGCTCGCGCTCGAGGCGGAGCTCGATCGGGACCTGGCGATCGAGCTCGAGGACGATCCGGGTGAAGCGGCCCTGATGGCCGAAACGGACGGCGGCGAGCTCGGCCGGCTGGGCGATGGCCGGGGCCGGGACGAGGAGGGGGAGGAGGACGAAGAGGAGGAGGAGGGCGAGCGAAAGGCCCGGGACGAGAGCCCGGCCGTGCCGCGGCGGTCGGCGCGGGAGGGCCGCGGGCGCGCGGAATTCGACGGTTGAGAGGCTTGACATCACCGCTTATAAGTCAAGCGCCATGGTTCGAGCGCGGCAAGCGGAAACCGGTGGGTTGCCCGTTGCCGCCGTCCGGCATGGTAGGCCTGCATCGCACGTCGCGATCGAGACGGTCGTCCGCGCGGGGCGGGAGACGGCCACCCGTCGGAGGGTCGGCCCGGCCGGACGCGCGGCGGCACGCTCGACGACCCGAGCCCATCGGGCCGCAGGAGGAGGGGCCGACCCGCGTGCGGGCGGCCGATGGCGCGCGGCCCGAAACCCGATCCATCGCGCCCGGGTGCGCCGGCGGCCACCGTCGCTGGCCGCGCGGGCGAGCGGAGAGCTCTTTCCATGACCATGCGGATGCTGATCGACGCGGCCCATCCCGAGGAGACCCGCGTCGTCGTCGTCGACGACGGCCAACTCATCGATTTCGACTTCGAGAGCTCGACCAAGCGCCAGATCAAGGGCAACATCTACCTCGCCAAGGTGACCCGGGTCGAGCCGTCGCTGCAGGCGGCGTTCGTCGAATACGGTGGCAACCGGCACGGATTCCTGCCGTTCAGCGAGATCCACCCCGACTATTACCAGATCCCCCAGGCCGACCGCGAGATGCTCGAGCGACTCGAGCGCGAGGCGCAGGCCAAGGCGGCGGCCGAAGCGGAGCCGGAGCAGGGCAACGGTCAGAACGGCGAGGCGCCGCAGTCGGTCACCCAGGACGCCGAGGAGGAGACCGCCGACGTCGTCGACGAACTCGCCCGGCGGCGGGCGCGCTTGTTGCGCTCCTACAAGATCCAGGAGGTCATCAAGCGGCGGCAGATCCTGCTCGTCCAGGTCGTCAAGGAAGAGCGGGGCAACAAGGGGGCGGCGCTCACCACCTACCTCTCGCTCGCCGGTCGCTACTGCGTGCTGATGCCGAACACGCCCAGGGGCGGCGGCATCAGCCGCAAGATCCTGAGCCCCGACGATCGCCGCCGGCTCAAGGGAATCGCCGCCGAGCTCGACGTGCCGCCGGGCATGGGGCTCATCATCCGCACGGCCGGCGCCGAGCGCAGCAAGGCCGAGATCAAGCGCGACTACGAATATCTGTTGCGGCTCTGGAACGAGATCCGCGAGACCACGCTCAAGAGCATCGCCCCCTGCCTGATCCACGAGGAGGGCGATCTCGTCCGCCGGGCGCTCCGGGACCTCTACACCCGCGACATCGAGGAGGTGCTGATCGAGGGCGAGGCGGCCTATCGCACCGCCAAGCGCTTCATGCAGATGCTGATGCCGAGCCGCGCCCGGCAGATCAAGCTCTACGAGGACGAGGTCCCGCTCTTCTACCGGTTCCAGGTCGAGGACCAGCTCGACCGCATGTACCGGCCGGTGGTACAGCTGCCCTCGGGCGGCTCGATCGTCATCCACACGACCGAGGCCCTGACCGCGATCGACGTCAATTCGGGCCGCTCGACGCGCGAGCGGCACATCGACGAGACCGCCCTCAAGACCAACCTCGAGGCGGCCGACGAGATCGCCCGCCAGCTCCGCCTGCGCGATCTGGCCGGGCTCATCGTCATCGACTTCATCGACATGGCGGAGCACCGCCACCAGCGGGCGGTGGAGAAGCGGCTCAAGGACGCCTTGAAGGCCGACCGTGCGCGCATCCAGCTCGGCCGCATCAGCATGTTCGGCCTGCTCGAGCTCTCCCGCCAGCGGCTGCGGCCCTCGTTGCAGGAGCTCTCGACCCAGCCCTGCCCGCACTGCGAGGGCATGGGCGTGGTCCGCTCGACCGAGTCCTGCGCGCTGCAGGCACTCCGCATGATCCAGGACGCCGGCATCAAGCGCGAGGCCAAGGTCCTCAAGGTCCAGCTGCCGCTCGAGGTCGCTTTCTATTTGCTCAACAAGAAGCGCGAGCTCCTGGTCCGGCTGGAGCAACGCTACGATCTGCGGGTCGACGTCCAGCCGACCGAGCGGACCGGACCGCCCAAGGTCGAGCTCGAGGTGGTCGAGAAGCGCGAGGAGCCGGCCGAGCCGGCGGCCGAGGCCCCGGCCGAGGCGGCGCCCGCCGAACCGGGCGAGGCGCGCCCGGCGCAGCCGCGGGCCGCGGCACCGGCCGCGGGTGCGGCAGCCGAGGAGGGGACGGCGGCCGAGGAGGGTGGCCGGCGGCGGCGTCGGCGGCGCCGGCGGCGGCGGCGGAGCGCCGAGGGCGAGGTCACCCAGGCGGCGGTCGGCGCGCCGGCCGAGAGCGCTGCCGAACTCGAGGAAGGCGAGGCCGAGGGCGAGGAGGAGCCGGTCGAGAGTCGCGAACCCGGCGAGGCCGAGCCGGCGCCTCCGCCCGCCGCGGTCGAGCCGGTCGCGGGACCGTCGGGCGAGGCGGGCGCCGGTCGCGTCGAGCCGGTGACGGCGACCGAGGCCGAGAGCGCGGCCGAGGCGGTGGCCGCCGGCGCGCAGCCCCCCGCGGCGGGCGAGCCCGCCCCGGCACCGGCGGAGGCCGAGGCGGCCGCGGTCGAGGCTGCCGGGGAGAGCGCGCCGGCCGAACGGCGGCCGCGCCGGCGGCGGCGGACCCGGAAGTCGGCGGCCGAGGAGGTGGCCGGAGCGGGCGAGGAACCCGTCGCCGCGGCGGAGCCGATGGCCGAGGCCGCGGCGAGCGCGGCGCCGGTCGCAGCCACGGCCGCGATCGACGGCGCGCCGCGGACGGCGCCGGAGGGCGCGGGTGGGGCGGTGGAGGGTGGTACCGGCGCGCCGGTCGAGCCGGCCGCGGTCGCCTCGCCCGGGGGGGAGCCCGAGCCGGGCGTGACGGTTGCCGCCGCCGCGGCCGAGCCGGCGGCGGAGGTCGCCCCGGAGCGGGCCGGGGAGAGCGGCGGCGAGGCCGCCGGCGAGCGGCCGGCCGAGCCGGTCGAGAGCACGCCGCGGCCGCCGCGGCCACCGCGCCAGGGCTGGTGGAGCCGCTGGGTCAGGCCGAGCTGAGCCGGCCGGAGATCGTCCCGGGTCCGGCGCCGGATCCGGGGCGGATCGCGGATCCGGGGGGCGGCTAGGCGCGCCGGCGCGCCGGCGTCCGCAGCCAGGCGGCGAGGCGGTCGGCGGCCTCGGCCACCGCCGCCTCCTCGCCCGCGAAGGCGAGCCGCACCCAGCCCTCGCCGCGTTCGGGATCGAAATCGACCCCGGGGGTGAGCGCGATGCCGGTCTCCTCGAGCAGCCGGCGGCAGAAGGCGGTCGCCGGCTCGCCACGCTCGCGGATGTCGACCCAGAGATAGAAGGCCCCGTCGGGCGGGGCGACGTGCTCGAGACCGCCGCGGGCGAGGGCGTCGAGCAGCCGGTCCCGGTTGCGCCGGTAGGCCTCGACCCGGCGGTCGAGTTCGACACGGGCGTCGAGCGCGGCGAGGGCGGCGTATTGAGCGATCGCGGACGGGGCGATGAAGAGGTTCTGGGCGAGCCGGGTGAAGGGCTCGACCAGGTCCTCGGGCACGACCGCCCACCCGAGGCGCCAGCCCGTCATGCACCAGTATTTCGAGAAGCTGTTGACGACCAGCGCCTCGGGAGCGAGGGCGAGCGCGCTCGTCGCGGGCGCCCCGTAGGTGATGCCGTGATAGATCTCGTCGGCGACCAGCCGAACGCCGCGCTGCCGGCACCAGTCGGCGAGCCGGCCGAGGGCGCCGGCGTCGAGCATGGTGCCGGTCGGGTTGGCCGGGCTCTGGACCACGAGGCCGGCGAGCGGGGCCGAAAGCGCCTCGAGCGCCTCGACGGTCGGCTGGAAGCGGCTCTCGGGGCCGGTCGGCACGACCACGACCTCGACGTCGAGCGCTGGCAGGATGTTGCGGTAGGCCGGATAAGCCGGGGTGGCGATCGCCACGCGCGCGCCCGGGTCGAAGGCCGCGAGGAAGCCGAGGACGAAAGCGCCCGAGGCCCCGCAGGTGACGGCGATCCGCTCTGCCGGCAGGGCGATCCCGTAGCGTTCGGCGTAGAGACGGGCGAGCCGGGCCCGCAGGGCCGGCAGGCCGAGGGCCTCGGTGTAGCCGAGCGGCGCATCGGCGAGGGCCGCTCGCGCCGCCTCGAGGACGGCGGCGGGCGGGCCGCCGCCGGGCTCGCCGATCTCGAGATGGTGGACCGGGCGGCCGGCGCGCGCCCTGCGGTTGGCGGCCTCCAGCACCTGCATGACGGTGAACGGGGCGACGGCGCTGCGCCGCGACGGGCGGAAGGCTGGCATCGGCCGGCTCGCGCTCCCATCTCTGGGCCGGGCGGCAAGAGGCCGCGGCCGGCCGGCCGCGTCAACCCCGCCCGGGCGGCAGGGCCCTCGAGGCGAGGGCGGAGACGCGGGGCATGGGCATCGGTCGACTGGCACGCGCGGGGCTCGCCCTAGCCGCGGGCCTTCTCCTGACGGCGCCGGCGGCCGCGGCGCGCGGGCTCACGATCGTCCGCGACGTCGAGATCGAGGAGCACGTCCGCGCGATCGCCGACCCGATCCTGGCGGCCGCCGGGCTCGTGCCGAAGGACGTCGACGTCTATCTCGTCAAGGACGAGCGGTTGAACGCCTTCGTGGCCGGGGGCCAGAACCTGTTCCTGCACACCGGGCTCGTCGCCCGCGCCGCCACCCCCGAGCAGCTCGCCGGGGTGATCGCCCACGAGGCCGGCCATCTGGCGGGCGGGCACCTCTCGCGCCAGGTGGTGGCGCGCGAGAAGGCGCTCGGCCAGATGCTGCTCGGCACCGTCCTGGGTCTCGCCGCGGCGGCGGTGGGCGCACCGCAGCTCGGAACGGCGATCATCGCCGGCGGGGCGACCGTCGCCCAGAGCAACGTGCTCGCCTTCTCCCGCGGCCAGGAGCAGGCCGCCGACCAGGCGGCGGTGACCTATCTGGCGGCCATGCAGCTGCCGCCCACCGGCCTGATCGAGTTCTTCGGCGTGCTCGAGGCGCAGGACATGCGCGTCTCGGCCGAAGGCGACGTCTACCGCCGCACCCATCCCTTGACGCGCGATCGGATCGCCTTCCTCGAGGCCCAGGCGGCGGCCTCGCCCTGGCGCGGGCGCGACCTCGGCCCGGCGCGCGCCGCCGTGCACGAGCGCGTGCGGGCCAAGCTCGACGGTTTCCTCGGCGATCCCGATCGGGTGCTCGCCGCCTGGTCGGGGGAGAGCCTGCCGGCGCGCATCGCCCGGGCCGCGGCGCTCCATCGCCGCGGCGAGGTCGAGAAGGCGGTGGCGCTCGCGCGAGGGCTCGTGGTCGAGCAGCCGAGGGACGCCTTCCTCCACGAACTCCTCGCGCAGATCCTCTTCGAGAACGGCCGGATCGCCGATTCGATCGGGCCCTGGCGGACGGCGCTCGGGCTGCGCCCGGACGCCGCCCTGATTCGGCTCGGTCTCGCCCGGGCACTGCTCGAGCTGCCGGGGGGCCGCGGCAGCGAGGAGGCGGCGCTCCTCGCTCGCGAGGTCGTCCGCGCGCTGCCGCGCGATGCGGGGGCGCTGCGCACGCTCGGCATCGCCGAGGGCCGGCTCGGCCGGCTGGGGCCCGCCTCGCTGGCTCTGGCCGAGGCCGCGGTCCTCGCCGGCGACAAGCGCGAGGCCCGCCTGCATCTCGGCCGTGCCCGGCAGCAGATCGGCCCCGAGGACGCGAACTGGCTGCGGCTGCAGGACCTCGAGCGCGAGGCCGAGCGGCTGCCCGAGCCGCGTGAGCGCGAGCCGACCCGGCGCCGCTGAGGACGAGGCTGGTCGGCCGGCCGAGCCTCCGCTAGGAAGGCAGGGGCGGGGCCGGGCCCGCCGCTCCCGGAGATGCGCGATGCGAGGACTCCTGCTCTCCCTGGTCCTGCTCACGGGGCTTCTCGCGGCGCCGCAGGCGAGCCGCGCGCAGGGCGAAGCGCCCTTGTCGGCCCGTGAGGTCGAGCGGATCGTCAAGGAGTACCTCCTGCGCGAGCCGGAAGTGCTCTACGAGGCGCTCCAGGAGCTGCAGCGCCGGCGGGACGCCGCCGAGGCCGAGCGCCAGCGCGGCGTTCTGGCCGAGCGGCGGAACGAACTCCTGGGCCTCGCCGGCGATCCGGTCCTCGGCGATCCGGCCGGCGACGTCACGATCGTCGAGTTCATCGACTATCGCTGCGGCTATTGCCGCTCGATGGCTCCGGCGCTGCGGACGCTGCTCGAGAAGGACCGGCGGGTCCGCCTCGTGATCAAGGAGTTCCCGATCTTGGGCCCCGATTCGGTGGTGGCCGCGCGGGCGGCGCTCGCGGCCCGGGCGCAGGGCCGTTACGCCGAGCTGCACTGGGCGCTCTACCAGGCCAAGGACCTCTCGGAGGGGGCGATCCTCGAGCTCGCCCGGCGATCGGGCCTCGATACGGAACGACTCGCGCGGGACATGAAGGCGCCCGAGGTCGAGCGGGTCCTTGAGCGCAACCGGGACCTCGCCGATGCGCTCGGCATCACCGGTACGCCCGCCTTCGTGATCGGCGACACCCTGATCCCCGGTGCCGCACCGATCGCCCGCCTCGCCGAGCTGATCGCCAAGGCCCGCCGGTCGGGCGGCTGAGGCGCCGCGCCCGTTGACGTTTTCTCAACGAACCGCCGCTAGAGCTTGGTGCGGGCGTGCGGCGGAGGCGGGGCGATGGGCGCTGCGGACGGGACGCGGATAAGGGGGCGGCCGGCGGCCGAGCTGTCGCGCCACGCGCTCCGGACACCGATCCTGGCGATCCGAGGCACGGCCGAGCTGTTGCTGGCCGGAGCGGGCGGGCCGCTCGGCCCGACCGCGCGCGAGCTCCTGGCGGCTTCGGGCGAGGCGGCGCTCTCTCTCGAGCGGCTCGTCGAACCGGTCCTGCGCCTCGCCGAGCAGGCGGGTGCACCGCCTTCGCCGAGCGAGCCGATCGATCTTCGGGCGTTCCTCCGCGAGGCCGGTGTCGAGCGGGTGTCGATCGGCCGCGCTCCGGGCCGGGACGCGCAGGGGTCGAGCCGGCGGGCCCGCGACAGGGCCCTCCTTGTGCGGGCCCGTCGTGCCCGTCTCGTCGAGCTCGTCGAGCTCGTGGCGCGGATCCTGGGGGCCCCGCTCTGGGCCGAGCTCCGCATCGGCCGGCGTACCGGCGCGGTCCTCTCGAGGCTCGGCGGCGGCGGGGCCGGGCGCTGCGGCGCGGACGAGCGGCCCTTGCTCCTGGGCCTGGCGGCCCGGTCGGCACGGCTCGCGGGGGCGCGGCTCGTGGTCGCGGAGGATGGGCCGCTCGGGATCGTGTTCGTCTCCGCGGTTCGCCGCTCGAGAAGAGGCGGGACACCTCGGCAGCGGGCCGGCCCCGGGTGCGGCCCGGCGGCGACACCGTGAGGAGGACGTGCGGCGCAACGCTCCGCCGCCGCCGTCGTGGTGGCGGGACGCTTGAAATTTCCGCGTCACCGGCTACGTGGAAGGCGTTCCGGACAAGCCGCTGGTCCGCCGTCGCGGACCGCCCCGACCGCGAGGGGGAAGCAAGCGCGCGCCGTGCGTCGTGTCGGCCCTGCCCGATGCGGTGCGACAGGGCCGGGCGTAGGACGGCTTGCCGGTCGACGGGGACCGGACGCGGCCCCGGGCGACGCAGGATCGCGGCCTCGGCCCACGAGAAAGAGCGAACGGCATGTTCCCATACAGGCGCGGCGGCAAGAAGCGCGGCAAGGGCAACAACGGCGGCGGGCGGCGCTTCGAGCCGGGCCGCCGACCGCCCTCCGGCGTGCACGAGCTCCTGGCGCAGATGCAGCCGGCGACCAAGGCGCTCGCCCAGGTGTTGGCCGGCGGCGCGCGGATCTCCGGCCAGCTCGCCCACGCTCGCAACCTTCTGGCCCAGGCCGAACGGCTGGTCGAGGAGCAGGGCATCGACCGGCTCGCTCCGGCCCAGCGCGAAGAGTTCCTCGAACAGCTCGCCCGCCTCAAGCTCACCGTGGCCGACGCCGATGCGGCACTGGCCGGGCAGGCCGAGCCGGTCGCGCCCCGGTCGGTCACGCCCGCCGCACCGATCGCCAAGGAGCGACTGCGGGAGCTCGCCCTGAGCCTCGCCGTCTCCACCCCGCGCGAGCCGATCGCCCCGCCGCCGGCGCCGGCCGTCGAGCCGGCCGAGGAGCCGACGCGGCCGGAGCCGGCGCCGGCAGCCGTCGACGGTGCGGCGACGGTGCCGCCGGGTTCGCCGCGCGCCGCCCGCCTGCGGCTCAAGACCACCATCGTCCCGCGCGCTCGCTGAGGGCCGCGCGGGCAGTGGGAGATCCGGGTGCTGCGCTCCCTTCTCCTCGCCCTCGACGGAATCGCCGACCACGCGGCGGCGCTCGCGAGCGCGCTCGACCTCGCCCAGGCGGCGGGCGCCGGCCTGCACATCCGGCTCACGCTCGACCGAGCGCGGCTCGAGGCGCCCGAGGCGGTGCCGCTCGGCGGCGAGACCTTCCGCCGGCACGCGGCCGAGACACGGGCGGCCCGGCTCGCTGCCAGGCTCGACAGGCTCGCGGCCGAGATCGAGGCGGCGCTGCGGGCGCGGGGTCTCGAGGGGCATCCGGCCCGGATCGAGGGCGACGTCGCGGCCGAAGTCGCCCTCGAGGCCGAGGCTCACGACCTCGTGATCCTCTCCCATGCCCTTCGTCGGCCGGCCGCACAGGAATCGGTCGACGCTGCGCTGGCGCTCGCCCCGGCCGCGCTCGTACCGCGATGTCCGCGACCGGTCCTGCTGGTCGACGCGCTGTCGCTCGGGCCCGGCCCCGCGGTCGCCGCCTACGACGGCAGCCCGGGCTCGGCCAGGGCGCTGCATGCGGCTCTCCTGCTCGGCCTCCTGGCCGACCGCACGGTGCACGTGGTGACGGTCGCGGCGAGCCGCGAGGAAGCGGCGGAGCATGCCGGCCGAGCAGCGCTCCTGCTCGCCCGGCACGGGCTCTCGGCCGAGGCGCACGCGCTGGCCGGGCAGGGCGGCTACGCCGACGAGATCCTGGCCCAGATCGACGCGCTCGATCCGGCGCTCGTGGTCATGGGCGCCTTCGGTCGCCGCTCTTGGCGCGATCTCCTCTTCGGCGCGGTGACGGACGCGCTGCTCGAGCGGGTGACCCCGCCCGTCTTCCTCGCGAGCTGAGGCCGGTCGCGCGCTGCTCGGCCGCATGTCCACCGCCCGGCCCGCCGGCGGCGGGCAGGAGGCTCGACCGATCCCTCGCTCGGGCGGTCGCGGGTCCGACGCCGGAGGCCGTCGGGGCGACCATCGGGCCGGTGCGGAGGCGGGAGCTCCCGAACGGCGCAGCCGGACCTCGCCGCCTCGGAACCCTGCGTGCGCGAGCTCGAGGGCCGCGGCCGTGGCCCGCCTCCGGGGAAGTCCGGGGCAGGAGCGATGGGGCCGCGCCGTCTCGCGGCGACGGCGCGGCAGGAAGATCGCTTCCAACGGCCGGGCGGGCCCGATCCGAGGCGGCTTCCTCGCGAGCGCCGGGGACCTTCGGCGGGCGTGCCGACAGAGGATGGGCACGCGCCGGGTCGGAAACGGACTTCTCTCGCTGCGGCCGACCGGCACGGCGCCTCCGATCGGGAAGCCGAGGGGCCGCGGGACCATCGAGACGGCACCACGCCCGACGGCCCTCGAGCCTGCGGCCGCGGCTCTGCCGGACCTGCCGACCTCGGACCTTCGAGGCCGCCTCCACCGAACCCGCCGGCCGGTCCGCCCGCGGGTTCGTCGTTAAGCCCTTCTTTACCGAGCGCTGGTAGACCCGGGCGGGACACGCGGCGGAGCGGGGCGATGGGCACGCTGGTAGGCAGGACCAGAGGAGGCCGGCGGGCGGTCGGACGGTCGCCATCCGTTCGTTACCTTCCGAATCCGGCGACCCGCCCCGCGGCGCGACCGTTCTCGGCCGGTGCCGGGGACGGAGCCGGGATCGCCCGCGGACCCGGCGGCCGAGGCGGCGGACGAGGGGGTGGCGGTCGGACGCCGCCGGCAGCGACTTGCCGAGGCTCGTTGCACGGCCTCGGCCGGCGGCGGGACGGAACGCGCGGTACCGAAAAGGCACCGATCCTGGCTGGCCGATCCGCGGCAAGGGCTCACCACCCGCCAGGCATCGCTCCGCGTCGCCCCTCGGGAAGAGCCTCGTTCGGGAGCCGGCCCGCGGGCGAGCGCGCCTTCGCGGCAAGCGAAGAGGGTCGGATCGCGCACCACCGGGTCGAGGGCGACCCGTGGCGGCGCGACCGCGCGACCGGACCGGGCCACCCGCGCCGAGCTGGACTTCCACCACGCTCGGCTGAGCCGAGCCCGCCGGCGCGGCCGGCGCGAAGCTCGGACCGGGCGGCCGGCACGAGCCGACCAGGCGCGAATCGAGCGGCGACCCCGGCGATGCGGGAGCCCACCGCCGAACAGGCCGGGTGCGTGCTGCCGGGAGCGCAGCGTGCCGTGGGCGAACCGGCCCGGTCAGGGGAGCGCCCGGAGGCTCGGCACGTGCCGCACGGTGCGCTCCCGTCCTCGCGTCGCCGCGGCCGAACCGGGCGCGGGTGGGCGAGGGGAGACAGGAAGGCGGCGGTCGCCGGGTCGGCGAACGGGCACGGGCGCGGAGCTCGGTCCACGACAGTATGCTCGGCCGGTCGCTCGCCGTCCGGCGAACGGTTCGACGAACCCGGCGGAGGAGACGGCGGGCAGTGGCGGCCCGGTTCGACCGGAGGACGGGTGGCTGCCGGGCCGTCCCGGCCGAGGGCGGCCCTCCACGGGCCCGACGGCCGGCGTCCGGACGGCTCGGAGCGCAACTCCTCGGGGCTCGCGCCGGTCTGGACACCCACGCCCGCGCAGAGAGCGTCGATGGGCTGCGGCGAGGGCGAGGAGGTGCCGGACCCGGCCGACCCGGGTGGACCGCTCGCTGCACCAATCGGAGGAGCCGCGTCCAGCGCGACGAGGCGGTCGGGAAGGCCGGGTCGAGGAGCGGTCGGGAAGTGGTCGGGGCTCGCGATCCGGTGCTCGGGCGAGGACGGTCCGATCGTTCCGCGAGTCGACCCGGGATCGGAGGGCCTGCTGCCGCCCCGGGCTCTCTGTCGGGGCGGCCCGTTCGCCGCTCGACGGAACGAGCCGTCGTCGCACCGGCCGGTCGTCGCCGGTACGGCGACCGATTCCTCCGCGCTCCGCTGGCGCCGGGAGGAGCTCTCCTCGCGCCGGCCGCCAGCGAGAGAGCAGTGGCAGACGATCGCTGGGCGCGCCGGGCGAGGTTCAGGCGAAGAAGATCCAGCCGACCAGCGCGAAGATCGGCAGCAGGATCACCCCGGACCAGAGCATGTAGCCGAGAAAGCTCGGCATCCGCACACCCATTTCCTCGGCCACCGCGCGACACATGAAATTGGGGGCGTTGCCGATATAGGTATTGGCGCCCATGAAGACCGCACCGGCGGAGATGGCCGCGAGGGTCCCGGCGAGGGTCGTCGTGAGCGTCGCCGCATCGCCACCCGCGAGGCTGAAGAAAACGAGGTAGGTCGGCGCGTTGTCGAGGAAACTCGAGAGGGCGCCGGTGATCCAGAAATACATGAGGTCGATCGGCCGGCCCTGCTCGTCGCTCACGAGTGCCACGACCGGCGCCATGGCGCCCCGGGCCCCGGCCTCGAGGATCGCGAGCACGGGCGCCATGGTCACGAAGATGCCGGCGAAGAGCTTGGCCACTTCGAGGATCGGCGCCCAGCTGAAATCGTTGGCGGCGCGCACCGCGGGATCGGTGAGCCGGATCGAGAGCGCGATCACGGCGAGCAGCAGGAGATCGCGCAGGAGGTCGGCCCAGTCGACCGGGACGCCGAGGACCGCGAAGGCGGGTCCGGCATGGATCGAGCCGCTCGCCAGGACGGCGAGCAGGATCACGAGCAGGAGCGGCAGATTGACGAGGCCCTCGATGCGCACGGGCTCGAGGGTTCCCGCATCCGTCGGCCGAGTCTCGCGGGCGGCGAGCACGCTGTCGATCACCCAGAAGAGGAAGAGCACGAGGCCCGCCGCGAGCAGCATCGGTGCCAGGAGGTGGACGGTAGGCCAGAAGAAGGGCACGCCGTGCAAAAAACCCAGGAAGAGCGGCGGATCACCGAGTGGTGTCAGGCTGCCGCCGATATTGGCGACCAGGAAGATGAAAAAGAGCACGACGTGGGCACGGCGCCGGCGCCACGCGTTGGCGCGAACCAGGGGGCGGATCAGCAGCATGGCCGCCCCGGTCGTACCGGTGAGGCTCGCGAGCCCGGTGCCGAGCGCGAGCAGGCCGGTGTTGAAGGCCGGGCTGCCGCTCAAGGTGCCGCTCACCCGGATGCCGCCCGTGACCGTGAAGAGCGCCCACAACAGGATGATGAAAGGGACGTAGTCGGCGATCGCCAAGTGCACCATCTCGTACAGCGTGACGTCGAGTCCGAGCAGGCCGAGCATCGGCAAGAGGACGGCCAGCGCCCAGCCGGCGGCGATCTTGCCGTAATGGTGATGCCAGAGGCCGGGGGCGAGGAGCGGCAGGAGCGCGATCGAGAGCAGGATGCCGACGAAGGGTATCGTCCAGCCGAGGCCGAGCGCGGCGCCGTCGAGTGTGGCACCCTCGGCGGCCCGGGCGGCGGCCGGGACGAGCAGGATCGAGCCCGGGACGGGCGCGAGAAGGTGGCGCATGCGGATGCTCCGGCGCTCCCCGATCCGAGCCGCGACGGGCACCGGAACGGCTGCGACGACGCGGCGCGGCCGTTATGGCGCGGGACGGCCGGCTCGGCCAGCGGCCGCGGCGCCACAGGGCCCGCCGATCGCGCCGGAGCGGAACGAGCGTCGCCGCGGCGACGGCGCGCCGAGCGGAGCGGGCCGTTAACGGCCGAGCAACCGGGCCGGGGCAGGATCGCGGCGGCGCGGGACGGGCAGGGCCGCTTCAAGGGGGTTTGTCTCGCCGGGACGATGCACTAAGATCGGGGACGAGCTCGTTCGGGGTCGTACGACGGGAGCCATGAGCGACAGCGGCAAGGATCGGGACGGCGGCAGCAAGGGCGAGGTGGCGACCAAGACGCGCACCCGCACCCAGCGCCCCTCGCTCTACAAGGTGCTGCTGCTCAACGACGATTACACACCCATGGAATTCGTGGTGCACGTCCTCGAGCGGTTCTTCGGCAAGAGCCGCGAGGACGCCACGCGGATCATGTTGCTCGTGCACCACAAGGGTGTCGGCGTGTGTGGCGTCTACACCTACGAGGTCGCCGAGACCAAGGTCAGCCAGGTGATCGAATTCGCCCGGCAGAACCAGCACCCGCTGCAGTGCATGATGGAGAAGGAATGACGGCCGTGCCGAGCCCGCCCGAGACGCGGCCGCCCAGCGGAGGCCACGCGTGATGCCGCAGTTGTCGCGCACCCTCGACAAGACCCTGCGCCGCGCCTTCGCGCTCGCCAACGCCCGTCAGCACGAGTACGCCACCCTCGAGCATCTGTTGATGGCGTTGAGCGAGGATCAGGACGCCGTCGCGGTTCTGCGCGCCTGTGCCGTCGACATCGACCGGCTGCGCGCGACCTTGACCGACTTCCTCGATCACGAGCTGTCGGGCCTCGTGGTGGAGGGCATGGTCGACGCCCGACCGACCTCGGGCTTCCAACGGGTCCTCCAGCGCGCCGCGATCCACGTCCAGTCCGCCGGCCGCACCGAGGTGACCGGCGCCAACGTGCTCGTGGCGCTGTTCTCGGAGCGCGAGTCGCACGCCGTGTTCTTCCTGCAGGAACAGAACATGTCGCGGCTCGACGCGGTCAACTACATCGCACACGGGATCGCCAAGAAGCCGGGGCTCTCGGAGGAGCGGAGGGTGCGCGGGGCCGACGAGCGCGGCGAGGGCGAGGACAAGAAGGAGCCGGGCGGCGAGGCGCTCCAGACCTACTGCGCCAACCTCAACCAAAAGGCGCGGGAGGGTCGGATCGACATTCTGGTAGGACGCGAGCACGAGATCGAGCGCACCATCCAGATCCTCTGCCGCCGCTCGAAGAACAACCCGCTCTTCGTGGGCGACCCGGGGGTGGGCAAGACCGCGATCGCCGAGGGGTTGGCGCTCAGGATCGTCAAGGGCGAGGTGCCCGACGTCCTCAAACACGCCGTCATCTACGCCCTCGACATGGGGGCACTCTTGGCCGGCACCCGCTACCGCGGCGACTTCGAGGAGCGGCTCAAGGCCGTGATCTCGGAGCTCGAGGCGAACAAGAACGCGATCCTGTTCATCGACGAAATCCACACGGTGATCGGCGCGGGTGCCACGAGTGGCGGCTCGCTCGACGCCTCGAACATCCTGAAACCGGCCCTGGCCGGCGGCAGCCTGCGCTGCATCGGCTCGACGACCTACAAAGAGTTCCGCAATTATTTCGAGAAGGACCGGGCTCTCGTCCGGCGGTTCCAGAAGATCGACGTGCCGGAGCCGACCGAGGCCGAGACGGTCAAGATCCTGCAAGGCTTGAGGCCGTCTTTCGAGGCGCACCACGGCATCAAGTACACCGACGGGGCGCTCAAGGCCGCGGTCAAGCTCGCCACCCGCTACATCCACGACCGCAAGTTGCCCGACAAGGCGATCGACGTGATCGACGAGGTCGGCGCCGCCCAGATGCTCAAGCCCGAGGGCCGCCGGGCCAAGATGGTGGGTGTCAAAGAGATCGAGGAGATCGTCGCCAAGATCGCCCGGGTGCCGATCAAGGCCGTCAACGCTCGCGACAAGCTCGCCCTCAAGACCCTGGAGGCCGACCTCAAGACGGTCGTATTCGGTCAAGACGCGGCGATCGAAGCGCTCGCCTCGGCGATCAAGCTCGCGCGCGCGGGCCTCAGGGACCCGCAGAAGCCGATCGGCTGCTATCTCTTCAGCGGGCCGACCGGGGTCGGCAAGACCGAGGTCGCGCGTCAGCTCGCCAAGATCATGGGGATCGAGCTGATCCGCTTCGACATGTCCGAATACATGGAGCGGCACGCGGTCAGCCGGCTGATCGGAGCACCGCCCGGCTATGTCGGCTTCGACCAGGGCGGATTGTTGACGGATGCCGTCGACCAGCATCCGCACGCCGTCCTGCTGATGGACGAGATCGAGAAGGCGCACCCGGACGTCTACAACATCCTCCTCCAGGTGATGGACTACGGGAAGCTGACCGACAACAACGGCAAGACGGTCGACTTCCGCAACGTCATCCTGATCATGACGACCAACGCCGGTGCCGCCGACATGAGCAAGCCGGCCATGGGCTTCGGCCGCGAGGCCCGCGAGGGCGAGGACACCGAGGCGATCAAGCGGCTCTTCACCCCCGAGTTCCGCAACCGACTCGATGCGGTCATCCCCTTCAAGGGCCTCACCCCCGAGATCGTGGCCTCGGTGGTCGACAAATTCGTCAAGGAGCTCGCGGCCCAGCTCGCCGACCGGCGGGTGCACCTCGAGGTCGATGCACAGGCCCGGGCCTGGCTCGCCGAGAAGGGCTACGAGCCACTCTTCGGAGCCCGGCCTCTCGCCCGGGTCATCCAGGAGCACATCAAGCGGCCGCTCGCCGACGAGCTGCTCTTCGGCCGCCTCGCCAAAGGCGGCAAGGTCAAGGTCGGGATCCAGGAGGGCAAGCCCGCCTTCACCTTCGAGCCGGCCGAGCCCCGGGTGCGCGCCGCCAAGGGCGCGGGCGAGGAGGAGGAAGAGGACGAGACGGTCGGCTGAAGGCCGAAGCCACGACCGGTTCGGGCGGTCGCGAGCCGGACTTCGCGGTCGACGAGCCGCCGAGGCTCGGTCCGATGTAGCGGGTGGGCAGCGCCCGAACCCCGACGAGTCGCTATTCTCTAAAGCGCCTTCTCGAAAAAAAACTCGTCGAAGCGTCGGCGACGGAGCTCGTTCGGATAGCACCGGGACCGATCTCGAAGCAAAGGGCGAGGTCCTGAGCGAGGGCAGAAGCCCGCTCGCGGGCCGAGCCTTCGTTCAGGCGCGTCGATCCGAAGGGCCCACCCGCTCGTGCCCCGAGGCGCGCGGAAGAGATTGCCGCGGAGACGGTCGCCCGCCCGCTTGCGGGGGCCCGGGAGCCGAAACGCGCGGATCGATCGGCCGCGCTGCCACAGCGGCGAGCGGGGCCACCCGCCGGTTTCGCCGGAGTCGAAGCCCGGGCTTCCCGGCCGAGGCCTCCACCACCCTACTGCGGGCGGAGGGCCGAGCCTCGAGGCGCGTTCGATCGCGCGCACGGTTCGACCGGGAGAAGGGCTCGTTCGAAGAGCGGGCGCCTCGGCACTCCGCCGGCGATCGCATCGGCGTGCCGCACGGGTCGTAGCAACGAGGTTCGAACTCGTTCGGTCCGACGCGGCGATCGAGGACCGGCGTGGACCGGAGAACAGCTCTCGGCCGCGGCGCGCCGGCAGGAACGGAGCGAACGGTTCGGTGGCGGATCACCCTCGCCTCGGCCGCCGGAGTCGGTAGGATCGGCGAGGCCCGTCGGGAGCGGGCCGTTGCGACGAGCGAGCCGTGCGGCCGGGCTCCGGCTTCAACGCTTCGTTAACCTTCGTGTGCGACAAGCGAGGCGTGGTCCGACGGAGGGATCCGGCCCTTGTTGGCCTTCCGGCGTCTGCTCGCCTTCCTGCTCACCCGGCTCGGCGGTGTCGCCCTGCACTGGCTCGCGACCGTCCGGGCGGTGGCGGGTCTCGGCGGACCCGGGCGGTACGGAGCGCTTTCCCACGCGCGACGGGGGGCAGCGGTGCTCGCCGGGGCGGCCGTCGGAGGCGAGGGCCGGGCGGTCCCGACGAGCGAAGCCTTACCGGCTGCGCTCGCGACGGTCGTGCTCGGGGCCGAACCGGTCGTACGACCCGGCGGAGACGACGAGCCCTCTCCGGCAGGGGTCGTCGGGACCGCGTGCGCCGCGATCGGCCCGCCACGGGCCTCAATCGAGCAACATTCGCGGCAGCCAGAGGACGATCTCGGGGAAAGCGATGCAGAGGGCGAGGCCGATCAGCTGGAGGATCACGAAGGGAACGATGCCGCGATAGATCTCACCGAGGCGGACTTGGGGCGGACAGGTCCCCTTCATGTAGAAGAGCGCGAAGCCGAACGGCGGCGTCAGGAAGCTGGTCTGCAGATTGACCGCGAGGAGAATCGCGAACCAATAGACGAGCTCGGACTTGGCGACGTGATCGCCGAAGTCGAGAGCTTTCAGGAGGGGCGCGAAGATCGGCAACACGATCAGTGTGATCTCGACCCAGTCGAAGAAGAAGCCGAGGATGAACACCACGAACATGATCAACAACAGGATGCCCCAGCTCTCGAGACCCGAGGCAGCGATCAGATCCTCCACGACGTAGTCGCCGCCGAGCGAACGAAAGACGTAGGAAAAGGCCGTCGCGCCGATGAAAATGAAGAAGATCATGGCGCAGGTGAGGCCGGTTCGCTCGCAGACCTCGACCAGAGTCGCGAGCGTCAGGCGGCGGTTGAGGGCTGCCAACAGGACGGTGCCGGCGGCGCCGACCGCCGCTGCCTCGGTCGGAGTCGCCCACCCGGCGAAGATCGAGCCGAGTACCAGCACGATGAGGAAGGTCGGGGGCAGGAAGCTCTTGAGCAGGAGCGCGACGAGCTCGCTCCGATCCGCCGGGCCTTCGTCTCGCTCCATGGGCGGTGCACTGGCCGGCCTCAGGGTGGCGAACAGGGCGATGAACAAGAGGTAGAGACCGGAGAGAAGAAGCCCAGGGAAGACGGCGCCGAAGAAGAGGTTACCGACCGAGAGCGACAAGAGGTCCGCCATGATCACGAGCATGATCGAAGGCGGGATCAGGATGCCGAGGGTGCCGGCGGCGGCGATCGTGCCGGTGGCGAGCTCGTGGCTGTAGCGGCGCTCGAGCATCACCGGCAGCGCCATCATGGTGAGCATCACGACCGAGGCACCGACGATCCCGGTGGTCGCCGCCATGATCGTGCCCATGAGGGTCACGGCGAGTGCGAGGCCGCCCGGAACGCGCCGCATCAGCACCTGCAACGCACGCAGGAGATCGGCGGCCACGTCGGAGCGCTCGAGCATGGTTCCCATGAAGACGAACAGCGGCACCGCTACGAGCACCAGGTTCTCGGCGATGCCGCCCCAGATCCGCGGCAAGAGATTGAAGAATTCGATCGGCTTGAAGACGCCGAAGCCGGCACCGATGAAGCCGAAGAACAGGGCGACCCCACCGAGCACGAAGGCGACGGGGTAGCCCGTGAACAGCAGGACCGCCACACTGGTGAACATCACGAGGGGCAGGAGGTCGACCAGGTCCACGGTGCGCTCCCGTCTCGCTCAGCCAGGTGTCGAGCGGCCGTCGGCGGCGGGGGACGGCACCACCCAGAGGTCGACCCGCCGACCGCCGACGAGGTGGGCGACCAATCGCAGCAGGATGCCGAGGCCCGCGAGGAAGGCCAGAACGAGACCGAGGAGCAGCACCGATTTGATCATCCAACGATGCGGGATGCCGATCAGCGAGACCGAGGCCTCGGTGTTGACCCAGGACGACCAGACGAAATCGACCGCGAACCAGATGACGAGTGCGGTATACGGCAACATGAAGAGGAGGCAGCCCAGGAGCTCGATCCAGGCCCGCGCCCTCGGCGCCAGCCGCTCGAGGATCAGGTCGACCCGCACATGGGCGTTCTTGACGTAGGCCCAGCCGAGGCAGAGCGCGAAAAGTGCGGTATGCAGGTGCCATTCGAGCTCCTGCAGGATCGTCGAGTTGGTGAGCCCACCGCTCACGGCGAGCCCCCAATCGCGAAGCGCCGGGCTCTTGCGGCTGACGACGTCCCATACGGTGACGAGGATCATCGGCAGGATCAGCCAGCAGGCGGCCCTGCCGGTCACGTCGACGAGCCGACGCAGTCGGTCGCTCAGCCGCAGCAAGCCATCCACGAGGCGTCTCTCCCGGGCGGGTGGGCGAGGGGGCGGCGTCTCCGGACGGACGCCGCCCGGGCGTTCAGCGCGCGACGCTCACTTGAGATAACCGATGTCGCGCCATGCCGCGTACTTGGCACGGAACGCTTTGTAGTGCTCGTAGATCTCCTTGAAGCGCGGATCCGCCGCGGACTCCTCCTCGGCGACCTGCTCCCAGGCGGCCTTGAAGGCGTCGAGGAACTCCCGCGGCCACTGGTGCACCGTGACGCCGTGCTGCTTGTGGAATTCGATCGCGTCGCCCTGGCGCGCCTCGCCGGCCGCCATGAGCCACAGATTGGCGTCGTTGCACCCGACCTCGATCATTTTCTGATAAGACTTCGGCAGCTTGTTCCATGCGTCACGATTGATGATGACGTCGACGAACGAGGCCTGTTGGTGCCAGCCCGGGAAATAGTTGTGCTTGGCGATTTGGTAAAAACCGAGGTTCTTGTCGAGAGACGGATACGAAAACTCCGTGGCGTCGATCACGCCGCGCTCGAGCGCTGGATAGATGTCGCCGGCGCTGAGCAACTGGGTGTTGACACCGAATTTCTGCATCACCTTGGCGCCGAGGCCGAAGAACCGCATCTTCAGCCCCTTGAGATCGTCGAGCGTCTTGATCTCCTTGCGGAACCAGCCCGAAGATTCGGCGATCACGATGCCGCACTGGAAGCCCTTGATGTTGTGTTTGGCGAGCTCCCGGTCGTAGAGCTCGTAACCTCCGCCTTGCTGGATCCAGGCGAGATACTCGTTGACGCTCGGCCCGAAGGGCACCGACGCGAAGAAGACGAGATGAGGAATCCGCCCGGCATGAAAGCCCGGCGAGGAGTAGGACATCTCGACCGAGCCTTTCGAGACGGCATCGAACACCTCGAGCGCCGGCACCAGAGCGCCCGGCTCGTGGAAACGGATGTCGAGATTGCCGTCCGTCATGACTTTGAGATTATCGATCAACCGGGTGATGTTCTGCCCGATCACGTCGAGCGTACTGGCATAGGAGCTGGCGAGCTTCCAGCGGATCTTCTGCTGCGCTTCGGCAGGCGTCGGGGCGAACCCGAGCACTCCTCCCAACAGGAGGACGGCGAGCGCGCCGAGCGGTTTTTTCGGCATGGTTCCTGGCCTCCCCGGTTCTTCCCGGCGCGGCGAGCGTGGGCGCGGCGGCCGAGCCCTGTCAAGCGCGCATCGCAGCCCCGCTCCTCAGGCGGGGCGGTCGACGCTGCGGAACGGCAGGGCCGCGCGCAGCGCCGCCATCTCGTCCTCGAGCGCACGGGTCTCCCGGACCAGGAAGCGCGCGACCGCTTTGCGGAGCGACGGGTCGGCGAGCCAATGGGCGCTCCAGGTCCACACCGGCTCGTAGCCGCGCAGGAGCTTGTGCGGGCCTTGGGCGCCGGCCTCGACCCGCGCGAGGCCGCGGCCGATCGCGTGCTCGATCGCGGCGTAGTAGCAGCATTCGAAATGCAGGAACCGACTCTCTTCGAGAGCGCCCCAGAGCCGACCGTAGAGGGTATCGCCGCCTACGAGATTGAGAGCCATCCCGAGCGTTCGCTCGCCCCGGCGTGCTCGGATCACCAGGACCCGATCGGCGAGAGGACTGCGCGCGAGCCCGCCGAAGAAGGCCTCCGACAGATAGGCGCCGCCCCAGCGCCGCTCGACGGTCGCGAGATAGTAGGGAAAGAACGCCTCGAGGGCCGGCGCCGCGGCAGCGCCCTCGAGCACCTCGATCTCGACACCGGCGCGGCGAACCGCCTCGCGCTCCTTGCGAATGGTCTTTCGCCGAGCACTCGAGAGGGCGTCGAGGAAGTCGCCGAAATCGCGATAGCCGCGATTGTACCAATGGAACTGGATACCGCGACGGACGAGGCAGCCCGCGGCAGCCAGGAGCTCGGCCTCCGCCTCGCTGCAGAAGGTGACGTGGAGCGAGGAGACGGAAAGTCGCACGGCGGTCGCCACGAGTGCGCGAGCGAGTTCTTCCCGAGCGGCCGGATCGCGGGCCAGGAGCCGGCGGCCCGGGACCGGTGTGAAGGGGACGGCCACCTGCAGCTTCGGATAATATCGTCCGCCGACGCGGCCGTAGGCCTCGGCCCAACTCTGGTCGAAGACGTATTCGCCGAAGGAGTGGGTCTTGAGCCAGAGCGGGGCGGCCGCGACCGGCCGACCCGAGCGCTCCAGCACGAGATGGCGCGGCCGCCAGCCGGTCCGGGCACAGGCCGAGCCGCTGGCCTCGATCAAGCCGAGGAAGGCGTGGCTCGTGAAGGGGTCGTCGTTACCCGCGAGCCCGTCCCAATCGGCCGCCGGGACGGCGTCGATGCCGGCGAGGAGCGACGCTCGGGTGCGGTCAGGCGGCACGGTACGCCCGCGCCGACGCCCCCCGGTTGCGCGCCGCCGGGCGATGCCGCAACTTCCGGCGCACTGCCTGGGGCTCTGGGGAGGAGCGTCGATGAGCACGCCGCGCGCCGACGGGCTCGCCATGCCCGCCGAGTGGGCGCCGCACCGACGTTGCTGGATGGCGTGGCCCTGCCGCGAGGAACTGTGGGGCGACCGGCTCGAGGCGGCCCGCCAGGTGGTGGCGGAGATCGCCAAGGCGATCGCCGCGTTCGAGCCGGTCACCATGCTGGCCCGGCCGGACCTGACGGCGAGCGCGTCGCTCGGCTGCGGCCCGGGCATCGCGGTCCTGCCGATGCCGCAGGACGACAGTTGGACGCGCGATACCGGGCCGACCTTCGTGACCGCGCCCGGCCGCCTCGCCGGCGTCGCCTGGCGGTTCAACGGTTGGGGCGAGCAGTGGCCCGACCACGCCCAGGACGCGCTCATGGCGCGGCGCGTGCTCGAGCATCTGGGCGTGCCGCGCTACGATGCGCCGATCGTGCTCGAGGGCGGGGCGATCGCGGTCGACGGCGAGGGCACCTGCCTCGTGTGCGAGCCCTCGGTCCGCGATCCCAAGCGCAATCCCGGTCTCGATCGAGCGGCGATCGAGGCCGTGCTGCGCGACTATCTGGGCGTCCTGACCGTGATCTGGCTGCCGCGCGGGCTGACCGACGACGAGACCGGCGGGCATGTCGACAATGTCGCCTGCTTCGCCGGCCCCGGCCGAGTGCTGGCGCTGGTCCGCGACGAGCCCGGCGACCCCGACCACGAGGCGCTGGCCGCCAACCTCGCCGTGCTGCGCGAGGCGGTCGACGCCAAGGGTCGTCGGCTCGAAGTCGTGCCGATCGTCGCACCGAGGGTGCGGCCGCGCGATCGGGACCGACGACTCACGCTCTCTTACGTCAATCTCTACGTCGCCAATGGCGGGGTGGTGATGCCCGCCTTCCACGATCCTGCCGACCGGGCGGCGTTGCGCGCCGTGCAGGCCGCTTTTCCGGACCGCGAGGTGGTGCAGATCGAGGCGAGCGATCTGTTGTGGGGCGGGGGCGGTATCCACTGTATCACTCAACAGGAGCCCGACCCCGGACCGGCCGCGGGTTGAGCGGGCGCGAGGCGCCGGGCGAAGGCAACGCCTTTCGTTCCCGAGGGGGACGGGGACAGCGCGATGCACTCGCCGGCGCCCTGAAAGGGGGCGCCCGCATCTGGTTTCGTTCCCGAGGGCGACGGGGACAGCGCGATGCACCCCCGGCCGCCGCGAGGCCGGCGGCTTTCCCGCCGAGCGAAGGAAGGCCGTCCCCTCACGGGCACGGACCCCGCGCGACGGCGGGCACTGCGACGAGCCGGCGGCGCGATGGTCGGGCTCGAGACGCGCGGTCCCGACGACCGCCGTCCGGGACGAAGGCGTGCCGCCGGAAATGCCCGGTCCGGCAGCCGAAGGCGGACGGTGCTGCGGTCGCGACGGGGGTAGCGGCGGTCCGGCCCGTCCCGCCCCGGACCGGTGGGCCCGGGTCGGGGCGGGGAGCGGCGGGGCCGGGCTCAGCGCGGGACGAGCTCGAGCTCGACGCGCCGGTTGAGCGCCTGGGCGACCGGGTCGTTACCGGCGACCAGAGGGCGCTCGTCGCCCATTCCGGCGGCCACGATGCGGTCACGCGGGACACCGGCTTCGATGAGCGCTCGGGTGAGATTGAAGGCGCGCGCGAGCGCCACCTCGCGATTGTCGGCGAAGGCGCTGCCGGGACGCGGCGGCTGACGATCGGCATGGCCGGTGACGTAGAGGGTCCAGGGCCGGTCGGAGGGCAGAGCCTTGAGCGCCTCGGCGATCTCGCGGGCCCGCTCGGCGCCGGCTTCCGAGAGCCGGGTGCCGCCGCGGTTGAACAAGAGGTCGGCCGGCACGATCACCTTCTCGGCGGTCGCGCGCACCGCCGGGCTCGCGGCGAAGACCGGCCGCAGAACCGTCGGGAGAAGCCCGCGGATCGCCGCCTCCGCCTCGATCCTGCCGCGTAACGCCGCGAGCTCGCGCTCCAGCGCCTCGATCCGGGCCTGCGCCTTGGCGAGCGCTTCGCCCCGCGCGGTCGCGAGCTTCTCCGCCGCCTCCCGCGCGCTCCTCTGGGCGGCCAGCTGGTAGTCCGTCTCCTCGAGCCGGGCGTCGCGCTCGGCGACCGCCGCCTCGGCCGCCCGGAGCCGTTCGCCCAGGTCGGCACGGGCCCGCGCCGCTTGGTTGAGGGCCTGCTCCATCTCCTTGGTCTTGGACGCGAGCTGCGCCGAGAGCGCGTCGCGCGCCTTGGCGAGTTCGGCCAGCTGGCGCTCCGTCGCCTCGATCTGGGCCTGTGCTTTGGCGAGCGCCTCGCCCCGGGAAGCGGCGAGCTTCTCGGCCGCCTCCCGGGCGCTCTTCTGGGCGGCCAGCTGGTAGTCCGCCTCCTCGAGGCGGGCGTCGCGCTCGGCGACCGCCGCCTCGAGCTCCCGCACGAGCCGGCCGGCTTCCGCGGCCTCGCTCGCGAGCCGGTCGCGCTCGGCGGTGACCCGGCGCAGCTGCTCCTGGAGCCCCGCGATCGTCCGCTCGCGGGCCGCGAGCTCGGCCGCGGCCGCCTGCTGCGCGCTCGCCGCCTGGGCGATGCGCTGCTCGAGCTCGCCGCGGGCCCGGCCGAACTCGTCGCGCAGCCGCTGCGCGGCCTGCTCCTGCTCGACCGAGAGGGCCAGGAGCCGGTCGCGCTCGGCGGTGATCCGGCGGAGCCGCTCCTGGAGCCCGGCGATCTCCCGCTCCTTGGCGGCGAGCCGGGCCGCCGCGTCCTGCTGTTCGCTGGTCGCTTGAGCGAGCCGCTGCTCGAGGGCGCGGGTCGCCTCTTCGCGCGCTCGGGCGACCGCCGCGGCCTCGTCGCGGGCGGCCGCGGTCAGCCGCAGCTCGTCCTGCAGGCGGGCGAGCGCCCGCTCGCGCTCTTCGAGGGCGCTCAGCGTGCGGTCCCGCTCGGCGACGGTGCGACGGAGCTGCGTCTCGGCCTCGCCCTTGAGCCCGGCGAGCTGCTCGCCGAGCCGCGCCCGCTCGCCGCGGAGCCCGGCGAGCTCGGCCTCGAGCCGCGCCAGCGCCTGCTCCTGTTCGGCGAGCCGGGCGGCCGTGCGGTCGCGCTCGGCGGTGGCCCGACGCACGGCCTCCTGGGCTTCGGCGATCCGCTTCTCGAGCTCGCCGCGGACCCGGCCGAACTCCTCGCGCAGGCGCTGCGCGGCCTGCTCCTGTTCGGCCGAGAGGGCGGCGATCCGGTCGCGTTCGGCGACCGCCCGCCGCAGCTCCTGCTGCAGCCGCTCCGGGTCGAGGGAAGGGGGCTGGGCGAGCACCGGCGGGCTCGCCTGGAGGAGGAGGGAAGCGAGCACGACGGCGCAGGCCGTCCGCGGGCGGAACACGGTCATCATGCGCACCCCGATCGTTGCTGCACGGGCTCTCTCGGTCGGCCGAGACCCGGCTTAGAGCAAGGCCCGCGTCGGCGCCAGCGCCTTCCCGCGGGGGCCCGACGCGCGGGGCTCAGAGCCGTGCGAGACGCTCGATCAACAGGTCGAAGAAGCCGTCGGCGTCGGCCTCGGTCAGCACGAGCGCGTTGGCCGGCCGGTCGGAGCGGCCCCACCAGTCGACCACCGAGCGGCCGCGGCAGAAGCGACCCTCGGTCTCGATCTCGACCCGGCAGCGCTTGCCGGCGAAGAGCTCGGGCCGCAGCAGATGCGCGATCACGCACGGATCGTGCAGCGGCGCGCCGGGGATCGCGTAGCGCGCCATGTCGTGGCGGTTGAAGAACTCCAAGAAGTCGTGCACGGCCCGGGCGACGGGCGTGCCGATCGCGCGGATCCGCTCGAGCCGCGGGGCGGTGACCAGCACCTGGTGGGTGAGGTCGAGGCCGATCATGGTGACGGGCACGCCGGATTCGAACACCACCCGGGCGGCGTGCGGGTCGACCCAGAAGTTGAACTCGGCCGCAGGCGTGACGTTGCCGAGCTCCTTCGCACCGCCCATCAGGACGATCTCGGCGAGCCGCGGGCCGATCGCCGGCTCCTTGACGAGCGCGAGGGCGACGTTGGTGAGCGGGCCCGTGGGGCAGAGGGTAACGGTTCCGGGCGGTCGCTCCATGACGAGCCGGACGATCGCGTCGACCGCGTGTTCGGCCGCGAGCGGCAGGGTCGGCTCGGGCAGGGTCACGCCGTCGAGGCCGGTCGCGCCGTGCACCTCGGTGGCGGTGACGAGCGGCTCGAGGATCGGCCGCGCGCAACCGGCGAAGACCGGCACGTCGCGCCGTCGGCCGAGCTCGACCACCTGGCGGGCGTTGCGCTGGGTGAGCGCGAGCGGCACGTTGCCCGCCACCGTCGTGATCGCGAGCAGCTCGATCTCTTCGGGCGAGGCGAGGGCCAAGAGGATCGCCACGGCGTCGTCCTGGCCGGGGTCGCAGTCGAGGATCACGGCACGCGGGGCCAAGGCGGTCTCCCTCGGGGCGCTCAGCGCTCGGTGAGCTTGAACTCGATGCGGCGGTTGCGCCGGAAGGCGGCCTCGCTCTCGCCGGGGTCGAGGGGCCGGAACTCGCCGAAGCCGGCGGCGACCAGCCGCTCGGGCGGGATGCCGCCCTCGCGGATCAAAAACTCGACCACCGAGATCGCCCGCGCCGCCGACAGCTCCCAGTTCGAGCGGAAGGGCGAGCCCGGGCCCACCGGGCGGCGGTCGGTGTGGCCGTCGACCCGCAGCACCCAGTCGATGTCGGGCGGGATCGTCTGGGCGACCTCGCGCAGGGTGTTGGCCAGCCGCCGGAGCTGGGCCTCGCCCTCGGGCTCGAGGCGGGCCGAGCCCGAGGGGAAGAGGAGCTCGGAGGGGAAGACGAAGCGGTCGCCGACGATCACCACGTCCGGCCGTTCGCCGAGGATCCGCCGCAGCCGGCCGAAGAACTCGCTGCGATACTGCTCGAGTTGCTCGACCTGCTGGAGGAGCGCGGCATTGAGGCGCTGACCGAGATCGGCGATGACGAGTTTTTGCTGGTCGACCTCGGCCTGGGAGCTCTCGAGCGCCCTGGCGACCCGCTGGAGCTGGGCCGTGGTGGTGCCGAGCAGCTTGTTGAGCCTGTCGATCTCCGCGGCCGAGAGGGCGAGCCGCTCCTCGCGCTCGCCGAGGCCGCTACCGAGCTCGGCCACCCGGGTCTCGAGCTCGCGGATGCGGGCCTCGCGCGCCCGCAGCTCCTGCTCGAGGGCGGCGAGCCGCGTCCCCTCGGCGGCGCGCGCCGCCTCGGCCGCGGCGAGCTTCTCGCCGAGCCCGGCCTTCTCCTGCTCGAGCCCGGCGAGCAGGGCGTTCAGCTGGTCCAGGCGGCTCGTGAGCTCGCGGATCCGCCGCTCGCGCTCGTCCTCGAGGCTCTGCAGGCGGGCCTGGAGCTGCTCGCGGTCGGAGGCGAGCGTTTCGACCTTGGTCTCGAGCTCGGCCTTGCTCTGCTTGAGGCTCTCGGCGGTCTGCCCGGTCGCCGACAGCCGGCCGGTGGCGGCCTCGATCTGCTGCTCGAGGAAGCGCAGGGCCTGGTCGCGCTCGGCGGCGGCCCGGCTCATCCGCTCGAGCTGCTGCTGCATCCGCGCGAGCAGGGCCTCGACCTCCTCGGCCGTGGGCGTGGCGGGTGCCGCGGGCTGCTGCGCCCGCCCGCTCGCGGTCGCGAGCGCCAGGGCGAGCAGCGAAGCGGCCGAGGCACGCAGGAGGGCACGCATAGGGGGACACCGACCCGGTCGACGGCCGGGACCATAGTCGCGGGTGCGCCCGGCACAAGGGGTCCGCCGGCGCCGCGGACCGGGGAGGCCTCGACGGCCCCGCGGGAGGCCCGGCTCAGCGGCCGCGGGAGGCGAAGCGGACCGCTTCCTCGGCGGCGCGGATCAGGGCGCGGGCCTTGTTGAGGCACTCCTGGTGCTCGGCCGCGGGGTCGCTGTCGTGGACGATCCCGGCCCCGGCCTGGACGATCATCGCCCCGTCCTTGACGAGCGCGGTCCGGAGCCCGATGCAGGTGTCCATCGAGCCGTCGGCTGCGAAATAGCCGATCGTGCCGGCATAGAAGCTGCGCCGGACGGGCTCGAGCTCCTCGATGATCTCCATCGCCCGGACCTTCGGGGCACCGGAGACGGTCCCGGCCGGAAAGCCGGCCATCAAGGCGTCGAGCGCATCCAGACCCGGCCGCAACGTCCCCTCGACATTGGAGGAGATGTGCATGACGTGGCTGTAGCGCTCCACGACCATCTTTTCGGTGACCCGGACGGTGCCGATCTCGGCCACCCGGCCGACGTCGTTGCGGCCGAGGTCGAGCAGCATGAGATGCTCGGCCCGTTCCTTCGGATCGGCCAGCATCTCGGCGGCGAGCGCCTCGTCCTCCTCGCGCGTGGCGCCGCGCCGCCGGGTCCCGGCGAGGGGCCGGATCGTCACCTTGCCCTCGCGCAGACGGACCAGGATCTCCGGGCTCGAGCCCACCAGCGCGAAGCCGTCGAGGTCGAGGAAGAAGAGGAAGGGCGAGGGGTTGAGCCGGCGCAGGGCGCGATAGAGGGCCAGGGGCGGCAGCGCGAACGGCACGGTGAAACGCTGCGAGATCACGATCTGGAAGGCGTCGCCCGCGGCGATGTACTCCTTGCAGCGGCGCACCATCGCCTGGAAGGCCTCGGGGGTGAGCTCGGGCCGCGGCTCGACCGGGGCCGGCTCGCGGCGCGGCGGCTCGTGGCGGACGCCGCGGTCGAAATCCTCCACGGCCTCGGCGAGCCGCTCGCGGGCGAGTTCCCAGGCGCGCGCCGCCGACAGGCCGGGCTCCGGCCGGACCGGTGTCACGAGGGTGACGCTGTCGGCCAGATTGTCGAACACGGCGACGATCGAGGGCCGCATGAACACGGCGTCCGGCAGGCCCAGAGGGTCGGGATTGGTCTCGGGCAGCCGCTCGATCAGCCGGACCGCATCGTAGGCCATGTAGCCGAACAGCCCGGCGGCGGGCGGCGGCAGGCCTGCCGGCATGGCGATCCGGCTCTCGGCGATGAGCGCTCGAAGCGAGGCGAGCGAGGGCAGAGGTTCGGGCTCGAACGCGTCGCGCTCGGCCCGGGCCCGGCGGTTGATCTCGGCGCGGGTGCCGCGGCAGCGCCAGACGAGGTCGGGCTTCATGCCGATGATCGAGTAGCGGCCGCGGACCGCCCCGCCCTCCACGCTCTCGAGGAGGAAGGAGTAGGGGCGGCCCTCGGCGAGCTTGAGGAGAGCCGAGACCGGGGTCTCGAGATCGGCCACGAGCGTCGTCCAGACGACCTGCGCGCGACCGGCCTCGTAGGCTTCGAGGAAAGCGGCGCGGTCGGGGGCGGGGATCATCGCTCAGCGTCCGATGGTCTCGAGAATCCGGGCGAGCGCGCGGTTGTCGGTCTCGACCGGGAAGCGGCGGCGCAGCCCCTGCTCGTAGCCGACGAGCAGCGCCTCGCCCAGGGTCTCGCGCAGCTCGCGGCGGAGGGGTGCCAGGTCGGCCTCGGCGGTGGCCGGCAGGATCTCGTCGGTGGCGACGAGGGCGAAGCCTTCCGGGGTCGGTACCGGTTCCTCGGCGAGCCGGCCCGGGGCGGTGGCGAAGAGAGCCCGGGTCACCTCGGGGCCGAGCGGCTCGGGATCGCCACGGCGACGCGAGGGCCCCACGGTGGCGAGCTTCACCCCCGGCGTGTCCCGGGCGAGGTCGGCGAGCGCCTGGCCTGCGCGGGCGCGCTCGAGGAGGGCTTGCGCGCGCTCGCGGGCCTTCTCCCGCTGCCGCTCGATCCGCCAGCCGATCTCGACGGGGACCCGCACCTCCTCGAGCCGGCGGTCGCGCGAGGGCGTCACGCTCTCGACCCGGACGGCGAACCAGCGATCGTCCTTGCCGTGCACCAGGAGCGAGGTCCTGCCGGCGGGTGTCGCGAAAATCTCCCGCAGCATCTCGGCCGACAGATCGATCGCGTCGATCGCTCGGCCGTCGCCGTCGCGGCCCTCGGCGTCGACCGCCGGCAGTCGCAGATGGCGCGCGCCGACCGAGCGGGCGGCGGTGGCGAGGTCGTCGCCGGCGGCGAGCGCGTCGTCGAGCCGCTCGGCGACCGCCGGCAGCCGGTCGGCAGCGGTCCGCCGGGCGAGCTCGTCGGCGAGGGCGGCCTTCACCTCCTCGAACGGCCGCACGCGCGCGGGCGTGACGCTCTCGAGCCGGAGCAGGTGCCAGCCGAAGGGGGTCTCGAGCGGGCCCGCCAGGCCGCCCGGGGCGAGGTCGCGGAGCGCCCCGTCGAGCGGCTCGGGGAGGAGCCCCGCGGCCACCGGCCCCAGGGTCGAGACGGTGAGGCCGCGGCCCTCGAGGGCGCGCGCGATCGCGGCGAAGCTCTCGCCCGCGCGGGCGCGCCGCTCGGCCTCTTCGATCACCGCCCGGTCGGCGGCGAGGAGCTGGGTGGCGGTGCGCTGCTCGGGGGTGGTGTAGTCGGCGCGCCGGCGCTCGTACTCGGCGCGGAGGTCCTCCTCGCTCGGCATCGATTCGGCGAGCAGATCCTCGACCCCGAGCACGACGAGCTCGACCGTCCGGAGCTCGGGCACCCGGAAGCGGGTGGCGTTGCGCTCGAGCCAGTCGCGGAGCGTCGCCTCGTCGGGCGGATCGGGCGGCTCGGTCGCGGCCGGCACGATCAGCGCGCGACCGGTCCGCCGCTCCTCGCGGTGGCGAGCGAGCTCCTTGGCGAGCGTCTCGGGGCCGGCCACCGCCCCGCTCACCGCATCGACCAATCGGGCGCGCGAGAGGTCGCCGCGCAGCCGCTCGAGATAGCCCGCCTCGCTCAGGCCGAGCTCGCGCAGGACGAGCGCGAAGCGCTGCCGGTCGAAGCCCTGCGGGCCCTGGAAGGTCGGGTCCTCGTGCACGAGCCGGGCGAGGGTGACCGGGTCGACCGAAAGCCCGAGCTCGCGGGCGTGCAGGTCGACCAGGCGGCGGGCGACCGCCTGGGCGAGGGCCTGACGGACGAGGTTCTCCATGACCGCCGGGCTGCGCTCGACCTGATCGCCGAACTGCTCGCGCAGGCGGCGGAAGGTGCGCTCGGCCTCGCGCACGACCTCCTCGGGCGCGATCGGCTCACCGCCGACCCGGGCGATCGCCTCGGGCGCGGTGCGACCGCGGAAGATGTCGCCGATACCCCAGATCGCGAAGCTCACGATCAGGAGCACGAGAAAGCCCTTGACCACCCAGCTGGTGGCCCGGCGGCGCATCGCGTCGAGCATGGCGGGAACGCGGATCCTCGAGGCCGTCGCGGGGCAGGATAGGCCAGCGCGGCGGGCGGCCGCAACCCGCAGCCGACGGGCGAGGCTTCAAGTGCCCGGGGCGCTGTGCTACCGAGCGGCCGGCGTGTGGGGCGGACGGAACGATGCGGCTCGCTCGGCCGGTGGTCTTCGGCAATTGGAAGATGAACGGGCTGCGGGCCGAGGGTCTCGCACTGGCCGGCACGCTGGCGGAGCGCGCGGTCCGCCTCACCGGGACCCTCGGGGTCTTCCCGCCCTTCACCCTGATCCACGCGGTGGCCCAACGGGTGAAGGGGAGCGGTATCCTCGTGGGCGGGCAGGACTGCCACGAGAAGGCGAGCGGGGCCTATACGGGTTGCGTCGCCGCGCCCATGTTGGCCGATGCCGGTGCCACGGCGGTGATCCTCGGCCACTCCGAGCGGCGGCACGGGCTCGGCGAAACGGACGCGCTCGTGCGCGCCAAGCTCGTGGCGGCGCGGGCGGCGGGGCTGCTCGTGGTGCTCTGCATCGGCGAGACCGAGGCCGAGTATCTGACCGGCGCGCGCTCCGCACGGCTGCGCGCCCAGCTCGACGGCAGCCTGCCCGAGGGGATCGGGCCCGAGGGGCTGGTCGTGGCCTACGAGCCGGTCTGGGCGATCGGCACCGGGCGGACCCCCACGGCCGAGGAGATCCGGGCGACGCACGGGGAGATCCGCGAGCTCCTCGCGCGCCGGATCGTCGGCGGGGAGGAGGTGCCGCTGCTCTACGGCGGTTCGGTCAAGCCGGACAACGCGGCCGAGATCATGGCGCTGGCCGATGTCGACGGGGTGCTGGTCGGTGGTGCCAGCCTCGATGCGCGGTCGTTCTGGACCATCTATCAGGCGGGCGGTGGGGCCTGAGCCGGGCACGGCCCGGCCCCCGTCGCCGAGGAGAGCGAGCTTCCCATGGCACAGATCGTGCTCGTGCTGCACATCATGATCGCCGCCGCGCTGGTCGGCGTGATCCTCCTCCAGCGCAGCGAGGGGGGCGGGCTCGGCCTGGGTAGCGGCACGATGGGCGGCCTCATGACCGGCCGCGGCACCGCCAATCTCCTGACCCGCACCACGGCGGTGCTCGCCACCTGCTTCATCGGCACGAGCATCGTGCTCGCGATCCTCTCCGGCAACACCGGCCGGGCGCCCTCGATCCTCGAGCAGGTGCCGGCACCCGCGAGCGCGCCCGCCGTGCCGGCTCCGCCGGTCGCCCAGTGAGCGGCGGTCGGCCGGTGCGCTGGCCGGGCCGGGGAGGGAGGCCTTGACGCGCTACGTGTTCGTGACCGGGGGGGTGGTCTCCTCGCTCGGCAAGGGGCTCGCCTCGGCCGCCCTGGGTGCGCTCCTGCAGGCCCGCGGCTACCGGGTCCGGCTCCGCAAGCTCGATCCCTATCTCAACGTCGACCCCGGCACCATGTCGCCCTACCAGCACGGGGAGGTGTTCGTCACCGACGACGGCGCGGAGACCGACCTCGACCTCGGCCACTACGAACGTTTCACGGGCGTCCCGGCGCGCGCCACCGACAGCGTCTCGGCCGGCCGGATCTACTGGACCGTGCTCACCCGCGAGCGGCGCGGCGACTATCTCGGCGCCACGGTCCAGGTGATCCCGCACGTCACCAACGCGATCAAGGAGTTCGTCACCAACGACACGGCCGATGCCGACATCGTGCTGTGCGAGATCGGCGGTACGGTCGGCGACATCGAGGGCCTGCCCTTCCTCGAGGCGATCCGCCAGCTGGGGCTCGAGCTGCCGCGCGGCGCTTGTGCCTATGTCCACGTGACCCTCGTGCCCTTCATCGCCTCGGCCAAGGAACTCAAGACCAAGCCCACGCAGCACTCGGTGGCGGCGCTGCGCGGCATCGGCATCCAGCCCGACCTCCTGCTCTGCCGCACCGAGCATCCGATCCCGCCCGAGGCCCGGCGCAAGATCGCGCTCCAGTGCAATGTGCGCGAGGCGGCGGTGATCGAGGGGCGCGACTGCGCCTCGATCTACGAGGTGCCGATCCGCTACCACGCCGAGGGGTTCGACACCCAGCTCCTCGCGACCCTCGGCCTGCCGGCCGAGGGCGAGCCCGATCTCGGGCCCTGGCAGCGGATCCTCGACCGGCTCGCGCGGCCGGAGGGCGAGGTCAAGGTCGCGGTGGTCGGCAAGTACACGGGCCTCGCGGATGCCTACAAATCGCTCGCCGAGGCGCTGGTGCACGGCGGCATCGCCAATCGCGTGCGGGTGGTGCTCGACTGGGTCGACGCCGAGGATCTCGTACGCGGCGACCTCGAGAGCCGGCTCGCCGACGCACAAGGGGTGCTCGTGCCGGGCGGCTTCGGCGAGCGCGGGGTGGAGGGCAAGATCGCCGCCGTCACCTACGCCCGCGAGCGTCGGCTGCCGTTCCTCGGCATCTGCTTCGGCATGCAGCTCGCCTGCATCGAGGCGGCCCGCAACCTGGCCGGGCTCGAGGGGGCGTCGTCGACCGAGTTCGGGCCCTGCGCCCACCCCGTGGTCGGGCTCTTGACCGAGTGGGAGCGGGAGGGCGCGGTCGAGCGCCGCTCGGCCGGCGACCACAAGGGCGGGACGATGCGGCTCGGCGCCTATCCCTGCGAGATCGCCCCGGGCTCGCTCGCCGAGCGGGCCTACGGCACCCGGCGGATCAGCGAGCGCCACCGGCACCGCTACGAGGTCAACATCCACTACCGGGAGGTACTGGAGCGGGCCGGCCTGTGGTTCTCCGGCATGTCGCCCGACGGCCGGCTGCCCGAGATCGTCGAGCGGCGCGACCATCCCTGGTTCGTGGGGGTGCAGTTCCACCCCGAGCTGAAGTCGCGCCCGTTCGCCCCGCATCCTCTGTTCGCGGCCTTCGTCGAGGCCGCCGTGGCGCAGTCGAGGCTGGTGTGAGCGGGAGGCGGCGATGAGCGAGCGCCCGCGCCGATCGGTCACCGTCGGGCCCGTCACCTTCGCGCAGGACCTGCCCTTCGTCCTGATCGCCGGACCCTGCGCCATCGAGAGCCGCGAGCACGCGCTCCTCGTGGCTTCGCGCCTCGTCGAGCTCACCCGCGAGAAGGGCGTCCCCTTCGTCTTCAAATCCTCCTTCGACAAGGCGAACCGGACGAGTGCCGAGAGCGGCCGGGGGGTGGGCCTCGAGAAGGGGCTCGCCGTCCTGGCCGAGGTGCGCAGCCTCCTGGGCTGCCCGGTGCTCACCGACGTGCACGAGAGCCGGCAGTGCGCGAAGGCCGCCGAGGCGGTCGACATCCTCCAGATCCCGGCCTTCCTCTGCCGGCAGACCGATCTGTTGGCCGCCGCCGCCGCCACCGGTCGGGTGGTCAACGTCAAGAAGGGCCAGTTCCTGGCACCTTGGGACATGGCCCGGGTGGTGGCCAAGCTCGAGGCCTTCGGGGCCCGGGGCGTACTCGTCACCGAGCGCGGCGTCTCCTTCGGCTACAATACGCTCGTGACGGATCTTCGAGCGCTGCGTTACCTCGAGGACACGGGCTGGCCGGTGGTCTTCGACGCCACCCACTCGGTCCAGCAGCCGGGCGGGCTCGGCGGCCGGTCGGGCGGGGAGCGAGCCTTCGTGCCGCTGCTCGCGCGCGCCGCGGTGGCGACCGGGGTGGCGGCGGTGTTCGTCGAGACCCACGACGATCCCGACCGGGCGATCTCGGACGGGCCCAACATGGTGCCGCTCGACCGGATGGGCGAGCTTCTGGACGATCTTCTGGCCTTCGACCGGCTGGCCAAACGCCGGCCGCAGATCCGGCTCTGAGGAGGAGCGATGGGTGCCACCGAGATCGCCGCGATCCGTGCCCGGGAGATCCTCGACAGCCGCGGCAATCCGACGGTCGAGGTCGAGGTGAGCCTCGCGGGCGGGGCCAGCGGCCGGGCCGCCGTGCCGTCGGGCGCGTCGACCGGCTCGCGCGAGGCGCTCGAGCGGCGCGACGGCGACAAGGGCCGCTATCTCGGCAAGGGGGTCAAGAAGGCGGTCGAAGCGGTCCGGGGCGAGATCACCGACCTCCTGCTCGGCCGCGACGCGACCGATCAAGCGGGCATCGATTCGGCGCTCTGCCGGCTCGACGGTACCGCCGACAAGAGCCGGCTCGGGGCGAACGCGATCCTGGGCGCGAGCCTCGCCGTGGCGAAGGCGGCGGCGGCGGCCTGCGGCCTGCCGCTCTACCGCTATGTGGGCGGGGCCGCGGCCCGCACGCTGCCGGTGCCGCTCATGAACGTGATCAATGGCGGGGTGCACGCCGACAATCCGATCGACATCCAGGAGTTCATGATCGTGCCGGTGGGCGCCCCCTGCTTCGCCGAGGCGCTGCGGATGGGGGCGGAGGTCTTCCACGCCCTCAAGAAGGCGCTCAAGGAGGCGGGCCACGACACCAATGTGGGCGACGAGGGCGGCTTCGCCCCGAAGCTCGCCTCGGCCGAGGCGGCGCTCGGCTTCCTCGCCCGGGCGGTCGAGGCGGCGGGCTACCGGGTCGGCGAGGACGTGGTCTTCGCGCTCGACTGCGCGGCGAGCGAGTTCTTCGAGGACGGCCGCTACCGACTCGAGGGCGAGGGCAGAGTTCTGGACGCCGAGGGCATGGTCGCCTACCTCGAAGGCCTCGTGGCGCGCTTTCCGATCGTCTCGATCGAGGACGGCATGGCCGAGGGCGACCGGGCCGGTTGGAAGCTCCTGACCGAACGGCTCGGAGCCCGGGTGCAGCTCGTGGGCGACGATCTCTTCGTCACCAACCCCGCGATCCTGGCCGAGGGGATCGCCCGGGGGCTCGCCAATGCGATCCTCGTCAAGGTCAACCAGATCGGTACCTTGAGCGAGACGCTCGAGGCCGTGGATCTCGCGACTCGCAACGCCTATCGGGCGGTGATGTCGCACCGTTCGGGCGAGACCGAGGACACGACCATCGCCGACCTCGCGGTCGCCACCAATTGCGGTCAGATCAAGACCGGCTCGCTCTCGCGCAGCGACCGGCTCGCCAAGTACAACCAGCTCCTGCGGATCGAGGAGGAGCTCGGGCCCGCCGCCCGCTGGCCCGGCCGGTCGGCGCTGGTGCGGCCGTGAACGGGTTCGTCTTCCTGCTGGCGGAGCCCTGGCGGCAGGTCCGCCGGCGCTGGCCGCTCCTCGCCGCCTCGGGCCTGCTCGTCTATTTCCTCTGGCACGGGGTGCACGGCGAGCGGGGCTTGTGGGCCTGGCTCGAGGTGCAGCGCGAGCTCGGGCGGGCCAAGGCCGAGCTCGCCGCCCTCGAGGCCGAGCGGCGCCGGCTCGAGGCGCCGGTGCTGGCGCTCCAGCCGGATCGCAGCGATCCCGACCTGCTCGAAGAGGAGCTGCGCGAGCTCGGCTATGTGGGCGAGCGCGAGATGATCCTCTGGCGGCCGCGGGACGGGGAGCGGCGGGCCGGGCCGCAGCCCTGAGGCTGGTCCGCTCCGGGCGCATCGTGTAGGAAGCGACGAGGTCGAAGGGCCGTCCGGGACGGGCCGGCCCGCTCGTTGGGGGGAGCGTGCGCATGGCGAGCACGGCGCGGGCGGCGAAGGCGGCCGGCAAAGTGACGGTCGAGGTGGTCGAGCCCAAGCCGGCCGTCCCGCCGGCCGAGGAGCTCTTGAAGCTCTACCGCGAGATGCTGTTGATCCGGCGCTTCGAGGAGAAGGCCGGGCAGCTCTACGGTATGGGCCTGATCGGCGGCTTCTGCCACCTCTACATCGGCCAGGAGGCGGTCGCGGTCGGCATCCAGCACGCGCTCGGCGACAAAGATTCGGTGATCACGGGCTATCGCGACCACGGCCACATGCTGGTCTGCGGCATGGACCCGCGCCGGGTGATGGCCGAGCTCACCGGCCGGGTGACCGGCTATTCCAAGGGCAAGGGCGGCTCGATGCACATGTTCGCCAAGGAAGTCCGCTTCTATGGCGGGCACGGGATCGTCGCCGCTCAGGTGCCGATCGGCACCGGCATCGCTTTCGCCCACAAATACCGGAAGGACGGTGGCATCTGCGTCGCCTACATGGGCGACGGCGCGGTCAACCAGGGCCAGGTCTACGAGGCCTTCAACATGGCCAGCTTGTGGAAGCTGCCGGTCCTCTACGTGATCGAGAACAATCGCTACGCCATGGGTACCGCGGCCGAGCGGCACGCCGCCACGACCGCCCTCTACCAGCGCGGCCTGGCCTACGCGATTCCCGGTGCCCAGGTGGACGGCATGGACGTGTTGGCGGTCCGCGAGAAGGCCCAGGAGGTCGTCCGCTACGTCCGCGAGGGCAACGGGCCCTTCGTCCTCGAGGCGCTCACCTACCGATACCGCGGCCACTCCATGTCCGACCCCGGCAAGTACCGGACCAAGGAGGAGGTCCAGGAGATGCGCGAGAGGCGCGACCCGATCGACCGGCTCAAGGCCCTCATGCTCGAGCACGGGGTCGCCGACGAGGAGCGCTTCAAGCAGATCGACAAGGAGATCCGCGACATCGTCAACGACGCGGCACGCTTCGCCCAGGACAGTCCGGAGCCGGACCCGGCCGAGCTCTACACCGACGTGCTCGTCGAGCCCTGAGGCCCGGGCCGTAGAGCGGACCAGGACGAAGAGGAGGCGGGCCACCGCCCGGCCGCGCCGGTCCCGATCGAGGAGAATCGCCGATGCCGACGCCCATCCTCATGCCGGCGCTCTCGCCGACCATGACCGAGGGCAACCTCGCCCGCTGGCTCAAGAAGCCGGGCGACCGGGTCAAGCCGGGCGAGGTCATCGCCGAGATCGAGACCGACAAGGCGACCATGGAGGTCGAGGCGGTCGACGAGGGCATCCTCGCCGAGATCCTGGTGCCCGAGGGCAGCGAGGGGGTGAAGGTCAACACCCCGATCGCCACGCTGCGCGCCGAGGACGAGGCCGAGGCCCCGGCGCGCCCGGCGGCTGCGCCCGCTGCCGCTCCGGCCGCCGCTTCGGCCGCGACCTCCGCGACGGCGCAAGCGCCCGCCCCCGCGGCACCGCGGGTGCTGCGGCCGACCGCGGCCGAGCCCGAGGTTCCGGCGGGCGTCAAAACGGTGAAGCTCACCGTCCGCGAAGCACTGCGGGACGCCATGGCCGAGGAAATGCGGCGCGACCCCGACGTGTTCCTCATGGGCGAGGAGGTCGCCCTGTACCAGGGCGCCTACAAGGTGAGCCAAGGGCTCCTCGACGAGTTCGGCCCGGAGCGGGTGATCGACACCCCCATTACCGAGTACGGCTTCGCCGGACTCGGCGTGGGAGCGGCCATGGCGGGTCTCAAGCCCATCGTGGAGTTCATGACGTGGAACTTCGCCATGCAGGCGATCGACCACATCATCAACTCGGCCGCCAAGACGCTCTACATGTCGGGTGGGCAGATGGGCTGCCCGATCGTCTTCCGGGGCCCGAACGGCGCCGCGGCGCGGGTCGCCGCCCAGCACAGTCAGGAATACAGCTCCTGGTACGCCCATTGCCCGGGGCTCAAGGTCGTCGCCCCCTGGTCGGCGGCGGATGCCAAGGGCCTCTTGAAGGCCGCGATCCGCGACCCGAACCCGGTCGTCTTCCTCGAGAACGAGGTGCTCTACGGGCAGAGCTTCGAGGTGCCGGTGCTCGAGGATTTCGTCCTGCCGATCGGCCGGGCGAAGATCGTGCGGCCGGGTCGCGACCTCACGATCACCGCCTTCTCGCTCATGGTGGGACGCGCCCTCGAGGCGGCCGAGAAGCTCGCCGCCCTCGGGATCGAGGCCGAGGTGATCGACCTGCGCTCGCTGCGGCCGCTCGACATCGAGACGATCGTCGGCTCGCTCAAGCGGACCAACCGCCTCCTCTCGGTCGAGGAGGGCTGGCCGGTCTGCGGCATCGGTGCCGAGCTCGCCGCGGTCGCGATGGAGCACGCCTTCGATTGGCTCGATGCGCCGGTCGTGCGGGTGACCGGCAAGGACGTGCCGATGCCCTATGCCGCCAATCTCGAGCGGATGGCGGTGCCGCAGGTCGACGACGTGGTGGCGGCGGCGCGCACGCTCTGCGGCCGGAGCTGAGGTGCGAGCGGGGAGGGAGGGGAGATGCCGACGCCGATCCTCATGCCGGCGCTGTCGCCGACCATGACCGAGGGCAACCTCGCCCGCTGGCTCAAGAAGGAGGGCGATCCGGTCCGCTCGGGCGAGGTGATCGCCGAGATCGAGACCGACAAGGCGACCATGGAGGTGGAGGCGGTCGACGAAGGCGTGCTCGGCAAGATCCTGGTGCCGGCCGGGACCGAGGGGGTCAAGGTCAACACGCCGATCGCGATCCTCCTGGGCGAGGGGGAGGATGCGAGCGCGCTCGCCGCCTCTCCGGCCGCCGCCCCCGCGGTGCCCGCCGGCAAGGGCAACGGCGAGGCTCGGCCGGCCCCGGCGCCCGCCGCACCCGCCACGGCCGGTGCCGCCGCCGCAGCGGCCGAGGGCGGGCGGATCTTCGCGAGCCCCTTGGCCCGGCGGATGGCGGCCCAGGCCGGCCTCGATCTGCGGACCATCAAGGGCACCGGGCCCGGAGGACGGATCGTCAAGGCCGACATCGAGGCGGCCCTCGCCGCACCCCGCCCGCCGGCAGCGGCGCCCGCGCCGGTCGCCGCTCCGGCACCGGCCCCGCCGGTGGTGTCGGCGGCAGCGGCCGAGCGGCCGGTGAGCGCTGCGCCCGTGGTCCCGCCGGCCGGCGCGGCGTTCGACGAGATCCCGCTCAACAACATGCGCAAGACCATCGCCCGGCGGCTCGCCGAGGCGAAGCAGACGATCCCGCATTTCTATCTGTCGGTCGACGTCCAGCTCGATGCCTTGCTGGATCTGCGGGCCAAACTGAATGCCCGACCCAAGGTCGACTACAAGCTCTCGGTCAACGATTTCGTCATCAAGGCGGCAGCACTCGCCTTGCGCAAGGTGCCGGACTGCAACGCGAGCTTCGCGGGCGACCGGATCCTGCGCTATCGCGACGTCGACGTCTCGGTCGCGGTGGCGATCGAGGGTGGGCTCGTCACGCCGATCGTGCGCAAGGCGGATCAGAAGACGCTCTCGGTGATCTCGGCCGAGATGAAGGAGCTCGCCGCCAAGGCCAGGGCCGGTAAGCTGCAGCCGCACGAGTTCCAGGGCGGCGGCTTCACGATCTCCAACCTCGGCATGTACGGGATCCGCGAGTTCGCGGCCATCATCAACCCGCCGCAGGCCTGCATCCTCGCGGTGGGGGCCGGCGAGAAGCGGCCGGTCGTCGAAGAGGACCGGATCGTGGTACGCACGCTCATGACGGTCACCCTCTCGACCGACCACCGGGTGGTCGACGGCGCGCTCGGGGCCGAGTTCCTACAGGCCTTCAAGGCGCTGATCGAGGACCCGATGGGGCTGCTCGTCTAGGGGGCGAGGAGCCAGGTCCCCGTGGGCTCGTCCTCGGGGTCGGCGGGCGGCCGGCTCGGCCAGCCCTCGGTGGTGCGTGGCATCGTCGCGCGGTCGGTGCGGACCCGGCCCGGCACCCAGCCCTGCCAGGGATCGAGGCAGGCGCAGGGCTCCTCGAGCGGCCGCGGCGGGCTCGTGCAGTAGCTCTCCTGCGTGACGCAGACCCAGAGGCGCGGGCCGGGCACCAGGGCGGGCGCCGCGAGCGGCGGCGTGGACGAGTGCAGCGGCGGGGCGCGGGAGAGGCCGGCGGCCAGGAAAATGGCACCCAGCGCCGCGACGGTGGCGGCGAACGCGCCCAACAGACCGATCGTCACGGGCGTTCTCCTTCGTGGTCCACGATACTCTAGCACGAGCGGCGGCGGACCGGGTGACGCGGGTCACCGCCCGGGCGTGCCGATCGGTCCCTTTCGTGCGCGGCCGAACTGGCCTAAGGCTCGCGCTCGCGAGAACGCGGGGTGACGATCATGGGTTACAGGGTCGCCGTGGTGGGCGCCACGGGTGCCGTCGGCAACGAGATGCTGCAGATCCTGGCGGAGCGGGAGTTCCCGGTCGACGAAGTGGTGGCGCTCGCCTCCGAGCGGTCGATCGGTAAGCAGGTGAGTTTCGGCGAGGATCGGGTTCTGGACGTCCAGGACCTCGATCGGTTCGATTTCCGCGGCTTCGACATCGCGCTTTTCTCGCCGGGTGCCAAGGTCTCGGCGATCTACGCGCCGAAGGCGGCGGCGGCCGGCTGCGTGGTGATCGACAACACCTCGCACTTCCGCATGGACCCCGACGTCCCGCTCGTCGTGCCGGAGGTCAACCGGCACGCGCTCAGGGACTTCCACAAGCGCAACATCGTGGCCAACCCGAACTGCTCCACCATTCAGATGGTGGTGGCCTTGAAGCCCATCCACGACATCGCCCGAATCAAGCGGATCGTCGTCGCGACCTACCAGTCGGTTTCGGGAGCCGGCAAGGAGGCGATGGACGAGCTGTTCGACCACACGAAGGCGATCTACATGAACGAGCGGAAAGAGCCGCGACTTTTTTCGAAGACGATCGCCTTCAACCTGATCCCCCAGATCGACGTCTTCATGGATGACGGCTCGACCAAGGAGGAGTGGAAGATGGTGGTCGAGACCAAGAAGATCCTCGACCCGAACATCGCGGTGACCGCCACCTGCGTGCGGGTGCCGGTGTTCGTGGGCCACTCCGAGGCCGTGAACGTCGAGCTCGAGAGCCCGCTCTCGGCCGAGGAGGCGCGAGCCGCCCTCGACGAGGCCGAGGGTGTCGTGGTGGTCGACCGGCGCGAGCCCGGCGGCTACATGACCCCGGTCGAGGCGGCGGGCGAGTACGCCGTGTTCGTCTCGCGGATCCGCGAGGATCCGACCGTGCGGCACGGCCTCAATCTCTGGGTGGTCGCGGACAATCTGCGCAAAGGTGCCGCCCTGAACGCCGTGCAGATCGCCGAGTGCCTGGTGGAGGACGGGCTCGTCTGAGGGGCCCGGCGCTCCCGTGACGGTCGCGGCGGCAGCGGGGACGGCCGGGAACGTCCCCGAGCTCACCGTCTCCGAGCTCGCCTACGCGATCAAGCGGACGGTCGAGGGGGCTTTCGGGCTCGTGCGCGTGCGGGGCGAGCTCAGCGGCTTCAAGCGCGCGAACTCGGGCCATCTCTATTTCGCGATCAAGGACGCGAATGCGGTCCTCGACTGCGTGGCCTGGCGCTCGAACCTACCGCGGCTGAGTTTCGAGCCCGAGGACGGCCTCGAGGTCGTCTGCACCGGCCGGCTCACCACGTATCCCGGCCGCTCCAAGTACCAGCTCGTGGTCGAGCGGATGGAGCCGGCCGGCCTGGGCGCGCTCATGGCGCTGCTCGAGGAGCGCAAGCGCAAGCTCGCGGCCGAGGGCCTGTTCGACGCCGGCCGCAAGCGGCCGCTGCCCTTTCTGCCGCGGGTCGTGGGCGTGGTCACCTCGCCAACCGGGGCGGTGATCCGCGACATCCTGCACCGGCTCGCCGATCGCTTCCCGGTGCGGGTGGTCCTCTGGCCGGTCCAAGTCCAGGGCGAAGGCGCGGCCGAGCAGGTGGCGGCCGCCATCCGCGGCTTCTCGGCCCTGCCTCCGGGCGGGTGGATCCCGCGGCCGGACGTCGTGATCGTCGCCCGGGGTGGCGGCTCGATCGAGGATCTCTGGGCCTTCAACGAGGAGATCGTCGTGCGCGCCGCGGCCGCCTCGACGATCCCTCTGATCTCGGCCGTGGGACACGAGACCGACCACACGCTGATCGATCTCGCCGCCGACAGGCGGGCACCCACGCCCACCGCCGCCGCCGAGATCGCGGTGCCGGTCAGGGCCGATCTCCTCGGGCGGGTCACCGGCCTGGGGCAACGGCTCGACGGCGCGGTCCTGCGCGAGCTCAGGGCCCGCCGGGAACGCCTCGCGGGGCTCGCTCGCGGGCTGCCGGAGCCGCGCCGGCTCCTGGCCGTGGCCGCCCAACGGCTCGACGATCTGGCCGAACGGCTCCGGCTGCGCAGCCCCGCCGCGGTGGTCGAGAGCCTGCGCGAGCGACTTTCGGCCAGGGTGGGGCGGCTCGACGAGCTGGTGCGCGACCGGCTCGGCCGCGAGCGGCTCCGGCTCGAGGCGGTCGGCCGGCGGCTGGACCCCGCGCGGCTGCGCGAGCGGCTCGCGGCCATGGCGGGTGCGCTCGACCGGCTCGGCCGCCACCTCGAGAGCCTCTCGCACGAGCGCGTGCTCGAGCGGGGCTACGCGATCGTCCGCACGCGACCGGAGGGACGGGTGGTGCCGCGTCTTTCGGCGCTGGCCGGCGCGCTCGCGCTCGAGCTGCAGTTCGCCGACGGCCGCCTGCCGGTCGTCCGCACCGAGGCCGGTCCGGCCGCGGACGGTCCCGGCTCCGGCGCCGCGGGCGGGTCCGGTACCGCGGCGGCGGGCGGCCGACGCGGCAAGGGTCGCGACGACCCGCCGCTCCAGGGGAGCCTCTTGTGAGCTTCGATCCGAGCGAGCGCGACCGGCCCGGCATCGAGCGGCTGCTCGAGGTCATGCGCCGGCTCAGGGACCCCGAGCGGGGCTGCCCCTGGGACAAGGAGCAGAGTTTCGCCACGATCGCCCCCTACACGATCGAGGAGGCCTACGAAGTGGCGGACGCGATCCGCCGCGAGGCCTGGGGCGAGCTCGAGGGCGAGCTGGGCGATCTCCTCCTGCAGGTCGTCTATCACGCGCAGATGGCCGAGGAGGCGGGGCTCTTCGATTTCGACGCGGTGGCGCACGGCATCGCCGACAAGATGATCCGCCGCCATCCGCACGTCTTCGGCGAGGCCCGGATCGAAAGTGCGGCGGCGCAGCGCCGCGCCTGGGAGGAGGTCAAGGCGGCCGAGCGAGCGGCGAAGGCGGCCGATCCCTCGGTGCTCGCCGACCTGCCGCTCGCGCTGCCGGCGCTCGTGCGCGCCGAGAAGCTGCAGCGGCGGGCCGCCAGGATCGGCTTCGACTGGAGCGAGCCCGCGCCGATCCTCGCCAAGATCGAGGAGGAGCTCGGCGAGGTTCGGGCGTCGCTGCGGGCGGGCGAGGGCGAGGCTCGACTCGAGGAGGAGCTCGGCGATCTCCTGTTCGCGGTCGTCAACCTCGCCCGCCGGCTCGGGGTCGATGCGGAGGAGGCACTGCGTCGGGCCAATGCCAAGTTCGAGCGGCGGTTCCGGGCGATGGAAACACGCGCCCGGGCGAGCGGCAGCGACCCTGCGGCCCTCGGGCTCGAGGCGCTCGACGCACTTTGGGAAGCGGTCAAGCGCGAGGAGGGGCGCTAGTCGAGCTCGCGCGGCTTGTAGAAGGCGAGGAGCCGAGCACGGCCCGGGGCGATCTCGGCCCAGCGCTCGGCCGGGAAGGCCAGGTGCAGGAGCGCCCCGGTCGGGAACTTCTGGAGGAGGCCGGAGCGCGCGGCTTCCGCGTCTCCTGCCCCGACCAGGAGCAGGGCCAGGCGGTGGAAGCCCGGATCGTGGCCCACCAGCGCGAGCCGGCGCACGGCATCGTCCTGGGCGCGGACCAGTTTCAGCATCGCCTCCTCGCCCGCGAGGTAGAGCTCGTCGAGGAAGCGGACGGGGAGCCGGCGGGGGAGCGCCTCCTGCACGATCTCGAGGGTGCGGACCGCACGCTTGGCGGTCGAGCAGAGGACGAGGTCGGGCAGAAGGCCCTTCTCGGCCAGGAGCCGGCCGATCTTGGCGGCAGCCTTCTTGCCGCGCGGGGCGAGATCGCGCTCGTGATCGTCGAGGCCGGGCACGTCCCAGGCCGACTTGGCGTGCCGCAGGAGCATGAGCTCGCGCATCCGATCTTACCTCCGCGCAGCGTCGCCGCCTCGTCATGACAGCGCCCGGCGGCGACTATAGAGTGGTGTTCGCGAGGATCGTCCCGTCGCCCGGCCAAGTTTCGCGGAGCGACGGGGGAACCGTCGAGGGACGGCCGAGGAGAGCTTCCCATGCTCGAGGAGGGCCGGCACGAGCCGGCAGGTGGCGCGGTCGCACCACAGACCTCGACGACGCCGGTGCCGCGGCCGGAGCATTTCATCAACCGCGAGCTCTCCTGGCTCGCCTTCAACGAGCGGGTCCTCGAGGAGGCCTCGAACACCGCCTACCCGCTGCTCGAGCGGCTGCGCTTCCTGTCGATCTCGGCCTCCAACCTCGACGAGTTCTACATGGTCCGCGTGGCGGGCCTCAAAGGCCTCGTGGCGGCCGGGGTCGCTACGACCGGTGCCGACGGGATGACACCGACCGAGCAGCTCGCGGCGATCCACCGGCGGGTCGCCGAGGTGCTCGATCGTCAGCAGGCCTGCTGGCACGAGCTCGTGGGGCTGTTGCGGGCGCAGGGTGTCCAGGTGCTCGACGTGGCCGAGCTCGAGCCGTCCGAGATCGAGGCACTCGGCCGCCGGTTCGTCGAGGAGGCGCTCGCGGTCCTGACCCCGATCGCGGTCGACCCGGCGCATCCCTTCCCGTTCATCCCCAATCTCGGGATGGGCGTGGTCATGGAGCTCGAGCGGCCGAAGGGCGACAGCCTGATCGGCCTCGTGCTGTTGCCGGCCAAGCTCGAGCGCTTCGTCCGACTGCCGGGCGGGGGGACCCGCTACGTGCGGCTCGAGCAGCTCGTGCTGCGCTTCGCCGATCGGCTGTTCCCGGGCTTCGCCGTGCGCGCCCAGGGCTGCTTCCGGGTCCTGCGCGACAGCGACATCGAGATCGAGGAGGAGGCCGAGGACCTCGTCCGGCTGTTCGAGGTGCTCTTGAAGCGGCGCCGGCGGGGCAGCGTCATCCGCGTCAAGGTCGATGCGGCGATGCCCGAGAGCCTGCGCGACTTCCTCATGGAGAATCTGGGCGTCAAGGCCGCCGACGTGTTCCGGGTCGAGGGCATTCTCGGGCTCGCCGATACCAAGCAGCTGATCGGCACGGACCGGCCCGATCTCCTCTTCCCGCCGTTCACCGCGCGTTTTCCGGAGCGGATCAAGGACTTCGGCGGTGACTGTTTCGCTGCCATCCGGCACAAGGACTTCGTGGTCCACCACCCGTTCGAGAGCTTCGATGTGGTGGTGCAGTTCCTCCTCCAGGCGGCGCGCGACCCCAACGTCGTGGCGATCAAGCAGACCCTCTACCGTACGAGCGACGACAGCCCGATCGTGGCGGCGCTGATCGAGGCGGCCGAGGCCGGCAAGTCGGTCACCGCCATGGTCGAGCTCAAGGCCCGCTTCGACGAGGAGCGCAACATCCGCTGGGCGCGGCGACTCGAGCGGGCAGGGGTGCAGGTCGTCTACGGCTTCATCGAGCTCAAGACGCACGCGAAGGTGTCGATGGTCGTACGCCGCGAGCAAGGCGGCTTTCGCACCTACGTGCATTTCGGCACCGGGAACTACCACCCGATCACCGCCAAGATCTACACGGACCTTTCCTTCTTCACCTGCGATCCGGCACTCGGTAGGGACGCGGCGCGCGCCTTCAACTTCATGACGGGCTACGCCCGGCCGGCCGATCTGGAGAAGCTGGCGCTCGCCCCGGTGAACCTCCGCGAGACCTTGAACGCGCTGATCGACGCCGAGATCGAACACGCCCGGGCCGGCCGCAAGGCGCAGATCTGGGCCAAGCTCAACGCGCTCGTCGACGAGCAGATCATCGCCAAGCTCTACGAGGCGTCCGCGGCCGGGGTGAAGATCGACCTCGTGGTGCGCGGCATCTGCTGCCTCAGGCCCGGGGTGAGCGGGCTCTCCGACAACATCCGGGTCAAGAGCATCGTGGGCCGCTTCCTCGAGCACGCCCGGATCGTCTGCTTCGGCAACGGCCACGGCCTGCCGTCCAAGAAGGCCAAGGTCTTCGTCTCTTCCGCCGACTGGATGCAGCGCAACCTCTCGCGGCGGGTCGAGACGCTCGTGCCGATCGAGAACGAGACGGTCCACCAGCAGATCCTGTTCCAGGTCATGGTCGCCAATCTGAAAGACGAGACCAACAGCTGGATCCTGCAGTCGGACGGTACCTACCGGCGGGTCGTGCCGGGACCCGAGCCCTTTTCGGCGCACACCTATTTCATGACCAATCCGAGCCTGTCGGGGCGCGGCAGTGCGCTCAAGAAGCGCGGCTCCGGTCCCCGCCCGCTGGCCGGCCAGACGGTCGAGGCGGTTGCCGAATGAGACCGGTGGGCGGGGCCGCCGACCCGCCGGTGGCGGTGATCGACCTCGGCTCGAACTCGATCCGCCTCGTGGTCTACGAGCGGCTCGCGCGGGCGCCCGTGCCGCGCTTCAACGAGCGCCGCTTCTGCGGCCTCGGCCGCGAGCTCGAGGCGACCGGCAGGCTCGCGCCCGGGGCGATCGGCCCGGCGCTCCGTACCTTGCGCCGCTACGCCTGGCTCGCCCGGGCGGCGGGCTGCGAACGGGTCGACATCGTCGCGACCGCGGCGGTGCGACGGGCCGCCGACGGTGCCGCGTTCGTGGGCGAGGTCGAGGCCACGACCGGCGAGCGGGTCTGGGTGCTCTCGGGTCCGGAGGAAGCGCGCACGAGTGCCATGGGCGTGCGCGCCGGTTTCCACCGGCCGACCGGGTTCGTGGGCGATCTCGGCGGCGGCAGCATCGAGCTCGCGCGGCTCGGCGTCGAGGAGGAGCCGATCGAGGGCGTGTCGCTGCCGGTCGGGGCGCTCGCGGTGGCCGAGGCCCTGCGCCGCGGCCGCGACCGGGCCGAGGCCCTGGTCGAGAGCGTGCTCGCCGAGTTTCCCGAACTGCGCGGGGCGGCCCGGGGCCGACCCTTCTACGTCGTGGGGGGCAGCTGGCGCAGTCTCGGCCGGGCGCACATGGCGCTCGCCGACACCCCGCTCAAGGTGGTGCACGGGCTCGCGCTGTCGCCCGCCGAGCTCGTCCGGCTCTGCCGCGAGCTCGCCGCCCTCGACGAGCGCGCCCGGGCCCGACTGCCGGGGGTCTCGCGCCGAAGGCTCGACCTCGTGCCGGCCGGGGCCTTCCTGCTCGAGCGGGTGGTGCGGCTCCTCGAGCCCGAGCGGGTGGTGTTCTCCGCCACGGGCTTGCGCGAGGGGCGGCTCTACGAGAGCCTGCCGCCGGCGGAGCGGTTGCTGGACCCGCTCTTGGCGGGCTGTGCCGATCTCGGCGTCCGCGACGGTCGGACCGCCGCGATCGGCCCGGCGATGGCGGCATGGACGGCACCCTTGTTCGCCTTCGAGGAGCCGGCCGAGGCACGACTGCGGAAAGCCGTGTGTCTGGTGTCCGACACCGCCTGGCGGGAGCATCCCGAGACCCGGGCACGGGACGCGTTCTTCACCCTCGCCCACTATCCGCTGCTCGGCGTCGACCACGCCGAGCGGGCCTTCCTCGCCTATGCGCTCTTCTGCCGCTACGAGGGGCGGCGCGAGGATCCGGCGGTGGCGCGCATCGTGGGGCTGCTCGACAAGCCGGAGCGGCGGCGGGCCGCGGCGCTCGGGGCGGCACTCGACCTCGCCTACCGGCTCTCGGGCGGGGTCGCCGCGGTGCTCGAGGCCTGCCGTATCCGCCGCGAGGGCGGTGCGCTCCTGCTCGAGGTCGACCATCCGGCGGTCGATCCGCAGGACGAGGCGGTGACCGGTCGGCTCGATGCGCTCGTGGCGGCCCTCGGCCTCGACCGGGCGGAGATCAGGACGCCGGCCGGGCCGGCCTGATCCGCGCCGTCCCGAGCCGTTCGGCGAGCCGGGCGCGGTCCTCGGGGGCGAGCACGATCGTCAGACGCATGCCCTCGGGACCGTCGCGGCGCTCCACCACCTCGCCGTGCTCGTGCAGCCAGGCGAGCTCGGCGCCGGCCTCGAAGGGCAGCTCGACCTCGAGGAGCTCGTGCCGGGCCAGGAGCCGCCGTTCGATCGCGGCCAGGAGCTCCGCGATCCCGGCACCCGTGACCGCCGAGACGGGCAGAACATCGGGCCGCCTTCGGGCCTCGGCCTCGACCGCGGCGAGCACGTCCGGGGCGAGCCGATCGATCTTGTTCCACACCTCGAGGAGGCGCTCGGCGCGGTCGCGGGCGTCGATGCCGAGCTCGTCCAGCACCCGATCGACGTCGCGCGCCTGGGCTTCGTGGTCGGGGTTGGCGACGTCGCGCACATGCAGGATCAGATCGGCGCTCTGGACCTCCTCGAGGGTGGCGCGGAAGGCCGCCACGAGCTGGGTCGGCAGATCGGAGATGAAGCCCACCGTGTCGGAGAGGATGGTCTTGAGGCCCGAGGGCAGCCGGACGAGGCGCATGGTCGGGTCGAGGGTGGCGAAGAGCTTGTCGACCGCCTCGACGCCTGCGCCGGTGAGCCGATTGAAGAGCGTGGACTTGCCGGCGTTGGTGTAACCCACGAGCGCCACGGTCCGATAGGGCACCCGCTCGCGGGCGCGGCGGTGCAGGCCGCGGGTCCGCTTGACCTCCTCGAGCTCGGCCTTGATGCGGGTGATGCGCTCGGTGATCTTGCGCCGGTCGAGCTCGAGCTGGCTCTCGCCGGGGCCGCCCAGGAAGCCGAAGCCGCCCCGCTGGCGCTCGAGGTGGGTCCAGGAGCGCACCAGGCGCGAGCGCTGATAGGTGAGGGCGGCGAGCTCGACCTGCAGCACACCCTCGCGGGTCCGCGCCCGGGCACCGAAGATCTCGAGGATCAGCCCGGTGCGGTCGATGACCTTGGTCTTCCAGGCCCTCTCGAGGTTGCGCTGCTGCACGGGGGTGAGCGCGGCGTCGACCACCACGAGCTCGACCGGCTCGGCCGCGAGCTTCGCGCCGATCTCGGCGACCTTGCCGGAGCCCAGGAGGGTGGCCGGGGTCGGCCGGCGCAAGGGCGCGATCTCGGCACCCACGACCTCGAGCTCGATGGCGCGCGCGAGGCCCACGGCTTCCTCGAGGCGCGCGCCCGGATCGCGGCGGTCGGTCTCGGCCGCCGGCAGGACCGGATGGACGACGAAGGCGCGCCCGCGCCCGAGGACGGGCCGCTCGGCCTTCGGCTCGATCGTTTCCGTGGTCGGCTCAGCCCTGGTGCGGATGCTCTTCGGACGGCGGCTCGTAGAGCCGCACCGCGGCCGACGGCATCACGGTGGAGACCGCATGCTTGTAGACGAGCTGGACGTGCCCGTCACGGCGCAGGAGCAGGCAGAAATTGTCGAACGAACCGATCACGCCCTGCAGTTTGACACCGTTGATCAGGAAGATCGTCACCGGAACCTTGTTCTTGCGGACATGGTTGAGGAAGACGTCCTGGAGGTTCTGTTGCTTTTCGGCTGGCATGCGCCGGTTTCCTTCTCGGCACGCCGTCTCGCGTGTCAGCACTCACCGACTCCGGCGCCGCACCCACCGCCCGCACCCGAAAGGGCCGACGCCGCCGCTTCCGACGATCGTTCACAATGGCTCGGTCGCAGATAATCAAGGCCGGGCGGGCGAGCAAGCGGCATTTTCCCCGGCCGGGCGCGCACGCATCGCAGCGTCACCCTTCGGTCGCAGGGGCGAGGCCGCAGCGGGCGGCGTAGAGGGCGGCCAACCTCCGGGTGATCGTCCCCGGCCGGCCGTTGGCGACGGGGACGCCGTCGATCTCCGTGACCGGAAGGACGAGCGAGGTCGTGCTCGTGAGGAACGCCTCGCGGGCGGCCTTCGCCTCGGCCACGGAGAAGGGCCGCTCGGCCACCGGGATGCCGGCGCCGCGGGCGAGCTCGAGCAGGACGTCGCGGGTGACACCACCCAGGATCGCGGGCCCGAGCGGGCGGGTGACGAGCACGCCCTCGCGATCGACGATCCAGGCGTTCGAGCTCGCCCCCTCGGTGACCAGCCCGTCGCGGTCGACGAGCCAGGCCTCCCGGCAACCGGCCGCCACCGCCTTCTGCTTGGCGAGCACGTTGGGCAGGAGCGCGATCGACTTGATGTCGCAGCGCGCCCAGCGCTCGTCCGCGAGCGTGATCACCCGCACGCCGTCGCGCTGCTCGGCCTGGCTCGGGAACCGTGCCGGGCGAACCGTGGCGACCAGGCTCGGCCGCAACCCGTCGGGCCAGGCGTGGTTGCGGGGCGCCACGCCGCGGCTGACCTGGACGTAGACCGCGGCGTCGGCCAGCCGGTTGCGGCGCACCAACTCCTCGAGCAGGAGGACGAGGGCGGGGCGAGCCATGGGCGGCGGGCAGGCGATCGCGGCGAGCGAGCGGTCGAGCCGGTCGAGGTGGCGGTCGAGGTCGAGCAGGCGCCCGCCCACCGCCTTGATCACCTCGTAGACGCCGTGGGCGAACTGCAGGCCGCGGTCCTCGATCGCCACGGCGCGGGCGGAGATCGGCAGGAAGCGACCGTCGACATAGGCGATGCGGGCCATGGCGGCTCCCGGCTCCCGGTTCGCGCTCAGAAATAGTCGAGGCGGACGGCGAAGAGCTGCTCGACGCGCTTCACCGTCTCGGCCCGGGCGGCGATGATGACCCGATCGCCGGCCCTGACGACGGTGTCGCCGCGCGGGGCGAAGACCTTGCCGTCGCGGACCACGGCACCCAACACGAGGCCGGGTGCCTTGAGCTCCTTCAAGGGCCGGCCCACGATCGGCGAGGTTTCGAGGGCCTCGGCCTCGAACACCTCGGCGGCGCCGTCGCGGATCGTGTGGACCGCCCGGATCCGGCCGCGGCGGATGTGGGCCAGGATGGTCGAAACGGTGGTGTCGCGCGGGTTGACGGCGACGTCGATGCCGATGTCGGCGGTCAAGATCTCGTAGTCGCTGCGGGTGATCAGGGCGAGCGCACGTGGGCAGCCCAGCCGCTTGGCGAGCAGCGAGGCCATGAGGTTGATGTCGTCGTCGTTGGTCACCGCGACGATCGCTCCGGCGCCGTCGATGCCGGCCTCGAGGAGGGTGTCGCGCGAGCGGCCGTCGCCGCACAGCACGACCGCGTGCCGCAGCCGCTCGGCGACCAGATCGGCCCGGGCCGGGTTCGCCTCGATCACCTTGAAGGCGAGGTGAGGGTGTTGGGCCTCCAGGATCTCGGCGAGCCGCAGCCCGATATTGCCGCCGCCGACGATGACCAGCCGGGAGGGGCCCGGCTCGACCTGACCGAAGACCGGCAGTGCCCGGGCGAGATGCGCGGTCTCGCAGACGAAGAAGACCTCGTCGCCGACCAGGATCCGATCGTCGCCGCCGGGCACGAAGAAACGCTCGCCGCGGACGATCCCGACGCAGACCAGGTGGAGGTCGGGGAACAGCCGGGTGAGCTCGCGCAAGGGCGTGTCGATCACCGAGGAGGTCTCGTCGATCCGGAGCGCCACGAGACGGACCAGGTCCTCGGCGAAGGGGACCACGGTGAGCGCCCCCGGGATGGCGAGCCGGAGCGCGATCGCCTGCGCAACCTCGCGCTCGGGCGAGATCACCACGTCCACCGGGATGTGCTCGCGGCGGAACAGGTCGGCGAAGCGGCCCTCGAGATAGTCTTGCTCGCGGATCCGGGCGATCCGGGTCGGCACGTTGAAGAGCGAATGGGCGACCTGGCAGGCGACGATGTTGACCTCGTCGACATGGGTGACGGCGATCAGGAGGTCGGCGTCGGCGGCCCCCGCTCGCTCGAGGGTCGAGGGCAGGGCGGCATGGCCGACCACCGCCTGGATGTCGAGCGCGTCGCCGAGCCGCTGGGCGAGCTCGGGGTTCTGGTCGATCACGGTGACGTCGTTGCCGACCTTGGCCAGATAGCGGGCGATGCTGGCGCCGACCTGGCCGGCTCCGGCGACGATCACGTGCACGCGGGGCTCTCCGGGCGGCGGATCGGTTCAATCGTCGCTGCTGTTGAGGCCGAGCGCCTTGAGCTTGCGGTGTAGGGCCGAGCGCTCCATGCCGACGAAGTTGGCGGTCCGCGAGATGTTGCCGCCGAAGCGCTGGAGCTGGGCCTGCAGATAGCTGCGCTCGAAATGCTCGCGCGCCTCCCGAAGCGGCATGGAGACGAGCTCGCCATTGGCCGCGGGGTCGATGCCGGAGGTGGCCGAAGAGGTGAGTTCGGGCGGCAGGTCGGCGATACCGATCGGCCGGTCGGCCGGCCCCGGCGCCATGATCATGAGCCATTCGATGGTGTTGCGGAGCTGGCGGACGTCGCCCGGCCAGTCCGCCATCTGGAGGACCGCCATCGCCTCGTCGGAGATGGCGCGCGGCGCGCAGCCCAGCACGCGCGCCGAGAGCTGGACGAAGTGGCGGGCGAGCTCGGGGATGTCGGTGCGACGCTCGGTCAGCCGCGGCATCTCGAGCGGCACGACGTTGAGCCGGTAGTAGAGATCCTCGCGGAAGCGGCCGGCCGCGATCTCGGCCTTGAGGTCCCGGTTGGTGGTGGCGAGCACACGGACGTCGACCTCGACACGCTGGTCGCCGCCGAGCCGGGTGAAGCGCTGCTCGTGCAGGACGCGGATGATCTTGCCCTGCGTCTCGAGCGGCATGTCGGCGACCTCGTCGAGCAGGAGCGTGCCGCCGTCGGCCCGCTCGAAGCTGCCGATCAGCCGGCCCTGCTCGGTGCCGTGCCAGCCGGGCTCGGCGCCGAACAGCTCGAGATCGACGCGCTCCGGGCTCAAGGCGGCGGCATTGAGCACGATGAAGGGCCCGGCGGCGCGCCGCGAGCGGAGATGGATCGTGCGGGCCGCCACCTCTTTGCCCGAGCCGGCGGGTCCGGAGATGAGGACGCGCGAGTTGGTGGGCGCCACCCGCTCGATCGTCTGGCGGACCTTGACCATGGCGGGCGAGCTGCCGATGAGCTCGAGCTCCTCGCCGATCTTGCTCTTGAGCTCCTCGTTCTCGCGCCTGAGCCGGCTCGCCTCGAGGGCGTGATGGACGGCGAGGATCAGCCGGTCGGCCTTGAACGGCTTCTCGATGAAATCGTAAGCGCCCTTCTTGATGGCCGCGACCGCGGTCTCGATCGTGCCGTGGCCGCTGAACATGACGACCGGGACGAAGGGGTACTCGGCCTTGATCCGCTCGAGGAGCTGGACCCCGTCCATCTTCGAGCCCTCGAGCCAGATGTCGAGCAGCACGAGTGCCGGGGCCCGCCGCGCCAGCTGGGCGAGCGCCTCCTCCGCGGTCGCCGCCTGGCGCGGCCGGTAGCCCTCGTCCTCGAGCACGGCGCCCACGACCTCGCGGATCGCCGCCTCGTCGTCAACGATCAGGATATCCTTGCTCATGCGATCGTCCCGATCGGCCGCTGCCGGCGGCGGAGCGGCCGTGCGACCCTGGCATCGGCGGCTCCGGTATCATGCTGTGTTGCGAATCGGGAAGACGAGCCGCACGAGCGCGCCCCCCTCGCCGCCGTCGGCCAGCTCCACCCGACCGTTGTGTTCCTCCATGATCTTCCGGACGATGGCAAGCCCCAACCCGGTCCCCTTCGCACGGGTCGTGGCGTAAGGCTCGAGCAGCCGGTGACGGTCGCCCGGTGGGAAGCCCGGCCCGTTGTCCTCGACCTCGAGCCGGATCTCCCGGGCGAAGCGTTGCCCACGCACGGTGATCCGCGGCTCGGCCGGTCGCCGCCCGTCGGGGGCCTCGCCGAGCGCGTCGATCGCGTTCTGGAGCAGATTGGTCAAGACCTGACCGATCTTTTCGGCGTCGCAGTCGAGCCGCAAGGGATCGTCGTCCGGCAGCTCGATGCGGAAGCGGATCTGCGGCCGCGCCGTCTGCTGGAGAAGGACCGCGCGATGGACGAGCTCGGCGAGCGATTCGCTGCGCATGACCGGGGCCGGCATGCGGGCGAAGGCCGAGAACTCGGAGACCAACCGGCCGATCGTGTCGACCTGGTGGACGATCGTCTCGATCGCGCGGGCGAACCCTTCGCGCTCGGCCGGGTCGATCTGGCCGCCGAAGCGGCGGCCGAGCCGCTCGGCGGAGAGCCGGATCGGGGTCAGGGGGTTCTTGATCTCGTGGGCGATCCGCCGCGCCACCTCGGCCCAGGCCGCCTGCCGCTGGGCCGCGATCAGCTCGGTGACGTCGTCGAAGGTGAGCACGAAGCCGCTGATACCGCTCTTCCCGCCCTGAGCCGCGAGGCGGACCAGGAGGGTGCGCTGGCGGCCGCTGCGGACGACGGTCACGGGCTCCTGCACCGGCTCCTCGCCGTCGGCCAGGAGCCGGTCGAAGAGCGGGCCCACCTCCGGTAGCGAGGCCTCGAGCGGGCGGCCGGCGAGCTCCTCCTCGATCACGCCCAAGAGGCCCGCCGCGGTGGGGTTGGCGAGGCGGATCCGGCGGTCGGCGTCGAGCCCGATCACGCCCGCGGTGACCCCACCCAGGACCGCCTCGATGAAGCGGCGACGCTCGTCGAGTTCGCGATTGGCGCGGACCAGCGCCCGCCGCTGGGCATCGAGCTGGCTCGTCATGCGGTTGAAGGCGCGGGCCAAGGAGCCGATCTCGTCGTCGCTCGCCTCCTCCTCGGGCACGCGCACCACGAGATCGCCCGCCCGGACCCGCTCGGCCGCCTCGATCAGCCGACCGAGCGGGGTGGCGAGCCGGTCGGCGAAGCCGATGCCGAGCCAGACCGCGGCCATGAGGAGGAGGAGTGCCACGGTCATGAAGATGAGCGCCGAGGTGATCTGGATACCGGAGCGCTCGGTCTCGATCAGCCGGTAGTCGCTCACGACCTGCTGGGTGCGTTCCATGAAGGCGAGGACCTTGGGATCGACCAGCCGGCCGACGAAGAGATAGGCGTCACCGAAGCCGTCGAGCCGGACGAGCGCCCGCACCCGATCGTCGCTGTCGCCCGTGAGCGTCACGACCTCGCCGCGGGCGGCGCGGGCGAGGGCGTCTTCGGGTACCCCTTCGAAGCCCAGAGCGAGGCCGAGCCCGGCCGCCGCCAGGACTCGGCCCGAGCCGTCGAAGACCACGGCCTCGGAAAGGGCCCGCACCGCAGCCTGGGCGCTCACGAGCTGGCGGAAGGCCACCGGCTGGTCGAGCAGCGCGGGCCCCTCGCGGTTGAGGTCGGCCGCCATGGCGAGGGCATCGGCCCGGATCACCTCGCGGTGCTCGGCGAGATAGGCCTCGGCGACCGCGAGGGAGTTGTCGAGCGCGCTGCGGACCCGGGTGGCGAACCAGGATTCGAGGCCGGAGCTCAAGAAGACCACGCTGAAGACCGCCACCAGGATCGCCGGCAGCACCGCGACCAGGGAGAAGAGGCCCACGAGCCGAGTGTGCAGGCGCGAGCCGGCACCGCCGCGCCGCCGCTCGAGGAAGAGGGCCACGAGCCGGCGGGCCACGACCGCGCCCAAAAGGAGGAGGAGGACGAGGTCGAGGTTGAGAAGCAGGATGACGGTCGGGACGCTGGCGGTGAACGGCCCGATCCCGGTGATCGCCGCATAGGTCGCGACGGAGGACAGGAGCGCGCCCGCCACGAGCAGGAGCGCCAGGCGACGTTCGACCTCGGCGCGGCGCAGGAGCGCGCGCAAGGCGGAGCCGAGGCCGGCGAGGAAGCCGCCGCCCGTCGGCCGGGTCTGGCCCCGAGTCTCGATCACGCTCGCGTCATGGACCGCGGAGGATCTGGATGTCCAGCTCCCGGATCTTCTTGCGCAGCGTGTTCCGGTTGATGCCCAAGAGATCGGCCGCCTTGAGCTGGTTGCCGCGGGTGAGCTGGAGGGTGCGGGCGATCAGCGGCCGCTCGACCTCGCGCAGCACCCGCTCGTAGATCGCAGCCGGCGCCGCCCCCTCGTCGTAGGCCCGCCAGAAGCGGTCGAGGAAGCGCTCGACGGCGCGGGCGAGGTCGGGCTCGGCGGCCTCGCTCGGAGCCTCCTCGGCCGGCAGGCCGCGGGCACCCGCGAGCTCGCGCTCGACGATCGCCTCCTCGATCGTGTCCTCGCTGTAGAGGACGCAGAGGCGGCGGATCAGATTCTCGAGCTCGCGCACGTTGCCGGGCCAGGAATGGGCCTTGAGGCGGGCGATCGCGCCCGGCGAGAGGATCTTGGCGGGCAGCCCCTCGGCCCTGGCCTTGGCGAGGAAATGCTGGGCGAGGGCGGGAATGTCCTCGACCCGCTCGCGCAGCGCCGGCAGGCGGATCGGCACGACGTTGAGGCGGTAGAAGAGGTCCTCGCGGAAGAGGCCCTGGCTCACCATCTGGGCGAGATCGCGATGGCTCGCGGCCACGATCCGCACGTTCGTGCGGATCGGCTGGCTGCCGCCCACCGGCACGAACTCGCCCTGCTGGAGGACGCGCAAGAGGCGGGTCTGCGCCTCGAGCGGCATGTCGCCGATCTCGTCGAGGAAGAGGGTGCCGCCCTCGGCCTGCTCGAAGCGGCCGGCGCGGCGGCCGATCGCGCCCGTGAACGCGCCCTTCTCGTGACCGAACAGCTCGCTCTCGATGAGCTCTTTGGGAATCGCCGCCATGTTGACGGCGACGAAGGGCCCGCCGCGCCGCTTGCCGAAATCGTGCAGGGCGCGGGCCACGAGCTCCTTGCCGGTGCCCGATTCGCCGGCGATCAACACGGTGAGGTCGGTGGCCGTGAGCCGCGCGACGATGCGATAGATCTCCTGCATCGCGGGAGATCGGCCGACGATCGGCAAGGGCTCCTCGAGCTCGACCGGCGGCTCCTCGGCCGGCCGGCTGCGGCGGCGGGCGAGCGAGCGCTGCACCGCGGCCACGAGATTGCCGATGTCGAAGGGTTTGGGCAGATACTCGAAGGCGCCGCGCTCGGTCGCCCGCACGGCGGTCAAGAGCGTGTTGCGGGCGCTCATGACGATGACCGGCAGGTCGGGCCGGAGCGCCCGGATCCGGGGCAGGAGATCGAGGCTGTTCTCGTCCGGCAGCATGACGTCGCAGACGACGGCGTCGCCCCGGCCCTCGGCGATCCAGCGCCAGAGCGCGGCCGCCACGCTCGTCGCCTGGACCCGGTAGCCCTGGCGGGAGAGGGCGCGGATCACGACGGTGCGGATCGCCTGGTCGTCCTCGGCGACCAGGATGGTCTCGCCGCTCATCGGGACGGCTCCGGCTCCGCCGCGCGACGCGGCCGGACGGCGGCGGGCAGACGGATGCGGACGATGGTGCCGGGATCGCCGCGCTCGAGCGCCACGACCCCGCCATGGTCGGCCACCACCTTCGCGACGAGTGCGAGTCCGAGGCCCTTGCCCTTGGGCTTGGTGGTGACGAAGGGCTCGAAGAGATGCTCCTCGAGATCGGGCGGCACGCCCGGCCCGTTGTCCTTGACCTCGACCACGATCGGCAGCTCGTGAGCGGTGCGGGCGTGGCTCACGGCGAGCCGCACGCCGTGCCGGTAATGGGTGGCGAGCGTGATCGCGCCCCCCTCGGCCGGGACCGCCTCGGCAGCGTTCTTGACGAGGTTGAGGAAGGCCTGGATCAGCCGGTCGCGGTCGCCCTCGACCTCGGGCAGCGAGGGGTCGTAGGCCTCGAGGAAGCGGACGTGGCGGGCGAAGCCGTTCTCGGCGAGCCGGCGGACGTGCTCCAGCACCTGGTGGATGTTGACCGGCCGGCGCTCGATCGGGGCGCCGTCGCCGAACTCCTCCATCCGTTCGACGAGCTTCACGATCCGATCGGTCTCCTCGCAGATGAGGGCGAGGAGCGGCCGATCTTCGGGCGGGACCGCGGGCTCGAGGAGCTGGGCGGCGCCGCGGATGCCCGAGAGGGGGTTCTTGACCTCGTGCGCGAGGGTGGCGGCGAGCCCCGCGATCGAGCGGGTGGAGCCGCGCTGGGCGCGGCGGGCGTCGAGCCGGTGGGCGACCGAGCAGGGATGCAGCAGCACCAGGACCTCGCCCGGGCGCTCGACGATCGGCGCCAGGTGGCAGTCCACGGTCACGACTTCCCCGCGTGCAAGGGCCAGCTCCATCCCGTAATCGGAAAGCGAGCCGGCCCCGCCCTGCACGTGGCGTGCCAAGTCGACGAGGCGCGCATGGGGCGTCAGGAAATCGGCCAGGGGCCGGCCCAAGAGTGCTTTGGCGCTGGCCGAAAGCAGGAGTTCGGCGGCCGGATTGACGGCCCGGATGCACAATTCGGGGTCGAGGGCGAGGAGCGGGCTCGGCAGGTTGGCGAGCAGCAGCTCGGCCGGGCAGGCGGGGGCCGGGCGGTCGGCGTGGCTGCGCGCGGCGTGACCGTCCATCTGCACAAATCCTGTGCACGGGAATGCCGGTGCACACGGCTAGTGCAGTGCTAGCCGGGAGCAGGGGCGGCATCAAGCCCCGCTGCGGCAGCGCGGTGCTTGGCAGTGTCCCGGCTCCGCTCCTAGGCTCGCCCGAGGTGAGGAGGGCTCTTCCGCGTGCGCTGCGTGGCGCTGGTCGTGGCCGGCGGGCAGGGGATCCGGGCCGGCGGCGAGATCCCGAAACAGTACCGGTCGCTCGGCGGGCGACCGGTGCTCCGTCATTCGCTCGAGCTTCTCGGCCGGCATCCGGGGATCGACGCGGTCCGGGTGGTGATCGCCGAGGGGCACGGTGCCCTCTATGCCGAGGCCGCGCGCGGGCTCGACCTTCTGCCGCCGGTCGCGGGCGGGGCGACCCGGCAGGCCTCGGTGCGGGCGGGCCTCGAGAGCCTCGCCCGGGATCCGCCCGATCTCGTCTTGATCCACGACGCCGCCCGACCCTTTCTCGGTGCCGCCCTGATCGACCGGGTGCTCGCCGCCCTCGACCGCCATCCGGCCGTGTTGCCGGCCCTGCCGGTGGTGGACAGCCTCAGGCGGACCCGGGGCGAGCGGGTGCTCGAGGATGTCGAGCGCGAGGGGCTCGTGCGGGTCCAGACGCCGCAGGGCTTCGCCTTCGGTGCCATCCTCGACGCCCACCGGCGGGCGCCGCCGCTCGGCTTCGGCGACGACGGGGCGGTCGCCGCCTGGGCCGGTCTGCCCGTGGTCCACGTCCCGGGCGAGGAGGACAATGTGAAGCTCACCCTGCCCGAGGACTTCGCGACCGCCGAGCGCCGCCTGCTCGGCGCCGCACCGCGCCGCACCGGCCAGGGGATCGACCTGCACCGGCTGGTCCCCGGCCGGCGGCTCGTGCTCGCCGGGGTCGAGATTCCCTTCGAGCTCGGCCTCGAGGGCCATTCGGATGCCGACGTCGTCCTGCACGCGCTGACCGACGCCGTCCTCGGGGTGATCGGCGCCGACGACATCGGCAGCCATTTCCCGCCCTCCGACCCGCGCTGGAAGGACGCCGATTCGGCGCTCTTCGTCCGCCACGCGCTCGAACTCCTGGCCGCGGCCGGCGGGGTACTCGAGCATGTCGACGTGACGATCCTGGCCGAGCGACCGCGGATCGGCCCCCACCGAGCGGCGATGCGGGCGAGCCTCGCCCGCCTGCTGGGGCTCGAGCCCGGGGCGATCGGCCTCAAGGCGGGCAGCTGCGAGGGGCTCGGCGCGATCGGCCGGGGGGAGGGGATCATGGCGAGCGTGCTCGTGACCTGCCGTCTCGCGAGCCCGGCCTGATGTTCCCCGAGCCCTGCCTGGTGGCCGCCCGGGCGCTCTTGGACGCCTGTCGGGCGCGCGGCATTCGGCTCGCCACCGCCGAGAGCTGCACGGGCGGGCTCGTCGCCGCCTGCCTCACCGAGCATGCCGGCAGCTCGGCCGTGGTCGATCGCGGCTGGGTGGTCTACGACAACACCGCCAAGCGCGAGCTCTTGGGCGTGCGGGTCGAGACCCTGGAGCGCTTCGGCGCGGTGAGCGAGCGCTGCGCCCGCGAGCTCGCCCTGGGCGCCCTCGAGCGGTCGGGCTGCGGCCTCGCGCTCGCGGTGACCGGCATCGCCGGGCCGGGCGGCGGCACGGCCGAGAAGCCCGTGGGCCTCGTCCACCTCGCCGCCGCCCGTCGGGACGGGCCGCTCCTGCATCGGCGCTGCCTGTTCCCGGGCGACCGCCGCGCGGTGCGGCTCGCTTCGGTGGAGGCGGTTCTGGCACTCGGGCTCGCGGCGCTGGGCGAGGACCCCGCGGGGCCCGAGGCGGGCCTCGCCTGAGACGGCTCCGCTCGACGCACCCGGATACGGACGAGGGCCCGGATCGGGCAGGGTCTCAAGGCCGTGTTCACTCTGGCGGGCGAGGCTCGGGCGCTGGCGGGCGAAGCTGCCCGCGCCGAGCGAGTGCCCGGAGCGACCGCCATGTCCTACCGCTCTTCCGCCGGCTGGTTCTGGCCGGACTTCGACAGCGCCCCACCGGTTCCGGCTGCCACCGGCGCCGGCACCGATCGGCGCTCGGCCGCGCTGCCGCCCGCGCGGTTCGACCGCTGGGCGCAGCCGGCCCCGCCCCCCGTGCGGCGGTCGGGCGAGGACGGTGCACGGGCCGAGGCGGCGGCCGCTGCCGGCCCCGCCCGACCGCTCACTCCCGCAAGCGGCTGAAGACGTAGTCGCTCGCCGCCTGGCCGGCGTGGCAGCCGAAGCAGGCCTCGGCCGCCTGCGATCCCACTACCCGCCTGTTCGGGTCGCCGGCGGCGAAGCCCTCGAAGCCCCAGCCGCCGGTCGCGGCGAAGGCCCGCCCGTCCTTCCGCATCACGCCCAGGACCTTGCGCGGGCCCTCGACGACGGCGTCGTTCGCGCGCTCGGCCTCCAGGAGATCGAAGACGATCACGGCCCCGTCGGGAAAGCTGCCCGTCCGGTAACCTTCGACGGCCCTGGAGTCGGCGTAGATGTGGTGGATGCCGCCGAAAGCCTCGTAGAGCGGGTGACCGGGCTCGATCACCATGCTCTTGACGTGTTTCCAGTCCCGCCAGCCGGTCGGAAAGGCGACCTCGGCCGCGTCGGCCGGGGCCGGCAGGGCGAGACCCAGGGCGAGGGCGGCCACCCTGATCGGCTGCATGGCTTGCGACCTCCGATGCTTCGTGCTTTGCGACCCCGTGGAGGGTCCCCGCCCGACACGAGGCCGGAACGATCCGGGAAAGGCAAGCGGGCACCTTCCGGTGCGGTGGGAACCGGACGGTACATCTTGTTGAAAGATGGCGAGAAAACTCACGCGGAAGAGGGCCGCGGCAGGCTCGCCGAGGTGGTCGGGTGCAAATGGTCGGTCGAGGTGCTCCGCGCCGTCCGGCGGGGCGTGCGGCGGCCGGGTGCCCTCGAGCGGGCGATCCCCGGCATCTCGACCAAGGTGCTGAACGAGCGGCTCGCCAAGCTCGTGCGGCTCGGCCTCCTGTCGCGGACCGCCTATCCGGAGGTGCCGCCGCGGGTCGAATACGCGCTCACCGTCGGAGGCGAGCGGCTCGCGCGGATCCTGGACGAGCTCGAACGGCTCGAAGTCGAGCTCGCCGCGCCGCCTCAGCCGGCCGGTGCGGCGGCGGCACCGGTGGCCGCCACACCCTCGCCGTAGAGCTTCTTGGCGCGGGCTTCGAAGGCGGCCACCATCCGGCCGACCGCCTCGTTGAAGAGGAGCCCGATCACGTTCTGCAGGATCTTCGAGCGGAACTCGAAGTCGACGTAGAAGTCGACGATGCAGCCGCCGTCCGGTGCCCGCTCGAAGCGCCAGTGATTGTTGAGATAGTGGAACGGTCCTTCGATGTAGGCCACGTCGATCCCGAGATCGGGCAACAACGTGACCCGACTCGTGAAGCGTTCTCGGAAGACCTTGAAGGCGATCACGAGATCCGCGTAGAAAACGTTGCCCTCGCGGCGGGTGATCCGCGCCGCTTTGCACCAGGGCAGGAACTCCGGATATTTGTCGACGTCCGCCACGAGCGCGTGCAGCTGCTCGGGCGTCCAGGGCAGATGGCGCTTCTCGGCGTGCGTCGGCATCGCGGCCTCAGCCCCCGCGATGGCCGGCACCGGCCTCGAGTGCGGCGAGGCGGGCGGCCTTGAGCCGAGCGAAGTCGGCCCCCGCGTGGTAGGAGCTGCGCGTGAGGGGCGAGGCCGCGACGAGGAGGAAACCCTTGGCGCGGCCGTGCCGGGCGAGCGCGTCGAACTCGGCGGGCTCGACGAAGCGGACGACCGGGTGGTGCCGGGGGGTCGGCTGCAGGTACTGGCCGATGGTGAGGAAGTCGACCTCGGCGGAGCGCAGATCGTCCATCACCTGGAGGATCTCGCGCTTCTCTTCTCCGAGGCCGACCATGATGCCGGATTTGGTGAAGATCGAAGGATCGAGCTCCTTGACCTTCTGGAGGAGCCGCAGCGAGTGGAAATAGCGGGCGCCGGGCCGGACGGTGCGATAGAGCCGCGGCACGGTCTCGAGATTGTGGTTGTAGACGTCGGGCCGGGCCGCCACCACCGCTTCGACCGCCCCGGGCTTCCTCAGGAAGTCGGGGGTGAGGATCTCGATCGTGGTCGTTGGGGCCGCCTGCCGGATCGCCTCGATGCAGCGGACGAACTGGGAGGCGCCGCCGTCCGGCAGATCGTCGCGGTCGACCGAGGTGATCACCACGTGCTCGAGGCCCGTGGCGAGGACGAGTTCGGCCAGGCGCGCCGGCTCCTCGGGGTCGACCGGCGCCGGCGTGCCGGTCTTGACGTTGCAGAAGGCGCAGGCCCGGGTGCAAACGTCGCCCAGGATCATCACGGTCGCGTGCCGGTGCTGCCAGCACTCGCCGATGTTGGGGCAGGCGGCCTCCTCGCAGACCGTGTGCAGCCGTTTCTCGCGGACGAGCCGGCGGGTGGCGTGCCAGGCCTCGGAGGTCGGGGCCTTGACCCGGAGCCAGCTCGGTTTTCGGGGAAGGCCCGACGGGGTGGTGCCCGGGGGACGGTCGAGGACGGTGATCGCGCTCATGCGCCGACAGGTGCGCGCCGAGGAGCGGGGCGTCAAGCCGATGCGACGAGGGGGCGATCCGAGAGACGCCGGATGCACCGAGCCGGTTTGCGCTCGCGGCACGACTTCGGTCTCGCCGGCTTCGGCTCGCGGGGCGCACGGCCGTCTGCGCTCGGCACGATTGGGTCCGGCTGGATGGCGGGAGGGGCGGCCAACTCGGGTGCGGACGACACCGCCGATCCGAGGGCGCACGCCTCCGTTTCGACGGTTGGGCTCGTATGCGACGGTCTTCAGGAGAAGAGTATGGCAAGTGTGTTCCGGGGGCGGGCTCGAGTGCATGTTTGCGTAACGAAAACCAGCGCAGACGGCTTACGAGCTGATGTGCCAGCCCTAACGGAAATAACGAAGATGTCGCCGTCTCTCGCGGATCGGCGCGTGGAACCGCCGTATCCCATCAATGAGGCCCCGGCAATAATGCCGGGGAAGTCCAGCAGGGCCTCGCGCCTGCAGTGATCGATGCAGACGGGCTTCAATGAGGCCCCGGCAATAATGCCGGGGAAGTCGACACGATCCGCAGAAGCAGGTCGAACACGACGTCGGAGCTTCAATGAGGCCCCGGCAATAATGCCGGGGAAGTCGCGGCAACCCCGGTAAGCGCGGCGCCGGGCCGCCTCTGCTTCAATGAGGCCCCGGCAATAATGCCGGGGAAGTCCGCGGGATCGGCTCCCCGGCAGGCTCGAGGGGATCCAGCTTCAATGAGGCCCCGGCAATAATGCCGGGGAAGTCCACGCTCTGGGCGCGGGCCGCGGCGCGCAAACGGTGGGAGCTTCAATGAGGCCCCGGCAATAATGCCGGGGAAGTCAGGCCGGCATCGTGTTCATCTATGGCGACGCCACCGCGCTTCAATGAGGCCCCGGCAATAATGCCGGGGAAGTCGGGGTGTCATGAAGGTTCAGCGATATCGCGTGCTGCTGCTTCAATGAGGCCCCGGCAATAATGCCGGGGAAGTCCTGGGATTGGGCCGAGCGTGGTGTCACCGATCAGGCCGGGCTTCAATGAGGCCCCGGCAATAATGCCGGGGAAGTCCACTCCTTCGTTGGCGGCTTTGTACTTACGGGCGTAGCTTCAATGAGGCCCCGGCAATAATGCCGGGGAAGTCCCTTGATCGTGCGCAGCGGCTCGGGAAGATTGGGGCGGCTTCAATGAGGCCCCGGCAATAATGCCGGGGAAGTCCTCTCGCTGGTCCCGACCAATTTGCCGCGGCCGACGGCGCTTCAATGAGGCCCCGGCAATAATGCCGGGGAAGTCTTGGCTATTGAATTTACCAAAGGGAACAGTCCTTAACTTGCTTCAATGAGGCCCCGGCAATAATGCCGGGGAAGTCATCGCCTTCCACCCGGCTATGATCCGACCATGAACCGCTTCAATGAGGCCCCGGCAATAATGCCGGGGAAGTCGGGCTCACTCTGCGCAATTCAGACGGTCACACGCGGAGCTTCAATGAGGCCCCGGCAATAATGCCGGGGAAGTCACCTCGGGCACGCGTGCTCCGGCGAGCGCCGCGCCGACGCTTCAATGAGGCCCCGGCAATAATGCCGGGGAAGTCACATCAAAACGATGAGCAACGACAAGTTCGGCGAATTGCTTCAATGAGGCCCCGGCAATAATGCCGGGGAAGTCTGGTCGGCCTATCGAACAATACGTAGGCATTAGTTCGAGCTTCAATGAGGCCCCGGCAATAATGCCGGGGAAGTCGTAGATGTCGTTGACGGACGACTCGCCGGCCTGCAGCGGCTTCAATGAGGCCCCGGCAATAATGCCGGGGAAGTCGCGGCGAAAGCGCTCGACTGGCGCGGCCTCTACAAGCTTCAATGAGGCCCCGGCAATAATGCCGGGGAAGTCCACGCCGGGCCGGCCGCTCTTCATGATCGGCGCGCTCGCGAGGCTTCAATGAGGCCCCGGCAATAATGCCGGGGAAGTCGTGGACCGGATCGAGCTGGACCTACGTCGGGGCCACGCTTCAATGAGGCCCCGGCAATAATGCCGGGGAAGTCCCTATCGCGAGGCGTCTGCCGCGGCAGACGCGGCAGACGCTTCAATGAGGCCCCGGCAATAATGCCGGGGAAGTCGTGGACCGGATCGAGCTGGACCTACGTCGGGGCCACGCTTCAATGAGGCCCCGGCAATAATGCCGGGGAAGTCCGATCACCGTTCCCGGCGCGTGCGCCGCAGCGATCGAGCTTCAATGAGGCCCCGGCAATAATGCCGGGGAAGTCCTCTAGGTCGCAACCCGCCGGGCGCCGTCTATAGGCGTGCTTCAATGAGGCCCCGGCAATAATGCCGGGGAAGTCCACCCCGCAGATCCAGTAGACGAGGAAGAGCTGCTGAGGCTTCAATGAGGCCCCGGCAATAATGCCGGGGAAGTCTGCCAAAAATTCCCATAAAAGGCAAAAACTTTTTTCGCTTCAATGAGGCCCCGGCAATAATGCCGGGGAAGTCTGCTCGTGGAGTGGCTTCAGGAGGCCGAGCCGTGGCTGGCTTCAATGAGGCCCCGGCAATAATGCCGGGGAAGTCGTTGTTAAAATCGCCACATTTCTAGGAAACTTGTTTAGCTTCAATGAGGCCCCGGCAATAATGCCGGGGAAGTCTACCTTAAAGATTATGCTTTCGAATACAGCTCCTGCACGCTTCAATGAGGCCCCGGCAATAATGCCGGGGAAGTCCCTACGTGGTCCGGGACGTCACGGAGGGGTGAGATGAAGCTTCAATGAGGCCCCGGCAATAATGCCGGGGAAGTCCACCACGCGGCTCACACGGAGAGTGACGGATACGGCAAAGCTTCAATGAGGCCCCGGCAATAATGCCGGGGAAGTCTGCCTGGCCCCAAGCCACTGTGGCACCGAGCTCGCCGAGCGTGGCTGCGAGCGCCGGGCGAAAGGCGGTGACGACATCGTCCGTACGCCGCCGAAACATGCCATACGATGTCACGAAACGGCCGAGAAAGCAAGCGCTTGCGCGGCCGCGAGCGGTGCCGGAAGAAGCCGCGCCACCGGACCGCTCGCACGACGCCGGCGCGCTCACACGATCACCGGCTCGCGGCGGACCGGGGCGAAGCTCTTGCCCAGGCTTCGTACTCTCGGCTGTACACGATCGGCGGGTCCGAGGTCCAGCAGCAGCACGTGATCCTCGCGGGCGTGGATCCGCTCCCGCAGCCCGGCCTCCAACAACACGAGCCGCTTGCGGTCGAGCCGACACTGGAAGACGGAAAGCTGCAGCCATTCGCCGAAGCCGAGCACGAACTCGTAGACGCGCCGCCAGCGCTTGCGGTCGGCGATGTCGTAAGCGACCACGAAAAGGTGTTCGTCGCCCATCGGCACCTCCTCAGCGGGTGGTGAAATCGGGATAACGCGGCAGTTCTCCCAGGAGGTGGCGGGCGAGGAGCCGGGCCTGGAGCTCGAGCAGCCGACGATAGTCGACCCGATAGCCGAACAGGGGATGCGTGATCTCCTGGGCGAGGCGGCGCTCGAAGCAGGCGATGAAGCGCTCGCGGCCGGGCGGTGCGAGTGCACAGGCGCCGGCCGCACGGACGAAGTCCTCGGCGCGCACCTCGCCGTTGTTGATCGCGGTGAGCACGGCGGAATCGGCGAGCAGCGGGCGAAAGCTCTCCATCAGATCGAGCGCCAGAGCCGGACGCCCGTAGCGCGGCCGGTGGTAGAAGCCGCGCCAGGGGTCGAAGCCGACGGTCGCGAGGGTGACCGCGACGGTGCGGGCGAGCATCGCATAGGCGAAGGAGAGGAGCGCGTTGACCGGGTCCGTGGGTGGCCGCCGATTACGCTTTCCGAACGCGAAGCCTTCGGCGAGGGCACGCTCGGTCAGGATGTGGCGGAAGGCGGCGAAATAGATCGCGGCGGCGTTGCCCTCTATCCCGAGCAGCTCGTCGGCCGCCCGGGCGTGCTCGGCGCGGCGGGCCCAGTGGGCGAGCTCGGCCAGCTCCTGCTCCGGGGACCGCTCGGCCCGCCAGTTGCGCCGAAGCAAGGTGCGAGCGTTGCGGATCTTGGCGGCGACGAAGGTGCGGGCGAGCTCGAGGCAACGGTGCTCGTCGAAGCTCGCGCGATACTGCGCCGTCCGCAGCTCGACGTTGCGGTGACCCAGACCCTGGGTGAGGCCCAGGAACCAGCCGCCCTGGCTGTGCCAGGCGACCGGGATCTCGCGGCGCAACAGCTCGTGGAGGGCGGGTGTGGTGAGGGCGACGTTGCCGAACAGCACGAGGGCCGAAGTGTCGACCAGCCGGGCACGGACGGGCGGGCCGTCCTCGACTTCGACGACCAGGCTCTCGGCCTCTTTGCGGATCCGCGCCCGCTGCTCCTGGACGTAAACGGGCAGCTCTTGGCCGCGCGGGACGGCGATCGGCCGCGGCGCGACGCGGCCTTCGAGCAGGAAGGCGACCTCGTCCGGCAGACAGATGCCGACGAGTGCGCAGCGAGGGCATTTGGGGCTGTCCTCGAGCGGCGGCGGGATGCGGCCGGAAAGGGCCAACAGGCGCAGCCCGTCGACGGCAGCTCGGGTGCGGGCGCGGAGCTCCTCGTCGAAGACGACCCGCACCCGCTCGCGGCTCTCGGCGAACCAGAGAAAGCCCTCCTCGACCCGGTAGCCCTGCTCTTCCAGCAAGAGCGCCTGGACACAGAGCTGCACGCGCTCGGGCTCGTGGGCGCCGGCCTCGACGTGCGGCCGGCGGCCGCGCTTGATGTCGACCGGCGAGACCGTGCCGCCCTCGACTTCGACGATGTCGCACTTGGCGACGAGCCCGAGCCGCTCGGAGCCGAGCTCGAGCGAGCGGACGGTGAACGGGGGTGCTTCGGCCTCGAGCTCCTGGGCTCCGGGCATCGGGCGCGGGCCGGATTCGGTCCGGGCGTGGCGGACGCGGCCCTCGACCGTATCCGCCGTGTCGGCCCATTCCTGCTGGACCCACATGAGGTAGGCGAGGCGCGGGCAATAGACGAACTCGTTGATCATCCGCGCCGGCAGAGGCGGCACGTCGTCCGGGAGCGGCGGTGCCGGCAGCGGCAATTCGGGCTGATCGGCCATGCGGGTCCCTCCGTGTCCCGCGCACCCGACCGGCGCTTGCCTCGATCGTCGACCTTCAGTAGAGAGAATGGCGATTTCGTGCGCAAGCCACCGGCCGGCAGGCGGCGACGGCGCGGTTCGGATTGTTCGGGGGAGGCGTCGATGATCGAGCTGGATCGATTGTCTGCGGTGGTCGCCGAGGACGCCGCGATCCGGCGGCGACAAATTCTCCAGCCCGTGGGCGGCAAGGGCGACAAGATCTTCCCGCCGACCTATCCGGCGGAGCGGAACAATCCGCCGCGGCACGTCTACGAGAAGCGCAAGATCGACGGTCGCGACGTGTGGTGCGTGCTGGTCGACAGCGTGGCGAGCCAGGCCAACCGCATGGAGGAAGCGCTCCAGGCGGCGATCGCCGAAGACGTGCCGATCCCGCATCTCTACGTCGACTTCGCCGGCAAGGGGATCGCGGGCGTCGAGCGGATCACCTCGCTCGAAGCGCCGCATCGGGTCTACGATGCGATTTTGCGCGACAGCCTGCTCGACGGTCTGCCCTTCATGTCGAGCCCGATCGGGACGAGGCTGGCCGCGGCCAAGCCGCCGGACGCCGCGGCCCTGCTCGAGGTGGCACCGACGGCACTCCTGTTCGGCTCCTGGCACTCGACGGGCCAGGGCGGCGGGCTCGGGGCCAAGTTCGCGCGCTGCCTCGTCTCGGAGATCGTGGCTGTCGACGTGCCCGTCGAGGAGATCGTCAACGATCGGACCGGTGCGGTCGAGCCGCGGACCCTCGGCCAGCGGGTCGGTAGCCGGATCGATCCGTTGGGGATTTTGAGTGAGATCAAGATTTACCAGGCCAAGAGCGATCCGAACGATTGGACCCCCTTCGAGGAGGACGCGGCCCGAAAGGGGAACGACCCGATACTGTTCATAAGGAAAAAAGGGCAAAAGGCAGGGCGGCCGGCCGTAATCAATCACGGCAACATCGCACCGTCGGTGCAGCCGCTCGGGGTGACCTGCGATCGGCTGGATCACACCTTCGTTCTGAGCTGTGCGGGGCTGCGGCGGCTCGCATTCGGGGGCGGCGCGCGCGACGCGGCCGGCCGTACGTTGCTCGCGGCCCTCGGGCTGCTCGCGGTCACGGAACAGGACGCCCGCGGCTATGCCTTGCGCTCGCGCTGCGATCTGGTGTGCGACCGTGCGGCACCGTTCGAGATCGTGCGGGCGGACGGCAGCACCGAGCCGATCGCGGTGACCCGCGAGGCGGCGCGGTCGCTCTATCGGGAGGCCTTCGCGAAGGCGAAAGAGGCCGGCCTCGGTCTCTGCGAACGACCGATCCGACTCGAGCCGCAAGAGAAGCTCGTCGCGATCGTCAAGAAGAGCCAGGAGCTCGCGCTCGCCGGCAAGGGCGGCGAGGCGGAGGCCGAGGAGGACTGAGCGCCGTGGCGCTCGTCTTCGAGGTCGAGTTCCTGGCCGGCTTCTGCGCCGCGGCGACCGGGCCCGACAACGAGACGGCGGAATGGCCGATCGAGGGCGATCGGCTGTTCTCCGCCCTGGTCGCGAGCTGGGGGGCGCGCGGCCGCCGGCCGGAGGAGGCAGAGGCGCTGCGCTGGCTCGAACGGCAGCCGGCGCCGCGGGTGCGGGCGAGTGAATGGGCGCAGCGATCGAGCGAGACCTTCTTCGTGCCGCCGAACGATCCGAGGGTCGACCGCGGCAAGAAGGCGGCCGACGTCTTTCCGGCGCTGCGGAAGCGTCAACCCCGGCGGTTCGCGGTGGCATGCCCCGAGGACCCGATCGTCCGGTACAGCTGGAGGGAAGAGCCCGAGCCGGCCGTGCTCGGGGCACTCGATCGGCTCGCCCGTGACACCGCCTATCTGGGTGCCTCGCGCAGCCTCGTCCGCTGTCGGTTCCACCAGGGCGAGGAGGACGGCGCCGAGCCTGTCGGGCGATGGGTCTATCCCGGTCGGCTCGACGAGCTCGTGCGCCGCTTCGAAGAAAAACGGCGGCCGCTGCCGGGAGTCCCGGTCCTCGTCCGTCGCGCGAGGGCGGCGGACCCGCCGCCGCGTGCGGGCGTGTTCGCCGATCGCTGGCTGGTCTTCGAGCATCTCGACGGCGAGATGCCGGCGCTGCTGGCCTGTGCGCTCGTGGCGCGTGCGATCCGCGACGCGATCCTGAGCGGCTACCGGCGAGAGGGGCTGGGTGATCGGATCCCGGAGGAGGTCAGCGGCCACCGGGCGGACGGTTCGCCGAGCCGCGCACCGCATCTCGCGATCGTGCCGCTCGCCTTCGTGGGGTTCCCTTACGCGGACGGCCGCGTGCTCGGTTACGCGCTCGTTCCGCCCGCCGAGGGCGGGCTGTTGGAGGACGAGACGTTCAAGCGGGTGTTGCGCCGGTTGGCGCCGTTCGTTCCGCAACGGGGGCATCGGGTGCTCACCGTCGCCACGCCCGCCGGGACGGAGAGCGGGCGGGCGCTTCGGATCGAGCTCGCGCCGCGTTCGGACGGAGCCGGCCGGCGCTCGCTCGATCCCGCCCTCTACACGCGGCCGGCCAAGCGGTTCGCGAGCGTGACGCCGATCGTCCTCGACCGTCATCTCAAGGAGCGTGGTGCCGCGCGGATCGACGAGATCGCCGAACAGCTGCGGCTCGCTTGCGAACGGATCGGTTCGCCGCGACCGAGCGCGGTCGTACCGAACCGGCACAGCGCGCTCGAGGGGGCCGCCTCGGTACGGCTCGAGGGGGCACCCGCTTGGACCCGCTGGCGGTTGCCGGACGAGCTCGCGAGCCGGCAACTCGTCCACGCCGTGCTCGACTTCGCCGAACCGGTGCGAGGTCCCCTCCTGCTCGGTGCCGGCCGCTTCTGCGGCCTCGGTCTCATGCGGCCCGTGCCGTGAGCGCTGCCGTCTCCGCGTCCGACTTCTCCGCGTTCTTCCGAGAGGTCCACGGCGTCGAGCCGTTTCCCTGGCAGCGGCGGCTGCTCGAAAGGCTCGATGCCGGGGAAGGTTGGCCCGCGCTCCTCGACCTGCCGACCGGGACCGGCAAGACCGCGGTCCTCGACATCGCGGTCTACCACCTCGCGCTCGAGGCGGCGCGCGGCGAGCGGCGGCAGGCACCGGTGCGGATCGCCTTCGTGGTCGACCGCCGGCTCGTCGTGGACCACACCTTCGAGCGGGCGCAGCGGCTCGCCTCCGCGCTGGCTTCGGCCGCGCCCGGAAGGGTCGTGGCGCGGGTCGCCGAGGCCCTGCGGCGGCTCGCGGGCGACGGCCCACCGCTTCTCGTGCGGCGGCTGCGCGGCGGGCTGCCGCGCGAGGACGACTGGGCATGGACGCCCGTCCAGCCGACGATCCTCTGCTCCACGGTCGACCAGGTCGGCTCGCGGCTTCTCTTCCGTGGCTACGGTGTGTCGGACTCGATGAAGCCGATCCACGCCGGGCTGTTGGGCTCCGACTGCCTGATCCTGCTCGACGAGGCGCATCTCGCCGAACCGTTCCGACAGACCCTGACGTGGGTCGCTCGCTATCGGGCACCGCCCGGCAGTGACGGAGCGGTCGCTGCGCCCTGGGCGTTCGTCACCCTCACGGCGACGGCGGGTCGGCAGGAGCCCGAGGATCGGGTCTTCCGCCTCGAGCGAGAGGATCGCGAGCACCCCGTGCTCGCTCGCCGCCTCGCTGCCGCCAAGCCGGCCCGTCTCGTGCCGTTGGGCAAGGCGGGAGACGGACCAGAAGAGAGCGGGACCGATCGGGACGCGCTCGAGGCGCGCGCGAAGGCGGCAGTCGCCGCCGTGCGCGAAGCGCTCGATTGGTTCCGAAAGCGCGGCCACGCGGCACCGGCGATCGGTGTGGTGGTCAACCGGGTCGCGCGAGCCCGTCGGAGCTTCGAGGCGGTTCGGGAGGCGTGGCCGGAAGAGGAGCTCGACGCTCTCTTGTTGATCGGCCCGCAGCGGCAGGTCGAGCGCGACCGGATCACCGAGCGGCTCGCTCCGATCCGGACCGGCGCGGACCGCAGCCTGGCGCGACCGCTCGTGATCGTCTCGACCCAGGGGATCGAGGCGGGCGTCGACATCGACCTCGACGGCCTCGTCACCGAACTCGCGCCGATCGACTCGCTACGCCAACGATTCGGACGGCTCGATCGCGACGGTCGGTCGATCGAGGCCTTCGCGCGGATCCTCGTCCATCCCGCCGATCTCGCGAAAAGGATCGACGATCCGATCTACGGCGCGAGCCTGCGCGAAGCCTGGGCCTTTCTCCGGGAACTCGCAGCTCGAGGAGATCGCAAAGGAGATCGCGAGACGGTCGATTTCGCGATCGACGGCTTCTCCTCGCAGATCGAGGAAAAAACCCTGGCCCCGAAGCCGGACGCACCGGTTCTGTTGCCCGCTCATCTCGATCTCCTCGCCTCCACGGCACCCGTGCCGACGCCCGATCCGCCGGTGGCGCTCTTCCTCCACGGACGGGGGCGCGAGCCCGACAGCGTGAGCCTGGTCTGGCGCGGCGATCTCGCGGAAGCGGCGCTCGACGACGTGGCCGTCCGCCGCCTGCTCGGCCTCGTGCCGCCGCGTTCGGGCGAGGCGATCGAGCTGCCGCTGTGGGCGGTGCGCGCGTGGCTCGGTTCGGCGATCGGAAGGCACGAACAGCTGGCAGACGTCCCCTCTGCCGCACCCGAGCGGGGGAACGGCGAAGGGCGGGCGGAGCAGCGCCGCGTCGTGCGGTGGCGTGGCGAGAGCGAGGACACCCGCTGGGTCGAATGGCGAGACATCCGTCCGGGCGACACGGTCGTCGTCCCGTCGGCCTTCGGCGGGCTCGATGCCTGGGGATGGAACCCGGCTTCGCCGGAACCCGTTGCCGACGTCGCCAGGGAAGCCTCCGAGCCCTTCGCTGGACGGCGTTTCGTCGTCCGTCTCGCGCCGGGCCTGATCGGACCCGCGGTCGATGCCGAGCGGCTCGCGGCGTTGCTCGCCGAGTACGAGACCGCGAACTGGCGCGACCTTTGTGCGGCGCTCGTCGAGCTGCCGCTTCCCGAGGCGATGCGCGAAGACCTCGAAAAGCTCGATCGGGCGCGCGGCGGTCGCGTCGAGATCGACCTCGAGCTCTACGGTCGGGACGCGGAGGGGCGTCCGCGGGGTGTGCTCTTCGTGGCCTGGCGAGGACTCGCGGATGCCACCCGTTCGGGCGAGGAAGCCTCGAGCGAGGACGATCTCACCGCCTCCCTCCTCGGGGTGCCGGTCGAACTCGAGCGCCATTTGCGCGACGTCGCCGATCGCACGGCCGCCTGGGCGAAGGCGCTCGGGCTCGCGAGCCACCTCGCCCGCGATCTCGAGCTTTCCGGACTTCTGCACGACCTCGGCAAGGTCGATCCGCGGTTCCAGGCTTGGCTGCGCGAGGACGATCCGCTCGGAATCGAGCTCGACGAGCTCGCTCCGCTCGCCAAAGCAGGGCGTCGGCTCGGCCATCCGGCCGCCGCGGCGGGCTTGCCCGAACGGTGGCGGCACGAGGCGCTTTCGGTTCGCCTCGCGCTCGCGCATCCGCGCTTGGCGGAGGCCGCCGACCCCGCGCTCGTGCTCTGGCTGATCGGCACGCATCACGGGCACGGCCGCCCCTTCTTCCCGCACGCCGATCGGGCCGACGGGTACCACCGTCGATTGCCCTCGGTGCACGGTTCGCCGTCCGAGCTCGGCCCCGGTCACGGACCCCAGGCGCTCGGTTTCGACTGGCACGCCCGCGATTGGCCCGGGCTCTTCGCCGAGCTCCGGGACCGGTACGGTGTGTGGAAGCTCGCACACCTCGAGGCGATCCTTCGGCTCGCCGATCACCGGGCCTCGGAGGCCGAGGTCCGCGAGGAGGACGGATGATCCAGCCCGCTTCGAGTTTTCGGCTGGAGGGGTTCGAACCCGACAATCTCCTGGCCTTTCTCGCCCTCCTCGGCTCGCTGCGAGCACTGGAGGAAGCGGAGCGCGGTCTCTGCGAAGACGCGCGATGGTGGCCGCGGGCGTCGTGGGACATCGACCAGCCACCCTGGCGGCCGCGCCTGCACCTTCGACGGGCGGTGGGGAGGACGGAGCTCGTCGACCGGGTCGAGGCGGGGATCGCGGCGTTTCGAGCGGCTCTCGATTTCGAGGGTCGCAAAATGCCGGACTTCGCGCCGAACGAGTACCGGGCGCTCGCGACCGCGGCGGTGGAGCGGACGGATGGGCGGTTACGGCTCGATGCCTTGGCCGCGCTGGGGACCGATCAGGCCCTCGACGAAGGAGCCACAGCCGCCACGCCACTCTGTCTGATGAGCGGTCAGGGCCATCAGTTCTTTCTCCAGCGCCTGGCTACGGTTCCCTTCGCATCCTCAGCGGACGAGCCGGGGACGAGCCAAGCGCGCGACAACCGGCCCGGTGATCTGGAGTGCGCGCTTTTCGGCGTCTGGGAACGGAAGGATGTCGGCAGTAACGTGAGCTTCCGCTGGGATCCGGAGGAGGCGGCGCGCCAGGCGCTCATGGCCGGCGATCCGACCGACAGGGTGTTCAGACTCGGTACCGAGAAAGGGGCGAACAGACTCGCGGCGATCGGCCTTACCGTCCTGCCCGTCGTCGCCGGGGCGCAGGACCGCGCCCTCGTTCCTGGTTTTCGGGTCCAGGACGACGGCCCGGCGTTCCACTGGCCGATCTGGGGCGAGCCGGCATCGCTCGCCGCGATCCGTGCCCTGCTGGCGGACCTCGCGATCGCCGAGCCCGGGGGCCTGGCTCGGTTCGGTGTCGAGACGGTGATGCGCGCCCCGATCGAAGCGATCGGGAAGTTCAAGAACGTCGGCAGGGCGCGACCGCTGTTACGCGATGGGCGCGATTAGGCTCGGTCCGGCGGAGGCTCGCGAGCCGTCCGAAAGCAGCGAGACGCTCGATCTTTCGTGTCGCGATTTGATTGACGTCGTGGGTTGTTATACCGTTTTTTTGGCTAACGATCCTATCAGGGGCGTGGGCCATGGCGGTCGGGTCGGCGAGCGCAGGGGCGGTCCGGGTGCGCAGCGAGGCGCAGCGGGCGGCGTCGCGGATCAACGGTGCGCGCTCGCGCGGGCCGGTCACGGCCGCCGGCAAGGCACGCTCCTCGAGGAACGCGCTGCGCCAAGGGCTCTCGGCGACCGTGCATCTGGTGGCGCCGGGGGAGGATCCGGCGGCCCTCGAGGACCTGCGGAACGGGCTCGCGGCCGAGCTCGGGGCGGCCGGGCCGCTCGCCGACTGCCTCGTCGAGCGGCTCGCCGCGACCTTGTGGAAGCTCGCCCGCTGCGACCGGCTCGAGACCTCGCTGTACGGGCTGGCACCACGGCCGGCGCCGGGCTGCCTCGACCCCGAGCCGGGCCTGCCGGCCGCGCTCACCCGAATCCCCGAGCTCGCTCTGCTCGAGCGCCGCGAGGGGCGACTGGAGCGGGTCCTGCTGCGCCTCCTGCGCGAGCTCAGGGCACCGGCCGGGCGGCCGCCGGGCCGGTGGCGGCCCGAGGGCACGGGCGAACCGGCGGCCGGGCCCGCACCCGCTCCGGCGCCGGAGCTCGGGCCGAGTGGGGAATCGGCGAGCTCGCCGCCGGACTGCGGTGCCGAGCCGACTGCCACGACCACCCGCCCGACGAAGGCCGCCGCCCCGCCGCCCGGCGAGTCCGCGCCCGACGCCTTCGCGATGCCGGCCGAAGCGCCTGCCGCGCCGGTCCCGACGAATCCGTCCGAGCCGGCCGTCGCGGCGGCTCGTCCGTCGGAGGCCGCCGGCCCGGCGCCGGGCGAGCCCGAGCCCCCTTCGCTGCCGGCGCTCGCCGAGGCGGCGGCGCGCCGGCTCCTGGCCCAGGGCCGGGTGCGCGAGGCGGCCCCCCTCTTGGCTCGCCTCGGCCGGGCCGCGCCACCGGTCGAGCCACAGGCCGACGAGCCGAGCAGCACCGCGGCGCCGGTCGTCGAGGCGGCGCTCGCCGAGGCCGGGCCCGAGGCCCGCGCCGAGTGGGACCGGGTCGGCTACGAAAACTGGGTCGTGCCTCCCGGCTGCGGCCGCCGACCGCTCGCCTCGCTCGACGCGGAATGGGTCTGCCGGGCCGACCGTTGGCGAGTGCTGGAGGAGCTCCGCAGGGTCGACGACCGGGCCGAGCACGAGCGCGTGCTCGGCCATTTCGTGCGCGCCGGGCTCGACCCCGGCCTCTTCTCCGGCGTCCTCGGCCTCCGAGCCGAAGCCCCAGCCCTCCTGGATGGCCGGCTCCGCGGCCGGCCGTGACGACGAGAATGCGGCCGGCCGTGACGACGAGAAGACGTCGTCCTCGGCCCGAGCGCCGAGGCCCCGGGCAGATCGGAGCGACGCCCGCACCGGCCCGCGCTCTCCTGGCCCGCCGAGGCCGCCCGCCGGTCCGCCGCCCGTCGTCTGGGCCCAGGAGCCCCTCGGTCCCCACCGCCTCGCCCGCCTCCGCGGCGACTACCCCTGGTGGCAGTGACGGCCGAGCGGAGGGGGCCGGCCCGGAGCCGGACCCGTCGCGAGAGGCGGAGACGCTCAGATGTGGATCGCCCGGCCGAGGGCCGCGAGGACCGCCTCGTGCATCGTCTCGGAGATCGTCGGGTGCGGGAAGACCGTGTGCAGGAGCTCGGCCTCCGTGGCCTCGAGCGTGCGGGCGATCGTGAAGCCCTGGATCATCTCGGTGACCTCGGCCCCCACCATGTGGGCGCCCAGGAGCTCCCCGGTCCGCGCATCGAAGACCGTCTTGATCAACCCCTCGGGCTCCCCGAGCGCGATCGCCTTGCCGTTGCCGACGAACGGGAAGCGGCCCACGCGGACCTCGTGGCCCCTGGCCTTCGCCTGCGCTTCGGTGAGACCCACGCTCGCGATCTGCGGCGTGCAGTAGGTGCAGCCCGGGATCTTGCTCGGATCGAGCGGGTGGACGTCGCTCGCCCCGGCGATCTTCTCGACGCAGACCACACCCTCGTGGCTCGCCTTGTGGGCGAGCCAGGGCGGGCCCACGAGATCGCCGATCGCATAGACGCCGGGCTCGCCCGTCCGGCACCATTCGTCGATCACGACATGCGCCTTCTCGACCTTCACGCCGGTGCCCTCGAGGCCGATCCCCTCGACGTTGCCGACGATGCCGACGGCCACGATCACCCGCTCGAAGGTCTCCTCGCCGGTCTTCCCGCCCTGCTCGATGGTCGCCCGAACCGAGTCCGCGCCCCGCTTCAGCGCCCGCACGGTGGCGTTCGGGAGGAGGCGGATGCCGCGTTTCTCGAAGGCCCTGTGGGCAAAGGCCGAGATCTCCTCGTCCTCGACCGGGAGGATGCGGGGGAGGACCTCGACGACCGTGACCTCGCACCCGAGCGATCGGTAGAAGGAGGCGAACTCGATGCCGATGGCGCCACTGCCGACGACCAGCAGGGAGCGCGGCAGGACCTTCGGCACCATCGCCTCCTTGTAGGTCCAAACCAGCGTCCCGTCGGCCTCGAGGCCGGGCAGCTGGCGGGGCCGGGCCCCGGTGGCGAGCACGATGTGCGGCGCCTCGAGGGTGCTCTCGCCGCCCCCGGCGAGGGCCACGGCGAGCCGGCCCTTGCCGGCGAGCCGGCCGGTACCGTCGAGGACCGTCACCTTGTTCTTCTTGAGGAGGTGGGCGACACCGCGCGAGAGCTGGGCCGCCACCTGGCGCGAGCGCTTCACCACCGCCTCGAGATCGAAGCGGGGATTGTCGCAGGCGAGGCCGAAGGCCGAGGCATGGCGCAGGAGCTCGAGCACTTCCGCCGAGCGCAGGAGTGCCTTGGTCGGAATGCAGCCCCAATTGAGGCAGATGCCGCCCAGATGCTCGCGCTCGACCAACGCCGTCTTCAGGCCGAGCTGGGCCGCGCGGATCGCCGCCACGTAGCCGCCGGGGCCGCCGCCCAGGACGACGAGATCCAACCGCTGCCCGGCCATGGCATTCTCCCGCGAGCACTCCGCAGCTCCGGGGATTGTCGCAGGCGCTCGGGTGCGTCAACCGCGGCGAGCGGTCATGCGCCGGCCGCGCTCGACGTCGGGTCGCGAGCGAGGCAGGTCCGGGCCGTGCCATCGGGGAGGGGAGGATGCTCTACGAACTCCGGGTCTATCACTGCCTGCCGGGGCGGCTGCCGAAACTGCTCGAGCGGTTCGAGACGGTCACCCTCGGCCTGTGGGAGAAGCACGGTATCCGCCAGGCCGGGTTCTGGACGACCGTGATCGGCGAGTCGAACCAGACCCTCTATTACCTGCTCGCCTGGGAGAGCCTCGCCGAGCGCGAACGGAAATGGACCGCCTTCATGAGCGATCCCGAGTGGCTCGAGAAGCGGGCGGCGAGCGAGAAGGACGGGCCTATTCTCGCCAGGGTCGAGAACCAGATCCTGGAGCCCACGCGCTTCTCGGCCGTGCGCTGAGGCCGCCGGCCGCGGATCGCGCTCGCGGCTCCGCTGCCGGATCAGGCCACGACAGCGGCCACGATCTCGGCCATGAGCTCGCGGCGGAACGCGGGCAGCACGGCCGGCCCGGAGGCGCCGCGCACGACCACGAGTTCGAGCGAGGGTACCACGACCAGGAGCGATTCCCGGAAGCCGTGGCCGTAGAAGGCGTCGCGCGGGACGGCGGTGCCGAGCATGGTCCCGGTGGCGTTGGTCCAGAACAGCTTGCCGAACGCGGCCGGCGCATCGGGCTCGACCGCGAACGGCGAGTTCGGGGTCGGCGCGAAGCGGGCGCGCCGGGCGATCTTGGACGGTCGGGTCAGAAGCTGGACGAGCTTGCGGGAGAGCACGGTCTCGACCCTGCCGCCCCGGGCCCATCGCCCTTCGTGGAGCAACAGCCAGCCGAGCCGGGCGAGGTCGCGGGCGGGCATGCTCGCGGCACAGCAGGCGCGGTCGCGTCCGGCATAGGTCTCCCAACTCGTCGGCGCCATGCCGATCCGGGCTCCGACCTGTTCGTTGAAGAAGTCGGACAACCGCCGGCCGGTGACGTTTTCGAGGGCGAGCGCCAGAAGATCGACCGTGGCCGAGCAATAAGCCCATTGCGCGCCGGGCTCGGCCACGACCGGCCGAGCGAGCACCCACTCGGGCCCGTAGTCGGGGCGGTAGGGGGCGTCGTCGGGCTCGAGGCCGGAGGTCATGCTCATCAGATGCTCGATCCGGATCGTGCGCTTGCGCGGCTCGCGGGCGGCGAAGCTCGCGGGCAAGAGCTCGCTCGCGGGTGTCCGCGGCCCGAGCATGCGGCCGAGCCGCATGTCGCGCGCGACGTCGAGCAGGCGGGCGATCGCGACCCCGGTCACGGATTTGGAGACCGAAGCGATGTTCAGAGCGGTGGCAGGGCCGAACTCGCCCGCGATCCAGCCGCGTCGGATCACGAGCAGGCTGCTGTCCGGAGCGAAGCCGGCGCTGTAGGCGTGCGCTTGCGCGAGGGCGTCCCAATCGAGGCCGGCGAGGCGACGGATCTCGCGCTTCGTCCCGTCGGACGGCTCGACGTTCCGCTCGACCAGGCAGCGCCAGCCACCGCGATCTTCGGGGTTGGGGAAGTACCAGCCCGTTGCCCCGGGCGCGGCGCCGACGATCGCCGGTGCCGCGAGCCCCGAGCCGATCGAGAGCCCGGCCAGGGTCGATACCGTGCGCGCGAGCATCCGGCGACGGTCGATACCGGGGCGTGGGCGGGCTTCGGCTTCGTTCATCGTCCCTTCGTCGTCGGTCCACCGGCGCGCGGCGGCCGGCTCGGAGGTGGTGGTCGCGGCGGGTGCCTCTCAGGCTTCGCCGCGTCGGTCACCCGCCGCGTGCAAGCTGCGCCAGATCCGCTCCGGCGTCAGCGGCATGTCGACGTGGGCGACACCGAAAGGTGCCAGCGCATCCAGCACGGCGTTGACCACCGCGACCGGGGCGGCGGTGATCCCGGCCTCGCCACAGCCCTTGACGCCCAACGGGTTGGTCTTCGCCGGGACGGGATGGAAGGCGAGCTCGAAGGCGGGCAGATCGTCCGCGCGGGGAAGCGCGTAGTCCATGAAGCTGCCGGTCAAGAGCTGGCCCGAGGGGTCGTAGACGGTCCGCTCGAGGAGCGCCTGGCCAACGCCCTGCGCGACCCCGCCGTGGACCTGGCCCTCGACGAGGAGCGGGTTCACGAGCACCCCGAAATCGTCGACCGCGACGTACCGGTCGAGTCGCACCACGCCGGTCTCCGGGTCGATCTCGACCTCGGCCACGTGGCAGCCGTTGGGGAAGGCCGAGGGCGGGGTCTCGCTCACGAGGTCGGTATCGAGCGGCCGGCCGAGCTCGCGGCCCCGCGCGGCGAGCTCGAGGAGCCCGATCCGCCGGTCCGTGCCGGCGACCGTGAAGGTGCCGTCCTCGAACAGGATGTCGGCCTCGGCGGCTTCCAGGAGGTCGGCGGCGAGTGCCTTGCCCTTGCGGACCACCTCCTCGGCCGCCTCGAGGGTGGCCTTGGAGGCGGCCATGATCGAACGCGAGCCGCCGGTGCCGCCACCGAACAGGAGCTGGTCGCTGTCGCCCTGGAGCAGGTCGATCAGCTCGAAGGGGATGCCGAGCTTCTCCGCCAGCACCTGGGCGAAGGCGGCGCGGTGGCCCTGGCCGTAGTCGAGCGTACCGGAGACGAGCGTGACCCGGCCGTCCTCGCCGAAGCGGATCCCGCCGTGCTCCTTGCCCGGCGGGGCGGTGACCTCGAGATAGGCGCACACGCCCCGGCCGCGCAGCCGGCCGCGCCGCCCGCTCTCCGACTTTCGCGCGGCGAAGCCCTCCCAGTCGGCACGGGCGAGGGCGGCATCCAGCACCGCCTCGAAATCGCCCGAATCGTAGCTGAGGCCGCAAGCCGAGGCGAAGGGCAGCTCCTCCGGCCGGATGAGGTTCTGGCGGCGCAGCGCGATCGGGTCGCGGCCGAGTTCGCGCGCGGCCTGCTCGACGAGCCGCTCCATGAGATAGACGCCCTCGGGCCGACCCGCGCCCCGATAGGCGGTCATCGGCACGGTGTTGGTCACCACCCCCTTGATGCGCAAGGCGAGGCGCGGGGTGCGGTAGAGGCTCGCGACGTTCTTCTGCACGACCATGGTCGGGATCGCGGGCCCGTAGGCCGTGACATAGGCGCCGAGCTCGCCGAGCCCCGTCACTCGTACGGCCAGGAAATTGCCCGCGGCGTCGAGGGCGAGCTCGCCTTCGAGGATCGAGGAGCGGCCGTGATAGTCCGAAAGGAAGCTCTCCGAGCGGTCGTTGATCCACTTGACCGGGCGGCCCAGGACCTTGGCCGCGTGCAGGAGCGGTAGATGCTCCGGGAAGGTCGAGGCCTTCATGCCGAAGCTGCCGCCGATGTCGAAGGCCAGCACCCGGACCTGCTCGACCGGGACCTTCAGCACGCCGGCGAGCTGAGCCCTGAGCCCGAACACGCCCTGGCAGCCGGTGCGCAGCACGAAGCGGCCGTCTTCGAAGCTGGCGATCGCCCCGCGCGGCTCCATCGGGTTCACGACCACGCGGTTGTTGTGGAGGCGCACGCGCGTCACGTGGCGAGCGGTCGCGATCGCCCGCTCGACCTCCTCCTGTGGCCCCCACCACCAGTCGAAGGCGACGTTGTCCGGCATCTCCGGGAAGAGCCGGGGTGCCCCGGGTGCGAGCGCCGCCTCGAGGTCGACGACCGCCGGCAGGGGCTCGATCTCGACCCGGACGAGCTCGGCCGCGTCGCGCGCGGCGGTCGCCGTCTCGGCGACCACCATGGCGATCGGCTGGCCGACCCAGCGCACGCGGTCGGTGGCCAGGGCGGGGAAGGGCGGTACGATCATGGGGCGGCCGTCGCGGCTCGTGAGCGGCACCACACAGGGCAGGGTGCCGTAACCCGCGGCCAGGAGGTCGGCCCCGGTCAGCACGAGCCGAACGCCCGGAGCGGCGCGGGCCGCCTCGATGTCGACCCGGCGCAGGATCCCGTGCGCCACGGTCGAGCGGACCAGGGTCGCGTGCAGCATGCCCGGCAGCGCGAGATCGTCGGTGTACCGACCGCCGCCGGTCAGAAGGCGCGGGTCCTCGGTGCGCGGCACGCTCTGCGACACGCCGAACTTGGGCACCGTATGCGTCGGGTCCATGGATCGGCTCCTGTTCGGTTCGGGCTCGATTCGCTCGTCATCGGCGCTCGTCGTCGGGGACGATCGAGCCTGCGGCGGACGGGGGCGAAAACTCCCTCCCGGGCACGCTCCGCCGAGGGCTGGTCGTAGCAGTGCCGGGCCCGGAAGGTGAACCCTTGCTCGGCGCCGGGCCGGGTCTCGAAGCGCGCATCGACCCCGCACGAAAGAGCCGTCGCGCATCCGCTGGCGCCGGGGGGCGAGAGCGGGCCGTGCCGACGCCGCCCGGCGAGCCCGCGCATCGCCTCCACCAGACGGCCCGCGCCCGGGACGTCGGCGACGGCGACCGGGGCGCCGTGGTCGAGGCCATCGACACCGTGGCGGCAGTGGAGGCGCGGCGCGGTCGCGGGCGCCGAGCGGAGGGGCTCGGCTGGCGGGCCCGAACAGCCGTGCTATCTTCGAATTGGGAGGGACGGATGGCCACCCGGATCGCCGAGCTCTACGAGGAGGATTTCTACGCCTGGACGAAGGAACAGGCGGCCGCTCTGCGTCGGCTCGAGGCGGAGCACTGGAACGGTCCCCTCGACCTCGCGCACCTCGCCGAACAGTTGGAGGATCTGGGAAAGGAGCAGCGGCACGCGGTCTGGAGCCAGCTCGCCCGGATCGTCGAGCATCGGCTGAAGCTCGCCCACTCGCCGGCGCGCGAACCCAGGCTCGGCTGGCTCGACAACCTCGACGAGGCCTGCTCGGGCGCCCGCCGCCGGCTGACGCCGGCGATCCGGCGCGAGATCGAGCCCGTGCTCGACGAGATCTACTCCGAGGGCCGCCGCCGCGCCGCGCGCGGGCTGCTGGCCTATGGCGAGCAGGAAGCCGCTACGGGGCTGCCGACGCACTGCCCGTGGACGCTCGACGAATTGCTCGTCGCACCGCCCGAGGACGATCTCGACTGGCGGCCCTGAGAGGCTCCGCGCCGCAGACCTCAGCCCTCCACGCGCAGCCGTCGGCCGCGGCGGGCCGAGAGCAGCAGCGCATCGATCAGCCGGTGCACGCGAAGCGCGCTGCGACCAGAGACGGCCGGCTCGCGTCCCTCCTCCACCGCATCGAGGAAATCGGCGATCACCGCCCGGTGCCAGTCGTGCGGGAAGTCCATGAAGGCGGCCCCGCCGCCGGTCCCGCCGGCCTCGCCGATCCGCTCCTCGGTGCCGTCGGGGCGCCGGAGGAGGAGGGTCCCACCCTCGAGGAGCACGCTCGCCCGCTCGCCCACGATCAGGATCTGCTCGGGCCCGCCCGGGAACGCCGCGGTGGTCGCCATCAGCGAGCCCGGCACGCCGCCCTCGAGGAGCAGGCCGGCGGCCGCGAAATCCTCGCCCTCGAGCCGGTGCAGCGCCGTCGTCGCCGCCACCGCCGCGACCTCGCGCACCGGGCCCAGGAGGTGGATCAACAGGTCGAGCGTGTGGATCGCCTGGGTGATCAGGACACCGCCGCCGTCGCGGCCGAAGGTACCGCGCCCCGGCTGGTCGTAATAGGACTGGGGCCGCCACCAGGGGACCCGCACCTCGACGAAGCCGAGCCGGCCGAGCTCACCCGAATCGAGGAGCGCCTTCAGCCGTCGCGAGGATTCGCGCATGCGCATCTGGAACATCACCGCGAGCCGCACGCCCGCGGCCTCGCAGGCGCGCACGATCCGCTCGGCGGCACTCGTGGTCCGCTCGATCGGCTTCTCGCACAGCAGGTGCTTGCCGGCGGCGGCCAGCCGGCCGATCAGATCTTCCCGGGCATCGGGTGGGGTCAGGACGAAGGCGAGGTCGATCGAGGGGTCGGCGATCGCCCCCTCGAGGTCGTCCGTCACCGGAACGCCGGGAAAGGATGCGGCGACGGCGGCGCGCCGTTCGGCGCTGCGGGTCACGGCGGCGGCGATCTCCACCCGATCGGCGAGGTCGAGCAGGCTGCGCAGGTGCGGTGCCGCGGCCGCACCGAGGCCCACGACGACCGCCCGGTGCCGCGAGGGGGCTCGAGGCATGGCTTCCTCCCGAAGCGCGGCCGGCAGGCTGGCCGCCGTTCGTGCCGCTGGCAAGATGCTTGCACCCGGAGCCGCGTTGCGGTTTCAAGGCTCGGCGCGTCGGAACCGGACCCGTCATGCTCCGTCTCTACCACGTTCCGCTCTGCCCCTACTGTCGCAAGATCCGGGTGGCCCTGCGCGAGAAGCAGCTCGTCTTCGAGCTCGTCGAGGTCCAGCCCTGGGCCGGCGAAGACTGGTTCCTCGAGCTCAACCCGGCCGGCGAGGTCCCGGTCCTGGTGGACGACGATCTCGTGATCTGCGACAGCGCGGCCATCGAGGAATATCTCGAGGAGGCGCATCCCCGGACCTCGCTGTTCGGCGACACGCTCGAGCAGCGGGCCGAGACGCGCCGGCTCGTCGCCTGGTTCGACAGCAAGTTCGCCCGCGAGGTGAGCGATCCCCTGTGGCGGGAGAAGGTCGTCAAGCGCTGGAAGCGAGCCGGCTTTCCCTCTTCCGACGCGCTCCGCCGAGGCGCCCAGGCGATCCGGCTCCACCTCGCCTACATCGACTGGCTCTGGCAGCAGCGCAAATGGCTCGCCGGCGACCGGCTCACCATGGCCGACATCGCCGCCGCCGCCCACCTCTCGGTGCTCGACTATCTGGGCGACGTGCCCTGGGCGGAGGCCCAAGGAGCGCGGGAATGGTACGCCAAGATGAAGTCGCGTCCCTCCTTCCGCCCGATCCTCGCCGACCGCGTCACCGGCATCACCCCGCCCGCCCATTACGACGACCCGGATTTCTGAAATGACGGCCGCCGCGGTGGCGCTACCGCCGGGACGCCTGATGGCCCGGCTGCGCGAGCGCGCGCTCGGGCTCGGGCTCCTGCCGCCGCGGGTGACCGACCCGAGCCTGCCGGCCGAGGTCGGGCGAAGGCTCGCCGGCTTCCTCGAAGCCGGGATGCACGGGGCGATGGGCTGGCTCGCCCGCACGCCCGAAATCCGGGCCGACCCGAGCCGGCTCTGGCCCGCGGCCCGCTCCGCGCTCGTCACGGGCATTTCCTACGCGCCCGCGGCCGATCCGCTGCCCGAGCTCGCAGCCCGCGATCGCGGCTATATCAGCGTCTATGCGAGGAACCGCGACTATCACGATCTCTTGAAGGGCCGGCTCAAGGAGCTCGCCGGGCTGCTCGCGGCGCGCACCGGCTGCGCGGTCAAGGTCTTCGTCGACACCGCCCCGGTCATGGAAAAACCCTTGGCTCAACGGGCCGGGCTCGGCTGGCAGGGCAAACACACCAACCTCGTGAGCCGTACCCACGGCTCCTGGCTCTTCCTGGGCGTGATCTTGACCACGGCCGAGCTGCCGCGGGACCCGCCCGAGACCGATCGTTGCGGCACCTGCCGGCGCTGCCTCGAGGTCTGCCCGACCGGCGCCTTCCCGGCACCCTACCGGCTCGATGCGCGGCGCTGCATCAGCTACCTCACGATCGAACATCCCGGGCCGATCCCGCACGCGCTGCGGCCGCTGCTGGGCAATCGGATCTACGGCTGCGACGACTGTCTCGCGGTCTGCCCCTGGAACAAGTTCGCGGCGGCTGCGCGCGAGATCGGGCTCGCCGCCCGTCCCGAGCTCGTCCGGCCGCCGCTCGAGACCCTCGCCCGGCTCGACGATCCGGACTTCCGCCGGCTGTTCGCGGGATCTCCGATCAAGCGGATCGGCCGCGACCGCTTCCTGCGCAACGTCCTCGTGGCGATCGGCAACAGCGGCGAGCCGAGGCTCCTGCCCGTGGTCGAGGAACGGCTCGCGGACCCCTCGCCGCTCGTCCGCGGGGCGGCGATCTGGGCGCTCGGCCGGCTCGCCGAGCCCGCGCGCTTCGCCCTGCGACGCGCGCGTCTCGAGCCCGCAGAGGCGGACCCCGAGGTTCGCGCCGAGTGGGCCGCGGCTCACAAGTGATCGCCGAGCCGGTCGACCACGAAGCGGCCGTCCTCGAAATGCCCGAACAGGCGCTTGGCGGTACCGGTCCAGGCGTCGATCTGATGCGTCGAGGGCGGGGTGGGGTTACCCGCGAGCTTCTTCACGTCGAGACTCCGCGGGTTCTCGCGCCCGTCGGTCGCCACCCAGCGGGCGAGTGCGTCGAGCTGCCGGTTGAGCTTGGCGAGCTCGTCGGGGGCGAGCCGACGCGCCTCGCGCTCGAGGGCGTCGGTGAAGACGAGCTCGGGGACGGCGGGAGGCTGCAGGCGCTCGCCGTAGACCCGCTCGCAGGCCTGAGCCAGGAGGGCGGTACCCCAGGCGGAGAGGCAGGCCTCCTCGCCGTCGGCGAAGACCAGGCTCTCGGGCAGGTCGGCCAACTCGCCGATCGGCAGGGAGCCGACCGCCCGCAGGCGCCTGAGTGCCGGAAGATACGGCGCGATCGCCGCCACCGCGTCCCACTGCACGGGCAAGCGCGGGATGCGCAACAGCTCGCGGGCGTTCTCGAACAGGAATACGCTCTCCCAGCCCTGCAACATCGCGAGGGACTGCAAGAAGGCGTTCACGCTCTTGAAGCCGCCCGTGAGATTGAGGGTGACCCGCTGGCCCCGGGTCCACTCCAGGAGCTGCAGCGCCAGGTCGGAAAGGGCGGTGGAGAAGCTCGCGAGCTCGTCGGTGCGCAGATCGGCCACGCGCAGGAGCTCGACGGTGCCCTCCCGCGCGGCGATCCAGTCGCGCACCATCTCGGCCGCGGCGAGGCCTTGGGCCGTGTCGGTGGCGATCAACAGGTGCTGGATCTCGGGAACGAAGCCGCCGCGCTCGAGGACACCGGGGACGGCGAGGAGCCCGTTGAGTTCGGCGCTGAGTTTGCGCGCCTCGACCGGATCGGCCTGGGCGAGCCGCCGTCGACGCTCGGCCAAAAGGCTCTCGAGCGGCCCGCGATCGGCGGGTGCCAGGTCGCGCTCGCGAGCGTTCGCCGTCCGCCGCAGGAGCGGCAGCTGGGCGGGGTCGGCGCGGTTGGTCAACAGGCTGGTCCCGACGGTCGAAACGACGAGACGGGTCACGGTGCGACTTGCCTCCCGACCGGAAACGACCATCTCCTTTCGAGGTCGTACCATATGGTCGACCTTGTCAATCGGGAGCGGCGGCGCCGGTGCCCATCCTGCTCTGCTTCGGCTACGGCTACGTCGCCCGCCATCTGGCGGAACGGCTCGCTACCCGCGGCTGGCAGATACGCGGCACCACCCGCTCGGCCGAGAAGCTCGTGCGGATGGCCGGGCCGGGCCGTCAGGGCTGGCTGTTCGAGCGCGGCCGGCCCTTGCCCGCCGAAGCACTCGCGGGCGTCACCCACGTCCTGGTCTCGATCCCGCCCGACGAATCGGGCGATCCCGTGCTCGACCGGCACGGAGAGGATCTGCGCCGGCTCGCCGGGCTCGCCTGGATCGGCTGGCTCGGCACCACGGGCGTCTACGGCGACCGGGGCGGCGGCTGGGTCGACGAACTCACCCCGCTCGAACCCACGACGGCGCGCACCGACCGGCGGGCCCGCGCCGAGGCCGCCTGGCTGGCCTCGGGCCTGCCGGTCCACCTCTTCCGCCTGGCCGGCATCTACGGTCCGGGCCGCAACGCACTGCGCCAGCTGCTCGACGGCAACGCGCGGTGCATCGTCAAGCCCGGGCAGGTCTTCTCGCGCATCCACGTCGACGACATCGCGGCCACCCTCGAGGCCTCGATGGCGCGACCGAACCCGGGCCGGATCTACAATGTCTGCGACGACGAGCCGGCCCCTCCCCAGGACGTCGTGACCTTCGCGGCCGAGCTCCTGGGCGTTCCGCCTCCGCCCGCGGAACCGTTCGAGACGGCCGAGCTCTCGCCCATGGCGCGGAGCTTCTATCGCGACAATCGGCGGGTGCGGAACGCCCGGATCAAGGAAGAGCTCGGTGTCCGGCTCGCCTATCCGTCCTATCGCGAGGGGTTGCGGGCGCTCCTTCCGGTCGAAGCCGCCGCCCGGCGCTGATCCGGGCCTGGACGAGGCCTGCGCGGGGCGCCAATCTGCCGCGCACCGAACGCTCGGCTGGGAGGATCGGATGCGCTCGACCGGAACGCTCGCGGCTGCCTTCGCGGCGGCCCTTTTGACCGCGGCCCTGCCCGCGGCGGCCCGCGATCTCACCATCACCTCCTGGGGCGGCGCCTACCAGAACGCCCAGCGCGAGCTCTACTTCGCGCCCTTCCAGAAGGAGACCGGCATCAAGCTCGTCGAGGACACCTGGGACGGCGGCATCGGGGTCCTGCGCACCAAGGCGCAGGGCACGCCCGTGTGGGACGTCGTCCAGGTCGAGACCGACGAGCTCGTGTTGGGTTGCGAAGAAGGGATCCTGGAGCCGCTCGACTGGCAGGCCCTCGGCGGCAAGGACAAGTTCCTGCCGGCCGCGGTCCACGAATGCGGCGTGGGTGCCATCGTCTGGGCCACGATCCTGGCCTACGACGGCAACAAGTTCCCGACCGGTGGACCGGCCTCCTGGGCGGACTTCTTCGACACCCAGAAATTCCCGGGCAAGCGCGCGCTCCGCAAAGGGCCGCGCCAGGCCCTCGAGTTCGCGACGATGGCGCAGGGCGTGCCCCCGGCCAAGGTCTACGAGGCGCTCAGGGCCCCCGGCGGAATCGACAAGGCCTTCGCCAAGCTCGACAGCATCAAGAAGGACCTGATCTTCTGGGAGGCCGGTGCCCAGCCGCCGCAGCTCCTGGCTTCGGGCGAGGTCGCCATGACCTCGGCCTACAACGGTCGCATCACCGCCGCCAACCGCCAGGACAAGCGCAACTTCAAGATCGCCTGGAACGCCGGCTTCGTCTACCAGATCGACTCCTGGGTGATCCTCAAGAACTCGCCGAAGAAGGCCGAGGCCTTCAAGCTCGTCCAGTACCTGACCCGGCCCGAGAATCAGGCCAAGCTGCCGGCGATCATTCCCTACGGCCCGACCCATGTCGACGGTGGCAAGCTCGTGCCGGCCGAGTTCGCGGCCGACATCCCCTCCTCGCCGCAGAACCTGCCGCACGGCGTGTTCTTCGACGCGAGCTTCTGGGTCGAGAACGTCGAGAAGCTGACCGAGCGGTTCAACGCCTGGGCGGCGCAGAAGTGAGCCGCGGGCGGACGGTCGCAGCGAGCGCGGCGGCCGTCCGCCGGCCTCGCTGATGGCCACGACCACCCTCGAACTGCGCCGCGCATTGCGCCGCGCCGAGCGGCGCAGTGCGCTCGGCGGTCTCGCCCTGGCGCTGCCGCTGACCGGCTTTCTCGTCGTCTTCTTCCTGCTGCCGATCCTCGGCATGCTCGCCAAGGCGGTCGAAAACACCGAGCTCGCCACCGCCATGCCGCGCAGTGCCGAGGCGCTGCGCGCCTGGCAGGGACTCGGGCCGCCGCCCGAGCCCGTGGTGGCGATCGTCGCGACGGAGCTCAAGGAGGCGCACGCCCGCCGCCGGTCGGCCATGGTCGCCCAGCGGCTCAACCGCGAAGAGGCGGGCTGGCGCAACCTGATCCTCTCGACCGCCCGGCGCCTGCCCGACGACCCGCAGGGGAGCTGGCTCGAGACGCTCGTGGCGATCGATCCGGCCTGGGGCGAGCCCGCCATCTGGGCAGGGCTGCGGCGCGCCGCTCGACCCTGGACCGACATCTTCCTGTTGGCCGCGGTCGACCTGCACCGCGACGATCACGACGCCATCGTCCGCGTGCCGCCCGACCAGGCGATCTATCTCGACATCCTCGCCCGGACCTTCTGGATCAGCGCGCTCGTCACCCTCTTCTGCCTGATCCTGGGCTATCCCCTCGCTTACCTCCTCGCCACCCTTCCCGAGCGCTGGGCCAACCCGCTCCTGATCCTGGTGCTCCTGCCGTTCTGGACCTCGCTCCTGGTGCGCACCGCCGCCTGGATCGTGCTCCTGCAGCGGGAAGGCGTGATCAACGACCTGCTCGTCCGTCTCGGGTTCCTGGCCGAACCCGTGGCGCTGGTCTTCAACCGCACGGGCGTGCTGGTCGCCATGACCCACGTGCTCGTGCCCTTCATGGTCCTGCCGCTCTACAGCGTCATGCGCGGCATCCCGCTCTCCTTGACCCGGGTCGCACTCTCCCTCGGCGCCACGCCCTTGCTCGCCTTCCGCAAGGTCTATCTGCCGCTCTCCATGCCGGGGGTGGCAGCGGGTTGCCTGCTCGTCTTCATCCTCGCCCTCGGCTACTACATCACTCCGGCACTGGTGGGTGGTGCCGCCGACCAGATGATCAGCTACTTCGTGGCCTTCTTCACGCTGCAGACCGCCAATTGGGGGATGGCCGCCGCACTCGCCACGCTGCTCCTGGTCGCCACACTCCTCCTCTACTGGGTCTATGCCCGGCTCGTGGGCATCGACCGGCTCCGGCTCGCCTGAGCGATGCTCGGCAGCGGGCTCCTCGGCCGCGCCGCGCTCTGGGTCTATGCGCTTCTGGTCCTCCTCTTCCTCGTCCTGCCGATCCTGGTCATCGTGCCGCTCTCCTTCTCGGCCGGCGCTTTCCTCCACTTCCCGCTGCCGGGCCTGAGCCTTCGCTGGTACGCCCGCCTGATCGAGCACGAGCCCTGGCGGATCACGCTCGGCAACAGCCTGATCGTGGGCGCGATCGCCACGCTGCTCGCCACCGTCCTCGGCACGCTCGCCGCCGTGGGCCTCGCCCGGGCCCGCTTGCCGGGCAAGGGCTTCCTCATGGCGCTCATGCTCTCGCCGATGATCGTGCCGGTCATCATCCTCGCGACCGGCGCCTATTTCTTCTACGAGCGACTCGGCCTCACGAGCAGCCTTCTGGGCCTCGCCGTCGCGCATACGGTGCTGGGCGCGCCCTTCGTGCTCGTGACCGTCTCGGCCACGCTCGGCGCCCTCGATCCCACGCTCGTGCGCGCCGCGCACGGCCTCGGCGCCCCGCCCTGGCTCGCCTTCCGCAAGGTCACGCTGCCGATCATCGCACCGGGCGTGGTGAGCGGGGCCCTCTTCGCCTTCGTCACCTCCTTCGACGAGGTGGTGGTGGCGCTCTTCCTGACCGGCCCCGCGCAGCGCACCCTGCCGCGACAGATGTTCGACGGCATCCGCGAGGAGATCAACCCGGAGATCCTGGCGGCCGCCACCATCCTCGTGGCCTTGGCCGTCCTCCTCCTCGTGGTGGCCGAGCTCCTGCGCCGGCGAAGCGCTCGTCTGCGAGGGATCGCACCGTGAACCTGCTCCTCGTCCACGCCCACCCCGAAAAGCACTCCTTCTGCGCGGCGATGCGGGATCGGGCGATCGCGACGCTGGAAGCCGCGGGCCACGCGGTGACGGTCTCCGACCTCTACGCGATGCGCTTCGACCCGGTGGCGAAGGCCGAGGACTTCCGCGACCGGCGCGATCCCGATTACCTCGTCTACGCCCTCGAGCAGCGCCACGCCTTCGAGACCGGGACGCTCGCCGCGGACATCGCGGCGGAGGTGGAGAAGCTGATGGCGGCCGAGCTCCTGCTGCTCTGCTTTCCGCTCTGGTGGTTCTCGGTGCCGGCGATCCTCAAGGGCTGGATCGACCGGGTACTGCTCTCCGGCCCGTTCTACGGCGGCCGGCGCTTCTACGACCGGGGCGGCCTGGCCGGGCGGCGGGCGCTCTGCCTGATCACCGCCGGCTCGCGCGAGCACATGCTCGCCGAGGGCGGCATCCACGGCCCGCTCGAGGGCATGCTCAAGCATCTCTTGCAGGGCACGCTCGGCTATGTGGGCTACCGCGTGCTGCCCCCCTTCGTGGCCTGGCACGTGCCCTATGTCGACGAGGCGGCACGAGGGGCGATGCTCGACGCGCTGGAGCGCTACCTGCGAGCGCTCGATCGGCTCGAGCCCCTGCCCATGCCGAGGCTCGACCGCTTCGACCGCGAGATGCGGCCGCTCGCGCCCGCCGACACCGCGCCGCGCGAGCCCTGAGCCGCCGCGCGATCCTCGAATCCCGGCACATCCGAAGGCGGCACGCTCGCGAAACCTCGCGCCCGTTAACTCCCCCGCAACGCCGATCCGCCAGGATCCGGCGTCGGAGGTGGAGGAACGGGATGCCCGGGTCGGCCGCGCTGGCGGCATTCGCCTTGCAGTTGCTCACGGCCCTCGAGGGGCCGGCGCTCGGGACGGGCGATGCGGAACCGTGGGCGGGCCCATCGGGGCCCGCCTTCACCGCCGAACCGGCGCACCCTCCGACCGGCGAGCGAGCCCCGAGCTGGCTCACCGTCCGCCGCGCGGAAGCCCGATCGAACGCGCTCGCGGCCGCCGGCCCGCCGGCCCCGCCTCAATAGACGTCCTGGCCGCCGTTGACCGGGATCTCCGCACCCGTGATGTAGGAGGCACCCTCGCTGCAGAGGAAGTAGATGATCGAGGCCACCTCCTCCGGCGAGCCGAGCCGCTTCAGCGGGATCCGCTCGACGAGCTGCTCGGTACCGGGCGAGAGAATGGCGGTGTTGATCTCGCCCGGGCAGACCGCGTTCACGCGGATGCCGAGATGGGCGAGATCGGCCGCGAGCTCGCGGGTGAGGGCGGTCAAGGCGGCCTTGCTGGTGGCGTAGGCGGAGCCGGCGAAGGGATGCACCCGTGACCCGGCGATCGAGGTCAGGTTGACGATCGAGCCCTTGCTCCGCGCGAGCAGGGGCGCGCAGGCGCGGCTGAAATAGACGGGTGCGAAGAAGTTGATCGCGAAGGTCTTCTCCCAGACCTCCATGGTCCCGTCGAGACAGCCGAGCCGCTTGCCGCCCTCGGCTTTGGGCGAATAGCCGGCGTTGTTGACGAGCGCGTGGAGCTCCTGGCCGTCCAGGATGTGCTCGAGCTGGGCCACCGCTTCGGAGAGACGACGGGTCTCGGAAAGATCGATCGTGATGTGGGCGTGGCGCTCGTTGCGGGGGCATTGCGGCGGCACCTCCTCGCGCGAGCAGGTGATCGCCCGCCAGCCCTGGCGGACGAAATAGGCCGCCGTGGCGTGCCCGATCCCACGGCTCGCCCCCGTGATGAAGACGTTCTTGCGCTCGGTCATCGCCCGCTACCCTCCGCCGGCCAGCTTGAAGATGGCGGAGGAAGGCGGGCGCGGCAAGCGGCGCCGCCGCTCAGGGGGCGAGGCGCACGCGCTCCCAGCCCGAGCCCGCCCGGCGATATTCGAGCCGGTCGTGCAGCCGCGAGCGACGTCCCTGCCAGAACTCGAACCGATCGGGCACGACCCGATAGCCGCCCCAATGCGGCGGCCGCGGCGGGTCCTCCGCATAGCGCTCGGCGAGCTCCTGGAACCGGCGGGCGAGCTCGTGGCGGTCGATCGGCCGGCTCTGCGGGCTCGCGAGCGCGCCGATCCGACTCCCGTAGGGGCGCTTCACGAAATAAGCATCGGCCTCCGCCGAACCGACCTTCTCGACCGGCCCCTCGATCCGTACCTGGCGATGCAGCTTGTCCCAGAAGAAGAGGAGCGCCGCCACGGGCCGCAGGGCGAGTTCCCGCCCCTTGCGGCTCTCGTAGTTCGTGTAGAAGGTGAAGCCGCGCCTGTCGAAATCCTTGAGGAGCACCATCCGCAGCGAGGGTCGACCGTCCTCGCCCACGGTCGCGAGCGCCATCGCGTTGGGCTCGACCAGGCCGGCGCCGAGCGCCTCGTGCAGCCAGGTGTCGAACTGGTCGAAGGGATCTTCGGCCGCCTGCTCCTCGAGCAGCATCGGCCCCTCGTAGTCGACCCTCAGATCCTCCAAGCGGCTCATCCCGTTTCTCCCCGAATGGCGCTTCCGCGACGGCCGGGCGCGGTGTCTGCGGAAGGCCCCGCATCGCCGCCGCAAAGGGCGGCCTCGCCTCGGAGCACCGTCCCGTGCAGGGCATCCTCTCCATCCAGTCTCACGTCGCCTACGGCCATGTCGGCAACAGCGCCGCCATCTTCCCGCTCCAGCGGCTGGGCTTCGAGGTCTGGCCGATCATGACGGTCCTGTTCTCCAACCACACGGGCTACGGCGCCTTCCGCGGCCGGCCCGTGGCGGCCGACTGGCAGCGCGAGATTCTCGAGGGCCTCGAGGAGCGGGGTGCACTCGCCCGCGCCCGCGCCGTGCTCTCGGGTTATCTCGGCGACCCCGGGACCGCCGCGATCGTGATCGAAGCGGTCGAGCGCGTCCGCCGGCACCGTCCCGAAGCGGTCTATGCCTGCGACCCCGTCATCGGCGACGACGGCCGCGGGGTGTTCGTCCGCCCCGGCGTCCCCGAACTCCTGCGCGATCGCGTGCTGCCCCTCGCCACGATCGTCAAGCCCAACCGCTTCGAACTCTCCTTCCTCTCCGGGATCGAGGTCCGCAACCTCGAAGACGCGCTCGAGGCGGCGGCGAGGCTGCGTGCCCGCGGGCCCCGGCTCGTGGTCGTCACGAGCCTCGCCCTGCCCGACCAGGAGGGCCTTCTCGGCATGCTCGCCGACAGTGCCGAGGGCTCCTTCGTGGTCTGGACGCCGCGCCTTCCCGTCACACTCAACGGCACGGGCGATGCTTTCGCGGCCCTTCTTCTCGGCGAATGGCTCCGCACCGGCGATCCCGAGGCGGCCCTCGCCCGCACCGCCTCGGCGATGTACGGCCTCGTCGAGGTCACCTGGAAGGCGGGCTCGCGCGAGCTCCTGCTGGTCGAGGCGCAGAAAGAGCTCGTCGAGCCGAGCCACCGCTTCCGCCCGACCCGGCTGCGCTAGAGGTCGGCCGCGAGCCGCCGGCCGATCGCCCGGCAGGCAGCGAGGATCGCCTCGGGTGCCAGAACCGCCTCGGGCAGGAGCGCGCGCAGCCGGGTCACCTCGAGCACGAAGCCGTCGCGCTCGACCGGGGCCTCGACGACGAGCCGCCCGCGGCCGAACCCCTCGATCACGGCGAGCGCGAGCCGGCCGATCGGCGTGCCCACGCCCGAGCCGAGATTGACGATCCCGCCGGGCGGCTCGAGCGCGAGCCGGGCGATCCAGCCGGCACCCGTCCCGACCGGGAGGAAGTCGCGGACCGTGAAGGGGCTCGCGTCGAGCCGCACCTCGCCCTCCCGGGCGAGCGTGTGGAGGAGTCGCGCGAGGAAGCTCGATCGGTTCGGATCGCGCTCGTAGCCGAACAGGTTGGAAAGCCGGAGCCGGGTCAGCCGCAGGCCCGGGATCGCCGCGAGGCGCTCCTCGAGGGCGAGCTTCTGCGCCCCGTAGAGGTCGGCCGGGCCGAGCGGGTCGTCCTCGCGCGAGGGATACGGGGAGGGCGCGTAGACCTTCCGGGTGCCGAGCGAGAGAAAGGCGATGCCGCGTTCGGCCGCACGGGCGGCGAGCCGCGGCTCGAGATCCTCCTCGATCCGCCAGGAGCGGGTGCCGAGGGTGGGGTGCCGGCCCGCCCAGACCACACTCGAGACACCGTCGAGCAGGGCGGGATCCTCGAGGCGGTCGTGCCCGACGAGGCGGCCCGCGGAACCGAGAACCGCCGCGATCGCGCGGCCGAGAAAACCGCGGCCGACGACGAGGACGCTCACCCGCGACCCGGCAGGGCCAGTACCACGGGCCGCCGGTCCCTGACGGCGAGCCCGATCCTGCCCTGCTTCAAGGCCAAAGCCGCCTCGCCGAAGATCGTCCGCCGCCAGCCGGTGAGCGCCGGCACGGGGGCCTCATCGTCCATCGCGATCGCCTCGAGGTCGGCGGTGCTCGCCACCATCCGCTGGGCCACGTCCGCCTCCTCGCAGCAGATCTTGAGGAGCACCCTGAGCATGTCGACGAGCGGACCGATGCCGCGCGGCGGCTCGACCGGCTCGACGATCTCCGGCAGATCCGCCGCCGGGATCGCGAGCGCCTCCTCGACCGCCGCCACGACCCCGGCGAGGCTCGCCCGGTCGAGGCTGATCCGCTCGTGGCCGCGCAGCTCCTCGACCGTCCGCGGCTTGTGGGCGGCGATCTCCAGCAGGAGATCGTCCCGGAGCACCCGCTGGCGCGGCAGGTCCTTGGCTCGGGCGGTGCGTTCGCGCCAGGCGGCGAGCTTCTGGACGACCGCCAAGAAGCGCGGATCGCGCGTGCGGATCTTGAGCCGCCGCCAGGCCTCCTCGGGGGGCTGCTCGAACTGCGCGGGGTCGGCGATGCGGGCGAGCTCCTCCTCGACCCAGGCCGTCCGACCCGTGGCGTCGATCCGGCTCGCGAGCCGCTCGTAGATCACCCGCAGGTGCGTGACATCGGCGAGCGCGTAGCGCAGCTGGGCCTCGGTGAGCGGTCGCCTCGACCAGTCGGTGAAGCGGAAGCTCTTGTCGAGCCGGGCCTTGGCCACCTTCTGGACGAGCGTGTCGTAGGCCACCTCCTCGCCGAAACCGCAGACCATCGCCGCCACCTGGGTGTCGTAGATCGGTCGCGGGACCCGGCCCTTCATCAAGAGCCAGAAGATCTCGAGGTCCTGCCGGCAGGCGTGGAACACCTTGAGCACCCGCTCGTCCGCCATGAGCGCGAGAAGCGGTGCCATGTCGAGGCCCGGAACGAGCGCGTCGACCGCGGCCGCTTCGCATTCGCCCGCGAGCTGGACGAGGCAGAGCTTGGGCCAGTAGGTCCGATCGCGCATGAACTCGGTGTCGACCGTGACGTAGCGCTCGCGGGCGAGGCGGGCGCAGAGCGCGGCGAGATCGGCCGTGGTGGTGACCAGCGTCATGGCACGGGCTGTCTAGCGAGTGGTCGGCGCGGGCGCCAGTCGGGCCCGCGGCCGCAGCCGGGAGCGGCTTGCGAGCGTCCGAGCCGCGGGGCGGAAAGGGGCGATCGACGACCGACCGACGGGCGGTCGATGAGCGGGCGGTTCCTGATCGGCGTGGCGCTTCTCCTCCTGGCCGGCTGCCAGAGCTTCGGCCGCGGAGTGGCCGAGGCGGTGCTCGGAGCCTCCGGGCGAAGCACCGAGGACACCCGCCGCTGCGAGCTGTGGCCCCGGCCTTCTACGGGCTCCAGCCCTGTCTCGCCGAGCAGGATCGACTGCCACCGATCGGTGCGGCCGGGCCCGGCAGGCGGTAGCTCGCGATCCTCTACGTCCACGGCATCGGCACGCATCCGCCGGGTCACGGCAGCGCGCTCGCCGACCGGCCGCCAGAAGCGCTGGGCCTGCGCGCGACGGCCGCCCGATCGAAACGGATCGTACTCGCGAGTCCGCGCGGCGGCGAGGAGATGCCGGGCGAGGTCACGATCACCCGCATGGTCGACGAGCGGCACCAGCGCGATGCCGCCTTCTACGAGCTCACCTGGACGATCATCGACCGTCGTGCGAAGGAGGCGCCCGGCTTCGAGCGCAGCAGCCACTTCGCGAGCCGGTGGGCCTCGATCGCCCAGGCGCTGCGCGCCTTCGTCGACGACGTCGCCCCCGATCCGATCGCCTTCCCCGGGGTCGACCGCGTGCGGATCCTCCGCGCCGTCGGCCCAACCCTTCGCTGGGCCGCCTCGCGCAGCCGGGACGAGCTGCCGGTCCCGTCCGAGGGGAAGGCGCGTGGCGCCGACCTCGAGGGCTTCGGCAGCCGGGTCGGGCGGGACGATCTGGCCTTCGTCACCCACAGCCTCGGCAGCCGGTCGACGCCGGACGCGCCGCAGGAGATCCGCGGCCAGACCGTGCGCTTCTGCCGGCCGGATTCGCCCGGGCACGATCGGCGACCCGAACGACGTGGTGGGCCACCCGGTGCCGGTCGAGTGGGTCGACGCTCGTGTCGAAACGCGGCTCTGCCCGCGGCCGATCAACGTCTTCGTCGAGATCGCGCCGGTCCGGAACCTGTTCGGGCTCGGTGAGGTCGCCAATCCGCTCGGCGCACACACGAGCGACGACACCGACGAGCGGGTGGCGGCCCCGATCGCCAGGGGTGCCGGCCAACCGGCCGCGGCGCCGATCGTGCGGGAGCGTTGTCGCTTCCGCGAGGTCGAGGCGGCCCTGGCGCGCTGAGCCGCGCCGCCTCGGGGCTCAGACGACCTCGACCGTTCCCGCGGCGATCAGCGCGTCGAGGTCGGTCGAGCCGAGATCGCCCGTGATCTTCGTCCAGGTCACGAAGCTGTCGGCGCCGCCGTCCGTGTCGAGCTGCAGCTTGGCGCCGGTCGCGGTCGGCAGGAAGCGGACGAACCCCGCCGGGTCGGCACGGGCCGCGTCGGCATCGGTGAAGAGCTCGGCTGCGTGCAGCTCCAGACGGTCCTCCGAGCCGGCGTCGAAATCCCGGATCGCGCTGCCGCGACTTCCTCCCAGAAGGACGAAGGTATCGCCACCCTCGCCACCCGTCGCGCGGTCCGCCTTCCCCGGACCGATGAAGAGCGTGTCGTCGCCCCCCTCGCCGAACAGCTGGTCGGATCCGAGACCGCCGTGCAGCGCGTCGTCCCCGGCGCCACCGCGCATCGTGTCGTTGCCGCGGCCGAGCTCCGGCGCAGCGAAAAAGGTGAGCTCGTCGTCCCCCGGCGAGCCGATGAACAGGTCGTTGCCGGCGAAGAGCGAATTCGGATCGCGGGCGATTTCGCCGACCGTCGTGCCCACCCGCTCCACGGCGAAAAGCGGGGACGACCCTTCGCGATCCGTGGACAGCACGATGCGATCGATCGGCGAGCCACTGAAGGCGCGGTCCGATGCGAAGGAAAAGCGACCGTGAACTCGTAAATACAAACTGTCATCGATGCCACCGACGATCCGAGTCTCGCTGACTTCGATCGGCACAACTTCCTCGAATACGGTGTCCGGATCGAAGACTGCGCTAGTAGCGACATAGAAACGAAAAATCGGCATACGCGGCGTTCCCCCCGACTCCGTTCTCCTTTCTCTTCACCCGATGGAGTCTGGCTTCATGCTCTCGCTCGAGGTCTTTAGAATGTTGCCATGACCCTCGATCGGAGTCAAATCGCGCGGGAAGCTTCCGCGCTAATCGATCCTTCGCCACCAGCCGTCCGGCTCGGCCACGAGGTCGAACCGCGCCGCGATCCGGTCGAGCAGGTCGACCGTGGGGCCCGTGCGGGCGAGCCGGATCCGCGCATAGCCCCAGGCGCGCGCGCAGCCCGCCAGGGCCGAGAGGAGGGCGGCGTGGCAGCGTGGCTCGGGCGTGACCTCGAGGGCCACGAGCCAGGGTACCTCGAGCACGGCCTCCGCCTCGAGGGCGGTTCCGTTCGAACGGTGGCCCGGCCGCGGCCGGTGCCGCTCGAGCCCCACGAAGAGCCCGGCCGGATTGACCAGGGCACCGACCCCACCGCCCTCGGCCGCGGCCTGCGCGAGCCAGCGGCCGGCCAGATCGAGCCAGCCCTCGAGGTCGCGGGCCACGCCCACGAGGCGGGCGAGCGGCCAGGCGAGCGGCAGATCGGCGCGCGCGAGCGCGCGCCAGCTCCAGCCGGGAAAGCCGTCGATCTCGCAACAGGGCAGGGGCCGAGGCGCCATGGATTACACGCTGCCGCATTCCACACGCCGCGGCATTGACCCAGATCAAAAGCTCGGACTTAGTGGCGGACCAGGAGGTGGCGCTTTGCGCACGGCCGGGAGCGCGGGTGGATCGAGCGGGGAGGGCGCGCCGCCCGGTTTCGGGCGGTGCGGCGTCCTGTGCGAGGAGTGCCGTGTCCGCGCGGTCGCCGTCTGCCGGGCCCTGGGCGGGCCGGCCCTCGACGAGCTCGAGGCCATCACCACCCGCATCCGTCTCGCTGCCGGTCGTACCCTGTTCGACGAGGGCGACCCCGCCGACGGCCTGTTCACCCTCAACGAAGGAGTCGTCAAGATCTTCAAGATGCTGGCAGACGGCCGCCGGCAGATCACCGGCTTCCTCTTGCCGGGTGACTTCCTCGGCCTCGCCTTCTTCCGCTCCTACGCCTACAGCGCCGAGGCGGTCACCGACGCACTCCTCTGCCGCTTTCCGCGCGAGCGCTTCATGGCGCTCCTGGAGCGCCACCCGGCACTCGAGAAGGAGCTTCTTGGCCGGGCCTCCTCCGAGCTCGCCGCGGCGCAGGAGCAGATGCTGCTCTTGGGCCGCAAGAGTGCGCGGGAGCGTGTCGCGAGCTTCCTCTTGGCCCTCGCCCGCCGCCATCCCGGGGCCGGCGCGACGCCCGTCCCTCTGCCCATGAGCCGCTACGACATCGCCGATTATCTGGGCCTCACGATCGAGACCGTGAGCCGCGAGATCCAAGCGGCGCGGGCCTCGGGGGTCATCGAGATGCCCGATCGCCACCATTTCCTGGTGGTCGACCGGCAGCGGCTTCTGGCCGCCGCCGCCCTCTGAGCCGCGGCGCCTGTCCCTTGGGGCCGCTGCCCGGGCTCGTCGCCCTCACGCTCGCCAACACACTCAGCCAGTTCTTCCGGATCGCGCTCGGCCTGGTCGCACCGGAGCTCGCTCGCGACCTCGATCTCGCCCCGGACGCGCTCGGGGCTCTCTCCGCCGCCTGGTTCCTCGCCTTCGCAATCGCCCAGCCCTTCGTCGGCATGGCGCTCGACCGGCTGGGTCCGCGCCGCTCGGTGGCCGGCCTCTTCCTGCTCGCGGCCGCGGGCTGCCTCCTGCTCGGCTCCGCCACGGGCGAAGCCCAGGCCATCGCGGGCCAGGTCCTGATCGGGCTCGGCTGCTCGCCGGTCTACATGGGCACGCTCGTCGTGGTCGCCCGCTTCTGGCCGCCCGGGCGCTTCGCGGCCCTCTCCTCGGTCCTGCTCGCCATCGCCGCGACGGGCTCGATCCTGGGCGCCACCCCGCTCGCCCTTCTGGTCGAGCTCACGGGGTGGCGCGGCGCCTTCCTCCTCTTCGCGCTCCTCGTGGCCCTCGCGAGTGCGGCCGTGTTCCTCCTGGTCCGCGACGCGCCCGCGGGACGGGAGCTTCCGGCCGGCCGCGAAGGGCCGAGCGAGGTGCTCCGGGGCATGCTCGCGATCCTGCGCTCGCGGCCGCTCTGGTCGCTGTTCCCGATGCTGTTCGCGACATATGCCGTGGTGATGGCGATCCGCGGCCTCTGGGCCGGTCCCTATCTCGATGCGACCTTCGGCCTCTCGCCGGTCCCGCGCGGCCACGCGCTGCTCCTGATCTCGCTCGCCATGATCGGCGGGCTTCTGGGCTTCGCCGCTCTCGAGCGGCGGCTCGACCGGCGCAAGGGCCCGGTGGTGGCCGGTACGGCCGTGGCGATCGCGGGTCTGCTCCTGCTCGCCGCGCGGCCGGAGCTCGGTGCGCTACCGGCGAGCCTCGTGCTCTCGGCGGTGGTCGCGGGCTCGGTGACCTATTCCCTGCTCATGGCCCAGGGCCGTCTGTTCCTGCCCGACCGGCTGGTCGGGCGCGGGCTCGCGCTCCTCAACATGGCGAGCTTCCTGGGGGCCGCGGCCCTGCAGGGGGCGAGCGGTCTGATCGTGGCCCTCGCTCCGGCCGAGCCGCAGACCGAACGCTGGACGCGGCTCTTCGCCTTCCTCGCGCTCTGGCTCGCGCTCGCACTCCTGCCCTATCTGCGCGCCGCCGATCCGCGCTCCGCCTCGGCCAGGAGCGCGCGATAGAGCCGGGCATAGGCCGGGGCGCGCGCTGCCCAACCGATCGCCCGGGTCATGCCGCGGCGCTGCAGGACCCGCCAGCGCTCGCGGTCCCGGAACAGGGCGGCCGCCCGCTCGAGCGCGTCGACCAGCGCTTCGACCGTGACCGGGGCGAACTGGAAGCCGGTCGCCACCGCGTCCGCGAGGGCCGCGTCGTTGGCGTCGATCACCGTGTCGGCGAGCCCCCCGACCCGTGCCACGATCGGCACGGCTCCGTAGCGCAGCCCGTAGAGCTGGGTGAGGCCGCAGGGCTCGAAGCGGGAGGGGACGAGGATCGCATCCGCCCCGGCGAAGATCCGGTGCGCGAGCCGCTCGTCGTAGCCGAACCGCACGGCGATCCGGCCGGGATGGCCGCGCCCCGCCTCCGCGAAGGCGGCCTCGAGCGGCGCCTCCCCGGTGCCGAGCATCGCCAAGGCGCCCCCCAGACCCAAAAGGCGCGGCAGGGCTTCGAGAAGGAGGTCCATGCCCTTTTGCCAGGTGAGCCGGGTGACCACTCCGAAGAGCGGTGCCGCCCCGGGATCGAGGCCGAGCTCGGCCGCGAGCGCCCGCCGGCAAAGCTCGCGATCCTCGAGCCGGTCGGCGTCGAAGGGAGCGGGCAGGGCCGGATCCGCGGCCGGGTTCCAGACCCGCTCGTCGATCCCGTTCACGATGCCGGTCAGCCGATCGGCGCGCAGCCGCAACAGCCCCTCGAGACCCATGCCGAAGGCCGGGGTCGTGATCTCGCGGGCGTAAGTCGGGCTCACGGTCGTCAGCCGATCGGCATAGACGAGGCCGGCCTTGAGGAAGCCGATCGCCCCGTAATACTCGACCCCGTCGATCGTGAACGCCGATTCGGGCAGCCGCAGCTCGGCCAAGAGGCTCGCCGGGAACTGACCCTGGAAGGCCAGATTGTGGATCGTCGTCACCGTGGCCGGGCGGGGCAGACCCGAGAGCGCCAGATAGGCCGGGGCGAGCCCCGCCTGCCAGTCGTGGGCGTGCACGACGTCCGGCCGCCAGGTCGCGAGGGCACCGAGCCCGAGAGCGCGGGCCGCCCAGGCGAGGGCGGCGAAGCGCTGCGCATTGTCGGGCCAGTCGGCACCGTCCGGGCCGTGATAGGGCCCACCCGGCCGATCGTAGAGATGGTCCGCCTCGAGCAGGAAGAGGGCGAGCCCGGCCGCCTCGCCGGCCGAGAGCCGGGCGGGTCCGCCCATGAGCTCGCCGAGCTCGAGCACGGGCTCGGCCCGCTCGAGCCGCTGCCGGACCGGGGGGTAGAGTGGCAAGAGCGTACGGATCTCGACACCCTCGGCCGCGAGGGCACCCGGCAGCGCGCCCACCACGTCGGCGAGCCCGCCGGTCTTGATCAAAGGGAAGGCCTCGGAGGCGACCTGCAGGACCCGCACCGTCCGGCTCACGCATCGCTCTCCGCCTCGAGGTACAGCACCGAAAGCGGGGGCAGGGTCAGTCGCAAGGAGTGGGGCCGGCCGTGCCAGGGGACGGGCTCGGCCTCGACCGCGCCCAAATTGCCCATCCCCGAGCCTTCGTAGACGAGGGCGTCGGTGTTGAGCCGCTCGCGCCAGACACCCGGGCGCGGCACACCGATCCGCCAGCCCTGGCGCGGCACCGGCGTGAGGTTGGCGACCACCAGGACCGGTGCGTCGCCCGGCCGGCCGAGCCTGAGCCAGGCATAGACCGAGTGCTCGGCGTCGTTGGCCTCGACCCAAGCGAACCCGTCGACCGAGCAGTCGCCGACGTGGAGTGCGGGGAGCTCGCGATAGAGCCGGTTGAGATCGGCCACGAGCCGCTGGACGCCTCGGTGCCAGCCGATTTCGAGCAGGTGCCAGTCGAGCGCGCGGGCCTCGCTCCATTCGGCGCCTTGGGCGAACTCTTGGCCCATGAAGAGGAGCTTCTTGCCGGGATGGCCCCACATGAGGGCGAGAAGGGCCCTGAGATTCGCGAACTTCTGCCAGGCGTCGCCCGGCATCCGGGCCAAGAGCGAGCCTTTGCCGTGCACCACCTCGTCGTGGCTCAACGGCAGGACGAAGTTCTCGGAGAAGGCGTAGAGCAGGCCGAAGGTCAGCTCGTGATGGTGCCAGCGGCGGTGCACGGGGTCGCGCGCGAAATAGCGCAGCGTGTCGTGCATCCAGCCCATGTTCCACTTGAAGCCGAAGCCGAGCCCGCCGAGCCAAGTGGGGCGCGACACCCCGGGCCAGGCGGTCGATTCCTCGGCGATCGTGACGATCCCGGGATGTTCGGCGTAGAGGATCTCGTTGAGCCGACGCAGGAATGCGATCGCCTCGAGGTTCTCGTTGCCACCGTGCCTGTTCGGCACCCACTCTCCCGGCTTTCGCGAATAATCGAGGTAGAGCATCGAGGCAACGGCGTCCACCCTAAGTCCGTCGACATGGTAGACCTCGAGCCAATAGAGCGCGTTCGCGATCAGGTAATTGACGACCTCGGTGCGGCCGTAATTGTAGACGAGCGTTCCCCAATCGGGGTGGAAGCTCTGGCGCGGGTCTTCGTGCTCGAAGAGTGCCGTGCCGTCGAAGCGGCCGAGCCCGTGCGGGTCCGAGGGGAAATGACCGGGCACCCAATCCAGGATGACGCCGAGGCCCGAAGCGTGCGCCCGATCGACGAAGCGGGCGAGGCCCTCGGGATCACCGAAGCGGGCGGTCGGCGCGAACAGGCCGAGCGGCTGGTAGCCCCAAGAGGCGTCGAGCGGGTGCTCGCTCACGGGCAAGAGCTCGAGATGGGTGAAGCCGAGCCCGGCGGCGTAGGGGAGAAGCTCGTCGGCGAGTTCGTCCCAGGACAAGAAGGAGCCGTCCGGCCGCCGCCGCCAGGAGCCGAGATGGACCTCGTAGATCGCCATCGGCCGCTCGAGCGGCCGCATCTCGGCGCGCCGCGCCATCCAAGCCCGGTCCGTCCAGGGGAAGGGGCGGAGCGCGCGGACGATCGAGGCGGTGGCGGGCCGGAGCTCGGCGGCGGTGCCGAAGGGATCGGCCTTCGAGGGCAGGAGGCGGCCCTCCCGGTCCTTGATCTCGTACTTGTAACGGGCGCCCTCGGTGACCCCGGGCAGGAAGATTTCCCAGACCCCCGAGGCCCGCCGCAGGCGCATGCCGTGCAGACGCCCGTCCCAGCCGTTGAAGTCGCCCACCACCGCGACCCGGGAGGCGTTGGGCGCCCAGACCGCGAAGTGGACACCCGCCACCCCCTCGTGGACGATCGGCCGGGCACCGAGCCGCTCCCAGAGTCGGCGATGCGTGCCCTCGCGCAACAGATGCTCGTCGAGCTCACCCAGCACCGGGCCGAAGCGATAGGGGTCCTCGAGCTCGAGGATCCGTTCGCCGAAGCGAGTGCGCAGCCGATAGGCCAGGGGCCCCGTGCGGCCGGGAAGGATCCCTTCGAAGAGCCCGTCCGGGTGGCGCGGCTGCAAGGCGCCGAGCGGCCGGCCGCCGGGATCGACGACCTCGATCGCCGTCGCACCGGGCAGCAGCGCACGGATCACGAGCCCGTCCGGGGCGGGATGCGGGCCGAGGACCGCGAAGGGGTCGCCGTGGCGGGCCTCGACCAGTGCCGCGATCTCGGGCTCGCCGAGGCGCCAGGGCTCGAGGGCGCTCACCCCGCGGGCCCCGCCCGCAGCCGCCGCAAATGGGCGAGGAGCCCCGAGGTCGAGGGATCGCGCGGCTTCGGTACCGCTTCCGGGGCGAGGTCGGGCAGGATCCCGGCCGCCAGCTCCTTGCCGAGCTCCACGCCCCACTGATCGAAGCTGTCGATTCCCCAGATCACGCCCTGGACGAAGACCTTGTGCTCGTAGAGGGCGATCAGCCGGCCGAGGGTGAACGGGTCGAGCCGGCGGAACAGGATCGTCGTCGTCGGCCGATCGCCCGGGAAGACCTTGTGCGGGACGAGGGCCTCGAGAGCGGCACCGGAAAGCCCCTTGGCCGCGAGCTCGGTCCGCACCTCGGCCTCGTCCTTGCCGAAGGCCAGGGCCTGGCCCTGGGCCAACAGGTTGGCGAGCAACTTCTCGTGGTGGCCCGCGAGGTCGTGGTCGGGCAGGGCGGCCGCCAGGAGGTCGCAGGGCACGATCTCGGTGCCCTGATGGAGGAGCTGGAAGAAGGCGTGCTGCCCGTTCGTCCCGGGCTCGCCCCAGACGATAGGCCCGGTCGGCCGCTCGACCGGTCGCCCGTCGCGCCGCACCCGCTTGCCGTTGCTCTCCATGTCGAGCTGCTGGAGATGCGCCGGCAACCGCGCGAGCCGCTGATCGTAGGGCAGCACCGCGTGCGTCGAGAAACCCAGGAGATTCCGATACCAGATGCCCACGAGCGCCAGGAGCACGGGCGCGTTGGTCTCGAGCGGTGCGGTGCGGAAATGCCGGTCCATGGCATAGGCGCCCTCGAGCAGCTCCTCGAACCGCTCGAAGCCCAGGAAGAGTGCGATCGGCAGGCCGATCGCCGACCACAGCGAATAGCGCCCGCCGACCCAGTCCCAGAAGCCGAACATACGGTCGGGCTGGATGCCGAAGGCACGCACCGCCGCCGCGTTGGTCGAGACCGCGACGAAGTGGCGGGCGACCGCGGCTTCGCCGAGGGCGGCGGTGAGCCAGGCCCGGGCCGAGGCCGCGTTCTGCATCGTCTCCTGGGTCGTGAAGGTCTTGGAGGCGACCACGAACAGGGTCGTCTCGGGCGCGAGCCGGGCGAGCGTGGCGGCCAGATGGGCGCCGTCCACGTTCGAGACGAAGTGCGCCCGCAGATCGGGCCGGGCGAGATGCGCGAGGGCGGTGCAGACCATCTGCGGGCCGAGATCGGAGCCACCGATGCCGAGATTGACGACGTCCCGGATCGGTGCGCCGGTGGCGCCCCGCCAGTGCCCCTCGCGAACTTCGGCCGCGAAGGCCCGCATCCGCTCGAGCACGGCACGCACCTCGGGCATCACGTCGCGGCCGTCGACCTCGATGGGCTCCGGGCCGCGATGGCGCAACGCCACGTGCAAGACCGGCCGGTCCTCGGTCGTGTTGATCCGCTCGCCCGCCCACATCCGCTCGCGCCAGAGCTCGACCTCGGCCGCTCGTGCGAGCTCCACGAGGAGGGAGAGCGTCTCGGCGGTGATCAGGTTCTTCGAGAGGTCGATCAGGAGATCGTCGAGGACGAGGGAGAAGCGGGCGAAGCGGTTCGGGTCCGCGGCGAAGAGCCGACGGAGCGAGATCGTGCCGAGCTCGAACCGGTGCCGCTCGAGGGCCGACCAAGCGGCCTCCAGGGCGGTGCTCATCGCGCGCCTCCACCGAGCTCCGAGGCGGCCCGGGCGAGTGCGGTGATACGCCGCCAGTCGCCGGCCGCGATCGCATCCGCCGGCGCGAGCCAGGACCCGCCTACGCAGAGCACGTTCGAGAGCCTCAGGTAGGCGGCGGCGTTGCCCGCGTCGATCCCGCCCGTGGGGCAGAAGCGGAGTTCGGGCAGGGGGCCCGCCAAGGCCTTCAGGAGTGCCACCCCGCCCGCGGGCTCGGCCGGGAAGAGCTTGGCGAGGGTGAAGCCGCTCTCGAGCACGGCCATGGCCTCGCTGGCGGTGGCGACGCCGGGGAGGAGCGGCACGGGCGAGGCTCGGGCGGCCTCGAGCAGGCGGACCGTCGCCCCCGGGCTCACGGCGAAGGCGACGTCGAGCTTGTCCACCTGCTCGAGCTGAGCGGGCGAGAGGACCGTGCCGGCGCCCACGAGGATGGCGGGCACCTCGGCGCGGATCCGGCGGATCGCTTCCGTGGCCGCCGGGGTCCGCAAGGTGACTTCCACGACCGCGATGCCGCCCTCGAGGAGCGCCCGGGCGAGCGGGACCGCGTGCGCGGCATCGGCGATCGTGACCACGGGGATCACGGGGCCTCTGCGCAGGATCGCTTCGAGCCTCTTGCGACGATCCGCGGTCGCCTGCGGCACACCCCGTCTCCCCACCCGCCTCGGCCTTCTCCTAGCGCGCCCGCAGGCCCCTGTCGCGGGCGTGGTCGATCCCGGCGCCAGCGGGCCGAAGGAAGGCCGTCGACCCGAGTCGGACGCCGAACCCGGGTGGAGCGTCGCACGCGCACGGGGCCGGGGATGGACAGGCTCGCGGCCCGCTCCTACGCGTCGAGCGCCGAGGCCTGCCGGGGGAGAGAGTGTATGGTCGCGGCCCGCGACGTCCCGGTCACGCTCTTCCGCGAGATCCTGCTCGTCCCCTTCGCGATCGAGGCCTGCGACCGCACGCGGCCCTTCGCTCGGTCGGGCGGCGAGCTCGTGCGGGAACTGGTCCGCCTGCTCGACCGCTCGTCCTGGCGAGAGATCGCACCGCGCTGGCTGCACCTGCCCGAGGACGAGGGTCGAACAGGCGACGCGCTCGCCAGGGCCTATGCCGAGTTCGTCTATTTCGAGCCCTATGTGCAGCGCTACCTCTTCGGCGAGCGTGGCGAAAGGCCAGAGCGCGCGCCCATTCGGCTCTTCCGTCGCGACGATGTCGGTGCGGTCGACGTGGCGGTGCGCGAGCCGGGCGCGCACGAGCCGGCCTGTTACCGCTTCCGCGTCGACCGGCTCAACCTCTATCTGTTCGACACCGGCAACGCGATGCTGGTGCTCGAACTCCGGTTCGATCCGGATCTCGCGAAGCGTCTGCCGGCGGGCGGGGGCGGCCGCGCACGCCAGACCATGAGCCTCGCCCTCGCCCTTACACTGCACGAGCGGCTGCGGCGCGTCTTTCCGCCCTACTTCGCTCCCTTCGACACCATCGGAACGCGCGTCCCGGCCGAAGAGGGGCTCGTCGCGCCCCTCTCCCCGATCGTGTTTCGGGCGGTCTCGGGCGATCCGGCGCGGTCCGTGCCGAACTTCACGAAGGACGAGGACATCCGCGCCGCCGCGAGTATCGCGCACCTCCGAGAACACCACTCTCCGCCGCTCCATCCGACCTGGCGGCGGTTTCTGGAACCCCTCCCGATCGAGGGCTATGCGGCGGGCACACAAAAGGTCGTGCTTTCGCAGATGGGCGACGATCGTGCCTTCGCCCTCTTGATCCTCGGTGTGGAGGACGCGCACGCGATCGACCGGTCGGACTGGGTGCGGCTCGCGATGGCCGACGAGGCGGGGGAGGGGTTGCCCTACGCAGCCGGCTTCCTCGGGGATTTCGAGCGACGGCATTGCTACGATCGGTTCTTCGATGCCGCCACCGCGATGAGGACCCGCTTTCTCTTCTCGCCCTACGCGATGGCCCTGGTCGGCAGCTGTGCACCACCCGAAAAGAGCGGCTTCGATTTCTTCCGCGAGGTGACCGCCGACCACGGAAGGCGGCACTATTTCCAGCTGGCGCTCGTTGCCTATTTCCAGAAGAACGCACTGCTCACGCTCTCCGAGCGGCTCGCGGACGCGCTCCAGGCGGCGAACGGAGATCCGGAGCGGTTCGAGGAAGCGGCCGAGGCGATCGAGAACGACGTGCTGCGCTTCACCCATCGCTACTGGTTCGAGGACATCTCGGCCCAGATCCAGGGCCAGGAGGTCTTCGATCGTCTGCGCGAGATGTTGCGCTTGCGCCAGCTCTACGATCAGATCGCGCGTGAGGTGCGCGAGGCCAACCAGGTTTCGGGCGCTCGCGAGCAGCGCGAGCTCGCCCGCAAGGCGGCACGCCTCAACCGCACGGTCTTCTGGGGCCTCGTCATCACCGCGGCCACCGGGTTCCTCGGGATGAACGTCTTCGGCGAGGAGATCGTCGGGCGTGTGGGCATCGTCTTGTTCTTCTTGGTCGGGCTGTTCGCTTTCGCGCTGTTCTGGTTGTTCTGGCGTTTGCCGATCGAGCAATGGCTGGACGGCGGATGCGATCGCCGGGAGCGGCGATGAGCCGCGATCTTCTCTTCTGCTTGGGCGGACGTGATCTCGAAATGTCGGAGATCGCCCGCCTCGTTGGTGCGGAGCGCGGCGAAGAGGCGCTCCTCGACCTCGGCCTTTCCTGGCGAACCGCCGTCGCCTCGGCCTATCGGGGTGCGATCGAGGCGGCGCTCGCCGCCGGGCGGACACCCGTGCTCGTCGAGCTCCGCCCCGATCTGCCAGAGGACCTGCTCGCCCGCTGCCGGCTGGTCGACCATCACGGAGACCGGGCCGGCGCGCGACGGCCGACGAGCCTCGAGCAGGTCTTCGCGCTCCTGGCTCTCGGGCCCGATCGCTGGACCCGGCGGCTGGCCCTCGTCGCCGCCAACGACCGCGGTTGGATCCCGGAACTCCGGGCGATCGGTGCCACGGCCGAGGAGATCGCCCGGATCCGGGCCGAGGACCGTGCCGCCCAGGGCATCGGCCCGGCCGAGGAAGCGGCGGCCGAACCGGCCCTCGACGCCGCGAGCCGGCCGCTCCCCGATCTCCTCTACGTGCGGCTGCCGCACGATCGGGTCGCGGTCGTGACCGACCGACTCGCCCTTGCCGCCGAGAGCGATCCGCCCGAGGTGCTGGTCGAGGGACCCGGCGGCTGGACCTTCTCCGGCGGCGGCGAGCGTGCCCTGGCGCTCGCCCGCGCCTTCCCGGGGGGCTGGTGGGGCGGTGCCCTGCCCGAGCGGGGCTTCTGGGGGACGGCGCGGGGGGCGACCAGGCTCGACGCGATCCTGGGCGTGCTCGCTCGACCCGAGGGGCCGGGACGGGCGCGACCTCAGGGCACCTCGCCGGCGGGGTAGGGCGGCAGGCCGACGAACGCCGGATCGGGCGGATCGACCGCCGCGCTCCTACCCGCGACCCCCTCGCGTCGCGGGTCGCGGCCCGAAAGGTCGCGTAGGGCTTTGTAGGCCGCCAGGATACGTTCCGGCTGGGTCCCGGCGCCGGGGAGCTCGGGATAGGCGAGGTGGGCCGCGAGCGCTTCGCCGGTCGAGGCGTGGGCGAGGGCGCGGAGCGTGCGGATCTCCGCCAGTTCGGTGAACCGTTCCGGTACCGTCCGGCCTTTCGTTCGGAGCGAGTCGAGCACCCAGGTCTCGAACGCGGCCATCGCCTCTTCGAGGCTCGGCGGTTTCCCACCGTCGTTGCGCTCGAGCCGGGCATCGGTGATCGCAGCCTCGACCTGGCCACGCCCGAACGCCTTGCCGCGACCGAGCAGGTGGCGGAATCCGCGATCCTCCCGCTGCCCCTGCTCGCCCAGCGTGATCGCCCAGACGAGCCCGCCGAGCTCGACCGGGCTCAAATTGTGCAGGCGGATCCGCGAACGGAACACGAGCGGCCGTTCGCGGGAGGCGGGCAGGAAGCGCGGCTGCGAGACTTGCCGCTCGGGTGTGTCGGGTGGGGGCGCGGGCAGGCGCTCCCCGCGGTTGCGGGCCGGGTAGCGCTTGCGGCCGGCCAAGATCGCGTTCGGGTTGTCGTAATCGACCGGATGGATCGCCTTCGAGCCGGGCTTCGGGCGGAGATAGAAGGGATAGAAGGAGGCGCGGGGGTTCATCGTGAGCGTGCGCTCGGGCGGGCCCGGCGCGACATCGTTCGGCGAGACGAGCTCGGCGAAGCCGAAGAAGACGCGACCACGCCAGGCGAGCTCCCGGCCGCGCCGGCGGGCCCGCTCGGTCGCGGGCTCCGATCGGGGGGTGGTGCCGAACAGCGCCTCGACGAAGTCGAGATCGACGCGCTCGAGGCCGTTGGGCGGCCGATCCGCCTGGCTACGGGCGAGAAGGTCGTGGATCGTGTTGCCGAAGGGCACCCGATAGAAGCGCGTCAACGACACGAAGAATACGCGCGGGTCGGGGCAGCCGGCGCGCGCCTTTTCCGGATCGCCGCGGAAGAAGACCGGGACGGGCTCGCCCCGCTCGAAGCGGGGCCGCCAGTAGGACCAGTTGGCCACTGGCCGTTCCGTGTGTCCGGCACCGTCCTCGGGCTGGATTTCGGCGAAGACGCGGAAGGCCGTCTCGCCGATCGGATAGACGTTCTTCTCACCATCGAGGAACGCGGCCTCGGACTTCTTGTTGGTCGGCTGCCCCCGCCCGGTGTTCGCTCGGTCCACCACGCTCTTGACCGCGCCGGCGACGACGAGCGTGCCCTTCCGGCCGGCGAGCCGGGGCACGATGCCGCCGAGGTCGACCGACCCCGCCATCCTCTTCCGTTGGAGAAGCTCGTGCCGCTCGTGGAGCGAGAGCCGGTGCCAGGCGTTGCAGTGGTCGGTCGCGGGGAGGTCGAGCACCCGGCAGATCGCCTCGATCGGCACCGGCTCCCAGTCGACCTCGCGCAGCTCGATGCCGCTCGCGGTCTTCTCGAGCCAGCCCGCCCGCGGGCGATCTCTCGGGCCTCGGAGGCGGACGATGTCCTTCCACGTCTCGTGATCGAAGTCGCGCAAGGAAAACCTGCGGTCGTCGACGAAACGTGTCCGGCCGTAGGCGGCGATCTCGAGGACCGCGCGGATCGTGCCCCGAAGGCTCGCGCCCGGGACGACGAAGGGGCCGCCCTCACCGAGCCGGACCGGCTCGTCGTTGCTCCGCCCGCCGATCAGGAGCGGGGTCTCGACCGTCCAGGTGACCTCGAGCTCGCCGCAGATCCCGTCCTCGAGCGGCTCGGCGTGGCTCGGTCCGGCCGGCCCCAGCGGGGAGGGCAGGACGACGTCGTCGAACGGCACGAAATTGTAGGGTGCCCGCCGCGGCGGGGTCATACCGGCCGCGGCTTCGAACCGCTCACGGTCGGTCGGCATCGGCCGAGCCCTCCTCGGACACCTCGACGCGGAACCAGCCGAACCCTTTGGCGGCACCGTGACCGAGGAACAGGATTTCCTTCTGGAGATCGCCCAGCAGCAGCTTGAGAAGGGCTGCATCGGCATCACGCCGAGCGCCGGGCACGAGGCCCTCGCCGCGGGGTCGCCAGGAGAGAACGGCCGCGAACACGGGGAAGAGGAAGGTCTCCTCGGCGAAGAGGGCGCCTTCCCGAGCCCCACCGGTCAGCCGGTCGATCGAGACGCTCTGCGCGACGTGCCGCGCGTTCGTCTCGCCGCAGAACCGCAGCCCTTCGAGGGCGAGCTCGCCCCGCCAGCCGGCTACGCCGAACAGCCGCTCGAGCGCCGAGAGCTTCGCGACGGCCATCGGGCCCGGGCAGACGAAACTCCGATCGTCGACCCGCGTCGTGGGTTCGCCCTCGCGATCGGCGAACCAGGGGTCCGGCGCCTTGCCGCGCAACCGCTCGCGGCGCACGAGCCAACCGGCCCGGGCGCGCAAGGCACCCAGCAGAGAGCTCGGCCAGAGCGCGGGCTCCCCCGCGCGCTCCAGCGGCACGATCTGGGGCTCCCCGGGCGGTGGCGCGGAACGGTTCTCGCGGATCGAGAGGAACGGGCCCTCGCAGCGGAACGTCAGATGCCAGCGCCGCGCGGCACCGGCGCGGGCCGGAGCCGCTGCCGCGCACAGGGCTTCCACGATGTCGGGCCGAGCCTCCTCCACGAGCATGCCCGTGCCCGGATCGAGCCGCTGAAGCTCGGCACCGAGCTTCGTCGCAGCGAGCCGCACACGTCCCTCCGCGAAACGTGCCCCGGCGCCGAGCGGGAGCCCCTCCTCGCTCAGAAGGGGTCGCAGGAGCCGTGCGAGAGCCCGGACGTCGGGGTGCGAGGGATCGAGCTCGGGCTTCCCCAGGTGAAGCTCGGCCGAGAACGAGAATCGGGTGCCCGCGGCGACCGTCTCCTCGGCGTACAGGAAGCCGGTCTCTGCCGCCGCGCTGTCCCGGGCGAGCCGGAGCCGGGTGCGAACGAAACCGTCCGACCGGCGCCCGTCGGTGGTGGTGAGGCCGGCGAAGCGCTCACTCGTGTCCGGACCCAGGCGGACGGCGGGCTCGAGCCAGAAGCGGGCGAGCTTGGCAGAGTCGGCAGCGGCGATCCGGGCGGGTCCCAGGAGATCGGCGATCGCGGCGGGTTCGAGCCCGGCCGACGGCGCCGCGGCGCGCAGCGCACCCTTGAGGCTCGTGGCCGGGATCACCGCGCGGCCGGTTCGGTCGCGCACGACGCAGAGGATCTCGCCCCCTTCCTCGCCGCCCGCCAGGGAGCGCCGCTCCTCGCTCCGGCCGGAGCCCAGGTGGAGATCGGCCAGGAGCTCGAGCTCACCTCGAATCTGTAGACGATCGGCGAACATCATCGAGACGGGATCTCCACGCGTCTGCCCCCGCTCGTTCCGGCCTCGGGATCCACCCGGTGGCAGCGCACCGCGCCGAAGCCGTTCTCGCGCTGGAACGGGCAGCGCCGCCAGTCCCGCAGCTCGTCCGCCAGACGTGGCGGCAGGCCCGATCGGAGCAGCTCCGCGAGCGGGACCGACGGGCGGGCAGACGCCGGCTCGATCACGAACACCGCACCCGGCTCGCTCACGAGGTACATCTCGTAGCGGTCGCGTCGGGGCGGGTAGCGCAGCGCCAGATGACCCCCCACGAGCCGTTGCCGGGCGAAGTGGCGCACGAGCTTCCAGCCCAGCTTTTCGAAGTAGGCCCCATAGTCCGCGGTGGCGCTGGTGCCGGCCCTGAGCGCGTCGATGTCGTTGAGGACGGCCGGCGTATCGAGGACCAAGGCATATCGCGGCTCGCCTTCCGCGACCGTTTCCGCGCCGGGCATCGGCTCGGCCTCGAGGCGCACCTCCTCCATGACGGCCGCGGTCTTGCCGATCCCGCCCGGGCCGGCGGCGAGGACCCCGAGGATGATCGTCCAATCCTCCAGGGCGACATCCTTCGGGCAATCGAGTACCGTCCGCCAGCGAAACCCGTCGGGTACCACGGCCGCCCAGGAGAACAGCGCCTCGTTCCGCGCGGCCCCGGTCTTCGGGTCGATCGCCGTGCGGGTGCGGACCTCGCGTTCGGGAAGGGGCCGGCTCTGTCCGAGAAAGGCGGCGACACGCTCGGCGTCCGAACCCTTCCAGTCGGGCGCGAAGGCGATCCGAACTTCCGGCTCGTGCTCGGCCAGGGTCCGGTCGAGCACCCGGTCGCCCGCGACGGCGAGCGAGAGCGGCGGCGGCCGCCAGGGTCGGTCGCCGCCCGCGGGCATCGGAAAGGCATGGCCGAAAGTGACCCGCGACAGCGCGGCGCTCGTCCGCTCGGTCAGGAGATCGGCATCGCCGAGCGCGGTCGCGAGCGCACCCTTGAGCACCGCGCCCGGGATCACGTAGGCGCCGCGGTAGAGGTTGCCGCCGATCCGCTCGGCATCGACCAGGAACGGCCGGTCGAGGCCGAACGTCAGGGCGACCCGTCGCCCGGGTGGGTCGAGGGGAAGGGGTGCGACCGGCTCGGGTGTGCCGAGGGCGAAGCCCGTCACCCGGCCGAAGCCGACCGACTTCGAGGCTCCGATCGCGGGCACGAGCGTCAGGGCGCGCTCGAGCAGGAAGCGGACCCGCTCCGGGCCGATCGGCCCGGAGCGGAGATGGACTCGGCCGCGGAAGGCGACCTCGGTGCCGATCGGAAACGGCAGCTCGATCACCTGGAGAAAGCTCTCGCGGACGGCGCCGGTGACCTCGTCGAGGGCGATCCGGGCATATTCGCCGGCGCTATCGGCGGCCGCTTGCGTCGGCTCGTCGACCGCGAGGTCGCCGATGTCGAGAAGGCCGCGGTCGGGTTCGTTGTCGACTCGCCACCCTTCGAGGCTCGCTGCGGTCCGCTCGGCGCGACCCTCGCCCGAGGCCCGCCCGAAGAGCCGGGGCCACGCGTCGACGACCCGTGCCGTCGAGCCTCCACCGGCGAGCGCCGTGTTCCCCATCCGCTCGCCGAGCGTAGCGAGGGCCGCGCGCACCACCCCGCGGACCAGCGTGCCGGGCAGCACATAGCGGCCGCGGCTTCGCGCGAGCGGCGTGTCGAAAAGCACCCCCGGCAGGACCCCGCGCGTCACGAACGGGCTCGCGAGCCGGATCTCGAGCGGGATCCGCCAGCGGAAGGGGGCCCCGCTCACGAGGTCCGCCCCAGCCGGCTCGCCTCGACGAGATCGGCGAGCTCGAGCAGCTGCCGGAGCGGCAGCAGAGGGTAGCGGGACCCACGGCCCAGCCGATCCTCGGTGAGGACCGCGAGGTCGGGATCGGCGAGGCCGAGATCGCGCAGGCGCACGAGCATCGCATCGCGCCGCGCGCGGGCCTCGGCATCGGAGGCACCGAGCAGCCCGTCGCGGGCGGCTGCCCGCAGCCAGCGGTGGAGCTGCGCGCGGCCTGTGCGGGCGAGCAGCCGGGCGGCGGCTCGGACCGTGTCGCCGATGCCGACGAGCGCGAGGCTCCAGGCGTCGGCATCGTCGGCGGCGGTCCGACCGAGCCGTGCCGGGCGCATCCCGTCGACTTCGAGATCGGCCCCATCGAGCCCCCGAAGCGTCGCGATCTGCATCCGGCTCACCTGGCGGTCGCCCTTGGCGAGGGTGCAGAGCGTCTCGGCGCAGGCGCGCAGCTCGCGGATCGGCGTCTTGTGCCGGCCGACCGCGGCCCCGATCGCGAAGGTGAGAGCCTTACTGCCGCTCTCGGGCTCCCGCCAGCGCTCGAGGCTCGTCTCGAGCCGGGCCAGGAAGTCGAGCACCGCCCAGGCGGGGAGGACGAAGAGCATCTCGTCGCCACCCCACAGCAGGGTCTCGAAGCGGAGCCGCCGACGCGCCTCGTCCTCCTCGGCGTCGGCTGCGGAAGCGACCGTCATGTCCGGATGCGCTTCCATCCAGTCGAGAAGGTCGGCCAGAAGAAGACCGCCAAGGACCTCGAGCCAGCGGCTGAACCGGCGGTAGTCGTCGAAGCCGTGGCGGGCGCGCTCGTCGCGACGCTTCCCGAACTCGTTGCCGTCGAGCGCGACGACCGCGAGCTCGCCGCGAATGCCGACCGGTACGTGCGCGGGCGGGCCGTCGACGATGTCGGCGAAGTGGCGGGCGAAGCCGATCGGAGCGGCCGCGAGCCGAGTGCGCCGATCGCAGAGCGTCTCGGCCGCCTTCGTCGCGGCCGCGGCCACGGTCGGATCGAGCTCGCCCGGGTCCGCCGCGAGCGCTTCGGCGTGTGCTGCGGCGCGGGCCAGCTGGCCCTCGTAGAACCCCTGCTTCTGTGCGATGCCGCTCCGCCGTCGGGCGATCACCGAGGCGGAGCGCGGCTCGTCGTTCGGCGAGCGCACCGGACCGGCGGGGTGGACGCGGGTCAGTGCGCAGACCGCTCGCGCCGCGGGCAGCAGGCCCTCGGCGACGGGGGGTGGCGGTAGCGACCAGCGCTCGAGCTGCCGCGTGCGCAGCCGGTTGTCGAGCGCCACGAGGGCATTCGGGAGGCCGTCCCGCGTGCTCCGCCAGCTCGCGTGGAGGACGCAGAGATGTTTCCAGGCGGGTTCGCGCGGGTTCGCGAGGAAAGTCGCGATCCTGTCGTCGAGACCCGCCTCCACCGTCTCGAGCGGGTCGAGGGCGGGGGGCGCCGATCGCGCGGCGACCCGACCGCGGACCCATTCGACGAGGATGTCGAGAGGATAGGGCACGCCGCGGCGGCGCACGAGGCGCTCGCCACCTTCCTTGCGCCAGAGCGCTTCGACGACGGCTTCCGGGTCCTCGGCCTCGAGGGCTTTCTCGAGGGCCCGGCGGAAGTTCTTCTCGTTCTTGCCCCTGGGGGTCGAAGGCCAATCGGATCGGCCGGCCCGCGGCTCGGTCGACCAGCGGATCACGGCTTCCGACGCGCTCGCGTAGAGGCGGTCGACGCGAACGTCCTCCGGACGGAGCGTCGCTTCGAGATGGTCGGCGAGCGCCGTGACCAGCCGGAGTGCGGCAACGGACGCCCCGCGGATGGTGGCGAGGTCCTCGGTATCGAACAGGGTGGCCGCGAAATCGACGGCCGCGAGCTTCGCGTAGAGCACCGTCACCGGCGCCTCCCATTGGGCGAGTCGTACCCCGGGTGCGGCCTGGAGTCGATCCCGGGTTGCGGCGGGCCCGATCGCGTACGCGCCGCGGCTTCGGGGCGCGCCGCTGGCGGTGCCGGTGTCGACTCGGGCTTTCGAGCTCGCTGCGTGAACGATCGTTACGCCCGTTCCCGGGGCCCGAGGATTCCCTGCCTCTCACGAGCCCTCGGAAGTCGGCGGGCCGGGAGGGGCGTCCGCCCGGGACGGCGCCTGCGGCGATCGGCGGAAACTGCCGCGAGCGCGGCCACATGACGATCGAGATCGGTATCCGCTTCGGTGATTCAAGATCTTGAAGCCGTCGGCGGGCGACTAGATGGAAGAGTGGATCGGCCGACCGGGCGACCGGCCGGCCGAGGCGACGACAGGTGAGGTAACGAGGAGAGAGGAGACCATGTCGGCACTCGTACCGTTCGGCTGGTCCAGCTCCCTGCTGCCCGGCCGTCCCGCCAACGACGATCCCTTCGTGCGCCTCTGGAACGAGGTGGATCGTCTCTTCAGCCAGGTGTTCCGGACGAGCGACCTCGCCGTCTGGCCCGAGAGCCGCGGCTTCGGCGTGCCCGTCGAGGTCGTCGAGACCCCCGACGCCTTCTCGCTGGTCGCCGAGCTGCCGGGGATCGATCCCAAGGACGTGAGCATCGAGCTGCAGGGCGACCTGCTCACGATCCGCGGCGAGAAGAAGGCCGAGCGCGAGGAGGGTGACGCCACCTGGCACGTGAGCGAGCGCCGCTACGGCCGCTTCGTCCGCTCGCTGCGGCTGCCGTTCCAGGCCGAGGCGGACAAGATCGAGGCTGCCTACAAGAACGGCGTGCTCGAGATCACCGTACCGAAGCCCGCGGCGCTGCGGCAGGAGGTGAAGCGGATCGCCGTCAAGGCGGCCGCCTGAGCCCCGAGGGACCACGTCCCTTGGCGGCGTTGCTCGAGCGCCCGGTCGGCCGGCGCCCGACCGGGCGCGCGTCTGCGCCCGAAACGCGCCGATCGATGCCGCCCGCGCCGGACCGCCCGCAGCAGCGAGGTCCGAGTGCGGAGCTCGGCCCGAAGCCGGCCTCGACCGCCGACCGGTCCTTCGTCCCGCCCGCCAATCACGTGGCGAGCCTCTGGCGCGGTGCTCGCTGTCGGGTCCGCCCGCTCGTCCGCCCGGCGCCGAGCTCCGCACCCTGTCTGCGACCGCGCTGGCGGCTCGAGTTCGAGCCGGTCCGGCCCTCGCTGCCCGACCGGCTGATGGGCTGGTGCGGCGGCGGCGATCCCCGCGATCAGGTGCGGCTCGATTTCCCGAGTGCCGAATCCGCACTCGCCTGGGCCGCCCGACACGGCCTCGAGGTCGATGCCGTACCGCTGCCCGTTCGGACCGCCCGACCGCGACCTTACGCCGCGAGTCTGCGCGCGCCCTGACGGTCCGAACCGGGCCGCTTCGGCCGGCTCGTCGGGAACCCCTCGCGAGAATCCGATGGAGCGAACGCCGCTCCGCTCTCGCCCACCGCGCGCCCGGTTCGGGCACCGCGATTGGCGTCCCCTAGGGGACTCGAACCCCTGTTTTCGCCGTGAGAGGGCGACGTCCTAGGCCGCTAGACGAAGGGGACGGCTGCGCGACGCGTGCTATCTAGCGGCGCCTCTCGCGCGAATCAAGCCGCGGCGGGCGGTCGCGGGCCCTCGCGCAGGAACAGGGCCACGAGCTCGACCTCGGCCGACCAGAGGAACTGGTCGACCGGCTGCAGCGCGACGAGCCGGAAGCCGGCCGTTGCGAGGGTGCGGGCGTCGCGGGCGAAGCTGCCCGGATCGCAGCTCGCATAGACGATCCGCGGCACGGCCGAACGGGCGAGCATCGCACACTGGCCGGCGGCCCCGGCCCGCGGCGGGTCGAGCAGCACCGCGTCGAAGGCCGCGAGCTCGCCCGGCCGCAAGGGATCGCGGGCGAGGTCGCGGCGGACCGCACAAACCCGTGGCCGGCCGGCCAGCGCCCGCTCGAGCGCCGCGACCGCCTCGGCCTCGCCCTCGACCAGCTCGAGCCGGGCGAGCCTCGGCAGGTGCGGCAGCGAGAGCGCGCCGAGCCCGGCATAGAGATCGACCAGCCGGGCCCCCTCCGGTACCCAGCGGTCGACGGCCGCTGCGAGCGCCCGCTCGCCCTCCTCCGTCGCCTGCAGGAAGGCACCGGGCGGCGGCTCCACGGCGATCGCTCCGAGCGACAGGCGGGGCGGCCGGCGGACGGTCACGGGCTCGACCGGCCCGCCCGGAGCGCCGAGCGCGAGCCGGGCGAGGTCGAGCCCCCGGGCGAGAGCGGCGAGCCGCTCGCGATCGGCGATGCCGGCGGTGCCTTCGACCAGGAGCAGGAGGTCGACCCCGGCCTCGAACCGGGTCGCCACGACCTCGCCCGCGCCGGCCCGGCGGACGAGGTCGAGCTCGCCGAGCGCTCCGGCGAGCGGCACGAGGAGCGCCTCGAGCTCCGGCCTGGCGATCGGGCAACGGCGGACGGGTTCGATCACCCGACTCGCGCGCACCCGAAAGCCGAGCCGGGCGGTGCCGCCCCGGCCGGCCGCGAAGGCGAGGCGCAGCCTACGGCGCGAGCCCGGTGGCGAGGCGGCGGTCGGCAGGAGCTCCGCCGGCTCGAGCCCCAGCCGGGCGAGCGGCTCCAGGATTCGCGCGCGCTTGAACGCGGCGTAGGCGGCGGCATCCAGATGCTGCAGGGCACAACCGCCGCAGCGCCCGAAATGCGGGCAGGGGGGCGAGGGCCGGGGCGGGCCGGAGAGGCGCTCGAGCGGCCGCGCCCGCTGCTCGCCGGGCAGGATCCGCACCCGCCAGCGCTCGGCGGGCAGGGCGAACGGTACGTAAAAGGTGGCATCCCCGAGCCGGGCGATCCCGTCGCCCGCGGCACCGAGGCGCTCGATCACGACCTCCCGCTCGACGGCGCCGGCGAGGTCCGCCGCACGACCCGTTCGGGCCGCCGGCCGTCGCCCGGAGCGCGGCACGGCTCGCCCTCAAGGCTTCTCGGGCACGATCCGCAAGAGCGCGCGGCGCGTGCCGGTTGCGGCGTCGATCACGGCGAGATAGTCCTGCCCGCCCGGTGTGCGCAGCAGAAGGACGATGCGGTCCTGCTCGCTCACCAGATCGAGGATCGCCGCACCCGCGGGCAGCGGCAGGTCGGCCAGGACCGGTGGCGGCGGCGTCGCGGTCGCCGGCGCCGGGGAGGCGGGCGTCGGCGCCGCGGCAGGGGCGGCGGATGCCGGTGCGTCGCGACCGACACCCGTGGCGAGCAGCCAGAGGAGCGTGCCGCTGCCGGCGAGGATGACGACGGCCGCGACGATCACGAAGACCTTGAGTGCGCGGACCCACGGATCGGCGACCATGAGGAGCTCCGGGGAAGGCGGCCGGCGCGGCGACCGCGGCTTCGCCGAGCGCCGCTTGGAGGGTGTCGCGGGATGAGCAACGGCGACCGGCTCGAGCGGCTCGAGATCCGCGAGGAAGAGGCCGGCGAGCGGCTCGACCGGCTGCTCGGCCGACGGCTCGCGGATCTCTCCCGCTCGCGCATCAAGGCCCTCGTGCTCGAGGGGCGGGTCACGCGCGCCGGCCGGCTGTTAGCCGAGCCGGGCTGGCGGGTAAAGCCCGGCCCGCCCATCGAGGTGCGGATCCCCGCACCGGTCGAGGCGCGGCCGCGGCCGGAAGCGGCCCCGCTCGAGATCCTCTTCGAGGACGAGCATCTCCTGGTGATCGTCAAGCCGGCGGGGCAGGTCGTCCATCCGGCACCCGGCCACGGCGAGGGCACGCTCGTCAACGCGCTCCTCGCCCATTGCGGGGCGAGCCTCTCCGGCATCGGCGGGGTGCGTCGGCCCGGCATCGTGCACCGGCTCGACCGCGACGTCTCGGGCGTGCTGGTGGTCGCCAAGCACGATCGCGCACATCAGGGGCTGGCCGCCCAGTTCACCCTTCACAGCATCGAGCGGGTCTACGAGGCGGTGGTGTTCGGCGTGCCGGCAGCCGCCTCCGGCCGGATCGACCGGCCGATCGGCCGCGACCCCCGCAACCGGCTCAAGATGGCGGTGGTCGAGGGCGGCAAGCGGGCGGTCACCCGCTACCGGCTCCTCGAGGCCGCGGGTCTCGATGCGGCTCGCCTCGAACTCGAGCTCGAGACCGGCCGGACCCACCAGATCCGCGTCCATCTCGCGAGCCTGGGTCATCCGATCCTGGGCGACCGGCTCTACGGACCGCGCCCGCCGGCCCGGCTGCCGCCCGCGGCGCGCAGTCGCATCGCTCGGCTGGACCGCTTGGCGCTCCACGCCAGGGTGCTGGGCTTCGTCCATCCGGTGAGCGGCGAGCGGCTGCGCTTCGAAGCGCCGGTGCCGTCACTCTTCGGCGAGTTGCTTGCGCTCCTGCGCACCTAGGCTAAGCTGTCGCGGGACCTCGAGGCGCGGCCCGGTGGCCGCGCGACGGCGCGCCCGCTGCCCCGCGCGGCCCGGGCCGCCTGTACGGAGCTTCGTTGGATGGCCAGCCTGCCGATCGTACCCGCCGAGGGCAGCGGGCTCGCGCGCTACCTCGAAGAGATCCGCCGCTTCCCGATGCTGGACGCGGAGGAGGAATACATGCTGGCCAAGCGCTGGCGCGAGCACGAAGACGTGGAGGCGGCGCACAAGCTCGTCACCAGCCATCTCCGCCTGGTGGCCAAGATCGCCATGGGCTATCGGGGCTACGGCCTGCCCATGAACGAGATCATCTCCGAAGGCAACGTGGGTCTCATGCAGGCGGTGAAGCGGTTCGAGCCGGACCGCGGCTTCCGCCTCGCCACCTACGCCATGTGGTGGATCCGGGCGGCGATCCAGGAATACATCCTGCATTCCTGGTCGCTCGTGAAGCTCGGCACCACGGCCGCCCAGAAGAAGCTCTTCTTCAACCTCCGCCGGCTCAAGTCGCAGATGCAGGCGATCGAGGGGGGTGATCTGAGCCCCGAGGCGGTCAAGCAGATCGCCGAGACCCTCGAGGTGACCGAGCAGGAGGTCATCGAGATGAACCGCCGGCTCGAGGGGCCGGACCATTCGCTGAACGCGGCGTTGCGGACCGACAGCGAGAGCGAGTGGCAGGACTGGCTCGTCGACGAGCGGGCGGGGCAGGAGAACGAGCTCGCCGAGGCCGACGAGCTCGAGCACCGCAAGGCGCTCCTGGCCGATGCCATGAAGGTGCTCAACGAGCGCGAGCGGCACATCCTGACCGAGCGTCGGCTCAAGGAGGAGCCCGCCACGCTCGAGGAGCTGTCGGCCAAGTACGGGATCTCGCGCGAGCGGGTCCGGCAGATCGAGGTCCGGGCCTTCGAGAAGCTGCAGAAGGCGATGCAGGAGGCGGAAGCCGAGCTCGCCCGCCAGGCCGCGGCCCGGCCCCTGCCGAGCCTGCCGCCACCGCCCGCCGACTGAGCCGCGGCGGCGCGCCCTGCCGGCCGGTCCGGTCTCGACCCGTCGCGTACCGACCATCGGCCGCTCCGCCTCGCCGACCTCCGGCGTCCGATCTTCGTCGGCACGCTGCGGGACGAAACGAACCGAGCGTCCGGCCGGTCGGGCAGGGCCGCTCGCCGGGCGCGGGCGCACCGTCGGGGCCTCGGGATCGTCCGCCGCGCGGCGCCGGCCCCGTTCCGGGGGCCGGTCGTCGTTTCTGCCCGCGAGCCGATACGAAGCGGTCGTCTCGGGCACCAGCCGATGGCCGCTCCCCTCTGCGCCGCGGCGGTGAGGCAGGGTCCGCGTTGGGGGCGAACCCGACCGACCTCGTCCCGCCGGGTCCACGAGGGCCGGTCCGAGCGGCCCGAGAGCGAACCTTTCCACGCCGGTCCCGTCGCGACCGGGCTCGCGTCGATCGGCCGAGGCGGGAACCTCGGCCCGGCGCCGGTGCATCGAGACGCCGACCCTCGGCGCGGAGGCCGGCGCCCGCGGAACGCGGGCCCGAGCTTTCTCGGCCGTACCGGGTCGGCTCCGCGCGGGGCGGATGTCGGCGGTCGAACGGAACGCCGCGACCGGGCGAGGCCGTCGGTGGTCCGTCCGGGCGCTCGGGCGAGTGAGGCGAGGCGCCGAGGACCGGGCGCGGCCGGCGGTCGAGAGCGCGATGGGCGGGAAGGACCTCTCGACCCGCCGAGCGCGCCGCGGAGCCGTCGGGCCGCGGGAGGACCCCAGCGGGCCGGGCCGGCTCGGGTGGGACCGGCAGGCTCGATCGTCCGATGCGGACCGCGCCTCGCGCGCCGGTCGCCCTCGTGTCCGCCGGGGAGGGGGCGGGAGGGGGCCCACCGGCGGGTCGGGTGCGAGCGGCCGCGGCGAGCGCCGCGACGGCGGCGGGTCTCTCGGTGACCACCGCGCAGGGGATCGATGCGAACCGAAGTGCCCCGGCGCGCGGCGGCTCGGGCGCGACCGGCCGCGAGGCGCGACGCGATCGGCCGAGAAGGGTGCTCGGGCGCGCCGGTCGAACGGGGATGCGACCGCGCGGTCGCGCGGAGCGGCCTGCCCGGGAGCGATGGCGCAGGGGTGGCGGGGGAGAACGCCGAGTTGGGGCGGAGTTCTGCGCGCGGGGCCGCTCCCCGCGGGCACAGCCGAGCCGCGGGAAGCGCCCGCCGGCTCCGCTCGAGCCGGCTCCCCGCCACTCGGTCGGGCGCCGGTGACGTGCGGCCGGCAGCCGGGCCTGCGCTCCGTTGCCCGAACGCTTCGGCCCGCGACCGGGGTCGGGTCAGGCGCGGCCGGCCGCGGTCGAGAGCGAGGCCGGGTCGACGCCCAGACGGGCGAGCGCCCGCTGCCACTTGCTCTCGTCCTCGCCGCCGAAGACGAGCTCCTCGTCGGCCGGCGCCACGAGCCAGCCATTGGCCTGGATCTCGGCGTCGAGCTGGCCGGGTGCCCAGCCGGCATAGCCGAGGGCGAACACCTTCCGCCGGGGGCCGCCGCCCTCGGCGATCGCCTTGAGCACGTCGACCGTCGCGGTGAGCGCGAATCGGTCGTCGATCACGAGCGTGCTCTCCTGGACGTAGTCCGGGCTGTGGAGCACGAAACCCCGCCCGGTCTCGACCGGGCCACCCACGTGCACCTTGAGGCCCGACAGGTCGATCTCCGGCCGAATCCCGAGCTGCTCCACCACGCGCGGCAACGAGACCCCCGGGGCGATCTGGTTGACCACGAGGCCCATCGCCCCCTCGGCCGAATGGGCGCAGAGATAGATCACGCTCCGGGCGAAGCGCGGATCCGGCATCCCCGGCATCGCGATCAGCAACATGCCGGTCAGATGGCCCGCGGCGTTGGCGATCCTGGCCATGCCGTCGACATAGGCCCGCTCGGCCCGTCGCTCAAGACGCGCTCGCGAGGCGGCGCGGGACGGCAGCGGGCGGCGGCGGCCGCCCGGGACGCACCGCCACGAGGCCCGGGATCCGTCCGGGACCGACGAGGAGCGATGGGCGCCCCGGACCCGCGAAGACCGTGGGCCGGCGGAGAAGAGCCGTCGGCACGAGCGAACCGGCGGCGGGCACGGCCGCGGCCGGATCGAGGGCCGCCACGACCGCGGGCGGCGGGCTGCCGAACGGGCCGCCGGGAAGCGGCGCCTGGAGCTGCAGCCAGCGCCAGGTCTGCCGGGCCGCGAGGCGGTTGACCGATTGCAGGGCGGCCCGCTCGATCGCCGCGTCGCGCACCGGCGTCATCGCGAGAGGACGCTCCGGGACGTTCGGTCGGCGGCCGGCCGCGAGCGCCGCGCCGACCGGTGGCCGGACCGGCTCGGGGACGGGCGTGCCGTTCCCGAGGGCGGCCCAGTGCCGCCAGACGCGCTCGCGATAGCTCGGGCCGCGCTCGGGGTCGCGCGAGTGGTAGCGCTCGACGGCGAGCTCCCAGCTGCCCGCCTCCTCGCGCAGTGTCTGCAGGAAGGCGGCGGCGTAGGCGGCGTTGGTCTCGGGATCGAAGGCCGTATCGAGGTCCGGGAAGGCGGCCGGGTGCCAGCCCAGATTGATCTGCAGGCAGCCGACGTCGATGTTCGTGCGGCCCTGGGCGCGCAGTCGCTCGACATGGCGGACCGCCTCGGCCTTGCTCGCGAGATAGGCCGCCTCGCCCCCGGCATTGACCGTCCAGGGCCAGGGCAGGAGCGCCCGTCGCTCGGCGTCGAAGCGGCCGGATTCGGCGAGCGCGATCGCCTGCAAGAGGCCCGCCGGCAGACCCTCGGCACGCTCGATCCGGGCGATCCGCTCGCGACAGAGGAGCGCATCGGGCAGTGGCTCGGCGGCGGCGCGCGGGGTGGCGGCGCGCACCGCGGGAGCGGCGAACGCCCCGACCAGCACCGCGAGCGGGACGAGCAGAACGACCAGCGTTCGCAGGACGGCGGTCAAGCGGCCTCCCGGGATCGGGCGCCGGCCCCGCGGCCGGCTCGCCCCCTTCTAGGCGGGGCTCGGTTACGAAAGGATTAACCGCCCGGCCGTCGAGCGGTTGCCGCCGGCCGCCCTCGACGCCATGTTCGGCCCGCCGGCCCGGGCCGGCCGAACCGAGACCAGGAGATCCGCCTCATGCCCATCGCCGTCGGCGACCGCCTGCCGGATGCGACCTTCAAGATCCGCACCCCGGACGGGCTCAAGGACGTCACCGTGAAGGAGCTCACCGCCGGCAAGAAGGTGGTGCTGTTCGCCGTGCCGGGCGCCTTCACCCCGACCTGCCACGCCAAGCACGTGCCCTCCTTTCTCGGCAAGCTCGACGAGTTCAAGGCCAAGGGCGTCGACACCGTGGCGTGTGTGGCGGTCAACGACGCCTTCGTGCTCGACGCCTGGGCCAAGCAGACCGGGGCGGACGGCAAGATCCTGTTCCTGGCCGACGGCAACGCCACCTTCACCAAGGCGATCGGCCTCGACTTCGACGGCTCGGGCGTGGGCTTCGGCACCCGCTCCAAGCGCTACAGCATGTATGTCGTGGACGGGGTGGTGAAGGCCTTGAACGTCGAGGACGCGCCGGGCGTCATGGACCGCTCCTCCGCCGAGACCCTGCTCGCCCAGATCTGAGCGGGCCGGCCACCTCGCCCGCAGCGGCCGCGACCGAGTCGGACGCCGCCTCGCCGGCGTCCTTCGCTCGCGTCGAGCGGAAGGCGGCGACCGCCGCCCGCGCCAACCGGTCGACCCGCTCGTTGAGGGGGTCGCCGGCATGGCCGCGGGTCCAGACCCACTCGACCCGATGGCGTGTCACCGCCGCCTCGAGCCGCTGCCAGAGGTCGAGGTTCTTGACGGGCTTCTCGTCGGCCGTGCGCCAGCCGCGCGCCTTCCAGGCAGGCAGCCAGCGGGTGATCCCCTGCCGGAGATATTCGCTGTCGGTATGGAGGCGCACCCGCATCGGCCGCTTCAACGCCTCGAGGGCGGCGATCGCCGCTCTGAGCTCCATGCGGTTGTTGGTGGTCAGCGGCTCGCCGCCCGACAGCTCCTTCTCGTGGCCGCGCCAGCGCAAGAGGGCGGCCCAGCCGCCCGGTCCGGGATTGCCCGAACAGGCACCGTCGGTGTGGATCTCGACCACCTCGCCGGCGGTCGGGTCCGATCGCTCGGGCTCAGCCGAGGCCATAGGCGGCGGGGCCTTCGACCGAACGGTGGAAGCGCAGCTTGGCGAGATATTCGAGCGGGTCCTTGGGCTTGACGAGGGCGCCCGGCACCCGGTTGAGCCAATCGTAGAGCCGGGTCGCCAGAAAGCGCAGCGCCGCACCGCGGGCCAGGATCGGCAGCGCCGCGATCTCCTCGGGAAGGAGCGCCCGGCGCGCCCGGTAGCCGACCAGGAGTGCCCTGGCCTTGGTCACGTTGAAGGCGCCGTCGCTCTCGAAGCACCAGGCGTTGAGGCAGATCGCCAGATCGTAGGCCAACAGATCGTCGCAAGCGAAGTAGAAGTCGATCAGACCGCTGACCCGCTCGCCCTCGAAGAACACGTTGTCCGGAAAGAGGTCGGCGTGGATCACTCCGCCCGGTAGCCCGGCGGGCCAACTCCGCTCGAGCGCCTCGAGCTCGGCCTCGAGCTCCGCCGCGAGGCCCGGGGCGACCTCCTCGGCCCGCTTCCCGGTCGCTTCGAGCAGCCGCCGCCAGCCCGCGGGTCCGAGCGCGTTCGCCCGTCGCAGCGCGAAGCCGCGGCCGGCCAGGTGCAGCGCGGCGAGCGCACCTCCGACGGCGGCACAGTGGGCGGGCTCGATCCGCCGCACGCTCCTGCCCTCGAGGAAGCTCACGATCGCCGCGGGCTTACCCGCGAGCCGCCGCAGCATCTGGCCGTCGCGGCCGCGCACGGGCAGCGGGCAGGGCAGGCCGTGCTCGGCGAGGTGCAGCATGAGACCCAGGAAGAAGGGCAGGTCGGCGGGGTCGACCCGCTTCTCGTAGATCGTGAGGATGAAACGGCCGAGCGTGGTCTCGAGGCGGAAATTGGTGTTCTCCACCCCTTCCCGGATGCCGACCAGTGCCACGAGCTCGCCCAGATCGTAGGCGGCGAGGAACCGGCGCAGCTCGCCCGGCTCGACCTCGGTGTAGACGGCCATCGGCTCAGCCGTCGGTCCCGGTGGCGGCGACCGGCCGGCGCGGGGTGGGGGGTGGCTTGAAGACGACCCGCTCCTCGACCAGCCGGCGCTCCTCGACGGTGACGGCGAAACGTCGCCGACAGGCCGCGACCACGCCCTCGACCAGATGCTCGGGGGCGGAGGCCCCGGCCGTGAGCCCGAGCCGGCGCACACCCGACAGCTCGGCCCAATCGATCGCACCGGCATCGGCGACCAGCCGGGCTCGCGGGCAGCCCGATTCGAGGGCTCGCTCGACCAGCCGCCGCGAGTTCGAGGAATTGGCGGAGCCCACCACGAGGAAGAGGTCGACCTCGGGCGCGACGGCCGCCACCGCCCGCTGGCGGTTGGTGGTGGCGTAGCAGATGTCCTCCCCGCGCGGCCCCTCGATCCCCGGGAAGCGGCGCTTCAAGACCGCGACGATCGCCGCCGTGTCGGTCAGGGAGAGCGTCGTCTGGGTCGACCAGGCGAGCCGGCTCGGATCGGGTGGCCGGACCCGCTCGGCGTCCTCGACCGTCTCGATCAGCAGCACCGAGCCCTCCGGCACCTGGCCCATGGTCCCCACCACCTCGGGATGGCCGGCATGCCCCACGAGCAGGACGGTGCGTCCCTCCCGGTGGTGTCGTTCCACCTCGCGGTGGACCTTGGAGACGAGCGGACAGGTGGCGTCCACGTAGAGGAGGCGGCGCCTGTGGGCCTCGGCCGGCACGGCCTTGGGTACGCCGTGGGCGGAGAACACGACGAGCCCGTCGTCCGGCACCTCGTCGAGCTCGTCGACGAAGACCGCACCCTTCCGCCGGAGCGCTTCCACGACGTGGCGGTTGTGGACGATCTCGTGGCGGACATAGACCGGCGGCCCGTGCTCGGCGAGTGCTCGCTCGACGATCTGGATCGCCCGGTCGACCCCGGCGCAGAAGCCGCGCGGGCCGGCGAGCAGGATCAGGAGCGGTGGAAGGTCGGCTGCGGCCACGCGAGCGGTCCAGGGCCAGGGTGCCGCCTCCGCATAGCACGCGCTCGGCCGGGAGGCGAGAAGCGGGGGAGGGCTGCGCCGCCGGCGGCTGGCACGTCGGGCGCGGCGGGCTATCTCCGTCCGCATGTCGTTCGCCCGACCCGAGGCCGCGCCCGGCGTCGCCGATCTCGCGCCGCGGGTCGCCGCCGGGCGGCCGCTGCTCGCCGTCCTCGTGCTCGCGACCGGGCTCGGGCCGTTCGCGATGCAGGTGTTCCTGCCGGCCCTGCCGGCGATCCAGGCCGGCTTCTCGGCGAGCCCGGCGGCCGCCCAGCTCGCCTTCTCGCTCTCCACGCTGGCGATCGCGCTCGCCACCCTCGTCTACGGCCCGCTCTCCGACCGGATCGGCCGACGGCCGGCGCTTCTCGGCGGGCTCTTCGTCTATCTGCTCGGCACCGGCCTCTGCGCCGTCGCTCCCTCGCTCGAGCTCCTGGTGCTCGGCCGGGTGGTTCAGGCGGCGGGCGGCTGTGCCGGCATGGTGCTGTCGCGGGCGATCGTCCGCGACCTCTACCCGCGCGAGCAGGCGGCCCAGGCGCTCGCCTGGATCACCATGGCGATGGTGGTGGCACCGATGACCGCCCCCGCGCTCGGCGGGCTCCTGGTCGACCTCGCCGGCTGGCGGGCGATCTTCGCCCTCGGCCTCGCGGTCGGTGCGGGGGTACTGCTCGTCTGCCGGGCCCGGCTCGTCGAGACCGTTCGGCCGGGCGAGCCCGGCCCGGCCTCCGCGACCATGCTCGCCGCCTTCGCCGTCCTCCTGCGCCACCGCGCTTTTCGGGGCTTCGCCGGGCAGGCGGCCTTCTCGATGGCGGTCTTCTTCGGCTTCCTCGCGGCCGCCCCCTTCCTCGTGGTCGAGACCTACCGGCGGCCGGCGCTCGAGTACGGTCTGCTCTTCGTGCTGATCTCGGGCAGCTTCATGGCCGGCAATTTCGCCGCCGCCCGGCTCTCCGCCCGGCTCGGCAGCGAGCGGATGATCCTCCTGGGCTCGCTGGGCTCGTTCGCCGGAGCCGCCCTCGCGCTCGCCCTCGCGCTCGCGGGGCTCCGGACGCCGCTCGCCCTCTTCCTGCCGACCGCCCTCGGTGCCTTCGCGCAGGGGCTCGCCATGCCCAATGCGCAAGCGGCGATCGTCAGCGTGGTGCCGGGCCTCGCCGGCACGGCGGCCGGCCTCGGCGGCTTCCTGCAGATGACGACCGCCGCGCTCGCCGCTCAGCTCGTGGGCTCGCTGCCGACCGACACGCCCTTGCCCGCCACCCTCGCCATGACGGTCTGCGCCGGCCTCGCGCTCCTCGGCGCGCTGCATGCGGGCGTCCTCGCGCGGACGGCCCGGCGGGGCGGAACCGGCGGCGGGGCCGTTAACGGAGCGGCAACCCGCGGCCCTTAGGCTCGTGCGCATCGGACCGCAGGCCGACGGGGTGGGACGGTGCACCAGGCGAGCGCGCGCGAGAGCCGGCTCGACAAGCTCAGGGAGCTCATCTGTCATCCCGGTACGCCGCCGGCCGAGCGACGCGCCGCTCTCGACCGGTTCGAGGCCATGCTGACCGGCGAGGACGCGCCGGGGCCACAGACCCGGGTCACCCGCTCGACCCGGATCGGTCGCTCGCGCCGGCCGATCCCGCTCGACGAGCTCGAGCGGCTCGAGCCCTATGCGCTCGGTCGCACCCACGGCGAGGTGGTGACCGAGCTCGCCCGGGCCTGCGCGCTGTGTACCTGCCGGCCCGACCGCATCGATCTCGGCTGGCACCCGCAGGAGGGGCCGGTCGCGGCGGTCTGCTTCCAGACCCGCCCGATGCCCGACCTCGAGGCCTTCCGACGGGCGATCGCCCTCTGGCTGCCACAGGCCAAGGTGACGCTCTCGACCTTCCTGGCCGACGGCGAGCGGCGGATCCTCGTCTTCCTCGCCCCGGGCTCGGGGGGCCGGTCGGCGGAGGGCGGATGAGCTGCGGGTCGCCACAACGAGCAGGGGAGGAGGGGGCGCGACGACGGGCGATCGCGGCCGTGGGCGGCGACTGCGGCCGGCCGCCGGGCGCGGCGTTCGGCACCCGGCCTCGGCGGCGCCGGGCAAGGCGGGCCGGCCTGGGCAGGGATGCGGCTTCGCCCTAGGCTCGCTGCCGTCGGCTAGCGGCCGGCCGCCGGCGCGTACGGGCAGGGTCCGCCGCACGGCTCGACCTCGACGGGACACGGCTCCGTCGAGCGAGGAAGAGGGGGGAGACGGGGAGCATGGCCAAGGGTTACTGGGTCGCCTTCGCGGACGTCCACGATCCCGCGGGCTACGAAGCGTACCGCGAAGCCAACGCCGTCGCCTTCGCGAAATACGGCGCCCGCTTCCTGGTCCGCGGCGGGCGGTTCGAGGCCCCGGAAGGAGAGCCGCGCTCGCGCATCGTGGTGATCGAGTTCCCGAGCTACGAAGCAGCTCTCGCCTGCTACCACTCGCCCGAGTACCGGGCCGCGGCGGCGCTCCGGCAGGGCAAGTCGACCATGGATCTGGCGATCGTGGAGGGCTGGGACGGCCCGCAGCCGGGCGGCGGCTGAACCCGGCACGGCCGCGCCCGGCGCCGGCGGGAGCGGTCTCTTCCACCGACGCGGCTGGTCGGCTCCCCCGCGGCTCGATAGGCTCCGGCCGCGACGGCGAAAGGGTGGGGGAGGCAGGTGGTACGGATCGGCTTCGTCGGCCTCGGCACCATGGGCGCGCCCATGGCGGCCAATCTCGTCAAGGCGGGTCACGGGGTGCGCGGCTTCGACCGGGCCGAACCGGCCCGCGCGGCCGCCGCGGCGCGTGGCGTGCCGGTCGTCTCCGACCTCGCCCGCGCGGTCGAGGGGGTCGAGGCGGTCGTCACCATGCTGCCCGACACCCCCGACGTCGAGGCGGTCCTCCTGGGGCCCGACGGCATCGTCCGGCACCTGCGCCCGGGTACGGTCGTGATCGACACGAGCTCGATCGCGCCTTCGGCCGCGGTTCGCCTCGCCGCCGGCCTCGCCGAGCGCGGCCTCGCCTTCCTCGATGCGCCCGTCACCGGCGGGCCGAGCGGGGCCGAGGCCGGCACGCTCGGCATCATGGTGGGCGGCGAGCCCGAGGCCTACGCTCGGGCCGAGCCGATCCTTTCCGCCATGGGCCGGCCGCGGCGGATGGGGCCGCCCGGGTCCGGTCAGGCGACCAAGCTCTGCAACCAGATCGTCGTGGCCCAGCATCTCGTGGCGGTCGCCGAGGCGATCACCCTGGCGCGCGGGCTCGGCCTCGACCCCGAAGCGGTGCTGGAGGTTCTGCTCGGCGGGGCCGCTCGCTCCTGGCTCATGGAGACCTTCGGGCTACGGATGGCCCGCGACGAGGCCGCACCGGCCTTCCGCATGGCGCTCATGCTCAAGGATCTGCGGCTCGCCCAGGAGGCGTCGTTCGCAGCCGGCGTGCCCCTGCCCGCGACCGCGCTCGCCTCGAGCCTGATGCTCGCCCAGGCCGCGGCCGGCGAAGCCGGGCTCGGCCACCACGCGGTGATCCGCGTCTTCGAACGGCTCGCCGGCCGGATGCCGGCGGCGGAGAAGGGGGAGGGGCGATGAGCGGGCTGCCTCGGCTCGGTTTTCTCGGCATCGGCATCATGGGCAAGGAGATGGTTCTCCGTCTCCTCGAGCGAGGCTTTCCGGTCACGGTCTGGAACCTCGAGCCCGAGCGGATCCCGCTCGTGACCGCGCACGGGGCGAGCGCCGCCTCGAGCCCGGCCGAGGTCGCCCGGAGCTGCGACATTCTCTGCCAGTGCGTCCTGCACGCCGCGGCGGTCGAACGCTGCTGCTTCGCCGAGGACGGGATCGCGACGGTGCCGGGCGACGGCCGCCTCGTGATCGACTTCTCGACCGTCAACCCCGACGACACCCGACGGATCGCGGACAGGCTCGCCCGCGAAGCCGGCTGGCGCTGGCTCGACGCGCCGGTCTCGGGTGGCCCTGGCCCGGCACGGGAGGGCCGGCTCACGATCATGGTGGGGGGCGATCCGGCCGACCTCGAGCGGGCGCGGCCGGTGCTCGAAGCCCTGGCCGCGAACCTCACTCACATGGGCCCGCTCGGCGCCGGGCAGACCGCCAAGATCGCCAACCAGGCGATCGTGGGCGTGGGTTACGTGCTGATGGCCGAGGTCCTGGCGCTGGTCGAGAAGGCCGGGCTCGACGCCGCCCTCCTGCCGAGGGCCCTCGCCGGCGGGATGGCCGATTCGACCATCCTGCAGCGGATCTTCACCCAGCAACAGCAGCGCGCCTTCGACCCGCCGCGCGCCTATGCCCGCCAGCTCGACAAGGATCTCGTCAACGTCCGCCGGTTCGTGGCCGCGCTCGGCCTCGAGCTGCCCTTGATCGAGACGGCGGTCGAACGCTACCACGGGTTCGCCGGAGCGAGCCCGATGGCGGATGCGGCGAGCGTCTCGCGGCTCTACGAGGACCGCGGTTCGGGTTGACGGCGGGCCTCGCTCCTGGCAGCCGAAAAGGAGGCGACAGACAAGGGGAGGCTCGCCATGCGCGCCGTGCTCACGGGTCTCGGGCTCGCGACCACGCTCTGGGTGCCGGTCGCAACGGCGGAGCTCGTGATCCAGTTCGGTACCACGAGCCAGCCCGGCTCGGTGCAGGTCGCCTCCGCCGAGAAGTACGTCGAGCGGGTCAATGCGCGCCTTTCGGGCGTCGCCAAGATGGAGCTCTACCATTCGAGCCAGCTCGGCTCGGACAAGGACATGCTGCAGAAGGTCAAGCTCGGAACGCTCGACATCTCGCAGCCCTCGACGATCACCTCGACGATCACGCCCGAGTTCGGCCTGTTCGACATGCCGTACCTGGTCAAGGACCGGGCACACATGCGCTGCATCGCCAAGGAGCTCGTCTGGCCGGTCCTCGCCCCCAAGCTCGAGGAGAAGGGCTACAAGCTTCTGGGCGTGTGGGAGAACGGCGTTCGCCAGGTGACCAACAACAAGCGGCCGATCGTGACGCCCAAGGACCTCGAGGGGCTCAAGATCCGCATCCCGCAGGGAGTCTGGCGGGCCAAGATGTTCGAGGCCTACGGCGCGGCTCCGGTGCCGATGGGCTTCGCCGAACTGTTCGTGGCGCTGCAGACGGGCGTCGTGGACGGTCAGGAGAATCCCTACGTCAACATCGAGAGCGGCAAGTTCCAAGAGGTGCAGAAGTATCTCTCCGAGACGAACCACGTCTACACGCCGTCCTTCCCGATGACGAGCGTGCGCAAGTTCAAGAGCTATCCGGAGGCGGTGCAGAAGGCGCTGCTCGAGGAGGCGGTGCCGGTCCAGGAATGGACCTACGAGCTCGCGGAGAAGGAGGACGGCGCCTCGCGCGATCGGCTGATCAAGGCCGGGATGCAGTTCAACAAGGCCGACCGCGACGCTTTCGTGGCCGCGTCCAAGCCGGTCTACGAGCTCTTCGAGAAGGAAGTGCCGGGCGGCAAGGCGCTGATCGACAAAGCTCTCGCTCTCGCCAACGGCTGCTGACGACACGTCCGCACCGATGTCCGCCCTGATCGTGGTGCGCCGGCTCCTGCGCGGCGCGCTCGTGACGGTGGGCGTGTCGCTGCTGCTCGCGATCGCCGTCCTGATCGCGGCCGGCGTGGTTCTGCGCAAACTCGGCGCGCCGATCGGCTGGTACGACGAGGTGGCGGGCATCCTGCTCGCCTGGCTCACCTGGTACGGCGCGGCGCTCGCCGCTCTCGAGCGGGCCCATCTCGGCATGCCCGATCTCGTGGCCATGGCCCCGCCGGGGCTGCGGGTCCCGCTCGTGCTGGTCCGTGCCGCACTCGTCTGCGGTGCGATGGGCCTGATCGCCTGGTTCGGCTTCGAGATCCTGCGGATCCTGGGCGACGAGCGGCTCGTCACCCTGCCCTGGCTCACGGTCGGCTTGAGCCAGTCGGCGATCCCGATCGCCGCTTCCCTGTTCGTCCTGGCCGAGGTCTTGACGCTGCCCGACCGGCTCGCCGAGGCACGGCGCGGGGCCGCGGCGCTCGACCCCGAGCGGGTGCCGGTCGAGGGGGCGCGATGAGCGGAGCTCTCCTGCTGCTCTTCCTGATCGTACTCGTCCTGCTCGACGTGCCGATCGCAGTCGCGCTCGCGGTGGTCGGGCTCGCCGCCTTCTGGGCGGCGCAGGGCTTCGAATCCCTGGTCACGAGCGCGGTCACGCTCTTCAGCGCCTCGACCAACTTCCCGCTTCTCGCCATCCCGCTGTTCGTCCTGGCCGGCACCATCATGAACACGGCCGGCATCACCCGACGGCTCGTGGCTCTCGCTTCGGCCCTCGTGGGCTTCGTGCGCGGCGGCCTCGCCATGGTCAACGTCGCGGCCTCGCTGTTCTTCGCCGAGATCTCGGGCTCGGCGGTGGCGGACGTGGCGGCCCTCGGCTCGGTGCTCATGCCGGCCATGGAGCGGCGCGGCTATCCCAAGGAGTTCGCGGCTGCGGTGACATCGAGCTCGGCCAGCCTCGCGATCATCATCCCGCCCAGCATCCCCATGATCCTCTACGCGGTCATGGCCGACGCCTCGGTGGTCCAGCTCTTCGTCGCCGGCTTCGTTCCGGGCTTTCTGGGTGGCGGCCTCATGATGCTGCTCTGCGCCTTCTACGCCCGGCGCTACGGCTTCCCGGTCGAACAGGCCTTCGACCTCTGCCGGCTCTGGACCGCCACCCGCGAGGCCGGCTGGGCTCTTCTGTTGCCGGCGATCATCCTGGGCGGGATCTTCACGGGCCTCGTGACCGCGACCGAGGCCGCGGGGCTCGCCGTGGTGGCGGCCCTGCTCGTGGGCGCGCTCTATCGCGAGCTGTCGCTCCGGGCGATCCTCGAGGGGGCTCGCGAGGGGGTGGTGCAGACCGCCGTCGTGATGCTGCTGATCGCCACCTCGGCACTTCTGGGCGAGTATCTCACCGAAGCGCGCATCCCGCAGACGCTCGCCCAAGCGATCACCGGCCTCACCGCCGAGCCCTGGGCCGTCCTCGCCCTCTTGAACCTCCTCTTCCTCGTCCTCGGCTGCTTCCTGCACGGCGCCGCGGCGATCATCCTCGTCGTGCCGATCGTCATGCCGATCGTGCGCGCGGTCGGCATCGACCCGGTCCATTTCGGCCTGGTCGTCACCTTGAACATCGCGATCGGTCAGCAGACCCCGCCCGTGGCGAGCGTGCTCATGACCGCCTGCTCGATCGCCAGGGCGGACATCTGGGCGGTCACCCGCTGGAACCTCCCCTTCATAGGCGTGCTGCTCCTGGTGCTCTTGCTCGTGACCTACGTTCCGGCCATTCCCCTGTTCCTCGTCGAATTCTTCTACCGTTAGGAGCCGCGGATGGCCGGGACCGTGCACCTCGAGACCGTGGAGCCCGGCATCGCCCGGGTCGTCCTCGACCAGCCGGCACGCCTCAACGCGATCTCGCAAGGGATGTGGGACCGGTTGGGGGCCGTCTTGACCGAGCTCGACCGCGACGAGACGCTGCGCTGCGTGATCCTGACCGGAGCGGGCGAGCGGGCCTTCTCGGTCGGGGCCGACATCACCGAGTTCGAAGCGATCCGCTCGACCGTCGAGAAAGCGAAGGCCTACGCGAAGCGCACCCATGCGACCCTCGATGCGCTCCGCGCGATCCGCCATCCCGTCGTGGTGGCGATCGAGGGCTTGTGCGTGGGCGGCGGCCTCGAACTCGCCTGCAACGCCGATCTTCGGATCTGCGGTGTGGGCTCGCGCTTCGGCATCCCGATCAAGCGGCTCGGGCTCGTCGTGGCCTATGGCGAACTCGCACCCCTGATCCGGCTGGTCGGCAAGTCGAACGCGCTCCGCATCCTGCTCGAGGGCGATCTCCTGGGTGCCGAGGAGGCGCTTCGCATCGGGCTGGTCAACCGGGTCGTGGCCGACGGAGCGGTCATGGCGGAGGCGCTCGCCACCGCCCGGCGGATCGCCGAGGGTGCCCCGCTCGTCGCCCGCTGGCACAAGAAGTTCGCCAATCGCCTGATGGACCCGCGGCCGCTCACGCCCGAGGAAGAGGAGGAATCCTACCTCTGCTTCGGCACCGAGGACTTCGCCGAGGGCACCCGCGCCTTCCTCGAGAAGCGCAAGCCGGTCTTCCGGGGCCGCTGAGGGGAGGCGTGCCGTGAGCCTGCTCGAGGGCGTGCGGGTGGTCGACCTCACCCATGTCATGGCCGGACCCACCTGCACCCAGCTTCTCGCCGATCTCGGTGCGGAGGTGATCAAGGTCGAGCGTCTGCCCGACGGCGACGACAGCCGCCGCTCGGTCCCGCCCACCCTGCGCGGGCCGAACGGGGCGGAGGAATCGGCCGCCTTCTGCATGATGAACCGGGGCAAACGCGGCCTCGCCCTAGACCTCAAGAAGGAGGGCGGCCGGCTCGTGCTCGGCCGGCTGCTCGACCGGGCGGATGTGCTGGTCGAGAACTATCGGGCCGGCACGCTCGAGCGGCTCGGCTTCGGCTGGCCGCAGGTAAGGGAGCGCTGGCCGGCCCTCGTCTACTGCGCGATCACGGGCTTCGGCCGGAGCGGCCCCTACGCCGACAAGGGTGGCTTCGACCTCGTCGCCCAGGCGATGTCCGGGATCATGAGCATCACCGGCACACGGCGCGGCGAGCCGCCCGTCAAGTGCGGCCCGCCCCTGACCGACATCGGCGCCGGCATGCTGGCGGCGGTCGGCATCCTCGCGGCGCTGGTCGAGCGGGCACGGACCGGCCGCGGCCGGTTGGTCGAGACTTCGCTGTTCGAAGCCGGCATCGTCTTCACCTATTGGCAATCCGCGATCGCACTCGCGACCGGCACCGCACCGGGCCCGCTCGGTTCGGCCCATCCGCTCTCCGCACCCTACGAGGCCTTCCCGACCGCGGACGGGCGTTGGATCGTGGTGGGCGGGGCCAATCAGGCCAATTGGCGCCGATTGTGCGCGATCCTCGAGGCGCCGACGCTCGCCGACGATCCGCGCTTCGCCACCAACGCCGACCGGATGCGCAACCTCGAGGATTTGCGCGCCATCCTGGCCGATCTCTTCCGCCGCCGGCCGGCCGGCGAATGGCTCGCCCGGCTCGATGCGGCGGGTGTGCCGGCGGGGCCGGTCAACGACGTGCTCGAGATGCTCGCCGATCCGCAGACCCGGGCGCGCGAGATGGTGGTCGAGGTCGAGCATGCGAGCGTCGGTCGGGTGCGGGCGCTCGGTTGCCCGATCAAGGTCGAGGGTGTCGCGACCGGACCGCGCAGGGGGCCGCCGCGGCTCGGCGAGGACACGGCGGCGATCCTCGCCGAGTGCGGCTTTTCGGACGCCGAAGCCGAGGCTCTGTTCGCCGAGGGCGCGGTCGGAGCTCCCGACCGGCCAGCGGCGCAGGCCGAACGATGAGCGCCCCGCGGCTCGCCCTCGTCATGGGCGATGCGGCCGGGATCGGCCCCGAGCTCTTCGCCCGGCTGCTCGACCGGCCCGAGGTGTGCGAGCGAGCGGCGATCCTCGGGATCGGCGATGCGCGGGTGCTCGCCCGCGGAATGGACCAGGCGGGGCTGCGGCCGGTGGTGGCGGTCGAGCGCGAGCTCGAGGCGGCGCTCGCCCGCTCGGCCCCCGGCCGGCCGGCCTTCTGGGATCGGGCCGATTGCGATCCGGCCGACTGCCCGCCCGGGCGGGTTTCGGCCACCGCCGGCCGAGCGGCGCTCGCGGGCTATCGGGCAGCGCTCGATCTGGCGAGCACCGGCCGGATCGACGCGATCACCTTCACCCCTTTCAACAAGCAGGCGATCCGGCTCGGTCATCCGAGCTACGAGGACGAGGTGGTGGAGGCGGTCGAGTATCTCGGCATCGATGCGCCTTGCGCCGAGTTCAACGTGATCGCGGCCTTCTGGAACGCGCGGGTGACCTCGCACGTCCCGCTGCGCGAGGTGGCCGGTCTCCTGACCGTCGAGAGGATCGTCGAGCGGATCGCGACGACCCGAGACGCGCTCCGCGCCGCCGGGATCGCCCGGCCGCGGATCGCGGTCGCCGCATTGAACCCGCACGCCGGTGAGGGTGGCGCCTTCGGCCGCGAGGAGATCGAGGTGATCGGCCCGGCGGTCGAGCGGGCGCGCGCACTGGGGCTGCCCGCCGAGGGGCCCTATCCGGCCGACACCGTCTTCCTGCGGGCCAGGGCCGGCGCGTTCGACGCGGTCGTGACCATGTACCACGACCAGGGCCAGATCGCGGTCAAGCTCCTGGGCTTCGAAAGCGGCGTCACGGTGCTCTGGGGTCTGCCGGTGCCGGTCACCACACCCGCCCACGGCACCGCCTTCGACATCGTCGGGACCCGGCGGGCGTCGCTCGGGCCGAGCCTCGAGGCGGTCCGGATCGCCCTCGCCATGGCCTCGAGCCGGGACCGCGCCGGCGCGCTCGCGCCCGCGACGTCGCCGTAACGGGTCGGCGCCGCTCTCCGGCCGTTCCGAACGGTCCCGGATAGACGGGCCGTTCGATGTGCCGTCCACCGCCTCCGAGCCGGGGGTCTGATAGCGGTCCCGGTTCGCCACCCGCACCGAGGGTCGCCCCGAGGCCCACGAGCAGAGCCGCCGGAAGCGAGCCTTGGGGGTACTCCTCCTTCGCGGCTTCTTCTCCACGCATTCGTCCGGTTCGTCGGGGATAGTGTAGCGGGAAAGCCGCGGGCCCGAGTCCCGGCGCGCGGCCGGGCTCCCGCGAACGCCGGAATGCGCGGGCGAGCCGAAGAAGGGGTCGAAGGTCCGCTTCGGAGTTCCGACGAGGCTCGACCCGGCCGATCCTCCGAGCGCGATCGGGAGCGACCGGTTCGTTCGAACGGCGAAACGGAGCGTCGTCGGGCAGGCGGCGGGTGACGGACCTGCCGCCGCCGGATTTCTCGCCTTCTTGTCTCCGGGTTCCTCGCGGACGGAGGAGGTGGCGCAGCAGCGAGAGGCGCGTCGCCGGAGTCCGGCCGATGCCGAAAGGGCTCGAAGAGCCGAACGAACGAAGGCGCCGGATTCCGCGACCGACGCGCGGCCGTTCTCGGCGGGTTCCGCCCAGGGTCGGCGGCCGGCCTCGAACGCGAGCCGGTCCACGCGGATCAACGGGTCGATCGACGCCACCGCCGTCGCGCAGTCGAGACCGGCGAACTCGGGATGGCCGCGACCCGCGAGCCGGTACCCCACCCGAATCTCGAGGCGGTGCGGATCGCGCTCGCCGAGGCCGCATCGGTGGGCCCTTCCGGATCACCGGGCGACAGCGGCGCTCGGCCTCGCGAGACCGCGGCCCGAGCGGGCCGGCCACGGTGCCGGGCGTCCCGCATCCCCGCCGGGCCCCTCGGTCGGGGGTCGCGGCGCATGGCGTGGCCGAATCGGCGCGGCGTTCCGCGGCGGGTCTCGGCGGGCGGGTGGGCCGGACTTGCCGCGCGCGCGGGTACGGCTATGCTGAACCGTCCGGCTCCGGCCGCAATCCGGTCCAGGAGGCGCCGGGGCGAAACGACGATCGGGGAGGACGCGGATGGGGCGTCGGGCATGGCTCGTGGCGTCGGCCTTCGCGCTTCTGGCGCAGGCGGCCCTTGCGGATACGACCGAGCAGCGCTGGCAGCGTCGGGTGGTGCTCGAGAAACGCGGTGCGCACTGCGCCCAGGACCCGAACTGCTTCAACCGGTACCATCCGGCGATCCCGGCGGTGGCGCGGGCTCGGCCCGGCGACCACATCGTGTTCCACACCCGCGATGCGCTCGATTCCGATCTGCGGCTCGATTCGACCAAGGACGATCTGGCGGCGGCCGACCTCAACCTCGTCCACCCGATGACCGGGCCGGTCCACATCGAAGGGGCGGAGCGCGGCGACGCGCTCGCGGTCACCTTCGTCGACATCGAGCCCGACCAATACGGCTACACGCTGATCGTGCCGGGCTTCGGCTTTCTGCGCGATCTCTTCGGCGAGCCCTATATCGTCAATTGGAAGCTGAACCGGGCCTTCGCGGTTTCCGACCAGATGCCCGGCGTGCGGATCCCCTACGAGGCCTTCACCGGATCGATCGGCACGCTGCCGGGGGTATCCGAGGTCGAGGCCTGGCTCGCCCGCGAGGCCTCGCTCGGTGCCGCCGGCGGCATAGCCCTGCCTCCGCAACCGATCGGCGCCCTGCCGAGTGCGGTCTGCGGGCCGAACGGCAGCCACAAGCATCAGTGCCTGCGGACCATCCCGCCGCGCGAAAACGGCGGCAACATGGACGTGCAGCAGATGCAGGTCGGCACGACGCTCCTGCTGCCCTGCTTCGTCGACGGCTGCGGCCTGTTCGTGGGTGACGTGCACTATGCCCAGGGCGACGGCGAGGTCTCCGGCACGGCGATCGAGATGGGGGCGGTGGTAACCGTGGTGACCCGCATCGAGAAGGGCCTCGGCGCCGTGATCAAGGGACCGCAGGTCCGAGGTGGGCCACAGATCCGCAACATCGAACCGACCCGCTTCCACCAGACGATCGGTTTGCCCCTCAAGGACAAGGGCGGCGTGCCGGTGTACCACCGCTACCTGAACGGCCAGAAGATCGGCGATCTCGAGAACCTGTCCGAGGATCTGACGCTGGCCGCACGCGACGCGCTCGTCAAGATGATCGACCACATCGTGCGGACCCGCGGGCTCAGCCGCGAGCAGGCCTACGTGTTGGCCTCGGTGGCGGTCGACCTGCGGGTCGGCCAGGTGGTCGACGTGCCGAACTTCATCGTCACCGCGGTGCTGAACGAGGACGTCTTCGAGCGATGAGGGCGACGCGGCGGCGGGCGGCGTGGGGACTGCTCGCGGCCATCGCCACGGTTCCGCTCGCCGGTCACACCCCTTACCGCCAATGGGTGGTCTACCGTGAGCGCCACCTGCTGATCGGCTGCAGGCGCGACGACCCGGAGGGCTACGCGCTCGCCAAGGCGCTGGAATTCGAGCTCTGGTCGCACCTTCCCGACTCGAGCGCCCGGGTGGCGCGGGCGCCTCACGCCGAGCGGCTCGCGAGCCTGCTCGCCACCGCGCAGCTCGAGGTGGCGCTCCTCGATACCGCGACCGCGCTCGCGATGCGCAGCGGGGAGGGGCCGTTCGCCGCGTACGGCGCGCTCGATCTCGTCGTCCTGGCCCGGCTCGAGGATCGGCTCCTGCTCGCGCGCGCCGACTTTCCCGCCCGCCACGCCTGGCTCGTGGCGGAAGCGCTGGCCGAATCGCCACTCGTCCTCGCTCCGGCCGAGGCGCCGTTCGCTTGGCATCCGGGCGCGTTGGCCTTCCATGCGGGCTCGCCCGAGCCTCCGGGGCCTTGAGCAGCGGCCGCCGCCGGATCGGCGCGGGGCGGGCGAGGCGCGGCTTGCCGGTCCGGACGGCGGCCGGCATGTTGGGACGGGCAGCGGGGGGCGGGCATGAAGGGGCGCGAACGGGCCGTTCGAGTGCAGTTCGGGGCGACACGCCGGCGGGCTCTGGCGCTCGGGGCGACGATGGTGGCGGGCGGGCTCGCGGGCCGGTCGTCGGCGGCGGTGCGGCGGGCGACGGTCTGGCTCGTCGGCGAGCGCGATCCGCGCGCTGCGCTCGAGCGGGTCTTCGCCCGGCTGCCGGCCGATCTCGCGGCCGGACGTCGGGTGGCGCTCAAGGCGAACTTCAACAGCGCCGACCCGTTCCCGGCGACCACCGCACCGGACACGCTCGAGGCCCTCGTCGAACGGCTCGCGGCGATGCGGCCGAGCCGGCTCACCCTGGCCGAACGTTCGGGGATGGGGGATACCCGCGCGGTGCTGGAGTGGGCCGGTGTGCCCCGGCTCGCCGCCCGGCACGGGCTCGAGGTCGAGCTGCTCGCCGGGCGCGACCGCGGCGGATGGGTCCCGGTCCGCCGACCCGAGCTGCACTGGCAGCGCGGTTTCCTTCTCGCGCGGGCCTTCGCCGAGGCCGAGCTCACGATCCAGACCTGCTGCCTCAAGACCCACCGTTTCGGTGGACATTTCACGATGGCGCTCAAGAACGCGGTCGGCGCGGTCGCCAAGATCGACCCCGACGACGGCTACGACTACATGCGCGAGTTGCACGCCTCGCCGCATCAACGCGCTATGATCGCGGAGATCTCCACCGCCTTTCGCCACGATCTGGTGATCATGGACGCACGGCAGGGCTTCCGCTCCGGTGGACCGGAATCGGGCACACTCGTCGAGCCGGGCCTCTTCCTCGCCGCCACCGATCCGGTCGCGATCGACGCCGTGGGCGTGGCGCTCCTGCGGCGCTACGGCACCACACCCGAGGTCGCGCGAGGCCCGATCTTCGCGCAGGACCAGCTCGCCCGGGCCGCCGAGCTCGGCATCGGCGTGGCCTCGGCCTCGGCGATCGAGCTCGTCGGGCTGGACGAGGCCGGCCACCGCGCGGCCGAGGCGCTGCGGCCGCTGCTCGTCTGAGCGGCCGGAGGCTCGGCGCTCGCGGGCGACGATCCGGAGGATGTCGAGGGCGTCGCCGCCGGCCCGCTCGGCGGGGCTCCCGCGGGTGGCCTCGGCCGGCCTCGGCGGGGCCGAGGGTCGCCACAGGACGCGGCGAACAGGGCGATCGGTCCCTTCTCGAGGGCGCGGGCGGCGGGGCCCGCCGGCCGGTCTCCCTCCGCACGACCCACCCCTGCTCGTGAGCAGGATCGGGCAGGTCACGGCGAGGAGGACGACGACGAACGCCCGCACCCGGAAGCCCGGCCGGCACCCGGTGCCGAGGCGCTCGCTGCGTGCCGTGGTCGGGCCGATTTCTCGTCCTCACCCGGCCGCGAGGATCGGCACGAACCGGTGACCGTTGGGTGGCGGTCCCGACAGGGCTGCCCCACTGCGGTCCCGATGGACGCTCGGGCCCCCGCTTGCTAGCGGCTCGGCCGAGGTGCCGCGGCCCGGGTCGCGGGCGGCGGCCGGAGCCGGGGGAGGGGGAGCGATGCGGCTGTTCGATCTGTCGGGCAAGGTGGCGATCGTCACGGGCGGCAACGGCGGGATCGGGCTCGGCATGGCCAGGGGGCTGGCCGAGGCCGGTGCCGCGGTGGCCGTGGCCGGTCGCGACGCCGCCAAGAACGCCGAGGCGGTGGCCGAGCTCGCCCGGCTCGGCGCGCGGGCGATCGCGGTCGCGGTCGACGTGACGAGCGAGGACTCGTGCAAGGCGATGGTCGCCCGCACGGTGCAGGAGCTCGGCCGCTGCGACATCCTGATCAACAATGCCGGCACCAACATCAGGAAGCGTCCCGAGGAATACACGCTCGCCGAATGGCGCTTCATCCTCGAGACCAACCTCACCTCGGCCTTCGTCTGCTCGCTCGCCGTCTATCCCGAGATGAAGAAGGCGGGTGGTGGGAAGATCGTCAACATCGGCTCGATGATGTCGATCTTCGGCGCCTCCTTCACGACACCCTACGCCGCGAGCAAGGGCGGCATCGTGCAGATGACCAAGGCCATGGCCTGCGCCTGGGCCCAGGACAACATCCAGGTCAACGCCGTCCTGCCGGGTTGGATCGACACTGCCTTGACCCGGCAGGCGCGCGCCCAGATCCCCGGCCTGCACGAGAAGGTCGTGGCGCGCACCCCGGCCGGACGCTGGGGTGTGCCCGACGACTTCGCCGGCATCGCCGTGTTCCTCTGCTCGCCGGCCTCGGATTTCTTGACCGGGACGGCGATCCCGGTCGACGGCGGCTATTCGGTCCAGGGCGCCGCCTGAGCCGGCGGCGGCCGATCGTCGCGATGCGCCGGCCGGATCCTCGGCGGCCGTCGAGAGCCGCTGCGAGGCCACGAACCCGGGGGCGCCCGCGCATCCCCCTCCCGCTCCGTGGGTAGGCGGCCCGTGTCGCGAGGATCGCAGGCCCCCGGACGTCGATGCTCGGGGGTCGCCACCGACGGCCGATCCGCCCACGGTTCGCGGATCCCCGCCGAGCCGCCCCGGCGCAGCGGGCGAGGCACGGACCCGGCTCGGCGGGCCCGAAATGCGACGCCCGCCGCCCGTCGAGTTCCCCGAAAGCAGCGAGAGGACACGCGCCGCGGCGGACGTCGTGACGGCGAATCGGGCTCGGCGACGGCGCGATCGGCCCTTGTGCCGGGCTCGGATCGGGGCCATATGGTGCGTCGTGGTGGAACGAGCCCTGCGCGTCGGCCGTCGAAGCGACCTCCCTCGCCAGAGCTTCCCATCCCGCGGTCGGCAAGGGTGCCGGCCGCGCACCTGAGCGAGTGAGTTACGAGTTTGCAGACGGGTACGGTCAAGTGGTTCAATGCGACGAAGGGCTACGGCTTCCTGCAGCCCGAGAAGGGCGGTCCTGACGCCTTCGTGCACATCAGCGCCGTGGAGCGCGCCGGCCTCGACGGCCTGCGCGAGGGTCAGCGGGTCCAGTACGAGCTGGTTCGCGGCCGCAACGGCAAGAGCTCGGCGGAGAACCTCAAGCTGATCGGCTGATCCACCGGATCGACGATCGAGCGAGCGCCCTCGGGAGCGATCCCGGGGGCGCTTCGTTTTTTCGGGGCTCGCCGGCGGCCGCCGGCTCGGCCGACAATCGGGTCCCTGGCCGGCTCGGGAGGCGATTCTGCGGCGCGGCGGGTCACGCTTCGGCCTCGAACCGCACGATCGAGATCGGAAATCTCGTGGAGCCGGTCGGCATCCGCCGGGTCACGATCGACGGCCGGGCGGAGGAGGGGGCGATGCTCGGCCCGCGCGAGCGGCTCACCCTGCATCGCTGTTCGGACCGGCCCGGCGGCTCGTGCCCTCGGGCGGCCCGGGCGAGGCCGACGTCTTCGGCGCCCGGCGACACGCGCCCTCGTTCGGCCTCGACGTACCGTAACCGGTGCCGCCGGGAGCACCCCGCGCTGTCGTCGCCCGAGCCGTTGGTGCCGCAGGAGGGACTCGAACCCCCGACCCGCGCATTACGAATGCGCTGCTCTACCAGCTGAGCTACTGCGGCGGCCGCGGCGACTATAGCGGGGGGTCGGCACGGCGCAAGGCGGCCCCGCTTCGCCGGCGGCACGGATGGCCCGTCTGCACCGGACCGGCTGGCCGAGACCCCGGGCGTCGGGCTAAGCCTTCCCGGTTCGCCGGCCCGAGCGGGGCCGGGCGCGGGAGGTCTCCATGCTCGAGGCGCGTGCGAATTGGACGCTCGAGGAGATGGACAAGGCGAGCCTGCTCCATCCCAACACCTCGATCGCCCAGCATCTCCTCAAGGGCCCGACCATCGTCGGCCGGGGCTCCGGCGTGCGGATCCGGGACCATCGAGGCAGGGACTACATCGACTGCGGTGCCGGCCTGTGGTGCGTCAACATCGGCTACGGCCGCAGCGAGATCGCCGAGGCGGCGCGCGCCGCGATCGAGAAGCTCTCTTACTATCACCTGTTCGGCTCGGCTTCGAACGAGCCCATGATCCGGCTCGCCGACCGGGTGCTGACCCTCTTCCGCGAGAAGGCCGGCGTGCGCGGCCTCTCCAAGGTCTTCTTCGGCACCTCGGGCTCCGACGCCAACGACACGAACTTCAAGCTGGTCCGCTACTACAACAACCTGCGCGGCAAGCCCGAAAAGAAGAAGATCCTGGCGCGCCGGGGCGGCTATCACGGGCTCACCGTGGCCTCGGGCAGCCTCACCGGCATCCCCGTCTACCACGAGGCCTTCGACCTGCCCCTGCCGGGGGTGATCCACCTCTCCTGCCCGCACGCCTACCGCTTCGCCCGGCCGGGCGAGAGCGAGCAGGCCTTCTGCGATCGGCTCGTGGCCGAACTCGAGACGGTGATCGAGCGGGAAGGGCCGGAGACCGTCGCCGCCTTCATCGGCGAACCGATCATGGGCACGGGCGGGGTGTTGATGCCACCCGCCGACTACTGGCCGCGGGTGCAGGAGATCTGCCGCAAGAACGACATGCTCCTGATCGTCGACGAGGTGATCACGGGCTTCGGCCGCACCGGCCAGTGGTTCGCCTCCGGCCTCTACGGTCTCGAGCCCGACATCGTCACCTTGGCCAAAGGCATCACCTCGGCCTACTTCCCGGTCTCCGCTTCGGTGATCTCGGAGCGGATCTTCGAGGTCCTCGAGAAGGCCTCGCCCGAACGGGGGCCGGTGATGCACGGCTTCACCTATTCCGGCCACCCCGTGGGCGGTGCCATCGGCCTCGTCAATCTCGACATCATGGAACGCGAAGGCATGGTCGAGAACGGTGCCCGGGTCGGGCCTTTCTTCAAGCGCCGACTCGAGGAGCGGATCGGCGATCACCCCTTCGTGGGCGAGATCCGCGGGGTGGGCATGCTGAACGCCGTCGAGTTCGTCGCCGACAAGGCGACCCGGCGGCCCTTCCGGCCGGAGCAGGGGGCGCATCGGGTCGTGGGGGCCAAGGCGATCGAGGCGGGGGTGATGGTACGGCCGCTGCCCTTCATCGAGGTGATCCCCTTCTCGCCACCCTTGTGCATGCGCGAGGAGGAGGCGGAGGAGGCGGTCGACCGCTTCGCACGCGCGCTCGATGCGGCCACCGACGAGCTCGCCCGGCTCGCGCGTGCTTGAGTGGGCCCGCGGAAGCCGGGACCGAGCGACGCATCCGCCGGCATCGATTGCCTGCTGCTGGATCTCGACGGCACGCTCCTCGATCTCGCCGAGCGACCCGACACGGTGCGGGTGCCGGAGAACCTGCCGGCGGTGCTGGAGGCGGTACGCGACCGGCTCGACGGTGCGCTCGCGTTGGTCTCCGGCCGGCCGATCGCCACGCTCGATCGCCTGCTCGCCCCGCTGCGCACCGCCGCGGCCGGGGTGCACGGGGCCGAGCTGCGCACCGCCCCGCACGGCCCGATCCTGCGCCGGGCGCCGCCGGCCGCCCTCGAGGTCGCGCGCCGCCTGCTCGCTCGCGGCTCCTTGCCTTCCGGGGTGCTGATCGAGGACAAGGGAACGGCGCTCGCGGTGCACTGGCGGGCAGCGGGCGGCGAGCCTCGAGCGCTCGTCGAACGGCTCCTGGCGATGGTGCGGGAGAGCGGCGGGGCGCTCGAAGCCGTAGCGGGCAAGGCGGTCCTCGAACTGCGAGGCGCCGGGTTCGACAAAGGCACCGCGGTCGCCGCCCTGCTCCGCCTGCCGCCCTTCTCCGGCCGCCGACCGATCGTGGTCGGTGACGATCGGACCGATCTCGACGCGTTCCGAGCGGCCGAAGCGGCCGGCGGGGTGGCACTCGCGGTCGGCCCGACACCGCCGGGCGGGCGGCGGTCGGCGTTCGCCGGACCCGCAGCCGTTCGCGCCTGGCTCGAACGCGCGGCTTCGGGCCGGGCGCTCCTGCCGGTCGGCGAGGAGGAGAGGTGAACGGGCTCGATCTCGGCGTGATCGGCAACTGCATCGTCGCCGCTCTGATCGACGCGCAGGCGAGGATCGTCTGGCACTGCCAACCGCGCATCGACGGTGATCCCGTCTTCTGCGGGCTGCTCGAACCCGTGGCCGGTGCGAACGAGGGGCGGTTCGCGGTCGAGCTCGACGGGGACGTGCGGAGCGAGCGCGACTATATCGGCAACAGCGCGGTTCTGTGCACGACGCTGCGCGACGGCAACGACCGTGGGGTGCGGATCACCGATTTCGCGCCGCGTTTCCGCCGGCACGATCGGATCTTCCGCCCGCCGCTCCTGATCCGGCGGTTGGAACCGGTGGGCGGCGTACCGCTCGTGCGGCTGCGCATCCGTCCCCTCTTCGATCACGGTGCGGTGGTGCCCCAGCGCATCCCGGGCTCCAACCATCTGCGCTTCGTCGCACCGGCGGGGGCGCTCCGGGTCACGACGGATCTGCCGATCGCCGCCCTCGAACGGGAGGCGCCCTTCGCGCTCGCCCGGCCGGCCTGGCTCGTCTTCGGCCCGGACGAGAGCTTCGCCGCTCCGCTCGAGCGGACCTGCCGCGATTTCCTCGAGCGCACCCTCGACTATTGGAGCGAGTGGACCCGCTATCTCTCGGTGCCGTTCGAATGGCAGGAGGCGGTGATCCGCGCGGCGATCACCTTGAAGCTGTGCAGCTTCGAGGAGACGGGCGCGATCGTCGCGGCGCTCACGACCTCGATCCCGGAGGCGCCGGGCACGGCCCGCACCTGGGATTATCGTTATTGCTGGCTCAGGGACGCCTTCTTCGTGGTCCAGGCGCTCAATCGGCTGGGTGCGACCCGGACCATGGAGGAGTTCCTCGACTGGATCGCCACGGTGGTGGCGCTCGAGCCCGGGGCCGAGCTCCGCCCGGTCTATGCGATCCTGCCTTCCGAGCCGTTGCCCGAGCGGATCGTCCCGACCCTGCGCGGCTTCGCCGGCCAGGGACCGGTGCGGATCGGCAACCAGGCGGCCGAGCAGCGGCAGAACGATTCTTACGGCAGCGTGGTCCTCGCCGCGGCGCAGATGTTCTACGATCACCGCCTGCCGCGCCGTGGCGACGCGTTGCTGTTCCGCGTCCTCGAGGGGCTCGGCGAGACCGCGGCCAGGGTCGCGCTCGAGCCGGATGCGGGACTGTGGGAATATCGCGGCCGGCGCGCGGTCCACACTCATTCGGCCGCGATGTGCTGGGCGGCCTGCCACCGTCTCGGCAAGATCGCCCAGCGCCTGGGGCTCGCCGACCGCGCCGACCACTGGCGCGCCGAGGCCGAGCGGATCCGGAAAGCTGTCCTGGCCGAGGCCTGGCGGCCGGATCTCGGCAGTTTCGTTGCGACCTTCGGCGGCGAAGGCCTCGACGCCAGCCTCCTCCTCCTGCACGAGATCGGCTTCCTCGCGACCGACGATCCGCGCTTCTCCGGGACGGTCGAGGCGATCGGCCGACGGCTGCGCCGGGGCGACCATCTCCTGCGCTACGACTCCGAAGACGATTTCGGCCCGCCCGAGACCTCGTTCAACGTCTGTACCTTCTGGTACATCGACGCGCTCGCCGCGATCGGCCGTCGCGAGGAAGCCCGCGCTCTGTTCGAGGGGATGATCGCGGCCCGCACCTCGCTGGGCTTGCTCTCCGAAGACATCGACACGCGCACCGGTCTACCTTGGGGCAATTTCCCGCAGACCTATTCGATGGTGGGACTGATCACCAGCGCCATGCGTCTATCGAAGAGTTGGGAGGAGGCCTTTTGGCGCGGCTCGTGATCGTCTCGAACCGGGTCGGCAGCCCGGGCAGGGAGGCTCGCACCGCGGGGGGACTCGTCGTCGCCCTCCAGGACGCACTGCGCCGGCGCGGCGGGATCTGGGTCGGCTGGAGCGGCGATGTCGTGGACGGCGAGCCGGGGCCGCCTCGATCGGTGCGCCGCGGCCGGATCGGCTGGGTCACCCTCGATCTCGAGCGGGAGGCCTACCGAGCGTTCTACGAGGGCTTCGCCAACGGCACGCTCTGGCCGCTCTGCCACTACCGGCTCGGGCTGATCGGTTTCCGCCGGGCCGAGCTCGAGGGCTATCGGGCGGTCAACGAGACCTTCGCTCGGGCGATCGCGGAGCTCCTGCGGCCCGACGATCTGGTCTGGGTCCACGACTATCACTTCCTGTCGCTCGCAGCGGCGCTCCGCCGGCTCGGGGCGGCCAACCGCATCGGCCTGTTCCTGCACGTTCCGTTTCCGGCACCCGAGGTCCTGCGGGCGCTGCCCGATCACCAACGGCTGCTCCGCGAGACGGCGGCCTACGACCTCGTGGGCTTCCAAACGCGCGGCGACAGCCGGGCCTTCGCCGAGGGCCTCGAGCGGCTCGCCGGGGCCGAGCCCGCGGGGCGGGGACGGCTTCGGCTCGGCGAGCGGACCGTCGCGGCGGACGCTTTTCCCGTCGGCATCGACACCGAAGGGTTCGCCCGGCTCGCCGTCGCCGCCGCCACGGCCCCCGAGACGGTCAGGCTGGCCGAGAGCCTCGCCGGTCGGACCCTGATCCTCGGCGTCGACCGGCTGGACTACTCCAAGGGCCTGCCCGGTCGCTTCGCCGCGGTGGCCGAGCTCCTGGAGCGCCAGCCACAGCGGCGGCGCACGGTCACGTTCCTGCAGATCGCCCCGATCTCGCGTGGCGAGCTGCGCCAATACCGGGCATTGCGCGGCGAGCTCGACCAGCTCGCCGGGCGGATCAACGCCCGCTTCGCCGAGGTCGACTGGACGCCGATCCGCTGGGTCAATCGTACCGTGCCGCGACCCGTGCTGGCGGGCTATCTGCGGCTCGCCCGGGTGGGGCTGGTCACGCCCCTGCGCGACGGCATGAACCTCGTGGCCAAGGAGTACGTGGCGGCCCAGGACCCCGAGCGGCCGGGCGTGCTCGTCCTGTCCCGATTGGCCGGTGCCGCCGACGAGCTCGAGAGCGCGCTCCTGGTCGATCCGCTCGACACCGAAGGGGTGGCGGAAGCTCTCGAGCGGGCGCTCGCCATGCCGCTCGCCGAGCGCCGCGAGCGTTGGGCGGCGGCGATGGCGGTGCTGCGCGAGAACACCGCCGCCCGCTGGCGCGAGCGGTTCCTCGAAGCGCTCGAGGCGACCGGGAGCTGAGGGCGGCCCTCCGAGCCGGTCGCGCTCACTCGTTGCGCAGGCGCCACTTGGTGGCGAGCTCGTCGAAGAAGCCGCGCGCCCGCTTCAGCCGGATCCAGTGGTTGACGTAGTTGATCCAGACCTGGTCGTCCTGCGGCAGGAGCATGGCGATCGGGGTGCGGGCGCGCGGTGCGCCGACCGGCACGACCATCATCTCCGGATAGCGCTCGACCAGGGTCGCCGCCTCGACGTTCGAGGTGATGTGCGCATCGGCCCTGCCGGCGAGCACCTCCTGGAAGTCGCGCGCCGGCGATTCCACGATCTTGTGCCTCGCGTTCGGGAAGAACTGCTTGACCTGCTGCTCCTGCACCGTGCCGAGCGTGGCGGCGACCGTGACGTCCGGCCGGTCGAGATCGCCCCAGTCTTTGAACCGGCCGGCGTTTTTCTTGAGGGTCAAGGGTACGGTCGCGAGCTCGAAATAGGGGTCGGAGAAGCCCGCCACCTTGGCCCGGGCCGGGCTCAGCGAGGCCGAGCCCGTGATGTCGTATTTGTCCGCTTGGATGCCCTGGACGATCGTCTTCCAGTCGGTCGCCACGAATTCGATCCGCACACCCAGGTCGGCCGCCAGCTCCGAGAGCATGTCGATGTCGTAGCCCTTGTAGCTGTTGCTGGCCGGATCGCGGATCGTCATCGGGTTCCAGTCCCCGGTCGTCCCGGCCCGGAGCACCCCCGAATCGAGGATCCGTTTGAGCCGGGACTCGGCCGCCGCGGCCGAAACCGCCGCGAGCAGGAGCCCGGCCGTGGCCAGGATCAGGCACCTCCGTCGCATCCTCCCTCCTCCCTCCGCCATCGTCCGGCACGCCGGGCGGCCCCGGGTCTCCCCCGACGGCACCATCCATGGCATGCGGCCCCGGCGGCTGACAAGGACGGCAGGGCATGAGGGGATGCGGAACGCGGCGAGGGCGATGGCGGCCGGTGTGCGCGCTTTCCGCCTGTCTCGCGCTCGGGGGCTGCGGGTCTTCGTTCGGCTGGTACGTGGTGGCACCCACGACCGCCCAGGGCCGCGCCAATCTCCTGTTCCTGTTGGACGGGATGGTCTGGACGGTGGCGCTCTCGGCCGCCGCGATCTCGATCTCGATCACCCTCGGCCTGCTCGTGGCGCTGCCCGGACTTTCCGAGCGACCGCGCCTTCGCGCCCTCAACCGGGTTTTCGTCGAGCTCGTGCGGGCCGTGCCCGTCCTGGTCATGATCCTCTGGGTCTACTACGGCCTGCCGATCGTGACCGGCCTCTCGGTCGATGTGTTCGCCGCCGGGGTGATCGCGCTCGCCCTCTCCGATTCGGCCTTCGAGGCCGAGATCTTCCGGGCCGGGATCCAGTCGATCGAGCGCGGTCAGCACGAGGCGGCCGAAGCCCTGGGCCTCGCCGGCTGGCGCAAATACCGGCTCGTGATCCTGCCCCAGGCGCTGCGTCGGATTCTCCCCGCCCTCGGCAACCAGTTCGTGTACATGCTCAAGATGAGCTCGCTCGTCTCGGTGATCGGCATGCAGGAGCTCACTCGACGAGCCAACGAGCTCGTGGTGGCCGAGTATCGCCCGCTCGAGATCTACACCGTGCTCGTGCTCGAGTATCTCGTCCTGATCCTGCTCGTATCGGCCGCCGTCCGCCGTCTCGAGCGGCGCCTCGCCCTGCCGGGCCGAGGTCGGCCCTGACCCCGCGCCCTCAGCGGCCGCTGCCGGCCGAAGGCGAGCCCGAGGTCGTGGCGGCGAGGCCCGGGCGCAGCCGCGGCAGGATCAACGCCGCGACCAGCACGAGCCCCGGGATCGCCAAGAGGTTCATGGTCTGCCAGCCGAGGGTGCTCTGCACGAAGCCCGCGAGCGAGGCCGAGGCGGCCACGCTCGTGAAGACCAGAAGATCGTTGAGGCCCTGGACCCGGGCCTTCTCGGCGGGCCCGTGACAGGTGGTCAGAAGCGTGGTGCCGCCCACGAACATGAAGTTCCAGCCCACACCCAGGAGGAAGAGCGCGATCGCGAAATTGGCGACCTCGAGGCCGGCCACGGCGATCGCCACACAGAGGAGGTTGAGCACCACACCCCCCAGGATCACGCGCTCGACCCCGAAGCGGGTGATCAGCCTGCCGGTCAGGAAGCTCGGCAGGAACATGCCGAGCACGTGCCATTGGATGACCCGCTTGGTGTCGCCGAAGCCGAACCCGCAGGCGAGCATCGCGAGCGGTGTGGCGGTCATGAGCAGGTTCATCGTGACATAGCCCACGAGGGCTGCCGCGAAGGCGGCGATCGCCACGGGCTGGCGAGCGACGACCCGGAGCGGCCGGGCGTCCTTTCCCTCGGCCCCGTCCGAGGCCGGGGGCCGCGGCAGGTCCAGGAGGAGAAGGGCCAAAAGCCCCGAGCCGGCCAGCGCGGCGATCGCCAGATAGCTGCCGACGAAGAGGACCGGGGCGGTGAGCTCGCGGGTCCGGTCGGCGAGCTCGGGCCCGAGCACGGCCGCCACCACGCCACCGGCCATCACCCAGGCGATGGCGCGGCCGCGGGCCGCCGTCCGGTCGGGGAAGCCCGCCGCGTCGGCCGCATCGGCGGCGGTGAAGCGCAGATACTGGGCGAAGGCCGAGAAGGAGCCGTAGAACACACCGGCGAGGCAGAAGAGCGAGAAGCTCGCCTCGCGGATGGCGAACGCCCCCAGAAGACCGGCGAGCACGCCGAGCACCATGCCGAGCACGAGACCCGGCCGCCGGCCGACCCGCTGCATCAGCAGCGAGGCCGGCATGGTGGCGCTCATCGTGCCGAGGAACTGGACCCCGAGCGGCACCGTGGCGAGCCAGGGCGCGGGCGCGTATTGCAGGCCCACGAAAGGCGCCGTGCTGATGACGATCGTGTTGGCCATGAAGAAGACGGCCTGGGCGAAGGCCAGCACGCCCAGGTTCTTGACGAAGCGGGGACGGGCCATAGCTCGGCTCTATCGGAGCCGCGGGTCGGCGGGAAGCGGACAGGATCGCACGCCCCCCACCCGCGCCGCGCGGAGGGCCCCCATGCGCCTCGCAGTCGCGCTCCTCGCCCTGTTCCTGGGGCCGCTCGCCACCACGGCGCTCGCCGGCGGCTGCTTTCCGGTCGCCGAGTCGCCGCGCCGGATCCTGCCGGTCGCCGTGCGGCTCGCGGCCCTGCCGGAGGGAGCGACGGTCAAGATCACCTTCCTCGGCCATTCGACCTTCCTGATCGAAACACCCGAGGGCGTGAGCGCCGTCACCGACCACAACGACTACATCCGGCCGCCCTACGTGCCGCGCGTGGTGACCATGAACAACGCCCACGACACGCACTACACGAACCGCCCGGATCCCCGGATCGAGCACGTGCTCAGGGGCTGGAACCCGGCCGGTGGCTGGGCCGAGCACGACCTGGTCGTGGAGGATCTGCGCATCCGCAACATCCCGACGGCGGTGCACGGCCGCTTCGGCGACCAGGCGCTCTCCAATTCGATCTTCGTCTTCGAGGTGGGCGATCTCTGCATCGCCCACCTCGGGCATCTGCACCACCGGCTCACCGAGGAGCAGCTCGGCGAGCTCGGCCAGATCGACGTGCTCATGGTGCCGATCGACGGCGCCTACACGATCGCCCAGGAGGAGATGCTCGAGGTGATCGAGCAGATCGGCCCGCAACTCGTCCTGCCGATGCACTATTTCGGGCCCTCGACCCTCGGCCGTTTCCTCCGCCTGGCCGAGACGGCCGGCTGGCGCGTCGAGCGGCCCTCGAGCCCGGAGCTCCTGCTCGCCCGGACCACCCTACCGGCCCGCACGGTGCTCGTCCTCCCGGGCGGCTGAGCCCGCCTCACGGTCGACCCGCGGGAGGCTCGGCCGGCGGTCGAGCCCCGGCGCCCGTGCAAGGGGGCGACCGGCCCGTGCGCTTGCCGGCCGGGATCGCCGCGCGGATGATCCGCGGCCGCCGAGGGACGGTCGCGGGGAGGTCGGTGTGGCCGAGGCGGAGCGGTTCGACGTCGTCGTGGTGGGGGCGGGATCGGCGGGCTGTGCGGTCGCCGCCCGGCTCTCGGAGGACCCGGGCACGCGCGTGCTCCTGCTCGAGGCCGGGCCCGAGGACCGCAACCCCTGGATTCACCTGCCGATCGGCTACTATCGGACGATTTTCAACGAGAGCACGGCGCGCACCTACCGGACCGAGCCCGAGGAGGCCGTGGCCGGCCGGTCGATCCTCTGGCCGCGGGGCCGTGTTCTGGGCGGCTGTTCCTCGATCAACGGGCTCGCCTGGGTCCGCGGCCAGGCCGAGGACTACGACCATTGGCGCCAGCGCGGCTGCGAGGGCTGGTCGTTCGCCGACGTGCTGCCGGTCTTCAAGCGGCTCGAGGCCTATGCAGAGGGTGACCCCGAATGGCGCGGTCGCGAAGGGCCGCTCTCCGTCTCGGGGCCCCGTCACCGGATGGAGCTGCTCGACGCCTTCGTCGCCGCCGCCAACCAGGCCGGCATCCCGACCAACCCCGACTACAACGGCCCGCGCCAGGACGGCGTCGGCTATTTCCAACTCTCGATCAGAAACGGCTTTCGCTGCAGCGCCGCGGTCGCCTATCTGCGGCCGGCCCGCAGGCGCCCCAACCTCGTGATCCGCACCGAAGCGCTCGCCTGCCGGCTCCTCTTCGAGGGTCGGCGGGTCGTGGGCCTCGTCTATCGCCGCGGCGGGCAGGAGCACCGGGTTCTCGCGAGCGAGGTCGTGCTCTGCGCCGGCGCCATCGCCTCGCCGCAGCTCCTGATGCTCTCCGGCATCGGCCCGGCCGAGCATCTCGCCGCGCACGGCATCGCGGTCCGCCACCACCTGCCCGGCGTGGGGCGGAACCTCCAGGACCACTACCAGTGCAGGATCGTCTATCGCTGCACTCGGCCGATCACTTTGAACGAGGTGAGCCACAGTCTCTGGCGCAAGGCCATGGCCGGGCTCGAATGGGCGGTCCGGCGGACGGGACCGCTCACGGTCGGAGCCGGGGTCGTGGCCCTCTTCTGGCGCACGAGGGACGAGCTCGCGACCCCCGACATCGAATTCCACGTCATCCCCTTCAGCGCCGACCGGCCGGGCGAACCCCTGCACCGGTTCCCGGGCTTCACGGTCTCGACCTGCCAGCTCCGCCCCGAGAGCCGCGGCCGGCTCGAGCTCGCCTCGGCCGATCCGGCCGATGCGCCGCGGATCTTCGCCAACTATCTCGCCACCGAGACGGATCGGCGGACCATGGTCGACGGGCTCCTCCTGATCCGCCGGATCGTCGGCCAGCCGGCGATGCGCCCCTATGTCGAGGCCGAGCACCTGCCGGGTCCCGACTGCCGGACGCGGGAGGAGCTCCTCGCCTATGTGCGCGAGAAGGGAACGACGATCTTCCACCCCACCAGCACCTGCGCCATGGGGCCGGCGAGCGACCCCATGGCGGTGGTCGACCCGCGGCTGCGGGTCCACGGCATCGAAGGGCTGCGGGTGGCCGACGCCTCGATCATGCCGACCGTGGTCTCCGGCAACACCAATGCCGCCTGCATCATGATCGGCGAGCGCTGCGCCGATTTCCTGCGCGCCGAGCGCGGCCCGCGCGCTTCCGCCCGCGCGGCCTGACCTCGCGGCCGTCCCCGGGGCGCGCAGCGCCGTCCGAGCCCGATCGCACGCCGGTGGTCAGCCGGGTGTAGCGGTCGCGAGCAGGGTGCGAAGCCGCGTGTAGATCTCGGGGTTGCCGGCGACGATCGTACCCGGGGCCATCAGATCCTCGTCGCCCTCGAGCCGGCCGACACGACCCCCCGCTTCGCGCACGAGCAGGATGCCGGCGGCGATGTCCCAGGGCTTGACGCCGTATTCCCAGAAACCGTCCTGGCGACCCGCGGCCACGTAGGCGAGGTCGAGCGAGCAGGTGCCCAGTCGGCGCAGGCCCGCCACCTGGTCGGCCACGGCGTCGAGCTGGCGGGCGAAACCCTTGGCGCGCGCCGGCCAGTCCTGGACCGGCAGGCCGCAGCCGACGAGCGCCTCCTCGAGCCGCCAGCGCCGGGAGACGCGCAGCCGCCGGTCGTTGAGATAGGCCCCGGCTCCTTTCTCGGCGATGAACAGCTCCTCCTTGACCGGATCGTAGACGAGGCCGGCGGTGATCTCGCCCTGCTGTTCGAGGGCGATCGAGATCGACCAGTGCGGCAGGCCGTGGAGGAAGTTGGTGGTGCCGTCGAGCGGGTCGACGATCCAGCGGTTGAGCTTCGAGCGGCCCTCGATCGGACCGCTCTCCTCGAGCAAGAAACCCCAATCGGGCCGGGCCTTGTGCAGCGCCTCGCGGATCACCTGTTCGGCCCGCCGGTCGGCGGCGGAGACGAAGTCGCCCGGCCCCTTGATCGAGACCTGGAGCTGCTCGACCTCGCCGAAATCGCGCACGAGATGGCGGGCCGCGGCGCGCGCGGCGCGGATCATGACCTCGACATTGGCGGACCAGCGGGCCACGCGCGGCTCCGGACGGCTCGGTGGGGAGTGCCCTCAAGATAGGCGCGCTCGCGGCCCGCGGCCAGTGCCGGGTGGCCGCGGCTAGGCTCGCTCCGCAGCGAGCGCGGCACGGAAGGGCGCGAGCGCGGCCTCGGGCTCCGCCCAGATCGCAGCGGGCGGGATGAGGAAGTCGGCACCGGCGGCGAGCAGCCCGGCCGCCGCCTCCGGGCCGGGGCAGGGGACCGCGCAGGGCAGCACGAAGAGCCCGCTCCACCAGGCCACGAGCTCGGCCAGCCGCTCGACCGGCAGGCCCTCGCCGAGCAGGAGCCAGTCGGCGCCGGCCTCACCGGCCTCCATGGCGGCATGGCGCGAGCCGCCCGTCGCCACCCCGATCGGCCGCTCGAGCCCCAGGACCCGGCGGGCCGGCTCGACCGCCTCGAGCGCGCGCAGAAGGAGCCCGTCGGCGGCCGCCTCGATCACCGCCGCCGGATCCCCCTCGAGGAAGAGGGCGACCCCGGCGTCCCGGCAGCGGGTCCGGCACTCGGCCAGGAGTTCCGCCCGCAGCGGAGCCGGGCCGGCCGCGGGATCCAGGAGCACGGCCGCCACCCGGCGATCCGCGAGCGCACGCGCGAGGACCGCCGGAAAACCGCCTTCGAGCCGCTCGGGGGCCGGCAGGACGAGCGCCGGCTCGGCCTCGCCCGGCTCGAGCCAGGGGCCGGGCGGTGCCTCGCCGCTCGGGCCCCCGCGGGCAGCCGGCCGGGTCCGGCTCACGCCTTGCCCTGATAGATCCGGACGACCTGGTCGAGCAGGGCGAGCGCGTCCTCCTTGGTGCGCTGGAAGCTGTTGCGGCCGATGATCGAGCCGTGGCCGCCGCCGTCGCGGATCTGGCGGATCTCGGCGAGCACGCCCTCGGTGTCCTTGGCCTCGCCGCCCGAGAAAACGACGAGGCGCTTGCCGGCGAAGGCCGCCTGCACGACGTGGGCGACCCGCTCGGCGAGCGTGCCCGTCGGGATCTTGGCCTTCTCGTAAGCGGGCTTGGCGGCGTCCAGGTCGATGCGCGCGGTGGGCGGCTTCACTTTGATCACGTGCGCACCCATGAGAGCCGCCATGTGCGCGGCGTAGGCCACGATGTCGAGTGCGGTCTCGCCCTCCTTCGAGACCTTGCCGCCGCGCGGGTAGGACCAGACGACGACGAGGAGGCCCTTGGCCTTGGCTTCGCGGGTGATCTCGCGCAGCTCCTCCTGCTGGGCGTAGCAAGCGTCCGAGCCCGGATAGATCGTGAAGCCGACGCCGATGCACCCCAGCCGGAGCGCATCGTCGACCGAGGCGGTGATCGCCTGGTCCGGGGTGCCGGCGGCGAGACTGTTGGCGCTGTTGAGCTTGAGGATCAGCGGCACCTGGCCGGCGTAGCTCGCCGCACCCGCCTCGAGCGGCCCCAAGGGTGCGGCATAGGCCGAGAGCCCGGCGTCGATCGCGAGTTCGAAGAGATAGTGCGGGTCGTAGGCCGCCGGGTTGGGCGCGAAGCTCCGAGCCGGGCCGTGCTCGAAGCCCTGGTCGACGGGCAGGATGACGAGCTTGCCGGTACCGCCCAGGCGGCCGTGGCTCAGCAGCCGCACGAGGTTGGTCTTGACCCCGGGATTCTCCGATTCGTACCAGGAGAGGATCTCCTTGACCTTCCGGCTGACCCGCATACTGTCCGCTCCCTCGTCGCTGGAGCCGGCGGCGCGCGCCGGCGGCGGCCCTATAGCCTCTCGCCCGAGGGCGATGAAGGGCCGCGGGCGCAGCCGTGGTCGAGCGTGCCGAAAAGGTCCGCGGCCGGGTCCTCGCCCGGTGCGAGGACGAGGAGCGGGGAAGGAGGCCGGGTCGAGAGCTCCGCACCGAGCCGGCGGGCGATATCGGAGAGCGCCCCCTCGACCCCCGGCACGCCCTGCACGAGGACCCGTCGCGCGCCGGCGCGGAGGGCCGCGAGGGCCGTTCCCGGCTCCTCCCCGCAATCGATCAGGAGCGGCCGGCCGAGCCGGTGCGCCAGCGCCACGCAGAAGCCGACGCCGGCGAAGGTGGCGAGGCCGGGCGCGGTCGCGAGCTCGACCTCGAGGCCGAGTGCCGCGGCTCGCGCCAGCACCGCTTCGCCCTGGAGGCGATCGTGGATCGCGACGGTCAGACGCGCCCGGCCGGGACGGGTGGCGTCGCCTCCGCTCTCGGCCGCCTCGTTCCGCCCGAGCTCCCGGGGCGCGCCCGGTTCCGCCGGTCTCAGCGCGGCTTGAGCGCCGCGATCCCCGGCAGTTCCTTGCCCTCGAGCCATTCGAGGAAGGCTCCACCGGCGGTCGAGACGTAGCTGAAGGAATCGAGCACGCCGGCATGGGCGAGGGCCGCCACCGTGTCGCCTCCCCCCGCCACCGTCACGAGCTTCCCGGCTCTGGTGAGCTCGGCGGCGGCCTTGGCGACCGCGACCGTGGCGGCGTCGAAAGGCGGCACCTCGAAGGCTCCGAGCGGGCCGTTCCAGAGCAGCGTCTTGCAAGCGGCGAGCTTGTCCGTGATGTCCTTCACCGTCTTGGGGCCGACGTCGAGGATCATCTCTTCGGGTCCGACATCCTCCACGCCCACCGTGCGGCAGGCGGCGTTCGGCTTGAACTCGCGAGCGACCACGGCGTCGATCGGCAGGAGGATCTCCACCCCCGCGGCCTGGGCGCGCTCGACGATGGCCTTGGCCTCGCCCGCGAGATCGGGTTCGCAGAGCGATTTGCCGACCGCGAGCCCCTCGGCCGCGAGGAAGGTGTTGGCCATCCCGCCGCCGATCACGAGCGCATCGACGCGGTCCAGGAGGTTCCCCAGCACCGCGAGCTTGGTCGAGACCTTGGCACCGCCCACGAGCGCCGCGGCCGGCCGCGCCGCCCCGCCGAGCGCCTTCTCGAGCGCCTCGAGCTCGGCCTGGAGGAGCCGCCCGGCATGGGCCGGCAGGCGCTCGGCGAGCGCGACCACGGAGGCGTGCGCCCGGTGCGAGCAGGAGAAGGCATCGTTGACGTAGAGCTCGCCGAGCCTGGCGAGCGCATCGGCGAAGGCCGGATCGTTCTTCTCCTCCCCGGCGTGGAAGCGCAGATTCTCGAGCAGCGCCACGCCACCCTCGGGGAGTCCGGCCACGACGGCCTCGGCCTCGGGACCGATGCAGTCCGAAGCGAAGGCCACCTTCCGTCCCAGCACACCGGCGAGTGCCTCGGCGATCGGCTTCAGGCTCAGGCCCGGCTCGGGCTTGCCCTTGGGTCGGCCGAAATGGGACAGGAGGACGACCTTGGCGCCTTTGTCGGCGAGCTCGCGGATGGTCGTGGCGCCGCGCTCGATGCGCGTCGCGTCGCTGACTCGACCGTCCTGCATCGGCACGTTGAAGTCGACCCGGACCAGCACCCGCCGGCCCTTGACCTCGACGCCGTCGAGCGTGCGGAACGCCACCATCGCCTTTCGCCCCCGCCCCGAGCTTCTCCCTCGCTTGCGCGGCTAGCACGGAGCCCGCGGCGCTGTCCACGCGACCCCGTGCCCGCGGGCCGTGGCCGCTCCGGGGCGGGCGAAGCGGAAGAGCTCGGCATAGCCACGGCCGATCGTCTCCGCCTCGAGCCGGCCCTCGCCGCGGGCGGCGCGGCGGCGCAGCTCGACCGCCACCTCCGGCCGGTGGCGGACGCCGAACCGGGCGAGCCAGGCGCGCATCGCGGCACGAGCCCAGCCGGGCAGGCCCCCCATCGGCCCGAAATCGACGAGGTGCAGGGTCCCGTCCGGGGCGAGGAGGGCGAGGGCCCGATCGAGGGCGGGCAGGGGCTCCGAGACGATCGAGAGACAGTAGCTCAGCACCACGTGCTCGAAGCGGTCGGTACCGAGCTGGCGGTGCACATCCAGGCTCTCGGCGGTAGCGTAGGCGAGCCGGGCGCGGCCGGCGAGGCCGGCGCGGGCGAGCGCCTTTTCGGCCGTCTCGAGCATCGAACGGGCGGGCTCCACGCCGCACAGCAAGACCCCCGGCAGCCGTCGGCCGAGCCGGACGAGGTTGCGACCGGTGCCGCAGCCGATCTCGAGGATCCGCGCCCCGGGCGGTGCCGCGATCGAATCGAGCAGGCGATCGCGCCCCGAGAGGTACCATTTGCGGGTGAGGTCGTAGATCCGCCGCTGCGGCCGGTACATCTTCTCCATGCGCTCGTGGACGAGCGCGCTCTCCGCCTGCCACCGGTCCGGGAGAAGCGGCGGCTCGCCCCGCGCCTCGGCCGCCGGCACGTCGCCGGACCCGGGTTCGAGCCGTCGCGGATCGAGAGGGCGGGCGGTCACGGCGCGCAGCCCTGCCGCCGGTACAGGTGGAAGGCGCCGTAGATCGCCGAGCGGTCGCTAGCGAAGAGTTCGCTGGAACGCTCGCGTTCGTAGACCCAGCCCTCGAGCAGAGCCGGGGGCAGGCTGCGCTCGAGCGGCGATCGGGCGGCGGCGGTGCGGAAGATCACCCGGGCCCCGGGGGCCGCCGTGCGGCCGATCTGGGTCCAGAGCCGGGCGAGCCCGTCCGGGGTCATCCAGTCCTGGGCGTCGAGCAGGACGAAGCCGTCGACACTCGAGGCGTCCTCGCGCGCGAGCGCCTCGGTGAGTGTCGCCCGGCGCACGGTGACACGGTCGGCACAGGCCCGCACCGTCTCGAAATGCCGGGCTTCGAGATAGGGCGGCAGCGAGCGGCGGTTCGGATCGTAGCGGCGGGCGAAGGCCTGCCAGGCGAAGTAGTTGTCCGCCACCGGGAAGCCGCAGGCCAGCCGCTCGAGCCGCTCGCGCAACACGGCGCGCAGCCCGCCCCGGTCGGCGCCCGCGAGCGCGTCGAGCTGGGCCGGCGGGATGCCGAGGCCGAACCAGGTGACGGGAAAGGCGCTGGCGAGCCGCACGAGGGGGCCGTCGAGCACCGGGGCGAGCTCGCGCTCGAAGATCGCCCGCTGTTCGGCCGGATCGCGCGCGTCCAGGATCCGGGCCGGATGGCGGCCGTGCAGCCGGAGCACCAGATGCCCGAGCCCGATGAACCGGCCGAGCAGGCCGGTGCGGTGAAAGCCGCGGGCGAAGGCCTCGATGCGCCGGCCGCCGAGTGCCCCGCGGCCTTCCCAGAAAGCGCGCGCCTCGGCCGGAAGATGCGGGCGCAGCCTCCTCCAGAGGTCGAGGTTGCGGGCCCCCTCGGCCGTCCCGAACAGGGCGAAGAAGTCGGGCTGCTCGAGCCGGCGGGCGGCCGCGAGCTTGAGCTCGAGGAGGGCGGTGTGCGCCGGCGAGAGGTCGACCGCGACAATCCGCGCCGGCCGGCCCGCCAAGTAGCTCATGACGTTGCAGCCGCCCGAAGCGATCGCCACGAGCCGCGCGCCCTCGAGCGGCGCGAGCGCCTCCGCGTCCACCACCGGGTCCTCCCAGATCTGCGGGTAGACGAGTCCGTCGAAGGCCTTGGCGAAGAGGCCCTCGAGCAGGCCGCGCGGGCTCCAGGCGGCGGTCGTGCGGGCGGCGGAGGCGGCGAGGGTGCGGGCCATGCGGGCTCTTCCGGGTGGGGCGGCCGGACCGCGGGTCAAGGCGCGTGGACGAGCCGGATGCCGTCGGGATCGACGGCGAGGAAGCTCGGCCGCCGCTCCACCCAGGAGCCGGCGTTGACGTAGGTGAGCGGTGCCCGGTCGGCTCGGGCGTTCTCGAAACGGCGGGCGAGCGGAGCGTGGGTGTGGCCGCACAGCACCGTGTCGGCGTCGCGCGTCGCCGCCCAGGCGGCCGCCCCGGCGGCCACGAGCCCGTGCAGGCCGGCGCTCTTGGACCACCAGCGGTCGAGCCGGCGCGGCCACTCGCCGTCGCGCGACAGCCGCCGCATGCACCAGCCGTAGCCGAGCCCGATCAGCCGGGCCACCGAAGGCCGGCGCGGCAGGGTCGGATCGAAACCGTCGCCGTGGACCGCGAGGATCCGCCGCCCGCCGCACCGCCAGGCGTAGCTCTCGACCACGGTGACGCCCAGGAGATCGCGGATCGCCGGGGCGTGGTGACGGTCGTGGTTGCCGGCGAGCCAGACGAGCTCGGCCTCGCCCTCGCGGGCGAGCCCGCGCAGTCGGCGCAGGAGCCGCCAGGCCTCGTCGCAGAGACTCTCGAAGCCGCCGTCGTGGAGAATGTCGCCGAGCAGGAGGAGCCGGCCGAACCGCCAGCGCTCGAGGGTCGCGAGCACCGCCCGGGGCCGGGCGGTGCGCAGGCCGAGATGGAGGTCGGAGAGAACGAGGGTCTCGGTTCTGGGCTCGGTCGCGGGCCCGACCCGCCGGATCTCGGGGGCCGGGCGGCCGACGCGTCGCGGCATGGCGGCCTCGCGCGCGGGACCGGCCGCGACCCCGTCGGCCGGGCCGGTCGTCGCTCGCGGCGCGCCTTAAGACCCGTTCGTGACGACCGCACGCCGATCGCGTGACGATCGCGTGCGCGCGCCACCCGCGATGCTGCCCGCCGGGCGGCTCAGAGGCGGCCCATGAGGGCCGCGACGTCGACCATGCGGTTCGAGAAGCCCCACTCGTTGTCGTACCACGAAGCGACCCGCACCAGCCGACCCTCGAGCACCTTGGTGGCGTTCAGATCGACCGTCGAGCTCGCCGGCTGGTGGTTGAGGTCGATCGAGACGAGCGGCTCGCGGGTGACGTCGAGCACACCCTTCAAGGGCCCGCGGGCGGCCTGCTCGAGCAGCCCGTTCACTTCCTCGACCGTGGTCTCGCGCTTGGGCACGAAGGTGAGATCGACGAGGCTCACGTTCTGGGTCGGCACGCGGATCGCCACCCCGTCGAGCCTGCCCTTGAGTTCGGGGAGGACGAGCCCCACGGCGCGCGCCGCACCGGTCGAGGTCGGGATCATCGAGCAGGTCGCGGCGCGCGCCCGGTAGAGGTCCTTGTGGAAGACGTCCAAGAGGTTCTGGTCGTTGGTGAAGGCGTGGATCGTCGTCATGTGGCCGCGCTCGATCCCGATCCCCTCGTGCAGGACCTTGGCGAGCGGGGCGAGGCAATTGGTCGTGCAGGAAGCGTTGCTCACCACCGTGTGCTCGGGCCGGAGCTTCTCCTGGTTGACCCCCCAGACGACCGTGATGTCGGCCCCGTCCGCGGGGGCCGAGATCAGCACTTTCTTGGCGCCTGCGGCGAGATGACCGGAAGCCTTCTCCTTGCTCGTGAAGACGCCCGTGCATTCCATGACGATGTCGACCCCGAGCCGGCCCCAGGGAAGCTTCGCGAGCTCGCGCTCGGCGGTCACGGTGATCGGCCCGCGGCCCGCGTCCATGATGTCGCCCTCGAGGGTCACCTTGCCCGGGAAGCGGCCGTGAACGCTGTCGTAGCGCAACAGATGGGCGTTGGTGGCGGGCGGGGCGAGGTCGTTGACGGCCACCACGACGACGTCGCTGCGGCCGCTCTCGACGATGGCGCGGAGCACGTTGCGGCCGATGCGGCCGAAGCCGTTGATGGCGACTCTGACGGTCATCTCGCTCACTCCCCTGATCGGCTGGTCGGTGCGCGGCCGCGGCGGTCCGGAAACGCGGGCCCTTGGCCGCGGAACGTGGCCGCACCCACGCAAAAAGCAATCGGGATATTGCCGCACCCCGGCGCAGTGATTGACGAGGCCGATGGCTCCGTGCGAGAGCAGCCGATATTCAACGAGCTAGGGGCGCAAGTCGCGGTCCGATGTCAGCTCTGGAGGCGGCCGAGCGACGGTTGACCGACGCGCTCGCGCGGCTCGAGGCGGCGATGCTGCTCCGGCCCGGGCCCGAGAGCTGGTCGGCCGAGCGGCAGCGGCTCGAGGCCCAGCTCGCCGCGCTCGACCGCGACTGCGATCTCTTGCGGGCCGAGTGCGACCGGCTGCGGCGCGAGCTCGAGACGCTGCAGGCCCGCCACGCCCGGCTGCGCGAGGCGGCGGAGACCGTCGAGGCGCGGCTCGGCGGGCTGATCGAGGAGCTCGACGAGCTCGGCCGGAGCTGACGGCACCCGGCGCCGCGGCCGCCGAGCCGGGGTGCGGCGGGCGGGCGGCGGATCGCGCGGGACGGGAGCGGGAAAGGGTCCAGGGGAGCGCAGCCGAGCCATGCCGACGGTCGAGATCACGGTCGTGGGGCGCCGCTATCCCGTCCAGTGCGACGAGGGTCAGGAGGGGCGGCTCAAGCGCCTCGCGGCCTATCTCGACGGCAAGGCCGGCGAGATCGCCCGGGCGAGCCCGCAGCTCGGCGAGGCCCGGGTGCTGCTGCTCGCGGCCCTGGTCGTCGCCGACGAGCTGTTCGACGCCTACGACGAGATCCAACAGCTCCGCGGCCGGCTGGGCCAGGAGGCACGCGCCAGCGAAGCGGATGCGGCCCGTGTGCTCGAGCGGGTCGCCGATCGGCTCGACGAGCTTGCTCGAGCGGTCGGGAAAGCCTAGCTTGCAGGTGGCGGTTGCTGCCCGGTTCGAGGAGCGCTCATCATCGCCCGGGCCTAGTTCGTTCCCAAGGGAGCTGTCCCTGACGTGGTCGTGGCCACGTCACATGGCGCCCACCTGCGTAGCAGGACTCGGGACGAGCCGAGCGCGAGACGGCCAGGGCGGCGCCGCCACGTTCCTCTCTCGGAGCCGAACCCAACCTGCCGGGACCAACGCCCTGACCGCGAAACCGGGCCAGCTGTCGGTGCGCGAAGCCAAGGCGGTGCTTCGGGCCGAGATCCGCGCGCTGCGCAAGTCCCGAGGACCGGCCCTGCGCGGCCCGGCCGGCGAGGCGGCAGCCCGGCATCTCGCCGAACTCCTCCCCCGCCTTCCCCCGGGACCGGTCGCGATCTTCCACGCCCTGCCCGAGGAGATCGACACCGCGCCCGCCATCCGGCTGATCGCCCAAGCCGGCCGCAGCGTCGTCCTGCCGCGCCAGGCCGGCCGTGCCCGCCCGCTCGACTTCCACGCCTTCCGGCCGGGCGACCCGCTCATGCCCGGGCCGTTCGGCGTGCTCGAGCCGATCGCCCCGGCACCGAGGCTCGAGCCCGCGGTCCTGATCGTGCCGCTCCTGGCCTTCGACCGGCGCGGCGGCCGGCTCGGCTACGGCGCCGGCTTCTACGACCGTACGATCGCGGCCCTGCGCGCCCGCGGCGCCGCTCCGCCGGTGATCGGGCTCGCCTTCGCCTTCCAGGAGGTGGCGGCGGTACCGCTCGGGCCGAGCGATGCCCGGCTCGATCTCGTGGTCACCGAGCGTGAGATCGTCCGCTGCGCCGAGGCGGCGGACGACGGCGCCGCTCTCGCGGGCTGAGCGAGGGTGCGCATCCTCTATGTCGGCGACGTGGTCGGCCGGGCCGGCCGCAGCGCCGTGCTGGCGCGAGCGGGCGAGCTCAAGGCCCGTCTTTCGCTCGATGCCCTCGTGGTCAACGGCGAGAACGCGGCCGGCGGCTACGGCCTCACGCCCGCGATCGCGGCCGAGCTGTTCGCCGCCGGTGCCGATCTCGTCACCACCGGCAACCACGTTTTCGACCAGAAGGATCTGATCCCCGCCATCGCCGGCGAGCCCCGGCTGCTCCGGCCGTTGAACATGGCCCCGGGCACGCCCGGTCGGGGCGTGGGCGAGGTGCGGACCGCGCGCGGCCGCCGGCTGCTCGTCCTGCAGGTCATGGGTCGGCTCTTCATGGGCCTCTGGGACGACCCCTTCCGCGCCCTCGAGGCCGAGCTCGCCCGCCACCGGCTCGGCGGCACGGCGGATGCGATCCTGGTCGACGTGCACGCCGAGGCGACCAGCGAGAAGATGGCCCTCGCCCATTTCCTCGACGGGCGGGTCTCGCTCGTGGCCGGCACCCACACCCATGTGCCGACCGCGGACGCCCAGATCCTGCCGGGTGGCACCGCCTATATCAGCGACGTCGGGATGACCGGCGACTACGACAGCGTGATCGGCATGGACAAAGAGGGCTCGCTGCGCCGCTGGCGCAGCGACCTGCCGGGCAAGCGGCTCGAGCCCGCGGGCGGCGAGGCCACGCTCTGCGCCGTCCTGGTCGAGACCGACGATCGCACCGGGCTCGCCCGGCGCGTGGCACCGGTCCGCCTCGGCGGTCGGTTGGCACCCGCCTGGCCCGACTGGGACGGGTGACGGCCGGGCGGACGCCTCCGCTTCAGGGGCCGGCCAGCTCGTCGAGCAGGGCTTCGAGCGTACGGGCGAGGCGCGACTGCTCGACCAGGATCGCATCGAGCATCGCCGCCCGCTCCTCGGGGCCCAGATCGGGCGCGTCCCTGAGAATCTCGGCGATCGCCCGGATCGCCGCGAGCGGCGTGCGGAACTCGTGTTCCAGCCGCCCGAGCAGCTCGGCCGCATCCGGCCGGCCGAGCCCGATCGCGCGGGCCACGGGCCCGCCGCTCGCCCATCGCACCACCGTCACCCTCGTCCGCAGGTCCGTGCGGACAGACCTAGTACAGAAAGATCGCCGTTTCCCTGGCGCGGGGTGGCGTGCGTCAACCGGACGCGCATCGGCGGGCATCACCTCGCCCGAGCGGCGAGCACCGATCGGGCGACCCGCACCGAGGCCGCGCCGCCGGGCGGTTGTCCTGGGCGCTGGTTGCGCTAGACGAGGGCCTCCGCAGCGCCGGTCCCGACCCGCGAGCCATCCGAGCAACGATCGAGCCCATGAGCGAGCCCACGAGCCAATCCCGGAGCCTGCCCGTCGTCCGCATCCTGCCCGGCCACGACCGGCGCCTGCGCGGCGGCGGCCCCTGGCTCTACTCCAACGAGGTGCAGATGGACCGGGCGGCCAAGAGCCTCGAGCCCGGTAGCCTCGTGCGGCTGGTGAGCCACGACGGCAAGGCGATGGCGCTCGCCCAGTTCAACCCTCACTCGCTGGTCTGCGCCCGCGTCCTCAGCCGCAACACCGAGGCGGTGATCGACGCCCGCTTCCTGGCCCGCCGCCTCGAGCGGGCCCTGGCCCTGCGCGAGCGCCTGTTCGAGCGCCCCCACTACCGCCTGGTGCACGCCGAAGCGGACGGGCTTCCGGGCCTGATCGCCGATCGTTACGGGGACATCCTCGTTCTCCAGATCAACACGATCGGGATGCAGCGGCTGGAAGCGCCGCTGCTCGAGGCGATCGAGCGGGTGCTCGCCCCGCGGGCCGTGGTGCTGCGGAACGACAGCGCGATCCGCGCCCTCGAGGGGCTGCCCGAGGAGGTGCGGGTCGCCAAGGGAACCGTGCCGGCCCGGGTCGAGCTCGAGGAGAACGGCGTGCCGTTCCTGGCGGACGTGCTCCAGGGTCAGAAGACCGGCTGGTTCTACGACCAGCGCCCGAACCGGGCCTTCGCGGCCCGGCTCGCCCGCGACCAGCGGGTGCTCGACCTCTATTCCTATGGCGGCGGCTTCGCGCTCACCGCGCTCGCCCGGGGTGCCCGCGAGGCGGTGCTGATCGACCGGGCCGAGGGAGCGCTCGCGCTCGCCCGCGGCTCGGCCGAACGGCAGGGGGTGGTCGAGCGCTGCACCTTCCTCAAGAAAGAGGTCTTCGAGGCCTGCGAGGAGCTCGCCGCCGAGAAGGCCCGCTTCGGCCTCGTGATCGCCGACCCGCCGGCCTTCGTGAAGAGCAAGAAGGACCTCGCGGTGGGCCTGCGGGGCTACCGCAAGCTCGCGCGTCAGGCGGCTACGCTCGTCGCCGAAGCCGGCTTCCTCTGCATCGCTTCCTGCTCGCACCAGGTGAGCGAGGAGGACTTCGCCCGCGAGGTCTTCGCCGGGATCCGCACCGCCGGCCGCGGCGCCCGGCTGCTCTATCGCGGCTTCGCCGGACCCGACCACCCGGTGCACCCGGCGCTGCCGGAAGGTGCCTACCTCAAGTTCCACGCCTACGCCCTCGACTGAGCCGTCGCGGATCCGTCCCCGGCGCATCAATCGTAAGTTGTTGAACTGGGCATCAGGAAAACCTATAAGGGGATCCCGGAAGGCTTTCGCACGGCGGAGCGGACCGGGAGGTCGGCATGCGGGCGGGACGGGTGGAAACACCGGATCGGGGCGGGGAACCGGAGCCCGTCGGCGACGGGCCGCTGCTCGCCCTCAAGGGCTTCGCCCGGCTCCTCGCCCTGCTCGACCGGCCGGTCGGCGAAGCCGAGCTCCTGGCCGCCTGGCCCGCGGTCGGCGAGCGGCCGGAGCCGGCCGAGCTCGTTCGCCTCGCCGCCCGCCTGGGCCTCGCCGCCCGTCTCGAGCGGGTGCGCGGCCGGCGGACGCTCTCGGCACTGCCGACCCCCTGCCTGCTCCTCGGCGAGCGGCCAGAGGATGTCCGCGTGTTGCGGGCCCGGACCGGCCAGCACCTCGTGGTGGTCGACCCGCTCACGGGCGAGACGACCGCCGTCACCCCGAAGAGCCTCGCCGCCCGGGTCCGGCAGGCACTCCTCCTGCGCGCGGAAGCGGTACCGCAGCCGGCCGCCCTGGGCCGCGATCTGGTCTTGCGCCGGCTCTGGCCGGCGCTCGGCGAAGTGGCGCTCGCCTCGGTGGTGCTCAACCTCCTGGCACTCGCCACCCCGATCTTCATGATGACCGTCTACAACAAGGTCATCGGCCACGCCGCGCTCGCCACCCTCGACGTGTTGGCGGTCGGCATGCTCACGCTCCTGGCCTTCGAGCTCGTGCTGCGGGCACTGCGGGCACACGTGGCGAGCCACACCGGGGCCCGGGTCGACGCCGCACTCGGCAGCGAGGTCGTCCATCACCTCCTGGGCCTGCCCTATCGGGCCCTCGCGGGCGCCGGTTCCGGCACCCTCGCCGAGCGGTTGCGCGAGCTCGACCAGCTGCGCGGCTTCCTCACGGGCCAATTGCCGCTCCTCCTGGTCGATCTCGGCTTCGTCGGCCTGTTCGTGGCGGCCCTCTTCCTGATCGCGCCCAGCCTCGCTTGGCTCACCCTCGCGGTACTACCGCTCTTCGTCCTCCTCTCCGCCCTCGCGCACGGCCGCCAGGAGAGGCTCTCGCGGGCGGCGAGCCGGGCCGCGGTCGCCAAGCAGGCCTGCCTCTCCGAGGCCTTCGGCCAGGCCCTGACGGTCAAGGCGCTCGCCCTCGAGCCCGTGGTCGAGCGCCGCTTCGAGCGCCGCCTGGTCGAAGCCGCCTGGACCAGCTTCCGGGCCCAGAGCACGGCCGGGCTGGTGGGCGGAGTGGCCCAGGCGCTGCAGCATCTGACGGCTCTCGCGCTCGTCTATGTCGGTGCCCGCCAGATCGTCGCGGGCGAGCTCAGCATCGGTGCCCTCGTGGCGGGCTCGATCCTCTCGGCCCGAGCGGTGGCTCCGATGCGCCAGGTGTTCGGCGCCTTCCACCAGCTCCAACAGGCGCGCGCCGCCTGGAGCCGACTGGGCGCGGTGCTGAGCGAGCCCGTCGAGGCGCTGCCCGGCAGTCGACCGGTCACGCCACCGCTCGTGGGTCGCATCCGCCTCGAGGCCGTCCGCTTCGCCTATGCCGAGGACCGGCCTCCGGCCCTGGACGGCATCGACCTCGAGGTGACGCCGGGTACCATGCTCGCGATCGTGGGCCCGCCCGGTTCGGGCAAGAGTACGCTCTTGAAGCTGATCCTGGGCCTCGAGGCGCCGCAGGAGGGCCGGGTGCTGATCGACGGCCACGATCTGCGCCGGCTCGCCCCGGCCGAGGTGCGGGCGCAGATCGGCTGCGTGCCGCAGGAGCTCGAGCTCTTCGCCGGCACGATCGCCGAGAACGTCGCCATGGGGGCCCGCGACCGCTCCTTCGCCCGGGTCGTCGCAGCGGCCAAGTTCGTGGGCCTGCACGAGATCGTCCAGCGGCTGCCGGACGGCTACGAGACCCGGCTCGGCGAGCGCGGCCAGGGGCTCTCGACCGGCCAGCGCCAGCTCCTGGCCCTCGCCCGAGCCCTCGTGCGCAACCCTCGCATCCTGCTGCTCGACGAGGCCACGAGCGCGCTCGACCCGGCGAGCGAGGCGGCACTCCTCGCCAATCTCCGACGCGCGGGCTCGGGTCGCACGATCCTGCTCGTCACCCACCGGCCGGCGGTCGTCGAGGCCTGCGACCGGGCGGTGCTGCTCGAGGCCGGGCGGATCGTCGCGGACGGTGCTCCCGGCGAGATCCTCAAGCGCCTGCGCGCTCCGGCCGGTGGCCGGCCGGGTCTGCAGGCGGTCACCTGAGGTGCCGCCCGTGACCCGGGCGCAGGACGAGGCGGGCCTCTTCCACGACGCTCGTTCGCTGCTCGAGAGCCGCACCTCGCCCTGGGCGGGCGCACTCGTGCTGGCGATCGCGCTCCTGGTCGGTACGGCCGTGGCCTGGACCGCCTGGGCCCGGGTCGAGGAGGTGGTCACCGCGTCCGGCCGGGTCGAACCCGCGGGCCGCGTCAAGCTCGTCAACCATCCGCGCGGTGGTCGGGTCGCGGAGCTGTTCGTCCGCAACGGCGATCGGGTGGCGGCCGGCGCCCCGCTCCTGCGGCTCGACGGGCTCGGCGAGGAGGGCGCTTACGCCGAGCTTCTCGGCCGCTGGCAGGTGAAGGCGGTCGAGGCGGCGCGGCTGCGCGCCGAGGCCGAGGGCGGGCCGATCGCGGTCGATCCGCAGCTCGCCCGCGACCGCCCCGATCTCGTCGAGGCACAGGAGCGGCTCAAGGCGGCCCGCGCGGCGGCGCTCGCCGCCCGCCGCGAGGCGGCCCGGCGGCTCGTCCAGACCCGCGCCAACGAGCTCAAGGGGGCGGCCGCCGAACTCGGCCGGGTCCGCAACAGCCTCGTCCTTCTCCGCCAGCAGCTCGAGGCGGTCAACGAACTGACCGAACGCGGCCTCTATCCCAAGCTGAAGCAGGTCGAGGTCGAGCGTCAGGTCGCGGCCGCAGAGGGCGAGCGGGCCAAGGCCGAGGCGGCGCTCGCCGGCGCCCGCACCGCCCTCGCCGAGGCCGAGGCGCGCCTCGCCGTGCTCGAGGAAGAGGCGAAGACCGAGGTCCTCGACGAGCTGCAGCGCACGGTCGCCGAGCGCGACCGGCTCTACGAGCAGGTCACGGCCCAGGTCGGCATCCTCGATACCATGCTCGTGACGGCGCCGGTCGCGGGCATCGTCCAGGACCTCGCGGTCACCGGTCCCGGACAGTCGATCGGCGCCAACGAGCCGATCCTGCGCCTCGTGCCCGAGGGCGAGGGGCTCGTGGTCGAGGCTCGGGTCGCCAACGAAGACATCGGCAAGGTGAAGCCGGGCCTCGACGCCGTGGTCAAGGTCCGCACCTTCGACTTCCTGCGCTACGGCACGCTGCCCGGCAAGGTGGTGAAGGTGGCGGCCGATGCGAGCCCCGACCCCAAGGGCGGGACCGCCAGCTATCTCGTGACGGTGGCGACCGCCCGGCAGGAGCTCGGCGGCCGGCCTGGCGAACTCGCCCTGGGCTCGGGCATGCTGGTCGACGTCGAGCTCAAGGTCGGCGAGCGGAGCATCTTGTCCTATCTGACCGATCGGCTCTGGCGGGCCAAGGCCGAGGCCTTCCGCGAAGGCTGAACGGCCGGCACCCACCGGCCCGCCCCGGCTCGGCGGCGCTCGCGCGCCTGCGAGTGCCTCGGGGTGCGCCGCGAGCGGCCGGGAGCACTCAGCCGCGCTCGCGCTGCGGCCCGGTCATCGCGACGACCGAAACGCGACCGTCCGGCCGCTTGGCGAGGGTGAAGACCCGCTCGCCCCAATCCGAGCACCAGCCGCCGCCACCGCGCCGGGGGAACATCTCCTCGTCTCGACCGAAGCTCTTGTCCTCCCAGTGGTAGCGGACCTTGACCACGAGTTTCTCCGGGGTGTCCTCGAGCGTCTCGATCCGGGCGATCGCCATCTCGGGCCGCAGACAGGTGGCGTTCCGCTCCCAGGCATGGGTCTCGTAGAAGGATTCGATCTCGAAGGCGAGACCGGGATAGCCGGCGAGCTCGGGATTCCGCTCGGCACAGGCGGCGAGAGCGACCGAGACCGACAACAACGAGAGCAGCAGCACGAAAGAACGCATCGACATCGCTCCGGACCTCACGCCGCCGCCCATCGCCCGGCCGCACCGGCGGCCGAGGGGTGGGGCAGCGTCAAGGTGAAGATAGTGCCGTCCGGGCCGGTCCGCTCGAGCACGATGTCGCCCCCCTGGGCGCGGACGAGCTCGCGGCAGATGGCGAGGCCGAGGCCGCTGCCGTCGTCTTTGCCGGCACTCACGAAACTCGTGAAGAGGGCACCCCGGATCGCCTCGGGCACCCCCGGTCCGTCGTCGATCACCGAAATCGCGATCCGCTCGCCGCGGATCCGGGCCCGTACCCGCACCGTGCCCGGCCGCTCGCCGAGCGCCTCGCGGGCGTTGCGCAGGAGGTTGACGAGGACGCGGTGGAGCTGGTCGCGGTCGGCCTCGACCTCGAGACCGACCGGCAGCTCGGCCACGAAGCCGATCGCGTCCGCGCCCGCGAGAGCCTCGGCCCGCGCCTCCTCCACGAGTGCGGCGAGCGGAAAACGCGAGGGCCGAGGCGGCCGCGGCCGCTCGCGGGCGAAGGCGAGCGTGTCGGCGCAGAGCCGGATCGCCCGGTCGAGGCTCGCGACGAGGCGCGGGGCGATCCGGCGCACCTCCGGGTCGGCGCTGGCCTCGAGACGGTCCGAGACGAGCACCGCCGTGGCCAGCATGCCCTTGAGGTCGTGGGCGAGCGTGCTCACCGCCGAGCCCAGCGCGGCGAGCCGCGCTTTCTCGGCGAGCGCCCGCCGCAGCCCCTCCTGCATGCGGTGCAGCTCCTGTTCGACGATCCCGATCTCGTCGCCGCGCCTTGCGGGCGGATCGGGGTCGACCTCCTCCGGCCGCAGCCGGAAGCGCTCGAGCCGGGCGGTCAGCCGGCGCAGGGGCCGAACCACGATCCGCCAGAGGCTCGCCACGAGGAGGACCGCCACGAGGAGCGAAAGGAACACGCTCAAGGTGAGAATGCGCACGGAATAGTCGAGCATCGCGGCGCGCAACGGCGCCTCGGGCAGGATCACGTCGATCACCGTGCCCGGCTCGTGCGCCGAGGGTCCCACCACGCGAAGGCACCGGCCGGGCTCGGCCACGAGCGCGGCGAGCGCGTCCGAGACGAGCCTCCAGGGCATGCGCTCGGCGAGATCGATCACCAGGTCGACCGGCTCGATCCGGCCGAGCATCAGCTCGGCGTCGCCACGCCAGAGGGTGACGGCGGAAACACCGGCATAGGCCAGGAGTCTCGCCTCGAGAGCCGGGTCGATGCGGCCGTCGGGGGCGGCATCGAGGCTCGAGGCGGCGAGCTCGGCGGCGGCCAGTCGCTCTTGGAGGAAGCCGAGGCGGAAGCGGGCGATCGAAGCGAGATAGATCAGCGTCTCGCCCAGGAGCACGAAGAGACAGGTCAAGAGCAGGATGCGGGCCGAGAGCCCACGCCCGGGACGGGGACGGAAGGGCCGTTCGCCCATGAAACCTCGCGCCTGCCCTCGGGGCGAGCCTCCTGCGCCCGCCGCCGGTGGCGGTCAAGGTGCGGCGTTGACCGCCCAATCGTAGGTGTGGCCGTCGATCCGCTCCCGCTTCTGCAGGAGCATGGCGAGCGGCGGCGCGGCATAGGCGGAGAGATGCTTGATCACCGACCGATCGTCGCCGCCGAAATCGTCCTTGAACCAATGATAGATGCTGGAGACGAGGAGCTTGCCGCCGTCGAGCCGGACGGCGCGCGGATGGTTGACGAAGCGATGGCCGGCGGCGTCGAGCTGGTCGTCGATCCGGTCGGCCCGGTAGGGCTCGGGGGCGAGGTCGGGGCAGCCCATCGAGGCACAGTTGACCGCGTAGTGGACCCGCGGGTCGCGCCAGATGGGCCGGAGGATCCGGTGCTCGACATCGTCGAGCGAGAGGTCTTCGCCCTCGACCGCGATCAGCGCAGCGCCCCAGGGCCCGTCGGCGAACGGGCCGGGCGAGATGTCGATGTCGCGGATCGAGTGCACCGGCCAGTGGTCCAGCACCACCTTCACCGTGAGCGCGTTGTAGAGGTTGATCCAGAAGGCCATCTGCTCGGGGCGGGCGAGCGCCGAGACCGCAACGGCGGCGAGCTCCGCGAGATAGGCCTCGAGCGCTGCGCGTTCCTCGGCACCGGCGGCGGCGTAGGCGACGAGCCAGCGGCCGTCGGGGCGCGGCCGCAGGAGGGTGCGCAGGAGCCCGGCCCAGAGGCCGTGGTCGACCCGCCGGGTCGAGCTCGGATCGTGGGTCTGCCAGCGCGGCCAGAGCCGCGCTGCGGGAGCGGCGGCGGAGGGGCGTGCCGGAACGAGGGATGCGGCGGCCAGAAGGAGGAGGGGGCGACGGCGCACGGCGAGAGGTCCGCGGAGTGAACACGACAGGTCCACCGCAGGAGATCGCGTCGGGCGGCCGCACGATCCACTCGCGACCCATCACGATGCGGCGAGCGGCCGCGGTTTGACAGGCCCCCGGGCGCCCCCTATATCCCGCCGGGTTCCGAGGACGCTCCCCGAGACAGAGGTGATTCGTGAAGCGGACCTACCAGCCGAGCCGGCTCGTGCGCAAGCGTCGCCACGGCTTCCGGGCGCGGATGGCGACCAAGGGCGGTCGCCAGGTGATCGCCCGGCGTCGCGCCCGCGGGCGCAAGCGGCTCACGGCCTGAGCCCGGACGGGGCGGGTGGCCGGCCGAAGCTGGTCGGGCTCGAGCGCCGTGCCCAGTTCCTGGCCGCGGCCAAGGGCCCGCGCCTGCACATGCCGGCCTTCGTCCTCCAGGTCGGTCCGCGACCCGATGCGCCCGACCGGGTCGGCATCGGTTTCACGGTCACCAAGAAGCTCGGTGGAGCGGTGGTCCGCAACCGGATCCGCCGGCGGCTGCGGGCGGCCGTTCGGGCGGCGGCCGACGCGCTCTCGGCCGGCGGCGTCGACCTCGTGATCGTGGCCCGACAGGCGGCCCTCACATGTCCCTTCGACCAGCTCGTCGCCCAGCTCCGCGAGGCCTTCGCGCGGCCGCGGCGCGGCTTCGCCCGGACCGGCTCGCGACCCTCCTCCTGATCGGTCTCGTCCAGGCCTACCGTTACCTGGTCTCGCCCGTGCTCGGCCCCTCTTGTCGGTTCCTCCCGACCTGCTCCGACTACGCGCGCGAAGCGCTCGAGCGGCACGGGCCGGTCCGCGGCGGCTGGCTCGCCGTGCGACGCGTGGCCCGCTGCCATCCCTGGGGCGGTTCGGGTTACGATCCGGTGCCGGCGGCGCGCGAGCCGTCCGTCCTTTCCGACCGTCCCGGCGCCCGTCCGACGTGAGCGCCCGCGAACCTCACGGGAGTCCACCCGCACGATGATGGGTGACCAGAAGAACCTCGTGCTCGCGATCGTGCTGTCGGTCGGGATCATCCTGATCTTCCAGTACTTCTACGAGATCCCGCGGTTGCGCGAGCAACAGGCCCGCCAGGCCGAGCTCGCCCGTCAGGCGGAGCTCGCCCAGCCCGGCCAGCCGGCCCCGGCCACCGCCGGAGCGGTGCCGCCCGGCCCACCCTCGACCCCCGGCACCGGCCGCGGTGAGGGGGAAGCCTCGACCGGCGGGCCGCGGATCCGGATCGACAACGGCCGGCTGCACGGCTCGATCGCGCTCACCGGCGCGCGCATCGACGACGTCACCCTCGCCGACTATCACGAGAGGCCGGACCGGAGCTCGCCCGAGATCCGCATCCTCTCGCCCGTCGGAACCGGCCATCCCTATTTCGCCGAATGGGGCTGGGTCGCCGCCACGCCGGGCGTCGCGGTGCCCGATTCGCGCACCCTCTGGCAGGCCGAGACCGACCGGCTGGCCCCCGAGCGGCCGGCCCGGCTGCGGTTCGACAACGGCCAGGGCCTCGTCTTCGGCAAGACCTTCGAGGTCGACGGCGACTTCATGATCAGTGTCCGCCGCACCGTCCGCAACGACGGGAGCGAGCCGGTCACCCTCTACCCCTACGGCCTCGTGAGCCGCTGGGACACCCCGCCCACCATGGGCTTCTACATTCTCCACGAGGGTCCGCTCGGTGTCCTCGACGGCACCCTGCACGAGATCGACTACGACGATCTCAAGGGCGGGAAGGCGCAAGAATTCGAGAGCAGGGGCGGTTGGCTCGGCATCACCGACAAATACTGGCTCGCGGCGCTCGTCCCGCAGCAGGACCGCAAACTGACGGCCACCTTCCGCTGGGTGCCGATCGACGGCCGCGACCGCTACCAGGTCGATTTCCGCGGTGAGCCGGTCGTCGTCGAACCGGGCCGTACCGTCGAACTGGTCGACAGGCTCTTCGTCGGCGCCAAGGAGGTCGACAAGCTCGATCGCTACGGCGAGATCTACGGCATTCCACTGTTCGACCGGGCCGTCGATTTCGGCTGGTTCTATTTCCTGACGAAGCCGATCTTCCATATCCTCCACTTCTTCTACAAGTGGACCGGTAATTACGGGATAGCGATCCTGCTGCTCACGCTCCTGGTCAAGATCGCCTTCTTCCCGCTCGCCAACAAGTCGTACCGGGCGATGAGCCACATGAAGCAGCTGCAGCCCGAAATGATGCGGCTGCGCGAGCTCTACGCCGACGACAAGGTCAAGATGAACCAGGAGCTCATGGCGCTCTACAAGCGGGAGAAGGTCAACCCGATGGCCGGCTGCCTGCCGGTCGTCGTCCAGATTCCGGTGTTCTTCGCGCTCTACAAGGTCCTGTTCGTCAACATCGAGATGCGGCACGCGCCGTTCTTCGGCTGGATCAAGGACCTCTCGGCGCCGGATCCGACCAGCATCTTCAACCTCTTCGGCCTGTTGCCGTTCGATACCCCGGCCTTCCTCACCATCGGCGTCTGGCCGATCCTCATGGGCGGCACCATGTGGCTGCAGCAGCTGCTCAACCCGCAGCCGGCCGACCCGATCCAGGCGCGCGTGATGAACCTCTTGCCGATCTTCTTCACCTTCCTGTTCGCGACCTTCCCGGCCGGGCTCGTGATCTACTGGACCTGGAACAACCTGCTCTCGATCGGCCAGCAGTGGCTGATCATGAAGCGGATGGGGGTCAAGCCGGGCTGAGCGCGAGCGGGGGAGGGGTGGCGTGAGCGGCGTCGCCGAGCCCGAGATCGAGGCGGCCGCGCTCGAGGCCGGGCGGCTCCTGTTCGCCCGGCCCGCGCGTTTTCTCCTGGGCGTGGCCCGGCTCGACCAGCTGCCGCCCCAGGGGCCGCCCGAGATCGCCCTCGCCGGCCGCTCCAACGTCGGCAAGAGCTCGCTCCTCAACGCGCTCGTGGGCAGGAGTGGCCTCGCCCGGACCTCCGACACGCCGGGCAGGACGCGCGAGCTCAATTTCTACGATCTGTCGGGCCGCCTGCTGCTCGTCGACATGCCGGGCTACGGCTACGCCCGCGCACCCAAGGCCGTGGTCGAGGCCTGGACCGAGCTCGTCTTCACCTATCTGCGCGGTCGTCCGGGCCTCGCCCTCTGCTGCCTCCTGATCGACGCCCGCCACGGCGCGAAAGCGAGCGATCTCGAGACCATGCGCCTTCTCGCCCGGGCCGCGGTCCCCTTCCGGGTCGTGCTCACCAAGGCCGATCTCCTGCGCCCGACGGCCCTCGCCGAGCGGGTCGCCGAGCTGCGCGAGCTCCTCGCCCGCAAGCCCGGGGCGCTGCCCGAGCCGATCGCCACCTCGGCCCGCACCCGCCTCGGCATCGAGCGGTTGCGCGCCGATCTCGCCGCCCGTGCCGCCCCCCTCGTCGGAGAGCCCGCATGAGCCAGGACAGCCCGCCGCCCGACATCCAGCGGATCGCCATGACGCTGATCGAGGCGCTGCCCTACATGCGGCGCTATCGGGGTGCCGTCATGGTCGTCAAGTACGGCGGCCACGCCATGGGCGACGAGCGGGTCGCGGCCGACTTCGCCCGCGACATCGTGCTCCTCAAGCAGGTCGGCATCCATCCCGTGGTGGTCCACGGCGGCGGGCCGCAGATCAAGGCGATGCTCGACCGGCTCAAGATCCAGTCGAGCTTCGTCGACGGTCTGAGGGTCACCGACGCCGCCACCGTCGAGGTGGTGGAGATGGTCTTGGCCGGCCGCATCAACAAGGAGATCGTCACCGCCATCCAGGCGGCCGGCGGGGTGGCCGTCGGCCTCTGCGGCAAGGACGGCAGGCTCATCGAGGCGACCAAGCTCACCCGCACGCGCAAGGACCCGGGCAGTGCCATCGAGCAGGTGGTCGATCTCGGCTTCGTGGGCGAGCCCACCCGCGTCAACACCCACGTCCTCGACGTCCTGACCCAGAGCGACATCGTCCCCGTCATCGCCCCGATCGGGGTCGGCGTCGACGGCCAGACCTTCAACATCAACGCCGATACCGCGGCCGGCGCCGTCGCGGGTGCGCTCAAGGCCCGCAAGCTCCTCATGCTCACCGACGTCCGCGGCGTGCTGGACGCCGACAAGCGCTTCGTCGCCACGCTCGATGCCGGCACCGCCCGGGCCTGGATCCGCGACGGCGTGATCTCGGGCGGCATGATCCCCAAGGTCGAAACCTGCCTTTCCGCGGTCGAGCAGGGGGTCGAGGCGGCGGTGATCCTGGACGGTCGCGTGCCGCACGCGATCCTGCTCGAGCTCTTCACCGCGGGCGGCTTCGGCACCCAGATCGTCCGCGCGGGCTGAGCCGCGCGGCGCCGCCACCGCTCATTCGCGCAAGCTCAGGATCCAGGCGGCGAGCTCGGCCCGTTGCCGGTTGCCGAGCGGCGGTGGCGGCATGTCGGGGTGCGGGGGCGCGAGCAGTCGGTCGGCGAGCGCCCGCGCGTCGCTCCAGCGCCGGGCGATCGCGGCGAAGCCCGGCACCCCGTCCGGCACCGGTCCCCGCTCGAGGCCCGGGACCAGATGGCAGTTCGAGCAGAGCTCGACGGCGAGCGCCCGGCCGGCCGCGGGAGCGGCCGGCTGCGCCGCCGCCGTGCCCGCACCGAGGAGCCCGAGCACCACGATCGAAACGCGGATCCGCACCTCGCCACCCCCGCTCGACCGACCCGCGGCACCTCTCGCACGCGGGCGGCGCGCCGTCGAGCGGGCTCAGAGGCTCCGGCCGTCGCGCCGGCGCTGCAGCTCGACCCAGTCGATCCGCCGCAGCGCCGGTGTCTGGATGTCGCCGCGGCGCAGGCCGATGTCGCGGAGCTGCGCGTCGCTCAGCGCAAGCAGCGCCCGGCGGGCCCGATGCTCGGCGAGCGCCCGCCCCAGGGCACGGGCGAACCGGCGCAAGAGCCCGACCGGCCGCGAGCCGGCCGGGGCGGTGGGCCAGGAGAGGCGGAAATCGCGGATCGAGGCCATGCTCGGCCCTCCGTTCGGTTCGCTCGCGAAGGTGGCCTCTTCCCTTCGATCGCGCCAACGAATAGTGTTGACTGGAGCGATCAAGAATCGTGATGGAGCTGGCGATGCTCGACCCCGATCTGCTCGCGAGCTTCGTGGCGGTGGCCGAGGCCGGCGGCTTCAGCGAGGCGGCGGCGCGCGTCCATCGCACCCAGTCGGCCGTGAGCATGCAGATCAAGCGGCTCGAGGAGCGGCTCGGACGGACGCTGTTCGAGCGCTCCGCCCGGGGTGCGACCTTGACCCCGGCGGGCGAGCTCCTCCTGCCGCACGCCCGCGCGATCCTGCGGGCGCATCGCGAGGCACTCGCGCTCTTCGAGCGGGACGCGGTCCAGGGGCGAGTGGTGGTCGGTGCCCCCGACGACTATGCCGCGACCTTTCTGCCCGCGAGCCTCGCCCGCTTCGCCGACACGCATCCCAAGGTCGAGGTCGAGCTCCTGGTGGCCCCCTCGGCCGAGCTCGTGCCGGCGCTCGCCCGGCCGGACGGCCCCGATCTGGCGCTCGTGACGGCGGGCTCGGGCGAGCGCGCGGCAGCGATCCTGCGCCGCGAGCCGCTCGTCTGGGTGGCGGCCGAGGGTCACGTGCTCGCCCGCCGCGATCCCTTGCCGCTCGCCCTCTTCCATCCGGGCTGCGCCTTCCGGAGAGCGGCCCTCTCGGCCCTCGCCGAGGCCGGCCGGCGCTATCGGATCGCGTATACGAGCGTGAGCCTTTCGGGCGTGATCGCCGCGGTGAAGAGCGGTTTCGCGGTGGGCGTGATGTTGCGGGCGAGCCTCGTTCCGGGCCTCTCTGTGCTCGGGCCGGCCGACGGCCTGCCCGAGCTGCCCGCGATGGCGATCGCGCTGGTCCGCGCGGAGGGCCGCCGCAACGGGGCCGCCGAGGCCCTCGCCCGGCACCTCGCCGCCACCCTCGCCGCCGCCCCGACGCTCGCTGCGGCTTGAGGCCGCGCGCTCGAAAGAAGCTCGTCTCGCCGAGCTCGCCGACGAACTCGGCCCTGGCCGGGTTCGGGATCGCGACCTCCTGGACGTCGGCGGTCCCGTCGAGGTCGACGACGGGGAAGCTCGCATCGTGAGCGCGAAGTCACCGTGGCGTTCGTCGTGGCCCTCGCCCCCGTCGAGAAGGTCGTCGCCGGAGGCGTCGTCGAAGACGATCGAGAAGTCGCCGATCCGAGTGCCGTCGCCGGCCGCGCCGAAGAGCGTGTCGTCGCAGCCCTGGGCGTCGTCGCGGCCCCCGTCCGCGGCGCCGTGCAGCCATTCGTTGCCGTCCCCACCCTGCAGACGTCGTTCCTGCAGGCGGCCGTGTCGTCCGTGGTGACGGCGTCGCCCGAGAGGCCGTCGACGCCCACCTCGCCCGGCAGCCGGGCGCCGGCGCCGCGACTCTTGCCGGGCATGCTGCTGCCGTCGCCGATCGACCGATCGTCACCGACACCGCCGAGCCCCTGGTCCGCCGTGCCGACGGCGTCGCCGACGCCCGGGTCGTCGCCGGTGCCGAGGAAAACGAGGTCGAAGCCGGCGCGGCCACCGTTCGGGGTGCGGCCGCTGGCGGCGATGCCGAGCGTGTCACCAGGAGAGCGGGGACCTCCGATCGCCACGTCCTCGCTCCGCGTGCCGCGCGAGATCTCGTCGTCGGCGAGCGGAAACCGTGTGCGCCCCGGTATCGACCCCACGAGGCTCGCTCCTGCCCGGCTGTTCGAGAGGACGAAACCCGGCCGATCCGCGGGTTCCCGGCCCTCGGCACCGAAGGGCGACCGGCTCCCGGGCAGTCTCTTCGGGCTGCGGCGATACCGCTCGGCCTCGGCCGAAGTCGGACGGATCGGCCGTGCCGCGAACGCTCGCCCGTGCTACCGTTCCGACGGCGAGGTCGGGGAGGACGGGATCGATGACGCTGGTCGAAGCCCTCCTGCGTGCGCTCGAGGCGCGCGGCGCACGCGAGATCTTCGGCATCCCGGGCGATTTCGCGCTGCCCTTCTTCGCCCTCGCGGAACGGAGCGGCATTCTGCCGATCCACACCCTCAGCCACGAGCCGGCGGTGGGCTTCGCCGCCGATGCCGCCGCCCGCTTCCGCTCCGCCCCCTCGGTCGCCGCCGTCACCTGGGGGGCGGGCGCCTTCAACATCGTCAACGCGGTCGCCGCGGCCTACGCCGAAAAGTCACCCGTGGTCGTGATCTCGGGTGCCCCGGGCCGGCACGAGCTGCGCTCGGGGCTGCTTCTCCACCACCAGGGCCCGCGCACCGACACCCAGTTCCGCGTCTTCCGCGAGATCACCACCGCCCAGGCCCGCCTCGACGATCCGCGCACGGCTCCTTCCGAGATCGCCCGGGTGCTGCAGGCCGCGGTCGAGGAGAGCCGACCGGTCTATCTCGAGATCCCGCGCGACATGGTGGCGGTCCCGGTCGAGCCCGTGCCGCCGCCCGTCCCCTGGCCGTTCGACCCCGAGGCCGTGGCGGCCTGCGCCGATGCGGTGATGGAGCGGCTCGCCGCCGCCCGACGGCCGGTCCTCCTGGTCGACGTCGAGATCCGCCGCTTCGGCCTCGAGGCGCGGGTGGCCGAGCTCGCCCGAAGGCTCGCGATCCCCGTGGTCACGAGCTTCATGGGCAGAGGTCTTCTCTCGGAAGCCGAGGCTCCGCTCGTCGGCACCTATCTGGGTCCGGCGGGCGATCCGGCGGTCGCCGAACTGGTCGAGGGCTCCGATGGCCTCCTCCTCCTGGGCGTGATCCTCTCCGACACCAATTTCGGGGTGAGCGCCGGCAAGATCGATCTGCGCCGGACGATCCGGGTCTGCGACCGCAGCGTCGCCATGGGTTTCCACCTCTTTCCCGAGATTCCGCTCGCCGCCCTCGTGGATGCGCTGCTCGAGCGCGCCCGCCCGCTCGGTGCGGCGGTCGCCGCCCCGCGACCCGCCCCGCCGCGCGGCCTCGTAGCGGACGCTGCGCCGATCGCGCCCGACGATCTCGCCCGCGGGCTCAACGACCTCTTCGCCCGGCACGGGGTGATGCCGATCGCCTGCGACGTGGGCGACTGCCTCTTCACCGCCATGTCGCTCGACCACGGGCCGCTCACGGCCCCCGCCTACTATGCCGGCATGGGCTACGGCGTGCCGGCCGGCATGGCCGCCCAGCTCGTCACCGGCCGGCGGACGCTCGTGCTGGTGGGTGACGGTGCTTTCCAGATGACGGGCTGGGAGCTCGGCAATTGCCGCAGGCTCGGCATCGACCCGATCGTGATCCTCTTCAACAACCGGAGCTGGGAGATGCTTCGGGTCTTCGAGCCAGAAAGCCGCTTCAACGATCTCGACGATTGGCGCTTCGCCGAAGCGGCCGCCGCCCTCGGTGGGGAAGGGGTACGCGTGACCACCCGCGCCGAGCTCGTGGCCGCCCTCGAGGCGGCGGTCGGGGCGCGCGGCCGCTTCCGCCTGATCGAGGCGATGATCCCCCGCGGAGTCATCTCCGAGACGCTGCGGCGCTTCGTCGAAGGCGTGCAGCGGCTGCGCCGGGCGTCCTCGTGAACCGAGCGCGGCGGGAGGGGCGGGCGCCGCTCGCCGAGACGAGGGCCGAGCGCCGGGCGGCGCTGCGCGCCTGGCTCTCGCGCGCGGGCGCGATCGCGCTCGCCGCCGCCCTCCTTCCGGCGGCGCTGCTCGCGGGCCTGGGCGCGCCGCGCGCCGCGACCGCACTCGGCCTCCTCCTCGCGCTCCCGGGCGGGCTCCTCCTCGCCCTCCCGTTCCTGCCCGGCCCCACGATCCAGCGAATTCTCCGCGGCCTCTTCCGGCTCCTCTTCCGCCTCGAGGTCGAAGGCGCCGAGCGGTTCGCCGCCGCCGGACCACGGCGGATCCTGGTCGCCAACCACGTCTCGTTCCTCGACGGGCCGCTCCTCCTCGCCGCACTTCCCGAGAGGCCGGTTTTCGCGGTCTGGCACGATTGGCTGGCCCGCTGGTGGCTCGCTCCCTTCCGCACCCCCTTGCGGCTCGTGCCGATCGACCCGACCCGCCCGCTCGAGGCCCGCAGGCTCGCCGATCTCGTGGCCGGCGGGACGCCCCTCGCGATCTTCCCGGAGGGCCGGATCACGGTCACGGGCGGGCTCATGAAGATCTATGCCGGGCCGGCCTGGATCGCCGACCGAGCGGCCGCGACGATCGTCCCGGCGCGCATCGCGGGTGGCGAGCGCAGCCTCTTCTCGCGGCTGCGCGCGGGCCAGGTCCGCCGCCGTCTCTTCCCGAAGTTGCGCCTCACGCTGCTCGAGCCGCGCGGGCTCGAGCTGCCCTCGGAACTGCGCGGGCGGGCCCGGCGCCAGCGAGCGGCGACCGTTCTCCACGATCTCCTCGTGGACGCCCTGTTCCGCACGAGCGACCACGGTTCGAGCCTGTTCGAGGCACTGCTCGAGGCCCGGGCCCGGCACGGCGGAAGGGAGACTTTCGCGCTCGACGTCCGCGGCACCCGCCTCTCGCTCGACCGGCTCCTGCTCGGGGCGCTCCTGCTCGGCCGACGGCTCGAGCGGGAATGCGTCCGCGGCGAGGCGGTCGGCCTCTTCCTGCCCAATGCCTGTGCGACGCTCGCGGCCTTCATGGGCCTCGTGGCGATCGGCCGGGTGCCGGCCATGCTCAACTACGCCGCCGGCACCGCCAATCTCCGAGCCGCCCTCGAGGTCGGCCGGATCGGCCTCGTCCTCGCCTCGCGCGGCTTCGTCGAGCAGGCGCGGCTCGAGCGCGAGCTCGCCGCGGTGGCCGAGCGGGCGCGGGTCCTGTTCCTCGAGGATCTGCGGGCCGAGCTCGGTCCGGCCGCGCGAGCGCGAGCCTTTCTCGACTCCCTGCGGCCGCATCGCTTCCACCGCCGCTTCGCGGTCGAGCAGGAGGAGACCGCGGTCCTCCTCTTCACCTCGGGTTCGGAGGGCAGGCCCAAAGCCGTGGCCCTGCCGCACCGGGCGCTCCTCGCCAATGCCGCCCAGGTCGCAGCACTCTTCGACTTCGGTCGGCACGACCGCTGCTTCGCGGCCCTGCCGCTGTTCCACGGCTTCGGCCTCGTGGGCGGCTTCCTCCTGCCGCTCGTCACCGGTGTCCGGCTCTTTCTCTACCCCTCGCCCTTGCACTACCGGACGGTCAGCGAGCTGGTCTACGGCACCGATTCGACCATCCTCTTCGGCACCGACACCTTCTTGCGCGGCTACGCCCGGGTCGCCGATCCCCTGGACTTCCGCTCGCTGCGCTACCTCTTCGCGGGTGCCGAGAAGCTCCAGGAGGAGACCCGCCGGCTCTGGCAGGACCGTTTCGGGGTCCGCGTCCTCGAGGGCTACGGGGCGACCGAGACCGGCCCCGTGCTCGCCGTCAACACCCCGCACCACAACCGGCCGGGCACGGTCGGCCGCTTCCTGCCCGGGATCGAATGGCGGCTCGAGCCGGTGGCCGGCATCGAGGGCGGCGGGCGTCTCTTCGTGCGCGGGCCCAACCTCATGAAGGGCTATCTCGACCCGGCCCGTCCGGGTGGGCTCCTGCCGCCCGAAGGCGGCTGGTACGACACGGGCGACATCGTCGCCGTCGACGCGGAGGGTTATGTCGCGGTTCTCGGTCGGGCCAAGCGCTTCGCGAAGGTGGGTGGCGAGATGGTGAGCCTCGCCGCGGCCGAGGAGCTGGCGCTCCGCGCCGCACCCGAAGAGAGCCACGCCGTCCTCGCCCTCGCCGATCCCAAGAAGGGCGAGCGGCTGGTGCTCGTCACGACCGCCCGAGGGCTCGCGCGCGCCGATCTCCTGCGCGTCGCGCGGGAAGTGGGCGCGAGCGAGCTCCTGCTGCCGGCCGAGATCGTCCGCCTCGAGAGCCTGCCGCGCCTCGCGACCGGCAAGCCCGACTATCCGGCGATCGCGCGGCTGCTCGCCGAGCGCGAGGCCGTGGCGGGCGGCGCCGCGGTCCGCCCCTAGCCCGCCGCCCGCTCCCGGCCCGCGCCGCGACCCCTGGCCCGCTCAGGCGGCGAGGGCGGCCGGCTCGCCGCGCGGGCCTTCGAGGTACCAGCCGCGATCGCGCAGGATCGCCACCGCCTCGCTCTCGAATCCGTTGAAGGCGGTCTTCAAGGCGTTCGAGTAGGCCCCCATCATGCCGACCTCGAGCCAGTCGCCCTCGCCGACCTCGGCCACGATCCGGTGCGGACCCGGCATGCTGTCGATGCTGTCGCAGGTCGGGCCGTAGAGGTCGAAGGCGTCGGTCTCGCCGAACACCGGTCCCGAGGGGCGCACGAGGCGGATCGGGAACTGCGGGCCGATCCATTTGAGCTCGGCCAGGTTCCCGTAGACGCCGTCGTTGAGGTAGAGGGCGCGGCCGCGCCGCAGCTCGACCCGGGTCAAGACCGAGGCGCCGTCGGCCACGAGCAGCCGGCCCGGCTCGCACTGCAGCCGGCACGTCAGGCCGTGCGCCACGACCGCGCCCACGATCGTCGTGACGAACGCCTCGAACTCCGGCTCGTCGCCCTTGTAGAGTGCGGGGAAGCCGCCGCCGACGTCGAGATGCTCGACCCCGCCCACCGCGTGCGCGACCTCGGCGGCGATCGCGATCGCCCGCTCGAACGCTTCGGGGTCGAGGCACTGCGAGCCCACGTGGAAGGTGAGACCGAGCTCGCGCGCCATGCCGCGGGCGCGGCGCAGCAGCCGTACCCCCTCCTCGCGCTCGACGCCGAACTTGCCGGTGAGCGAGAGGAGCGAGCCTTTACCCGGCACGGCCAGGCGCAGGAACAACTCGAGGTCACGGGCACGGTCGGTCGCCGCCACGATCTTGGCGAGCTCGTCCTCGTGGTCGAAGACGAAGCGTCGCACGCCGTGGCGGTGATAGGCCTCGGCGATCGCCTCCGCACTCTTGACCGGATGCATGAAGTGGCAGCGCGCCTGCGGCAGGAGCCGCCGGACCAATCGCACCTCGCCGATCGAGGCGGTGTCGAACTGACGCACGCCGCCGCGCCACAAGGCTTCGAGGACGATCGGCGTGTCGTTGCACTTGACCGCGTAGAGAACGTCCCCCGGGAACGCCGCGACGGTCCGTCGGGCCCGCGCCTCGATCAGATGCGGGCGGACACAGACCACCGGGTTCTCCGGGGAGCGCAGAGCGAGCAGCGCCGCGGCGCTGCCGAAGGTGTCAGCCATACCGACCTCCCAACCCCTGGGGGAGTCAAGACGATCAGTCAGCCGCCGCCGCGCGCGCCGCAGTGCTTGGGCTTCCTTCTCGGGAGCGCGCATATGGGGGCGATCGTCGGACTTGTAAAGGGCAAAAATTTCGCTGGCTCGGCACGGCGTTACGAGCGGCCTCGAAGCGGCTGGCGGGAACCAGGTCGGCCGCGGCTGCCACGCGGCTGCCGCGAGCCGCCGGATCGCGCGCGGCGATCGCCCCGGCGTCGGGGCCGCCGCCGGCTGCCGTAGGGCCCCGGCCGAGCCGGAGAGAGCCGCCGCGCGGCAGCCGCAGCTGCCGCGGCAGCCCGCGTTCGCCCGGGCGCGCTTCGGCCTCGCCGCCGGCAACGGCCCCTTCGTCCCGATCACCGCCCGGCACCGGGAGCGAAACGGGCGCCGAGGTCTCGATCTCGCTCGCGGTGACCTTCCGCTCGCGCTACCGCGACGTCCGGGGAGCGATCCACCGGCTCGACCGGGAGATCCGTCGGTTCGGCCTCGAGCCTCGCCCGCTGCGCGGCGGCGATCTCCGCGACCGGCTCGAATGGACCGGCCGGCGGGCCGGCTGGCCGGCATGCTCGGCGGTGTCGCTCGGGCGTGACCAGGGTCGCGCGCGTGGGGCATGACAAGCCCGGCCCCGGCGGGCTAAGAGCGGCCCCCGGGAACTCGAGGGGGAGGCTTCCATGCTCGATCGTCGTCGCGTGATCGCCGGTGCCGCGGGTGCGGTGGCGATGCCCTGGGTGCTGCGCGGTGCCGCCGCCCAGACCATCACCCTGAACGGTGCGGTCCAGTTCAACGACGAGCACGCCTTCACCAAGGCGCTCATCCGTTTCGCCGAGCTCGTCAAGCAGTATTACGGTAAGCCCATCGAGTTCGTCCTCCACAAGAACAGTGCACTCGGCCTCGAGAAGCAGTATTTCGAGTACATGGCGCAGGGCCAAGCGGTCGACTACGCGATCGTCTCGCCGGCCCACATGTCGACCTTCTCGAAGGCGGCCCCTTTCATCGACGCGCCTTTCCTGTTCCGTGATCTCGCCCACTGGAACAAGGTGCTGGATGCCGATCTTCTGGCCCCGGTCGCCCAGGAGATCGAGAAACGGGCCCAGGTCATGCTGATCGGCTATGCCGGCGGCGGGGTGCGCAACATCTTCGCCCGCCGGCCCTTGCGCACCATGGCCGACATCAAGGGCCTCAAGATCCGCGTCCAGGGCGCACCGATCTGGAGCCGGACTTTCGCCGCCGCCGGCATGAGCCCGACCGTGATCGCCTACAACGAGGTCTACAACGCCATCCAGAACGGCGTGATCGAGGCGGGCGAAAACGAGGCCGCCGGCGTCGAGCAGATGAAGTTCTACGAGGTGGCACCGAAGCTCGCGCTCACCCAGCACGCCATCACCATCCGGCCGATCTGCTTCTCCGCCAAGACCTTCGCCAACCTGCCCAAGGACCTGCAGGAAGCGATCCGGCGTGCCGGTAAGGAGGCGGGAGCCTATGGCCGCCAAGTGGAATCGAGCGAGGACGGCGCCAAGCTCGAGGCCATGGAGAAGGCGGGCAAGCTGGAGCGGGTGCCGTTCGCCGACCGCGACGCCATGAAGAGGGCGGTCGATCCGGTGATGGCGGCCTACGCCAAGGAAATCGAGGCGGACGCCATCTACGCCAAGATCAACGCGATCTGAGCCGAGGTCCGGCGCGCCGAGGGCGCACGCGGCGGTGGCGGGGCGCCGCCGCGCATCCGGTTCCGGGGGAGGGTGAAGCATGGGCGACGGCCGAGGCGGGCCGTTGGCGCGGGTGAACGACGCGCTCGCGGCGGTGTTGCGGGTGCTCCTCGGGCTTTCCGTGGCGGTGCTCGTGGTGCCGGTGAGCCTGCAGATCTTCTCGCGTTACACGGCGCTCATCCCCTCCTACATCTGGACCGAGGAGATGGCCCGCTTCCTCTTCGTCTGGGCCATCATGCTGGGCGCCATGCTGGGAGTGCGGGAAGGCTCGCACTTCGTGGTCGACCTCTGGCCGCGGCTCGGCGCCCGCACCTCGGCCTTGCTCGATATCGTCGGCAGCCTCGGGGTGGCGGTGGTGGCCGTCGTCTTCCTCTGGTGGGGCTGGCGCTTCACCGAGGGCGCCTTCTACCGGATCAGCGAGCTCGCCGAGCTGCCGCTCTGGCTCATCCACATCGCCTGGCCACTCGCCGGTCTCGTCTGGCTCCTCTTCCTCCTCGAGCGGATCGGCCGCGATCTCGCCGTCCTGCGCGGAGCCGAAGCGTGATCCCGGGTGCCGCCGTCCTGACACCCGGCGAGGCCGCCGCCCTCCTCTTCGGCCTCTTCTTCCTGTTCCTCGCCCTGCGCGTGCCGGTCGCCTTCGCGCTCGGCCTCGCCTGCCTGCCGCCGCTCTTCATCGAGCCGCGTCTTTCCCCGCTCGTCCTCGTCCAGGAGACCTTCAACGCCTACAACAGTTTCATTCTCCTCGCCGTCCCCTTCTTCCTGTTGACCGCCAACCTCATGAACGTGGGCGGCATCACCGACCGGCTCGTGCGGCTCTCGCGGGCCATCGTCGGCCACTTCCCGGGCGGGCTCGCGCAGATCAACGTCGTCCTCTCGATCTTCTTCGCCGGCATTTCCGGGAGTTCGACCGCGGACGCGGCGAGCCAATCCAAGATCTTCATCGAGGCGCAGCGCAAGGAGGGCTACGACGACAGCTTCTCGGTGGCGATCACCGCGGTCTCGGCGGTGCTCGCGGTGATCGTCCCGCCCTCGATCCTGATGATCGTCTGGGGCGGCATCCTCACGACCTCGATCGGCGGTCTGTTCCTCGCCGGCATCGTGCCGGGCCTCCTCATCGGCCTCGTCCAGATGGCCACCGTGCACGCCTACGCCACCCTCCGCGGCTATCCCACATACCCGCGCGCCTCCTGGGGCGAGCTCGCCCGGGCGCTCGTGGTGTCGGCACCGGCGCTCACCACTCCCTTCATCATCATCGGCGGCAAGGTCTTCGGCTGGTTCACCGCGACCGAGAGCGCCTGTATCGCCGTGCTCTACGCGGCCACCCTGTCGCTTCTGGTCTATCGCGAGATGGACCTGCGGGGGCTCGCCGGTGCCTTGCTCGAGACCGGCCGGCTCGCCGCGGTCGCCCTCTTCTGCGTCGGTACCGCCTCGGCCTTCGGCTGGCTGCTCGCCTACTACCAGATTCCCAAGACCTTGCTCGAGGGCGTGCAGTCCTGGGGCATGGGCTTCACCGCGACGGGTTTCTTCATCGCCGCCACTTTCCTGCTCGTCGGCTGCTTCCTCGACGCCATACCGGCGATCATCATCGTCGGCACGATCCTCCAGCCGCTCGCCAAGGCGGTGGCGATGGACCCGATCCACTTCGCGATGATCGGCATCGTGAGCCTGGCCTTCGGGCTCGTCACCCCGCCCTACGGCCTCTGCCTGATGATCGCCTGCCACGTGGCCGGGCTGCGTATGGTCGACGCGCTCAAGGACACCGGCATCATGCTCCTGCCCATGCTGGCCGTGCTCGCCCTCGTGATCGTCTGGCCCGACCTCGTCCTCTTCTTGCCGCGCCTCGTCTCACCCGAGCTCCTGCGCTGAGCCCGAGGAGCATGCGGCCGGGGGCGGGAAGGGGCCGCAGGCCGCCCTTCCGGTCCTCGCCCTCGCTCCCGCCCGTGGCGTCGCCGACCCGCCGCCCGGTGGATCGCGTCGTGCCCGTCTGCACGCGCGAATCGAGCAGGCGTTCGGCCTCGAACACGGGGGTTCTCCCTTGCCTCGCGAGGGGACCTCGTGCTCCGCCCTCGGAGCGCCGGGTGCGTCGCCGGCGATTCCCGTCGGGACCTGCCGGGGAGTGCCGGAACCTGCGGCCCACCGACCCCTCCGAGCCCAGCTCCGGACCCACCGCCCAGGGGAGTGCGCCGCCGGCCGTGGGGGCCGACCGCGGCTTCGTTCTCTTGGTGGCCGGCCTCATGACCATGTCGGCCGCCTCGATCGACATCAACCTCCCGGCACTTCCCGCCACGGCCGCGGCCTTCGGCACCGGCCTCGCCGCGGCCCAGCTCACCGTCTCCGCCTTCTTCCTGGGCTTCGCGCTGGGGCAGGGGATCGTGGGGCCGGCCGCCGATCGCTTCGGCCGCCGCCCGATCCTGCTCGGCGGGATCGTTCTCTATGTCCTGAGCTCGCTCGCCTGCGCGGCCGCCCCGGCGATCGAGGCGCTCTCGGCCCTGCGGCTCCTGCAGGGGTTCGCCGCCGCGGTCGGACCGGTCCTCGGCCGCGCCGTCGTGCGCGACCGGTTCGAGGGGCCGGCGATGGCACGCGTCCTCTCGCTCGCCATGGCCGCCTTCGTCCTCGCCCCGATCCTGGCGCCGAGCCTGGGTGCTCTGATCCTCGAGCTCGGCTCCTGGCGTTGGATCTTCGCCGCACTCGCGGGCTACGGCGCGCTCCTCCTCGCGGTGGCCGCCGCCCGCCTCGAGGAGACGCTGCGCCGACCCGATCCTTCGGCGCTGCGGCCGGCGCGGATCGCCGCTGCCTGGCGGCGGGTCCTCGGCGAGCCGCGCTCGCGGCCCTTCCTCGCGATCGGCGTCCTGAGTCTCGCCACCCTCGTGCTCTATCTCGTCAACGCGCCGGCCCTGTTCATGGCCGGCTACGGGCTCGAGCCGCGCGGCTTCGCGCTCGTCTTCGCGCTCGTGGGTGCGGCCGCGGCGGTGGGCAGCCTCCTCAATGCCCGCCTCGCCCGCCGCCTCGCCCTCGAGCGAACGATCGCGATCGGCCTCGGCCTCGGGCTCGCCGCCACGCTCGCCAACCTCGTCCTCGCTCTCGCCGGGCTCGCCGGAGCCCCGAGCGTGCTGCCCGGCCTCTGCCTGTTCTTCCTCTCGTTCGGCCTGGTCACGGCGAACGCGACCGCCCTCGCGCTCCAGCCGCACGGTGACGCGGCCGGCTCCGCCGCCTCGGTGACGGGCGTGCTGCAGACCGTGATCCCGGGCCTTCTCGCCGGTGCGGCCGCCCTCCTTCTCGACGGTGTGCCGGAGGGGCTCCTGCTCGTCATGCCGGTGCCGGTCGCGGCGGCCGCCCTCGTCCTCCTCCTGTCCGGGCGGCGCGCGAGACCCTCCCCGCGTCCCTTCCTGTGATCGGGGTGACAGTACTCGCCGCGCGGCTCGGCTACGCCCGACACGCGGCAGCGAGCCGCGGGAGGGAAACAGCGATGACGACGAGCCAGCCGGCGCCCGAGGGTCGCAACGGCGGCCCGGCACGGATCGAGACGGTGGCCCGCGAGCCGAAGCGGGGCCAGCTCTGGCGAGTGGCGACCCCGGGCGTGTGTCGCCTGGTCGACGATCCCGAACGGCTCGTCCGTCTCGTCCGCTCGTACCCCGATGCAACCGTCGTGCGCCTCGGCACGCAGCGGCCGGTCTGACCTCGCGAGGAGACCCGAGCCCGGACCCGGTTTCGGGCGGAATCGATGCATTCGCGTATCGGGGCACGCTCTTTCCGGTCCGTAATGATTACGGTCCTTGACCCGATCCGGAACGGCACGCTACCGCACGCTGGAAACCGCGCCTCGCTTCGGCTCCGACAGCGAAGCCGTGGGGCACGGGGGGAAACACCAGGAGATCGGACATGGCGACACAGACGGGCACACTCGCGAAGGACAAGCTCAACGGCACGGACGACGACGACATCCTCGTGGGCGACGCCACGAACCTGACCACGGGCCAGAAGGGTGGCGCGGACCAGATCGCGGGTGGCCTCGGCGACGACTTTCTCTACGGCGATGCCGGTAACGTGGCCAACCCCTTCACCCAGGGGGTGCTCGACGATGCGATCGGCGGCAAGGACAAGATCTCGGGTGGCGACGGCAGCGACAGCATCCAGGGCGACGGCCAGACCATGCAGAACGGCGCCGTCGGCGGTGCCGACGCGCTGAGCGGCGACGCCGGCGACGACTACATCTTCGGCGACGCCTACGAGGGTAAGACCGCTTCCGTCGGCGGTGCCGACAAGATCAACGGTGGCGACGGTGACGACTTCCTGTTCGGCGATTTCGCCATCGACGACGGCTCGACCTTCGGTGGCAAGGACCAGCTCGTCGGCGGCGCCGGTAACGACATCTTCTTCCTGGGCAAGGGGCGCGACGTCATCAAGGACTTCGTGCAGGGCGAGGATCTGCTGAACCTCGAGTACCTGGACTTCGGCGGCACCACCTTGGCCTTCGCGGACCTCGACAGCAACGGCGACGGCGAGCTCACCTCGGCCGACGATTTCGTCACTGCCAAGGGAACCAAGGTCACGATCGACCTGGGTGCCGCGGCCGGCGGCGCGGCCGGCGTCGACGTCACGGTGATCACGGTCGGCAAAGGCGTGGTCCTGACGGAGGCGGATTTCGACACGAGCCTGCCCGTCAGCTGATCGAGCCGGGCGCGCGAGCATCGGGCGGACGGCCCCTTCGGGGGCCGTCTTGCTTTTCTGCGGCCGCTCGCGCACCTCGCGCCCATGCACCGGATCGACCGTCGCCGGCTCCTCATCCTGGGCGCGGGCCTCGCCGGCACGGCCGTCCCCTCGGCCCTGCGGGCGAACGGCGATCGGGCCGACCGACCGCGGCTCGACGCCGAGGAGCGAGCGGCCCTCGACCGGTTCCGCGCCCGCCCGGGCGCCATGCCGCTCTGGCACGGCAGCGCCGCCGCCGAACGGCGCGCCGAGGCGCTGCTGGCGGCGATCGGCGCGGCCGAACGGCACGGTCTCGAGCCCGAGGATTACGGTTTCGAGGAGCTGCTCCGGCTGCGCGCCGATCCGGCCCGCTTCGAGCCCGCCGCCTCGGCCGCCTTCCTGGCCTATGCCCGCGACCTCGCGCGCGGTCGGCCCCTGCCGGGCCTGCCGCCGCGGCCGGCCGAGCCCGCCGAGGCGCCGGCGGCCCTGCTCGACCGCATGGGCCTCGCGCCCGACCCGACAGCGCTGCTCGTCGGCCTCGCGCCGGCGACCCCACGCTACGGCCGGCTCCTGCCGCTCCTCGCCGAGCTCCGCGCGGTCGCGGCCCGCGGTGGCTGGACCCCGGTGCCGGCACCCGAGCGGAAGGTCGAACCCGGTGAGCGCCATCCGGCGGTGCCGGCGCTCCGCCGGCGCCTCGCCGAGACCGACGAGTTCGCGGGGCCGCTCGACGGCGAGGAGCTCGATCCGCCGCTCGTCGCCGCACTCCTCCGCTTCCAGGAGCGCCACGGTCTCGAGCCGGACGGCGTGTTCGGCCGGCGCACCGCGGCCGCCCTCGCACGTCCTGTCGCCTGGCGGATCGCCCAGGTGATCCTCGCCCTCGAGCGGCTGCGCCGGTTGCCGCCGGAGCGCCGCCCGCGCTGGCTCCTCGTCGACATCGCCGGCTTCCGCCTCGAGCTGATCGAGGAGCCCGAACCGGGGCGGGAGACCGTGCTGCTCGAGAGTCCGATCATCGTCGGCACCCGCTACGACCAGACCCCCGAGCTCACGGTGCGGGGGGTGGCGCTGACGCTCAACCCGTACTGGAACGTCCCGCGCAGCATCGCCGTCGAGGAAATCCTGCCGGAAGTCCGGAAGGATCCGACCTGGCTCGCGCGCAACGAGACGATCGTTCTCGATCGTGACGGCCGACGCGTCGATCCCGCCACGGTCGATTGGCGAGCGCTCGGCCCCGGGAATTTTCCCTATCGCTTCCGGCAAGACTGGGGGCCGAAGAACCCGCTCGGCCGGATCAAGCTCGAGATGCCGAACCGGTTCGACGTCTATCTCCACGACACGCCCAAGAAGGAGCTCTTCGCCCGGGCCGAGCGGACCTTCAGCCACGGCTGCATGCGGGTGGCACGGATGCACGAACTGGCCGCTCTCCTGCTCGCCGAGCAGGGCTGGGATCTCGCGCGCCTCGAGGCGACGATCGCGGCCGGCGGACCGCGCACGATCCCGTTGCGCACGCGCCCGCTCGTCCACGTCACTTATCTGGGCGCGGCGGTCGACCCCGACGGCACGGTCCGGTTCCGCGCGGACGTCTACGGCCGTGACACCCGCCTCGCCGCGGCGCTCGGGCTCTCGCCGGAGACCCTTCTTTCTTTGCGTGACTAATTTCCGAAATGAACGAACCGAAGGGGATCGTCGGGAGGTGCCGATGGCTGCTCCCCTCCTGTCGACCGTCCGGCTCGGGCCGGACGAGGAACTCCGGCGTCGGCGATCGCCAACGGTCGCGCGGGCGGTGAACTCCGTCACCGATACCGACGGCGACGAGATCCGACCCTGTCGCGGAAGGTGAGCAGCGGAGTCACCGGCAACCCGACCCGGGGCGACGACGAGATCGAGGCGCGGCAGCGATCGCATCGACGCGTCGTGCGGGGCGACCTCACCGCTCGAGGCGACGCCGGCGAGGACCGGTGGCCCGACGGCGAGACGCGCGAGCGCCCGTTTCCGGGCGTTTGCTGGGGCGGCGGAGGAGGGCGATCCCCGCGGCCGCCCGGCCTCGGACGAGATCGGCAGCGATAGCCGGATCGGGAACCTCGTGGCCCTGCTCCCGGAGGCGGTCGGTGACCGTCGTTTCGCGGGCCGGGACGCGGCTGTCGGAGCCGTCGGCGACCTCGTCCTCGATCTGCCAGAGGCGAACGGGCTCACGGGCGGAGGCGGACGGACGATCGGGTTCGCCGGGGCAGGCGTGATCCCGGTCGACGACCTCGTGCCGTTCAAGACTGGTCGCCGCGGACTCGCCGCTGCGCTCCACTCGCTCGACGGTTTTCGCGCCGGCGCGGCACTTCGCCCACATAACCTTTACGGCTCGCATACCATCGAACGAATTCGCGCCGAGTTCGTCTAAAATACCACCGTTTTCCGGTATCCGAGCGAGGGCGCGGCCGGACGAAGAGCCGACCGCGCCGGTGGGGAAAGGAATGGCCTCGAGCGCGGGTGTGCAGGCGGTGGGTGCGATCTTCGACGACGAGCTCCGGGTGCGCGCGGTCCAGGCGACGGGTCCCGTCACGGTCGTCACGGGCACCGAGGGCGACGACCTCCTCCTGGCGCGGCGCGGCGGCACGCGAGCGGGCGGCCGGCCGACCAAGGGAGCCGACCGGATCGAGGGCCGCGGCGGCGACGATCAGGTCGACGCCTCGGGGGGCGACGACGAGGTCTTCGGCGACTTCGCCTCGGCCTCCGGCACGGATCCGACCGCCGACTATCGCGGCGGCAACGACCGCCTCAAAGGGGGGGCCGGTAACGACGCGATCTGGGGCGAAGGACCCGGCCTCGCGATGTCCAATGCCTCCTTTGGCGACGACTGGATCGACGGCGGCCCGGGCGACGACACGCTCGTCGGCGACACCGAAGGGCTCGTCTATGGTCTCTCGGGCGGCAACGATCGGATCTTCGGGGGCGCCGGCAACGACGTCGTCTACGGCGACTGCAGCGATTCGATCGGTCGGGTCGGCCGGGGCGGCGACGATTCGCTCTACGGCGGCTTCGGCAACGATCTGCTGATCGGCGACGCACCTTTCGTCGATTTCCAGGGGTTCGCGGGCAACGATCTCCTCGACGGCGGTGCCGGTGACGATGTCCTGATCGGCGACGGGGCCCTGGAGACGGCCGGCAGCGGCGGCGATCGCCTGATCGGCGGGGCGGGGAACGATCGGCTCTACGGCGACACTCCGCTCGGTGTCGACTTCGACCGGATCGCCGGCTCTCGATCCGATTTCCCGAACGACCTCTACTACGCGCAATGGGGCAGCGACGACTTCCTCGACGGCGGGACGGGCGACGATCTGCTCGTGGGCGGGGCGGGCAGCGACGAACTCACTGGTGGCAGCGGCGACGACGTCTTCCTCTTCTTCCCGACCCGCCGATACGAGTCCGAGGTCGAGATCGACCGGATCCTCGACTTTCAACAGGGCCTCGACAAGCTCGACCTGACCCTTTGGGGGCTCGATGGAACCGTGCTCGACACCGACGAGGACGGTAGGCTCGGCGACGGCGACGACGCGGTGTTCGGCGACGGCGCGGGCAACCTCGTGATCGACCTCGGCTCGGCGACCGGCCTCGCCGATCCCGATCGGGCGGTCGTGATCCTCGAGGGTGTGTCGAACCTGCGGCTCGACGACCTCGTGCCCCTATCCGCAGCGGCCTAGCCCGAAGCGAAGGGATAGCCGCGGCCGGGAGCGGCCTCGATCAGCGCGCGCGTGTACTCGTGGCGCGGGGCGGTCAGCACCTCGGCCGCCTCGCCCTCTTCGACCACCTGCCCCTGCCGCATCACCGCCACCCGGTCGCAGACCTGCGCCGCCACCCGCAGATCGTGGGTGATGAAGAGCACCGCGAGCTCGAGCCGAGTGCGGATCTCGTCGAGGAGCTCGAGCACCTGGGCCTGGACCGAGACGTCGAGGGCCGAGACCGCCTCGTCGGCGATCAACAGCTCGGGCTCCATGGCGAGCGCCCGGGCGATCGCGATGCGCTGGCGCTGGCCGCCCGAGAACTGGTGCGGATAGCGGTCGAGCGCGGCCGGGTCGAGCCGGACCAGGCGCATGAGCTCTTCCGCTCGCGCGCGCGCAGCGCGCGGCGCGGCACCGAAATTGACCGGCCCCTCGACGATCGAATCGCCCACCGTCCGGCGCGGGTTCAAGGACCGGTAGGGATCCTGGAACACCACCTGGACCCGGCGGCGGTGCGGCCGCAGCCGCCGTCGCGGCAGCCGACCGATCGGATCGGCACCGAGCCAGACCTCGCCCTCGCTCGGGTCGGTGAGCCGAGCGATGCAGCGCGCCACGGTCGACTTGCCGGAGCCCGATTCGCCGACGATGCCGAGCGTCTCGCCCTTGCGCACGGTGAGCGCGACGCCCTCGGCGGCGCGCACCACCCGCCGCTTCCCGAGCCAGCCGCCGGTCGTGTACGCCTTGCCGAGCCCCTCCGTGCGCAGCACGATCGACGAGTCGGCGCGGCTGCGTGGATGGCGCGGCTCGAGCGAGGGCACGGCCGCGATGAGCATCCGGGTGTAGGGATGCTCGGGCCGCCTGAGCACCCGGTCGCGCGGACCCTCCTCGACCAGTCGGCCCTGCCGCATCACCGCGACCCGGTCGGCGATCTCGGCCACCACCCCGAAATCGTGCGTGATGAACAGCACGCCGGTCCCGTGCCGCGCCTGCAGGTCCTTGATCAGGCGCAGGATCTGCGCTTGCGTCGTGACGTCGAGGGCGGTCGTGGGCTCGTCCGCGATCAACAATGCGGGCTCGAGCACGAGCGCCATGGCGATCATGATGCGCTGCCTCTGCCCACCCGAGAGCTCGTGCGGGTAGGCGCTCGCGATCCGCTCGGGATCGGGCAGCCGCACCTCCTCGAGGATCCGCTGGATGCGCCGCAGCCGCTCGGCCGGCGGAAGGCGCAGATGGCAGGTGAGCACCTCGTCGATCTGCCGGCCGCAGCGCATCACGGGGTTGAGCGCGGTCATCGGCTCCTGGAAGATCATCGCCATCCGCGAGCCGCGCAGCTCCCGCAGCCGCGCGGGCCCGGCATCGAGAAGGCTCTCCCCCTCGAGGCGAATGCGGCCGCCCGCGACCTCGAGCTGGCCCTTCGGCAAGAGCCCCATGACGGCCTGCGCGGTGACCGACTTGCCGGAGCCCGATTCACCGACCAGGCAGAGGATCTCGCCCGGCTCGACCCGCAGCGACACGCCGTCGACCGCGAGCCGCCGTTCGCCGCCCGAGGGCAGAGCGACCGCGAGTTCCTCGATCTCGAGGACCGGCCGGCTCAAGGGCGACCGTCCCCGATCCGCCGCCGGCCCCTCATCGCTTGGAGCGAAACTCGCCGGCGTAGCTGCAGGTGACCCGCGCCACGCCGGGGGCCTCGGTCGTCTCCTCGATCAGGACCCGGGCGGAGAAGTCGCACACGAAGGCGGCCACCCGCGTCGCCGCGATCGCCGCGGTCGTGAGCGGCACGATCAGCACGTCGTCCTTCTTGCAGCGTTTCGTGCGGTCGCGGAGCTGGCCCTCGCCGCTCACGGCACTCGTGACCTCGCAGAGCTGGCCGGACTTGTCGGCGGCACGCGAAGGCGCCGCCCAGCCGAACGCCAGCAGCGCCAGAGCCAGCGCGAGAGCGCGGGACGGATCAGGAGAGATCGACGGCATGGCGTTTGAGGTCCTCGAGGCGGCACCAGTCGAGGGCACGGGCATGGGTGGCGGCGAGCACGACCTTGGGGGCTTTGCCGGCCTCGAGCGCCTGCTGCCAGCGCGGCGCGCACAGGCACCAGCGGTCGCCCGGCACCAGGCCCGGGAAGTCGTACTCGGGCCGCGGGGTCGAGAGGTCGTTGCCGGCCGCCTTCGAGAAGGCCAGGAACTCCTCGGTCATGATTGCACAGACGGTGTGCGAGCCCACGTCCTCGGGGCCGGTGTCGCAGCAGCCGTTGCGGTAGAACCCCGTCCTGGGTCGCTCGCTGCAGGGTGCGAGCGGCTCGCCCAAGACGTTGCGCCGCGGCTCGGGTCGTCCCGCTTCCTCGCGCATCGCTCGTCCTCTCCCGACCGATCGTTTCTCTCCGCGGGCGAAGCTGGCAGCCCGCCGCCCGCCCGGCAAGCCGTCCTCAGATGCGCCGCACGAGCTTGGGGTCGAGCACGTCCCTGAGCCCGTCGCCGAGCATGTTCACGGCGAGCACCGTGACCGCGAGGAAGAGGCCCGGGAAGAGAATGTTGTGCGGGAAGACGCGGAACAGCGTGCGGCCCTCGGCCATGATGTTGCCCCATGTGGGGATGTCGGTCGGGATCCCGACGCCCAGGAAGGAGAGGATCGCCTCGACCAGGATCGCCGAGGCCGCGATGTAGGTGCCCTGGACGATCAGGGGGGCCACCGTGTTCGGCAAGACGTGCCGCCACAGGAGCGCCGGCAACCGGGTCCCGACCGCCACCGCAGCCTCCACATAGGGCTCCTCGCGGACCTGGAGGACGACCGAACGGACGAGGCGCACGACCCGCGGCACCTCGGGCACGACGATGGCGAGGATCACGGTCGGCAGACCCGCCCCCCAGAGCGCCACGAGCGCGAGGGCCAACAGGATGCCGGGGATCGCCATGAGCCCGTCCATGATCCGCATGACGATCGCATCGAGCCAGCGCAGATAGCCCGAGACCAGGCCGATCGCGAGGCCGATCGCCACCGCGAGGGCGGCCACGACCGCGCCCACGACGAGCGAGATCCGCGCCCCGTAGACGACCCGGGAATAGACGTCGCGACCCAGGCTGTCGGTGCCCATCCAGTGGACGATCCGCTCCTCGCGCCCTTGTGCGTCCGTCACCACCCGCTCGAAGCCCGGCCGCTTGTTGCGGTTGGCGGGGTCGATCGCCACCGGATCGCGGCTGGCGAGCACCGGGGCGAGGATCGCCACGAGGGCCAAGAGGAGGAGCAGGATCCCGCCCGTCAGCACGCCCGAATGGCCGAGGAGCCTGCGGCCGAGCGAGACACCCGAAAGGGCGGCGGCGGCCGCCGCGGCCGTGTCCGGGGCGAGCGGCTCCACCGAGGGCTCGAGCCGCGAAAACTCGGGGGCCCGCGCGCTCAATAGCGGATCCTCGGATCGAGCAGGGTGTAGAGGAGGTCGATCAAGAGATTGATCAGCACGTAGAGTCCCGAGAAGACGAGGATGACGCCCTGGATCGTCGGATAGTCGCGCCCCAGGACGGCGTCGACCGTGAGCCGGCCGAGGCCCGGGATGTTGAAGACGCTCTCGGTGACGACCACCCCGCCGATCAGGAGCGCGATGCCGAGGCCGATCACGGTGACGATCGGCACCGCGGCGTTCCTGAGCCCGTGGCGCAGCAGCACGGCCGATTCCTTGAGCCCCTTGGCACGGGCGGTCCGCACATGGTCTTCGCCCAGGACCTCGAGCAGGCTCGCCCGGGTGATCCGGGCGACGAGCGCGACGTAGATCACGGCGAGCGCGCAGGAGGGGAGGGCGAGCTGGGCGAGGAACGGGCCGAGCCCGGCCGAGAGCGGCTTGTAGCCCTGCACCGGCAACCAGCCGAGCCGGATCGCGAAGACGTAGATGAGGGCGTAGCCGAGCACGAAGACCGGGACCGAGAAGCCCAGCACCGAAAAGCCCATCACGAACCGGTCCAAGAGCGTGCCGTGACGCCAGGCCGCGAGCGTGCCGAGCGGCACGGCGATCAGGACCGTGAGCAGCATGGTCGTGGTGGCGAGTGCGATCGTCGGCCCGATCCTCTGGCCGATCAGCGTCGCCACCGGCGTCTTGAAGAAGAAGGATTCGCCGAGATCGCCCTGGAGGACCTTCGAGAGCCAGATCGCGAACTGGATCAGGATCGGCTGGTCGAGGCCGAGCTTCGTGCGGATCTCGGCGATCTGCGCGGCGGTCGCGTTCTCCCCCGCCATGATCGCCGCCGGATCCCCCGGGGTGAGCCGCAGCATGAGGAAGACGAGCAGTGCCACGGTGGCGAGCACCGGCACGGTGGCGAGCAGGCGGCGGAGGACGAAACCGAGCAAGTCGGCTCAGCCCGGTCCGGCCGGGCCGGACCCGGGCTCCTCGACGAAGAGGCCCTCGTACAGCGGGTCCAGCGGGATCTCGACCCCGAGATCCTCGAGCCGCAACAGGTCGCCCGGCCCGAGGTCGACGAGCCGCCAGAAGGGCCCCGTGCGGGCATAGTGCTCGACGGCGCAGCGATCCCCGGCCAGCAGCAGCACGTGGCGGACCGAGGGCAGCCGGCGATAGGCCGCGAGCTTCACCCCGCGGTCGGTCGCGGTGGAGGCCGGCGAGAGGAACTCGGCGATCAGCACCGGCTCCGGGCACCAAAGCTCCTCGCCGGTTCCGGCCGCGCAGCCGACCGCGAGGTCGGCCACGTGGAAATCGTGCGCCGACCAGGGCAGCCGAATGCCGGCCTCCGCGCGCGGCTCGCAGGGACGGCGCAGCCCGACGCTCGGCGCGGCGCCGAGCCGGGCCACCAACCTCCCACGGCGGTCGAGAGACGGCGCCATCATGACGATCTCGCCGCCGACGAGCTCGTAACGCCGGTCGCCCTCGCCCTCGAAGGCGAGGAACCGCTCGACCGTCACGAGCTCGCGCGCCGGCTCCGCCATCGCTCCTCCGCAACGCACTCTAACGGAAACGGCCGCGCCGGGCGAGCCGACGCGGCCGGCTCCGCAAGCGCCCGCTCAGCCCTTCTTCTCGATGTTCCACATATACGGCACGGGCCCCTTGAGCACGCCCGCGATCGTCTTGCGGATCGCCATCGGCTGGTACCACTGACCCATCCAGCCGTGGGTCGTGCCCTCGGTGGCGACGTAGACCTGGATCTCCTCGGCGATCTTCTTCTGCTTCTCGACGTCGGTCTCCTCGGCGAAGGCGCGCTTCATGGCTTCGAGCTTCGGATCGTCGAACCAGCCGAACCAGCCCTTCTCGCCCGTGGCATTGAGCCCGGCCGTGCTGATCGGGTTCAGGATGTCGGCCGCCACCCAGGAGGTCATGAAGGCGTTCCAGCCGCCTTCGGAGGGCTTCTCCTTCTTGGCCCGGCGCGCCACGAGCGACTGCCAGTCCATCGAGACCATCTCGACTTTGAAGCCGCCCTTCTCGAGGAGCTGCTTGGCCACGGGTGCCAGATTGGCGAGCACCACGAGGTCGGTCGAGTGCATCAACAGCACGGGCGTGCCGTCGTAGCCCGCCTCCTTGAGGAGCTGCTTCGAGCGCTCGAAGTCCGACTTCAGCATCACCTCGCCACCCTTGTCGGTGGCGAAGGTCGTGCCGCAGACGAACATCGCGGCACAGGTCTTGTAGTACCGCGGATCACCGATCACCGCCTTGAGGAAGTCCTCCTGGTTCAAGGCCTCGAGGGCGGCCCGGCGGATCTTCGGATTGTCGAACGGCGGATGCAGGCTGTTGAAGCGGAACATGTACTGGTTGCCGAGCGTGTTCCAGTCGAACAGCTGGACGCTCGGCTCGGCCTCGAGCACCGGCAAGAGATCGTGGGGCGGTGCCTCCATGAGGTCGATCTCGCCGGAGATCAGCGCGTTGACCGCGGTCTGGTGGTCCGGCATCGAGATCCACTCGACCCGGTCCACCTTGGCGACCTTGCCCCCGGCGGCCCAAGACGGCGGCTCGCTCCTCGGCTTGTAGCCCTTGAACTTCTCGTAGACCGCGATGTTGCCGGGCTTCCAGAGATCCTTGCGGAAGACGAACGGCCCCGAGCCCGTGTAGTCCGTGATCTGCTCGGTCCCCGGCGTCTCGGCGACCCGCTTGGGCATCACGAAGGGAACGTTCGAGGAGGGCTTGCCGAGCGACAGGAGCACGAGGCCGTAGGGCTTCTTGAGCTTGAGCTCGAACGTTCTCGCGTCCTTGGCCTCGAGCCGCTCGACATAGGACATGAGCAACAGGCCCATCGTGTCCCGCGAGCCCCAGCGCTTGACCGAGGCCACCGCGTCTTCGGCCGTCACCGGCTGGCCGTCGTGGAACAGCAGTCCCTCGCGCAGGGTGAAGCTGTAAGTGAGGCCGTCGTCGCTCACCTTGTAGCTGTCCACCATCTGCGGACGGACCGCGCCCGTCTCGTCCATGGCGAACAGCGTGTCGTAGACATTGTAGCCGTGGTTGCGGGTGATGTAGGCGGTCGTCCAGATCGGATCGACGATCTTGAGATCCGAGTGCATCACCGCCTTGAGCACGGTCTCGGCCGCCGCGGGCCCGCCGGCGGTCGCGAGGGCGAGGACGATCGCGGCCGCCCCGGCCAGGACGCGCTTGCAGAGAGCCATCTCATCCTCCCTTGCCGCCGGCCGACCGGCCACCGGCCCCGGCGTTCCCCGCGGGCAGTCTAGCCGGCGAGCCGGGATCGACAAGGTCGCTCGTCCGGCGAGCGGGCCTTGGAGGGGCGCGGCGCAAGGGCTATCTCGGGGGCGGGTGCGGCTCTCGGGGGCGGCATGCGGCGGATCCTCGGCCTCTTCCTGTTGATCCTGCTCTGGCCGCTCCTGGCCGAGGCGGGGCCCGCCGAGATCCGTCTGTTCGCCCGTGCGGAGGGCATCGTCGACGTCGAGGGCTTCCTCGAGACGGTCGAGTCCCTGCGCCGGACCAAGAAGCTGCCGCCGCGCTACCTGACCAAGGAGGAAGCGGCCAAGCTCGGTTGGCAGCCCGGTGTCGATCTCTGCACCGTGGCCCGCGGTCGGGTGCTCGGCGGCAACCGCTTCGGCAACCGCGAGAAACGTCTACCCGACAAGCGCGACCGCAAATGGTGGGAGGCCGATGTCGACTTCTTCTGCGGCAATCGCGGGCCCAAACGGCTCGTCTGGTCGAACGACGGTCTGATGTACCTCACGACCGATCATTACCAGACCTTCAAGCCGGTGCCGCCGTGACCCCGGTCCGCACTTGCCGGCTCGACCGCCGCACCCGCAGCCGCCGTGCGGCCCTCGCTCGGCTCGCCCGCGGCCTCGGGCTGCCGCCGCATTTCGGCCACAATCTGGACGCGCTCTACGATTGCCTCACGACCGACGTCCCGGGGCCGGTCGAGATCGTCTGGAGCGGCCGCTCGCGGGCCGAACTCGTGGCCGACCCCGAGCTCGGCCCGCTCCTCGAGGCCCTCGAGGCCGCGGCGCGCGCCCGCGCCGACCTCTCGCTGCGAATCGCGGAGCCGGGCCCGTGAGCGGCCCGGGAGGCCCGGCCGCGGTCGGGCGGGGCGACAGCGCGTCCGGCGAGGGCGAACGGACCGTCGTCCGCTTGTTCGAGGCCGAGACCATCGCCCGCCGGGTCGAAGAGCTCGCCGCCGCCATCGCCGCCACCCTGCCGCCCGAGCTCACCGTCGTCGGACTCTTGAAGGGGGCCTTCGTCTTCACCGCCGATCTCGTCCGCGCACTCGATCGGGCCGGCATGCGGCCGCGGGTCGAGTTCCTGCAGGTCTCCTCCTACGGCCTCGGGACCGAGAGCAGCGGAACCGTCAAGGTGATCGGCGAAATGCCGGGCTCGATCGGCGGCCGCGACGTCCTGCTCGTCGACGACATCCAGGACACCGGCCGCACCCTCGCCTGGACCCGGGCCCTGCTCCTCGAGCACGGTGCGGCGCGGGTGTGGACCTGCGCGCTGCTCGACAAGCCCTCGCGCCGGGTGGTGGAGAGCCGCCTCGACTTCGTGGGCTTCGAGATTCCGGACGTGTTCGTGGTCGGCTACGGCATCGACTGGGCCGAACGCTTCCGCCACCTGCCCTGGATCGGCCGGGTCGAGAGCTGAGCCGGCGCCGGCGCGGGCAGGGGCCGCGGCCGCCGAGCGGCAGGTGATCCTCCTCGAACGTCTTTCGGCGCGCGACGGCGACGGGCTCGCCCGATCCCTCGGGCGGCACATCGACACGATCGTGGAAGTCGAGGAGGCGAGCGATCGGGCCCGCGCCTCCCGAGCCGGCGGGGTCGCCCCGACGATCGAGTAAGAGGGAGAACTCCGATGCGACGCCGGACCTTCACCCGGCTGCTCGGTGCCGGTGCCGCGGCCGCGGCGCTGCTCGCCCCGGCGAGCCGCCGCCCGGCCGAGATCCGCTGGAAGATCGGTTCGACCGCCCCGAGACCACGCCGTCGGAACCGATCGCCCCTTCCGGAAGGCCGACCGCGCCATCGAGGTCGAGACCCGGAGCTTCCCCTGGGGCGACGGGACCGACTATCGGGACAGGTTGTTCGCGGCACTCGCCGCCGGCCACCCGCCGGACTGCGCCATGCTCGAGCTCGCGAGCCGGGCCCCGCTCCTCGAGGCGGGAGCACTCGGCCCGCTCGACGAGCTCCTGCGCTGCTGGCCCGGCCGGGCCGACATCGGCGAGGATCTCCGGCGCATCATCCGGGCGGCCGCCGGCCGGCACTGTCACCTGCCGGTCCGGGACGTCCTCCTCTGTCGCCGCTACCGGGCCGATCGCTTCGCCCGGGCGGGCCTCGCGCCACCTTCGACCTTCGAGGCCTTCCTCGCCGCCGCCCGGGCGTCTCACCCGAGACGGTAGGTGGGGCTTCGGCATGCGCGGGGGTGCCGGCGGCCACGGCAATCGGGGCCCCTTCGTCCTGGGCGGCGGAGCCGGCTTCGAGAGGGGCGGCTCGGTCCAGGCGAAGGCGCTTTCGACCGAACGCTGGCACGCCGAGCCCGCAACCCGTCACGGGGTGGTCCGTCCCCGGCCCCGAGCGACGGCTTCCGGCAGATCGTCGACGGCTTCGAGGCCGGCCGGACGGCGGTGGTCGTCCACCACGTGCGCTCGGCCGAGGAGATCGTCGAAGGCCTGGGCGAGAAGGTCTCGGCTGCCCCGGTGCCGAAAGGGCCCGAGCGCGGCTGGACGATCTCGGGCGACGGATCGAACGGCGTCTTCGCGGCCTCGGCCAACCGCGAGGCGGCCTTCCGCCGGATCGCCTTCCTCTCAGAGGGCGACGCGGTCTTCGACCGCCTCTCGGGCCAGCTCCCGGTGGCCGGCAAGGCGGCCGCCCGCTCCGATCCGCACCCGGCCCGCTTTCTCGAGGCGAGCCGGGCCTCCCTCCCGCTCGCCACGGTCCTGCCCGACAGCCCGAAGACCGGCGATTTCGTGCGCACGGTCTGGCCCACCGACGTGCAGCAACTGCTCTCGCGCCAGAAGGGCCCGAACGACACGAGGCGCGCCATCGAGGCCCACTTCCACGGCCGAGACCCGCGGGAGCGGTCCCCGGCCCGCCCGCTGCGCCGCTCGGGCCGAGCGCGGGCTTCCTCCTCGACCGGAGTTTCCGGGGCAGGGCGCTCGCGCGTGCGCCGGTCGTCGTCCCCTGGGCGCTCCCCTCGGTCATCCTCGGCCTGGTCCGGTCCCGGTTCTACGACTTCCACCTCGGCATCCCGAACCGGCTCCTGCTCGCGACCGGCCTCCTGGCCGGGCCCGTGGCCCGGCTCGCCCGCGCCGATGCCGCCCTCTGCGCGGTCGTCCTCGCCCTCGCCCGGCAGGGCTTTCCTTTCTTCGCCGTGGTCGCGCTCGCGGGCCTGCAGACCGTGCCCGAAGACCTGGTCGAGGTCGCCGCGATCGACTATCGCGGCTCGATCGCGCTCTGGCCTTTCCGCCGCGCCGACGAGCGTCCGGGCGTGCCGCTCGCCCGCTGACGACCGGCCGAGGAACCGGGCGAGGCCGAGCCCGCGGAGGGCATCGCCTTTCTGCGCGCCGCCCTGGCCGTCGCCGGACGGAGAAGGGGCTCGTGACGCTGCGGTCGGGGTGGATCGGCTGCGGTGTGCACGCCGATGCCACGCTCTCGCCGCGGCTCGCCCGGCTGCCCGTGCGTCGGTCGGTGCCGGCCGAGCGGATCACGCGCGACTGGCGCGGCCTTCTCGCCCGGGACGATCCGGACGCGGTCGCGGCCGGGCCCGCCCTGCGCGCCGAGATCGGGCTCGCGGCGCTCGCCCGCCGCCTCGCGGATGCCGCGGCCGGGTCCGGTGTGCCGTGGTCCCGGGCTCCACGACGCGCTTCGGCACGGCCGACCGGATCGCCGCCGACGTCCCGCACGATCCGGGCTTCGGCCCGCGCGCTTCGTTCCTCGGCGCTCACATGAACGCGCCGACCTGTTTCCCCGCCGATCAGGACTGTTCCCGCTTCTACCTCCACCAGAGCGTGCACCGTTTCGATCTCGTTCCTCGTCTGACAGGTGAGGTCAGAACCCTAACCGAGCGTCGTTTCGAGCTCGTTGGCGGCGAGCTCACCGTTCGTGTGAGCTTCGTCTTCGCCTCGGGTGGGCTCGGCGCTCCGGTCGTGGGCACCCACCGGTCGCGCGGTGCCCCGGCCGCCGGGTGGCAGGTCCCGAACGACCGAAAGCCGGCCGCGGTGCCGACCGCGGAGGACGGGGCGCGGGCCGTGGCGGTGCTCGGGGGCGCCCTCGGTTCCCGGGGCCAGGCGGCGCGGCCACCGGTCCGACCGCTCTTGCCCTGCGGGCCGGCTGCGGGCACCTTGTGGCCGGGGGTAGAGCCTCGAGACGGGGAGAGGGGGGCCATGGCGGCGTCGCGCGCGCTCTGGGCGGGCGGCTTCGTGCTGCTCGCCGCCGGCTGCATGGACGGAGGTACGGGCGCCGGCTGGTCGCCGGGCCCGAGCGCGGCCGTCTGGAGCGAGGGAGATCGCTGGGTCTCGCCCTCGCCCGGCGTGCGCTGCGACCGGCTCGAACGGGTCTGCTACGACCGCGGCGGCCCCGAGCTCTCCTTGACCCGCGCCTATTTCGGCAGGAGCGCGGCCGAGGACCTCGAGGACCGGATCGGCGGCAACTGGCGGACCGACAGCCGCTACAACCCCAAGGAAGGGGTGCGCTGCGATCTCGAGGACGAGCTCTGCACGCGGCGCGGCGAGCCCGACTACAAGAACACCCGCGAGCAGTTCGGCAGAAGGCCCGCGCTCGCGGTGACCGAGGCCGACGGCACGATCCGCCCGGGCCGGCGCACGGTCTGTGATCCGATCACCCGGGTCTGCGAGAAGAACGATCGGCCGAGTGTGGATCGCACCCGCTGGGTCTTCGGCGATCGGGCCGCCCGCAACCTCAAGAGCCAGCTCCGCGACTGAACCCGCATCGCGATCCCGCGCGGGGGAGACCTCAAGGCGCGCTCGGCTCGAACCGCAGCGAGGGCGGGGTGACCCCCACCACCCGCTGGTCGAAGTCGAGGATGGCCCCGGTCATGAGCGCGGATTCGTCGGAAGCGAGGAAGCAGACCGCGCGAGCCGCGTCCTCGGCCGTCAGAAGCCGGCCCATGGGCTGGCGCGCACCCTCGATCTCGGGCCAGTCGGGCGGCCGGCCGTGCACGGTCGTCTGGACGAGCCGCTCGTTGGGCGTCACCGTCCAACCCAGGTTGAGCCCGTTCACCCGCACCCGGTCCTTGATCACCGCCGCGGCGACGTTGCGGGTGATGGCGGCGAGTGCCCCCTTGGCCGCCACATAGGGTGCGAGATAGGCGGGCCCGCTGTAGATCGTGAGCGAGAGCAGATTGACGATCGTCCCGCCGCCCGCCCGCCGCAGATGCGGCAGGATCCGCTGGATCGAGAAGAAGGGGGCCCGGGCGTCGACCGCCACGAGCCGATCGAAGAGCTCGGGCGTGGTGTCGTCGATCGTACCGCGGTCGGTGAGCGCGGCGGCGTTGACGAGCCCGTGGAGCGCCCCGAAGCGCTCCGCCGCCCGGTCGATCGCGGCGAAGCACTGCCCGACCTCGGCGAGCTCGACCGGGATCGGCTCGCACGGCACGCCTGTCGCCTCGAGCTCGCCCGCGAGGGCCTCGATCCCGGCCCGGTTGCGGTCGAGCAGGGCGAGGCCCGCCGCCCCGCGCGCGGCCATGAGCCGGGCGGTCGCCTCGCCGACACCCTGGGCCGCACCCGTCACGACCATCACCCGGCCGGCGAAGGACCAGGGTTCGGCTCCCGCTCGGGTCATGGGGCTCAGGGCTTCCGGTTCAGGAAGTTCAAGGGCAGGCCCGGCCGCGGCCAGTCGACCGCGACGAGCCGTCCGGAGAGCGAGAGCGTGACATAGGCCGTCTTCAGGTCGGGCCCGCCGAAGCAGAGGTTGGTCGTCATCCGATCGGGCATCGGCACGAACTCGACGAGCTCGCCCGAAGGCGCGATCACGCTGATCCCGCCCGTAGCCAGCGTCGCCACGCAGATGTTGCCCGAAGCCTCGACCGCGAGACTGTCGAAGCGCTTGTAGTCCCGCCCGCCCGACTGGTGGACGAGCCGGCCGCCGTGCGGCGAAGGGTAGGGGTGTTTCTTCACCTCCCCGGGCCCGACGATGTCGAAAGCCCAGAGCCGCGCCCCCTCCGTCTCGGCGACGTAGAGGGTGCGCTCGTCGGGCGAGAGGCCGATCCCGTTCGCGGTCAGCACGGGATAGGCGACCTCCTTGATCTCCTTGCCGTCCGGCGAGAGCCAATAGACCCCGCCCCAGTCGAGATCGTGGGCCCGCCGCTTGCCGAGATCGGTGAACCAGATGGCACCCGTCCGGTCGACCACGAGATCGTTGGGCCCTCTGAGCCTGCGTTCGGGCAGGCCGCGGGTGACGACCTCGACCTTCCCGCTCGAAAGGTCGACCCGCTCGATCCGCCCGTAGAGATAATCGTGCGCCTGCCAAGCGGGCCTGAGCCCGTGGCCCGGCTCGCGCACGAACTCGAAGCCGCCGTTGTTGCAGACATAGGCCGCCCCGTCGGCACCGATCGCGAGCCCGTTCGGCCCGCCACCCGTCTCGGCCACGACGCTCACCGTCCCGTTCGGGGCGATCCGGCTCACCGTGCGGCGGGCGATCTCGACGAGGAGGAAGGAGCCGTCGGGCAACGCCACCGGCCCTTCCGGAAACAGCAGCCCTTCGGCGATCGTGCGGACCTCGGCCATCCCTCGCCCCCCGTTCTCGGCGGCCGGCATCCTGGCCGCGCCGGGTGCGGGCGGCAAGGCTGCGGCCACCGATGGCGGGTCCGCTCCGGACGCAGGCCGGCGCCCCCGGCGCCCCGGGCCGCGGAGCCCCTGCCGGCGACCACCCCTAGCCGCCCGGGGCCGCCCCGAGCCGCTCGAAATGCCGGCGCATGCGCTCCGGATCCGGCTCGACGCCGGTGAAGAGCGCGAAGGCGCGGACCGCCTGGAAGACCGCCATCCCGCCCCCGTCGAGCGTGCGGCACCCCAGCGCCCGGGCGGTGCGCAGGAGCTCCGTCTCGAGCGGGAAATAGACGATGTCGGCGACCCAGAGCTCGGGCCGCAGGAGCTCGGCGGGCAGCGGCAGCCCCGGATGGGCGAGCATGCCCACGGGCGTCGTGTTGACGAGCCCGTCCGCTCCGGCCAGCGCCCGGGCGAGGTCCTCGGCAACCGCGATCCGCCCGCCCGCGCCCCGACCGGCGAGCCTTCCGGCGAGCGCTTGCGCCTTGCCGCGGTCGACATCGTGGAGAAGGAGGTCCTCCACCCCGAGGCCCAGGAGCGCGTGTGCCACCGCCGCTCCGGCACCGCCCGCACCGAGCTGGACCACCCGGCCGAGCGGTGCCCCGGGCAGGCCGCGTCGCAACGCCTCGGCGAAGCCCCAGCCATCGGTGTTGTGGCCGATCCGCCGGCCCGCGCGCAGCACCACCGTGTTGACGGCACCGAGTGCCGCGGCCTCGGGCGCGAGCTCGTGGAGATGGGCGAGCACGGCCTGCTTGCAGGGATGGGTGACGTTCAGCCCGGCGAAGCCCATCCGTTCGGCCGCGGAGAGGAGCTCGCCCAGCGCCTCGGGCCCGAGCCCCAGCCGCTCGAGATCGATCAGCCGGTAGAGCACCCGGAGCCCCATGGCGTCGCCCTCGAGCTCGTGCATGCCGGGCGAGCGCGAGGCCTGGATCCCCGCGCCGACGAGGCCCAGCAGGTAGGACGGCCCGCGGCCCGTCACCGGCCGCTCGCCCGGGGGCGAAAACCCTGTCGCCACGCTCTCCGCTCCGCTCGCTCGACCGCCGGGCGGTGCACCGCCCCGAGGGCACCGCCGCTTCCGGCGTCGCGGCCGCCCCCCGCGCTCCGCCGCCGATCGTGCGACCGCCGTCCGTCTCCCGCAAGCACCGCCGGCCCGCTCGCGCCGGGCGCCGGGCCCTCGCTCGCCGCGCACGCTCGGCCGGCCTAGCGCGCCTCGGGTTTCGCTCGTTGCGGCCGCAGGACGAGCTCGTAACGTTGGACGAGCCGGGTCGGCCCACCACCGCCGGTGCTCACCTGCTCGAGGCGGCCCGTCCAGCTGCCGTCGTCGAGCCGCCGGAGCCCGGCGAGCAGCTCGGCCAGAGCCGGTTCGTCGAGCGGGCCCGGATGCCGGATGCCGGGTGCCGGGCCGCAATCCGCCACCCGCCCGCTCGCCGGGCGCGGGTCGCGCAGCACGAGGACGAGCCGGTCCGGCTCCGGCCGGTGACCGTCGAGCCGCGCGGCGAAGGGGGCCGGCTCGAGGCTCTGCGAGCAGCGCGGCGCGAGCGGCCCCGCGGGCACCACGATCTCCTGCTCCCGGCTGCCTTCGAGGCCACCTTCGAGCCGGCCGTCCGGCCGCTCGACGAGCCAGAGCCGGGCCTCGCCCCACACCCGAAGCGCCCAGGCTACGGGCACGGGCTCGATCGCATAAACGAGCCGGCCGATCCAATCGGGCTTCTCGGGCTCGGAGGGCGAGGGCGGCCGCGGCTCGCGGTCCGCCTCGAGCCCGGGCTCCTCGGCGGGTTCGGCCGGGCCGCGGGCGGCAGCCGCCCCGGCGAGGCCGAGGAAGAGGACGAGTCCAGCGGCAGCAGCGGCCCGCCCTCGCTCGCGGCTCATCCCGGCCGCGCCTCGAGCAGCCGGGCGAGGTGGCGCAGCGCCAGGAGATAGCCGTGCGCGCCGCAACCCGCGATCACCCCCGTGGCGGCGAGCGAGACATAGGAGTGCCGGCGGAAGGATTCCCGCTTGTGGATGTTGGAGAGATGCACTTCCACGATCGGGATCGGGCAGGCGAGGAGCGCGTCCAGGATCGCGATCGAGGTCGTGGTGAAGCCGGCCGGGTTGATCACGAGCCCCTCGGCCCGCTCGCGTGCTTCCTGGATCCAATCGACGATCTCGCCTTCGTGGTTCGACTGGCGGAAGACGAGCTCGAGGCCGAGCTCCGAAGCGAGCGCCCGGCAGGCCGCTTCGATGTCGGCGAGCGTGTCCTTGCCGTAGATCTCGGGCTGCCGCTTGCCCAGAAGGTTCAGGTTCGGGCCGTTCAGGACGTAGACCTTGGCCGCCATGGGCGCTCCCCCTCGCTACCCCGGATCGGGCGCCGGCCGTTCCGGCGCCCGCGCACGCTCGCGCCCATCGGGCGCGGCGCGAGCCTAGAGGGGGCCGGGCCGGAAAGAAAAGAGGCCCGGGGTGACCCCCGGGCCCAGTCTTGGAGGAGAATACAAGGAAAGACGTCCCGCTTGCCCGACGGGACGATGCGCCACCCTCAGCTACAACCAGTAGTTGCGCCGCAGGTGTCGCATTTCAGGCAGGTGCCGTTCCGCACCAGCGTGAAGTTGCCGCACGAGCCGCAGGGATCGCCCTCGTAACCCTTGAGCCGGGCGATCTGCGCCTGCTCGGCGCGGCTGACGGTGAGGCCACGGACCGGCTCGCCGCCGCTTCCGGCGCTCGAGCCGGTCGGGCCGAACTTGCGGGCGGGTGCCTCGGCGAGGCCGGCCGAAGCCCCTCCGGCCAGGAGCCGGAGATTGCCGCGCACGAAGCCGGCCGAGGCGATCTGGGCCACCTTCTCGAAGCCGAGATCGCCCTCCTTCGCACCCTTGCCGATCGAATCGTGCCGAGTCTCGCTCTGGTCGATGTTCGCGAGATCGGTCCGCCCGAGATAGGAGACCGCGAGCTCGCGGAAGATGTAGTCGAGGACCGAGGTCGCCATCTTGATGCTGTCGTTGCCCTGGACCGGGCCCGACGGCTCGAAGCGGGTGAAGGCGAAGGCCTCGACGAACTCCTCGAGCGGCACGCCGTACTGCAGCCCGATCGAGATCGCGATCGCGAAGCTGTTCATGAGCGAGCGGAAGGCGGCACCTTCCTTGTGCATGTCGATGAAGATCTCGCCGAGCGTGCCGTCCTCGTACTCGCCGGTCCGCAAATAGACCTTGTGGCCGCCGACGATCGCCTTCTGGGTGTAGCCCTTGCGCCGGCTCGGCAGTTTGCGGCGCTCGGTGAGCCAGCGCTCGACCACCCGCTCGGTGACCTCGATGACCTTCTGCACCTGCGGCTTGGGATGCGCCGGCTCCTCCTCCTCGACCGGCTCGTCGGCGAGCACCGCGGCCAAGGGCTGCGAGAGTTTCGAGCCGTCGCGGTAGAGGGCGAGGGCCTTGAGGCCGAGGCGCCAGCCCTCGAGATAGGCATTGGCGCAGTCCTCGACGGTGGCCCGCGCCGGCATGTTGATGGTCTTCGAGATGGCGCCGCTGATGAAGGGCTGGGCCGCCGCCATCATCGCGATGTGGGCGTGGACGGAAAGGAAGCGCTTGCCGATCCGCCCGCAGGGATTGGCGCAGTCGAAGACCGGCAGATGCGCCTCCTGCAGATGCGGTGCGCCCTCCACCGTCATGGTGCCGCAGCACCAGGCGTTGGCGGCCTCGATCTCCTCCTTCGTGAAGCCGATCGCCTCGAGCAGGTTGAGCTTCGGATCGGCGAGCTGCGCCTCGCTCAGCCCGAGCTTCTCCTTGCAGAACGCCTCGCCGAGCGTGAAGCGGTTGAAGGCGTAGCGGATGTCGAAGGCGGTCGGGAGTGCGGCCTCGAGCCGGCGCAGCGCCTCGTCGTCGAAGCCGCGCGCCCGCAGGCTCGCATGGTTCACGCCCGGGGCCCCGTCGAGGGTGCCGCGGCCGACCGCGTAAGTCGTGATCGCCTCGATCTGTTGCGGCGTGTAGCCCAGGACCTCGAGCGCCTTCGGCACCATACGGTTGATGATCTTGAAATAGCCGCCGCCCGCGAGTTTCTTGAACTTGACCAGCGCGAAGTCGGGCTCGATCCCGGTCGTGTCGCAATCCATCACGAGCCCGATCGTACCCGTGGGCGCGATCACCGAGACCTGGGCGTTCCTGACCCCGTGCCGCTCGGCCGCTTCCACGGCCTCGTCCCAGGCCCGCCGGGCGGCCTCGACGAGCGACCGGTCGCGGCAGGCCTCGGCATCGAGCGGCACCGGCAGGGTGTGCAGCCCTTCGTAGCCCTCGCGCGCGCTCCAGGCGGCCCGCCGGTGGTTGCGCAACACCCGCAACAGATGCTCGCGGTTCTCGGCGAACCCGGGGAAGGGCCCGAGCGCCTCGGCCATCTCGGCCGAGACCCGATAGGCGGTGCCGGTCATGAGCGCCGTGATCGCGGCACAGGTCGCCCGACCCTCGCGGCTGTCGTAGGGCAGTGCCAACGACATCAAGAGCCCGCCCAGATTGGCGTAGCCGAGGCCGAGGGTGCGGAAGCGCCAGGAGCGCTCGGCGATCTCGCGCGAGGGGAACTGGGCCATCGCCACCGAGATCTCGAGGACGATGGTCCAGAGTCGGACCGCGTGCACGAAATCCTCGACCGCGAAGGAGCCGTCCTCGCGACGGAAGGCCATCAGGTTCAACGACGCCAGGTTGCAGGCCGTGTCGTCGAGGAACATGTACTCCGAGCAGGGGTTCGAGGCGTTGATCCGCCCCGAGGCCGGGCAAGTGTGCCAATCGTTGATCGTGGTGTCGTACTGGATGCCCGGATCGGCGCTCGCCCAGGCGGCCCGTGCGATCTTCTGCCAGAGCTCGCGCGCCTTGACGGTCTTCGCGACCTTGCCGTCGGTCCGCCGGGTGAGGTGCCAGTCGCGATCCTCGCGAACCGCCTCCATGAAGGCGTCGCTGACCCGCACCGAGTTGTTCGAGTTCTGCCCCGAGACGGTCAGGTAGGCCTCGCCGTCCCAGTCCGTGTCGAAGGTGCGGATCTCGATCTCGGTGAAGCCCTGGGCGGCCCAGGCGATCGCCTGCTGGATCGAGCCCTCGGGCAGAAACGCCCGCCGCGCCTCGCGGATCGCCCTGGCGAGCGCCGGGTTGGCCTTGGGATCGAAGCGGTCGCCGCCCTCGAGGCCCGGCTCGCGGCAGGCCGCCAGGATCGCGTCGACATGCTTCTTGAGGAGCTTGGAGCCGGCCACGAGCGCCGCCACCTTCTGCTCCTCGACCACCTTCCACTCGATGAACGCCTCGATGTCCGGGTGGTCGATGTCGACGATCACCATCTTGGCGGCGCGCCGGGTGGTGCCGCCCGACTTGATGGCGCCGGCCGCCCGGTCGCCGATCTTGAGGAAGCTCATGAGGCCGGAGGAGCGGCCGCCGCCCGACAGCCGCTCGCCCTCGCCGCGCAGCGTGGAGAAGTTGGTGCCGGTGCCCGAGCCGTACTTGAAGAGCCGCGCCTCGCGCACCCAGAGGTCCATGATCCCGCCCTCGTTGACGAGATCGTCCTTGATCCCCTGGATGAAGCAGGCGTGCGGCTGCGGCCGTTCGTAGGCCGAGGTCGAGGGCCGCACTTCGCCGCTCGCCTCGTCGACGTACCAGTGCCCCTGCGACGGCCCGTCGATCCCGTAGGCCCAATGGAGGCCGGTGTTGAACCATTGCGGCGAGTTGGGGGCGGCGATCTGGGCGGCGAGCATGTAGCGCAGCTCGTCCATGAACGCGCGCGCGTCCTCCGCCGAGGCGAAATAGCCGCCCCTGAAGCCCCACCAGGTCCAGGCGCCGGCGAGCCGGTCGAAGACCTGCTTGGCACTCGTCTCGCCGCCCGTGCGTTCGCCCGGGGGCAGGGCGGCGAGCGCCTCCTCGTCCGCCACCCGGCGCGCGAGCCAGGCCGGCACGCCCTTCTCGCGCACGGGCCGGGTCGCCTTGGGCACGCCCGCCTTGCGGAAATATTTCTGGGCCAGGACGTCGACCGCGACCTGCGACCAGGCGGCCGGCACCTCGATCGCCTCGGCCCGGAAGACGATCGACCCGTCCGGGTTGCGGATCTCGCTCGAGGCGGTGCGGAAGGCGATTCCCTCGTAGGGTGAGCTGCCCGCCCGCGTGAACCGTCGCCCGATCCTCAGCGCCACCGTCGATCCTCCTCCAGTTCCTATTCCGTAAATGTTCTCGTTGTGTTCGTCAACCCCGTCCGCCGCGGGCAAAGCTGGGACGGCGATCCCAGGGCCGGCCGACTCCGAGTCGGCTCAGGACGCCTGATCTCAACGTTTAGTTTAGACCAGCCGACCGCCCGAGGCAACGGGGCTCCGCGACCGTCCGCCGCGTCCGAACACCCACAACATATAGCAGGAAGTGGCGCCTGACAACCCAGATCTTGCGGCTCCGCGCGGCGTCCACCCCGGCCTCGAGCGGACCCGCCCGACCGCCGACGAGCCGCCTCGCCACCGTCGCCGGAGCGGCCCGGGGCCCGTTCGGCGGGCATCGGTCGGCTTTGAGATCAATCTCAGCTCCCGATCAGCCGCTCTCCAGCTCTCCTCTCGCCCGGTGGTTGTCCACAGGCTGTGGAAGGCCGGTGGGTCGGGCCGCGACCGCCCCCGCTCGTCAATCGACCCTCAGTCGCGATCAGGCCCGAACTCGGCCCGGCGCGACCGGACGACCGGTGGACAGGGCAGGGGCCCGCGCCTATCTGCGGGCGGCGGACGGCGGCGCGGAGGATCGCGTGCTCGAGTGGCTCAAGGACAATCGGCTGGGGACCCACCTCTTCACCCGCCGGCGCGGCGAGTTCGTGGGCGAGGACGAGTTCGGCAACCGGTACTATCGCGAGGTCGGTGCCGCCGATCCGCGGAGCGAGCGGCGCTGGGTGGTCTACGCCGAGAAGGGCGAGATCGAGCCCTCGATCGTGCCGCCCGGCTGGAACGCTTGGCTGCACCACAATCTGGACGAGCCGCCGAGCCGCAAGCCCCTGCCCACCAAGCGCTGGGAGCGGCCGCACCGGCCGAACCCGACCGGTACGCCCGCGGCCGAGCTGCCGCCCGGGCACGAGGCGCGCGGTGGAAAGCGCGCCCCCGCCACCGGCGACTACGAGCCCTGGCGGCCCTGAGCTCGGACCCGCTCGGCGGCCAGGAGCCCGAGCTCGAGGAAGGCCTCCAGCACCTCGGCCGGCTGGGCACCGGCGAGAAGCCCCACCCCCGGCACGAGGTAGGTGGGTACACCGTCGATGTCGCGGCCGAGGGCCCGGCGATGCTCCGCCCGCACCTGCGCCCGCCGGTCGGGCGAGGCGGCGGCACGGATCGAATCGGGCCCGAGCCCGGCCTCGAGCGCGAGCGCCTCGAGCAGCGCCGGGTCGGACAGATCGCGGCCCTCCTCGAAGAAGGCGTCGAAGAGCGCGAGGGCGAGCGGGATCAACCGGCCGGCGGCCTGCGCCTCGAGGAGGAGGGCCTGGGCGGGCACGGTGTCGGGCTGGCGGGCGATTCGCTCGAAGGCGAAGTGGAGGCCCAGAGCGGCACCCCGTCGGCTCACCCGGCGCAGCGCCACCGCCGCCGCCTCGGCCGTGCCGAACTTGCGCTCGAGGTAGAGCCGGCGCGGCACCCCCTGCGGCGGCAACCCCGGGTTCAACAGGAAAGGGTGCCAGCGCAGGCCGCAGCCGAGCCGGGCGAGGAGCGGGCGCAGCGTGTGCAGGGCGATTCGGCACCACGGGCAGACCAGATCGGCGACCAGGGTGACGATCGGCCCTTGCTGCACCGCGGCATGCGCGAAACGATCCCCAGGACTTCCATCCTGTGGACGAACGCGGCCGTGTTGCGCTGCAGCAGGATGCTCGGCGCTCATTCGGCGAGCCCCCAGATCTCGGGCGAGGCGAGCTCGACGCTGTTGCCGGCCGGATCGCGCAGATAGAGCGAGCGGCCGCCGCCGGGCCAGACCTGCTCGTGCTCGATCGCTACCCCGGCCGCCACGAGCCGGGCGCGCCAGGCATCGAGCGCCGCCTCCGGCACGGCGAAGCAGACATGGCCGGGCCCCTCCGCACCGTGCGCCGGCGGCACGCTCTGCCGGGCCGTCGCATCGGGGTCGAACAGGAGCAGCATCGCATCCTCGAGGCGCAGGAAGAGGAACGCCCCGGGCCGCTCGGCATGGATGCGCAGGCCCAACAGGTCGACGTAGAAGCGGCGCGCCGCTTCGAGGTCGCGGGCGTAGAGGCAGGTCTCGAGGACGCGGCGAATGGGCGGCAGGGCGGACCTCCCGCTGCAACCTTCCCCGGGCGCGGTCGGCGCGCGCCGGCTCTCCTCTCTAGTCCCGCCCGACCGGCCTGTCAGGAGCCCGAGCCGGTGCCCGCATCCTCGAGCGCACGGGCGGGCTCGCGGGCGAGCCGCAGGAGCCGCTCGAAGGCGGCGTTCGCCGGGTCGGCGAGCGCATCGAGCACGGTGAAATGGTCCGTCCCTTCGACCTCGAGGAGTGCCGTGGCCAGGCCCCGACCGCGCCGCGCCTCGACGAACGCGCGCGACTGGCGGCGGAACTCGGCGGTCTCGGCCGCTCCGACCGCGACCAGGAGGGGTGGCCCGCGATCGGGGATGTCGAGGATCGGGCTGTTGCGGCGGACCTGCTCGAGCCCGAGCTGGAGAGAGGGTTGCAGATAGGACCAGGGAAAGGGGCCGAGATCGAAGAGCCCGCTCACCGGCAGACCCGCCTTCACGGTATCGGCCGGCAGATCGTACTCCCCCGGCCAGTCGGTCGCCGCTACCATCGCCACCAGATGGCCGCCCGCCGAGTGGCCGGAGATCGTGAGCCGCTCGGGATCGCAGCCCCATTCCCGGGCACTCTCGAAAGCCCGGGCGACCGCGGCACGGGCCTCGCGCACGATTTCGTCGATCGTCACCTTGGGGCAGAGGGCGTAGTTGACGATGCCCACCGCCACACCGGCCCGGACGAGCGGCTCCGCCAGGAAGGAGAACTCGCGGGCCGAGAAGCGGCGCCAATAGCCGCCGTGGAAGAAGAGGTGCAGGGGGGCTCCGGGTCCGGCCGGGAATAGATCGAGATACTCTTCGCGCGTAGGCCCGTATTTGAGGCCGAGCCGGCAGGGCAAGCGGGCCCGCGCCGCGGCCGAGGCCTCGTTCCAGCGGGCGAGGATCGCCCCGCTCTGCGCCACCCGGGCGGCGACGTTGTACTCGGCGTCGATCGCCTCTTGGCTCTCGAAGTCACGATAGAGGCGCATCGCCCGGCCCTCCCGCGGCCCAGCATGGCGGCTCGCGCCGCGCGCCGCAAGCACGGGACCGGCGTCGGGAGTACACCGGCCGTTCGAGGGTCGGCAAATCTCGGGAGGATCTCGGCCCACGATCGGCCGGCCGAGTGGCGACCTGAGTCCTCCGGGCTGGAATGATTACAAGTCGGATTGCGACATCCAACAATAAGCCGCAGGTCGAATCGCGCGGAGACCATTGCCGCCGCCCGATCGCCACCCTATAGAAGGGATGCCAGCCGCGGCGAGGTCGGGCACCGTCCGCGCTTCGCCGGGACGAGGGGGAACCGGGAACCGAGGATGGCCAGCGAGACGCCCGTCTGCATCACGACCGCGAGGCTGCGCGCCGCCGGGTTGCGGCCGACGCGGCCGCGGGTCGGCCTCGGCCGGCTCCTGTTCGAGGGCCCGCCGCGCCACGTCTCGGCCGAACAGCTCTACCAGGAGGCCCGCGCGCGTCGGCTCTTCGTCTCCCTCGCCACGGTCTACAACACGCTCCACCAGTTCGTCGCCGCCGGCCTGTTGCGCCGGGTCGTGGTCCACACCGGCCAGACCTTCTTCGACACCAAGGTGAGCGACCACCACCATTTCTACGACGAGCGGACGGGCTTCGTCCGCGACATCGACGAGCGCGAGATCGCCTTCGCCCGTCTGCCCGAGCCGCCGCCGGGCTTCGCCATCACGGGCGTCGAGGTCATCGTCCGCGTCGAGGCCCAGGGCACGGTCGACGGCCAGCGGGTCGAGCCGGCCTCGGCTGCGGTCGAGGGATCGGCGAAGCCCGCCGGTTGACCGGCCGGCGGCGGCCGGTCGGCGTTCCACGCGAGTCCGAGGCGGGGGGCGACGGGCTCGGCCCGAGTCCGCTGCTGGAGCGGGAGGGCGCCGCTCCGGCCCGAGGAAGGCCGCGCCGAGCGCGTCGCCGAAGCGGACGATCGCGAATCGAAGCTCCACCGATCCGTCCTCCCGCCGCTCGACCGTACCCCGGGGCCGTATGAAGGGAGAGGGCGAAGTCTCTCGATTGTCGGCTCGATCCTGCACCCTCGTGTCCGACCGATCGAAGCGAGCGACAAGACGCGGTGCCGTGGACGGGGGCGGGCCGCCGCGGGTCGCCAGAGAAAGCGGCCGCAGGAGGGGGGAAGGATCGGATCGACCGAGGCCTCGAAGGGCGGGCCGGCGGTTCCGGCGGCGCCGAACCGCGCATTCGAGGGTGAGCTCGTCGCCATCTTCGGAACCTGTGGCATCTGGGCGAGCTCGCCATTGGCGAGAGCCCGAAGGAGGTGATCGACTGCGACCTCCGGCGCGAGCTCGAGGGGATCGCCCACTGTCCCGAGGCGATCGAGATCCGCGAGCAGGCCGAGGACCAGGTGTCCCGTGACCTCCTGGGCGAGATCCTGGAGGACGAGGAGCATCACCAGGACCGGAACCGGGCCGAGCTCGAGCCGATCGAGAAGATCGGCATCGAGAATTTCGGCCAGTCGCAGATGTGACCGGTCGCCGGGCGGAGTTACGGTCGCTCGGCGGAGCGTCCCCGGTCCGCCCGATTCGACGAGTTTCGAGCGGTCGAGCAGCGCCGCCGAGGCGCGCGCCTCGACGACGAGGCGATCGATCGCGGCGGGCGGCACCACGAGTCGGGCGAGGGCCTCGGCGATCGCCGGTCGGGGCGCCAAGACGAGGGCGAGCGGGCGCTGCGCGTCGGCCGACACGCAGGGGCAGGGAAGAGGCAACAGGCCCAGATCGCGCAGGCCCTCGGCCTCGATGGTGCCGCACAGGCGGCCGAACGCGGCCAGCGCCGGCTCGAGGAGCGCGAGGCCGGAGGCCAGGCGGAAGCCGTGCACCAGGAGGGCAGAGAGCCGGCCCGCATCGGCGACCCGGCGCCGGAGCGCCCAGAGGAGGCACCGCTCGACCGGGGCGAGGCGGTCCACCAGCCGGCCGGAGAGCCGGGCGGCGTCGGCGGCCGCCGGGTGCCGAGAGGGATCGTGGCAGGACACGGCTCGAACTCCGCGACATACGCTTCGGGCCGAGAAATAACCGGCGGCGATGGCAAGTGAAGAACGAGCCTCGTCGACATCGTCACAATGAAGATCGACCAATTCCAACGAGATTCGGCCGATTCCGACCCCTGCTCTGTCCGACCGGCCGGGCCGGCCCGGCCCCTTGGCGCTCCGGCGCGACCGGTCTATGAGCGCGCGCAGGGCAGTCGTGTGCTGCCCGCAGAGCACGGGGAGGCGGAGGACGATGCGCAGCAAGGCGGCGCTTCTGGCCGGGGTCGCGGCGGTCGGGTTCGCGATCGGTGACGGCGAGGCCTGGGCCCAGGCGCGGCGGCACGACGGGGTGACGGTCAACATCATGACCTTCACGGGGCCACAGATCGCCGAGCCCCTGCAGCGTCGGGCACCCGACTTCGAGAAGCTCACGGGCGCCAAGATCAACGTGGTGACGGTGCCCTTCTCCGACCTCTACCAGAAGCTGCTGACCGACTGGGCGACGGGTACCAACGCCATCGACGCCGCGGTCTTCGCCCCGCAATGGATGGTGGACTACGTGGCGGCCGGCCTGCTCGAGGACCTGACCGACCGGGTCGCCAAGGACACGGCTCTCCAGGTCGACGACATCGCCCCCTTCTTCCGGGAATTCAGCCAACAATACGGCGGGCGAACCTATCTGATCACGCTCGATGGCGACTTCCAGATGGTCTATTACCGGAAGGACCATTTCCAGGCGGCGGGGCTCCAGGCGCCGAAAACCTGGGACGACTACGTGGCCGCGGCCAAGGCGCTGCACGGCAAGGATCTGAACGGCGACGGTCAGCCCGATTACGGTTCCTGTATCGCCAAGAAACGCAACGCCCAGTCCTACTGGATGATCAGCTCGATCGCCGGTGCCTTCCTGCAGTCGAAGGGCACGAGCCAGGGCGGTTTCTTCGATACCCGGACCATGAAGCCGCTCTACAACAACGAGGCCTTCGGCAAGGCGCTCGATGTCTATCTCGAGACGACCAAGTACGGCCCGCCGGACGAGATCAATCTGGACGTGGGCGACACCCGGGCGCTCTTCACGACCGGCCGCTGCGCCTTGACCCTCGACTGGGGCGACATCGGCACCCTCGCGATCGACAAGACGACCTCGAAGGTGGTGGACAAGGTGGGCTCGGTGATCCTGCCGGGCTCGAAACAGGTCTTGAACCGCGACACGGGCAAGCTCGAGCCCTGCAATCCGACCTTGTGCCCGCACGCGGTCGACGGGGTCAACCACGCACCGTTCGCGGCCTTCGGCGGCTGGTCGGGCGGGATCAACAAGAAGGCCCCGGCCAAGGTGAAGGACGCGGCCTACGATTTCATCTCCTACATGAGCCAGCCGGCCCAGTCGAACGTCGACGTCACGATCGGCCGGACCGGCTTCAATCCCTACCGGATCAGCCAGTTCAAGAACCTCGAGCTCTGGGTCAAGGCGGGGATGAGCGAAGCCGCGGCCAAGGACTATCTGGGTGCGATCGAAGCCTCGCTCAACTCGCCCAACATGATGCTCGATTTGCGCATCCCCAAGAACCAGCAGTACCAGCAGGTGGTACTGGACACCGCCCTCGCCCGCCTGTTGGCCAAAGAGATCGACAAGGCGGCGGCGATGCGGGCGATCGAGACGGGCTGGGAGGAGATCACCGAAGAGCTCGGCCGCGACAAGCAGCTCGCCGCCTACAAGGCGAGCATCGGCGCGAAGTGAGCGGGCGAGGCCCGGTCGGGGGGTAGGCCCCCCGGCCCGGCCGCGTCGCACCCGCGAGGAATCGCTCCCTTGCGCGGGACGGGTCCATCCTTCTTCGGCCGGCTGGCCGAGCGTTGGGCCGACCAGATTCTGATCTGGCCGGCCGTGCTGTTGCTCCTGGCCTTCTCGATCTTCCCGACGATCGCCTCGGCCACGCTCGCCCTCTCGCGGCTCGACCTCGTTCCGGGCGGCTTCACGCTCGGCTGGGTGGGGCTGCGCAACTTCGAGCGGCTGCTCTTCGGCAGCCGGCAGGACCATCTGCTCGGCACCATGGCCCCGCTCGGCCCGCTGGCGCGCGGGCTCTGGCTCCTGGCCGCCCTGCTCGTGCTCGCGGGGCTCGCCCGCTTCCTTTGGCGCGGCCGCGGGCGCCCGCCGCTCGCCCTCCTCGCGGGCCTGCTCGGCCGGCTCCTGGCCGCGGCCCTGTTCCTCGCCCTCCTGGCCCTGGTCCTGTCGACCAACGCGAGGGGCGGCTTCCCGGGTTCGCTCGTCACCACCCTCGTCTATGTCCTGGGCGGGGTGACGATCCAGTTCCTGTTGGGCCTCGGGCTCGCACTCCTGGTCGCCCGGCCGATCGAGGGTCGGCGCTTCTTCCGGGTGGTCTTCTTCCTGCCGCTCATGGTGACCCCGGTCGGCATCGCCTACGCCTTCCGGATGCTCGCCGATACCGGCAAGGGGCCCTTGGCGCCGATCTGGCGGGCCTTCGGCCTCCAGGAGTTCGCCTGGGCGGCCGACCCCTGGGCCGCCCGGATCGTCGTCATGATCGGCGACACCTGGCAGTGGACGCCCTTCGTGTTCCTGGCCCTGTTGGCCGCCCTCGAGACCCAGCCCAAGGACCAGGTCGAGGCCGCTCGGCTCGACGGCGCCGGGCCGCTCCAGCTGTTCCGCTTCGTGACCTGGCCCGCGATCGCACCCGTGGCCGCCACGGTCGTGCTGATCCGGCTGATCGAGGCCTTCAAGATCGTCGATCTGCCGAACGTCTTGACCAACGGCGGCCCGGGCTTCGCCACCGAGAGCCTGACCCTGCACGCCTTCATCGCTTGGCGCACGCAGGATTTGGGCGGTTCGGCGGCGGTCGGCTACATTCTCCTCTTCGTCGCGGTCGTGACCTGCACGAGCTTCCTCAACCTCGTGGCCAAGGGAGCCCGCGGCCGATGAGCGGGCCGCTGCGATGAGCGGGGCCGCGCGATGACGGCCGAGGCCGGGCTCTGGAAGCGGCTCACCACCCCCCGTGAGCTCGGCGGCATGTCGCCGCTCGGCGCGTTCCTGACCTATCTCGCCCTCGGGCTCTGGAGCTTCGTCTGCCTGTTCCCGCTCTATTGGATCCTGATCACCTCCTTCAAACTCCCGCTCCACGTCAACGATGGGCCCGTCTACGTCCCCTTCGTCGACTTCACGCCTTCGCTGCACGCCTGGGAATACATCTTCGTCGACCTCGGGAACGACACGCTTCGACCCTATCTCAACTCGGTGGTCGTGGCCCTCGCTTCGACCGCGCTCGCGCTCCTCGTGGGCTCGCTCGCGGCCTACGCGCTCACCCGGGTGCGCTACCGGGTGAGCCTCGCCGCGGTCGGCCTCTTCCTCCTCCTCCTGGCCGCGGTGGTGGTCGCGGTGGTGCTCGCGGGCGTGCCCTGGTGGCTCGCCGCCGCCGTGGCGCTCGCGCTCTTGATCTTTCTGCTCCGCGCCCTGGGGCAGCGCTTCCGGCGCCATCTCGGCAACGAGGACATCCTCTTCTGGATGATCTCGAACCGCATCCTGCCTCCGGTCGTCGCGGTGCTGCCGATCTACATGATGTTCCAGAAGCTCGGCCTGTTGGACACCCACCTCGCGCTGATCGTGACCTATGCCGCGGTCAACCTGCCGATCGTGGTCTGGCTCATGCGCGATTTCTTCGCGACCATTCCATACGAGATCGAGGAGAGCGCCCAGATCGACGGGGCCGGGCGCTTTCGGATCGTGCTCACGATCGTCCTGCCGCTCGCCCGGGCCGGGCTCGCCGCGACCTTCCTCCTGGTTCTGATCCTGGCCTGGAACGAGTACCTCCTGGCCCTCTTCCTTTCCACCGCGAAGGCCCAGACCATGCCGCTCCTGGTCGCCGGCCAGAACGCCACCCGCGGCCCACAATGGTGGTACATGTCGGTCCTGATCGTGCTCATGGTGGCCCCGGTGGTGGTGCTCGCGATCGCTCTCCAGCGCTTCATAGCCCGCGGCTTCCTCGTGGGCGCGGTCAAGGGCTGAAGCGACCCGCCGCGGCTCGTCTCGCGGCTTCGGAGGCCGCGCCGACGGCCCGGCCGCAACCGGCGGCCATGCGGCCGACCTCGAGGGCGAAGGCGGAGCTGCGCTCGCGCCAATCGGGCAGCCGGTCGAAGTCGCGCCGGCGGCTCGGGAAGGCCTCGGCGACGGCCAGGGCGAGCGGGTCGGGGGCGAAGGCGCCCTGCGGGAGCAGCTCGAGCCGACCCGCCGAGCGCGGTTCGGGAGCCGCCTGCCGCGGTGCCGTGCCGTTCGCGGGCCCGCCCGCGGCCGCCCCGCGCGCGGCTGTCTCCACCGTACCCTTCGGGGCGGGTTGCGACATCCGGAAGGGGGCGGACGGCCGATCGGCCGAGGCGGGCGGCGGCGGCTCGGCCACGAGCGGGTCGGCCACGACCGGCCCGGCGGCCACGGGCTCGGGAGTCGCTCGCCGTGAAGCCGCGGGAATTCGGTCGGCACGCCCCTGCGGGCGCGGGGTCCGCAGCGGCAGCCGGGCCGGGTCGCGCAAGAGGCGCAGCTCCTCGAGGAGGAGCCGCCGGTCGCGCTCGATCCGTGCCCGGCAACGGGCGAGGGCCGCGAGCACGCGGAGCGAATCCATCGTCCCGTCCGCCAGAGCTTCGAGCACACGCTCCTCGAGCCGGTCGAGGCGCCGGCGCCGGCTCACCCCGGCCACGAGCGCGTCGACCGCGGCGAGCTCGGCCGGATCGGCGGGGCGCAGCCGCGCGTACCAGGCGCGATGGAGCGCCCGGTCGAGATCCTGCGCCTTCGCGCCGGGCTCGGACCGGGCGGCTTCGGTCGGAGCGGAGGGGGACGCGCTGCGCGGGATCGGCTCGACGCAGCGCTCGGGGCCGAAGGCGGCCAAAAAGGGCGAGGCCGTGGGCTCGGGCTCACGGGCGAGCAGCGCCCCGGCGGCGAGGGCGGCCGTGGCCGGGACGGTGTGGCGTGGGGCGGGGGTGGGCACGGCACGACTCCAGGCTGTTCGTCCTGTATACAGATCATAGTCCTATATCTGTCGAATCGCAACGGGGCCGGCTCGGCCGCGGCCTGGTTCCGGCCGGTCGGAGGCTCGTGCGGATCCGTTCCCGGACGGGCGAACGCCGGAAAGAGAGGAGAGAGAACGTGGCGCGCGTCGGGCCTGGTCGGCTTAGGCCCCGGCGCTGGCGGTCGGGGCGGCGGCGAGCGCCCCGGCCCAGGGCTGCACGGGTTCGGCCGCGGCCTCGCCACGGCCGGTCCGAGGTTCGTGCAGCACCGCACTCGGGCAGGCGAAGGTCAAAGGATAGACGACCGGCTGCACGGCCCGCACCGGTGCCAGCGGCGCGAGGGCGTCGGCGACGTCCGGACTCAGCCGGGCGTCGATCGTGATCCGCTCGGCCTCGGCCGTGTCGATCCGCGGGGTGTGGAAGGCCGCCTCGAGGCCCGTGCGGTAGTCGAGCAGGAAGCTCAGGAGCTGGAGGACGGCCGGGAGGATCCGCCGGCCGCCCGAGGCGCCGAGGGCGCAACGGCGGTCGGGGGCGAGCGCGATCGCCGGGCACATGTTGGCGAGCGGTCGCCGGCCGGGGCCGAGCGCATTGGGCCGGCCCGGGCGCGGGTCGAACCACATGACGCCGTTGTTGAGGAGGACGCCCGTGCGCGGGCTCAGCACCTTGGAGCCGAACAGCGAGAGCAGGGTCTGGGTGAGGGCCACGAGGTTGCCGTGCCGGTCGAGCACGCAGAGATGGCTCGTGCAGGACGGGGCGGGGCCGGCATCGCCCATGCGCTCGAGGCGCTCCGCCTGGGCCGTGCGGAGCGCACGGGCGTAGGCGGCATAGGCGGCGGCATCGGGACCCGGGCCCGCGAGCACCGTCGCGCCGAGGAGCTCGAGGGCACGGGCGAGGGTGGCACCGGCGAAGAGCCCGGGCATGGCGAGCACCCGGGCATCGCGATAGGGCACGGCGAGCGGCTCGCGGACCGCGGCGGTGCAGGTGGCGAGATCGGCCGCCTCGAGGCGGCTGCCGGCTTCGGCGAGATCGCGCGCGAGATCGGCGGCGATGCCGCCGCGATAGAAGCTCTCCGCCCCTTCCCGGGCGAGCCGTTCCAGGGTCTCGGCGAGGGCTCGAAGCGGCAGGATGGCGGGCTCGCCCGTCCAGGCCGGGGCCGGCGGCTGGCCGCCCGGCAGGTAGAGGGCGGCCGCGGAGGGGTGGCGGGCGAGGGCGGCCGCGGAGGAGGCGATCATCGTCATGGCGTAGCCGTCGACCGCGAGGCCGCGGCGGGCGAGGGCGAGGGCCGGACGGACGAGTTCGGCCAAAGGCAGGGTCCCGAAGCGGCTGCGGGCGAGCTCGATGCCGGCGAGCCAGGTCGGCAGGCAGATCGAGAGCGGCCCCTCGAGGTTGCGATTGCCCAGGACCTCGGGCCAGCCGAAGAGGTCGCCGCCCGACCGACCGGTGAGTGGATAGTCGGCCGGATCGAGCCGCCGCGGGGCGACCATGCCCATGTCGATCGCCCAGCCGCGGCCCTCGGCGGCGAGCCAGACGAGCATCGCCCCGCCGCCGCCGAGCCCGCTCATCCAGGGCTCGACCACGCCGAGGGCGAAGCCGGTGGCGATCGCGGCGTCGACCGCGTTGCCGCCGGCCTCGAGGATTTCCACCCCGGCCCGGGCGGCCTCGAGGTTCTGGGCGGCGACGAGACCGCGATTGCCGGCGACCGCGGGCTTGTGGACGAAAGCCTTCGGCAGCGGCGGAAGATTCACGGGCGGGGATCTCCGATCGGGTCGGCGAAGGCGCGCTCGGGCGGATCGAGCGGCCAGATCGGCCGGCGGACGCGGCGATAGGGGAGGGTCGCGAAATCCTGCGAGAGGGCGCCCGGCCCGTTCACCCAGAGGACCCGGGTGGCGATCGGCGCGAAACCGGCGTGGAAATGCTGCATGGATTTGACGACCACGAGCTTCTTGTCGGAAAGCGTGATGCCGTGGTCGGTGAAGAGGGCCGGGTCGAAGGCCTGGGTACGGGTGGCATTGAGGAGCACCTCGACGCCGCCGACGCGGATCGCCGCCACGTCGCCGAGCTGGGTCCACCCCGGGCCGAAGCGTTGGCGGGCGTCCTTCGCCACCGCCAGCACCTCGGCCTCGACGTCGAGCGGCGGGCCCGAGATCGGCCCGACCTTGCCGCCGATCCGCAGCGCGAGGCGGGCGCCCGGGCCGGCCAGATGGCAGAAGCGGACCGCGACCGGGTCCCACAAGGGGCCGAGGCAGGCCCGCTCGACGCGCCGCTCGAGCAGGCGGGCCAGGAGGAAGGTGCTGTCCGAGGGCGCTCCGCCGCCGGCGTTGTCGGCGGTGTCGGCCAGCACCACGGGGCCGGCCGGAGCGGCGAGCGCCCGCTCGATACCCTCCTCGAGGCCGAGCACGGGCTCGGTCGTGTTCCCGCGCATGGCGCGGACCTCGCGGGCGAGCTCGGCGGCGAGGCGAGCGGCGCGGTCGCGCTCGCCGTCGGCCACGACGAGGACCTTGGCGCCGAGGTCGGGCACGTCGCCCCAGGGAAAGCCGTGGGCGAGCGAGACCGAGAGGATGCCGTCCCGGCCTTCGAGGGCGCGCATCCGGTCGACGAAGCCGCGGACCGGCTCGCGCGGGGTGTGGAAGAGCGCGATCATCCGGCAGTCGGCGGTGGCCATGACGGGCCGGATCGCCCCGCGGGCGGCGCGTAGCGCGAGGTCGACGAGCTCGCGGGCGCGATCGAGCGTGTCGGTGTGCGGGTATTCCTTGTAGAGGACGAGGAGGTCGGCGTTCGCGAGCATGCGCTCGCCGAGATGACAGTGCGGATCGAGCTCGGCCGCCACGACCGCGGCGGTCCCTACGCGCTCGCGCACCGCCGCCAAGAGATCGCCCTCGCAGTCCTCGCAGCCTTCGGCGATCATGGCGCCGTGCAGGCTCAAGAGCACGATGTCGACCGGAAGCGCCGCCTCGAGCTCGGCGAGGACGCGGCCCTCGAGCGCCCGCCAGGCGGCTTCGGTCGTGAGCCCCGCGGGTGCGGCGAAGGCGCAGAGGCCCTCGATCAGGGTGTGGCCCTCGGCGCGGGCCCGCTCGCGTGCGGCCACGAGCGGCCCGGTGAAGAAGCGGGCTTCTTCGGGATGCGTGCCGGGCTCGAACCAGAGATATTCGCGGAAGCTGTCGAGGCCCGTGGGGATCGGCGAGAAGCTGTCGGTCTCGGTGCCGACGGCGGCGGTGAAGATGCGCATGCCCCGCTCCCGATCCGGTCTTTCGGGCGGGGCTAGGGCGGGGCCACGGGATTGGCAAGGTCGTGACGGCTGCGCGTGATGCAGGGGAGGGGCGAGCGGCCGTGCCGGACCCGCTCGGGCAGCGGATCGCCGAGCGGCTGCGGCGGGCGGCCGATCTGCTCGAGGCGCAGGGCGAGAACCCGTTCCGGGTGCGCGCCTATCGCCGGGCGGCGGAGACGGTCGCGGGCCTCGGCCGGCCGATCGAGGAGGTCTGGCGGGAGGGCGGGACGGCGGCGCTCGAGGAGCTGCCGGGGATCGGGCCCTCGCTCGCCCGGGCGATCGTCGAGATGATCACGACCGGCCGCTGGGCGCAGCTCGAGCGGCTCGAGGGCGCGGTCGCCCCCGAAGCACTGTTCGCGAGCGTGCCCGGGATCGGCCCCGCGCTCGCCCGGCGGCTGCACGAGCATCTCCACCTCGACACGCTCGAAGACCTCGAGCTCGCCGCCCACGACGGGCGACTCTCGACCGTGCCGGGCGTCGGGCCGCGGCGGGCGGCGCAGATCCGGGCGAGCCTCGCCGAAGTGCTCTCGCGTGCCCGGCCCTGGCGGCGCGAGCCGCCGGCCGAGGAGCCCGAGGTCGCCGTCCTTTTGGACGTCGACGAGGAGTATCGGAGGCGCGCGGCGGCCGAGGATCTGCCGAAGATCGCCCCGCGGCGGTTCAATCCCACGGGCGAGGCCTGGCTGCCGGTCCTGCACACCCGTCGCGGGCCCTGGTATCTCTCGGCGCTCTTCTCCAACACGGCACGGGCCCACGAGCTCGGCCGGACCCGCGACTGGGTCGTGATCTATTTCGAGAAGGACGATGCGGTGAGCGGCCAGCGCACGGTCGTGACCGAGAGCCGCGGCCCGCTCGCGGGGCTTCGGGTGGTGCGCGGCCGCGAGCGGGAGTGCGCCGCCTACCACCGGGCCCGGAGCGGCGGCCCGCCGGGCTCGCGCGAGGCGGACCCGGGGCCGGCGGGCTCGGGGGAAGCGGATGGAGCGGGCGAGCGGGGCGGCCCCGCGCCTCAGGGATCGTGAGCCCGGGAGAGCCGGTCGGCCAGACGGACGGGTTCCGGCAGGCGGCGGTCGCGGGTCGTGGCCCGCACCCAATGGAGGGCCGTCTCGAGGCCGACCCGGTGGCCGATCGAGAGGTAGAGCGGCCGGCGGCCGGCGCGCGGGCGGAGCACGAGGCCCACGGTCTCGCCGCGGTCGAGGAGGGGCACGACCGCATCGGGCGCTTCGGGAAGGGGCGCGTGCTCGCCCAGAAGCCGCGATTTGGCCACGCCGATGGTCGGCAGATCGGCCAGAAGGCCGATGTGGCAGGCGAGACCCATGCGGCGCGGATGGGCGAGCCCCTGGCCGTCGACCAGGAGGAGGTCGGGGCGCGGTTCGAGAAGGGCCAGGGCCTCGAGCGCCACCGGTGCCTCGCGGAAGGAGAGGAGGCCCGGAACGTAAGGGAAAGCGAGCGGGCGGGCGGCGAGCACGGAAGCCAGAAGCTCGAGGCTCGCCGCATCGAGCAGCACGGCCGCGGCGAAGGCGAGCCCGCGCTTCCGGCCATAGTGGACGTCGAGCCCGGCGATCCGACGGACCGGGCCCAGCCGGTCGCACCGCTCGATGCGGGAGGCGAGCGCGGCTTGGAGGGCCCGGGCTTCGGCCGGCGTGGCGGGCCAGGGAGTCGCGGCGGCGGGGGCCGCCGGCGGCGGCACCCGGGCGGGGCCGGCGCCGCCCGCGGCCGGTTCCGGCCGCTCCGCTCTCGCCGCATCGGCGGCGGGCCGCGGCTCGGGCTTGTGGTCGGCCGTCGGCTGCTCTCTCATGGGGCGAACCTTCCGCTGGCCGTCCCGGCCGGCCGGGACGGCAGGGGGAGCCGGGGATGACGCTCAAGCTGATCACCGACCGGGCCGAGGTCGCCATCGACTTCCCCGACAAGGCCTATATGGGGAGCTTCGGCCGCGCCTCCTCCTTCGAGGCGACCGCCGATCAGGAGGGGGTGACGATCCGGCTCGCCCGCGGGGGCGAGGACCGCCGCCGCGCCGAATTCCACCTCCACTATTTCCTGTTCGCGGGCGTGCTCGCCGACATCGCGGCGTCTCTGGCGGCGCGCCCGCCGCTCGACGAGGCCCACCGAACCCCCTTGCTGGAGGCCGCGCGGGCGCTCGTCGCCGCCCTCGAGCGGCCGGGTCCGGCCGACGGCGCCGCGGCCGGTGTTTCGGACCCGGCGACGGGCGACCGGGCAGGCGGCGGGTAGCACCGCCGCCGGTCCGGCCGGGGCGAGCCCGAAGCGGGCCCGGCCCTCAGAGGCGGCTCGTCACGACCGTCGCGTCGGTGCGACGGAGGACGTCGGGCAGGAGCCGGGTGCCGAGGCCGGGGCCCTCCATCGGGTGGATCCAGCCCTGTTCGATGCGCGGCAGCTCGGTGACGAGCTCCTTGTACCAGCCGGTGTAGAAGGCCCGCACGCTCTCCTGCACGAGCGCGTTGGTGGCATTGAGCGAGAGGTGGCAGGAGGCCACGAAGACCACGGGGCCCGTGCAATCGTGCGGCGCCACGGGCAGATGATGGGCCTCGGCCATGGTCGCGATCTTCTTGGCTTCGGAGAGGCCGCCGCACCAGGCGATGTCGAGCATCACCACGCCCACCGCGCGGCGGGCCATCATCTGGCGGAAGAGCGGCCGGGTGGCGACCGTCTCGGACGCGGTGATCGGCACGCGCGTGCTCGCCGCGAGCTCCGCGAGTGCCTCGAAATCGTTCATTTTGATGGGATCTTCGAACCAGAAGGGTTCGATCTCCTCGAGAGCGGCGAAGATCCGCTTGGCGGTCGGCAGGTTCCACAAGGAGTGGAACTCGACCATGATGTCCATCTTCGAGCCGACCGCCTTTCTGATCTTGCGGAACGGCTCGAGCGCCGTCTCGAGCTCGTCGGGGGCGATGTAGAGCCCGCCCCAACGCTCGGCGGCGAAGTCGAACGGCCAGATTTTCATGGCCGAAATACCCTGCTCGAGCAGCGAGTGCGCGAGCTCGTCGGCGCGATGGAGGAAGGCGTCGAGATCCTCGTAGGGGCCCTGCTTCGCCTCGAGGCCCCAGTTCTCGGTGAGCTGGCCCTTCGAGCCGCGCACGTAGCGATAGCCCGCGCAGGTGTTGTAGGTGCGGATCTTCGGCCGCGCGAGACCACCCAGGAGCCGGTGGATCGGCTGCCCCGTGGCCTGACCGAACAGGTCCCAGAGCGCGATGTCGATCGCCGAGGCACCCCGCATCTCCGCCCCGCTCGAGGCGAAGCCCAGATAGTAGTCGTGCAGCAGCCTCCGCGAATGACGCTCGATCGCGAGCGCGTCCTCGCCGAGAAGGCGCGGGGCCGCGGTCTCGTGGACATAGGCCTCGACCGCTCTGGGCCCGAAAAAGGTCTCGCCCAGGCCGACGAGGCCCTGGTCGGTGTGGACCTGGACCCAGAGGAGGTTGGGGAACTCCTCGAGCCGGATCGTCTCGATCGCCGTGATCTTCATGAAGAGCCTCCCGCAGCGCCCGTCCCGGCGAGCCGCCTAGCCGGGTCGGCGGCCGGGCGGAAGCCGGGCGCGAGCGGATCGGTCAGGCGGCGGAGGCAGGGGCGAGCCCGTGCACCCGCTCGAGGGCGCGCTCGATCCGCTCGGCCGCATGGCCGTCGCCATAGGGGTTGATCGCGGTCGCCATGCGCCGGTAGGCGACCGGGTCGGTCAGGAGTCGGCCGGTCTCCTCGACGATCCGAGCGAAGTCGGTGCCGACCAGGCGGACGGTGCCGGCCTCGATCGCCTCGGGCCGCTCGGTCACCTCGCGCATGACCAACACGGGTTTGCCGAGCGAGGGGGCCTCCTCCTGGATGCCGCCCGAATCGGTGACGATCAGGTGCGCCCGGTCCATGAGGTGCACGAAGGGCAGATACTCGACCGGCTCGATCAGATGGACCGACGGCAGCCCGCCCAGGATGCGGAAGACGGGCTCGCGCACGTTCGGGTTGAGGTGGACGGGGTAGAGGATCTCGATGTCGGGATGGCGGCGGGCGAGCTCGGCGAGCGCCCGGCAGATGTTCTCGAAACCGGCCCCGAAGCTCTCCCGCCGATGCCCCGTGACGAGGACGAGGCGGCGGTCGGGGGAGAGGAAGGCGAAGCGTTCGGCGATCGCCCGCTCGAGCTCGCGCTCGCGGCGCAGCCGGGCACGGGCGAGCAGCAGCGCGTCGATCACCGTGTTGCCGGTGACCAGGATCCGCTCGGGCGGCACACCTTCGGCGAGCAGCGCCCGACGCGCCCGCTCGGTGGGTGCGAAATGGAGGTCGGTCAGGACCGCGGTGACCTTGCGGTTGGCCTCCTCGGGCCAGGGGGCGTCGAGATTGCCGGTCCGAAGCCCGGCTTCGACATGGCCGACCTTGATGCGGTTGTAGAAGGCGGCGAGGCTCGCGGCGAGCGTGGTGGTGGTGTCGCCGTGGACCAGGACGCGCTCGGGGCGGAAGCTCGCGAGGACGGTCTCGAGCCCGTCGAGCACCCGGGCGGCGATGCCGCACAGGCTCTGCCGCTCGCGCATGACGTCGAGGTCGAAGTCGGGGCGGATGGCGAAGTCGGCGAGCACCGAATCGAGCATGCTCCGGTGCTGGGCGGTGACGCAGACCCGCGCATCGAAGCCCGGATGGGCGGCGAGCCGCAGCACGACGGGCGCCATCTTGATGGCCTCGGGGCGGGTCCCGAAGACCGAGAGGATGCGCACCCGGCCGTCCTTCCGGCCGGCCGCCCGGGCCGCCGGCCCGCTCGCCGGTGCGTTCATCGGCCGGGCTCCGGGGCATCGGCGCCGACCGGCCGCGACGCCAGCGCGGCGGCCAGGGCCCGCAGCCGGGCGGCCGCCGGCACGATCCCCTCCCGCCAGGTGAATCGCTCGACATGGGCGCGGGCCCGGGCGGTCATGGCGGCACGCTCCTCGGCCGAGAGCGCGAGCGCCCGCTCGAGGCCGGCGGCGAGTGCCGCATCGTCGTTCGGCTCGACCAGGATGCCCGCGCCGTCGCGCAGCAGGAAGCGGCAACCGCTCACCGGGGTCGCGACGATGGGCCGACCGGCCGCCATGTATTCGGGCATCTGCGAGACGAAGCCGCCCTTCGTGATCGCGTTGTCGACCCGCGGCGAGACGAGGACGTCGGCGAGGCGCAGCCAGTGCACGACGTCGGCGTGCGGCACGAGACCGGGGAAGAGGACGCGGTCGGCGATGCCGCGCTCGGCGGCGATCGTCTCGTACTGCCCGCGGCACGGCCCGTCGCCCACGAGCAGGAGGCGCAGCTCGGGATGGCGCGGGGCGATCGCGGCGAAGGCGCGGACCAGGTGATCGACGCCCTGATAGTCCTTGAACATGCCGACATAGGCGACGAGCCGCTCGCCCGAGGGCTTGAAGCGCGCCTCGAGCTCGGCGAGTCGGACCGGATCGACCCGGCCGGGGTCGAAGAGGGCGAGGTCGACATAGTCGAAGAGAACGTGGACGCGCTCGGGCCCGATCAGCCCCGCCACCGTCGCGGCGAGCCCCTCGTTGGACGCGAAGACCTGGGCGGTGGCGGCGAGCATGGCGCGCTCGAGCAGGCCGAGGCCGGCCCGCAAGGGGCGCCAATCGGGGATCATCCGGTAGTGCACGAGCTCGGGGACGAAGGGCCCGTGCAGGTCGGCGCAGATCGGCAGCCGGCCGGCGGTCAGCGCCCGCAGCGCGAGCGCGATGGCGAGACCCTCGTAGGTGTGCGCCCAGACGAGGTCGATCCGCCGCCGCTCGCGCAGAAGCGCGCGCAACAGGCGCACGTCCGCCGCGAGCTTGTTGCGCCAGCCGTAATAGCGGCTCTTGTCGGCGTCGAAGCCGCCCACCCGGTGGAGTTCGAGGCGCGGCTCCGGGGCGACCGGTCGGCCCTCGTAGGCGAACAGCAGGATCTCGAGGTCGGGATCCGCCTCGAGCAGGGCGCGCGTGATGTTGCCGACCCGGATCGAGGACGCCTTGGCGGCGGGCCAGGGCATGGCCGCCAGCATCGCCAGTCTCAAGCTGCGGCGCGACACGGCGCGTCTCCGAGAAGGGCCCGCTCGAGGCCGTGGACGTCGAGGCTCACCGTGCGCTCGCGCAGGAGCCGGGCGAAGGCCTTCCAGCTCGCCTCGATCATCGGCAGCGCCATGCCGCGGGTCGGATCGTGCAGATAGAGGTGGCAGTGGCCCCAGGTCGAGCCGAGGACCTTGGTGTGGGTGACGAAGCTCAGCACGCTGCCGGGGAAGGCTGCGATCGCGGCGAGTCGGTCGAGGTAACGCTCGACCTTGCGGGGGTCGCGGGTCCTGAGCGTCTTGTCGACGAACAGGCAGGGGATCTCGGTGATGCGGGTGCGGCGTACCACCCCGTCGCGCTCGGCGAGCAGCCGGTAGGGGCGGATCGGCAGCGGCGGATCGGGCTCGACGAGATCCGAGGAATCGATCACCGCCGAGAAGCGCGCTTCGAGAGCGTCGGGTACGGCGGGCGAGCGGACGAAACCCGGATAGCGGATGAAGAGCCGGTCGGAGCGGTGGCCGACGAGGGCGCACCAGCGCTCCAGGTCGGCCAGCACCTCCGCGACGGTGAAGGGCGTGCCGAGCGTGGCCTCGCGAGCGTTCTTCCTGGCCCGCGCGAGGGCGAGCTCGCGGCGGTAGCGCCAGAGGAAGCGGGCGGTGCCCCAGAGCATCGCCGGGCTGCCGCTGGTCTCGACGAAATAGGCGAGCTTCTCGAGGGTGCTCATCCGCGGATTGGCCGAGACACCCTTGGAGAGCCACCATTCGTGGTCGAAGCCGTGGCAGGCGAGGCCGTGGCCGCGGGCCGCGATCTCGGCGAGGACGCGGCGATTGTCGTCGAGCCCCAGGAGCGGATCGCCGAAGGCGTCGCTGAAAGAGGGATCGAGCTCGTCGCCCGTGACCATGAAGATCGCCTTGAGGCCCTCGGCTTCGCAGCGGTCCATGATGGTGCGACAGCAGCGGGCGAACTGCAGGTCGTCGTCGGGGGTGCCGACGACGGTCGAGCAGCGGCCCTCCCGGTTGACGAAGTAGCGCTGCTGGTCCTCGGCATCGACCGTGATCAGCGACATCGCCCGCTCGTTCGGCGGCGGCGCGGGCAGGAGCTCGGCGAGCAGCCGGCGCAGGAGGAGGTCGGCCAGCAGGACCGTGCGCACCTCCGAGCGCGCCTCGGCGTGGCCGAGGATCGCCTGGGCCCGGGCGAGCGGCAGATCGGCCAGGAGGCCGAGGCGGCCGCGGCCCAGGAGCGCGAGCGGTCCCGCCGCGTCCGCGAGGAGCACCCGCTCGTCGACGGCGGCCTCGGCCGCGGCACGGCCGAGGCCGGGAAGGGCGAGCGGGCCCAGGGCCGCTTCCGGCCCGTCGGGGAGCCGGACCACCGTGTCCTGCAGCCGGGTGCCCGGCCGCCAGTGCAGCACCGGCGCCTCGGCCGGCTCGGGCGCCTCGTGGCCGACCACGAGGTGCAGCCGCGGCGGCGGGCCGGGCGTTCGGGCATCGCGCACGCCGAGCCCGAGCGCGTCGTCGACGGCGGTGGCGAGGGCGAGCGCGTGCGCCTCGAGGCCGGGCGCCGCGGTCAGCGTGACCGCACCCCCGGGTGCGAGCGCGCTCGCGAGGTCGACGCGGCGGCCGGCGAGGCGCGGCGGCAGGGGCAGGGTGGGCGGCACGCGGGATCCCGTGGCTCGTGGGCGATGGCTCGACGGAGGGCGGCGCCCACCGCCCGCCTCTCGCCCAGTATCCTGGCGCCCTTCGGTTGATACAAGGTTGACGCACCCCTTGGTCGTATTGGCGGGCGCGGCCATCGCGCCGCTACCACAGCGCCGTGGCGGCGCTTATGGTCCGCGCCCGTGACGCGGCGGCCGACGATCAAGGACGTGGCGCGCGCGGCCGGCACCTCGACGGTGACGGTCTCGCGGGTCGTCAACACCCCCCAGCTCGTCCAGGCCGAGACCCGGGCCCGGGTCGAAGCGGCGATGCGCGCGCTCGGCTACGTGCCGAACCTCGCCGCCCGCTCGATGCGGACCCGGCTCACCCGTTCGGTCGGCTTCCTCACCCCCGAACTCACGAGCCTGCCCAACGCCGCGGTCGCCCAGGCCTGCGAGCAGGCGCTCTCCGAAGCCGGCTACGGCATGCTCGTGACCTCGAGCGACTATCGGGTCGAGCGCGAGCTCGAGGCGCTCGAGCTGTTGCGCCAGCGCCAGGTCGACGGGCTCGTGCTCTACCTGTCCGACGAGGACGATCCGAAACTCGCCCGGGCGGTCGCCGGGCTGGACGTGCCGCTCGTCGTGCTCGACCGCGAAGCACCGGCGGGCGATCGGGTGTTGAGCGAGCACCGGGACGCCACGGCCGCGGCCGTCCGCCGGCTCTTGGCACTCGGCCATCGCCGCTTCGCGCTCCTGCAGCCCGACCTCGCGATCCGCCCGGTGCGGGAACGGCGCGCCGCGCTCGAGGCGACACTCGCCGAGGCCGGGCTCGGCGCCGGAGCCCTCGAGCGGATCGCGGTCCCACCGGCGGCCCTGGAGCGAGCGCTCGTGCCGGCCGAGCGGCTCGCCCGGCCGGACCGGCCGACCGCCTTCCTGGTCGAGGGTGGCCGGCTCCTGCGCGCGGCCCTGCTCGCGCTCAGGGCCGCCGGCCTCGCCGTGCCGAAGGACGTCTCGCTCGTGGCGATCGACGCGGAGGAGGCGGCGAGCCTCACGAGCCCGGAGACCACCCGGATCGCCCGCGACTTCGCGGCGATCGGGCGGACCGCGGCGGCGCTCCTGTTGCGCCGGATCGAGAAGCCCCACCTCCCGCGCCGCGAGGTGGTGCTCGAGAGCCGGCTCGTGCTCGGCGCCTCCTGCGCGCCGCCCCCGCAACCGGGTCCTGCCTGATCGCCTGTTGACGTTACCATCCCCGATCGCGAGAGTGCGACCAGCCGCCGCAGCCGGCGGCGAGGATCGGGGAGGTGGGACGATGCGGACGCGGATCGCGACGTTCGCCGCGGCGGGGCTGCTCGTGCTGGCCACGGAGGCCACCGCACAGCAGGTCTGGAAAGTCCAGACCTCGATGCAGGCGGGCGAGTTCTACTATCAGACGATCGAGAAGCACTGGCTGCCGGTGCTGGCCGAGATGACGGAGGGCAAGCTCAAGATCGAGCTCGCGCCGGCCAACTCGATCGTACCCTACAACGAGACCATGGACGCGATCGCCCAGGGCGTGCTCCAGGGCGATTTCACCGCCACCGTCTATTTCGCGGGCCGCAACAAGGCCTTCGCGATCCTGGGCGATCTCGTGGCGGGCTACGACACGCCCGATCAGCTCATGGCCTATTGCTACCACGGCGGCGGGCGCGAGCTCCTCCAGGAACTCTTCGACAAATATTCGGGTGGCGGGGTCAAGGTGATCGGCTGCGCGCCGGTCGCCCGCGAGTCGTTCACGGCCAAGGTTCCGGTGCGCGGAATCGACGACCTCAAGGGCAAGAAGATGCGCTCGCCCGAGGGCCTGACGGCCGAGGTCTTCAAGCGGGCCGGGGCCTCGACCGTGGCCCTGCCGGCTTCGGAAGTTTATACCGCGCTCGAGAAGGGCGTCGTCGACATCGCCGACTTCTCCACCTACACGATGGACGAGAGCTTCGGTCTCCACAAGATCGCCAAATACCCGATCTTTCCGGGCATCCATTCGATGCCGGTGTTGCAGTTCACGGTGAACAAGGCGGCCTACGAGAAGCTGCCGAAATCGCTACAGACGACGCTCGACGTCTGGTACCGGGCGATGATCCACGATCTGAGGATGCGCAACGACCTGTCGGACCGGGAGCTCGTGGCTCGCGACCTGGTCGACAAGACCCGCGGCATCGAGGTCGTCAACTGGAGCCAGAAGGACCGCGACGCGCTGCGCAAGATCGCCCGCCAGGCCTGGGAAGACTTCGCCAAGGGCGACCCGCTCGCGACCAAGGCCTACGAATCGAACATCGCGTTCTTGAAGAAGATCGGTCTTCTCGACTGAGCCGGAGCCCCGGCGGCGCCAAGGGCCGGCCGGGCCCGCTTCCGCGCGAGGCGGGTGCCGGCCGGCTGCGGGGAGGAGGCGACGGTGATCGACCGGATCAATCGCTGGCTCGGCGAGAATCTGTGCTGGCTCTACCTCGTGGCCGTGTTCGTCACGGCCTACGAAGTGGTGATGCGCTACCTCTTCAACGCGCCCACCGACTGGGCCTTCGAGCTCACCATCCTGCTCTGTGGGATCGGCTATCTCCTGGCCGGCGGCTGGGTCACGCAGAAAGACGTGCACATCGCCATCACCACGGCCTTCGACCTGGCCCCGGCCCCGATCCGCCGGGCCTTGCGGATCTTCGCGACGCTCGTCGGGATCTTCGCGAGCGGCGGCCTGCTGCTCGCCTCTTGGGGCTCGGCCCTGCGCGCCGTCACCATCGTCGAGCGCACGGGCAGCGCCTGGAACTCGCCGGCCCCGGCGATCATCAAGCCCGCGATCGCGCTCGCCGCGCTCCTCGTCCTCCTCCAACTCCTGGTCCGCCTGGTGCGCCAGCTGCGTGGCCGGGAAGCCTGAACCCGAGCCCCCACGCGCGCCCGAGGGAGCCCGTCTTGCCGATCGAGACCGTGACACTCCTGGTCGTGGGGGCGATGCTCCTCTTGATGCTGGCGGGCGTACCGCTCGCCTGGATCATGATGACGATCGCCGTGACCTGCACGCTCGCCTGGCTCGGCCCCGCCGGCCTGCCGCTCGTCGCGAGCCGGGTCTACGGCTTCGTCTCGGAATACGTGTTCGTGGCCGTGCCCCTGTTCGTCCTGATGGCCTGTATCCTCGAGCGCTCCGGGGTGGCCAAGGACCTCTACGACGCCATGCGCCTCTTGGCCGGCGGACTGCCCGGCGGGGTGGCGGTGCAGACCACGCTCGTGGCCATGGTGATGGCGGCGATGACCGGGATCATCGGCGGCGAGATCGTGCTGTTGGGCCTGATCGCGCTGCCGCAGATGCTCCGCCTCGGCTACGACCGGAAGCTCGCGATCGGGGTGATCTGCGCCGGCGGCTCGCTCGGCACCATGATTCCGCCCTCCGTCGTGCTCCTGGTCTACGGACTCACGGCCGGGGTCTCGATCGGCGATCTGTTCCTCGCGGCGGTCCTGCCGGGCCTGCTCCTGGGCTCGCTCTACATCGCCTATGTGCTCGTCCGTTGCGGCCTGAACCCGGCTCTCGGCCCGCCCGCCCCGGCCGAGGAGCTGGACGTGCCGCTTTCCGAGAAGCTCCGGCTCCTCAAGGGTCTGATCCTGCCGATCCTGATCATCGTCTGGGTGATGGGTTCGATCTACGGCGGGATCGCCTCGGTCACCGAATCGGCCGGGGTGGGCTGTGTGGGCGCCCTCCTCTCGGCGGCACTTCGGCGCGAACTCTCGCTCGAGATGCTCAAGGGCGCGCTGATCCAGACGACGACCACGGTGGGCGTGATCATCTGGCTCACCCTCGGCGCCAATGCCTTCATCGGCATCTACAACATCATGGGCGGGACGGGGTATCTCAGGGGCCTGATCGCCGGCCTGCCGCTGCCGCCGATCGGCATCGTCCTCGTGATGATGGCGATCCTGCTCGTGTTGGGGTGCATCATCGACTGGATCGGCATCTGTCTCTTGACCATGCCGATCTTCGTTCCGGTGATCAAAGCTCTGGGCTACGATCCGGTCTGGTTCGGGGTGCTGTTCTGCATGAACATGCAGGTGAGCTATCTCTCGCCACCCTTCGGCCCGGCGGCGTTCTACCTCAAGGGCGTGGCACCGCCGGACGTCAGTCTGCAGGAGATCTTCGCCTCGGTCTGGCCCTTCATCGGCCTGCAGCTGGCGGGCCTCACGATCGTGCTCCTGTTCCCGGAGATCGCGCTCTGGCTGCCCTCGCTCGGGGGGTGATGCGCCTCACCACAGCCCCTCTTGGCGCAGCCGGCGGACCTCGGGGCGGCCGCGCAGATCGACCCGGCATTCGACGAAGCCCCGACGGCTGCCGCGGTGCCAGTCGGCGCGGGCGCGGGCCTCGATCTCGAGCACCCGCTCGTCGACCCGTGCCCGCTCGATCTCGCCGAGCCGCGCACCGCGGCCGCCCCGGTCGCGTACGAGCCGGTCGAGCCGCCGCTCGCAGGCCCGAATGGCCTCGCGCTTGCCGGCCTTCTCCTTCTCGTCGCCCGAAAGGAGGGCGGCGGCCGCGCCACCCGCCACGAGCGCCCCCAGGATCAGGAGCGCCGTGCCGCTGTCCACGCCGCCGCTCCCGCTCTGGCCGCTGCCGCCGCGCTCGGCCGTGCCGCCGGCCTCGGCGGGCGCACCCGCGGCACCGCTCGAGCGCTCGGTCGGTCGCGGCTCGCCCGGTGCCGCCGCGACCCGGAACTCGGCCCGGCAGCCCTTGTCGACCCAGATCGCGCCGGCATCGAACCCCCAGGTCGAGCGGGCGGCGCAGCGGCCGGTCGAGAGCTCGCGCACGAGATCGACGCCGGCCGAAGTGTCGGCCGGGCAGCGGCGATAGGTCCCGTCGCTCTCGCAGCGCAGGATGCGGCCGGCTGCCGGCCCGGGCATGGCGCGCGGGCCCGGCTCGGACGATCCCGTGGGGTCGGGTGGGTTACCCGTGGCCGCCCGCGGGCTCGACGCGGCGCTCGGCGGGCCGGGCGGGGGCGCCGTCAGAGCCCGGGCGGGCGTGCCGGCCTCGAGCCAGGCGAGCTGAGCCAGGACCAGCACGCTCGCCAGGAGCCGTCCGCCCCTCCTTCGCATCTCCGGCATCGCCCGCTCCCGCGAGGTTCCGCGCGGAGGATAGGCCGGGTGCGGCCAGGGGCAACGGGGCGCTCGGGTGCCTGCGGCCGGCCGGCGCGAAACCATGCCTTCGGGCGCCGGCGGGAAGGGCAGCCGGGCACCGAGCGAGGTGCCGATCGGGAGGACGGGCCAGGGAAGCGCCCGGGGGAACCGGCGGCCGGCCGGAACCGGCCGCCGGGCCTCGGCGCGCGTCCGGCCGGCTCAGGCGTGGACCGGGACCTTCTTGGGGGCCTCGGCTTTGCCGAAGTAGCTGTGCTTCAACGAGCGCTGGTTCTCGTAGATCGAGCCCTGGTAGCGGGCCGGCGGCAGCGGCAGGCGGACCGGGACGGGCTCGAGGCGCGGGGCGATCGCGTCGGTCGTGCCGCAGAGCAGGAGCGCGTTCCACTCCTCCATGCTCTTGGGCATGAGGGCGGGCACGAGCGGCCAGGCATCGGCGGCGCGGTACTGGAAGAGGAGGAGCCGGCGCGGCCGGCTCGAGGTGTTGACGGCCGAGCCGTGCACGGTGCGGGCGTGGTGGATCGAGATCGAACCGGCGGGGCCGAGGCAGGGCACCGCCGCCTCGTAGTCGACCTCGCGCCGCTCCGGGTCCATGGCCCCGCAGAAATAGCCCTCGTCGTCGTGATGATCGAAGATCGGGCCCTTGTGGCTGCCGGGAACGCAGAGGAGCGGGCCGTTCTCGAGGGCGACGTCGTCCATGAAGACGCCGACCGCTGCCAGATCGTCGTTGGTGTGCGGGTAGAAGGCCCAGTCCTGGTGCCATTCGACGGCGGCACCGTAGCCCGCGGCCTTCATGTTGAGTTTGGAGGTGTCGAAACGGATCGCGGGGGCCACGAGCTTCTGCAGGATCGCGAGGATGTTGGGGTGGCGCATCACCCGATCGAAGACGGGGTGGACCTTGTGCGGGGTCTTGATGCGGCGGACCCGCGGCTCCTCGGGAGTGTGGCTGTCCTCGAGGTCGTACACCTCGGTGTGGGTGCGCACGTGGCGCGCCTTCTCGACGAGCTCGTCGGTCACCGCGCGGAGCTCGGCCACCTCGGCCGGGCTCAGCACGTTCTCGACCACGAGGAACCCGTCCCGCCGGTAGCGTTCGACCTGCGCCTCGCTGATCATGGGCCGTAGCTCCCTGATGGAAACGTTTCCATCGTAACCCCGCACGATACCGCTCGCAAGGGGCCGGCCACGCCGCGGCGGAATGGCAGACCGGCGCCGGGCGCTCGACCGGCGCTTCCGCCACTCTCTCGGGCGGTTTCAGCGGCGGCGGAGCAGGAGCTGGGCCAGGCCCAGGAGTCCGACCGAGAGGAGGATCAGGAGGGAGGAGACGGCGGCGATCGTGGGGTCGACCTGATCGCGCAGGCCCGTGAACATGCGGCGGGTCAGTGTCGCCATGGGCCCGCCCGAGACGAAGAGGGCGACCACGACTTCGTCGAGCGAGGTGATGAAGGCGAGAAGGGCCGCGGCCACGAGCGAGCGCTCGAGCTGGGGCAGGACGACGGTGGCGAAGGCGCGCAGGGGCGGGGCGCCGAGCGAGCGGGCGACCCGTTCCTGGTCGAGGTCGATGCGGCGGAGGCCGGCGTCGATCAGGACGAGCACGAAGGGCAGCGCGAGGGCGGCATGCGCCAGGACGAGGCCCGCGAGCGTGTTCACGAGGCCGAGGCGGACATAGAGGTAGAAGACGCCGATCGCGAGGATGATCACGGGCACGACGAGCGGCGCCACGAGGGCCGTCCGGATCAGCCGGGCGGTGCGTCCGCCGGCCCGGTGCAGGCCCCAGGCGGCGGCGAGGCCGAGCGGGGTGGCGAGCGCGGTCGCGAGGAGGGCCGCGAGGAGCGACACACGGGTGGCCGCCATCCAGTCCGCCGAGCCCAGATAGGCGCGGTACCAGCGCAGCGACCAGGCACGCGGCGGGAACTCGAGATACTGGCTGTCGGAGAAGCTCATCGGCAGGACGATGAAGACCGGCAGCACGAGGAAGGCGAGGACGAGGAGCGAGAGGGCAGCGAGCCAGACCCGGCGGACGGGCGCGATCCCGGCCTCGCCGCTCACGAGCGGCCCACCAAGAGGCGCTCGATCGGCACGAGCCGGGCCAGGAGCGCGAAGATCAGGAGCGTGGCGAGGAGCAGGACGACGGCGAGTGCGGAGGCGGCACCCCAGTCGAGATAGAGGCCGGCGTTCTCCTGCACCTTCATGGCGACCATGAGGACCCGGCCGCCGCCCAGGATCGCCGGTGTCACGTAGAAGCCGAGGGCGAGGACGAAGACCAAGAGGCAGCCCGCGAGGAAGCCCGGCAGCGAGAGGGGGAAGAGGACGGTCCAGAAGGCCTTGACCGGGGAGGCCCCGAGGCTCGCCGCGGCGGCGGGATAGGCGGGGTCGATCGCCTTGAGGCCGGCGTAAGTGGGCAGGACCAGGAAGGGGAGGAGGATGTGGAGCATCCCGATCACCGTGCCGGTCCAGTTGTGGACGAGGCGCAGCGGCTCCTCGATCAACCCCAGAGAGAGGAGCCATTGGTTCACGAGGCCGCGGCGCTGGAGGAGCACGAGCCAGGCGTAGGTGCGCACCAGAAGCGAGGTCCAGAACGGCACGAGGACGAGCACGAGGCCGAGCCCGGCCCAGGGCTCGCTCAGGCGCGAGAGCCAATAGGCGAGGGGATATCCCAGGATGGCCGCGAGAACGGTGACGACGGCCGCGATCTCGAAGGTCGTCCAGAAGATCCGCCGGTAGGACTCCTCCGTGAGGAGGCGGCGGTAATGGGCGAGCGAGAGGCTCTCGCCCTCGATCAGCGAGAGGCCGAAGAGCCAGAGGGTGGGCAGAAGCGCCACGAGGCCCACGAGCAAAAGGGCGGGCAGGGCGAGGGCCAGGGCCGCACGGCGCTCGCGGCGGGCGTCGCGGGCGAGGGCCGCGCCGGTCTCATCGCCGGCCGCGGCTCCGGGGACCGGCGGGGCCGGGGGTACGGTGCTCATGGCGAATCGCTCACGAGCACGGCATCCTCGGCCGCGAAGGCCACGATCACGGGGGAGCCGCGGGCGAGCGGGAGGGATTCGCCGCGCGGGCTCGCGGGCAGGCGGACGGCGAGGGGCGTGCCGTCCTCGAGGCGAACCTCGGCGAGTCGGCTCTCGCCCTGGAAGACCAGGTCCTCGAGGGTGCCCTCGAGCCGGTTCGGCTCGGCCTCGCCCGCCGCGCCGGTCGCGGGCAGGAGCTCGAGCCGTTCGGGGCGGAGCACGAGGAAGAGCGGGTCGGTCTCGGGCACCGGCCGGATCGTGCGGATCGGTCGGCCGCGCCAGAAGAGCCCGGAGCCGTGGCGGACGACCGGCAGGAGCGTCGCCTCGCCCACGAACTCGGCCACGAAGCGCGAACGCGGCTGCTCGTAGAGGGTGCGCGGCGGGTCGAGCTGGCGGATCCGGCCGCCCTCGATCACCGCCACCCGGTCGGAAAGGGTCAAGGCCTCGCGCTGGTCGTGGGTGACGTAGAGGGTGGTGATGCCGAGCCGCTCGTGCAGGCGGCGGATCTCGATCTGCATCGCCTCGCGCAGCTTCTTGTCGAGGGCGGAGAGCGGCTCGTCCATCAGGAGCACGCGCGGCTCGAAGACGATCGCCCGGGCGAGCGCCACCCGCTGCTTCTGGCCCCCCGAGAGCTGGTCGGGGCGGCGCTGGCCGAGTCCCTCGAGGCGGACGAGGGCCAGGGCCTCCTCGACCCTTCGGGCGATCTCGGCTCGCGGCCGGCCGCGCATGCGCAAGGGATAGGCGACGTTCTGCGCCACCGTCATGTGCGGGAAGAGGGCGTAGCTCTGGAAGACGACGCCGAAGTCGCGCCGGTGCGGCGGCAGGCGGGTGACGTCCCGGCCGCCCACGAGAACCCGCCCGGCCGTGGGGCGGGTGAAGCCCGCGAGCACCATGAGGAGCGTGGTCTTACCCGAGCCCGAGGGGCCGAGGAGGGTCAGGAACTCGCCGGGCTCGACCTCGAGGGAGACCCGGTCGAGGGCGGCCTGCGTGCCGTAATGCTTCGAGACCGCCTCGAAGCGGATCCCGACCGGATCGCGGCGCTCCATGCCGGTGAGGGTGACCGGCTGGACCGGTCGTCAGCGGGTCTTCCAGGAGTCCCAGCGCTCCTGCAGCTTCTGCCGGTTGGCGGCCCAGAAACGAGCGTCGATCACCAGCTGCTTGGCGGCGTTCTCCGGGCTCGACGGGCTGATCCTGGCCATCTCGGGGGTGATCTTGCCGGTGGCGAAGGCCTTGCTCGTGGTGGGCCCGTAGTTGATGTAGAGCGGCATGTTGGCCTGGAGATCGGGAGCCACCATCCGGGCGAGGGCCTTCATCGCCAGGTTCTTGTTCTTGGAGCCCTTGACGATGGCGAGGCAGTCGAGCGAGAGGATCCCTTCGTCGTACGAATAGGCGGCCTTGGCGCCGTCCTTGATCACGGTATCGAGGCGGCCGTTCCAGATCGAGAGCATGTCGACCTCGCCGTCCTTGGCGAGCTGGGCCGACTGGGCGCCGGACTTCCACCACACCGTGATGTGCGGCTTGATCTCGTCGAGCTTCTCGAAGGCGCGGGCGATCCCCTCCTCGGTGGACAGCATCCGGTAGACCTGGTCCTTCGGCACGCCGTCGACCAGGAGCGCGATCTCGAGGTTGGGGGTGGGATAGTCGCGCAGCGAACGGGCCCCAGGGAAGCCCTTGACGTCCCAGAAGTCCTTCCAGCCGCGCGGCTTCTTGTCCTTGTACTTCTCGGTAGAATAACCGAGCACGGTCGAATAATAGATGATTCCGATCCAGTGCGTGTCGAAGGCCATCTTGTCGAAGCCTTCGGTCGAGATCAGCGAATAATCGAGGGGCTCGAGGAGACCCTCGCTCTGGGCGGCGGCACAGTCGGCGAGGCCGAGATCGACGATGTCCCAGCTCACCGCACCGGCACGCACCTGGGCGCGGACCTCGGCGATGCCGGTCAAGGTGTCCTCGGCCCAGGTGATCCCGAGCTCTTTGGCGACGGGCTCGAGGAGCGCCTTGCGCTGGGCCTCCTGGTAGGAGCCGCCGAAGGAGGTGAAGCCGAGCTTCTGCTGGGCCGCGGCGGGAGCCGCGAGGAGCGCGAGCGCGGCCGCTGCCGCGAGGAGCCTCGGGTGCATGATGCGGGACCTCCCCTGTCGTCTCTTGTCAGCCCCCGGCTCCTCGATAGGGTGGCGCTCGCGGCCCCGCAAGGAGGCGCTTCGGCGTGCCGGGGTGCGATCGGGGAGAGGCTCGGGCGCGGGATGATCGAGAACGAGAGGGCGGAGCTCGCCGACAGTCTCTGGAGCGCGACCGCACCGCCGGCACCGCCCTGCCCGCCGCTCGAGGGCGAGCTCGAGGCCGAGGTCGCCATCGTGGGCGGCGGCTATACGGGCCTCTCGGCCGCGCTGCACCTCGCCGAGCGGGGGATCGCGACCGTGCTCCTCGAGGCCCGAGAGCCGGGCTGGGGTGCCTCGGGGCGCAACGGCGGCCAGGTGATCCCGGGCCTCAAGGAGGACCCGGACGAGGTCGAGCGGATCCTCGGCCCGAGCTTCGGCCGCCGCGCGGTGCGCCTTTCGGCCGAGGCGGCGGATCTCGTCTTCGATCTCGTGGCTCGGCATCGGATCGACTGCGGCGCGTTGCGGGCGGGCTGGATCCAGCCGGCGCCGGACGAGGCGGGGGTGCGGCTGCAGCGGGCCCGGGTCGAGCAGTGGCAGCGGCGCGGTGCGCCGGTCGAATGGCTCGACCGGGCGGCGGTGAGCGCTGCGCTCGGGACCGGGCTCTATCTGGGCGGGCTGCTCGACCGGCGCGGCGGCAGCCTGCAGCCCTTGGCCTATGCCCGCGGCCTGGCGGCGGCGGCCGAGCGGGCGGGGGCGCGGATCTGCGGCCGCTCGCCGGCACTCCGGCTCGAGCGGGTGGGGGCGGGCTTTCGGGTCGAGAGTCGGCGCGGCTCGGTCCGGGCGCGCACGGTGCTGGTCTGCACCAACGGTTACAGCGACGGGCTCGTGCCCGGGCTCGCCCGGGCGCTCGTGCCCGTGGTCTCGGTGCAGGTCGCGAGCGCGCCGCTCTCGGACAATGTCCGCCGCTCGATCCTGCCGGGCGGCGAGGCCGCTTCCGACACCCGCCGGCTCTTGGTCTATTTCCGGCTCGACCCCGAGGGCCGGCTCCTCGTCGGTGGCCGCGGCGCCCATGGCGCGCGGGGGGTGCGGGCGGCGCAGGCGCGCCTGCGGCGCCTCGCGCTTCGGATGTTCCCGCAGCTGCCGGACGATCTCGTCTGGGAACGAGCCTGGGGCGGGCTCGTCGCCCTGACCGAGAACCATCTGCCCTTCCTGGTCGAGCCGCAGCCCGGCCTCGTGGCGGCCGCCGGCTACAACGGACGGGGCGTCGCGATGGCCACGGCGATGGGCCGGGTGTTGGCCGACAAGGCCTCGGGCGTGCCGGATGCGGAGCTCGACTTCCCGCTCGCGCGGCTGCGGCCGATCCCGCTGCACGGTCTACGGCGGCCGGCGATCGCCCTCGCCGTGGCGTTCAAGGCGGTGCAGGACCGGTTGCGGCTCTGAGCGGCGCGCTCAGTGCAGGGAGGGGCGGCGCATCAGGCTCGCCCGATCGATCGAGCGGAGCGTGCGGTCGAACCGCTGGCCGTCGCGCACGGTGAGGAGCGGGACCACGACCCCGGCCTCGCCGAGCGCCCAGACCTTGCGCCAGAGGTCGGCGAGATCGACCACGGCGCGACCCGCCACCGCGACGATCAGATCGCCGCGCCGGATGCCGGCCTTCTCGGCCGGGCCACGGGGCGCGACGCCGCTCACCACCAGCCGGTCGCCGGCCTCGACCACGTAGAGGCCGAGCCAGGGCCGGGGCGGCCGTGCGACCCGGCCCTGGCGGGCGAGCTCTTCGCGGATCGGCACGAAGAGGTCGATCGGGACGACCATGTTGGCGGCGGCGGTCTCCTCGCGCCCGGCCTCGGTCTCGATCAGGAGCGAGCCGATGCCGACCAGGCGGCCGTCGGGTCCGATGCAGGCCGCACCACCCCAGTGCGGATGGGCGGGGGCGGTGAAGAGCGCCTCCTCGAGGAGATACTCCCAATAGCCCGCGAACTCGCGCTTGCCGATCAGCCGGGCCTGGACGGCGGCGGCGCGGCCACCACAGGCGGCGAGGATCACGGGATCGGCCGGCCGCAGCCGCTCGGCGCTGCCGATCGGCAGCCCCCGGGCGGGGAGCCGGCCGAGCAGGAGGAGGAGGCCGAAGCCCGTGGCGAAATCGTAGCCGAGCGGGTGGGCCTCGACGACCGCGCCTCCGGCGGTCGCGAGCCAGACCCGCTCGGCCTCGGTGATCAGATAGCCGATCGTGAGCGCGTGCCGGCCGCCCTCGAGGAGCACGGCACTCCCTTCGCGTTCGGTTCCGAGGATCGAGGCTGTGAAGGCGTCGGGCGGGACCTCGGCGCGCAGCCTCAGGACCGAACCGAGCGCCGCCTCGAGATCGAAGGCGCAGGCCTCGGGCCGCGGCTGCAGGATCGGCGGGATCGACCAGCCCTCGCTGCCGCTCACGACGCTCTCCTCCCCGTACGCTGTACGCCGGCCCGGCGGCCGACCGTCCGGCCCGTACCCACGATCTTCGAACACCCGCACCCCGCCGCCGTCAACCGGGCGGCGCGAGGGGCCCGCTAGCCGCCGGCCAGGAGCTCGCCCGCCGGCTGCGGCGTCGTGCGACCGGGCGGCTCGGCCGGGGAGGGCTCGGCGAGACCCACGGGCCGCTCGAGGAGGTTGCGCCTTACGCTCAGGAGATGGCGGCGCATGGCCGAGGCGGCGGCCTCCGGGTCGCGCTCTCCGATCGCCGCGACGATCGCCTCGTGCTCGGCGAAGCTGTGATGGTCGGCAGCCGGGCGCTGCGGCCCGCGCCGCAGCCGGCCCCAGGTGATCGCCCGGCGGATCGTGTTGAGGCTGTCGAGGAGGGCGAGGAGCACACCGTTGCCGGTCGCCTGGGCGACCACTCGGTGCAATCGGTTGTCCCAGTACTCGTAGCTCCGCCAGTCGGGTGCGGCCCGGCTCTGGCGCAGGCAGAGAGCGAGCTCCTCGATGTCGGCGCCGGTGGCGTGCAGAGCGGCGAGCCGGGCGAGCTCGGGTTCGAGCAGGAGCCGCGCCTCCATCACGGCGGCGGGATTGGTCCGTCGCATGACCTCGGAGAGGTCGAGCCGCGGCTCGACGGGGCGGTCGCCCACGAAGGTGCCGCGCCCGACGTGGCGCCAGACGAGGCCCTCGGCCTCGAGCTCGGCCAGGGCCTTGCGCAGCGTACCGCGGCTCACGCCCAGGGTGGCGGCGAGCTCGCGCTCGGGCGGCAGGCGGGCCTCGGCGCGGTCGCGGCGGTTGGCGAGCCAGGCACGGAGCTGGGTGAGGGCGCTCTGGGTCTCGGCGCTGGTCATGGACCGGTCCGGCATTGGTAGCGACCGGCCGCAGGGTACCGGCCCGCGCGAGGGGCCGCAAGGGCGCCGCTCCGGTGGTTGACATCGTGGACCAATCCGGCAATGGTTCACGCGAAAGGCTCGACGGCCGGGCCGCCCCGAGGGCGGACCCCGAGCAGGGAGGCAGCCCCATGCGCGCAGCTTCGACCCGTCGCGATCTTCTCTTGGCCGGTGCCGCCGCGGTCCCGCTGCTGGTCGGCCGCCGCGCTCGTGCGGCGGCCAAGGTGCGCGTCGCCCTCGGCGACGTGGTCTCGACCGAAACGCTCTGCGTGCTGATCGCCATGGAACGCGCCAAGGAGCGCGGCGTCGACTACGAAATGACCTCCTTTTCCAAGGAGGATCTCGCGATCCAGGCGGTGATCGGCGGTCAGGCCGATCTCGGCATCGGCACACCCTATGCGGTGATCCAGAAGACCAGGGTGCCGCTCCGGATTCTCTTCCAGGTCAACCGGCTGGTCTTCTTCCCGGTGGTCGACAAGGCCTACAAGAGCTGGAAGGACCTGGACGGCCAGCCCTTCGCCTTCCACGCCCGCGGCACCGGCACCGAGGCGATCGGCAACATCATCGCCAAGCGCGAGGGCATCGCCTTCGGCCAGCGCTCCTACGTGCCGGGCTCGGAGAACCGGGTGGTGGCGCTGCTCAACGGCCAGATCCGCGCTACCATCCTCGACCTCGCCAACAAGAACCTGATCATGGAGAAGGCGGGCGACCGCTTCCACGTGTTGCCGGGTGTGGACCGGCCGGCCTCCGACGAGACCCTGTTCGGCAATCTGGAGTGGATCCGCGCCAACCGGCCGACGGTCGACACCATCGTCGAAGCGATGCTCGAGACCTGGCGGCAGATGGTGAAGGATCCCGAGTGGGTCGAGGCCGAGCGGGCGCGCCGCGGGCTGCTCGCCGATCGGCCCAAGGAGATCCTCGCGGGGGTGACCAAGTTCTACCGCGAAGGGGTGGCAGCCGGTATGTTCTCGGCCGACGGCGGCGGGGCCGAGGCCGCCCGGGCCGACTTCGAGTTCTACACCGAGGCCGGGCAGATGCAGGGGCCGGCCGGCGTGCTCAAGGTCGAGGACTATTGGGAGCTCGGGCCGCTCGAGGCGGCCCGCAAGAAGCTCGGCGCTTGAGCCGAGGGGGGGCGGATGCGCGCGGCGGTGCCCGGCGCGGCCCTCGAGGCCGCCGCTACGGGGGAGGGCGGAGCGGCTCGGCCGCTCGGCCGCGGCGCGCTCCGCTTTCTCTCGGTCGCGACCGTGCTGGGTCTCTGGGAGCTCGCCGGCCGGGGCGGGGTCAACCCGGCCCTGCCGGCCTTCTCCGAGACGGCGCTCGCGGGGCTCGCCATGCTCGCGGACGGCTCGCTGCCGCGCGCCTTTCTCGTCACGCTCGAGCCGCTCGCCCTCGGCCTTCTCCTGTCGACGGTTCTGGGGGTGGGGCTCGGCGTGGCGATGGGGCTCTCGCGGACCGCGGAATGGCTCGGCGTGCCTGTCCTCGTCGTCCTGCAGGCGGCCCCGCTCGCGGCGCTCGTGCCTCTCTTCACCTTCGCCTACGGGATCGGGCTCGTCTCCAAGACCCTCGTGGTCTGCGTCATGGCGCTGCCGGTGATCGTCTTGAACGCCTATCGGGCGATCCGTCACACGCCGCGATCGCTCGTCGAGATGGGGCAGGTGTTCCTCGCCTCGCGCACGGGGATCGTGCTGCGGATCCTGCTCCCGGCGGCGAGCCCGGTGATCTTCGCAGGGCTCAGGCTCGGGGTGGCCGCGGGCTTCATCGGTGCGGTACTCGCCGAGCTCCTCATCACACCCACCGGAATCGGGGATCTCGTGACCTACCACCAGTCGATCGCCGACTATCCCCGGATGTACGCCGCGATCGCCGCCATCGTGCTCGCCTCGGTGCTGACCATCGGTCTGCTCGAGCGGGTCGAGGTGCGGCTCTTCCGCCCCGAGCGGGCAGGCCGATGAGCGCCGCTGCCCTGCGCCCGGTCGAGACGCCGATCCGGCCGCCGATCGTCGAGCTGCGCGGGATCGGCAAACTCTACGGCACGGTGCGGGCGCTCGCCGGCATCGACCTCGACTTCGCCGAGGGCAAGCTCACCGCGCTGTTGGGCCCGTCGGGCTGCGGCAAGACCACGCTCCTCAAGATCGTGGCCGGGCTCGTGCGGCCGAGCGAAGGCGAGGTACGGGTGGCCGGCCGGCCGGTGACCGGGCCCGGTCCCGAGCGGGCCTTCGTCTTCCAGGACTTCGCGCTCCTGCCCTGGGCCACGGTGCTCAAGAACGTGGCCTTCGGCCTCGAGATGCGGGGGGTGGCGCGGGCCGAGCGGGAGGAGCGGGCGCGCCACTGGATCGCCGAGGTCGGGCTCACGGGCTTCGAGCAGAGCTACCCGCACCAGCTCTCTGGCGGCATGCGGCAGCGCGTCGGGCTCGCCCGCGCGCTCGCCGTGGACGCCCCGGTGTTGTTGATGGACGAGCCCTTCTCGGCGGTGGACGAGCAGACCCGGCGGAAGTTCCAGGAGGATCTCCTCGAGCTCGTGGCCCGGCAGAACAAGACCTTCCTCTTCGTCACCCACAGCATCGAGGAGGCGGTGTACCTGGCCGACCGGATCGTCTTGCTCTCGCCGCGGCCGGGCCGGCTCGCCGGGATCGTCGAGCCGCGGATCCGCCGCGGCGGCGATCCCGAGCGGATCCGGCGCGACCCGGTCTATCTCGACACGGTCGAGACCATCTGGCGCGGCCTCAAGGGCTGGGTGGAGTGAGGGCGTGCGCAGCCCGGGTCTGACGGTGCCGGCGAGCGGTTCGCTCCTCATCTGGCTCGCTGCCTGGGAGCTCGCGGGCCGAGCCGAGCTCACCCTCCTCCTGCCGCCGATCAGCGCGATCCTCGCGCGCCTCGTCGAGATCGCGCCGACCGCCGCCTTCCTCGAGGCGCTCGCGATCACGGGCGAGGCCTTCCTTCTGGGCAATGCGATCGCGATCCTTCTGGGCGTTCCTCTGGGCGTGCTCATGGGCCGCTCGCGGATCGCCGACGAGCTTCTCGCCCCCTGGGTCGATCTCTTCGTGAGCGCGCCCCTTTCGGCGCTCGTTCCCGTGATCATGCTCCTGTTCGGGGTGGGGCAGACGACGATCGTGCTGACGGTCGTCCTGTTCGCGCTCTGGATCGTCGTGCTCGACACGCGCGCGGGGGTGCGCGGCATCCCGCCCTCGCTCCTCGAGATGGCGGCCTGCTACGGCTGCGGGCCCTGGCGGACCTTCTGGCGGATCCATTTGCCGGCCGCACTTCCCGAGATCCTGACCGGGATCCGGATGGGCGTGATCCGTGGCGTGAAGGGCGTGGTGATCGGCCAGCTCCTCGTCTCCGTCGTGGGCTTCGGCCAGCTCTTCGAGATCTACTCCTCGCACTTCCTGATGGAGCACTTCTGGGCACTGCTGCTCACCCTGTTCGCTTTCGCCGTGCTGGTGGCGGAAGGCCTCGCCTGGCTCGAGCGCCGGGTCGACTATTTCGCCGCCGCCCGCCATTGACCCCCGAGCGACCGGAGAGGATCGACCCATGCGCTACGTGATCGACCCGCCGCCCACACCGTCCCTGCCGGTGCGCGGCGGCGGCCTGTTCCCGGTCCGCCGGGTCTACTGCATCGGCCGCAACTACGCTGCGCACGCCGTCGAGATGGGCGGCGATCCGAACCGCGAGCCGCCCTTCTTCTTCCAGAAGAACCCGGACGATCTCGACGCTTCCGGCCGCTTTCCCTATCCGCGGCGGTCCAGGAACGTGCACCACGAGGTCGAGCTCGCCGTGGCCCTCGCCGCGGGCGGCGAGGACATCCCGGTCGAGCGGGCACTCGAGTGCGTCTGGGGTTATGCGGTGGCGATCGACATGACCCGCCGCGATCTCCAGGACGAGGCCAAGAAGCTGCAGAGGCCCTGGGAGATCGCCAAGGCCTTCGCCCGCTCCGCACCGGTCGGCGAGCTCGTCCCGGCGAGCACGATCGGTCATCCCGCGCGCGGCGCCATCACGCTCGCGGTCGACGGCGAGCTCCGCCAAGCCGGCGATCTCGCGCAGATGATCTGGAAGGTGCCGGAGATCGTGGCGGTGTTGTCGCAGTACTTCACCCTGGCGGCGGGCGACGTGATCCTGACCGGCACCCCCGCGGGCGTCGGTCCGGTCGAGCGCGGCCAGGTGATGGAGGCGGTGATCGAAGGCGTGGGGACGCTTCGGGTCGAGGTCGTGTGAGGCCGGGCCGGACGGCCGCGCCCGCCGGCCGTCCGGTCCGAACCGGGCTCGGACCTCGACGACCTCGCGGGCGACCATGGTCGGGAAATCGCCGTCGAGCGGGCTCGGCTCCGGCCGCGTCGCCTCGTCGAACTCCTGGCCTTTCTCGGGTCGGGCGAGCCGGCAGCGGGCGCACGGGACGCGGAAGGAAAGGAAGCGGGTGGGCGGACGGCACCCTCAGCCGGCGGCCGAGAGGATCTCGCCGCGCTCGATCGTGGCCATGCGATCGACGAAGGGCGTCAGGAGCTCGGGATTGCTCTCGCTCACGAGGAGGGCGAGGCCCCGTTCGCGCTCGACCAGCCGGGCCAGGATCTCGCCGTAGCGGCGGGCGAGCGCCGGCGCGAGGCCCTGGAAGGGCTCGTCCAGGAGGAGGAGCCGGGTGCCGGTCACCAGCGCCCGGGCGAGGGCGGCCATCTTGCCCTGCCCGCCCGAGAGCGCTCCGGCGCGCCGGTCGCGCAGCTCGGCGAGTTCGGGCAACAGCTCCCACACCCGCTCGAGGCGGGCGCGGATCTCGGCAGCGGGGAGGCCCAGCACCTCGGCCGGCAGCCGGACGTTCTCCTCGACCGTGAAGGTCGGGAAGAGGCGGCGGTCCTCGGGCGCATAGCCGATGCCGAGGGAGGTGCGCCGGTGGGCCGGCAGGCCCGCGAGCTCCGTACCGTCGAAGCGGACGGACCCGGCGACCAGCGGCAAGAGGCCCATGATCGCCCGGAAGGTCGTGGTCTTGCCGGCACCGTTGCGGCCGACCAGCGCCACCCGACCGCCCTCCGGCACGGCGAGCTCCACGCCGCGCAGGACGCGGGCGCCGGCGATCGCCACCTCGACCCGCTCGAGCCTCAGCACGCCGTTCCCTCCACCCCGATCACCTCCCGCCGCACGGAGGGATCGGCGAGCACGGCCTCGGGCGGGCCTTCGGCCAGGATCCGGCCCTGGCTCCAGACCGCGACCCGGTCGGCGTGGCGGGCCACCACCTCCATGTCGTGCTCGACGAAGACGGCGGTGACGGAGGTACGGCGAAGCGCGGCCACGAGCCGGGCCATGATGGCGTGCTTCTCGGCGGCGGCCACTCCCGAGGTCGGCTCGTCCATGAGGAGGAGACGCGGACGGAGGGCGAGCGCCATCGCGATGTCGACGAGCTTCCTCGCCCCCTCGTCGAGCGTGTCGGCGCGGGCCTCGGCGAGCCGGGCGAGCTCGAGATCGTCGAGGATGGCGAGCGCCTCGGCCCGACGCGCGGGCGAAAGCAGCGGCCGGAACGGGGCCCAGAAGCCGTCGCGGGCGGCGAGGTGCAGGGCGACGTTCTCGATCACCCGGTGCTCGGCGAAGAGCTGCGGGATCTGGAAGCTACGGGCGATGCCGAGTCGGACGATCCGGCGCGGCGGCAGTCCCGTGATCTCGCGGCCCTCGAAGCGGATCGAGCCCGCCCGCGGGCGGAGATAGCCGCTCACCATGTTGATGAAGGTGGTCTTGCCGGCACCGTTCGGGCCGATGATCGCGAGGATCTCGCCGTGCGCGACCTCGAGGTCGATGCCGTCGGCCGCCCGCACCCCGCCGAAGGCGAGGGTGAGACCGCGGGCCTCGAGGAGCGGGCCGCTCATCCGCGCCGGCCCAGCCGGGCCGCGAGGTCGTCGAGCAGGCCCACGAGCCCGCGGGCGGCGGTCAGGATGATGGCGAGGAGCACGAGGCCCAGGATCATCTGCCAGGCATCGGGGAAGGAAGCGGCCGCGTGCACCCGCACGAGCTCGAAGACGACGGCACCGAGAAAGGGGCCGAGCACGTTGCCGGTACCACCCAGGATGGCCACGAAGACGAGCTCGCCCGAGTGCGTCCAATAGGCGAGGAGCGGGGTGACGTGGAGGGTGGCGAGGGCGACGAAAGCGCCACCCAGCCCGGCGAGGCCGGCCGAGACGACATAGGCCTGGAGGAGCACGCGGCGGGCCGAGACGCCGGCGAACTCCAGCCGGGTCTCGCGGGTCTTGATCGCGCCGAGCGCCGAGCCGGCGGGCGAGGCCAGGTAGCGCGCGACGAGCGCCCCGGCGAGAAGGGCGGCGGCGAGGGCGGCGAGGAGGAGCGCCCACTCCCAGGCGGCACCCTCGAGGGCGAAGCCGAGGAGCATCGGCCGGGCGACCCGGATCCCGTCCGTGCCTCGGGTCAAGCCGTAGAGTTTCTCGAGCAGCGACCAGGCGACCATCGAGAAGGCGAGGTTGAGCATGCCGAAGAAGATGTCCCGGTAGCGGGCGACGAAGAGGCCGACGAGGAGGCCGAGGAGGGTGCCGACCAGGGTCGCGAGGAGCAGGAGGAGGAGCCCCTCGCCGAGGTGCGGGCGAGCGAAGGCGACGGCGTAGGCGCCGGCCGCGACGTAGAGGGCGTGGCCGAAGCTCACTTGGCCGGCGCGCAAGAGCATGGCGATGCCGAGCACGGCGAGGCCGGTCGAAAGCGCGATCGTGAGGACGAAACGCAACCAGGGCTGCAGGACGGCCAGGAGCAGGAGGAGGGCGACCGCGGCTGCGACCGGCAGGTAGCGGCGCATCAGACCCGCCGCACTTCGGTGCTGCCGAACAGCCCGGCCGGCCGGACCAGTAGCACCGCGACCATCAAGAGATAGGGGATCACGACCTCGAGTTCGGGTGCGAAATAGACGGCGAAGGAGCGGCCGAGGCCGATCAAGAGGGCGGTGACGGCGGCACCTTCGATCCGGCCGAGGCCGGCGGTGGCGATCACGGCGAAGGAGAGCACGATCATCTGCACGCCGATGCCGGGGACGAGGCTCGTCGTGGGTGCAGCGAGCGCACCACCCATGGCGGCGAGCGCGGCACCGATCGTGAAGGTGAGCAGGTAGACGCGGCGGCTGTCGATGCCGATCGCCTCGGCCACCTCGCGGTCGTGGGTGACCGCGACGATCGTCCGACCCAGAAGCGTGCGGCGCAGGAACCAGACGAGGGCCAGGAGCGAGGCGAGTGCCACACCCGGCAAGAGGAGGAGCTGGTAGCTCGTGTAGAAGATACCGCCGACCTCGATCCGGCCGAGAAACCGCACCGGTGCGTCTTCGAAGAGCGGCTGCACGCCCCAAACGAGCTTCTGCACGTCCTCGAGGATCATGAAGAGGGCGAAGGTGACGAGGAGCTGGAGGACGTGCTCTTTGTCGTAGATGCGGGCGAGAAGTCCGCGCTCGATCAGGGGCCCGAGCACCACGCCCACGGCGAGGGCGGCCGCGACCAGGGCCAGGAGCGAGAGCCAGGGAACGCCCAGGAGGCCGACGAGGGTGGATGCCAGATAGGCGCCGATCGCGAACAGGCTGCCGTGGGCGACGTTCAGGATCTTGAGCACACCGAAGACGAGGGTGAGGCCCACCGCGACCATGAACACCTGGGCCGCGGTGGCGAGCCCGTCGAGAGCAGCGAGCAGGAGAAGGAGGCCCATGCGCGGCGGGGGCGGGGGGGGGCCGGGCCGGCCGTGGTGGCCGCCCGGTCCCCGGCCCTCAGGCCTTGTAGGGGATCGGGGCCGGGGCCTTGGCGACGGTCTCCATCGACAGGCCCTTCACCCATTCGAGGCCCTTGGTGCCGATCGGGTTCATGGTGAGCTCGGGCGGGAAGAGCACCATCCGGTCGAGCACCGGGAAGGGGTAGTCGGGGACGTGCTTGGAGAGGCCGATCAGCATGGGCTCGAGGCCCTGGCCGTCCTCGCGGATCTTCATTCGGCCCGTCAGATGGTCGAACTCGAGGCCGCGCAACGTGTTCATCAGCTGCTCGCGCGAGGGCCAGGCCCCGCCGTTGGCGGCAATCGCCTTCGTATACGCCGCTTCGAGGGCGAAGAGGGCCTGGGCCATGTGGAAGGTCGGGTAGATCGGGTAGAGCCCGAAGCGCTTGCGATATTCGGCCACGAAGCTCTTCAGGCGGTCGGTGTCCCTGGCGGTCGGGTGGAGGAACCAGTGGTCGCCGCGCGCGCCCACGATCACGCCCTCCGGCAGCGTCTTGCCGACCCGCTCGAGGCTCGATTCGGCGAGCGGCAGGACGAAGAGCGAGCGTTCGAAGAGCCGCCTTTCGGCCGCTTGGCGGACGAAGGTGTCGAGCTCGCCGCCCCAGCTCGTGGAGAAGACGACGTCGGGCCGCAGCGCCTGCAGGCGGGTGATCTCGGTCGAGAAGTCGGTGGCGCCGAATTTCGGGAAGAGTTCGGCGACGACCCGGATGCCGGGCTTGATGGCCTCCATGGCGGTCTTCCAGATCGCCCAGGAATCGCGTCCCCAAGCATAGTCCTGGTTGACCACGGCCACGGTCTGGACGTCGGGGCGGATCGAGAGGAGGTAGAGGAGCGGCGCCACGATCTCGGGCACCGCATTGGCCTGGGTGCGCACCGACCAGCGCCAATTTCCCTCCTCGAAGATCCGCTGGGTGCCGCAGTCCCACATGATGTTGGGCATCTTGAGCTCCTCGGCGAGCGGCGCCACGGCGAGGCAGCTGCCCGAGGAGATCGAGGCGAGCATGACGTCGACGTTCTCGTTCTGGACGAGCCGGCGGCACTCGCCCAGGAGGAAGTTGACCCCCGGTGCTTCGTCGATGACGAGGGCCTCGACCGGCACGCCGGCGATGCCGCCCTTGGCGTTGAGCTGCTCGATCAAGAGCTCGGCGGCGTTGCGGCCGGGCACGCCGAAGACCGAGGCGGGGCCGGAGAGGAAGGTCGAGATCCCGATGCGGATCCTGGCCGGCTTCTGCTGGCCGAGCGCACGCCTCGGCACGATCCAGGGAGCGGCGAGTACGGCCGTGGCGCCGGCGAACGCGGTGCGGCGGGTGAGCCGGGTCATGATCGCTGTCCTCCCCTGATCGATCGCCCGGTCCGCTGCCGGGCGTGCGACCTCGGAGCTAACGAGACCGCCCGCCGCTGGCAAGCCGCGCGGGCTCAATCCCCGATCGTCGCGGACGCTTCCTTCTTGTGACGGAGGAGCGCCATGAGCCGACGATCGCGCCAGCGCTGGCGGTGCGCGATCTCCTCGGCCAGAAGGCGCAGGCGGCGCGACCGCTCGATCTCGTCGAGCACGGGGCCGGTCCAGTCGGGGCGGGGCAGGGCACTCTTCAGGACCGAATCGAAGACGCTCCGGTAACGCACGACATAGTCGCGGATACCGCCCGGGGCGTTGAGATCGCCCACCTCGAAGGGCCCGGCGAAGCACCAGCGGAGTGCCAAGCCGTCGCGCAGGCCGATGTCGATCTCCTCGGCGGTGCAGATCCCCTCGGCCACGAGCTTGAAGGCCTCTTCCACCAGCGCCGCCTGCAGCCGGTTCATGACGAAGCCGTCGATCTCGCGAGTCATGCGGATGATCGAGTGGCCGAGGCCGCGCATCACCTCCTCGGCCGAAAGGATCGTCTCCATGCTGGTCCAAGGCGCGGGGCAGAGCTCCACCGCCGGGATCAGGTAGGGCGGGTTCAGCGGGTGGGCCACCAGGCAGCGGGCCCGGCCCGGCAGATCCTCGGTGAAGCGGGAGGGGAGGATCGCCGAAGTCGAAGAGGCGAGCACGGCTTCGGCCGGGGCGAGCCGGTCGAGCTCGCGCCAGAGCTCGCGCTTGAGCTCGAGCCGCTCGGGGGCGTTCTCCTGGACCCAGGCGGCGCCCGGGAGCGCCGCCTCGAGCCGCGGGACCGGCTCGAGGCGGCTGCGGGCTTCCTCCTCGGCGGCCGCGTCGAGCAGCCCGTTGTCGACGAGATCGGACAAGAGCCGATCGATGGTCGAAAGCGCGGCCTCGACCGCTCCGTCGACCGGGTCGAAGAGCCGGACGGTCCAGCCGCCCCTCGCGAAATCGATGGCCCAGGCCCGGCCGATCAGGCCGCAACCCACGATCGCGCAGATCTTCTCGTCCGTCACGGGCGGCCTCCCCTCGCTCGCGGGCTGGCTAGACGGGGCGGCCGGGTCGCGTCAACGAGGGCCCGGTCTCGGCAGCGGTGCGCGCGACGATGCGGATCGCGATCCTCTCGAGGCCGCTCGCCGAGGGCGGCTGCGGTGCGGCCGAAGGGGCTCCCGCCGCTGTTCGACCCGGCGCCGGACCGGGCGGCGCCGGGCGTCCTGGCGAGCCGGCCGGATCCGCACTACCTTGCGGGTGCGGGCCGATGGCCGTGGAGCGCATCGTCGCGCGGTCGCGGCGGCGCGCCGATCCCTCCCGAGCAAGCGGACTCATGACCGAGCTTTCCCGCATCCGAAATTTCGCGATCGTGGCGCACATCGACCACGGCAAGTCCACGCTGGCCGACCGCCTCATCGAGAAGTGCGGCGGGCTGGAAGCGCGCGAGATGACCTCGCAGGTGCTCGATTCCATGGACATCGAGCGCGAGCGCGGCATCACGATCAAGGCGCAGACCGTCCGGCTACGCTACACGGCACGCGACGGCCTGGACTACGTCTTCAATCTGATCGACACGCCCGGCCATGTCGACTTCGCCTACGAGGTGAGCCGGTCGCTGCGAGCCTGCGAGGGCGCCCTCCTGCTCGTCGACGCGACCCAGGGGGTGGAGGCGCAGACGCTCGCCAACGCCTACCAGGCGATCGACGCCGACCTCGAGATCGTGCCGGTGCTCAACAAGATCGACCTGCCGGCGGCCGACCCGGAGCGGGTCAAGCAGCAGATCGAGGACATCATCGGCCTCGACGCCAAGGACGCGCTTTTGATCTCGGCCAAGACGGGGCAGGGCGTGGACGAGCTCCTCGAGGCGATCGTCCACCGTCTGCCCGCACCTTCGGGCGATGCCGCCGCACCTTTGCAGGCGCTCGTCGTGGATTCCTGGTACGACCCCTATCTGGGCGTGGTCACGCTCGTGCGGGTCAAGAACGGCAGGCTCGAGCGCGGCCTCAAGATCCGCTTCATGGGAACGGGGGCGGTCCACACCATCGACCGGATCGGTGTCTTCACCCCCAAGCCTCTGCAGGTCGACAGCCTCGGGCCCGGCGAGGTCGGCTACATCACGGCCGCGATCAAGGAGATCGCGGATGCGCGGGTGGGCGACACGATCACCGACGACCGCAAGCCCGCAGCCGAGCCCCTGCCCGGCTTCCGGCCGAGCCAGCCCGTGGTCTTCTGCGGCATGTACCCGACCGACGCCGCCGACTACGAGACCCTGCGCGACAGCCTCGCCAAGCTGCGGCTCAACGATTCGAGCTTCGTCTTCGAGCCCGAGAGCAGCGGGGCGCTGGGCCTCGGCTTCCGTTGCGGTTTTCTCGGGCTCCTGCACCTCGAGATCGTGCAGGAGCGGCTCGAGCGCGAGTTCGGCCTCGATCTGGTGATCACCGCACCTTCGGTGGTCTATCGGGTGCACACCACCGACGGGAAGGTCGTGGAGCTGCACAACCCCTCGGACTATCCGGACCCCACCCGGATCGAGAAGGTCGAGGAGCCCTGGATCAAGGCCACCATCCTCGTGCCCGACGAATATCTCGGCAAGGTGCTGGAGCTCTGCCAGGAGAAGCGCGGGATCCAAAAGGAGCTCACCTATGTCGGCAACCGGGCGATGGTGGTCTACCGGCTGCCCTTGAACGAGGTGGTCTTCGACTTCTACGACAAGCTGAAGTCCTGCACGCGCGGCTATGCGAGCTTCGACTATCAGCTCGACGGCTACGGCGAATCGGACCTCGTCAAGGTGGACATTCTCGTCAACGGCGAGCGGGTCGATTCGCTCTCGATGATCGTGCACCGGAGCATGGCCGAGAGCCGCGGCCGGTCGGTCTGCGAGAAGCTCAAGGACCTGATCCCGCGGCAGATGTTCCAGGTGGCGATCCAGGCGGCGATCGGCAGCCGGATCATCGCGCGGGAGACGGTCAAGGCGTTCAGGAAGGACGTGCTCGCCAAATGCTACGGTGGCGACGTCACCCGCAAACGCAAGCTCCTGGAGAAGCAGAAGGAAGGGAAGAAACGAATGCGCCAGGTGGGCCAGGTGGAGATCCCACAAGAAGCCTTCCTCGCCGCCCTCAAGATGGGCTGAGCGCGGCGTGACGCCGCTGGTCTCGGTCCTGATCCCGGTCTTCCGGGGACGGCCCACGCTCGCCCGCTGCCTCGCCTCGCTCCTGGCCCAGACACTGCCCGACTGGGAGGCGGTGGTGGCGGTCGACGACGGGGATCCCGGCTATCCGGCGCTGCTCGAGGCGGAGGGCATCGTCGATCCGCGGATCCGCTTCGTGAGCACGGGCGGGGTACGCACGGGCGTGGCGCACGCCCGCAACGTGGCACTCGATGCCGCGCGCGGCCGGCTCGTCGCCCCGCTCGATGCCGACGACACCTTCGCCCCCGAACGGCTCGCCACCCTCGCCCCGCTCGCCCTCGCCCGCGGGGCGGCGAGCGACGATGTGCGGATCGTCGAGGAGGCGGACGGTGCGCTCCTGCGCTTCTGGCTCGGCCCGGGCGAGGAAGACACGGTCGAGCTCGGTCCCGATCTGTTGCTCGACGATCCGGTGCCGGTCCTGCCGCTCGTCGACCGCGGGCTCGGCATCCGCTGGCTCGAGGTGCCGATCTGCGACGACGTCGCCTTCAACCTCTTGCTGCTCGACCGGCTCGGCTCCTACCCGATCGTCCGCAGGCCGATGCGGGTCTACCGCCAGCGGCCGGATTCCGAGTGCAACGCGCCCGATGCCGTGTTCCGCGCCGAGGCCGGCTATCGCCGGGTGCTCGCGATGCTCGATTCGGGCGAGCTCGCCATCGGCCCCGAGCTCGCGCGCAAGGTACGGGCGGGCTTCGGGCGGCGGATCGCGCTCAACGCCGCCTTCGGCCGGGCGCGCGCCCGGGGCTGGGTCGGCTCCTACCAGGCCTTCGTCGCCCGGCTCAACCGATGCGGCCGAGGATCGGAAAGGTCTCGAGGAGCCAGAACGACAGTTCGTTGAGCCGGCCGGTCACGAACAGGAGGCCGGTGGCGACGAGCAGCGCGCCGGTCGCCCGCTCCACCGTCGGGATCCAGCGCCGGATCTTGCGCAGGCCGGCCACCGCCCGATCGAGCAGGAGGGCGGAGAGGAGGAAGGGCAGGCCGAGGCCGGCGGCGTAGGCGGCGAGCAGCAGCGCTCCGCGCAGCACCGTCTCCTCGGTGCCGGCCACGAACAGCACGCCCGCGAGCACCGGGCCCACGCACGGCGTCCAGCCGAAGGCGAAGGCGAGGCCGATCAGATAAGCACCCAGGAGGCCGGCCGGCTTCTCGGGTCGGAAGCGGATCTCGCGGTTGAGGAGGGCGATCTTGAAGACGCCCAGAAAATGCAGGCCCAAGAGGATGATGACCACACCCGCGACCTTGGCGAGCAGGAGGCTCCATTCGGCCAGGAGGCGGCTCACCGCGCTCGCGGTCGCCCCGAGGCTCACGAAGACGGTGGAGAAGCCGAGGACGAACAGCGAGGCCGCGAGCAGGGTGCGACGGCGCAGCGCCACGGCCTGCTCGCCCGCGACCCCGCTCTGCAGCTGCTCCATCGAGAGCCCGCCCAGAAAGCAGAGATAGGGCGGGACCAGCGGCAGCACGCAGGGGCTCAGGAAGGACAGGACGCCGGCGCCGAAGGCGGCGAGGAAGCCCACTTCGAGCATCGCCGGCGCCGCCTCAGCCGCCCTTGACCCGGACCTGCCCGGCCTTCGGCAGGGTGATCACTTTGCGGGCCTCGATGTGCCGGGCGACGAGCTCCCACACGGGCGGGCCCTCGACCCCTTCGTTGACCGAGGCCCAGCCCGCCACCACGTATCGGCGGGCGGGGTCGATCGGCTGGCCGGTCTTCAGGAAGGTCATGTCGGAGATCCGTCTGCCGATCGGCTGGTCGATGTCGATCGCGAAGCTCATGCCACCGACCCGCACCATGTCGCCGCCGCCCTGATAGTAGGGATCGGTGTTGAAGATGTTGTCGGCGACATCCTCGAGTACCTCCTTGAGCTGGGCCCCGGTCATCGCGACGCGGTAGACCTGCGGGTAGGTCATGGCGGTCTGTGCCCAGACGTCCTCCATCCGGATCGGCTGGCCCGGGAGGAGGGTGGGCCCCCAGCGGAAGCCCGGAGAGAGGGCGATCTCGGCGTCGCGCTGCTCGAGCAGGGCCGCGAGGATCAGATCGTCCCAACTCCCCTGGAAATTGCCGCGACGGAAGAGGAGGCTCTCCGTGTGGCCGACGACCCGGTCGAGTTCGGACCGGTACGGTGCGCGGAGCTCTTCGACGAGTTTCCCCGTCTCGGGATCGGGCCGGATCGCATCCGAGAAGACCGGGATCAGCCGGAAGGCGAAGTCCTTCACCTCCCCGTCCCGCACGTCGAGGTCGAGCCGGGCCAGGAACTTGCCGTTCGAGCCCGAGCCCACGAGCAGGGTCTTGCCGACCCTGAGGGCCACGGGCAGCGCATCGTGGGTGTGGCCGGTCAGGACGACGTCGATGCCCGGTACCCTCGAGACGAGCTTTCTGTCGACGTCGAAGCCGTTGTGGCTCAAGAGGATCACGAGCTCGGCCCCGGCCCCGCGGGCGTTCTCGACATGCTGCGCGACCCGCTCCTCGCGGATGCCGAACGACCATTGCGGGATCATCCAGCGCGGATTGGAGACCGGGGTGTAGGGAAAGGCCTGGCCGATCACCGCGATCTTCACCCCACCGCGCTCGAAGAAGGCGGTCGATTCGAAGACCGGCTCCTCCCATTCGGTGTCGAGCACGTTGCCGGCGAGGAAGGGGAAGCCCAGCTCCTCGACGATCGCCTTCACCCGCTCGGCGCCGTAAGTGAACTCCCAGTGCCCGGTCATGGCCTCGACGCCGAGCGAGCGGAGCGCCGCCACCGTGTCGGCGCCCTTGGTCTGCAGCGCCACCCAGGAGCCCTGCATGGCATCGCCGCCGTCCAGGAGGAGCGTGCGGCCCGGCCGCTCGGCACGGATCGCCCTGACGAGTGTCGCGATCCGATCGAGGCCGCCGACCCGGCCGTAGCGGCGGGCGAGCTCGACGAAGTCCTGGTCGGTGAAGGCGTAGGCTTCCGCGCTGCCCGGGGCGATGCCGAAACGTGCGAGGAAGTCCGCGCCCGTCAGGTGCGGCGGCAGGCCGCGTACCTCGCCCACGCCGATATTGGTCGAGGGCTCGCGGAACCAGATCGGCACGAGCTGGGCGTGCAGGTCGGTCAGGTGCAGGATGGTGACGTTGCCGACCGGTCGGAAGGCCAAGAGATCGGCCTCGGAGAGCCGGTCCTGGGCAGCGAGGCGCCCGGCTCGACCGGGCCCCAGGATGGCGCCCGCGGCGGCGGCGAGCGCGAGAAAGTCGCGACGGCTGACCAAAGGAATCCTCCCTGGGGCTCGGGACGCGCGGGCCGCACCCGAAGGGTGCGGCCCTGGTCCCGGAAGGGAACGACGGGAAGCGCCGCTCAGGCGGTGACGTCGATCTTGCTCTCGGCCTTGTAGACGGTGCCGTCGTCGTCGTACCAGGCGAAGCCGAAGGTTCCACTCTCCTCGACTTTGACGAAGAAGGAGATGTAGGGGTTCGCCGAGATCGCCGGATGGAGGACCATCTCGCAGACCGGCTTGCCGTTGAATTCGCAGGTGAAGCGGTTGATGATCTTGCGCGGAATCGTCTTGCCGTCTGCGTCCTTGCGCTGGCCGGACTCCATGACGTGGCTGACGAGGGTCTTGATCTCGACGAGCTCGCCCTTCTTGGCGGTCTTCGGAACCTTGATCCGCGGCTTGATGTCGGCCATGGGTGCTCTCCTCTTCTTCCGCTCAGCCGCCGCAGCCGCCGATCGTGACCTTGACCTCGGTCTTGGTCATCCAGACCGAGCCGTCGGACATCTCCGCCACCGCCCAGACGTTCTGGGTCTGTGCGAGCCGCATGCGGGTCGAGAACTCGGCCCGGCCGTTGGCCGGCGTGAACTTGAAGCTGCACACCCCGGCCTCGGGATTGCCGTCGGCCAGGATGTGAATGACCTTGCAGTAATTGTCGGGGGTCATCGGGCTGTCGACCGCCGCGGTCAAGGGCACGGTCTGCCCGTTCTCGGCGATCTGCGGCATGTCCAGCCGGACCTTGCCCTCCTGCGGGACCTTCTCGCCGATCAGTTCTTTCAAGAGCTTCTGGGCCTTGGCCAGATCGGCCCGGGCCGATGGTGCCACAAGCAGCAGCCCGCCCGCGGCGAGCGCGCCCGCACCCACCTGCTTGATCACCGTGCGGCGGGTCGCCGCGGTGCCTGTGCTCATCGATCTCGCCTCCTTCGCTCGGGGGTTCGGTCGTCAGTGCCGGATGTTCGGCGCCTCGATCGGCCAGCCCTCACTGATATAGGTGAGGTAGAGTTCGAGGTCGCCGTATTCCTTGGCGTCGGGCGGCAGGTCGTTGGCGCGGATCTGCACCCCACACCACTGGAACCGCTTGCGGATGTCCCAGGTCTCCTGGCGGCTGGTCCGCCAGAGCGGGAAATGCGCGGTCTGGCCGGGCAGCTTGCCGAGATACTGGCCGCGGAGCCAAGTCTCGCCGATCTTCTCGTGGCAGTCGATACACGCCATGTGCTGCTGGCCGATCTTGAGCCGGGTGAGCGCCTCGCCGCGCTTCAGCGCCTCCTGGGCGCCGGGGCTCGAGACGTCGACCTTCACCTTCATCCCGGCCGAGAGGTTGGTGAGGTAGACGTGGAGGGCCGTGTTCTCGGGGCTCTGCATGAGCCACTCGGCGCCCGTCGTGGCCTTGGCGTGGCGGGCGACGAACTCGGCCACGCCCACCACCTTGTCGAGCCGCGGCTCGTAGTAGGGCATCCGCGCCGCCCAACCCTTGAAGGCGGTTTCCGGATCGGTGTGGCAGGAAGCACAGGACTTGCCGGTCGGACCCGGTTTCTCGAAGAACACCCGGCCGGTGTCGATCAGCTCGGCCGCAGGGTTGACGAAGGGGTCGGTCCAGTCGCGGTCTTCGACCGGCAAGGGCCGTTTGGCGGGGTCGTCGAGCGGATTGGCGAAGGTCGCGGGCGTCTTGAGCGTCTGCAGGAACGCCACGATGTCGCGCACCTCCTGCTCGGTGTAATAACCGTGCGCCCCCCAGGGTGGCATGGTCGTCTCGGGATTGAAGACCCGCGCGTCCCACACCCGATTGAAGAGTTCGAGGTCGCTGCGACCCCAAGTGCCGATCTCGGACAGGTCGGGACCCGAATTGCCCGGCATCTCGAGGGTCTCGGGCCCCATGATGTGGCAGGAGAGGCAGCCGCCGCCCCGGGCCCGCGAAAAGGCCAGCTGCTTGCCCTTGGCCGGATCGCCCTTGCCCGGATCGGCGACCTGCCGGAGCTCGCCCGGCTTCGGCGGCGCGGGCGCCCGGTCGGGATGGGCGAGATCGTTGAACTTCGACCAGTCGGCCTGGTTCCAGTCCTTGTAGCGCTTCCAGGGCGTGGGCGCCGCGGAGCCCTCGAGGACGAGCGGCGCCGCGGTCGCGGCGGCCTCGGCCCGTTCCACGGCGGTCCCGACACCGACCGTCGTCAAGGCCAGGAGCGCGGTCGCCCATGCACCACCACCGACGGCGATTCCTTTCCGCATCGTCTTGTCCGTCATGTCGCCTCCCACGGGGCGCCCGTCCGATCCGGACGCCCGTTTTCCACGAGCAGAGCCTATCCTCGGCGAAGATCGTGTCCAGCCGCGACCGGCCGGCCCCTTGCCTGGAATATAAGACGTCCTTAATATGATTGCCAAGGCTCGCGAGATTGCGGCGATCGGTCGCTCGGCGCACAATGACCGAACGGTCGCGCCGGGCCGCGGTCGGACGGGCCACGGGAGCGTGGGATGACATCGAATCCGCTTCGCCGAGCGCTGGTCGGGCTCGCGGGTTGGGCCTTTTTCGCCGGGCCGGCCGGGGCGGCCGAACTCGTGATGTTCTCCGACCGCGGCTGCTCCTACTGCGCCCGCTTCGAGGCCGAGATCGGACCCGTCTACCCCAAGACCGAGGAGGCACGGCGGGCGCCCTTGCGCCGCGTCGACCTCGGCGAGGGAATCCCGCCGGAGTTCGCGCATCTGCGGCCGCCGAGCTTCACGCCGACCTTCGTGCTGGTCGAGCAGGGCCGCGAGATCGGGCGCATCCTGGGCTATCCCGGCGAGATGCATTTCTGGGGGCTTCTCGGGATGCTGCTCGAGCGGCTCGAAGGGGAGCCCGCCGTCGCGTCCGTGGGAGGCTGAGACCATGAAGCCGTCGCGTCGCAGCGTGCTCCTGGGGCTGGGCGGTTCGCTCGTGGCGCCCGCCGTTCGGGCGGCGGTGATCGACGCGAGCGGCCTGCCGGCCCAGCCCTGGTTCCTGCAGTCCTTCTTGGACCTGCGGGAGGACCTCGAGACCGCCGCCGCCAACGGCAAGCGATTGGCGATCCTGATCGAGCAGAAGGGTTGCCCGTTCTGCAAGCAGCTGCACGAAGTCAACTTCGCCGATCCCGTGGTGAGCGAATGGATCCGGCAGCGGTTCGAGATCCTCCAGCTCGACCTGCACGGGTCGCGCGAGCTCACCGATCTCGACGGTAGCAAGCACGAGGAGAAGGCGTTCGCGCGGCGGATCGCCGGGCAGATGACCCCGGTCGCGATCTTCCTGCCGGCCGATCCGGCCGAGGCGGCGGGTCGGCCGGCGCATCTGGCGGCGGTCGCGCGGATGCCCGGCTATCTCCCGCCACGCGAGTTCCTGGCCCTCTTCCGCTACGTATACGAACAGGCCTATCGTCACGAAGGCTTCGAGGCCTATCGACGCCGGGAAGCCTGAGCGCGCGACGTTCCGCCGCGGCGGAACGCCGTTGGCGCGACATGAATATTAGGGTTTTTGCATCTCCGGGCGTTCGCGACGTGCGCGGCCGTCCGGTCACCCGAGGAGGCAGGGAATGGGCACGCAACGGATCGTGCTGGGGCTCGCGGGGCTGGTGTTTTCGGCGACGGCGGGGGGCGGCGCGGGGGCGGCGCTGGCGGCGCCGTCGGTCGAGGCGATCACCCGCAACTGCGTCGTTTGCCACGGGCCCAAGGAAGCGGGGCAGGTCGAGATTCCGACCCTCGCCAACTATCCGGCCAAGAAGATGGTGGAAATGCTCGCCGGCTTCAAAGCCGACCAGAAGCCGGCCACCATCATGAACCGCATCGCCAAGGCGTTCAGCGACGAACAGATCGCGGCGATCGCCGAACATCTGGGCACGAAGTGAGGGGAGGCTCGAGCATGACGACACGGCGCACGCTCCTCGGGACCGGTCTGGCCCTCTCGGCGGGCCTCGCGCTGCCGCGCCTCGCCCGCGGCGCCTCGCCCAAGGTGGTGGTGGTGGGCGGCGGCTTCGGCGGCGGCACGGCCGCCAAATACGTCAAGAAGTTCATGCCCGCGGCCGAGGTGACGCTGGTCGAGCGGGACAAGCAATTCGTCACCTGCCCGTTCTCGAACCTGGTGATCGGCGGCCTCGCCAAGATGGAGCAGATCACCCACGGCTACGACAAGATCGCCAAGCGGGGCGTCAAGGTCGTGCACGACGAGGCGGTCGGGGTCGACCCCGTCGCCCGCAAGGTGACCCTCAAGGGGGGTGGCGTGCTCGACTACGACCGGCTGGTGCTCTCGCCGGGGATCGACTTCAACTACGAGGGCCTGCCCGGCTACAGCGAGGCGGCGGCCGAGAAGCTGCCGCACGCCTGGAAGGCCGGCCCGCAGACCCTCCTTCTCAAGAAGCAGATCGAGGCGATGCCCGACGGCGGCACGGTGATCATCGTGGCGCCCAACAATCCGTTCCGTTGCCCGCCCGGGCCCTACGAGCGGGCCGGGATGATCGCTTGGTACCTCAAGAAGAACAAGCCGAAGTCGAAGATCCTGATCTTCGATCCGAAGGAGACCTTCTCCAAGCAGGCCTTGTTCTTCGAGAGCTACGAGGCCCTCTACCCGGGCATGATCCAGTGGATCGGCGGCAAACAGGGCGGCAAGGTCGAGCGGGTCGACCCGCAGTCCATGACCGTCGAGGCCGGTTTCGGCGAGGAGAAGGGCGACGTGATCAACGTCATCCCGCCGCAGCGGGCCGGCAAGATCGCCCAGCTGGCCGGCGTGACCGACGAGAAGGGCTGGTGTCCGATCGACCCGCGGACGATGGAATCGACCAAGGTCAAGGGCGTCCACGTGGTGGGCGACGCCTGCATCGCAGGCGCCATGCCGAAATCGGGTACGGCCGCCAACAGCCAGGCGCGCAACGCCGCGGCGGCCATCGTGGCCATGCTCGAGGGCAAGGATGCACCCGAGCCCTCCTTCGCCAACACCTGCTATTCGGTAGTGGCCGAAGGCTACGGGTTCTCGGTGACCGGCGTCTACGGCGCCACGCCCGAGGGCATCAAGGAGATCGCGGGCGGCGTGAGCAAGCTCAAGGCCCCGGCCAAGGACCGGGACCTCGAGGCGGCCTACGCGCTCGACTGGTATCGCGGGATCGTCCACGACGCGCTCGGCTGAGCGGCGGGCGCTCCCGCAGCGGGAGGTAGGAGATGAGCGAGACCAAGGGGGGGCGCCGGACGGGCGGCGCCCTCGACCGGCGGAGTCTGCTCGCCGGCGCCGCGGGTGCCGGCGGTGCGCTGGTGGCGGCGGCGGCGCGCGCGGAGGAGCCGGCCATTCCGGCCGAACTCCCCGAGTGGAGCCGCTATCTCGGGCCGGGCGTCGACGACGAGCCTTACGGCAAGCCGTCGAAGCACGAGGCGCACGTGGTGCGTCGCAACGTCGAGTGGCTCACCGCCTCGACGCAGTCCTCGATCAACTTCACGCCCTTGCCCTGGCTCAACGGTATCATCACGCCGAACGGGGTGTTCTTCGAGCGCCACCACGGCGGCCGGGCGGAGATCGACCCGAGCGCGCACCGGCTGCTGATCCACGGGCTCGTCGAAAAGCCGCTCGTCTACACGGTCGAGGACCTCAAGCGGCTGCCCTGCGAGGACCGGATCTGGTTCCTCGAATGCGCCGCCAACGGCGGCATGGAGTGGCGCGGCGCGCAGCTCAACGGCTGCCAGTTCGTGCGCGGCATGGTGGGCTGCGCGCAGTGGACCGGGGTGCGGCTCAAGACCCTGCTCGACCGCTCGGGCCTCAAGCCCTCGGCCAAATGGGTGCTGGCCGAGGGGGCCGACGCTTCGGCCTTGACCCGCAGCTTCCCGATCGAGAAGGCGCTCGACGACGCCTTCGTGGCCTATGCCCAGAACGGCGAGGCGCTGCGGCCCGGCCAGGGCTACCCGATCCGGCTGATCCTGCCGGGCTGGGAAGCCAATATGAGCGTCAAATGGCTGCGGCGGATCGAGGTCGGCGACGCGCCCTGGTACACCCGCTGGGAGACCTCGAAGTACACGGACCTCCTGCCGTCCGGAAAGGCCTACAAGTTCTCCTGGGTGCAGGAGGCCAATTCGGTGATCACCTGGCCGGCTCCGGAGCACAAGATCGACGGGCCCGGCGAGTACATGATCCGCGGGCTCGCCTGGTCGGGCCGCGGGCGGATCGTGCGGGTCGATCTCACCTTCGACGGCGGCAAGAACTGGGTGACCGCGCCCCTGCAGGAGCCGATCCTGCCGAAAGCGTTGACCCGGTTCTACTATCCCTGGCGGTGGGACGGCTCCTCGATGATCATGGCCTCGCGCGCGATCGACGAGACCGGCTACGTGCAGCCGACGATCGTCCAGCTGCGGAACGCGCGCGGCCGCAATTCGATCTACCACAACAACTCCATCGTCACCTGGCTCGTCAATTCGAGCGGCGAGGTCGAGAATGTTCAGGTCGCGTGAGTTTCTCTTGGCCCTCGCGCTCGGCGCGGCGCTCGCACTCCCGGCCGAAGCGGGTGAAAAGCCGATCGGCCGGGTGCCGACGGCCGAGGACATCGCCCGCTGGGACATCGACGTCCGGCCGGACGGGCTCGGCCTGCCTCCCGGCCGCGGCACGGCCAAGGAAGGCGAGGAGGTGTTCCAGGCCCGCTGCGCCCAGTGCCACGGCGAGTTCGGCGAGGCGGTCGGCCGCTGGCCGCAGCTCGTGGGCGGCCAGGGCTCCTTGACCTGGGACGATCCGATCAAGACGGTGACGAGCTACTGGCCCTACGCGACCACGGTGTTCGACTACATCAAGCGGGCGATGCCGTTCGGCGACGCCCAGTCGCTCACCGACGACGAGGTCTACGCGATCACCGCGTTCCTGCTGGCTTCCGACGGGATCATCCCGGAGGACTTCGTGGTCGACGCGAAGACCCTGCCGACGATCCGGATGCCGAACGCCGACGGCTTCATCGACGATCCGCGGCCCGATGTACCCAAGGGCGAGCCCTGCATGAAGGACTGTGTGGCGGAGGTCGTCGTCACCGGCCACGCACGCAAGATCGGCGTCACACCCGAGGACAAGGCGCGGCCGGCGACCGACTGAACCCGCGCCGCACGGGCCGGCGGGTCGGGCGGCGCGGGCTCAGCCCAGGCCGCGGCGCTCGCCGCGGCCGAGGAACCAGAGGGCGAACCCGAGAAGGCCCAGGACCAGCCAGGCGGGCAGGGCGAGGAGGCCCACGAAGAGGCTGCCGGCGAGGTCGCCGAGGCTGCGTTCGACGGCGGCCTGGAAGCCCACGAGGCTGTTGGCGGACAGCGCGTACCAGACGGTACCGAGGCTCACCCGGCTGCTGCCGCGGCTCGCGACCAGGGTGAGGACTTCGGCGACCGCCGCGGCGGCACCGAGCAGGAGCAACGTGATGCCGAGCGCACGAGCGAGCCGCCGCATGTCTCCCCCCGGGGCCGCGCGCCACCATGGCGGAGAGCGGCGGGCGGGGCAAGGCGCGGTTGCCGGGCTCGCGTGGGCCGATTATCTCTGGGCCGGCGGGAGGGATGGCCGAGCGGTCTAAGGCGCACGCCTGGAGAGCGTGTTGGGGGCAACTCCTCGCGGGTTCGAATCCCGCTCCCTCCGCCAGACCTCGCCCGGCGGCCGGAGGTTCGCGGGGCGGGCGGATTCGGGCCGCGCCGGGCGGTCCGCGCCGATCGGGCAGGCTCGGCGTTTCGTGCTCGAAGGTGCCGATCGGAAAGCGCCCGATCGAGGAGGAGCGCGAGCTTCGCAGCGAACGCCGCTGCCGGGCCATCACGACCGAGCCGCACGGCAGGTCCGACACGGCGTCGGGAGCGAAGCGAGAGTTTCGGCGATGCTTCCGGAGTCGCGCCGATGGCCGCCGACGGCCGAGACGTCACACGGTTCGATGCCCGCCCTTCGGGCACTTCCGCACGGTTCTCGCGCCGGCCTTCCGGAGCGTCTCCTCGAGCCGCGGCATCGCTGCACCCGGGCCCGAGGCACGGGTGAAGATCGCCCCCTGCCTCGCACGGGACAACGCGACGTGAAAATTGCGCAGCTCTTCCGGCCGGTCCCGCCTCGGGCTCCACCACTCCTGGCTGTCCGGGCCGTAGAAGATCATGGTGCGGAACTCGAGGCCCTTCGCCTCGTGGGCGGTCACGAGCGCGAGCCGATCTTCACCGAGGAACAGCTCGACGACCCGATCCCAGCCGGCGGCCCCGTCACGGCACTCGTCGAGTAGGTCGCCGAAGCCTTCCCGAACCCGGCGAAAATCGTCGACCCTCCGATAGGCGGGATGGCTCGTCCGTAACCGATCTTCACCGAAGACGTTCATGAGCCGACACGGGAGATCGTCGGTCCTGATGGAAGATCGGTTCTCAGGACAACGTTCCGTCACAGTCGCACGCGAAGCGTTCGTTGCGTTGTCCAGGAGGTCGGCGACGCGACGCTGTCGAGCGTCGTCCTACGATTCGAAAGCTTCGAGGTACGATTCGAAAGCTTCGAGGGCGATCGGTCGATGGAGGGCATCGGAATACGCTTCGGGATCACGCGGACGAGCAGCGAGCCTCGAATCGAGCAACCGATATTCGGTCGGGGGTTCGGCTGGCGGTTCCCGGACGGAGATCTCCCTCGCTTGCCGGGCGACGTTGCGAAGGCGAAGCCCTCTGGCTTCGAAGGCCGGCAGCAGCTGCTTTTCGACCGGATCGGCCTTCCGGCGGAGCAGGATCGCGACATCGTCCGGTCGGAGGCTCCCCGCCCCCCCTCGTCTGCGAGCCGGCGGGCGAGCTCCCTCGCTCGCTCCTCGGGGCTCGCGAATGCCCAAATCGCAACCGAATCGCCTTCGACGCTCCTTTCCGCTCGTCCTCTGCGCTCGTTGGTTTGCCCGAGAAGTTCCCTCGCCACAGCGGTCCGAACAGCCGCGAGGCGTCCTTGGACCCGCCGATCGCACGAAAGTTCGCCGCGGCCCGAGCCACGATGCGTCGGAGATCGTCTCCGACGGCGCTGAGGGCGGATCTCGTTCCGGCAAAAATCCTGCGAAGGCGTTCGAACTGCGGCTCGGTCGTATCTTGGAACTCGTCGAGAAGTACAAAGGGACAGGTGGCTCCCGGCGCACGAACGGGTCTCGGATCGTGCTCCAACAGAAAAACACTCGGACGATTAATCATAGAAACCGAACGAAGAGATCCTCCTTCGTGTCGGAGTCGATGCTGCCACCACCCATAAACGATAGCGTTATCGGGTGAATCGATGGCAAGTAGTGATCTCGCGATACACACTTCGATGGATGCAGTATCGTATCTGTAGGAATCTTTTTGTCGTAAGAAGTCCGCGTAGTCGCCGCGCTTCGGGAAGACGATACGGTACCGAGCATCCGGCCGCCACTCGTCCGGTAGAGCGAGACGGAACCGGTCGAGCATCCCCTTGGTGAATGCGTCGAAAGCGACCGGGTCGAGCCTGCGAGCGAGTGCGATGCCAGCCCGGCGCTCGACGCGTGCAGCCGGATTCCGCGCCGTGTCGCGCCTGAAGCCGATGGCGAGAATCCGCCGCGGCGCCGCACATGGTCCCGTCTGCGACAAGAACAGCGCCTTCTGAGCGAGGAGCTCCGTTTCGCCCGCACCCGCCCAGGCCGAAACCGAAAGCGACCGGTCGGCCTCTCGAACGGCCCGCGGAGCTCCGGTTCCGGCTCTTCGACGCCGCGCGGCCGCCGGGCATCACGAGATACGGTCGTCACGGGCGACCCCGATCCGGATCGCGCTCGCTTCCTAGCGGACGAGCCGGCGGAGAACCGCGGGTGCTCGCCTTTCGAACTCGCTTTCGTGCTCCGTCGACCACGCGAGTGCGGCCAAACGGGCTTCCGGTTTGCTCCGCTGCAGGAAAAGGTAACGATACGACCGAAACAACTCCTTGAACTCGGGTCCATGAAGATTCGATACACCGTCTTTGCCGAGAACGACCCGCTTCGCCTCTTCGCCATCGGCTTCTCGCGGCCTCGGCCCTTGTCCATCGGCAGCTGGCTCGTACACCCCTGGAAAGGCTCGGAGCATCGCGAAGTCGAGGGCGAGCCGGGCAGAAACCGATATCCCATCGTTTTCGAGCTGTACGCGGAGTCTTTCTTTGGAGAGGGTTTCCACGATCGTATTATCGTTCTTGTTGCCGAAGTTCGTCAGAGCACCAACACCTGTTTTCCGAACGTCGCGTAGTTTGCCGAGTATCCGTCGGACAACCCGAGTGCCGTCGTGTTTCCGGCCGTAGTCGAGATCGCGCGACGTCGCATGTGGAATTCGGAGATCTTCGAGCAACCTCCAGAGATGTTCGACGTGACGACCGCCGAGCGGCACCACGGGAACCAAGGAGGGATCGATCGGCACCCCCATCGCTTCGGCGAGCCGGGGAACCACGACACGCTCCGAAACGCCCTCGGCCAGGATCGCGAATCGCGCGAAGTAGGGGTCTGGATACACCCGAACAACCGGCCGAGCGTATTCGGCAGCTTGGTTCGTGTCATTCGGGAAGTGCCGTGGTTGTATCGATGCGTATCGTAAGGAACCGTTCAATCTGCAGTGCCGAACGTCCTTTGGATCGATCTTGCCGCGAATACGCCGTGAGTAATTCGACATGAGGACCTGCGCATTGTTTTCCCTGGCGACGTCCCGCGCCTGATCGACGATCCGCGCCGAGAACAACGGCGCCAGATTGGTCTCCGGCTCCTCGATCGCCGAAATCGTGAGGAGCGGACATGCCAGTCGGCCGGTGTCGAAATGCCCGGCGCGGTTTCGGCTCGCCTCGCGCTCGACGTCGAGCGCTGCCGCGGTGAGCGCGATGGGCAAGAGCGCTCGTTGGCCGTCCCCGAGGTCGGCGAGCGCTCGTTCCCCCCTCTCGTCCGGCCCGGACACGAGCTCGGCTCGACCCACCACATCGTCGACGTCGGTTGTGATGAGCCGGAGCGTTGGGTTGCGGTCGGTGTCTGCCCGATGCAGTTGCTCCCGGCGACGGGTGAGGCTCTCGACGACCGTGGTGACGGCACCCTCCGCTTCGAATCGGTGTCGAAGACCGTCCGAAGCCTGTCGCGGCTGCGCGCCAAACGCTTCTGGTCATTTCGCAGCTCGTAACGTGCGTCTTTTGCGTACCTCGGAGAGCTCGCGAGCGACGTCGCCATCGGCCGGCAGGTCGATGAACCGCACCGAGGACCGCTCGCTTGGCGAAACTCTCGGCAGTGTCGGCCAAATCGTCGGCTCCGGTTCGTCCGGCATGGTGATCCGACGACAATCACGTCGATCGTAGCTTCGCTCGTCTGGTCGTCTCGCCAGGTGGCTCGCGAACGAATTCTGCGCAACAACCGGCCGTTTTCGTGCTGGACCGTGGCACGACGAAAGAACTCGGCAACGGCAGCGCATTCCGCTCGGTCGTGATCGAGCTCCGGAAAATGCGGCTGGGCTTCGATCTCGAGTGGCGTATCGGGCGTCCTCGCGTCGGCTCGAACCGGAAAGTCGTTGGGCATCACGGTGCGCTGGCTGCGGCCCGCGCCGAACGGGCGGGCGAGTGCCGTGAAAAGCGCGGTCTTGCCCGGGCCGTTGGCGCCCACGAAGGAACCGATTCCGGTTTCGCGGAACGCCACCTCGGTCCATTCCGCTCCGAAGCAGCGAGAATCACGAACGCGCAGCCGCTCGAGCCGCACCGGTTCTCGCCCAAGAAAAGAGTTCGGAACCCGGCGACAGGTCGGCGGAACCCGGCGACGGGTCGGCACACCGAGGCATCGAGAACGAGCTCCGACGGCCAGCCGGAGGCCGGAGCCGCGAGGCGCTCGGGGAGCGGGCGGGCGAAGAGGACCCTGCGGGAGCGCAGGCTCGCTCGGGCTCGAAGTCGAGCCCTTCGAGCGGGGTCGGCGAGAGGCCCACGAGGCCGTCGCCGCAGACGAGCGCGTGGTCGAGGAAGGCGAGCTCGTGCTCGGTGGCGAGCGTCTCGAGCCGGAGCGAAACTCGGCGAGCTCGACGGTCGTCGGGTTCTTGTCGGCCCCGAACAGGCGGCGGGTGGCGACCAGCCGCTCGGCGCAGCGGCGTTCGGCGCCGCTCGGGCGGGATCCAGACGGCGGCGACCGCCGGCAGGTCCTCGTGCAGGCGGAGCGCCGCGGGGCCGTAGAGGACGAGCCGGCCCGAGAACAGGAGGCGCCGCTCGGCGCCGGCCGCGGTCGACAGGCAGGCCCGGGAGAGGAGCCGTTCGACCACGCCCCGGGAGCCGAAGCGGGCGGGACGGCGACGAGCAGGAAGTCGATCCGCCCGTGCAACAAAAGCTCGCGGATCACGAGCCCGGCCTCGATCGTCTCGCCGAGGCCGACATCGTCGGCGAGCAGCAGATCGACCCGCGGCGGCTCGAGCGCCTCGGCCAGGGGCTCGAGCTGGTAGGGCTCGAGGCGGGGGTGCGGGCGCGCGGCGGAGAGCGAGCGGAGCCGGAAAGACCCGCGCGCTCGGCCGGCCGCAGCCTCAACGATCCGTTAACCTTTTCGTGCCAGGTTCGGGCGCGAGAAAGGGTACGCGGATGCTCCTGGCCGCACTTCTCGTCTGGCTTGTCCGGCTTCTCTCGACGATCCCTCGCCGGGTGGACCGCTCGCGCGCGGGTCCGGGGTTCCGCCCCGCCTTCGCCGCGGGACGGGCTCCGAGCGGCGGCACTCGCGACCCGACCGTGCCCGTCGAGGTCCGGGCGCCCTTGCCGCTCGCCGCTGCAGGATCCTGCCGGGCGAACGCACCGGGCGGCGCCCGGCCCGACCGGAACGACCCGGCCGCCGACCGACCGGGCGCCGGCCCCGACCCGCCCCGATCGGAGCGGGGCCTAGAGGCTCGAGACGAGATGGCCGCCGTCGACCACGAGGACGGTGCCGGTCATGTAGGCCGAGGCGTTCGAGGCCAGGAGGAGGAGCGGGCCGTCCAGGTCCTCCACCCGGCCGAGCCGGCGCTGGGGGATCCGGGCGACCATCGCCCGTCCCGCCTCGCTCGCGAAGAAGGCGCGGTTGAGGTCGGTCTCGATATAGCCCGGGGCGAGCGCGTTCACCCGAATGCCGAAGCGTGCCCATTCGAGAGCCAGCGCACGGGTCAGATGGACGAGCCCGGCCTTGGCGGCCGCATAAGCCGCGACCCCGCCGGCCACCCGCAGCCCCAGGATCGAGGCGACCGTGACGATGCTGCCGCCGAGCTTCGCCTCGACCATCGCCCGGGCGGCGGCCTGGGCCACGAGGAACGCTCCCTCGAGGTCGGTCGCGAGCACCGAGCGGAAGGTCGCGGGGTCGAGCTCGAGGGCGCGGTCCGTGTGAGCGATCCCGGCGTTGGCGACGAGCACCGTCGGGGTGCCGAGGACCTCGCGGGTTCGGGCGAAGGCGGCCGCCACGCTCGGCGGATCGGTGACGTCGAGCGGCAGACCGATCGCCCGCCGGCCCTCGGCTTCGAGCGCGCGGGCCTCGGCCTCGACCCGCTCGAGCCTGCGGGCCGCGAGCACCACCGCCGCACCGGCGCGGGCGAGGGTGCGGGCCATGTGCAGGCCGAGGCCGGAGGAGGCACCGGTCACCAGCGCCACCTCGCCGGTCAGGTCGACGTGGAGGCTCACGGCGCGCGCCGGCGCCGCTCCGCCTCGTCCCAGGCGAGGAGCGGTTGGAGATCGGGGACGAAGCCGAGGCCCTTGCGGGCGTCGGAGGAGACGGCGGTGCGCGAGGTGACGACGTCGACGACGGCGGGCGCACGCTCGAGGGCGCGGGCGAGCGCGGGACGCAGGTCCTCGGGCCGCTCGACCCGCTCGCCATGGGCACCGAGCGCTCGGCCGAGGGAGGCGTAGTCGGCATGCGCGAGCAGCGTCCCCACGACCCGACCGCCGTAATTGGTCTCTTGATCGAAGCGTTCGATGTTCCAGGCGGCGTTGTTGGAGACGACGAACACCGCCCGAGCGCCGTGGCGGACCGCGGTGTCGACTTCCATCGCGTTGAGGCCGAAGGCGCCGTCGCCGTTGACCGAGATCACCGGCCGGCCCGGGAAGGCGAGCGCGGCGGCGATCGCGAAGGGAACTCCGACACCGAGACAGCCGAAGGCGCCGGCATCCAGATAGGTCTTCGATTCGAGCCCGATCCGGGCGAAGGAGAGAAGGTCGCCGCCGTCGGCCACCGCCACGTGATCGGGCGGCACGAGCTCGCGGAGCGCGCCGAAGATCGCCATCGGGTGGATCTTGCCGTCGCTGCCGAGGCCGGCCGCCGCGGCGGCTTTCGCCGCCGCGGCGGCGCGTTCGTCGTGCCGCTGGCGGAGCTCCGCGGCCCATGCCCGGTCGGTCGCGGGCTCGCGATTGCCGGCCCGCTCGACGATGGCGGCGAGCGCGAGCACCGGGTCGGCGAGGAGCTCCGGGTCGCCCCTTCGATTGTCGATCAGCTCGCCGGCGGTATCGGCGATGCGCACGAACCGCCGTGCGTTGGCGAACACGGCGGGCGAGCCGTAGCCCAGCTGGTAATCGAGCTTGCGGCCGATCACGAGGACGAGGTCGGCCTCGGCCATCGCCCGGCCGCGCACCGCGCCCACGAAACTCGGATGCTCGCCGGGCACCAGGCCGCGGCTCTCTTGGGTGTCGAGATAGACCGCTCGGGTCGCATCGAGGAGCCGGACGAGCTGGGCCGAGGCAGCGCGGGCCCCGCGCCCGGTGATCACGAGCGGTCGGCGGGCCGACCAGAGGGCGTCGACCGCGGCCTCGACGGCCGCCGGATCGGGGAGGAGGCGCCGGGGCGGCTTGGGGCGCATCCACTCCTCGAGGACCAGGGCATCCGGAACGCTGGCGCGCAGCACGTCGGTCGGGATCTCGACATAGACCGGACCCGGCTCGCCGAGGTCACCCAGGGCACGCGAGACGGCCTCGTCGAGCTCGCGGATCACCTGCTCGGGCACGCGGAGCGTGCGGGCGTGGCGGGTGACGGGGCGCAAGATGTCGACGTGCGGGATGTCCTGAAGCGGGCCCATATTGGCCTGCGGTCGGGGCGGGCAGCCGCCGATCAGAAGCACCGGTGCCCGCGCGAGCGCGGCGTTCGCGACGGCCGTCACCGTGTTCGTGACCCCGGGCCCGGCGGTGACCATGGCGACGCCGAGTGTACCCGTGAGCTCGGCGTGGGCGTGTGCCATGTGCACCGCGGCGGCCTCGTGGCGGACGTCGACGATGCGGATGCCGAGCCGGGCGGCGTGGTCCCAGATCGGCTGGATGTGGCCGCCCTGCAGGCCGAAGATCCGGTCGATGCCGCGAGCCTTCAGGAAGCTGGCGACCCGGGCCGAGCAGGCGGTGGGGTCGGTGTTGAGGTCGATGACGGGTGTGACGGACTCGCTCAAGCTGGGAGCTCCCTGGGCTCGGGCTCACGGGCCGGTGGTCCGCCCGGCGGCTCGGGCGAGCCGGTCGCGCAGGGCCCGGTGCTGGATCTTGCCGGTGGCGGTGCGCGGCATCTCGGCTTCGCTCAGCACGGTCAACGAGCGCGGTCGCTTGTAGCCGGCGAGCTGCGGACGGGCCCAGTCGAGGAAGGCCCGTTCCTCGATCGTCGCTCCCGGCTTGAGGACGAGGACGGCGTGCACCCGCTCGCCCCAGAGGGGATCGGGAAGGCCGATCACCGCCACGTCCTGGACCGCCGGGTGGCGAGCCAGCACGGCTTCGACCTCGCTCGGGTAGATGTTCTCGCCACCGGAGATGATCATGTTGCTCTTGCGGTCGACCAGCACGATGTAGCCGTCCGGATCGCGCCGGGCCATGTCGCCGACCGAGCACCACGCCCCTTCGAACGCTTCGGCGGTCTTCTCGGGGTTCCGCCAATAGCGGTCGAAGGTGTAGGGCGTACAGGAGAAGAGCTCGCCCACCTCGCCGTCCGGCACCTCGCGCCGCTGCTCGTCGAGCAGCTTGACGGGCGCGCTGCCGACGCATTCGCGGCCGACCGTGCCGAGCTTGGCGAGCTGCTCCTCGGGGTGGAGCATGGTGACCCAGCCGGCCTCGCTCGAGCCGTAGAGCTCGAACAGGCCGGCGCTCGCGAAGAGCTCCATCGTGGCGAGCTTGGTCTCGGCGCGCGCCGGGGCCGAGGAGATCATGAGCTTCTCGACGCGACGGAGATCCAGGCGGCCGCGGACCGCGGCCGGCACCTCCAGCAGCATGACGTACTGGGTCGGGACGAGCGAGGTGAAGGTGACCCCACCTTCGGCGAGGGTCCGCAGGCAATGCTCGGGGTCGAAGCTGCGTCTCGAGTAGACGAAGGTACCGCCGCCACAATAGGCGAAGGAACCGAAAAAGTTGAGCGAGTTGGCGTGGCACATCGGCATGACGAGGAGGGCCGTGTCGCGTCGGTGCAGGGCGAGTTCGATCTCGGTCACGAGCGCGAGCAGCACGGCTGCTCCGTGACTTCTGAGCACGCCCTTGGGACGGCCGGTCGTCCCCGACGTGTACATGAGGGTCCAAGGATCGGCGAGCGCCACCTCGATCTCGGGCTCCCGGTCGGCCGCGCGCGCGATCAGGTCCTCGTACGAGCGCCAGCCGGCCGGGCAGGGCGAGCGGCCGAAATGGATCCGACGGGTCGCCGGCACCGACAGCTCGGCCGACACCGGCTCCACTGCCCCCAGAAGCTCGTCCTGGACGACGAGGGCGGCGGCCTCGGCATGCTCGACCACGTAGCGGATCTCGTCCGCCACCAGGCGGAAGTTGATCGGTACGATCACGAGCCCGGCCTTGGCGGTGGCGGCGTAGAGCTCGGCCCATTCGAGGCAGTTGTAGGCCAGTACCGCGACCCGGTCACCCTTGCCGAGTCCGAGGCCGAGGAGCGCGTTGGCGAGACGGCGAGAGCGCGCGTTCCAGGTGGCGAAATCGAGCGTCCGCTCGAGGTCGCGGGCGCCCATGCGCTCGCCGTGCAACCGGGCGTGCACCGCGAGCATCCGACCCAGGGTCAAGAGCTCCCGCATCGCCGGCCTCCCCGATCGCCAGCGGCCCGCGCGGGGCCGGACCGCGGTCCGGAGGCTTGCGGCCAAGCGGCGCGCCCGTCAAGGAAGGGCGGCGATCGGTGGGGGGGAGGCGACGCATGCACGTCCGCAGGCTCGGTCGGGATCTCGAGGTGGGGGCGGTGGGCCTCGGTTGCATGGGGCTCTCCTCGGTCTACGGCCCGGCCGAGGACGGGGCCTCGGTGGCGCTGATCCGCCGGGCGGTCGAGCACGGCTGCACGTTGATCGACACCGCCGACATCTACGGTTTCGGCCACAACGAGCGGCTCGTGGGCGAGGCGATCCGCCCGGTGCGCGACCGGGTGGTACTGGCGACCAAGTTCGGCAACATCCGCGACGCTCGCGGCAGGCCCGCGGTCGACGGCCGGCCGGAGCATGTGCGGCGGGCCTGCGAGGCGTCGCTCGAGCGGCTCGGGGTGGAGGTGATCGACCTCTATTATCTGCATCGGGTCGATCCCTCGGTGCCGATCGAGGAGACGGTCGGCGCCATGGCCGAGCTCGTGCGTGCCGGAAAGGTCCGCTTCCTCGGGCTGTCGGAGGCGGCACCCGCGACGATCCGACGGGCGCATGCGGTTCATCCGATCACCGCGGTCCAGTCGGAGTGGTCGCTCTGGACCCGCGACATGGAGGCGGAGGTTCTGCCGACTTGTCGCGGGCTCGGCATCGGCTTCGTCGCCTACAGCCCCTTGGGCCGAGGCTTCCTTTCGGCGACGGTCGAGCGTGTGGGGGAGGGCGACCGCCGCGCCGAACATCCACGCTTTTCGCCAGAGAACCTCGAGCGCAACCGCCGCCTCCTGGGTCCACTGCGCGAGCTCGCCGCGGCCAAGGGGTGCACGCCGGCCCAGCTGGCGCTCGCCTGGCTGCTGGCGCAGGGGCCGGACATCGTGCCGATCCCCGGGACACGCAAGCCCGAGCGACTGGAAGAGAACCTCGCGGCCACGGCCGTGGCGCTCTCGGCGGACGAGGTGGCGGCACTCTCGGCGGCCTTCCCGCCGGGGATCGCGGCCGGGGCGCGGTATCCGGAGGCGCAGCTCGCCCGGGTCGGGCTCTGAGCGGGCCGCGCTCGGCAGCCGCGCCTTCGATTTCCTTCCGGCCGACGCCGGGCCCGCGGCAGCCGGCCTCCGGGCCGGCGGAAATGTCCTCGGTTCGGTCCTCGGACGCGCGCTCGCGTTCGGCCGGGCCGACGAGCCGGCGCCGTCCCGACCGGCCGCCGACCCTCCCGGTCGCGCGGCGGACGGACCGGCGCTTCGCCCAGCGGGCGGCGGGCGCGGCGAGAGAGCCGGGGCTCACGCCGCCCGCGCCGGCGCGCGGGCGGAGCACGGGATCGGCTCGGCGCGCACTCGCCGTTCGGTCCGGGAAGCCCTTCTCGGCCGGGCGGGGACCACCGTACCCCGGGGACGTGGGCGAGGCCGGACGATGGCGGGTTCGGGCGTCGGAACGCCGAGGCTCTCGGCGGCTCCGCGGCCGCTCGGTTCCGTGGACGGGGCCGTTCGGATGCCGTGGGAAGGCGCGAGGAGGTCGAGCGGCGGCGCCCACCGGTCGGGGCGGGGTGCGGGCCGACTGGTGGTCGGGGGACGAGGGGACGGGCTAGCAGCGAGGTCCCGGGTCGGAACGCCGAGGTTCTCGGCGGCTCCGCGGCCGCTCGGTTCGGTCGAAGAGAACGAGGAGGCCGAGCGGTGGCGATCCGCGGAAACAGGAGCTCCGCGGCTCCCGGCTTTCCCGCCGCCGGTCGGCATGGCGGGCGGCGGAGGCCGGTCTCTTCCCGAGGAGCGAGGAGGTCGAGCGGCGGCGCCCACCGGTCGGGGCGGGGTGCGGGCCGACTGGTGGTCGGGGGACGAGGGGACGGGCTAGCAGCGAGGTCCCGGGTCGGAACGCCGAGGTTCTCGGCGGCTCCGCGGCCGCTCGGTTCGGTCGAAGAGAACGAGGAGGCCGAGCGGTGGCGATCCGCGGAAACAGGAGCTGCGCGGCTCCCGGCTTTCCCGCCGCCGGTCGGCATGGCGGGCGGCGGAGGCCGGTCTCTTCCCGAGGAGCGGGGAGGTCGGGCGGCGGCGCCCACCGGTCGGGGCGGGGTGCGGGCCGACTGGTGGTCGGGGGACGAGGGGACGGGCTAGCAGCGAGGTCCCGGGTCGGAACGCCGAGGCTCTCGGCGGCTCCGCGGCCGCTCGGTTCGGTCGGAGAGAACGAGGAGACCGAGCGGTGGCGATCCGCGGAAACAGGAGCTCCGCGCTGCCCGGCCTTCCCGCCGCCGGTCGGCATGGCGGGCGGCGGAGGCCGGTCTCTTCCCGAGGAGCGGGGAGGTCGAGCGGCGGCGCCCGCCGGAGTCGAAGGAGTAGGCCATGGGGCCGTGCTGCCGTCGAAGGCGGCGGCGGGCGCGCGGTATGCGGAGCTGCCGCTCTCCCGGGTCGGGCTTCGAGCGGACCGAGGTCGGAAGCCGCGACCCGGATCTCCCGTCGGCCGATGTCGGACTCGAGGCCGCCGCGTTCCTGGTCGGCGCGAGCTTCCTCCCCTCGATGCCGACGGGCGCGCTCGGGCTCGGTGGCGGGGTGACGATGCTCGCGCTGCTCGCCACGCTCCTGCCGCCGCTCCTGGTGATCCCGGAGCACGGCATCGTGCAGATCGGCTCCGATCTCGGTCGGGCGGTGCCGCTGCGGCAGGCGGTAGCGGCGGCGCTGCTGGGCGCGGTCGCGGCGGGCTCGATCCTGGGCGTGGGCCTCGGAGGGCTCCTCCTCACGGAGCTGCCGGAGGATCCGCTCCTTCTCTCGCTCGGGCTCTTCGCGCTGTGGTCGAGCTGGAGCCCGCGCCTGCGGCCGCACGCCTCGCCGCCGGCGGCGCTCACGCTCGTCGGCACCGCCACGAGCTTCGTCACCGGGTCCCCGGGAGCGACGGGCCTTTCGTGGCGGCGTTCCTCTCGCCGGAGCGCCTCGACCGCAAGGGCGCGGTCGCCACTCGTGCCGCCTGCACGGGCGTGCGACACGCGCCCGAGGTCGGCGCGTTCGCGGCACTCGGCTTCGCCCTGCTGTCCCGGCTTCCGCTTCCGGTCGCGATGGTCGGGTTCGGTTTTCTCGGCACGACGGTCGGCACGCGGCTGCCCGACCGGCTGCTCGAGCGGGGCTTCGCGAAGGCGTTCCGGATCGTCCGCGCACTCCTCGCATTCGGGCTCGTCCGGGAGGGGCTGAACGGCCCGCTCGGGCCCCGAGCGCACGGGCTCGTCGGGCGGTCGGGCCGCGCCGCGTTTCGAGCACGGCCGAGCGCGCCCGCACCCTCCCGCCCGAGCCCGTGACTGTCGAGGCCTTCCTCGCCTGGCACGACGGGACCGACACGCGCCGGGAGCTGCTCGACGGCCGCATCGTGGCGATGGCGGCACCGTCGCCGGACCACGGTACGATCACCGGAAACATCGCGGGGCTGCTCTATTCCGGACCGCGGCCGCCGTGCCGCGCGACGACCGTGGAGTGGGGCGTCCCACGCGGCGAGCGGATCTATTGGCAGGCGGACGTCGCGGTGGTCCGTCGATCATGGGTGCCGGGCGAGCCGCCGCCCGTACCCTCGGCGCTCGTCGAGATCGTCTCGCCCGACAGCGCCGACCACGACCACGGCAAGGCCGGGGGCTGTCGCGAGATCGAGGGAGTCCGGCCGATCCTTCCGGTCCACGGCGATCGGCGGCGGATCGAGCGTTGGCTGCGCGAGGGGGAGCGCTGGATCGTGACCGACCACATCGGCCGCGGCACGGTCGAACTGCCCCCGCTCGGCCTCGCCCTCGAGCTCGACGCGGTCCGCGCCGGCACGAGCCTCGAGACGGCCCGAGCCCCGATCGGACGGCCCGGCGTTCGCGTAGTGTCTCCGGTTCGCGGGCCGCCTGCTCGGCCACGCGCGTTGCGCGGCCTTCGCCCGGGCGGCCCGTTCGTCGCGGCGCAAGACGCGCAGCTCGTCGACGGCGAAGGCCAGAGCCACGAGGGTGAACCGGCCCTCGAGGAGGAGGAACGCGGTGGTCTCGCTCGTCGCCTCCGCTCCGGGATCGATCCGCTGCCGATGGCAGAAGCGAGGCTCGGGGGATCAGGCGGCCCGTCGCGGTGCCGGGGGCCGCACGGCGGGGCAACACCGACACCCGCGCCTGCGGCCGTGCAGCCGCTGCGGCTCGCTCGAAGCGACTGCGGACCGACAGTTCGCGCACGACAACGGCCAGCGGCAGGCGGAAGACGATCGCTCCCTTGAACGAGACGAAGGCGAAGCCGCTCTCGAGCGTACGGGCCCCTCCCCTGCGCGCCTGCCCGACAGGGCTGCGCTGCTACGGTCGATCACCGGGCAGCGGCGGGCGCGCCGCCGGTCGTCAGCTCGGCGTGATCCGGGTGATCTTGCTGCCTTGGATCACGAGCCCGGCCATCAGGCCCTTCTGGTTGAAGAAGAAGGCGTAGACCTCGTCCTGTGCGGTCGTGGTGCTGAGGTTCGCCGCCTTGCCCGCATCCACGACGGTGATCGATGGTCCGACGCCCAGCTCCCAGCCCTCGCTCTTGTCGAGATAGGCGAGTGCCTTCTCGTCCATCAAGAAGAGCGCGTAGCCGAAGCTCTCGACCCCGAGCTGCAATCCGTAGGAGGCGGCGACGGTATTGTAGTAGGCGACCGGCTTGCCGTGCTTGATGAGTGCCCCCTCGCCGTATTGACCGCCAATGATGAGCCCGCCTTTGACGATGTCGGGGAAGACGAGGATCGCCGTGGCCTTCTCGGCGAGCGCCCGTGCCGCCTCGTTCTCGGCCAGAAGGCCTTCCAGGGCGAGTTCGACCTTGACGTCGATCTCGCGGGCGGTCGCTGCAGTGCCGGGCCGCGACAGCGATGTGGCCAGGACGGCCAGAGCCGCCACGACCGCGGGACGCCGAGCCAGAACGGTCATCGACCGTCTCCTCCAGGTTTCCCGCCTTTCGACCATACATTACGCCGCGACACAAGATCTTTTCACTGCCGATCGCCCGCCGCGCACCGGGCCGCTACTTATTCGTCATGGAGTGTGCCTACCAGGCGGGTGGTCGAAACCTTTCGACCCCATCGGGCGACGAGCTTCCCCACGCACGCAACACTGCGCACGCTCCTCGCGGCGACGACTTCGCTCACGGCGCTCGCGGCCGTGCCGCCGCTGGCGGCCCAGGGGCTGGTCTCGGTGAGCTGGATCGGCTCGGAGGAGCCGAAGACGCCGGAGCAGCTCTCGCAGATGTTCACGACCGCCCGGGTCGAGGCGACCTACGCCGACGGGCGCGTGGTCGAGAACCCGCTGCGCTACGAGACGGTACTGACCAACCTCACACGGGTCGGCACCAATGCGAGCCCGACCGGCACGCTCTACGACGAGTTCATGCGCCCGATCCCGGATCCGACGGATCCCTCGAAGCCGCTCGTCTCGGAGGAGCCGGACGGCTCGATGCTCGCCAACATCGCGGGCAAGCTCTATCTGGTGAACCAGTTCGAGTACGACTGGCTCTTGGCCGACGGCAGCGAGGCGGAGAAATATCCGGGGTGGACGATCAAACACGCCAACGGCAAAGAGGACAGCCGGGCGTGGAACTTGCCCGGCACGATGGTCCTGACCCAGGTCGTACAGGATCCGACGACCGGCAAGCTCACCCCGGTGGCACAGCGGCCGATCGACTTCGCCGAGGTCGGCGGGCTCGTCTGGGCGTGCAACGCCAACACCACGCCCTGGGGCACGTTCGTCTCCTCGGAGGAGAACTATTCGGTCGACGCCCGCCAGGTCGAAGCCGACCGGAAGGTCGACCCCTCGGGCCGCAACGACTCGCTCGCCGGGATCACTTTCCAGTATCACGGCGGGCGCGAGCTCGCTTCGCCCTACTGGCGCGGCATCGTCCCGGAGATCCGGATCGGCGCCGACGGCTCGACCAGGGTCACCAAGCACTTCGCGCTCGGCCGCGGCACCTCCGAACTCGTCCAGATCATGCCCGACCAGCGCACCGTGCTGATCGCCCACGACGGCGAGAACAAGGCCTTCAACCTGTTCGTGGCCGACCGGCCGGGTGATCTCTCCGCTGGTACTCTCTACGCCGCCCGGCTCGAGCAGCGCAGCGCGGAGGCCGGTGGCAGCTTCGACATCCGCTGGATCAAGCTCGGCCACGCTACCAACGACGAGATTCGGGCGCTGGTCGAGGGCGGCATCGTCTTTTCCGACCTCTTCGAGGTGGCGGACCAGAAGAGGGACGGGTTCGTCGCGGTCCAGGCCAACAGCACGAAAACGACCGAGTTTCTCAAGGTCAAGAACGAGAAGGCTGCGGCCTTCCTCGAGACGATGCGCTACGCCGGGTACAAGGGGGCGACGGTCGAGTTCAACAAGGCCGAGGGGCTGGCCTTCGACCCGGAGGGCAAGCGCGCCTTCCTCGCGATCACCGACATCACCCGCGGCATGCTGCCGGGTGCGGGCTCGGGCGAGGCGGGCGACCACATCCGGCTCGAGGAGGTCCGTGCCGGTGCCGTCTACGTCTTGCCGGTGGCGGCTGGCCAAAAGGATCGCGACGGCGACCCGATCGACAGCGCCTTCGTGCCGGTGTCGATGAGCGTGCCGAAAGGCCTGTTGGGCGTCGACCTCGCCAAGGCGGACGCGCTCGGCAACAAGGCCGACCCGAACTACATCGCCGGGCCCGACAATCTCTACTGGTCGAGCGCCTACAAGACGCTCTTCGTCGGCGAGGACACGAGCCGGCACACCGCCAACGTGCTCTGGGCCTGGCAGGACGGGATGGAGAAGCCGGTGCGGCTGCTGACCGCGCCCGCCGGCGCCGAGCTCACCGGGCTTCGGATCCACGAGAACGTGGGCGGCCACGCCTACGCGCTCACCAACGCCCAGCACGTCGGCGACTTCGAGCCGGGCGACAACGAGACCCTCAAGCAGGCGATGGCGCTCATCAAGGAGAAGTGGCAGAACCGCCAGCTCGCGCCGCTCGGCTACCTGAGCGGCATGCCGGTCGCCGATCCGGTCGTGAACTGAGCGGTCGACGATCGAAGCGGATCCCGGTCGCGGAGGCGGGCCGCACGGGGCCCGCCCCGCCTTTGCGGGCCGCAGTCGGGAAGCCGAGCCGCATCGCCCGTGCTCGGCCAGCCGGCGCCGCCGGGCGTTCGCGACCGGATATGGGACGGGCTCGAGCGGCTCGATCCCGCGAGCCCGCAGCCGGTCCTCGCGCAGCGGGAGGAGGAGCTCGCGGACCGCGAAGCCGAGCGGCGGGGCGAAGACGAGCGGGACCTCGAAGGGGCTAGGCTCGGGCGGGGGGCTCCTCCGGACTCATTCGCCCGCGCCCTCCACCGTGGCGAGGGCAGGAGGCCTGGGGCCACCCGTGGCCCAGTCGAGGAGCTCGACGGTGTGCAGGATCGGCATCGGAAGCGCGTCGCGCAGCTGGGCGAGGCAGCCGATGTTGCCGGTGGCGACGAGCCCAGCCCCGGTCCGCTCGAGGTTGGCGACCTTGCGCGCCTTGAGCCTTCGGGCGATCTCCGGCTGCAGGATGTTGTAGGTGCCCGCCGAACCGCAGCAGAGATGGCCCTCGCGCGGCTCCCGCACGGTGAAGCCGGCCGCGGCCAACAGGCGCTTGGGCAGATCGGTGATCTTCTGGCCGTGCTGCATCGAGCAGGCCGAGTGGTAGGCGACGGTGAGCCGTGGCGCTCGGCCGCCCTGCCGGAGCCCGACCCGGTCGAGGAGCTCGGTCACGTCGAGCGCCAGGGCCGCGACCCGCGCGGCCGGCTCGGCCCATTGCGGGTCTTCGCGCAGCATCCAGCCATAGTCCTTGACGGTCGTCCCACAGCCCGAGGCGTTGATCACCACCGCATCGAGCGGCCCCTCGCGCGCGATCGCGAGGAAGGCTTCGATGTTTCGCTTCGCTTGGACGAGCGCCGAAGCCTCTCGGCCCATGTGGTGGACGAGCGCACCGCAGCAGCCCGCGCCGCGCGGCACCACGACCTCGACCCCGTGACGGGTCAGGAGCCGAACGGTCGCCTCGTGGATCTCGGGAGCCAGCACCGGCTGGGCGCAGCCGACGAGCAGCGCCACGCGCGCTTTGCGTGGGCCGCAAGCTGCGAAGGTCTGCGGCCGCTCGACGGAGGAGGGGGCGGCGGGGCCGGTCGGCGGGGCGAGCTCGAGCATCGCGCGCAGCCGACCGAGCGGGCCGCTCCCGGGCAGCAGACGGCGGAAGGGGCGGGCGAGGGCGGCGGCGAGGAGGGCCGTTCGGAAGGCGCCCGGCCGCGGCAGGACGCTCGCCAGCACCGTGCGCAGGAGCCGATCGGGTAGCGGCCGCCGCCAGGTCGCCTCGATATGCGCCCGGGCGTGGTCGACCAGGTGCATGTAGTGCACGCCCGAGGGGCAGGTCGTCATGCAGGAGAGGCAGGAGAGGCAGCGGTCGACGTGGCGGACGGTCCGCTCGTCGGCCGGCCGGCCCTCCTCCAGCATCTGCTTGATGAGGTAGATGCGCCCGCGCGGGGAATCGAGCTCGTCGCCCAGCAGTACATAGGTCGGGCAGGTGGCGGTGCAGAACCCGCAATGCACGCAGGTCCGGATGATCTTCTCCGAAGCTGCGATCTTCGGGTCCCGCAGCTGTTCGGGACGGAAGCTCGTCTTCACGGCTCAGCGCCCCGCACGCAACAGACCGGGGTTGAACAGGCCGAGCGGGTCGAAGGCGTCCTCGATGCCGGCCTCGAGGCGGCGCACCCGCTCGGCGGTCGGGTGGAAGGGCTCGATCCGGGCGCGCAGGTCGAGGGAGCCGCGCACGAGGGTCGCATGGCCACCGAGCCGCTCGCAGACGGCGCGGATCGTGGCACAGCCTGCATCCTCCTCCTCGGCGGTGGCGAGCCAGACGAGGCCGCCCGACCAGTCGTACAGGACCTCGCACGGGCGCTCCGCCCGGATCGCCGCCACCGCCTCGGCGCCGCGCGCGGGCGGCAGGGAGAGCCGCCAGACCGCCCGCTCGCGCGGCTCGACCAAGGCCAGCACGTCGCGCACCGACCGCCAGAGCGCGGCGCTCTCCGCACCCTCGATGCGCTCCGCCGGCCCGTGCTCGCGCAAGCACGCGGCGAGCCGATCGGCGCGATAGTGGATCGATCGGGTGAAGCCCTCGAGGCGGAGGACGGTGCGGGCGCGCGCGGCACCGACGCCGGCCGGCAGATGCGCGGCCCCGCTCGGCTCGAAGGGAGTGCCCATGGCGGCGCAGAGGAGGGCCACGGCCTCGGGTTCGGCGAGGCCTTCGAAGAGGAGGGTGAGCTCGGCCTCGGGCCGGGGCAGGACCTTGAAGGTGGCCTCGGTCAGGAAGGCGAGGGTGCCCCAGGAGCCGCACAAGAGCTTCACGAGGTCGAGCCCCGTGACGTTCTTCATGACGCGACCGCCGGAGCGCAGGAGCTCGCCCCGGCCGTTGACGAAGCGCAGGCCGATCAGACTGTCGCGGCAGGCCCCGGCCTTGATCCGCCGCGGGCCGGAATGGTTGCCGGCAACCATCCCGCCGACCGTGGGCTCGCCCCTGCTGCCGAGAAGTGGCCGGTGGTCCATGGGTTCGAAGGGCAGCATCTGGCCCTTCGCGGCCAAGGCCGCCTCGAGCTCGGCCAGGGGCGTGCCCGCACGCGCGGCCACCACCATTTCGGCCGGCTCGTAGAGCGTGAGGCCCCTGAGGCCGCGGCTCGAGAGGGTCGCCGCGGTCTGGATCGGCCGGCCGATCGCCTGCCGGGTGCCACCGCCTTCGAGGCGAACCGGCGTGCCCTCCGCCGCCAGGCGGCGGACGGCCTCAGCGGCCGCCTCTTCGCTGCCGGGCTCGAGCTTCATCCGGCGATCCGGCCCTCGAGCGGGAAAACCTTGGCGGGGTTGAGGATCCAGCTCGGATCGAAGACCGCGCGCACGCGCATCTGCTGGGCGAGCTCGGCATCGGTGAACTGGTGGCGCATGAGATCGCGCTTCTCGATACCGACGCCGTGCTCGCCGGTGAGGCAGCCGCCCACCTCGACACAGAGCTTGAGGATGTCGTTGCCGCAGGCCTCGGCCCGAGCCGCCTGGTCGGGGTCGTTGACGTCGTAGAGGACGAGGGGGTGCAGGTTGCCGTCACCCGCATGGAAGACGTTGGCGACCCGAAGGCCGTAGCTGCGCACGATCTCGTCCATCCGGCGCAGCACCTCGGGCAGGCGGCCGGTCGGGATGGTGCCGTCCATGCAGATATAGTCGGCGATCCGACCGGTGGCGCCGAAGGCCGACTTCCTGCCTTTCCAGATCTGCGCCGTCTCGGTCGCCGAGCGGCTCTCCTTGATCGTGGTGACGCCGTGGCGGCGGGCGATCGCTACGATCCGGGCGAGCTCGGCGTCGATCTCGGCGTCCGAGCCCTCGACCTCGACGATCAGCATGGCCGCGGCCTCGGTCGGATAGCCGGCCTTGGCGAAGGCCTCGCAGATCCGGATCGCCGGATTGTCCATGAACTCGATCGCGACCGGCACGATGCCGGCGCCGATGATGTCGGCCACACAGGCCCCGGCGGCCTCCGAGGAGGGGAAGGCGAGGAGGACCGGCCGAGCACCCTCGGGCTTGGGGAGAATGCGCACCACCGCCTCGGTCACGATCCCGAGCTGGCCCTCGCTGCCGCAGACCAGGCCCACCAGATCGTAGCCCGGGGAATCGAGCGCCTCGCCGCCGAGCTCGACCACCGTTCCGTCGACCAGGACCAGGGTGACGCCCAGGAGGTTGTTGGTGGTCACGCCGTATTTGAGGCAGTGAGCGCCGCCCGAATTCATGGCGATGTTGCCGGCGAGCGTACAGGCGAGCTGGGAGGAAGGGTCGGGCGCGTAGAAGAAACCGTGCTCGGCGACGGCCTCGCTGATCGCGAGGTTGGTGATGCCGGCCTGGACGCGGGCGGTCCGGTCGGCGGGATCGATCGCCAGCACCCGGTTCATGCGGGCGACGCCCACCACCACCGCGTCCTCCTGCGGGATGGCGCCGCCCGAGAGCGAGGTGCCGGCGCCGCGCGGCACCACGGGCACGCCCTCGCGGGCGCAAAAGGCGAGCACCGCGCTCACTTCCGCGGTGGTCGAAGGCAACACCACGGCGAGCGGCAGCCGGCGATAGGCGGTGAACGCGTCGGTCTCGTAGGGAACGAGCTCGATCGGGTCGTCGATCACGGCCTCGGGGTCGACGACCAGCCGGCGCAGTTCGGCGACGATCGCGGCTTTGCGGGCGAGGATGCGCGGATCGGGGGCGGGCAGGGCGATGCCGGTCATCGATCGGCCTCCGCTTCAGGCTGGCAGGCGACGCACCGCGGCGATCGGCGCCAGGTTGCCGGCCAGGAGCCGCCAGCTCCCGCCGCCGTCGTCGCTGGCCCAGAGATGGCCCGTGGTCGAGCCCATGGCGAGATGCTCGCCCGAGCCGTCGACCTCGAGGCCGTGGCGGTAGACGAGGTCGAAGCAGTCGCGTTCGGGGAGCCCTCGGGCCAGGGCCTCGAAGCGCGCGCCGCCGTCGCGGGTGCGAGTGACGACGAGGCGGCCGTCGACCGGCACGCGACGTTCGTCCCGCACCGCCGGGACGAACCAGGCGGTGCGCGGGTCCTTCGGATGGGCGGCGACCGCGAAGCCGAAAGCCGAGGGCCGCACGCCCTCGAGCTCGGTGAAGTGCTCGCCGCCGTCCGTCGAGCGGAAGATGCCGTTGTGGTGCTGACACCAGACGACATCGGGTGCGGCGGCGCAGCACGCGAGCCGATGCGGATCCTGGAAGTTCGGATCGAAGGTTCGCTCGGGCAGAACGTGGTCCTGGCGCAGCCCCCGACCCGCGAGCCACCAGGAGGCGCCGCCGTCATCGCTCCGCCAGATCCCGCCCGTGGAGATCGCGACCGTCAGGCGGCGGGCATCGCGTGGATCGACCAGGATCGAATGCAGGCCCGGCAGGTCGTAGCCGCCGCCCGTCCAGCCCGCGCGCTCGGGCCGGTTCCACAAGGAATCGACGAGCCGCCAGCTCGAGCCGCGATCCTCGCTCGCGAAGAGGGCGGCCGGCAGGGTGCCGGCCCAGATCCGGCCGGGCTCGTCCGGCCCGCCGGCCTCGAGGGTCCAGACCATGTCGACGGCGGGTGCCTCGGCCGGATCCTCGGCCTTCGGAAAGGCCGGGGCGGCGATCTCGATCCAGCTCGCCCCACCGTCGTCCGAGCGGTGCAGCTTGACCCCGAAATGGCCGAGCCGCAAGGCAGCGTAGACGGTGCCGTCGCGCGGATCGGCGAGGACCGCGCTCACCGGATCGCCCAGGAAGGCGGGCGGACCGACGATCCGGCCGCTGCCGTCGATCCGGACGAGGCCTTTGCGGGTGGCGACCAAGAGGTCGGGCATCGGCTCAGCCTCCCGAGAGGAGCTGGAGGACGTGCAGCCGGCTGGTCGGCTGCACGGGGTCGTCGAGGCGGACCCGGTCGCGCACCGGCACCGCATCGACCCAGATCCCCACGTGCTTCCTGAGCCGGCCCTGGTCGTCCAGGAGGTAGGAGCGCAGCCGCGGGCTCTCGGCGAAGATCGCGTCGAGCACCTCGCGCACGGTCGCCCCCGCCGCCTCGACGGTCGGGGTCGGGACGAGACGGGCGAGGTGGGTGGTGAAGCTCACGCTGGCCAAGCCGCACCCGCCGGCTCGCCGGCAGCCTCGGCCACGAGGATGGCGCGGAAGTCGTTGACGTTGGTGAGTGTGGGCCCGGTGACGATCTGGTCGCCGAGGGCCGCGAAGAAGGGGTGGGCGTCGTTGCGGGCGAGCATCGCCTTGGCGTCGATGCCGAGCCGCTGGGCCCGGGCGAGGCTGTCGGGGCGGAGGATCGCGCCGGCCACCTCCTCGGCACCGTCGATGCCGTCGGTGTCGCCGGCGACGGCCCAGATCCCGGGCTCGCCGGCGAGGGTGACGGCGAGCGCCAGGAGGAACTCGACGTTGCGGCCGCCGCGGCCCTCGCCCCGGACGGTGACCGTGGTCTCACCACCGGAGAGCAGGACGCAGGGCGGGCGGGCCGGCTGGCCGTGGCGGCGCACCTGGCGGGCGATGGCGGCCATCACCTTGGCGACCTCGCGGGCTTCGCCTTCGATCGCGTCGCCCAGGATCACGGGCCGCACGCCGGCCCGCTCGGCGACCTCGGCGGCCGCCTCGAGCGACATCTGGGGGGTCGCGATCAGCCGGAACTCGGCGAAGGCGAGGCGAGGGTCGCCGGGCTTGGGGGTCTCGTCCTCGCCGCGGGCGAGATGGGCGAGCACCGCGGCCGGCTCGGCGATCCCGTACTTGGCGAGGATGGCGCGCGCTTCGGCGAAGGTCGTGGGATCGGGCACGGTGGGCCCGGAGGCGATCACCGCCGGATCGTCACCGGGCACGTCCGAGATCGCGAGGGTCACCACCCGGGCCGGGAAGGCGGCCGCCGCGAGCCTGCCGCCCTTGATCGCCGAGAGGTGCTTCCTCACACAGTTGATCTCGGCGATGTCGGCACCCGAGCGCAGGAGCGCGCGGTTGACCGCCTGCTTGTCTTCGAGCCGGAGGCCCGGGGCGGGCAGGGTGAGGAGGGCGGAGCCGCCACCCGAGATCAGCGCGATGAGG